>ERZ507044.8-NODE-8-length-228630-cov-18.4358_pt1 | contig 228630 bp, 215 predicted proteins | sample MGYA00512870_ERZ507044 | MGnify/ENA metagenome assembly ERZ507044
AGATATCTTTTGCACGATCACTGATGACATCATCGAACACACGACGCCGATATTTGGTTGTCATGATCAAATGATAATGGAGAGCAAATACTGAATGAGCATTACTTTTCACTCAACAGTCATAAAAAGTATGAGCAAAATCCTTTCTCAAATGTTTTTGCTTTTTTTGAATCTAAGAATTTTAATCGTGTTTATCCTGTGTGAGGGATAAAGGAAAATGGCTGCATTCATCACACCATCTGCTTATCGTCGCAAGATGGGGGACTTCTGCCTGTTATTTGTTAAATGGATGTTGTTTTCCTGCATATATGCTTCGATTTCATCCGGATCCTTGATAATGGAGGAAGAAAGATTTATACAGCCATCCTCAGTAACCAGTACATTGTCCTCGATGCGGATGCCGATTCCTTCATCCTCCAGATATAAGCCTGGTTCAATCGTAAACACATTGCCGGGACGCAGCTTATAGCCGCTCAAAGACACATCATGTGTTTCCAGCCCCAGCATATGAGATACTCCGTGCCAGTAATAATCCTCCACCCGCTTACCGCGTTTCAACAAGCCAAGCGGCTTCAGTCTTTCTTCATAAAAGTGAATCAGCTCCTGATTCAGCTCCTTCAGTGTAATGCCCGGATGTACGAGTGACATAATGGTCTGATTGGCTTCAAGAACAATATTGTAGATTTCTTTCTGTCGCTTTGTAAAGGAACCGCTTGCCGGAAAGGTTCTTGTGATATCGGCATTCATATAATGACAGCTCGCACCCAGATCACACAGCAGCAGGCTGTTCTTTTTTATTTTCTGATTGTTTTCATCATAATGCAGCACAGTGGCATTTCTTCCACTGGCAATAATGGATGGAAAGGAATGTGAGCAGCCGTTTGTTTTCAATACAAAATCAAACCATGCCTCCACCTGGTTTTCCATCATACCGCTGCATACATGATCCATCATGGCTAGAATTCCCTGCCGTGTTACTTCAATCGCCTGCTTCAATTCATCAATTTCTGTATCTTCCTTAATTAAACGCAGACTGCTTATTCTGGAGGCTGCATTATGCAGGGTTACATAGGGATATTGCCGCAGCAGCTCTCTTGTGAAACGATGCGCTTCACTGTCCGCCTGATAGGCTTCCTGCCGTGTGAAATCCGCATAGATATCAACACGGGATTCATGGTCGAAGAACCGTGATATCTGTAGACCGAGCATATCCATTGCTTCCTCAAGCCAGAAGATTTCTTCAATCTCACTGATATCGGCGGCTTCCTCCGGCAAAAGCTTTCCACCGACCCATTTTGCCTGTTCCTCGTCATAATGCTCCAGAAACAGCTGTTCCTTTATTTTGCCCTGTGTGCGGATAATTGCCAGAATCATGTTCTCCTTATCCAGACCGCTCAGGTAATAGAAGCTTCTGTCCACACTGAACGGATACTTTTCATCGCCTACCTTATATGGGGCTTTGCCGCTGAAGAACAATGCAATGGAGTTTTCCGGTAACAGAGTAGCCAGTGCATGCCGTCGTTGCTTATACATGTTATCAATCCTCTTTTCTACTATGTATTGTACCACGAAAATACAGTTCCAGTAAAACGTATGGTTACATGCTGTTTATGGCAGCAGAAAGCTTATACATTTGTACAAACGAGCTGAGTGCTATCCTTTACAGCGAATAAAAAGATGTGAAAAAAAAGCTTATTTATCAGCGTTTTATAGGTTTAATGAAAAATAATAATGAATTTATGTACACAAATGAACAGTAAAAAGTCATGCTAAGGAGTCTCAGTTTTGTGAAAACCCAGTATTTATCATTGTTTTTTAACATTGTGAAATTTCTGTCATTACATCAATATTTCAATACAGAACAATTGCTTAAGATAAATTGTTACAAAATTGAACTTATACATATGTTCAGTATTTATGCATTGACCTCAATAAAACGCTGTGGTAATCTTAAGACAGACAAAGGAACCGCTTACAGAAAGGAGGCGCAGGAATGAAAAAAATAGTTGATGATAACAGGCTGATATATAAATGCTGTTATCTCTATTACATGGATGGACTCGGACAAAAGGAGATTTGTGATCAGCTTGGGATTTCACGGGCAACAGTATCCAGACTGCTCAAGGCGGGTAAGGAAAACGGTGTGGTAAGAATCGAATTGGATAATCCCGACAGTATTCTATATGGAGAACTGGAACGGAAAATTGAACAGCAGCTGGGCTTGAAGGAAGTCCTCATTGTGGATGAAATGGAGCTGGAGAGTAAAGCGGATCATATGCAGCGGGTATATGAGGAAGCACTTGCCTATCTGGCACGCATTTTCCACAACAAGGATTACATCGGGGTTTCGATGGGAAAGACGCTGTATCATCTAGCCAATGGAAAAATCAATGTGGAGGAGGTTGATTGTACCTTTGTTCCCGTTGTCGGTGGTGTCGGTACGCAGCTGCAATCGGATGAGGGATATCATTCCAACGAAATAGCAAATGCGTTCGCAAAGAAGTTTCACGGCAGTGCTGTCCAGTTCTTCGCGCCTGCCATGTTCAATGATACGAATATTATGGAGGGCTTTCTGAAGGAACGTCCTGTGCAGGAGGTAACGGCTTTGTTTAAAAAACTGAAAACCGTTATCATGGGTATCGGCTCCTGCAGCTTGAAAGATTCCACTCTGGTCAAATGCGGGTATATCAGTAAAGCTGACTATGAGCAATTTAAACAGCACGGGGCTGTCGGAGATGTTCTCCTGAAATTTCTGGATAAAAACGGAAACAGCGAACCCTTCCATGAATTCAATGACCGGGTAATGGGGTTATCCGATGAGGGACTTATGAATATTGAAAACCGTATCGGAATTGCGGTTGGGGAAGAAAAAAGTAAAGCGATTCTCGGCGTGATCCGCGCGAAGAAAATCAATATTCTTATTACCGATATCAGCTGTGTAAAAGAGCTGCTTACCCTTATGGAAGAGGAGGAATCGTCATGTCAAACGATCTGATGTTGATCTTTCTGATTGCCATATCCCTGTTTGTTATGCAGGCAGTGGGCGGCGTATTTCAGATTAAAAACTACAAAGCTGCCATACGGCGGGTTCATAAAAAAGGAAATGTGGGAATCGGACAGAAAAAAGGACGGTTCTTCAACGGCAACATCGTGATTATCGCCTGTGATAATGATCATATCATCACAGCATGTGAGGTCATGGATGGCAAAACCTTTCTGGCAAAGTTTCACCCGGTGAATACCTTGCTTGGAAAAACAATCAACGGGGTATCAATCGATAAGTTTCTGGAACAGTTTCGCTCCATGGATCCGAAAAAACAGAAACAGTATCGAGGATATATACAGGCATTGGAAGCGCTGGAGCTACGCTTTCAAAATGCAGCAGGCGCACAGGAGATGGACACGGCCGAACATCTGTCATGTGCCGTCATGGATTGATACAAGGAGGAAGTGACATATGGAATTTATATCTGATTTTGCACAAGGATTCATGGCGCTGTTTCAGGCAGGAGGAGAAACCTTCGTAGGTTGGGTTACCGGAATTATTCCCATGGTAATCTGTCTGATGACAGCCATAAACTCCATCATTAAGCTGATAGGAGAAAAACGAGTTGAAAATTTCACAAAAAAACTGACGAGATTCACAATTGCGCGTTACACACTGGTACCGGTGCTGGCAGTACTGTTTCTGGGAAATCCGATGTGTTATACCTTCGGACGTTTCGTGGAAGAAAAGTACAAGCCTGCGTATTATGATTCCTGTGTAAGCTTTCTACATCCTGTAACCGGCTTGTTCCCGCATGCGAACCCGGGTGAACTGTTTGTATATATGGGAATCGCAGCAGGTATTACCAAACTGAATCTGCCATTAGGGGATTTGGCAGTTCGCTACTTTATCGTCGGTGTGATTGTCATTCTGATCAGAGGGGTACTGACAGAAAAAATCTATTTCAGACTTACTTCTAAATTTACAAAAGAGAAAGAGAATGCGGAGGAATAGGCTATGTACAGAAAGGTAAAAATCACAAAAGGAAGCAGCGGCTGGGGCGGACCACTGGTGCTGGAACCAAATGAAACCTGTAATAAGGTCTTATGTGTGACCGGTGGCGGTATTCATCCTGTGGCAGCCAAGATAGCGGAAATGACAGGAGCCGAAACAGTCGACGGCTTTAAGACAACCGTTCCGGATGAGCAGGTACTGGTTGCTGTAGTGGATTGCGGGGGAACAGCACGCTGTGGCGTATATCCGAAAAAACGGATCAACACTGTCAACCTTGTACCGGTTGGGGCAGTGGGACCTCTGGCACAGTATATTACAGAGGATATTTATGTCTCGGACGTAAAGGAAGATACTATTGCATTTACGGATGAAGAAGTAAAGGTTGAAAAAGCAGTGGAAGAAACGAAGGAACCGGGAGCACCGAAAACGAAGGCACAGGCGAGAAAAGAGCTGGCTGAAGCAAATCAGGGGAAAAAGCCGGGGATCATTACCCGCATCGGTATCGGTGTGGGACAGGTGGTAAACAAATTCTTTGCCGCCGGACGTGAATCCATCGAAATGGTTATCAAAAACGTATTGCCGTTTATGGCATTTACATCCACGATACTTGGTATCATTCAGGTAAGCGGCCTGGGGAATATCATCGCAAATACGATTTCTCCATTATGCTCCACCATGCCGGGAATGATTGTGATCTCCCTGATCTGCGGTCTGCCATTCCTGTCACCGATTTTAGGACCGGGAGCGGTTATCGCTCAGGTGGTCGGAACCCTGCTTGGTGCGGAAATCGGTTTGGGAAATATACCTGCGCAGTATGCATTGCCGGCATTATTTGCTATCAATGCACAGGTTGGCGGCGATTTTGTACCGGTAGGCTTGTCCCTTGGTGAAGCGGAACCGGAAACGATTGAATTCGGTGTGCCGGCAGTCTTATATTCCCGTGTTATCACCGGACCTCTGGCTGTTATTATCGCATTCGTATTCAGCATTGGCATGTATTAAAAGGAGGCGTTATGAAATATAAGGCAACGATTACCGGACTAGGGGAATGTGCACTGGATTTTCTGGATGAATGCTGTAATTTCATTATCATCTTTAATGAGGATGCACCGCCGGAGCTGGCAGATATCTCAGTTTTGCATACGAAAAGTGAAGTTAAGGAGGATCCTAAAAAAGGGGATACCGTTCGGATCTGCGGTGTGGAATATACAATCGCCGATGCTGGCTGGGAGGCTTTAAATACCTTAAAGGAGCTTGGTCACTGTACGTTGTCCTTCAAGGGTCTGGATACAGTGGAACGCCCGGGTATTATTGAACTGATTGGAGAGCCGATCAAGGCAGAACAGCTGCTTGTCGGTGGAACAATAGAGATTGAATGATGAAATTGTAAAGGATTCGATGGATTGAATAAAGCAGAAGAACAGGAATTACGCAATCAATTATTTAAGGATAGAAGTAAGAAAATAACAGGATCTAATAGATAGATGAGAAAAAAGGAGGAAAACTGTTATGTTAAACATGAACAAAAAACTGGAACAAAGAGAAAAGGAAGGGAAAATTATCAAATGCGGTATCGTTGGTGCCGGTCAGATGGGACGCGGTATGGTTACACAGATGGTGCTGATGAAGGGAATCACACCGGCTGTCGTATCTGATATCGACTTAAAGCTTGCTGTTCACGCATTCAAATATGCAGGGGTAAAGGATGAGGATATCGTTCGTACCAATGAGGTTGCGGAAGCTGATAAGGCAATGGATGAAGGAAAATATGTCGCAACTACAAATTCCAATCTGATTTCACAGTGCCGTCCGGTAGAGGTCGCAATTGATGCGACAGGAGTTCCTGATGTAGGGGCAAAGGTCGCAACCGATGCAATTAAAAATAAAAAGCATGTCGTCATGCTGAACGTGGAAACGGATGTAGTCATCGGACCTCTGCTTGATAAAATGGCAAAGGACAACGGCGTTATTTATACCGGAAGTGCAGGAGATGAACCTGGTGCTGTAATGGAACTGTATGATTTTGCGACGGCAATGGGCCTGGAAGTTAAGGTTATGGGAAAAGGAAAGAATAACCGCATTGATAAAAACTGCAATCCGGATACGGTTCTGGAAGAGGCTACAAGAAGAAAGATGTCACCAAAGATGCTGTGCGCCTTTAAGGATGGTACAAAAACAATGGTGGAAATGACAGCGATGTCAAATGCGACCGGTCTGGTTCCGGATGTAATTGGCGGGCATGGTATTGCAAGTGATGTAAAGAGCCTGAATGAAACCTATAAGCTGAAAGAGGATGGCGGTATTCTGAAGCAGCATGGTGTTGTGGAATATGTGAACGGAATTGCACCTGGTGTTTTTGTAACAGTTGCGACGGATAATGAAGAAATCGCATACCAGATGCAGTATCATTCCATGGGACCTGGACCATTATGGACACTGTATCGTCCATACCACCTGTGCAATCTGGAAACTCCGTTAACAGCTGCCAAGGTTGTTATTGACGGGGAGCCTACCATCGTTCCGAAAAACGGTCTGGTTTCCGAATGTATTACTGTTGCGAAAATTAATTTGAAGGCGGGACAGACAATTGATGGTATCGGCGGGTATACCACCTATGGTTCCATCTGCAAGCATGAAGAGGCAAAGGAAAAAGGCTATGTGCCATATGGTCTGGTCAATCATAAGGCAGTCATGAAACGGGATGTAAAGAAGGGTGAACTGATCACATATGACGATATTGAGCTTGATACAACAACACTGATCTATAAGCTGCGTCAAGAACAGGATAAAATTTTCGGATAATTTGTAGTATCTCATTGCTGATTTCTGTCTGACATACAAATATCTGATTTTGCAGGCGATTTATAACAACACATCCTCATGTGCGGATTGTTCATGAGAAAACAATAAAGATTGTAGCTAAGCGGTAGTTATGCTGTTTCTACAATCTTTTTTTGTTTACTGGTTGGCTTCCTGCATAACAAGGGGAAAGAAACCGGTATTTATTATCAAGAAGGAAAAAGCTCTCAGAAAGTTGTGGAAGCAAGTAAGATCAGCTTCTATCATACAGGTCATGGACATATGTTTTTTCTTGGAAGTCTGCTAGGGACAGCACTTATTATCGCACTTGTTCAGATAAGAACATTGACGTCAATACATGATTGTGATACTCTTTTATTACGAAAGAAAACGTTTACAGAAAAGAGGAACCTGTGTGAAGAAAATCGTTGATGATGCCCGTCTGATTTACAAGTGCTGTTATCTGTATTATGTAGATGGCATGGGGCAAAGGGAGATTTGTGATGCAGTAGGAATTTCCCGTGCGACTGTTTCCCGCCTGTTGCGTGCCGGTAAGGAAACAGGTGTTGTGAAAATCGAACTGGAAAATCCGGATAGTGTTTTATATGGAGAGCTGGAGCGTAAAGTGGAGCAGCTGCTGGGACTGAAGGAAGTGCTTATCGTAGATGAGCTGGAGCTGGAAAGCAAGGCGGATCATCTGCAGCATGTATATGAAGAGGCACTGATGTATTTGTCCCGTATTATCAATAAAGGGGATACCATCGGTGTATCCATGGGAAAAACGCTGAGCAGTATCGTAAATGTAAAGAAAAGCGTAGATGAGGTGGACTGTACCTTTGTCCCGGTTGTTGGAGGAGTCGGTTCCCCTTATCAGATAGAGGAAGGGTACCATTCCAATGATATCGCGAAGGGCTTCGCCATGAAGTTTCATGGTAAGGCAATGCAGTTTTTTGCCCCGGCAATGTTTGATGATCCTAAGGTTATGCAGGGATTTTTAAAAGAGAAACCGGTTAGAGAAGTGGTATCGGTATTCAAAAAACTGAAGACCGTAATCATGGGAATCGGGACTACGACGGCAAAGGAACCGACACTTGTGAAGTGCGGATATCTGACAAAAGAGGATTATGAGGAGTTCAAACAGCAGGGTGCTGTTGGAGATATTCTTTTAAAGTATGTGGATGCAAACGGAAACAGCGATGCATTTCGCTCCTTTAATGAACGTGTGATGGGGATGTCGGATGAAAAGCTGTTGAACGTGAAAAACCGCGTCGGGATAGCGGTTGGTGCAGATAAGGGGGAGGCAGTGTTAGGCGTTATACGCGCCAAAAAGGTGAACATTCTGCTTACGGATATCAGTTGTATACGAAGCATGATGTCCCTGCTGGGCGAAGATATATGATTGCAATTGTGTTGAAAGGGGTATGGGAATGGATGCGTTTACCGATTTGACACAGGGGTTTTTGTCCATGTTTGAAACCGGGGGAGAAATTCTTTTGGGCTGGATGACAACGCTTCTTCCGATGGTTGTCTGTTTAATGACGGCGGTGAGTGCGGTTGTGAAGCTGATTGGAGAAAGCCGTGTAGAAAGGATTACCAAATTTTTGACCCGCTGGCGCATTGCACGTTATACGCTTTTACCGCTGATGGCAATCTTATTTCTTGGAAATCCGCTCTGCTTCACATTTGGAAAATTTCTGGATGAGAAGTATAAGACAGCATACTATGATGCCTGTGTAAGCTTTCTGCATCCGGTTACGGGATTGTTTCCTCATGCGAATGCTGCAGAGCTGTTTGTTTATATGGGAATCGCTTCGGGAATAACGCAACAGAAATTGTCGCTGTCCGCATTGGCAACCCGCTATTTTATGGCAGGACTTGTCATCATGGTACTGCGTGGTATCATAACGGAGCAGATATCCGTTTATTTGAATCAGAAAAAGGAAGGGCAGAAGCCAACGGAGGAAGCGGTTGCGGAGGAAAAAAAGGATGCCTTGAAACAGCAGCCGGCAGTGCGTGTTACAAAAGGAAGCGCAGGATGGGGTGGACCGCTTCTTTTACAGGCAGATAAAAGGAAGCATGTCATTTTATGTGTAAGTGGAGGAGGCATCCATCCGATTGCGCAAAGGCTGGCAGAGGCATGTCAGTGTGATGTAATTGACGGATTTGCCGCAAGCTGTCCGGATGAGGAGATTCTGGCGGCTGTGATTGATTGCGGTGGAACGGCGCGCTGTGGTATATATCCAAAAAAGGGAATCCCTACCATCAATGTGCTTCCTACCGGACAAAGCGGTCCGCTGGCACGTTTTATGAAGGAAGACAATTATGTTTCTGATGTAGGTGAGGCGAATATAGAAATCCTCAAAGAAGATACAGCACACACTATCGATACGATGCAGGAACCGGGGTCAAAGATATCTGCACAGCCGGCTTCTTATAAAAATGCGCTTCTTCATGTTGGCATGGGAATGAGCCGTGTTGTCAGTACGTGCTATGCGGCAGGGAAAGAAACCATTGAAATGGTGCTGCGCAATATCCTTCCTTTTATGGCATTTACAGCAACCCTGCTGGGTATGATTCAGGTGAGTGGTCTTGGCAATTTTATCGCAAATTCCATTGCACCCCTTTGTGCAACCCTTCCGGGAATGCTTCTGATTTCTCTGATCTGCTCCCTGCCGGTGGTATCTCCCATCCTGGGACCCGGTGCTGTCATTGCTCAGGTTGTGGGAGCGCTGCTGGGAACGCAGATTGCCCTTGGAAATATACCGGCGCAATATGCATTACCTGCATTGTTTGCTATTAATGCACAGGTTGGCTGTGACTTCATACCGGTTGGATTATCGTTATGTCAGGCGAAAGCGGAAACGGTTGAGGCAGGTGTACCCGCCGTATTATACAGCCGTATGATCAGCGGACCTCTTGCTGTTTTTATAGCTTATTTCTTCAGTATCGGGATGTATTAGGAAAAGGAGCGAGTGATGATGAAATATGATACCAGAATTAGCGGATGGGGAGAATGTGCGCTTGAATTTTTAAATGAGGATTGCAATTTTCTGATCATTTTCAATGAAACGGCACCACAGGAGCTGGCGGATATCTCTGTATTGCATACCGTTGCCATGCTGCAGGAAGAACCCTGTGTCGGAGATACCGTGCAGATTTGTGATGTATCCTATACGATTACGGCAATTGGCTTTGAAGCACTGCATACATTAAAAGAGCTTGGACATTGCTGTTTATCCTTTTCCGGAAGTACACAGGCACTGCGTCCGGGGAATATAGAGCTGAAAGGACCTGTATTCACAGAGAATCACCTCTACAAAGGCGGACGGCTTCAAATCCTGTAAAAGATCATATTGAATTTCAAAGAGAGCGTGAACAACCGGCATATATTCAGGCTCTTTTTCCATATGGGTTCGGACAAGGATATCAAATAGTCTGACAGCATTTGAGAAAACTCCTCATAGTAAAGAATACTTCGTATATACGGATTCAATTATGCTATTAACTGTATGATATGTGAGACTTTCACTGAACAGCATATAAAGAATACGAATGAAAGGCTGCTTCTTTCTGTTAAGTAGGAAACCATGATGGGCAGGATGTTGAATTTACTGTTTTAGAGCATTCAGATTCATCGAGTGAATCCCCTGTGTTTCTTCTGAATCAAACTGCATGGCTTCATTGCCTAAAAGCGCATGAATATATGCCAGCGTATCCCGCACATCGGCTTTTGTCAGCTGTAAGGTATGTCCTGCATAAAAGTGTGTTACAGGTAAGGTTAAGAAATATTCCAGTGACTGCCTATACTCTGAAAGATAAGATCCTTCTATTTGAATCAACGGCTTTTCCAGTGTATCTCCAACAAACAAAGCATTCAGCGTTTGATCATAGACACTGATTCCATCCAGGGTGTGTCCGGGTGTATAAAGCAGCTGAAGATCGTCTGCTATCTGTAACTGTTTTCCATCAAAGCAGTAATTTGGTAAAATCAGCGTTTGTGTTCCTTGAAAACATTTCTTCTGTTCCTGCAGTTCTCTTATACCATGGCGCTGTATCATGGTTTTACAGAGCTGATGAGCATAGATCGGACAATGAGAAAAGCTGTAATTTCCCCATATATGATCAAAATGATAATGGGTGTTGATCACAACAAAATTCTTTCTCGGGTAATCTGCCTTTATGATTTCCATATATGTGGCACCGCAGAAGGTATCGATGATATAGACCCTATCATCTCTTTGAAGAGCATATACATAGGTTTTATAGGGGTTTAGTTCCATAAATTCATAGGCATACAGTGATGGATGTATCATATGTTTTCTCATATACGGTGCCTCCTGTTTCTTTCGTACCATCTTTTTTTCATGTGGCATTGTTTTCTTGTATTTAAACTGGTATGTGATCATTTCACAGTGCTGCGATCAGTAAGCAGGCAGAATACTAGCTGTTTGAAAAAAGAAGCCATTCTATGGTTTATAGAATAAGACTTCTCATGTTTCTTTATGTATTTTGTTCCTCATGAAGCAGATGAATCTGTTTCAAATCACGCTGTGTGGTCACCTTGATATTGTCATAGCTTCCTTCTACAACCTTTATTTTTGTATCTGAGAACAATTCTGCAAGCATAGCATCATCACTTGCGACAATCTCCGGATGCTTTTTTGCCTCTTCATGACAGTTTTTGATCAGCTCCGTGCGAAATGCTTGCGGTGTCTGCGCACTCATATAATTGGAACGCTCCGGAGTGTGAACGACATAACCGTCTCTCACTTCCTTAATGGTATCGATCAGCGGTACCATCAGTAATGCGGCATCCTCTGTTTTCAGTGCAGCCTTTAAAGCTTCCAGATGCTTCGCAGTTAGGAACGGACGTACGCCGTCGTGAATCATGACAAACTCTGTTTCTACTTCCTGCAGACCGAGATATCCGCTTTCCTGTCTGGTTGCCCCGCCAGGTACATAAACGATCTTCTCACTTTGAATAATCTTTTCAAATTCCTCCTGTTCATGTGGAGAGATCGACATGATGATTTTCGCACAGTCCGCATCTTCCAGAAACGGTTTCAGAGTCTGTGTGATGATGGGAGCATTTCCGATTTTGTAAAATACCTTGTTATAGGTCAGGCCGGTCCTCGTACCTTTTCCGGCCGCAACAATAATTACACTATAGTTCATGGCAACATCATATCATATATGGAGAAAAAGTAAATATAAGTCAATGGAGAAAACAGAGAAAACAGACCAGCAGAGAAAGCGCAGGGTACTTATGTGTACGAATGTTAGACTGTTCTCTATCCAATAAGGGTTTCTTATTTTTTTGAATACTGTTACAGAACATACCCATTTGGTAAATTCTCTTTAGCTTCCTACATCCAGCGATATGATCTAATATAGATAAATCGATGTATCGTATTTTTTTTCCTTGTATAACAAATATAAAACACCATCTTGGCTAAATGACCAAAATGGTATTACGTTACGCTATTTTCTTTTGAAAAAACCATCTTTTTGTAAATCAAGCTCGTCCTCATACAACATATCGAAAATATCTTGACCAGGAACACGTTCTAACTGATATCCACTTTCGCTATATATTTGAAAACATTTTTGATTTCTATGCAAAGCCATCCACGAATCAAAAAATACTTGTGCATATTCCTTACTCATATGCAAATAGTTTTTTGCCAGATAAAATGAAGCTAATGCACTAACACAGTCAATGCTTTGGTTTGACATTACGGAACGTGCTTTGCGGTCGTCAGAACAGAAAATATACAACTCTTCTATACTTAATACTTCTAATATTTGTGCAGTAGAATAAAGTTTAATTTCGCCTAAATTATTATCTCGACCAACTTCTTCATCACATTTTTCTAAAATTGATAAAAAATCATCTATAGTCCATTTTGACCAAAAATCTATTTGATATTCTTTTAGAGTGCCATAATGTTTATCATAGTACTTTGATGAAAATGTAGTACAGCTTTTTTGAGTATATTCAAAAAGTATATAAATGCCATTTGCCCGAAATTATCAATTAAAATACTGAGCAAATCACGATCTGTATAAACACGAATACTATCATTTGCATTTATCCAATTTGCAATTGATGGGTCATGGTTATTTATCTCTTTAATGGTTTGAACATGACATGCATAATGAAAGGAATCAATACAGATAATCCTTTGAATAAAACGGTCTGAATCATCTATCTTTGTGGCGTAAAGTTTTGAAATGAAATCAGTGTCCAGTCACACGCATCGATTCTTACTCATTGCCTGACTCACTTTCTTGAAAACCACTCTCTTATATCTTTGAGTGTACGTTCGTCTTCTACGATACGAGAATCTGACAATCGATCTGCTTCCTTATTTTGTTTTAAACGATTTTCAACAACTCCCAGATCAATTTCATCGAATGTTCTTTTTTTCCATCGCTCTCCAACATTTTGAGATTGCATGGAAAATTCTATTCTTTCAATGGTCCCTTCTTTTAAAAGTTGAATTGCATTTTTTTCACTAATAATATTTTCTTCAAAAAGCCGCAATACAATTGCTTTATATGGAACAGCAAAAATATCCATTAGTTTCACAACAGAATCAAGATCTAATTTACTTTTATCAATTCCATAAATCTCTATCTGTTCTAGTAATTGTAAATCAGGTACAAGAAGCAACCCTGCAAAAGCATTAGCTTCCTTATCTTCTCTTGTTGCTGTATCATCATCCATATTTTCTGATCTTAATAATGAACCATTATTGGATAGTGAATCATCTTGATCAGAAATATAGCGCCAAACATGATATAGCTCATGAGCAGTAGCAAAAATCTGTTTCGAAATTGGCAACCATGAATTTAATACTGTGAAAAGTTTCCCTTCTCGAATGCAGGTAAATGCACAAAAATCATCATCTTGTATTGGCAAACGAAAAAGTTCTAAATGTTTGTCATTTTTTGAAACATAATTTTTCAACACAATATAGATATCATCTTGAATGATATTACTGCCGTTGTAGAGTATATTTAATGTCTTTGCTTCTTCTTTCAATTTTTGAAATCGCTTTACATTTTGTTTGTAAAGGCTGTTTGCTAGAATTTGATTCATTATAGGCTGCTCTTCTCTTTCATACCAACCATTCCACTTTCATATATACGAGAATGGAACAGATACATATCAATAAGTTTGTCAGCCATTTCAATTCCTTTTTTTGCTTCTTTCGTCTTGACTTGTCCCATAAATGCACGAACAACATTTGTTTCAACAGGTTTCTCTGGCAATGCTACAAGCCTATCCATTGAAATATTGCAAAAACCAGCAATCTTTTTAAGGTCCATTGCATTGACTGTACGAGATCCTGCAAGTATGTTGCTGACAGTCTGCTTTGAGTAACCAAGAGCATCTGCTAGCTCATATTGTTTCTTTTCTGCTTTTTTTAGTGCTTCTCTAATATTTTTTGCAATCATCATATTCGTATCTGCCATATGAAAACCTCCTCTATCTTTCATCTATATTATAGGCAATTCCGAGGTGTTTAGTCAACGAAATATGAATTTATTTAATAATATTTAATATAAAAATCAATATTTTGTATACTTTCATAAAGCTTTTGTAGGAAACAACTTACTCAATTCATGATGATACAAACCTCTGACACTTAGCTATTTTCTTTTACTTCCTTTAATTTCATGATACATCTTTTCATGAATAATATTTAAATTAAGAATAGATAATTCCTTATCAAAGTAGCGTGTATGTAATGTTAAATATATATCGGAAGTTGCATCAAAATCCTACGTAAAAATAATAGCCATGATTCTTTAGCCACCTGAAAAGAACAACATAAACGCCAATACATCACTCACTTTCGAATATTTTACTTCTTATATTATTAAACATTTACTTCCGGTATTGCTGCTGTTTTACTTCAGAGGATACTTTGAAGTAACATCCTACGAACAGGTTTGTTACCTAAGTGCTGCATAGAACCTCCACATCACACATACATACTCATACAAACAACAATAAGCCCCATTTACGGGACTTATGTGAGTATATAAGTGTAAGTAAGCAAAGAAATAACTGTTTGTTATCGCTTTGTGAAACTGTCCGCAATATGGGTTAACGGATCCAGTGTGACCGTTTTAACGCCTGCCTCCTGAATTGCCAGAAGTTCTTCCTCAGGCGCAAGATGATCAGTGATCAGATAATCGAATGACTGAATCATCCCACTGATGAAACTGTGGTTGGTTCCGATTTTTGTATGGTCAGCCAGAATAAAGGTCTCACCGATACAGCGGGTGATCATCACCTCATTGATAGCAACCTCCTGCAAAATAGCGGTAGTCATGCCGCTTGCCACACTGAATCCGCTGCAGCCGAGAAAGGCTTTTGTTGCCGATACCTTGTTCAGATTATTCAATGCAAAATCACCGACCATGCTTTCTTTCGGAATGCGCAGCTCACCACCGCTCAGACAGATGCTGACCATGGGGTCATGGTCCATGAAAATCGCTTTGCCGTTGTTGGTGATAACGGTGACACGCTTGTTTTTAATATACTTCAGCACAAGCAGTGCAGTTGAGCTTGTATTGATAAATATCGTATCACCGTCCTGTACATACTGTGCGGCATATTTTGCGATGGCATGCTTGTACTGTTCGTTAGATAGCTGTGGGTCATCGTTTTCCACAAAATGCTGAATCAGCTTGGCACCGCCGTAATAGCGCTCCACTGCCCCCATTTCCTCCCAGAACTGCAGATCACGCCGTATGGTCAGCGGTGATACCTGCAGCTCCTCTGCCAGATCCTCGACCGCAGCCTTTCCCTGACTCTGAATCTTCTGCATGATTTTATTGCGTCGTGCATCCACGACTGCCTTATTCATTTTCATATTGTATCCCCTGTTTCATTTCATAAACGATGGAAGCAGGCACCTGCCTCCCTGCTGCTGGACAGCTGTTTCCCTGTTTCCATAGCTTTTGTAAACATTATAACTGCATTTTCCTTATCATTCAATTCTTTGTAAACTTTTCCAAATTCCGTATAATACTGCGCCATTTCCCGATTGTTCATATATCTAGTATCAATCTGCTTGAACTTTGCCAGACTTTTCTTATAATCCTTCATACAGGAAAGATACACGGCCTCGATAAACTCCCAGTTATACAGAGGAGAGACCTTGCTGCCCTTGATTTTGGTATCCTTCAGCTTCATAACCTCCGGATACCAGTGCTTTACCTTTGTTCGGTTTCCCAGCTTATAATAGGAATAAAAATAGGTATAATTGCGAATCAGCAGATAATCAAGGGAGGAGCGAAAGGTTTTCTCATTGCTTTCCAACAGCTCGATGCAGGTCTTTGGTTTTCCAATATCCTGATAATACAGAGTATCAAAGATCAGCTGCGTTGTCCGGTAGCTTTTCATGAAATCCCGCTTTTTCAATATGTTATAATAGTGTTTCGCAAGACCTGCGTCACAATCCATATTCAGTGCCGTAATCATTTTCTGATATAGAATCCGCAGATATTCCGCCCAGAGTGCTACCCCCATAAAGATGATCAGAAGCAGACCATAGCATAGCTTGCCTTCCGGGCTTGGTTCCTGAAGCAGCTTATATAAGGTATATATTGTGAAGAATGCATAGATGGCAATGGTGATGATACGGCGTGTTGTTTCACTGAACGTGAGTCTTGATAATCCTTTTTTCATATGTCTGCACCTCTTTTACAAATACATTATATGTTCTTTATGAATGGTTGTCAATCATATAATTCATAAAACAATTCATTTGTTCATGGTTATATGAATTGTAATCGCACACATCTCTCGAATTGTTCATATATTTTATGAACTGTTCATTTAAAACTATTGCCAATTGTTCATGAAATGTTTATCATATGGGTGTACAAAAACAAGCGGCGCGCGCAATTAAGAAACTGGAGGAATATGCAATGAGTCAAGTAGATGAAATTACCAGAGAATCCTGGATTCTGGGAGCTTTTCCGGAATGGGGAACCTGGCTGAATGAGGAAATTGATCAGGAGGTCGTAGAAAAAGGTACCTTCGCCATGTGGTGGATCGGCTGTACCGGCTTATGGATCAAGACAGAGAACAATACCAACATTTCCATTGATTTATGGTTTGGTAATGGAAAGCGTACAAAGAAAAACAAAGAGATGGCGAAATTCCATCAGATGCGCAATATGACCGGAGGGAGAATGACACAGCCGAATCTGCGTGCTGCGCCAATCGTATATGATCCCTTCGCTGTAACACAGGTGGATGCTGTATTATCCACTCATTATCATAACGATCATATCGATCCGTTCTATGCAGCAGCTGTCTTGAAGAACTGTGATGCTGCCGTACCGTTTATCGGTCCGCAAAAGAGTGTGGAAAAATGGCTGAGCTACGGCGTACCGAAAGAGCGCTGTCAGGTTGTAAAGCCGGGGGATGTGGTGAAAATCAAGGACACACAGATCATTGTTGTGGACAGCTTTGATCGTACCTGTCTTGTTACCAATGATGAGGATGTACGCGGTAAGTGTCCAACCGATATGGATGAAAAAGCTGTCAACTATATTATAAAGACACCAGCCGGAAGTGTTTATCACAGCGGAGATTCTCATTACTCCACCTATTATGCAAAGCACGGCAAGGACTACGATATTGATGTTGCATTAGGCTCCTATGGGGAAAATCCGGCAGGGAATCAGGATAAAATGACAAGCGTGGATATCCTGCGTATGGCGGAAGCACTGAACTGCAAGGTCGTTATTCCATTCCATTACGATGTATGGACAAACTTCAAGGCAGACCCGCAGGAAATCAATATGCTGTATGAATACAAAAAGGATGTTCTGGATTATAAATTCCATCCGTTTATCTGGGATGTCGGTGGAAAATATGTGTGGCCGACAGATCAGAACAAGCGCCAGTTCCATTACCGCAGAGGCTTTGAGGACTGCTTTACGGATGAACCGAATGTTCCGTTCCGTTCCATATTATAGGAGGTAAAGCGCATGCTGAAGGAAATCATTGAGAAAGGCTACTTTTCCTTTGAACAGCACTTTGATGACTGGCAGGAGGCAATCCGTGCCGGTTATCGTACGCTGCTGGAAGCGGGAGTTGTAGAAGATATCTATGTGCAGGCAGTTATTGACTGTGTAAATAAATACGGTCCCTATATCGTTATTGTACCGGATATCGCCATGCCGCATTCCACAGAAGGGGCAAAGGGGTGCCATGGCACTGCCATCTCCTTTATGAAGGTGGAAGAGCCTGTGGATTTTGATAAACAGGACCCTGACAAAAAAGCAAGACTGTTTTTCTCCCTGGCCGCTGTCGATCATGAGCAGCACCTGCATAATATTCAGGAGCTCATGGATGCCTTGATGAACGAGGAGCTCGTCAATGCATTACTGGAAGCGCATACAGTTGAGGAACTGCAGCAGGCAGCACAAACATACGAAGCATAAACCAATATAAAGAGAGGGAAAACTTTATGGACTTTTTAATGAGTATCTGGAGTTTCTTCGCAACAAATATTCTGACACAGCCGGCGTATTTCATCGGGCTCATGGTTCTGGTCGGATATCTGCTGCTTAAGAAACCGTTATATGAAGCATTCGCAGGCTTTATCAAGGCAACCGTCGGGTATATGATTCTGGCTGTCGGATCCGGTGGACTGGTCAATAACTTCCGCCCGATTCTGGTCGGATTGAAGGACCGCTTCAATCTGGATGCGATGGTCATTGACCCGTATTTCGGACAAAATGCAGTTACAGCAGGGCTTGGGGAACGCTTTGGCAGAACCTTTTCACAGGTCATGCTGCTGCTGTTGATTGCGTTTATCATGAATTTACTGCTTGTTCGTTTAAAGAAATGGACAAAAATGCGTGCCGTATTCACGACAGGACATGTACAGATGCAGCAGGCTTCCACCGCTTTCTGGCTGATTCTGTTCTGCTTTCCTACACTGGGAGATACACCGATTCTGATCCTCATGGGTCTGATTCTGGGCCTGTACTGGGCAGTCGGCTCCAATCTTACCGTTGAAATCACGCAGGAGCTTACCGAGGGCGGAGGCTTTGCCATCGCTCACCAGCAGATGTTCGGTATTGCAATCTTTGCGAAGCTGGCAGATAAGCTGAAGGGGAAATCCACCAAGCGTCTGGATGATCTGAAATTCCCGGGCTTCCTGTCCATCTTCAATGAAAATATGGTGGCAACCTCCATTTTGATGTTCCTGTTCTTCGGAGCGATCCTGCTCGTGCTTGGCAAGGATTATCTGGTCAGCATGGAGTTCATGAAGGCCGCTGATAATTTCTTCTTCTACATTATGACTACGGCATTGAACTTCGCTGTCTATCTGGCAATCCTGCAGCTTGGTGTACGTACCTTTGTTACCGAGCTGACAAATTCCTTCCAGGGTATTTCCAACACCTTCCTGCCTGGTGCAGTTCCGGGCATCGACTGTGCAGCGGTATTCGGCTTTGGAAGCGCCAATGCAGTTACGGTCGGCTTCTTGATGGGGGCGCTTGGTCAGTTCCTTGCCATCATGATTCTGCTGCTGATGAAGAGTCCGACACTGGTTATCGCAGGGTTTGTACCGGTCTTCTTCGACAATGCGGTAATCGCAATCTATGCGGATAACCGAGGCGGTATCAAGGCAGCTATGCTGTTCCCGTTTATCTCCGGTCTGATTCAGGTATTTGGCTCAGCTCTGATTGCCGGAGGTGTCGGTCTTGCGGCATATGGCGGTTATCTTGGAATGTTTGACTGGGCAACCGTATGGCCGTTATTCACCGTCATCATGAAATTCCTCGGATACTTCGGTGTCGCGATCGTTGTATTGATTCTGCTTGCAATTCCACAGCTTCAATATCGCAAGCATCCGGATACGTACTTCCTGATTACAGAGGATTATGATGAATATCTGGAAAAAATGAAAGAAAAAGAAGCGCAAAAGGCGTAAAATAGAAGTGACATAATCAATAAAGGAGAGATAACAATGGCTGGAAAACTGAAACTGCTGGTCTGCTGTGGAAATGGTGCAGGCACTAGTATGATGATTAAATTAAATGTCGAAAAGGTAACGAAGAAGATGGGACTGGGCATCCAGGAAATCCGTCACTGTGCGGTTTCCGAAGGAAAATCTGCCGCAGGCCAGTATGATATCGTTCTATGCTCCAAAAACTTTGTAAGCATGTTTGCGGATGCGGAAAAACGAGGCACAAAAATCGTTGGACTGAAAAATGTAATGTCCGCAAAAGAGATTGAAGAAGGGCTGGCAGCCGCTATAAACAAGTAAAAAAGAATAAGCTGCCCAGTGCAGCTTTTCTTATACGCAAAATTCATGAAATTAACGATAATTCAATTGAAGTAACGATATGACGTTATATACAAATATACAGAAATGAGGACTTTGACAATGAAAATTACAAAGAGAAAACTGGATGATATCCGGCGCTGTTACTGTGCCGCCAGCATCCATATGAATCATGAGAATCACATTATCTATGCCAGTGAGGATCCGGATGTTGTGTGTGAAATGTTTTTGGGAAAGAGCTTTGAACGTAAGGAAACCATCTGGAAAAAGGCCGGAGGCTGCATGTCAATAATTCCGATTCCCAATCGTGAGGGGGAGTTTCTGGCAGTGCAGGAATTCTACCTCAAGGTATCTCCATCCCTTTCTAAAATCGTATGGGGGAAATATACCGAGGGCGGCTTTGTTATAAAGGATGTATTACAGCTTCCTTATATCCACCGCTTTGATATTTACCGTAAAAACGGTGTGAATTACTTTATCGGCGCCACCATTGCGAGTGCAAAGCAGAACAAGGAGGACTGGAGCGTACCCGGACGCATCTACGTCGGTGTCTTGCCCGAGGATTTGAATGAGGGGATTCAGGTAGAGGTACTGATGGATGGACTGTATCGCAATCACGGCTATTATCGGGATGCAAAGCATACCTGCGGATATTTCGGAAGTGATCAGGGAATTGTTAAGGTCACACCGCCTGCGCACATAGATGGACAGTGGCAGGTGGAATACGTGCTGAGCGGTACCATTGGTGAGATTGCCGTACTGGATATTGATGGGGATGGCGATCAGGAAATTATGACGATTGAGCCGTTTCATGGAACAGAAATTCATATCTATAAGAAGCTGGAGGGAAGCTATCAGCGGGTATACACGTATGAGAATGAGATTGACTTTGCCCATACGCTGGTGGGAGGAACCCTGCGAGGTGTACCGACCTTTTTGGCAGGTGTGCGTCGAAGGGATGCGGAGCTGTTCTATGTGCAGTATAAGGACGGCGCCTTTGTGACGAAGGAAATCGATCGTGGCGTGGGTCCGGCAAATCTGTGTCTGGTTAATGAAGAGGACCGCGATCTGATCGTTGCCGCCAATCATACGGCGAATGAGGCAGCGGTCTATATCGTAGAGGACTAGGAGGTATACGATGCTGGAAGAACTGAAAAAGAAGGTGCTGGAGGCAAATCTACTGCTTCCTAAGTATGGACTGATTACCTTTACATGGGGAAATGTATCTGGGATCGACAGGGAACACGGAATCGTCGCCATCAAGCCGAGCGGTGTGGAGTATGACGACATGAGTGCTGAGGATATCGTTTTATGTGATTTGGAAGGAAATGTGGTGGAGGGAAAGCTGAAGCCAAGCAGTGATCTGATGACGCATCTTGAGTTTTATAAAAACTTTCCGAATATCGGGGGAGCTGTGCATACGCATTCACGATGGGCTACGGCATTTGCACAGGCAGGAAAGGCAATCCCTGCGCTGGGAACGACACAGGCGGATTATTTTTATGGAGATATTCCCTGTACAAGACTTATGTGTGAGGCGGAAATCCATGGAGAATATGAGTTGGAAACCGGACATGTGATTGTAGAAACCTTCAAACAGAAAGGCATTGATCCGGATGCTATGCCGGGAGTTCTTGTACACAGCCATGGACCGTTCAGCTGGGGAAAGGATCCGTTTGAAGCGGTGCATAATGCCGTTGTAATGGAGGAGTGTGCTGCAATGGCGTTTGTCAGTGTGATGCTGCAAAATGGCAGTGCACAGCCGATGCAGCAGGTATTGCTGGATAAGCACTTCAAACGCAAGCATGGTCCCAATGCCTATTATGGACAGGAGAGCTCCTCATGAGAGCCTATGAGCTGGGACAGTATGAGAAATCCATGCCGAATACGCTGACATGGAGGGAGAAGCTGCAGTTATGCAGAGAATTCGGCTTTGATTATCTTGAAATGAGTGTCGATGAGAGCGATGAAAAGCTGGCACGGCTGCAATATACCAAAGAAGAACGCGAGGCTATTGTGCGGGCCATGGAGGAAACCGGTGTGCGCATTCATTCCATGTGTCTGAGTGGACATCGTAAATACCCTCTGGGGCACCCGGATGAACATATACAAAAAAAGGCTCTTGATATCATGGAGGCTGCTGTACAACTGGCAGACGATTTGGGAATCCGCATCATACAGCTGGCAGGCTATGATGTCTATTATGAAGCAGGCAGTGAGCAGACACGAAAAAATTTCATTCGAAATCTGAGTCGTTGCGTGGAGCTGGCAGCGAAAAAGGGAATCCTGCTGGGCTTTGAAACGATGGAAACACCGTTTATGGATACGGTGGAAAAAAGTATGGCGTATGTGCAGCAGGTACGCTCGCCATATCTGGGCGTATATCCAGACATGGGAAATCTGAAAAATGCGAGTCTGCTGTACGGGAAGAATGTAAACGAAGATATCAAAACCGGGAAGGGTCATATTGTTGCGGCACATCTAAAGGAAACTATACCCGGTCATTATCGTGAGATACCGTTTGGAAGCGGTCATACGGAATTTGTGGAAAACATAAGAGAGCTGAAACAGCAGGGTGTGCGAATGTTTGTAGGGGAATTTTGGTACACGGGAAATTCAGACTGGCAAAAGGTATGCACTCATGCCTCTGCCTTCCTGCGTGATAAGCTGGATCAGGTCTTTGTATGAACAGCTTTGCGGATATCCGGCTTGTTGTCGCCGATCTGGATGGCACATTACTGGATGATGAAAAGCAGCTGGATGCCGGAATTGTTGATGTGATAAGGGAATTAGAGAAACGTAATATCATGTTCACACTGGCAAGCGGGCGCAATGTTCATATTATGAAGCCGTATCTCAAGGAGCTATCCCTGCAGCTTCCCTTTATCGCAAACAATGGGGCGCATATGTTTCAGGGAAATACCTGTATATATGAGAAAAGCATGGAATCCGAAGAGCTGGTGTTTGCTTTCATGCAGCTGCAGCAACAGGATATTCCATGTATTGCTTACACAAACGATGTTGTTTTTACAACCTCACTGCAGGATGCGCGGCTGCAATTCTTTCTGAACCGGCTGCGTGGAAAAACTATGATGAAGCAGATAGTCGATTATCGTGAAATGCTGGAGCAGGCCATCTTCAAGGTGGTTATGGTCGCAAAGAATGCGAATGTGATGGAGCCTGTTTTGCATACGATCAATGCACATTGTGAAAGCCTGCATGCTGTACGCAGCGAGGATGATGTATACACGATCACGCATGTGGATGCGACAAAGGGAAAGACGCTGGTACGACTGATAGAGCTGCTGCATGTACAGCCGAAGCAGACGATGGTGTTTGGTGATAACTTCAATGATGCGACTATGTTTTCCACAGCCGGAATCCGTGTTTGTATGGAAAATGGTCAGTCAGAGGTAAAGGAAATGGCGGATTATATCGCAAAGGCGAATACCGAGCAGGGAGTCAGCCGGTTTTTGAAGGAATATGTGTTAAGGTAGGAAAATATTAAATCTGATAAAAAGGTTTGCAGGATGAGATGATCTTCGTGCGAACCTTTTTGTGTCTTAAATAATTGTGAAGGATTTGGGTATTAGGGATTGAAAAGCTGGTTTCGGCAATGGTGATTTGAATCTGTTTCACTGGCAGGATATATTACAGTCTTGAAAAACAATCTCTTCCAAGACTCAATCATAAAGGGCCATGTAATGTGTGCTTTTTTTGTATGACAATTAGCTTGGGGTTACTAAAAATTTATGAGGCTCCATGACCTTTTTTTTAAATGCATTACATAGTAATCAATATTTTAAAAAAAGAATTGACAAATTACATCATAACGTTATAATGAATGTATAAAGAGCATAACGTTATAACCAAGGCGAAAAGGTTTGAAGACCTGTCAATTTAAACAGGACTTCGTTGTGATGCGGAGATGTATGCTTCTAAATGAATAGCAGGTAGGATCGGAAAGGAATTTTGGATATGAAAAATAAGGTTTGGTATTACATGGGACAGGGAATGGCATCCTTCGGTATACAGGATAGCTGGATTGAAGAGGAACAGGTACAGCCTAAGCCGGACGAGGTATTGACCCGGGTTGATGCTGTAGCGATTTGTGCATCCGATATCAAAATGATTCGTATGGGTAATGAATATCCGTTATTCAAGGGTAGAAACTTTCAGGAGAACCCTGCAATTCTGGGACATGAACTGTCCTTGACTATCGTACAGGCAGGCGCTAATTTAAAAAATGAATGGAGGCCGGGAATGCGTGTTGGCATTCAGCCGGATGTATATAAGGAACAGCTCCGCTACTGTATCGGGGTGAATGTGGAAGGTGGTATGCAGACGTATATGCTGCTGCATGAATCTGTTTTTCATTCTGATCATGGTGTTACTATTTTTCCGGTAAAAGAAGCAATCAGCTACGCCTCCATTGCACAGCTTGAGCCGAATGCCTGTGTGGAAGCCATTTATCGTCCGTTTGCACGAGAGCAGTTTGCCGCAGAGAAAGATCTGTTTATTTACGCAGCTGATGATATCAGCCGCTATGACCTGGATATGGATTTGCGGCATAAGCGTATCTGTCTGTGTACAAATACTGTAAATAAGCTTGCGATAGCCTGTGCGTTGGAAACAAACTCTCTGCAGGAGGCGAAAGCATTCTTCAGCGGTGGTTTTGAGGATGTGCTGATTTTAGGGAATCCATCCGCCGAGATTCTGGAAGAAATCATTACACATTTATGTACTGATGCAGTGTTCTGCTGGCTGGCGGATAAAAGCAGTAGCCAAATGGTATCCTGTGATATTGCGCAAATTCATTACAGCAGAATCAGCTTTTTAGGAACAATGACAAAACGACTGTCAAAGGCTTTTGCGAAAGAACGACTCACCCATGAGTTGAAATCTGGAGGCTCACTACTCATCATGGGGGGAGCCGGTGCTATGGGGCGTATCCATACCCTGCGGGCTCTGATGAAAAGCGATGGACCATCCTTGATTGCAGTGACTGCAAGAGGGAGAGCAAGACTTCAGGTGCTTTTGGATGATTTCTCGGATGTGGCTTACCGAAATGGTAAAAAACTGCTTGGTATAGCAACGGATGAGGCAGATTGGAAAATAAAGCTTCAGCAGATAGCTCCCGCTGGTTTCGATGATGTTGTAATTAGTGCGCCGGGTACTGATCCGATTGAAAAAGGGCTCTGCTTTCTAAAAAAGAACGGCAAGCTGTATTTGTTCTCCGGTACCGGCTACGGCAATTTTACATCGCTGCCGCTGGGAGCGGTGGTAACGCATGGCGCCAGAATACTGGCAAGCAGCGGGTCCACTGTTCAGGATGAACTTGCAGTACTGAAGCGTGTCGAGGATAAATCGTTGAATCCGGATTGCAACGTGGTGGCTGTGGCAGGAATGAATGCGGTTAAGGAAGCGCTCATTCAGGTAGCACAGGGGACATATCCCGGGAAGGTCATCCTATATCCTCAGCTGGAGCATTTACCGCTTATCGCTTTATCTCAGCTGGATCGTATAGATGAAAAGCTGGCAGCCTATGTCGCAAGCTACGGCTGGGATCGAACAGCAGAAAAGCTGTTGTATTGTGCATTTGGGCAGACGGATCGTCTGTCCATAGAAGAGAAGGGAGAATGAAATGAAAAAAAATGTAGTTGTACATTTTGGGGCGGGTGCATTGGGCAGAGGACTGGTCGTTCCACTTCTGAGGGAAAGCGGAAAACAGGTCGTTCTGGCAGAAACAAATGAATCGCTTCTGGCGCAATTAAATGGAAATGGCGGATATACACTGCACATCCGTGATGAGGAGTCCAAAGATGTATTCGTCAGGGTATTAGATGCCTGTTCTCCCGGGAAGGAGAAAAATGAGCTTCTCGGATGGCTTGAAGAAGCCGCAACTGTAACGACATCTGTGCGCAGAGAGAATCTGAAATATGTTGCTTCTGTTATACGGGAAGCATGGGGAAATCAAAACAATAAACGACGCTGTGTGATCTGCTGTGAAAATGTAGAGGGTGTCGGCTCTTACTTTAGGGAATTGTTGTTGTCCTTTGCCAGGAATGATGCTGAGAGATGTTGCTTGAATGAGATTCAAATACCGGATACGATTGTCGATCGAATCTGTGCAGCCGACGAAAGCTTTGAAGTCACTACCGAAACCTTTCATGAATGCAGTGTGGATAGAAATGTTACTCCAGATACCGGAATAGCTTTGATAGATAGTACGGACAATATCAGAGGCCATTTTTATCGAAAACGTTATCTTCTCAATTCTTATGCGGATGCCATTTCCTTTCTCGCACTGGCAAAGGGGAAAACATATCTGTATGAAGCAGCTGAGGATGAAGCCATACAAAAGGAGGTGCTGCCTTATATGAAACTGCTGATGAAGCTGCTTCATCAAACCTATGGCATCGAACCAGAAGAATCTGATATGTGGTTCAATCGCTATCGGCAGCGGCTTTCAAATCCAAACATACCAAGAGATTTGCATTCTGTCGCAAGAAATCTATGGGCAAAGCTCACAATCGAGGAGCGTTTTGTACAGCCACTGTTACAGCTTCAGCAGAATGGTATGGATATTGGTGACGGTATACATTTTTTAAATCATTTGATCTGTTCAGAGAATGCGCTGAGAAAACAGCCGCGGTCACAACAGGAGTTGTTAACAGGTTTATATGAGTTATGGGGAAATCATGAGGGAGGAAGGCAGTTGTATGAAGCGTTGAAACAAACGCAAATTCAAGCGAGGTAATCATATGGAAGAAACCATTGAAAGAAAGAATATCATCATCACAAAGAACATCCAAAACAAAGAACAGCTATTTCACTATCTTGCGGAATATATGGTATCTCAAAAGGAAATTGACGCAAAGCATCAGGAGGCATTTGAACAGGCACTGTGGTCAAGGGAACAGCTGTCTGTAACCGGCGTGGGAAACGATGTTGCTATTCCTCATGTACAAAAGGAATTTATCACCCGACCAATTGTAGTATTTTTAAAATCAGAAACACCGATTGCATATGAAAGTATAGAGGGAGACAGCGTGAGGCTGATATTTATGATAGCCGTACCTGAACATGCAAGCGCAAAGCACCTGAATTTCCTGGCAGAGCTGAGCCGAAAGCTGATGGATGACGATTTCCGCAGACGTCTGCTTGCGGCATCCGATGTAGATGCATTGTATCATATCGTATCAGAATGGAAAGAGAAAGAGGTAATGGAAATGGAGAGTAAAGGAAAGCTGCTGGCTGTAACAGCATGTCCGACAGGAATTGCACATACCTACATGGCTGCGGAAAATATAGAAAAAGCTGCCAAAGCGATGCATTATGAAATTAAAGTGGAAACAAACGGTTCTTCCGGAGCAGAGAATGTGCTTACACAGAAGGAAATACAAGAGGCAGATGCAATTTTGATTGCTGCCGATACGAAGGTTGCTATGGCGCGCTTTCATGGGAAGCGTGTTTATCAGACGACAGTTTCACAGGGAATTAAGGAACCCGAAGCTATGATAGCACAGGCTTTGAAAGCACCGCTGTATGAAGCGGAAAAAGAAGAAGCGGTTAATATCCAAGGGGGAGCACATGGCATTTATACGCATTTGATGAGTGGGGTATCCAACATGATTCCTCTTGTTGTCGGAGGCGGTATTCTGATTGCTATCTCTTTTCTGTGGGGTATAAATTCCGCTTCAGCAGACAGTGAACAATTTAATCAGCTTGCGGCTTGGATCAAGCAGGTCGGAGATGCGGCATTTGGCCTGATGCTTCCTATACTGGCCGGCTATATTTCCTATAGTATTGCAGATCGCCCGGGATCGGCTCCGGGTCTGGTAGGCGGTATGCTTGCATATAACGGAGGCAGTGGGTTTCTTGGCGCTCTGGTGTCCGGGTTCCTTGCCGGTTATGTCGTACTGGGGTTGAAGAAGCTTCTAAAGCCGCTACCGAAATCATTAGACGGCATAAAGCCGGTTCTCCTGTATCCGCTCATCAGTGTATTTGTTGTTGGTATGCTGATTGTAGTATGTCTGAATCCTGTTATGAGTGAAGTGAATGTACTTATTACAAATTTCCTGAATGGCTTAGGCGGAACCAATAAAATACTGCTCGGTCTTGTTCTCGGGATGATGATGGCTGCCGATCTCGGCGGACCGATCAACAAGGCAGCTTATGCGTTCAGCATTGCGATGCTTGAGGCAGGAAATACGGAAATTATGGGAGCCGTCATGACCAGCGGGATGGTGCCGGCAGTTGGTGTGGCTCTGGCAGCAACAATATTTAAGAAGAAATTCAATGCAGAGCAGCGCGACGCCGCAAAGGCAAATTACATTATGGGACTGTCCTTTATTTGTGAAGGCGCAATACCTTATGCAGCCGCCGATCCGAAGGTTATCATACCCTCTATTATTACCGGAGCGGGAATTACCGGAGCGCTGTCCATGCTGTTCAATGTTGGCGTGCCTGCTCCTCATGGTGGTATCTTCGTGACCCCGGTTGTATCAAATGTGTTTATGTTCTTCCTTGCTATTCTGATCGGAACCGTGGTCACAGCGGCAATGATTGGATTTTTGAAAAAAGATTTACCGGAAAATCAGCGATAATATGTTTCGCTCGGGATATTGAAATGATATAATGATATACAGGTGGTGGTATCATGGAAAAAATTAAATTGAACCAAGAAGCTGGATCAATGCCTCTGTATAGTCAAATCAAACAAATAATCCTGAATGATATCAAAAACGGGGTATATCGGCTCAATGAAACGATACCTACAGAAAAGCAGCTTCAGGAAATGTTCGATGTCAGCCGTATGACAATACGCCTTGCCATAGATGCATTGGTTGCAGAGGGGTATGTTGTGAAGGAACGCTCAAAGGGAACAAGGGTGATTTATCCTAAAATTACGGAGAGTCTGAATGAGGTTACGAATTTTTCACAGGAAATGCGAAATAAAGGTATTCAATACAATATTCATTCTGTCGAAGTGACGATTGTCAAGGCTGGAGAGGATATTGCTAATGCACTGCAAATTGAGGAAGGTGTAAATGTTTTAAGGCTGCATCGGGTGTATTATGTAAATCAGGAGCCGTTATGTTCCATAACCTCTTATCTTCCTGCAGCTTTAAATCTATCTGTCGATGAGAATGTATATCGGTCTTCACTATATGAATATCTTGAGCGCGAAAAGGGTATACGTATTACAAGTGTGTATGAGGATATCGAGGTTGGGTATGCACATGCTCCCATCAGTGGCGAATTACAAGTCGCAGAGCAAACGGCATTATTGCTGAGAACAAGGACTTCTCTGGATCAGAGTGGAAAACCTGTAGAATATGTTCGTTCATATTATCGTGCGGAAAAGTATAAATACTCAATTACCTTCGGGAAAGCATAGATGTAAAAAGCACATATTTCTATGTGAATCTTTGTGAAATTTCAAAAATATCTTCTGTTCTGCAACAAAGTGTGTTATGATGAGGTTGCTTAAATTCAAGGCTAACGCGATACTTAGGGATGAACAATGAGTATCGCTTTTTCATGCCTGATAGAAAGAAGAGAACATGAAATTTCAAACATTACATATAACAGAGCCTATTTTAAAGGCTATTGAAGAACAGGGATATGTTGCTCCCACACCAATTCAGGAACAGGCGATACCATACGCTTTGCAGGGGCGTGATATTCTCGGCTGTGCACAGACCGGCACCGGAAAAACAGCAGCATTTTCCATTCCGACGATACAGCTGCTGAAAAAGCATAACAAGCAAAGCATCCGCTCCCTGATCGTAACACCGACCAGAGAGCTTGCCATTCAGATTCAGGAAAACATCACGGCATATGCCAAATACACGGCAATACGCAGTGCTGTCATCTTTGGCGGTGTACCGCAGAAGCCGCAGGAACGTGTTTTGAAGGCCGGAGTGGATATTCTGGTCGCAACACCCGGTCGATTGAATGATCTGATTCAACAGGGCATAATTGATATCAGCCATATTGAAATCTTTATTCTGGATGAAGCAGACCGTATGCTGGATATGGGATTTCTTCCGGATGTAAAGCGTATTATCGCAAAGCTTCCCAGGAAGAAGCAGACACTTTTTTTCAGTGCCACCATGCCTTCGGAAATCCGTAAACTCGCCCAGTCTTTACTACACGATCCTGTCAGCATTGAGGTGACACCGGCATCAACTACAGTGGAAAAGATTGACCAGAGCCTGTATTATGTGGATAAAGCAAATAAGAAACGGCTGCTGTTGAAGCTTTTGCAGAAGAACCGTGTACAAAATGCACTTGTATTCACAAGGACGAAAAGCAATGCAAACCGTCTGGCAAAGTATCTGAATGAAAACGGTGTAACAAGTGGTGTGATTCACGGAAATAAATCACAGAATGCACGTCAGCAGGCATTGCTGCAATTCAAGGAAGGAAAAAGCCGCGTGCTGGTTGCTACTGACATTGCCGCAAGAGGGATTGATGTGCAGGAGCTGAGTCATGTATTTAACTTTGATATCCCCAATGAAGCTGAAGTATATGTACATCGTATCGGACGTACCGGCAGAGCTGGAAGACAGGGCTGTGCCATTGCTTTCTCTGACTGCAATGAAGCAGAGTATGTAAAAAACATCGAAAAGCTGATTCGTATGCAGATACCTGTTCTGGAGGACCGTGAGTTTTTGATGCCTAATCTGGAGCCTGCAGCACCAGCACAGTCACAGAACAGGAGAAGACGGAAGCCGTCCGCGAAGCCTCCGGTATCCAATCGAAGCGAGAAGCGCAGCACTGCAGCGAAGCCGCAAAGCGTGGCAGCTGTACCGAAACGAGGCAATCAAAGACGCAGACCGCAGTCACAGAAGCAGTCTGCACATCCGGCATAAATATAAAAAGTCATCGAATAATCTGGTTCATAATCAGTTGCTTCGATGACTTTTATCTTTATTTAAGTATCATAGCGCGTCATCCAGTTTCCCTTACGATAATATAGAAACAGCCATAAGGCACTGGCAATCCAGGTCAGCGGCCACCCCATAAAGACAACACCGATATCGTGAAACAACGGTACACTGGTTAGAATCCATGCCATGCGCAGACCGCACCAGCACGTAACCATGACAATCATAGGTACCGTCGTGATACCTGCGCCACGTATGATTCCATTAAAGGCATGGGATATCGCCAGAAAGATATATCCGGGCGCAAGTACATGCATCATATATAAACCATAATTGATAACTGTCGGATCACTGGAGAAAATCGCCAGCACATTAGGCCCAAGAATCAGCAGTAGGGCAGAAATGCAGACAATGGTTATGACACTCATAAGAATGCCCGTCTTTGCTCCCTGCTTTACACGGTCATATTTTTTTGCGCCCATATTCTGTCCGGTAAACGTAGTCAGTGCCATGGAATAGCTCATAACCGGTAGTATGGCAAAGCCGTCGATCTTGGTATAGGAGCCGCAGCCAGCCATCGCAAGAGAACCGAAGGCGTTGATATTGCTCTGTACGATAACATTGGAAAAGGAAACGATAGCGTTCTGTAAACCGCTGGGAAGTCCCAGTCGGACAATTTCATAAAGCATATGCTTGTGAAAACGGATATGCTTCAGCTTTACCTGATATTCTTCCTTGGTTCGCATAAGCAGAAGCATGGTTAATACGGCACTGATCGTCTGCGCAATCAGCGTGGCCCATCCGACTCCGGCGATTCCCATGTGAAAGACGATGACAAACAGCATATCCAGAATAATGTTGGTGACGGAAGAAACAATCAGGAAGTACAGCGGATTTCTGGAATCGCCGACTGCCCGCAGGATACCGCTTCCCATGTTATAAACCATCACAGACAAAATGCCCAGAAAATAAATACGAAGATACAGGACAGAGCTATCCATAACATCACTTGGTGTACCTACCCATTGCAGAACATAAGGTGAGATGAGTACGCCAATCAGCGTCATAACAAGGCCTGCCGCGAAGGTAAGCGCCAGTGAAGTATGTGCGGCAATGTGCAGCTCTTCTTTTTTTCTTGCCCCGAAATAGCGGGAAATGATAACACCTGCTCCAACAGCAAGTCCCATGAAAAAGCTGACCAGCAAATTGATGACAGGCGCACTGGAGCCAACAGCCGCAAGTGCCTGTGCCCCGATATAATTCCCCACCACAACGGAATCCACTGCATTATACAGCTGCTGAAACAGATTCCCCAGCAGCAGCGGTATGGAAAACAGCAGAATTTCCTTCCAGATGACTCCCTCAGTCATTAAACCTCTGTTTTTTGACTTCTCTTTATTCATTTTACGACCCCTTTGATATTTGTTTTCTATTATACGCCTGTTTTGGATGGAGGTAAATGTTTAAAAAATGAAAAGACTCAGATATTTACGAAGCGTGAAAGCAACAGATTGTATGAAAAAGCTATTTCCCGGGAAATGAATACATAACCCATGAAAGTACACTTTTCCATAATTTTTCATAGAAAAAACATTGTAATTTCACAGTGTATTTGTTATCGTATAAATGCTCACGCAATCGAATTCATATGATATACTATAATAGGACAGAAAAGAGGTCATATACATGGAAAATAATGAACTACTGGACCTGCTGGAACAGGAATACCTGCAGGAATACAGGAAAATACAAAATCGACTTCTTAAAAAAATAAGAAAGAGCAGCTATCTGAATGTGGAGCTGCACGACATCGCGAATCAACTGTATACTGCACAGCTTCGTAGACTGAAACCGCAGGATATCTACAATGGTGATGAAGCGGCCTTTATCAACGGAATCGTGCGTAGTGTACCGGAGCCGCTGCTGTTAAAGAACAAAAAAAGCAAGGCCGGAAACCGTGCGGTGATTATTGTTCTGGTGGCTGTGATTATTATGATCAGCTTCTATGCGCTCAGCCGCAGTGTGGCAATTGACGATCAGCGAAAAGCAATGGGCTATCTGCAGGAATCCAGCAATTACCGTACGATTCAGCAGGAAATAAAAGAAGAGGCTGTGTATACCTTCCAGTTGAAGGATGTGTCCTTTAACGAGGGAAAGAAGGTATATGAGAGTGAAGGAAATACGATCTATCTTTCGGATGTGGAGGAAGAAACCGATGCCTATCTCATCTATTTTGAAGCAAGCGGGGAATTCAGCTCACAGGAAGGAAGCATCGTTTCTGTTGTTTCCCATGACATTGAGAAAAAGCATAAGGCTTACGAGCTCGAGGGTAGTGTAAATGTTATCCTCGACAGCGGTACGCAGGAGCTTCCATGGATGTATCTGAGCGTCAATAAAACAAAGAATAAGGATGAATACGGCTTCCGTTTAAGCAAAGCTCTGGTTGCGGGACAATCAAGTGTAAAGCTGCAGCTGAAGGATTTAGTGAAAACTACATGGACACACAAATAGTGTGTCTTTTTAGGTAGTGGTGATATATAAAATTATAGGAAAAGCCATGTATACACTGTTATGAATATCAGATACATGACTTCTTTTTATATTTCGGATAAATTGCGGATGTCGCTTAAAATCCAGGTTTATAAGAAAAAACATATTATATACTGGTTAAGCTTACAGGCAAAGAATTCAAGGATTTCAAATTGCTTATAATATCAAATATAATAGCAGAATTAGCAATGCCAGTATGCTGAGCGCAAACAAGCCTTTTGCATAGCTTCTCGCATTCTCATATAATTGTTTGTTGAATTCTTCGTTTTTGCTGTTTAATTCTCTTAAACGATTTCTTTCGTTATCCGTCATATGCATACCTCCATATGAAACATAAGCTTGTGAGAAACTGCAGGATAGTTTGATAAAATTCATTGCTTTCATGATACGGTGACACTTCTTTGCTGTTACTCTTTTTGTATACACTTACTTCAATAATATACTAATTGTTTCTAAAAAAACATGCAATACTTTAGGAAAAAGAGGATACGGAAACGGAAAAATTAACGTAAATTCCATATCGGTAAGGGCATTCTACATCGATAAATATGACGGGAACGATGGAACAACCCATTTATCTATATGTTACTATTATCCCTGTATCTTTTACATCCGTTATCAAAGCAGCACTTTACGATTTTATTTGCACATTCAGGTGTAATTGTTAATCTGTTCTTAATGTGAAAGCAATCTTATAATGTGGATGTAAGCGATACCGAAAACAAGAAAGGAGAATCCTGTATGAGATTATATTCCATAATGAAAGACTTTCTGACAATGAAGGAATACCTGCCCATGGAATATTTCATGAAGCGATATGATGTATCACGGAGAACGATACAGAATGATCTGTCATATCTGATACAGATTTCTTCAAGAAACGGGTATCAGCTGCACATGCGCAGGGGGAACGGATATCTGCTTGAAGTAATCAATGACCGTCTGCTGGATGAATTTATGAAATCGCTCGAGCATGAAACGATGTTTGATATGAAGGACCGCGTCAAGAACATGATGGCGTATCTGACATTGCAGGAAAGCTATGTTTCCATGGATCGTATGGCAGAGCAGTTTCAAATCAGCCGTACCTCCGTGAAGAAGGATTTGCAGGAAGTGGAAAATCAGCTGCAAGCTCATCATTTGCAGCTGGAAAAGAAAAGCCATTACGGCATCCGTATCCGTGGAGATACACAGCATATTCGAAAGCTGATGAGCGAGCTGTATTTTGATGGGAATACCTTTATCACGCAGGAGCTGGAAAAGGAGGATGCTTCCTTTAGCCGGATTCATGAGGTGCTGGTACACAGCATTGAGCAGGAGCATCTCAATATCAATTACAATGAATTGAAAAATGTTATCGTATGGCTGAAGGTCACGCTGTATCTGGCGCAGATTCGAAAAGAGGAACGATATCATCCAAATGAGCGTAAGGATGCCTGTGAACGGGTCGGGGCAGAGGTCATACAGACCGTGGAAGGCTTATTCACCTATGGTATATCAAAAAAGACCTATCAGCAGTTTCTTGAGGTGCTGCGAATCAATATTCGTCAGATGGTACCGGCCAGCTCCTTCAGCGTCAGTCTGCGGGAGGATATCGATCAGTTTCTGCATGAATGCGATGAGGTATATGGAACAGAATTCAGTGAGGACGAGGTATTTAAAACATCACTGCTTACCCATGTATCCCTATTGATCGACCGGCTGCATCAGAAAATATCGTATAAGAATAATCTGATCAGTGAAATCTGTATTCGCTATCCGATGATTTTCAACATTGCCATACGCTTTGCGGATATGCTGAAGGAAAAATATGATGTTGAGGCGACGCACGATGAGGTCGGCTTTGTAGCGACGCATTTCGCGGCTCACATGGAAAAGGAACGCGAGCTGCGTATCCGACGGTTTAACCGAATCGGCGTCGTCTGTTCCACCGGCGGGGGCAGTGCCTATCTGATCAAGCTTCAGATTGAATCGCTGTTTGTTAAGGCAGAGGTGGAAACCTTCAGCTTTCTGCAGCTGGAGGAGCTGGCAGCTTTTCAGCCGGACCTGATTTTTACCATCGTCCCTTTAAACCGGGAGTTCAGTGCTCCGATTATCTATATCAAGGAGCTGCTGGATGATCAGGATCTGATTCGTATTCGCCAGGTGCTGCAGTTTGATAATTGTGATTCCCTGAGCATTGCAGATGTGGATTCCTATATCTATTCACTGTTCAGCCGTGATTTTTTCCAAATCAGTGAGGAAACAGACTATCCGGCTCTCTTGAAGCAGATGGCGGACCAGCTGGAAACCTGTGGCTATGGCGGTGCGCATTATGCGGATTACGTCATGGAACGCGAGTCTTATATGAGTACCGTCTATGCACATGGTGTTGCTATACCGCATCCGATTCAGATCATTGCGGAAAAGAATATGATTTCTGTCTGCATATTGCATAAACCGCTGTGGCATGAGGGCAAAGAGGTACGCATCATCTTTATGATATCCCTGACGAGAAGCAGCTATGAGATGCATAAGGATATCACCCGCAAGCTGTATCAGCTTATGAAGGATGAAAAGCGTCTGGAACGGGTGTTAAGCAGCAGGACGCTGGAGGAGCTGCTGATTGTTATGAAGGAACTGGATGGAGGAAGTATATGAAAGAAGAGTTACTGGTACGCCTGTCCAATGCGGATGCGGTTGCTTCCAAAGAGGGGGAGGTACGCGCCATATTGAAAGAGGAATTATCCGCATACAGCGATGAAATCACATACGATACGCTGGGCAGCATTTCCTTTCACAAGAAGGGGAAAGCTGAAAAACCGCTGAAAATCATGTTTTGCGCCCATATGGATGAGGTCGGCTTTCTTGTGCGGCATATATCAGATATCGGTTTTGTATATCTGATTGCGCTGGGCGGCGTTCAGCAGAAGAGCATGGAAATGCAGGAGGTAAGGATTACCACGGCCTTTGGAGCGAAGGTGTCCGGTATTCTGAACATTACGACAGATGAAAATCACCATGTCAGGGAGCTGTATGTGGATTTGGGCTGTGACAGTCGCGAAGAGGTTGCGGCGCTCGGTGTGGAAATCGGCAATATGGTCTGCTTTGCCAGCAGTGCACATCCCTTCAACCACGAGCATGTATATGCCGGCAAGGCAATGGATGATCGCAGCGGCTGCTATGTGCTTGCACAGGCGATGAAGCGTCTTCATGCGCTGCCACTGGAAAATGAAATCATTCTGTGTGCAACCAGCAGTGAAGAGGTAGGTGTGCGCGGAGGGAAAACAGCAGTATATAAGGAAGAGCCGGATATCGTCTTTGCGCTCGATGTGGCAAACCATCCGGAGCTGTCAAGAAACCATACCAATCACCGTATGTTGGGAAAGGGCTGTATGCTGGTGCATTATGATAAAACACTGGCACCGAATGAGAAGCTGCTGGCGTTTGTTAAAGAAATTGCACAAGCCCACGATATTCCATACCAGTGTGATATGTTCAGCGGTGGAGGTACCGACGCGGGCAATGCAGGAATCAGTCGCAGTGGTACGCTCGCTATGGTCATCGGAATACCGCTGCGCTACTGCCATGGCTCCTGGAGTCTGGTGAATACACGGGATTTGGATCATACGATAGAGCTGGTCGTACATCTGGCGAACGCATTGACGAAAGAGAGAATCGAAGCATTTACTGCATATTAACGAGGAGGAAACGAAATGAATCAGTTGGAACAGGAAATCGTAGGCATGATTTCAGCTGCCGGAGATAGCAAGGCAAAAGCATTTGAGGCTTTGAAAATGGTAAAGGAAAGTCGTTATGATGAGGCACGCGAGCTGCTTGCCCAGGCGAGAAAGATAGATCTGGAGGCACACAAAATCCAGACAAAGCTCATCACTGCAGAAATGAGTGACAGTGATGAGAAACCGGAAATCGGGTTGTTGATGGTTCATGCGCAGGACCATTATATGACTTCTCAATTAGCGAGAGATCTGATTGAGGAAATGATAAATGTGTTTGAAGCAAAGGAGGGTAACTAACATGAAAATCGTATTGTGCTGTGCAGGAGGCTTCTCTACAACCATGCTGATGGATAGCATGAAGAAAACTGTCAAGGACAGTGCCAAGCTGAACATTGATGATTTCCAATTTACTGCAATACCGGTAGATTTGCTGCAGAGTGAAGTGGAAGGTATGGATGTACTTGTCATCGGACCGCAGATTGCACACAAAATCGACTACATCAAGCCGATCATCGATCCGTACCATATTCCTTATGTTATCGTAGACAAGGATACGTATGGAAAAATGGATGGAGCCACGGTTATGAAAATGGCATTGATCGCAAGAAAAAAAGCAGATATGCAGAAATAATTCTGAGGGGAATTATAAAAAAGAAAGCGAGAGTGGAAACATGTTTGATAAATTTGAGGCATTTATGAATAAATATCTGACTCCGATCGCCAATAAGATGGATAAACAGGTGCATCTGAGCGCAATCAAGAAAGCAATGGTAGCGATGACACCGCTACTGATTATCGGAAGCTTCTGTCTGATTCCGGAAGCAATTCCGAATATGATCGGAACTGAGAACCCAATATCGCAGTGGATCACTGCAAATCTGGACATCATTTATATTCCGTTCAATGTCGGAATGAGTCTGATGTCCTTGTATGTGACGGCTATTATCGCCTACCATTTGGCAAATTCCTATAAGCTGGATGTTCCCGGCTGTATGAGTATGGGAATTATCGCCTTCCTAATGATGGCAGTTGAATATACGGAGGACGGTGGGATATCCGGAACCTATCTGGGTACCAAGGGGCTGTTTGCCGCTATGTTTGCGACCATTATTGCGGTAGAGCTGTACCGCTGGTGTATTAAAAAGCATTTTACCATTAAAATGCCGGAGTCCGTACCTGATTTTGTATCACGTTCTTTCGAAATGATTCCGATTTCTGTTATCGTTATCGGATTCTTCCTGATTATCCGCGTTGTGTGTGTGAATGTATTTGAAACCATACCGCCGATGATCTTCACCAACCTGTTAGCACCGTTGGTAGGCTCCATGGATAATCCGCTGGCCTTCACCTTCCTGCAGATGATGAGCTGTCTGTTGTTCTTCTTCGGTATTCATCCATCTGTATTGAGTCCGATTACCAGTCCGATTTCCACACAGTTTCTGGCTGACAATATCGCTAATTACAAGGCACATCTGCCGCTGGAGCATTTCTATACCGGTGGTGCGATCTCTGCTTTCGCAAACTTCACGGGAACCGGTGTCACCTTTGGTCTTGTATTCTGGTGCATCTTCTCAAAGGCGGCGGCACAGAAGAAAATCGGCCGTGTAGCTTTGATTCCTGCATTATTCGGTATCAATGAACCGATACTGTTTGGAGCGCCAATCGTATTGAACCCGCTGTTCTTTATTCCTTATGTTATTGGAGGGGCGATTCTTGGAACCTTCCCGCACTGGCTGATGGATATGGGACTGCTGAATATGCCGGTCTTCAATCCTCCATATGTCGGAGTCTTCCTGGAGGGCTATCTGGTCAACCTGGATTGGAGAACCATTGTAGTAAATGCTATTCAGATGCTTGGTTCTATTGCACTGTGGTATCCGTTCTTCAAGCTGTATGAAAAGCGCGAGCTGGAAAATGAAAAAGCTGTGGAAGCACAAAAGAGTGTGATCTCCGCAGAGGATGAAGCATTGCTGAACGATTTGGATTTGGATTTCTAAAGACGCAGTATTGGTAAGGCAGGCGCAGGTCTGCCTTATTTAAAAATTAGGAAAGGGGTGCTGTGCAATGGCGAAGCGCTTAGGAAAGCTGCAAACCTTTCTGCAGGAGCAGAAACTGGATGCATTGCTGATCAAAAGTAAAACAATGAAAAAGTATATGGACACACTGACAGGGAGCGGCTGTCAGATTCTGCTTATGAAGGATCGGGGGTTTCTGATTGTTGATGGCCGTTATCTGGTAGAAGCAAATGAGCGGGAGCATGAGTTACAAATCGTGCAGCATATGCCGCATACCGGTGGAAACGGATATCTTGGTGTTGTTGAAGAGCTGCTGCACAAACATTCCTGTAAAAGCATGGGGGTGGAAAGCTCACAGCTGCTGGTAAAGGAATACTGGCGTATGGAGGCTCTCGGTGTGGATATCCGCCTGCTGGATGAGGAAATTCATATGCTGCGCATCTGCAAGGATGAAGAGGAACAGCGTCTTATGCAGGAGGCAGTGGATATCACAGACGATATTTATCAAAGAGTCATCCATCATCTGCATATCGGTATGAGTGAATATGAAATATCTGCTTTGCTGCAGTATTATGCGATATCCGCCGGTGCAGCGCAGATGTCCTTTGAAACAATCGTAGGGACCGGAGAACGCAGCGCCCTGCCGCATGGACGCCCGACAGGAAGGAAGATTCGTGCGCATGAGCCGATCCTCATGGACTTCGGTATTCAGTATAAAAATTATCAGTCTGATATGACAAGAGTCTGCTTTATCGGTAAGCCGAAGCCGGAAATTGGAGATATTTATCATATCGTTCTGGAAGCACAGCTTGCAGGTATTCGGGCGATGAAACAGGGGGCAGTGGCGTGTGAAGTAGACAACGCTGCACGCGCAGTCATAACGCGCGCAGGCTATGGGGAATATTTTACACACGGTCTGGGACATGGCCTTGGAATCGGCGATGGCTGTGAATACCCGATTCTGAATGAAACGGGTACTGTTGTTTTACAAAACGGTATGATGATGTCCTGTGAGCCGGGAATCTATCTTCCGGGAATCGGCGGAATTCGCATAGAGGATGATGTGGTAATCAGAGATGGTATCGGTGTAGCGATGAATAAGACGAGCAAGGAGCTTTTGATTCTGAAGGAGGATGCAGTACATGAAGTATGATTTTGATGAAGTGATCGAGCGCAGGGGCACCTATTGCACACAATGGGATTATATCGAAGACCGCTTTGGGGAAAAAGACCTGCTTCCGTTTTCTATTTCCGATACGGACTTTCGGATTCCCAAGCCGATCAGTAATACGATTAAAAGGATCGCCCAGCACGAAATCTACGGCTATACGCGCTGGAATCATCATGATTTCAAGGAGAGTATCACCGGATATTTTCAACGGCGTTTTCAATGCCATATGGAAGAGGATTGGATATTGTACAGTCCAAGTGTCATGTATTCCGTTTCTCTTCTGCTTCGGCTGTTATCAAAACCGAAGGACCGCATTCTAAGCTTTAATCCCATGTATGATTCCTTCTTCACGGTAATTGAGGATCAGGATCGCATCCTTGTAAGCCATGAGCTGGTACAGGGGGAGCATGATTTTGAAATCGACTTTGAAAAATTCGAAGAGGATATAAAAGGATGCTCCGTATTTCTCTTATGCTCTCCGCACAATCCTACCGGACGTCTGTGGAGTCGCAGGGAGCTGGACAAAATGGTATCGATCTGCAAGTCGCATGGAACGGCTATCCTATCGGATGAAATTCATATGGATATGCAGCTGAGGGGAAAGCATACGCCGATCCTCGATTATATAGAAGACTATGACAAATTGTTTCTGGTCAGCTCCTGCAGTAAGACTTTAAATGTTCCCGGATTGATTGGCTCTTATGCGGTGATTCCGGATCAAAGCATTCGTGATGAATTTCTGTACCAGACAAGAAAGCGCGATTTCCTGAATTCTGCAAGTATCTTCGGAATGTATGCGACTATGGTCGGTTATACGGAATGTGATGATTACATTGATCAGCTGTGCGACTATATCCGCGGAAATATGGAGCTGGTGGAGCAGTTTGTGAAGGCGCATTTCCCGGATATGCGCTTTACTATGCCGCAGGCGACATATCTTGCGTGGATTGATGTCAGCGCTGTGCCGTTTTCAAGTGAGGAGCTGCAGGAAGCTCTGGTGCATATCGGGAAGGTTGCTATCATGAAGGGGGAAACCTATGGCAGCAATGGTAAGGGGTATCTGCGTATGAATTGCGGTTGTCCAAGAGCTAAGCTTTTGGAGGGGCTGCAGCGTATGAAGAAGGCGGCGGATGCCCTATATGAAGAAAAGAGGTAAGAAAATGCAGCTGAATATGACAGGTATTTATACAAAGCTATATGCGATTACCGATCATACACCGTGTGATGTCGATACACCGAAACGCCTGGGTGCTTATATCGTGGATTGGGTAGTCGGCGGTATTTTTACCGGGCTGCCTGCTGTTCTTTTATACAGCGGATTGACAAAAAAACAGGATATGTTTGGTGGTCTTTATGTTTTTGAATCACTTGGATATGCACGAGGCTGGGCTTTTCTGGCCGGGGCACTCTGTATTTTGTTTGCACTGTTTTATTTTGTATATGTCCCATGGCGCATTTGGCCGGGGCAGACACTGGGGAAGCACATTGCCGGTTATCGAATAGAAAAAACGGATGGTACAGCAGTGGATTTGCTCACATTGCTGAAGCGTCAGGTTATCGGTGGTTTTCTGCTGGAGGGGGCAGCATTTGTCGCATCGAATTATATCCGGCAGCTGGTGACGCTGTCCTTGAGCTATTATGTAGATTATTACTGGCAGATTGCAGGGATGATCCTTACAGCGTTGTCCCTTATTCTTGTGATGAAAACTGACTCACATCGTTCACTGCATGATTATCTTGCGAAAACAAAAGTGGCTTGTGTAGAAAAGAGCAGCTAACCGTTCTACTGTCTGATAATAAAGGATTAGACAATAAGGGAATCGGGAATTGCAGAAGGCATGGACTGCGTATACAGAGGGAAAAGAAAGCAGGTACCTGTAAATAAGGCTCCTGCTTTCTTTTTTGTACTGTAACATGATAAGCAGTGCTATAGGCTTATTCGCATGTCACATTATAGAAGATACCGCCAAGCTCCGGCAGCTGCTTCAATTCGTCCTTTACCTTTCTCAGAATGATTTTCTCATCCTCATCGGATGTACAGTCAAATACCATCTGAAGTCCCTTTTTGCCCTGATAGGTAAGCGGAAGCTCCATGGATAATACAGCCTGCTTGATTTCCTCGCATTTGGTAACTGATCCAATCAGCAGTTTCATCAAATCCCTTCTTTCTTTTCTCTAGTATAGCACTCGAAGACAAGCTGTAACGAGGCGTTATTTTCACAATAAAATGCAAATAAAAGCTTGATTGATATGCAGGAGAAAAGTGTGAAGGGACGAATAATCATACATCCTCGACAGTGTTATTTTATGTGAAACGCAGGTGCTTATCAATCGTGCGCAGTCGTTCTTTTTTTGGCTGAATATATTATAAAGTCCTATGGGAAAAATTAAAAGCCAATGATTTGCCCTGATAATAAAAAAGCAGAAGAAATTCTATGGTGCCAATGCTTTGACATGTATGCTTTATGTACAGGTTCCTGCCTTTTTATGCTGCGTCAGGAATGATAGCCGGCATATACTGCAAAAAGAAAGAGCTGATGTTTGCACAGCTCTTTTGGTTATGAGTGATACCGCTTTTCAGGAAAGGTGCAGAGATTGCAGAACAGCAGGTCGAATATCGTCTTCAACATCCAGTATATTCATTGCCTCCACAGCACTGACGTTGATTCTCTGCATCAGCTTTTTTACATGTAGAAGTGTTGCTTCCGCTTTTCCCTGTTGTAAGCCTTTTACCAGCCCTTGTTCCAAGCCCTTTTCAATACCTCGCTGTTCGATAAAATCACTAAAGTTGCACATATCCATGACCTCCTTACCAATCTCTCTTTCCATGAGTATACCATACTCCTTCTGTAATTGTTCCTTTTTATCCACGATTGCGAGATTTTTTATGAACAATATTTTTAACAGCTCCAGCAGCCTCTGCTTGTTCTCATCCTCCTGCTCTACTGCATCCGGAATATCCTGCGCTTTACGAATGCCTTCCTTCTTCGGATACACCATGACCGCCGTTATCAGGTCATAGTCCTCCTTTTCCGCATGCCATATCTTTGTTTCACATGTTTCCTGTATCCTATACGTATTGATGACATCATTTTTCTGATTGTCATGGCCGATACAGATCCAGATAGAGCATACCTTCTTGATTTTGTCATAATCGGAATGCTGAAAACCATCCCTTGGATGCTTCTGCTTTGCCATCAATCTGCCGCAGTAATACAATGCACGCTTGATCAGTGGATAGCCTGGATTATCCCTTGCCTGACTTTCCAGATTGATGATCATACGAAGTCTGTCTTCTGTGTCTGTGTTCTTTCGGGTATCATTTTGCTTCAAGGGTAGCGCCGCTTCAAACTGGATATCGTATCTGATTTGTGCCCCCGGTATGGATTCGTCGCTGACCTCTATCTGTTGATCATCAATGTATTCACAATCTGCGGTGTTCATGGTAGATAATTCGATATAGGATGGTATATCCTCCAGTGGAATATCTGCATATTCCGGAATGCAGCCCTTCATAACATAGGCGAGTATCTGTTTATTTGACAAAAGCTTTTTACAATACATATCATATGCTTTCTTATCATCGTAATGGCTGATGACAGAAGCAGTTTCTGTATATTTCTTCATAATCATATCCCTTCTTTCCTGTATTGTTGTCTGCGCTTAGGAATATGATCAGGTGGTGCTCTTTCTCTGCTGTTATTTTCATAGGAATCCAGAAGTGCCTGCCGCTTGCTTTCACAACCAAAAATTTGTGTATCAAAAACAAGGCAGTCACCGCCGACAAATGGCGTTTAATTGCAGCGTATTGCTTCGGGTAAGAAAAGAATAACTTAAGCTGTTGAAAGCATAAGAAAAAACGCTTCTAGCAGGCTGTTGAGCTACTGAAAGGCCGGGGCTTTTGCGGATGGATCGTAAATGGATAGATCGTATTTATTATATAATTCCTCATGGGTCAGCCCCTCCTTTTTTTCGTATCTACAGTCTAACACATATCCTCATGAAAATACAGAAAAAAATCCCGATCCACCTTCTGAAAAAGATTGGATGAATGCTCTTGTATACGCTCTTGAACGAGGAACAGCAAATATACCCGGCTGTTTCTGCTTACTACTGATGTTGCCTGTATTTCTGTAAACATCGCGGAGATGATATGCCGGTAATATCAGGAATAAGATTAAGGATGAATCAATAAATAGATGATTCCGTCTCATAAAACTCCCTCTGCATTGTCTGAGAAAACAGTACTGCTCTACTCTATTTGGAAAAAGTCAAAATATGACTTTACTTTCACCATTTCCCCATGATATAATCAGTAAACGGGTAGAAATCTCTACTCCCCGCTCTATACATAACGGATATAGGGCCTTAAGACCACGAGGAGGTGTACAGAATGAAAAAATACGAAATCATGTACATCGTGAACGCATCTTTGGATGATGCAGCACGCACTAAACTGATGGACAGTTTCCACAAGATTATTACTGACCACGAGGGTACTATCGATAAGGTAGACGAATGGGGCGTGAAAGAGTTCGCGTATGAAATCAATCACATGAAAAAAGGTTACTATGTTGTCGTAAATGCAACTGCCAACAACGAAGGAATTCACGAATTCGAGCGTCTGGCACGTATCAACCACAGCATCGTACGTTATATGATTATCAAAACTCAGGACGAAGAGTAAGACTTAGGAGGATGGACATATGATCAATAGAGTCGTATTAGTCGGTCGTTTAACGAAAGATCCTGTCTTGCGTAAGACTGCAAATGGTGCATCTGTTGTTTCCTTTACTGTAGCATGTACCCGTCGTTTCAAGCAGGAGGGACAACCGGATGCTGATTTTATCAACACGGTTGCCTGGAATAAAACAGCGGATATCGTATCACAGTATACACATAAGGGCTCACTGGTCGGCGTGGAAGGAAGAATCCAGACACGCAGCTATGATGATCAGAGTGGTAAACGCGTTTATGTGACAGAGGTTGTCGCAGACAGCGTACAGTTTCTGGAAAGCAAAAGCGCTGCCGCAAGCAATGCGAACAGCAATGCCTATGTACCTGACTACGATCAGGGAAGCAATCAGGGCTACCAGAGTGACAACAGCAGCTCACAGTCCTACTCCAATGACTTTACAAGCAGCGATACACTCGATATCGCAAGTGATGATTTACCATTTTAATGGTAGAAAGGAGATTTTCTATGGCATTCAAAAAACAGCGTATGGGACGTAAAAAAGTATGTTACTTTACGAAAAATAAAATTGAAAGCATCGACTACAAGGATATTGAATTATTAAAAAGATTCATTTCTGCAAACGGAAAAATCATTCCAAGACGTGTAACAGGTACACGTGCAAAATATCAGCGTATGCTGGCTACTGCAATCAAGCGTGCACGCCAGATGGCTTTACTGCCTTACGTAAGCGAATAATATCGCAAGTTCACTCCATCTGTCGCAGGATGGAGTTTTTTCATAGCTGTATTCCTGCACAGAGCTGCAGGAGCATTGCTGAGGCACGGCAGAGAAAGGAAGCAGAGGGTATGAACAATCAGACACGTAAGATAACAGAAGGGGCGATGATGTGCGCCATTGTCGGACTGATTCTGTTTATCAACCGACAGCTGGGAAACATGCTGGAATATTTCATGTACTGGGTACTGACCTTCCCCATTCTTGTCTATACGGCAAAATACGGAGTGCGCAATGCACTGGTTCCCTCTGTCAGCATGCTGCTGCTTTCCTTCATGATCAGCTCACCTACAACTATCTTTTATCTCTTTAGCTGCATTGTTGTGGGACTGGTATATGGTGGCGGGGTGAGAAAAGGCTGGAAGAACGGTACGCTGCTTGTTTTCAGCGGTATCTTCACATTTTTTTCCTATCTGGTCACAACTGTTTTGCTTGCAGCTGTATTTGGTTACGATCCGGCAGAGGATATCGAGCTGGTGAAAACCATACTGGAGCTTATGAACATCCATACCGGAATCGATCTCATGAAAACTGTAACGGTCATCGTTGTTCTGGTGGCTGTTCTCATGAGCGTGCTGCAGACGATGTGTATCCACATGATTGGCAACATCCTGCTTTCCCGGCTGCATATCAGGGTACGTCCGATGAACAATATTCTCAGTATTCGTGCTCCGAAATGGAACGGATGGCTGATTCTTGTCATTTGGGTTCTATTTTACAGTGGAAATGTGCTAAAATTAAACCAGGAAGCTTCGACGATACTGCTGGGGGCCTACCTTGTCTGCAAGGTCTATGCAATCGCCTGCGGAGCGATGTGTATCATGGGACTGCTGGTGCTGTTACGAAAGCGCGCATTTGTGTTTCTGTTGATGATAGCAGTCTTTGTGCCCTATGTACAGGATGTCATTGCCGTAATCGGCATTGCGGATATCCTGTTTCTGCTGAGAGATAAAATGAAACGAGGTGTCATAAATGGATCGTTTGGAAAATTTTAAGGTTCAAATCGCAATTATACTGATTGCGGAAGCTGCGGCATTGTTTGTGCTGTATATGGCCGGGATTCCGAGTCTTCAGATTCTGCCCATGACGATTCTGCTGATTCTGAATATCCTTGTCATCATTTGGATCGTATTGAAGTATGAGCGTGATAAGGAACAGCGTGATATCGATATCTCCCATATTCTGGGACATGATGCCAAGGATGCCCTGTCCTTTGGCGAGGTCGGTATCATTACGTATGATGAGCAGTACAATGCGACATGGATCAATGAGTTTCTGGAGGAGCGCTCTGTTAATGTTGTTGGAAAAAAGCTGACCAGCTGGATTCCGGAGATTACAGATCTTTTCAACGGCTCTGTGGACGAGCTGACGGCAAGTGATCCGAATGGGGAATATGTATATGAGATTGCACGCAAGGAAAACGGACAGGTGCTGTTTGTGCGGGATATCACTAAGCTGGAAACCATAACAGAACGGTTTAAGAAGGACAGTATCGTTGCCGGGTTACTGCAGCTGGATAATTATATGGAAATTCAGCAGTATGAGGATGAAGGAACCATGGCTACCATCAATACACAGCTTCGGCAGCCACTGGTGGAATGGGCAGGCCGCTACGGGATGTTTATCCGGCGTCTGCGCTCCGATCGCTTTCTCGTCATTTTGAATGAGGCGATTTTCGAACAGGTCGTACAGGATAAATTTGACATTCTGAATACGATACGTAAAAACGCTGAGGATATCGATGTATCCATAACGCTGAGTATGTCGTTTGCCCGTGGTACGGATGATTTCCGTCTGCTGGATACGATGGTGAATGATCTTCTGGAGCTGGCACAGAGCCGGGGCGGTGATCAGGCTGCTGTCAAGAAGTATGGCGAAAGTGTGAAATATTTCGGTGGGAACAGTGAGGCACGTGAAAAACGAAGCAAGGTGCGTGTCCGTGTGATGTCGCAGGCGATCAAGGAAGCCATTATGGAAGCCGACCGGGTGTTTGTCATCGGTCATCAGAATATGGATTTTGACTGCATGGGAAGTGCGCTGTGTATGTCACGGCTGGCTGCTGCCTATGGCAAGGAAGTATATGTGGTATCGGATGGCGGTGGAATCGAACCGCAGCTGCAGGAGGCTTTGATGCTGTACCGGGAGAAGCTGGAGGGACGGCACCGCTTTATCAGTGACGGTGATGCCGCGAAAATGATAGAAAACGACGATTTACTGATTGCCGTCGATCATCACAATCCAAAACAGACGGGAGCTCCGCAGACACTGGAGGCAGCTAACCGTATCGTTGTGATCGATCATCACCGCAGAAGTGAGGACTTCATCGGTAATCCGCTGCTGGTGTATGTGGAATCGAGTGCAAGCTCCGTATGTGAGCTGGCAACCGAATTCCTGCCTTATCAGAACAATAAGGTAAACCTGAGTGAGGAAGAGGCAACACTGATGTATGTCGGTATTCTGGTGGATACCAACCGCTTTAAGACGAGAACCGGAAGCCGTACGTTTGAAGCTGCTGCCTATCTGAAAAATCTGGGAGTTGACCCGATTACGGCAGAGAATCTTCTGAAGGAGGATTTTGATGATTTCGAGGCAAAAACGGAAATCATGAAATATGCAGGACAATATGCGGATGGTATTCTGATCGCCGCAGTTGATAACAACCGTGTAATCAACCGTACACTGATGTCTCAGGTGGCGGACAGCCTGCTGAATATCAAGGATATGGAGGCAAGCTTTGTCATCGGTAATATCGAAAACGGCAAAGTGGCGGTATCTGCCCGCAGTAAAGGGAAGATCAACGTACAGATTATCATGGAGAATATGCATGGCGGCGGACATTTCACGATGGCTGCCCTGCAGAGAGAACAAACAACGGTGAAGGCCGTACAGGAAGAATTGAAACAGATGATAGATACCTATCTGGAAGAAAACAAGGAGGACGACGAAGATGAAAGTGATACTGCTAAGTGATGTAAAGAAGCTGGGAAAGAAAGGGGATATCGTAGAGGTCAGTGACGGCTACGGAAGAAACTTTCTACTGAATAAAAACCTGGCGGTAATGGCAACAAAGAAAAGCATGGAGATTCTGGATGAGCAGAATCTGCAGCATGATCTGGAGGAAAAGCAGAAGGAAGCGGATGCAGAGGACCTGAAAAAGCAGCTTGCGAAGATCACGCTGGAATTCCATGTGAAAACAGGAGAAGGCGGACGTGTGTTCGGCAGTGTTTCCACAAAGCAGATTGTTGCACAGCTGCATGAAACATACGGAATTCATGTGGACAAGAGAAAGGTCATCGATAACGATGCCATCACCTCTCTGGGCTATACGGATGTAAAGGTGGATCTTTACAGAAATAAGGTAATCGGAACCATTCGTGTTCATGTGAACGGATAGGAGGCTTTATGAGTAGAGAATTGCCACATAGCACCGAGGCGGAGCAGTCCATTCTCGGTGCAATGATGATTTATCCCAGCGTAACCAGCGTTGTATATGATCAGGGGCTGGATGTGCGAGATTTCTATCTGGATATCCATCAGCGTATATTCTCTGCCATGATGGATATCACGGACAGCGGTAAGCCGGTGGATGTCACCACGCTGATTGCCCGTTTACAGGATATCGAGCAGCTGAATCTGGTCGGCGGTGCTGACTATATCATCAAGCTGAGTGATACGGCGATATCCAGCGCCAACAGTGTGTATTATATTGAAATGATCAAAAGCAGAGCACATCTGCGACGCTTAATCGAAGCAGCCGAACAGATTGCCGAGGACGGCTTTGATACAGCAAATGATCTGGATGAAATCATGGATAAGGCGGAACGGGATATCCTCGGTGTTACGCGCAGCCGTCGTGCCACTGATTTCAAAAGCAGCCGGGAGGTTGTTTCCAATGTCATGCAGGAGCTGATTCGTCTGCGCTCCAGTGATAACCGTGTAACCGGAATCAAGACCGGCTATACCGACCTTGACCGTATGACCAACGGCTTTCAGCGTGGCGATTTGATTATTCTTGCGGCCCGTCCGGCGATGGGAAAGACTGCCTTCGCGCTGAATCTGGCGTTGAATGCATCCTTTTACAATCCCGGGGCAATTGCCATCTTCTCACTGGAGATGCCGGCGGAGGCATTGATGAAGCGTATTCTGAGTGCCAAGTCCGCAGTGGAATCCAATAAGCTGAGAAGCGGTGCTATTCTGGATGATGAATTCAGCAAGCTGAACGAAGCGGCGAATGAACTGATGGCCAGCAAGCTGTTTGTGGATGACAGCTCCAATATCAAAATATCCGAGGTGTTCTCCAAATGCCGTAAGCTGAAAAGTGAGCATGGTCTTGATCTGGTCGTCATTGACTACCTTCAGCTGATCAGCGGAAGCGGAAAAAGCGGAGATAACCGCCAGCAGGAAATATCGGAAATTTCCCGTTCCCTGAAGGGACTGGCCAGAGAAATGGAATGTCCGGTGATCGCACTTTCACAGCTGTCGCGTTCCGTGGAAACCCGTCCCGACAAGCATCCGATGCTGTCCGACCTTCGTGAATCCGGAGCCATCGAGCAGGATGCCGATATCGTCATGTTTCTGTATCGTGATGCCTATTATGCGAAGGATGATGAGGCGGAACAAAACAATCCGACCGATCAGACCGATCTTGATATTGCCAAGCACCGTAACGGTGCGACAGGCAAGGTGGAGCTTGCATTTCAGAAATCCATATCTGCCTTCTTCAACATCGCACACGACGGATTCTCATAGTGTCAAATATTTGTTATATAACTTTTTGCATATTGCATGTAGATAGCATACCGGCTGTGATGCGACAGCCTGTTTCTTCCAAGGGCTCAAGGAAGTGGACATATCGTATAAGAAAAGGGGGCCGCATATGAAATTTGCACTACTGGCCAGCGGTTCCAAAGGTAACTGCTGTCTGATAAAACATAAGGATACCAAACTGGTCATTGACTGTGGAACAACGCGAAAATATCTGAAAAGCTGCTTCGAACAGATCAGCTATGATCCCATGCAGAGCAATGCACTTCTGATTACGCATACACACAGCGACCATGTCGCACAGATGAAGCTGTTTGACCCCATACCAACATATGCGACACAGGATATCGCGACCAGCCATCTGCACGGCATACGCCCCTACGATCGCTTTGAACTGCAGGATTTTCGAATAACCGTACTGCCGATGAGTCATGATTGTGAAGGCACCGTAGGCTATGTCATCGAGACCGAGGATGAGAAAATGGTATATGTGACAGATACGGGATATATTAAAGATGAGGTTAAGGAATACATACGCAATGCGGACTATTATGTCTTTGAAAGCAATCACGATATCGAGATGCTGATGCAGACGACAAGGCCTGTCTATCTGAAGCAGCGTATCATCGGTGACTGCGGACACCTGTGCAATGAGGACTGCTCGAACATCCTGTGTGATGTCATGGGGGATCATACAAAGGAAATCGTACTTGCGCATATCTCCCAGGAAGGAAACACACGGGACATGGCACTTACCACACTGAAGGAAACACTGAAGCGGAAACAGAAGGATCGCGAGGATCTCCGCCTGTATCCTGCGGATCAGTTTTCCATTTATACCGGAGGGAAATCATCATGAAACGACTGACAGCCTTTCTCCTAGTGGCACTGATCGGATGGAATATTGTCCTGACGATTTTATATTTGCAATCAAAAGAGGACACAACAGCAGCAACTGCTGCACAGCAGACGAAGCAGAAGGTGGAAACCGCAAGTGTAAATATCACAAGTGATGTGACAGAGCTTGTGGCGAAGAGCGAAAATAAGGTTGTGACAGTTACTGCCAGAGCACGCGGTCAGGCACTCGACACTGGAAGCGGTGCAGTTTATAAGGTTGACGGAAAGACGGTTTATATCATCACCAACAATCATGTTGTTGCGGATGGGGATGAAGCGGTTGTCACCTTTGCGAACGGCAAGGAACAGAAGGTGGATATCGTCGGAAAGGACGAGCTAACCGATCTTGCACTGTTGAAAACAGATGTTGATTTCAAAGCGGAGGCCTTTGTGATGGGGAATTCCTCACTTGTCAAAAAGGGGGAATATGTCATTGCCATGGGAAGTCCGCTGGGCATTGAGTATCAGGGCAGTGTATCCGGTGGTCTGATATCCGGTGTGGACAGAAGAATGGAAATGGATATCGACAACAACGGTGTTGCGGACTGGGATGTGAATGTTCTGCAGACGGATGCCGCCATCAATCCGGGAAACAGCGGCGGACCGTTAATCAATATGGCAGGAGAGCTGATTGGTATCAATTCCATGAAGATAACGGATACCTCTGTAGAGGGCTTTGGCTTTGCATTGCCGATCAATGAGGTTCTTCCCATCATTACGGAGCTGGAAAACAACGGCAAGGTGGTACGTCCGATTCTCGGAATTTCCGTACAGCCGATCGAGCAGCTGAGTATGCTGGACAAGGCATATCTGGGAATTGATTCCAAGGTGGAAAGCGGCCTGCTGATTGTCAAGGTTGCCTCACGGACACCGGCAGCCTCTGCTGGAATAAAAGAAGGTGACATCCTTGTGAAATTCGATGGTAAGGAGATCAAGGATTATAAGCAGTTCCGTCAGTATCTCTACAGTCATAAGGTAAAGGACAAGGTGAGCATTGTCGTAAACCGCAATGGTAAAGAAATCGAAAAGACGGTAATACTGGAATAAATAAAGGAACGGTATCTGATGCATGATCCTGCACGGACACCGTTTTCTAAAATAGCTGTATGTATAGGGAAAGCAGGTGACAGCAGGATATACTTCATGGCAGATTTGCACTTTTATCATGATCATATCATCCATCTTGCCAACAGACCCTATCATTATATTAAAGAAATGAATGAGGCGCTTGTGGAAAACTGGAACCGAAGGATATGCGGGGATGACGAGGTGTATATTCTGGGAGATGTAACCATGAAAAATCATGTGTATGCCCGGGAAATGCTGAAGAAGCGAAAGGGCAGAAAGTATCTGATCGAAGGTAATCACGACCGTTTTGTTCATCAAAAGGAATTTGATCAGTCTATATTTACATGGGTAAAGCAGATGCATGAGCTGAAGTATGCGGGAAATACCTTTGTCTTATTTCATTATCCGATAGCGGAATGGGACGGCTTTTATCACGGAGCAATTCATCTGCACGGACATCAGCACAATCATGCGGATGTAAATTACAGAAACCGTGATAACGGTCTGTTACGATACGATGTGGGCGTCGATGCAAACGCGATGGCCCCGGTCAGCATACAGGAAATCATAGCTTTTTTTGAATAACATATCAGGGGGTTAGGAGTATATAGTATGGAAAAATTCGAGGAGCTTTCACAGGAGAAGCAGCGGCGTATCATCGATGCCGGTATGGAAATGTTTGGCAGATATGAATACAAAAAGGCAAACACGGAGGATATTGCGGCCAAGGCAGGCATATCCAAGGGGTTATTATTCTATTATTTCAAGGATAAAAAAAGCTTTTATATGTATCTGTTTCAGTATTGTGTAACTATCGTCACAAAGACGCTGGATGATGAGGACTTCACAAAAATCACAGATTTCTTCGCATTGATGGAATTCGGGGCGCAGAAAAAAATGCAGATAATGGTGGAGCATCCGTTTATTCTGGATTTTATCTGCCGGGCATTTTCTTCCCGCCGCGAGGCTGTCAGCAGTGATGTGGCAATGGAGCTGCATTCTCTGATGGACACGACCTTTGACCGTTTTTTTGCGCATGTGGATTTCTCAAAATTTAACAATGATGTTGATCCGAAGCAGGTGTATCAGATGCTGGTATGGATGACAGAGGGGTATATGCATGAAAAGCTCAGCTGTCAGGAAACGCTCAAGCTGGAGAACATCATGAAGGATTTTGAAGAATGGAAGGTCATGTTTAAGAAGATGGCATATAAGAAGGAGTATCAGTAAAAAAACTGCTTATATCATCAGTGATACCGGTCAAGCGTACCACAGATGCATTGCAGTTTTTTATTACATTCACATGGCTATTGTGAGATAACCTCCCAGTCCTTGATATCATCCAGCTTTAATGCAGCGTAATCGTCCTGTGTACCTCCGGAGTCTTCTCCAAGCTTAACGGAAGCATTTGCTGTTTTAACACGTGGTGTTCCGCTAAATCCATTATTTCCGGAATAATCATACTGGATAACCTTGACTTTATTTCCCTTTTTTATATCCTCCAAGGTTACCTTGCGCTCACTTATCGTTATCGTATAATTGTTATCACTTTTACTTGCATAGATTCTGAAGCTGTAATCATATCCGCTGGCTATACCAGCGTCGTTAAGCGCCTTGCGCAGACTGTTACCGGCATTTGCACCTTCCGAATTGATGAATGCCTTATCTTTTTGATCGATGAAAGCCTGAATGATGCTGAGAGGCTCTCCCTTTATTAAAGCAAGGTGAATTTCGTTTGCTTTTACAAATAGATTATCATAGGAGGTCAATATTTCATACTTCTGCTGTTGATCATCGTATCGGATATAGGTTTCCCCTATCAAAACGATAAAATCTCCGGCACCGTTATTTGCCTTGTTTTTATATATTTCCATCAGGGTCCCTTCCACTTCCGAGCGTTTCATGATATCCTTCATATTTTCATCCGTCGCCAGTAAGTCCAGCTGCTGTTTCTTTACCAGTTCGATTCCCTTCTCCTTGGAGGCTACCATGACACTTCTTGCTTCGGAAATCAGCTTGGTATCTGCCGCCTTGCGCACGTAGCTCATGACAGCCGGTACAGCAAGTGCCATCAGGATACCGATGATTACCAGAACAACAATGATCTCGACAAGTGTAAATCCTTTTTTATTCTTTTTCATACCATCACCCTTTTCTTTCATTGTACTATAAAATTCGTGGTTTGTAGACATTTTACGAAAAAATGATATGATTTTTATATTCTATATGCGTTGAAATAAACGCCTATGCATAAATGTTCATGTATACCTGTTTCCTGAGTATCCTCACTTCTTATTCGAAGGAGATTACGAAACATTGACGCTCTTATAAAATAATCATCAGGTGATATATCCTCAGCTGCAGGTCAAAGGCTACGCTTTGAGCATTGAACATTTTTTTGCAACGGGTATTGGATACGATAAAGTACGGCTTCTGATATTTGCACTCTGATGAAAAACAGCGTACAATAATTCTCGTAGTGAGGTGGAATATGCACGTAGAGGAAGTACCGGAATTTTTAAATATAGCGAAGGAGCTGCTGGGGGATGCCAGGGTATGGGATATGCAGAAGTATATACAGCACGGATCCATCAGCTGTCTGGAGCACAGCTTCGTCGTATCCTATTACAGCTTTACACTGGTCAGAAAGCTGCGGATGTCCTGTGATGAACGCTCTTTGGTGCGGGGCGCGCTGCTGCATGACTATTTTCTATATGACTGGCATGAGGCAGAGGATTGGCACAGACTGCATGGCTTTCGCCACCCTTTTTTTGCGAATCACAATGCATTGCGCGATTTTCAAATCAGTGAACGGGAGCAGGAAATCATCCGCAAGCATATGTGGCCGTTAACCGTCATACCACCTATGTGCAGGGAAGCATGGGTGGTAAACGCAGTGGATACAGCATCCGGCATTGTTGAGGTGCTCGCAGAATATCGGATGTTTAAAAGACTGCGCCGCAGATGGCTGGAAAGTAAGCTGGAGCTATTGAAGCAGGTAAAGGAGAACTTATGATAAAAATTGTTGCAGTAGGAAAAATAAAGGAAAAGGCACTGCGTACACAGATTGAAGAGTACGAAAAAAGGCTGCGGCCGTTTACAAAGCTGGAAATCATCGAAGTAAATGATGAAGTGGCACCGCAGAGCAACAGCGATTCACAGAACAATCAGGTTAAGGAAAAGGAAGGAGAACGCATTCTCGCCAAAATAAAGGAGCAGGAATATGTAATCCTTCTCGATTTATGGGGAGAAATGGTGGATAGTGAGCGGTTTTCCATAAAGCTTGATCAGCTACAGACCTATCAGACCAGTAACCTTACATTCGTTATCGCAGGCTCTCTGGGACCGGGCAAAAATGTCTATGATCGCTGTAACTGGAAATGGAAGCTGAGTGATCTGACCTTTACCCATCAGATGACAAGAGTGCTCGTACTGGAACAGATTTATCGTGCCTTTATGATACAGAACAACAATCCATATCATAAATAGTGTACAAAGGTCATACCTGCGCCATCCTTTTCAAAGATGAATACAAAGCAGGAGCATCCGCAGAGGTTTAGAACAGCTTCTGCTTTCTTTATGAAAATATATGGCTGATATTGAAATAAATATGGTTGAATCTGATTGAAAAAGAATATATGTGAATAAATGGTAGGGATGAAAGCTTTCTTCGGTATTTAAGGATTTTTTAAGAAAGACTGCGGTATTCTTAGCTTGTAGAAAGGGTGTGACGGCAATGCTGAAACGAATGTTGAAAAAAGATTTAATGCATAGAAAGAGTGTCAATCTGATTCTGTTTCTGTTTATTACCATTGCGACGGTATTTCTTGCAAGCAGTGTAAATAATATTCTTGTTGTAAGCTCCTCTGTGGATTACTACATGGATTATGCAAATATACCGGATGTGAATCTGGTGGCAGTAAATTCCGGGGAAAAAGAGAAGATCATGAAATGGATAGAAACCGAGGCTCCGGGTGTGAAGGATTACGGTTATCAGGAAATGCTCTCTGTGGAACAGAAAAATTTGCACAGGGAGAATGGAAAGAAGTTTAACGCGGAAGGACTCAGCCTTTTCCTGTCCGAGGAAAGAAGTGACTATTGCAAGGGCTTTGATCCGGATGGGAGAGCTCTTCATTTAGCGGATGATGAAATCGGAATGCCTGCATTTCTGATGGACAAAAACGATTTGAAGCTCGGCGATAAGGTGCGTATCATGATCGGCAGTGAGGATAAAACCTTTACTCTGACAACCGTAGTAAAGGATGCGGCGTTTGGAAATGATATGGTTGGTATGTCAAGAATCTTTCTGAATTCAGATATGTATGAAAAATTTAAAAAAGCGGGCAGTGACCGGACGTATTCTTTATACTTCATCAATGTGGACTCTATTTCTGAATTCACGGAAGCACAGAACCTGCAAAGCTTTCCCTCCGTTTTAAATACGGTTTCACGCAGTATGTATTCCATGATCTATTCCTTTGATCTGATTCTTGCTGCTCTGTTGATTCTGGTGGGCATCTGCATGATTTTGATTGCTTTACTGGTTCTTCGCTTTACCCTGCTGTTCACCATGGAAGAGGAGTACCGTGAAATCGGTATTATGAAGGCAATCGGCCTGAGGGATAAGGCAATACGACGGCTGTATCTTGTGAAATATGCATTTCTTGTCAGCAGCGGGGCGTTTCTCGGTCTGTTGATCAGTGTGCCGATCAGTCGTGTCATGGTGGCGGGAGTCAGTGTGAATATGATTATGGAGGACAGCGGTGTTAATTTTTTTGTAAATATTCTCTGTACCCTGCTTATCATCTTTCTAGTCATGCTGTTCTGTATGAACTGTACACGAAAGCTGAGCCGCATTACTGCGATATCCGCCATTCGGGGCGGACACAGCGGAGAGAGCTTTGCGAAAGCGTCGGCCTTGTATTTGTTCAAACAGAAATATCTGCGTGTTCCCGCATATCTGGGTATCAATGACATGCTGACGCATCTGAAACGCTATGCCCTGCTGCTGGTTACCTTCTGTATCAGCTTTGTTCTGATCACTATTCCACTGAATACCATCAATACCATGCAGAGCAGTGAAATGGCATCCAAATTCACCGTGAATACAGACAGTGCTGTATATATAAAGAAAATTGAAGGAAAACAGGATTCCGCATACAGAAACTCCGCACAGCTGAAAAAGGGAATGCAGCGTGTGGAGCGGGAAATGAAGGAAAAGGGCTATGATGCTGAGCTGACGGCCTCCTCCATTTACTTCCTGCCGTTTCATGCTCCCGGAAAAAAGGGCAATACGAAAATCATGTCCCTGCAAATACAGGGGCGCAATACGGAATATCTGGATTATCTGGAAGGCAGTGCTCCTGTGCTGGAAAACGAAATTGCCTTCTCCCGCCTCATTCTGGAGGATAACAACTGGCATATCGGAGATCGTATAGAGGCCGATCTGAACGGTGAAACCTACAAGTTTATCATTACAGGAAGCTACGCCGATTATATGCAGCTGGGAAGCAGTGCCCGTCTGAATGCAAAGCTTGATCTAAGTAAGGTGGACATGTTTGAGTATTGGAATGTCAATGTTGATATGAAGACAGACAAGAGTCAAACGGAGCTGAAGGATACCCTGCAAAAGCAGTTTCCTGATTATGAATGGTATACGGCTCAGGAAATTGTCGATCGCAATATCGGCGGTATTCAGGAATCTCTGAGTGAGCTTCTGATTCCGATGACTGCTATGCTCTGTGCTGTTATTATGCTGATTACACTCTTGATGGAAAAGCTGTTCATCGTACGTGAAAAGGGAGAAATCGCTATGATGAAGAGTATTGGATTCCGTAACAGCAGTATTCGCAGCTGGCAGGTGATTCGGATGATTCTGGTTGCCCTGGTATCCATGCTTGCGGCAGTTCCATTGTCCATGCTCAGTAACCGCTTCATGCTGGAGCCGATCTTCGCCATCATGGGTGCGGATGTGCATATCCAGATAATTCCAGTGCAGGTTTATCTGATATATCCGGGTGTACTGCTGCTGGGAATCATCTGTGCAACGATATTTGCTACCGGTCAAATCAAGCGTATCCATATACGTGAAATGAACAATATGGAATAAGGAGGAAGCTATTATGAGTGGAATAACAGTAAGCAATCTGTGTAAGACATATATCGTAAATAAACGACAGAACAACGTATTGAGAAATGTCAATCTGACATTGGAAGAAAAGGAAATGATCGCCGTCATGGGACCATCCGGCTCCGGTAAGACAACCCTGCTGTATACCATCAGCGGGATGGACAGTGCGACAGCCGGAAGTGTGAAATTCTTTGAGCGTGAGCTAACGGATATGAGCCGCAATGAGATCAGCAATCTGCGCCTGGAGGAAATGGGATTTGTCTTCCAGCAGATGTATATGCTGAAAAAACTGTCCGTTTATGATAATATTATTTTACCAGCCTATCAGTCTGTAAAGGGAAGAACGAAGCAGGGAAGAAAAGAAATCAATGCCTATGCCGCAAAGCTCATGCAGAAGCTTGGCATCAGTGAAATTGCGGATAACGATGTGAATGAGGTATCCGGAGGACAACTGCAGCGTGCCTGTATCTGCCGCAGCCTGATCAATCATCCGCGTATTCTGTTTGCGGATGAGCCGACAGGTGCCCTGAATAAGCAGAGCTCTCATGAGGTGATGGAGGAGCTGAACCGTATTCATAAGGAAGGGACAAGCATACTGCTGGTAACCCACGACATGAAGGTAGCCTCACGCTGTGACCGTGTGCTGTATATCGAGGACGGAAATATCCGGGACGAAATGCAGCTTGGCGCATGGGAAGACTGTACGGATATCCGCAAGCGGGAGCGCAGATTAAATGAATGGCTGATAACGTTAGGATGGTAATATGATAGATATATTACTTGTAGAGGATCACCGTGAGCTTGCCCAGCTGATCGTAAGCTTTTTAAAGCGGGATGGATTTCAGGTGCATCATGTGGAGAGCGGGGAGGCTGCGCTTTCCTATCTTGCACAGACAGAGGTACGTTTGCTGCTGCTTGATATCATGCTGCCCCATATGGATGGCTTTACGGTATGCAAAAAAGTGCGGGAGCATAAAGCGGTTCCGATACTGATAATGAGTGCGCGAAAGGATCGAAATGATCAGCTGAACGGCTATGAGCTGGGGGCGGATGATTATATCGAAAAGCCTGTGGATCCGCAAATACTTGCCGCCAAAATACGTGCTGTTTTACAGCGTACATCCGATTTGCATCGCAAGGAAACCATATCCTGCTGCGGTGTGGTCATTGAGCGTGCACAGCACAGAGCCTTTGTGGATGGAAATCTTATGGAGCTGAACGCGAAGGAATTCGAGCTGTTGACACTGCTGGTATCCAACGCAGGGAAGACCTTACGCAAGGAATATATTTTCGCAAGCATATGGGGCATGGACAGCTTCAGTGAACAGCAGACACTGACCGTTCATATCAAAATGCTGCGTGACAAAATAGAGAAGAATCCAAAACAGCCGCAGCGGATTAAAACAGTCTGGGGCGTGGGGTATCGCTTTGAAGAAGTATAATATCCTGATCCTTTCCTGTTTCCTGCTGTATCTGGGCATTGCAGCCTTTCTCGGGTGGAGTATTCTGCAGATGGAGGAAACCATGGACCATGCATATCGTGTGGAAATCAATCGTATCCTGCAGCAGGTGGAAAAGGGTACGAAGGCTGAGGATATCGCAAGGAACAGCTATCCGCATATCGAAAAGCTGCAATGGCTGTCCGCAGAGGAAGGAAGCAGAGAAACAGCCTCTGCCTTTTTCCAGGAGGGAAATAATATGGATATGCATGTGGTACCCGTCTACAGAAAGCAAAAGCTGACAGGATATCTGCGCTTTGATTATCATCGCTCGCTTGTGGATACCAACGGACTGATGCTGCGCACACAGCTTTCTCTCGCCGCTTTGTTCGCAATGCTGCTGGGTGTTCTTCTCTATCTGAGAAAGCACCTGTTAAAGCCCTTTGATCGAGTGCGTAAGCTTCCCGGTGAGCTTGCGAAGGGACATTGGAAGGGGATCGTGAAGGAGGAAAAAAGCAGATATGCACATGATTTCCTGCTTGGAATCGGACAGCTGAAGGATTCGCTGGATACTTCCAGAAGGCGGCAGCTGGAGCTGGAAAAGGAAAAGAAGAAGCTGCTGCTTTCTCTGTCACATGATATTAAGACACCGCTGAACACCATCCAGCTGTACGCGCGGGCTTTGGAGGAGCATCTGTATACGGATGAGGCACAAAATGTACACGCAGCTCATCAGATACAGGAAAAGGGGAAGGAAATTGAACATTATGTCGAGGAAATCATGAAGCAGTCCCGTCACGACATACTGGATATACAGGTCCAAAACAGTGAATTCTATTTGAAGGAGCTGATCGACAAGGCTGTTCACGCGTATAAAGAGCCATTGCGACTGCGGCGTATGGAGCTGGTGGTAAAGCCCTATGAAAACCTGCTGCTGAAGGGAGACCTGGAGCGCAGCTTTGAGGTCGTGGAAAACATTATGGAAAATGCCTTGAAATACGGAGATGGAAGAAGGATAGAAATATCGTGCTATGAAGAGGACTATTGTCAGCTGATTCGTATTTTTAACACTGGAAATACAGTGAGTGACACCGAATTTCATCATATATTTGAAAGCTTCTTTCGTGCCAGCAACAGCGAGGGGAAGCAGGGCAACGGTCTTGGACTTTATATATGCCGGGAAATCATGCGGCGTATGAATGGGGAAATTTTCGCCGAAAAGGAAGCGGATGGTATGGCCTTTCTACTCGTGTTCCCTTATTGAATACCAAATGGTGCAGCTGCCTGCAAATGCGGATACCGTGGATGCAATGCTTTGCTTGGAATACGTGAAGAGTGCATCCTTTTTCATGCTTTATAAAGCGAATAGGGAGAAAAAGCTGCTTTGCTTCATCATACAGTAAAAGAACGATCGCAGTCTCATAGAAAATATAGGAACTCTCCTGAAGCTTACATGAATACTGCAAAAGGGCTTGTCCTGCAAACAACGCTGCTATAGAATATCAGAGAAAGAGTTTCGTAAAAACAGGAAGGGATGTATTGTACGGTTATGCTTTCATAGTATGACTTGCAGGTAAAAAAAGGGCTGCCTGTGATTCAAAAGGGAAGGCAGCTTGGAAAGCCAGAAAGGAGAGAGAAATGCTGTTGAAAGAAGTTATGGAGAAAAGCGGTCTTAGCAGGAAGGCTGTACAGTATTATGAGGATCAGGGCTTTGTAAAGCCGGTAAAGCTCGAAAACGGCTACCGCGATTATGATGAAGACTGCCTGAAAACATTGCGAGATATTCATGCCATGCGGCAGATGGGACTGCATATAAAGGAAATACGTGCAATCCTTATAGAGGAAGAATATGCACCTCAGGTCTATGAACAGCTGATTCATGAGCTTGATATGCAGATGGTGCGCCTGCAAAGTCAGCGCATGGTACTACGAAAACGTATGCACCATGAGGAGGCAGAAATGGAATATACAAACGAAATGTGTCCATATGTATATATCCGAAAGCCCTCCCTATTGCTGGGGGTAATCCAGTGCATGCTGGGCGCCACCGGCTTTCTTCTGTTTCCCTGGCTACCGGGTACAACCAATCTGTGGCTGATTGCTCTACTGCTTGCTTTCATTTTGCAGCTTATACAAAATATGTATTACGATACGAGAATTCACGGTCTGCAGTATATGGAAATCGGTTGGAAACAGCTCGGACTGACCGCTGTGCTTGCTTTTATCTGTGGTATCCTGACAGCGATTTCCTGCAAGGAAGCATATATGCAGCAATCTGGTGCTGTCTTTTGTATCACTGCTGTAACTGCCATCCTGCAGCTATGGAACGGATTTCATCTGTATGGAAACTCGCAGGGAGAACACGGCTAGGCAAAACAGATATGGCTCTATTATCTCCAACGCATCACCATTTGCCCGCCCGCCAGGCAGTAGGCTTCTGTGAATGCAGACATTATATAGGGTAGCACATTCACCTGATTACACAGAGACGATGCAGCTGCAAGCAGACAGACGCTGTTCCTGTAAATGGTGAAAATGTTTTCAGAATAAAAAATGTAAAATTTCAGAAAAAGTGTTGACAAGCAAAAAGAAGAGGTGTATCCTATAGGAAACCATAGACAGAGAGATCAAGCAGAAAGATGCGCTTATAGAGAGCACGCGGATGGTGGAATCGCGGCAGAAATGCAGTTTTGTAAATGGACTCTGGAGGGCAAGGTGAACGGCGCAGCTCAGTATCCAAGACGTATGCCTACGTTACAGGGCTAGAAATGTGTCGGCATTTTGATGAGAGGATGGTTTCCAATAGATGGAACGATCAAATCAGGTGGTACCGCAGATGAACCTAACAGCATCTGTCCTGAAGTCAACAGACTTTTGGACGGGTGCTTTTTTTATATAAGGGAGGTGGTCATTGTGTTACAGAGCACAGAGGAATGGCGATGGCATAAGGGAAAACAGACGTCATATAAACGAAGGAAACAAAACAACACAGTGAAAGAGAGGACAACAGGTCATGAAAAAATTATGTAAGGCAGCAGCTGCATTTCTATTATGTGCAGGCGTATTAACAGGATGTGGAAGCAAGGAGGATACGAAAACTGAGAAAAAAATACCGGTGGTATCGGTAGCGCAGATTGTAGAGCATAAGTCACTGAATACGATTCGTGACAGCTTCAAGGCAGAGATGGAGGCACTGGGCTATAAGGATGGAGAAAATATCAAGCTGGACTTCAAGGATGCCGGCGGGCAGCAGAACACGCTGAATTCCATCATGTCGACATTTGCCGGAAACAAGAGTGATGTCATCGTGGCAATTGCAACACCGACAGCCATGGCGGCAGCGAAGTACAGCAAGGATATTCCGATCGTATTCTCCGCAGTCAGCGATCCGGTAGGCGCAGGTCTGATGGATGATCTGAAAAAACCGAACAACAACATTACCGGGACAAGCGATGAAATTCAGGTGGATCAGATACTCGATCTCGCATTGAAGGTAGACCCTAATCTGAAGACACTGGGCTTTATTTACAACAGCTCTGAAGCGAATTCCGTAAGCAATCTGGCAAAGGCAAAGGAATTCTGTAAAAAACACGATATCAAGCTGGTGGAGGGAAGCGGCGCAAACATCACGGAGATTCAGAGCGCAGTCAGTGTGCTTACCGATAAATGTGATGCAATCTTTGCACCAAACGATAACACGGTGGCAAGCTCTATGAGTGCTCTTGTGGAAACTGCAAACAAGAAAAAGGTTCCGGTATATACCGGTGCTGATTCCATGGTAAGTGACGGCGGCTTTGCGACGGTTGGTATTGATTACACAGAGCTTGGCAAGGAAACGGCAAGAATGACGGATAAAATTCTGAAGGGCGAGGATGTGGAGAATCTGCCGGTTAAGGTCTTCAAGGATAATCTGAATATCTATGTAAATGAGAAAACGATGGAGACACTGGGCATTCAGCTTCCAAAGGATGTAGAAGACAGCAAAAATCTGGTCATGATGTAAGCCTGTGCACAATAGGAACAGGCCTGTCATATATAAAGATATAAAAGATATATAAACGGAAGATAATCGTGCTGGGTACAGATTTCTATTGATAAACAGGACGGAATCTAAACAGATTAAGAAAGTAATACACGGTTACGTAATGGAATCTGTATCATACAGCCATACAGCCGTATGAAAAAATCTGTAAGGAGCATAGGGCTGGATAGGCAATGTAAGAAGTAAGCGGTACAGGTAACAGTATAGTAGAAGAGAGGATGAGGGTTATGGCATTATCAACCATACAGGATGCGGTGATACTCGGCATGATATTTTCCATCATGTCGCTGGGGGTGTTTATTTCCTTCCGCGTTTTGAATATTCCCGATCTGACGATTGACGGGAGCTTTACAACCGGATGTGCGGTATCTGCCGTATTCGCAATGAATGCTCACCCGTTTATTGGTACACTCATGGCGTTCCTTGCCGGAGGTCTTGCGGGGCTGGTAACCGGTCTGCTGCAGACCAAATGCAAGGTGCAGTCCCTGCTTGCCGGTATACTGACAATGACAGCCCTGTATTCCGTCAATCTGAAAATACTGAACGGCATGCCGAATGTATCCCTGTTCGGAAAGAAAACCATTTTTACACCGCTGGAGGCAGTGCTTGGTGATCATGCCTATGGTGTAATGATTGCCGGGCTTCTCATCCTTCTGATCCTTCTGCTGTATCTGTTTTTGAAAACACAGCTGGGAATGAGTCTTCGGGCAACCGGTGACAATGAAGCGATGGTGCGTGCCAGCAGCATCAACTCGGATTTGATGAAAATCATGGGTATCGCACTTGCAAATGCCCTAGTGGCGCTGGGTGGTGCAGTCTTCGCACAGAATCAGGGCTTTGCGGATGTGAGCGGAGGAATCGGTATGATGGTTGTCGGTCTGGCGAGCATCATTGTCGGTGAGGCATTTATCCGCAGAAAAACACTGGGCTTTCAATTTGCGGCTGTCGTTGTGGGCGCAATCGTCTACCGGTTTATCCTGACCGTTGCTCTGCAGCTGGGAATCGGTGCAAGCGATTTGAACCTGTTCTCCGCAGCTCTTGTGGCACTGGCGATATCACTGCCGCATCTGAAAAAGAGAAGGAGGGGGACGCATGCTTGATTTAAAGGATATCAGTGTAACCTTTCATGCCAATACCGTCAATGAACGAAAGGCTCTGGATCATCTGTCCTTCCATGTGGAGGATGGTGACTTTATCAGTGTGCTGGGGACCAACGGTGCCGGAAAAAGCACGCTGCTGAACGTAATCAGTGGAACGATACCGTGTGACTCCGGGACAATTTTGCTGGATGGAAAGGATATCACAGCTTATCCTGAGTACAAACGGGCAAGAGAAATCGGCCGCCTGTTTCAGGATCCCCTGAAAGGGACGGCCCCGCACATGACCATTGAGGAGAATCTGGGACTGGCATACAGCCGCGGCAAGAGAACGACGCTGAGCCGGGCAATAAAAAAAGGGGATCGCAGCTTTTTTATCGAAAAGCTGAAGGAGCTGGGACTTGGTCTGGAGGATCGCATTTCCACAACCGTGGGATTGCTGAGTGGCGGGCAGCGGCAGGCACTGACACTGCTGATGTCCACAATCGTCACACCGAAGCTTCTTCTGCTGGATGAACATACGGCGGCGCTCGATCCGAAAACGGCCGCCTCTGTCATGGATATCACAGAGAGAATTGTAAAGGAGAACCATATCACTACGCTCATGATTACGCACAACATGAAGCAGGCACTGGAATACGGCAACAAGACGATTATTCTGAATGAAGGGAAAATCGTCAAGGTGCTGGAAGGGGAAGAAAGAAAGAACACAACGGTCGATGACCTTCTCAACATGTACGACTTTGTCTGAAAAAGGAAGTATTTGGCAGATTGTTTTTCTTGGAATAATCTGCCGCATACGATAATATAATGAACATGCGAGTATAAGATTGAGCATAAATTTCATGAAAACCAGAAAAAAATCAATGAAATTTTGACTTGACTTTTCCGCGTGTTTTTGCTTTTGGCGTCATTTATGCCCGAAAAGCTGAAAACGCATACATAAAGTTCATTTTTCTTACAAAAAGGGTGGAAATTTATGTTGAAAATCATTATACTTAATATATAGAAAAAATTCCTAAGGGGGGATTTACATGAGACAAAACAACATGCTGGCTATGATACTAGCCGGAGGCCGAGGAACACGACTGTATGCCTTGACCAAGAAGATTGCAAAACCTGCAGTGTATTACGGAGGGAAATATCGAATTATCGACTTCCCGCTGAGCAACTGTGCCAACTCCAACATCAACGTTGTCGGGGTACTGACACAGTATGAGAGTGTATTGCTGAATTCCTATGCAGCAGCTGGACAGCGCTGGGGACTGGATGCAAAAGACAGTGGTGTATACGTACTGCCGCCTCGTGAGAAAGACGGAGCAGCATTTGACGTATATCGCGGAACTGCAGATGCAATCTCACAAAATATCGATTTCATCGACAGCAACAATCCGGAGTATGTTCTGATTCTGTCGGGAGATCATATCTACAAGATGGATTATTCCAAGATGCTTTCCCATCACAAGGCATGTGATGCGGATGCAACGATCGCCGTATTACCGGTTCCGATGAAGGAAGCAAGCCGCTTCGGTATTATGAACACGGATGAAACAGACCGTATCGTTGAATTCGAGGAAAAGCCGGAGCATCCAAAGAGCAATCTGGCTTCCATGGGTATCTATATCTTTAACTGGAAGCAGCTGCGAAAAATGCTGGTCGCAGATATGGATGATCCTAACAGCAACCATGACTTCGGAAAGGATATCATTCCTGCCATGCTTGCGGAGAACAAGCGTCTGTATGCATGGAAATTCAAGGGTTACTGGAAGGATGTAGGAACCGTGGATTCCCTTTGGGAAGCAAACATGGACCTGCTGAGCAAAAACAACGAGCTGGATCTGAATGATCCAAACTGGAAAATCTATACAGAGGATGTATCAACCGTGCCGCATTATATCGGACCGAGCGGCAAGGTGGATAACGCATATATCAACCAGGGATGTGTCATCAATGGTGAAATCAACAACTCAGTCCTGTTCACAAACGTGAAGGTTTCAAAAAATGCAAAGGTCAATGATTCGGTTCTGTTACCGGATGTGGAGGTCGGCGAGGGTGCCGTCATTCACCGTGCCATCGTTATGCAGGGTGTCAAGATTGATGCCGGTGCTGTCGTAGGTGATCCGAACAGTGAAGAAATCGAACTGATCAGCAAGAGAGTGAGGGGTGAGTAATATGTGCAATGCAATCGGTATTGTTAATTATGAAGGACCTAATGTACAGGTCAAAGGTATGCAGGATTATCGCCCGGTATCCGCCTTCTCATTCCTGGGAAGATATCGTCTGGTCGACTTTCCAATTTCTAATCTGAGTAATTCCGGTGTAAATCATATCAAGGTGTTTGTAAAAACAAATCCGAGATCTCTGCTGGAGCATCTGGGAACCGGACGTCATTACAACATTAACTCCAAGCGTGGAAAGCTGCACATCCTGCCGGCAAAAAGCATGGATGAAAATGATTTCTACAGCAATGATATCAATTCTTATATGTACAACATGCAGGCAATCGAGGATGCCAATTATCCTTATGTTGTTCTGACACCGAGTCACTTTGTTTTCCGTCAGGACTTCAGTGCGCTGCTGGATACGCATATCGAAAGCGGTGCGGATATTACCATGCTGTATCAGAATGTGGATAATGCAAAGGAATCCTTCGTGAACTGTGATGTTGTGAATCTGAATAAGCAGAAGGGTGTTCTGTCTCTGGAGAAGAATCGCGGAAACTCCAAATCCAGAACGATTTCTCTGGAAACCTATATCCTGAGCAAGGAACTGTTCATGGATCTGGTTAAGAAGGCAGCGAATATCTCTTCCCTGTACTGGTTCCGTGATATCGTAAACGATGAGTGTGCGGAGCTGGATATCCGTGGTGTTGCACACCGTGGCTTTGTGGCATGTATCAATGACTTCAAGAGCTACTACAATGCCAATATGGATCTGCTGGACTATGATAAGGCGATGGATCTGTTCCATACAGACTGGCCGGTTTATACAAGAACCAACGATTCCTGTCCTACACAGTATTACGCAGGTGTCACTGTGAAAAACAGTATGGTTTCCAACGGGTGTCTGGTAGAGGGTGATATTGAAAACAGTGTTATCGGACGTGGTGCGATTATCAAGAAGGGGGCAGTTGTGAAAAACTGTGTGATCCTTCCGGGTGCCATGATCGGTGAAGATGTGCATATTGAAAATGTAGTAGTGGATAAGAAAGCAAGAATCGTCCGTAAAAAAGAACTGCTGGGCCTTGCCGACACTCCGCTGTACGTGAAAAGGAATGATAAAATTTAATGGCAAGAATATTGATGGTTGCTGCCGAGGGTCTTCCCTTTATTAAAAGCGGGGGACTGGCAGATGTAATCGGCTCCCTGCCGAATGAGCTGGCTAAAAAGGGTCATGAGGTGCGTGTTATCATGCCGCTGTACCTGAAAATTGCTCAGAAATTTCACCATGAATTTACGCTGGAGGCTCAGTTTTCCGTGAGTATTGCGTATCATGAGGTGCCGGTAAATATCTGGTCAACCATGCGCAAGGATGTAAAATTCTATTTTGTTGAGCACAAGGGATACTTTGAGCGTGAAGAAATGTATGGACATATCGATGACGGGGAACGCTTTGCTTATTTCCAGAAGGCTGTCATTGAAATGTGCAATCAGCTGAACTACTTCCCGGAAATCATGCACTGTCATGACTGGCATACCGGGATGATTCCTGCTATGTGCAAGGAAGGTCACAGCTTTGATGAACGCTATCGCAATATCCGCTTTGTTTATACGATTCACAATCTGGCTTATCAGGGGAACTTCGGTGTGGAAATGCTGGACAGCTGTCTGGGACTGGATTATCGAATTTATGACAACGGAAATGTACGCTACGACGGTGGAATCAGTTTCATGAAGTCCGGTATTCTGTATGCGGACAAGGTGACAACAGTTTCCCCTACATATTCTCAGGAGATTCTGACGCCGCAGTACGGCGAGCATCTGGAAATGGTGCTGAATATCCGTAAATATGACCTGCGGGGAATCACAAACGGTATTGATATCGAATACTGGGATCCGAAAAATGATCCGGAAATTCCATATCACTACAACAAGGTAAATGTAAAAAAAGCCAAGGGCTTGAATAAGGAAGCACTGCAGAAGGAGCTTGGTCTGAATGTGGATCAGAATGTACTCCTGATCGGTGTTGTTTCCCGACTTACCTGGCAGAAGGGCTTCTATCTGATGATGGAAAAGCTGTCTGAAATATGTGCGATGCCGATTCAGCTTGCTGTGTTGGGAAGCGGAGAGGCAAGCATTGAGGAAAAGATGGGACAGCTGGAAGCAGGAAACAAGGGGAAAATTGCATTCTACAAGGGATACAACGATTCTCTGGCACACCGCATCTATGGCGCATGTGATCTGTTCCTGATGCCATCCCTGTTTGAACCGTGTGGAATTTCTCAGCTGATTTCCATGCGTTACGGCACACTGCCGCTGGTACGTGAAACCGGAGGGTTGAAGGATACCGTAACACCGTATAACGAGTTTGAAAAGACCGGTAACGGCTTCAGCTTTGCAAACTACAACTCTGATGAAATGCTTCAGGTGATGTACAATGCCATTGATGTCTATTACAACCGTAAGGAGGACTGGAAAATTCTTGTCCGTAATGCGATGAATACAGATGTCAGCTGGGCAAAGAGTGCGGAAACCTATTGTCAGCTGTACGGTCAGCTGCATCCATAAGGAAACAGAAAGGCATATTGTGTAAAACAGTATGTCTTTTTTTAGCTTGCGAGTGGTAGCGAACCTGTACAGCTTTTCGACATTAGGATAGAAAAATTTACATACTGTACAGTTCATGATTCAAATCACAGGGCATTCCGATATAGATAGTTATCATTCCTGAAGGTGAATTCCTCTTTCTGATATGGTAGAACGGTTATACTATGCGCATATTCGCTTTTTATAAGCAGGGTGCATATTCCGAATCTGATGAAAAGGCAGTCTTTTGTAACTGTTATGGATTTACAGCATGTACCTGCGGTTGTATTATAATTTTTTTTAGGATATCATTTCTTTGAAAAATGGGTTAAAATGAAAGAAATGAGGTGGTTCATATGAAAGCAAGAATTGAATTGACTAGAATTGACAACCGGCTTGTCCATGGACAGGTTGGTCTTACATGGGGAAGTACCTTAAATATTGACACGATTGTTGTTGTGGATAACCTGACTGCCGCCAGCAGCTTTGCACAGAAGCTGATGCAGAGTGTTGCCTCTGCCGCAAGCCGTCAGATCCGCTTTTATACAGTACATGACTTCATCCGCGCATACAATGACAACACAAGTCATCAAAAGCTGTTCGTTGTCGTACAGTCACCGCATGAGGCGCGTCTGCTGGTGGAAGCGGGAATTGAATTGAAGCGTGTCAATGTCGGCAATATGCATTATGAAAAGGGGAGAGTCGCATTTAACCGAAAGGTATATCTTACACAGCTGGATATTGAGGACATAAATTATATGATTTCACAGGGGACAGAGGTATTCTATCAGGATGTTCCCGGATCGGCTGTTGAGAAATTCAGTGAGCTTGATTACGAGACAATGAAGCGGAAAAGGTAAATGGTCTTCGCTTTTGTATACATGCATGTTGAGAATGGAAAGGCAGGCGCAACGCAATGAAGGAAATCGTATTTGAAGAATTGAAAAAACGCTGTGAGGAATATGCCATAGAGGAGCACACGCGATTTACAGCAGCCAGTATTGCCGATACACTGCATATCAGTCGCAATACGGTATCCCAGTATTTGAATGAAAGGGTAAAGACAGGGGATGTAATCAAAATCAATTCCCGCCCGGTATACTTTTTTGTACGTGAGGCTGTGGAAAACAAACGGAGCGGTGTTGTGACCAAATGCACCTTTGATTCATTTGAACAGCTTGCGCAGGAGCTGGTGGGAGATGCACAGGATTTTGAACAGCTGATCGGCTGTAACAATTCTCTATCCAGTGTGGTGGAGCATTGCAAGGCGGCAGTATCCTATCCCGGAGGCCTGCCGATTCTGATCAACGGTCCGACCGGTACGGGGAAAAGCATGATTGCCTCCATGATGTATGAATATGCGGTGAATCAGAATATTATCGGAAAGAACAAGAAATTTGTAGCGGTAAACTGCTCGGAGTATGCAAATAATCCGGAGCTGCTGACAACCAATCTGTTCGGAAATGTAAAGGGAGCCTATACCGGAGCGGATGAGGATAACCCCGGGCTGATTTCACTGGCAGACGGCGGATTGCTGTTTTTGGATGAGGTGCACTGTTTGAAGGCGGAATGTCAGGAAAAGCTGTTTTTCTTTATGGACAAGGGCATGTATCACAAGGTCGGGGATAATGAAAACTGGTATTATTCCAAATGCCGACTGGTTTTCGCAACAACGGAGGACCCGCAGAATGTTCTGTTAAAGACCCTGCTGCGAAGAATTCCGATAACGATTACTGTTCCGGCATTGAAGGATCGTCCGCTGATTGAAAAGCGGGAGCTGATCTACACGATTTTCACAAAGGAGAGCAAGCGCCTTGGAAAAGAAATCCTCATCAGCAATCTCGCCTATCAGAGTCTGATGGATTTTGAGTTTATCGGTAATGTCGGGGCATTGAAAAATGCCATCAAGGCAGCCTGTGCAAATTCCTTCCTCGTCCATCAGGGAGAGCCGAAGCTGAAAATACAGGTGGCTGATTTGCCGGATTATATCTTTCCATCCCTGACCTCCGTGCAGCTGAAATCCTCCACCCACGGCATGCAGGAGGCTATGATACCAATCGAGCGGCTCAAGGGCTCGCTGAATCAGGCGTCCCCGCTGCTGCATCTGTACAGTCAGCTGGTCACGCAGTATGAGGGATATCAAACCTCGACAAATGCCTTTCCTGCGTATATGGAAAAAACCGGAATTCTCATACAAAGCTATATTGATTATGTCATGTTTCATAACCGCTATCAGAAAAATACGAGCGAGGCATACCTGTTGAAGCTGCTGGATAAAATCTATTCCATCGTTATGAATAAATACTCCATCAACATACCGAATAATGAAATCAAAATCTATTCCCGCATCCTTGTTGAGTATTCAAAATGTGCAACCGATGCCAATGTTTGGATCAGTGCGCATCAGAAAACGGTAAAAGCGCTGGTGGAGGAGGTTCAGGAGCGAATGCCGAGAATCTTCCATATAGCAGAGGAAATTGTGGAGAATGTGCGTCTGAATCTGGATTTGGAGCTGGATGAGCTGCTGCTGGTGATTATCGCCATTGCATTTGCGGGCTATCAGAATGAAGAGGTCAGCTCCTGTGTCGGTGTTATTCTATGCCATGGCTACTCCACCGCAAGCAGTATTGCGGATACAGCGAACCGTATGCTGGGGCAGTATGTGTTTGACGGTATCGACATGGAAATCAATATCACCATCGATAAGGTGGCGCAGCTGGCAGATGATTATCTGAAGCGCAAGGGAACCATACACGAACTGATTTTTCTGGTGGATATGGGAAGTCTGGAGGAAATCTATACAAGAATCAAGCCGATGTCCGATTATAATATTGCGCTGATCAACAATGTATCTACCGCTATGGCATTGGAGGTCGGCAACTACATCATGCAGGGAAAACGCGTGGAGGAAATTTTGCAGCTGGTGAAGGAGCACCATCAGCTTTCCACACACTATCTGAAAAGCAGAAAAAAGAAATCTGCCATCCTTTCCATCTGTGCCACCGGCTTTGGGGCAGCGAAAAAAATCAGTGAGCTGCTGGAGGGCTCACTGCCACGCAAAATCGATCTGGAAATCATCCCCTATAATTATCAGCAGCTGGTTGAAAACGGGAACCGTGATTCCATCTTCAACCGGTATCAGGTGGAGCTGATTGTCGGAACGCTGGATCCCAAGGTGAGCGGCATTCCGTTTATGGCGATTGAAAGTGTTATGATGAACGATGAAATCGGCGTTCTGGAACAGCTGATGCAGCGGTATCTGGGAGCTGTTGATCTGGAAGCGTTCAATCAGAATATTACAAAGAATTTCACTCTGTCCAATATCGTAAATCATCTGACTATTCTGAACGGAGAAAAGATTATCGACGATGTGGAGGAAATTGTGGAAAATCTGGAGGAGGATTTGAACGAGGAGCTGGATGCCACCCGCAAGGTTGGTCTGTATGTACATATCAGCTGTCTGATCGAACGCCTGATCCTGAAACAGGGAATTGAGCATGTGGAGGGTATGGAAAAGGCAGTAGAAGGTAAAAAGGATCGTGTTGACAAGGTCAAGGATGCCTTTAGTGGCGTGGAAATGAGATATAGTGTCGAACTTCCGGCGCCGGAAGCACTTTATGTATTGAATTACTTCAAAAACCCTAAATAAATCAAGCGAAACGTGCTGCGACAGAAAGTTGGCACGTTTCTTGCTGATTATAAAAGTGAATGGAGGTGGAATATATGCCGAATATTCTATTAACAAGAATTGACAACCGTCTGGTACATGGACAAGTTGGGGTCACATGGACAAAGACGCTGGGAGCCAATCTGATTGTTGTGGCAGACGACACTGCTGCAGAGGACAGAATCCAGCAGTCACTGATGAGTGTCACAGCAAAATCATCCGGTGTGGGAATCCGTTTCTTTACGATTGAAAAAACGGCTGCCATCATTGGCAGGGCAGCACCGGAACAGAAAATCTTTATCGTATGCCGTACGCCGAAGGATGTCCGCCGTCTGGTGGAGGCCGGTGTTGCTCTGAAGGAGGTAAATGTGGGAAACATGCATTTCTCCGAAGGGAAACGCGCTATGACGAAGAAGGTCTATGTCGATGATGAAGACATGGATGATTTGAAGTATCTGGTATCCAAGGGCATCAATGTGTATGCACAGGATGTACCGGGAGATCCGAAATTCGCTATTGAATAACAAAAACTGAAAAGGAGATGAAAGTAATATGGAGATTACACTTTTACAGGGAATCCTACTGACCATTATGACGATTATCGTCGGTCTTGATTTCTTCCTCGAAGCGTTCTTTATCTTCCGTCCGCTGATCGTATCGACACTGACGGGACTGATTTTGGGTGATATTACCTTGGGGCTGAAGGTTGGTGCATTGATTGAGCTTGCATTCGCAGGGCTGACACCGGCAGGTGGTACGCAGCCGCCAAACCCTGTATTCGCAGGTCTGATGGGGACAGTACTGGCGTATACAACCGGTTGTGATCCGAAAGCTGCACTGGGTCTTTGTCTGCCATTCTCTTTCCTGGGACAGTATGTCATTCTGTTCTATTATTCCGCTTTCTCATTCTTTATGGGAAAAGCCGACAAGTGTGCTGCAGAGGCTGATGTAAAGGGAATCCGCCGCATCAACTTCACAACCATGACCATTATCTCACTGACCTATGGAGCACTGGCATTCCTGTGTACCTATGTTGCACAGCAGCCGATGGCTGACTTTGTAAACGCACTGCCTGCCGTTATCACACACGGACTTGAGGTTGCCGGCGGTATTCTTCCGGCAGTCGGATTCGCTATGCTTCTGCGCGTTATGATGAAGGTAAAATACACACCTTACTTTATTGCAGGCTTTTTGATGGCATGCTTCTGTGAAATGCCGAACCTGCTGCCGGTAGCGCTGCTTGGTACCGTATTTGCACTGATTGACTTCTTCGGTGTGAAGCAGAGAAAAGACGAAATCGAAGAAGCTGTGAAAAACGCAGGGATAACTGGAGGTGACACGAATGTCGGCATCTAAGAAATTAACAAAACATGATATTACAATGCTTGGTATACGTTCTTCCTTCCTGCAGGCATCCTTCAACTATGAACGTATGCAGGCCTGTGGCTTTACATGGGCAATGCTGCCTGCTCTGGAAAAGGTATACGGAGATGACAAGGAAAAGCTGTCTGCCGCAATGACAGATAATCTGGAATTTATCAATACACATCCAAACCTAGTCGGCTTTCTGATGGGCTTGATGATGTCCTTGGAGGAAGGTGGAGGAACCCGTGATGCAATCAAGGGTCTGAAGCTGGCCCTGTTTGGACCGATTGCCGGTATCGGTGATGCAATCTTCTGGTTCACCATTCTGCCGATTGTCGCAGGTATCTCCTGTTCCTTTGCATCACAGGGATCCGTTCTGGGACCGATCATTTTCTTTGCGACCTATGTGGTTATCTGGATTCTGCGTATTGTCTGGACCCGTCTTGGCTACACCCTTGGAACACGTTCCATTGATATCATCACAGAGAACTCTGATATGATTGCCAATTCCGCTACAATTCTGGGTATCACGGTAATCGGTGCGCTGATTGCTTCCTATGTTACGATTAACCTGCTGCCTGTCATTAAGGTAGACGGTGGTATCGAGGTTGCGGTACAGGCTGAGTTCTTCGATCGAATCTTCCCGAACTTTTTGCCAATGTGTGTTACCCTGCTGCTGTTCTGGCTGCTGAAAAAGAAACAGGCGAATCCAATCGTTCTGATTGTATCCATTATCGTGCTTTCCATTCTGGGCGCATGGATCGGACTTGTTTAAAATATGATAAAATAAAGCTATCCACATAAGAATTTCGGATAGCTTTTTTCAAAAATAGGAGGTAATTATGAAACTGATACATACAGAGAATTATGAAGCAATGTCAAAAGAGGCTGCGGATTTGCTGCTGGATACACTGCGTAAGAAGCCGGATGCAGTTATCTGCCTTGCGACCGGAAGCTCTCCGGCGCGGATGTATGAGCTGGTATGTGAAGCAGTGAACAGGGAACGAATCGACCTGTCCGAAATCACATTCGTGAAGCTGGATGAATGGTATGGAGTAGAGCCGCAGGCAGCCTGTACGTGTACCACCTTTATCAGGGAGCATCTGCTGGATCAGCTGTATATGCAGCCAAAGGCGGTCGTTGAATTTGTGTCCGATGCGGCAGATATCAGGCAGGAGCTGGATAGGATGGATGTGTTTTTATCAGAGCATCCTATTGATGTCATGATTCTCGGACTGGGAATGAATGGACATCTCGGATTGAATGAGCCTGCGGATTTCCTTACACTGAACGCACATTATGCAGAGCTGGATGAGAAAACAAAAACACACGATATGGTAAAGGGCTATGAGCCAAAGGGAGGTTTGACGATAGGACTGCAGGGAATCTTTACATCAGGGCAGATTATTATGCTGGTTTGCGGGGATCGAAAGGAAGCAGCCTATCAGGCATTTATGAGTCAGAGAATAGCAACCTCTACTCCGGCATCTCTATTATGGCTGCATCCGAACTGCGTTACGCTGGTGGATGATACCATACAGAAATAACTTTTTATGTTGTTATTGTGATAAAATTATGATAAAATTATGATAACAAAATAGAGAGGAGTAGATTGATATGATACAAATTCGTCCTGTTTCTGATTTGAGAAATAAATTCTCTGAAATTGAAGAGATTGTAAATGGTGGGGAACCCGTTTACCTTACAAAGAACGGCTATGGTACAATGGTGGTTATGAGTCTGGAACGGTATGCAAATCTTACAGATTTTGTAGAGACCAAGCTGGATGAGGCTGATCGTATTGCGGAAACAAGTGAGGAACGATATTCGCACGAACGAGTGTTTGGCGATGTCAGAAAAGCTGTTGATGGAAATGAAGACCTATAAGCTGCGTTATCTTCCGCTTTTTGAAGAGGATGTAAAGAATGTGGCAGCATACATTTCCCATGTATTGCAGAACCCGGATGCGGCACACAATTTAATTGATGATGTGGAAACGGCCATTTTGAACATGCTATATCATCCTGCAATTTATGAAAAAGTCTTTTCACAGTGTGAACGAGTGAACCCATATTATCGAATATACGTGAAAAACTATACCATTTATTATGTTATATTGGATGATATTGTGGAAATTAGGCGTTTTCTATATAATGGAAGAGATATGAATCGTTTGATCTGACGTTATGATATCACATATTTTATGAAAGAAACCAGCAAGTACAGGTATTATATTCTGCACATGCTGTTTATCATTTTTTGAAGAGCGCTTCTATTATAGACTTTGAAGATATAGCTATATCAGAGACATTTTGTATCTCTATTGGTGTATCTTTGAAGATAGGCGAAAATGAGATAAAAATTACACATGGAATAGAAAAGCGTCCTGAAAAGTTCGGGACGTTACATATCACCACAAAGAGTACGACATTGGAAAATTTCAATACGCCCTTCAACAATGCGATAGACGAGACGGTTAGTCTCATCAATACGACGGCTCCAATAGCTTTGAAAATCACCCTTTAGCTGTTCAGGTCTTCCAAAACCGGTATGCTTGTTGCGGTCTATATCCTGCAATAATAGTTTGTTGCGCTTTAAGTTTTTTTATTATCATTGCCTTTCGAAAAGGAGGCAGCCTTATGTTCCTGCATTCCATCCCATCACATACGTCCTTAGGATAAAGCAGCAGTGAGCTGCAACCCCTACATCGTGCTTCTTCCCGCTGCTTTTAGGTTCACCTTTCGTTTGACCTTGTTTGCTTTCATGATGGAACGCTAGAAAGTAAGCGAACACATCCTACATATATGGCAGGAATATCTCCATAATCATCGCCATTTCGGAAGAAGGGATCGTCACGTTGAAAATTTCAGAGATAATTTCAAAATTTTTCTCCATGATATAATACATCTGATCATACTGATTGATGATGCCTCTGGCCTTTGGATAGGACAGGGGCTCTTTTCGTATGCATCGCTCAATCATAAATCCACTGTGGAATATGAACTTAATCAACAAATCATCCGTATAGGAAATATTCAAATCATGTAGAATATTGATCAATACATTAAACAGAGACTGACAGACCTTATGCGGATTCAGAAATACCAGTGACTCAGACAGTACCTTGTTTGTGATATCATTCAGCAGCTCCTGTGCATGTGTTTCCGTTTCGCTTACACTTGCCGCATCCCTTGTGTTTTCCTGTCGGAAATATTGGATGGAACTTAAGGTGGAACCGAGTGATTCCATCTTTTCCACAATCGCCATCAGTGTTTTTACCGATATATCACTTACAATGGTAAACGCAGCATCACTCAGTTTTTTCAGCATGGCTTCACTTGCTGTGACTGTACTGCTGTCTGTGGCAATCACAACACCCTTCCCGCGATTGATGGAATGCATCGTATCGGAAATCAGCCTGCAATTCTTTTCATGGGAGGTCTGTGAATGCAGACGAAGGTAGTGAATTTCAGTTTTGAAGGACAGGCTGTTCAAATAATCGGCATACTCCTTTGCTGTATCGTTATCCACACTGATAATCAGCAGCTGAATATAATTGCTGTCGATCCATTGTGAGGAAAGATACAGATAGGTGGCGATATAATCCGTTTCCTCGGCAGGAAGCTGCAGCTCCTGATGCGTGTGAATGTGTGAAACAATGCTTTGCGCACAGTCATAATCCTCCTGCTTGGCGATACGGTACTCTGCCCGGCGAAAGCCAAGCTCCTGATTACCACTGCGTATGCGGCTGATGGAATTGGATACATGCAGAAGTAAACCGTACAACAGATTTTCATTCTTACAAATCGGATTGTTTTGCAGAATCGGATACAAAAGATCATAAACCTGCTTCAGCATTACGGAGCGAATCGTATTCAGGTGGATACCGATTGCTGCATTGATATCCTGTATACACAGATTGATCAGCTTATCATCAATGCTGTCCAGATAGCTGTCCTTTTTGCTGGTACTGTCATTGAGATCATACAGCAGCTCCAGCTCCTGATTCTGTTTCAGCGCTGAGAAAAACAGATACTCACCGGCAAACAGATTCAGAATGTTATCCAGTTCACTCATGCGTTCATTCACGTCATAAATATCCGTTAATACCTGTGTGGAAATATCATCATAATCAACACTGACAAACAGAGCCTCCTGATCCAGATAGCTGCGAAAGGCGTGTGCACAGGCCTGCTTGATTTCCGCATGCAGATGAGGCAGGTTCCCGGAATAGTCCGACATAACAAAACAGCTCAGTGCGCCCTTTGATATCCGTATGGTTTTATTAATATGTGCAGCCTCCTGCTGGAAATACTGCATCGTCAGAACAAGCATTTCCTGAATGGATTTCTCCCGCAGACAGGGGATATGTATCTGCATAGGGAAGCAGCGGCGTATGTCCGGATTCAGTATCATGTTTTCCGTGTTGGAGATACCCACTATCAGGGAGCGAATCGGATATTCCTTGGAAGGAAGATGCAGTGGCGTATAGGATTGGCTGATCATACTGTTGTACAGGCTGGTCAGGGCGGAAAAGGAAAGACGATCCATGTGATTCAGAATGAGCATACCGTTTCTGCTTGCTTCCAGCAGCCCCTTTTTCAAATGGCTGCCATCATAATAGCCATACAGCTTACTGAGTATTTCCTCCGGCTCCTGATCGGCATAATTCAGACAGTCAAAGACAACGATCCGTGATCCATGAGTAAAGATTTTCCTTTGCAGGCAGAATTCAAACATCGTTTTCGCAAAGTTAAGCTTTCCGACACATGGATCCCCGTATAACAGAATATTCAACCCCTGCGGCGGATACAGCAAAGCGGATTTCGCCCGTTGAATCGGCTCAAACATACTGCTGGTATTGCGGTTTGCGAGATACTGACGGAAAACATCCGCCTGTGTCTGTTCGTTTTTTAGCTCCTGCTCCTCCTTCAGGTAGCTTTGAATGCTCTTCCCCTTTGGAATGACACTGGGGATATGTACATCCGGATGCTCATTTTCCAATGGTGTTTTGGCAAAAAACAGAGTCGGACGTCCCTGCGTCTTGATCAGTCTTCCCTCATGATGCAGCTGGTTTAAAAGTCTCGATACATTGGAGCGGTCCATTTGCAGATCAAGACTGATATTCAAAGCATCCCTTCCCAGACTTCCGCGCTGCTGCAGCTGCTTTGCTGTATGACGGATGAGATGCTGATACACCTCTTCTTTTTTCTTGTCCATATAGCCTAACCTCCTTTTTGACATTATAACAAAAATATCCGGTATTTGGTGTAAAATGGGCGAGTCGCTTACACACTGCTGTTCAGAATGTATTTTTAATTCACCATGATTGTGCAAAAACTTACGCACATATGTATGGATAGGAAGAAAAGCGGTTACTTTTTCTGTAAAAATAAAAAGAAACCGCTGATATATACATGAAATATCGCTTTACACAATTTGTTTACTGTGTAAAAAAAACAACGATTTTGTGTGGCGAAAACAGCGTGATACAATACACTCGAAGTTGAGAACGACTGTCGAACAACCGGCAGCTGGTGAAATGAGGAGGTAGAAATATGGTTGCAGTGTTATTGGTGACACATGGCGATCTGGCACAGGCGCTGTTGTCAAGTGCGGCACTGATTATGGGAGAAGCAGCGCTGATTGAAAGTCATGGTTTATATCACGGAGACAGTGTTGATAATCTGAAGGACACGATTAAGGAGGCGATAATCAGATTGTCTGAGTGCTCACAGGGAGACGGTGTTCTGATTCTGACGGATTTATTCGGAGGTAGTCCGTCCAATGCGGCAGCAAGGGCGATGCACGAGCTGCAGGATAGCGTTCACTGTGAGTGTATCACCGGGGTGAATCTTCCGATTCTTCTGGAGGTGGCTACGAGCAAAACCTTTATGAAGCTGGAGGAGCTGAAGCAGCACGCATTAGAAGTTGGTGGGAACAGTATTCTGGATCTGAGAAATCAGTTTCAGTTATAAGCAGATTGCTGAAAGGAGATAAGTTATGCAGATTTCAATTATTCAGGCCATTCTGATTGGTACGCTTTACTATTTAACAAACAACGGGGTTCCCTGGCTGACCGGGCTGGGCAGTGTTTCCATCCGCCAGCCGATCTGTGCGGGAACGATTGTCGGATTGATTCTCGGGAAGCCGGTGGAAGGCTGTATCATGGGTGCTACGATCAATACCTTGTATCTGGGCTTTGTAAATGCGGGAGGTACGTTGCCAACCGATCCCGGAATCGGCGGAGTCGTAGGAACAGCACTTGCGCTGAGTGCCAATGCCACACCGCAGGTCGCTATGTCGATTGCAGTTCCACTTGGCGTTATGGGGACGATGGTATGGACGCTCCGTCAAACGGTAAACATTTATTTTGTACACCAGATGGACAAATATGCAGTCACCGGTGATATTAAAAAGATGGCATTCTGGCAGCTCGTACCGACGCAGCTGTTCGGATATGCCGTGACCATGATTCCATGTGCGCTGCTGGTTTACTTCGGTGCCCCGGCTACACAGGGACTACTGGATATGCTGGCAGGAAAGCCGCTTCATATTCTGAGTGTGATCGGCGGGATTCTTCCTGCCATTGGTATTGCCATGATTATCCGTATGCTGAATACAAGAAACGGAATCCTGATTTTCTTTACACTGGGATTCTTCCTGGAAACATACTCCGGACTGAGTATGCTGGTGGTATCAATTTTTGCGGCAATCGCTGCTTACTTCTATGGTGAATTGAAATTCGGAAAGGCAGGGAATGAGGAATGAGTGAACAGGTGACGGAAAGAAAGCTGACAATAAAGGATCTGAATACATCCTATTTCATGTTTGAGGTGTTTGCACAGGCCTGCTGCAGCTATGAACGATTGCAGGCACCCGGATTTTTCTCCGGTATGAAGAATGTTATCGCGAAATTATACACAGACCCTGAGGAACGTGCAGAAGCATGTCAGCGTCATATGGAATTTTATAACTCGGAATTTGCGCTGGTAGGGCCGGTAATTCTTGGTCTTACGATTGCCATGGAGGAAGAAAAGGCCTGTGGTGCGGAAATCGACGGACTTGCGATTAGTGCGGTCAAGACTTCTCTGATGGGACCGCTTGCGGGAATTGGAGATACCCTGCGGCAGGGAACACTGATTCCGATCATCGGCTCCATCGCGATTTCCATCGGGCAGGAAGGAAATCTTCTGGGACCGATCTTCTATTTCTTTGTGACGCTGGCACTGAACTTCGGTATCAGCTATACGCTGTACCGCAAGGCATATGACAAGGGGCGCGATTTCGTCGGTGAATTCTTCAGCGGCGGGAAGATGGAGAAAATCATGACAATGGTAACCGCTATGGGCTCCATCACCATCGGTGCACTTGCCGCCACGACTGTAAAGCTGACTTCAACTGCCGAGATTGCTCTGGGTGACAACAAGCTGGCGGTACAGACCGATATTCTGGATAAGGTTGTAAACAATCTGCTTCCCTTTGGCATGGTCATGCTGACGTTTTATCTGATGAATAAAAAAGTTAGTGTAAACAAGGTTCTGCTCATTCTGTTTGCCATCGGAATCATCGGTGGACTGCTGGGAATCGTTTAGGCAGGTGCAGTATATGAAGGTTCTGATTACATCCAACAGCTTTGGAAAATTTGATGAGGCACCGCGGGAGCGGATGCTGGATCTAGGCTGGGAGCTGCTTGATAACCGCTATCATCATATTATGAGCGAGGAAGAAATGATGAACGAGGTTCCCGGCGTGGATGCGATTATACTTGGCTCTGATATTGTCAGTAAACGGGTGCTGGATAAGGCTGACAAACTGAAAATTATATCCAGATACGGTGTGGGAATTGACAACATTGATACCGTGGAGGCTGAAAAAAGAGGCATTGCTGTCACGGTGACGAAAAACTGTAATACGGAGGCGGTGGCAGATTATACGATTGCCCTCATGCTGGCGACCCTGCGCCATGTATGCAATGTGCATTCCTCCTTGCAAAAGGGGATATGGAAAAAGGAAACCGGTATGGATTTATGCCATAAGACAGTCGGAGTATTCGGTCTGGGCGCAATCGGCCGTCAGGTTGTAAAACGTCTCAAGGGATTTGAATGTAAGATATTAGGGTATGATATATTCGCAGATGAAGAATACTGCGAAAAAGAGGGAATCTGTCTGCTTTCCCCACAGGAGATTTTCAAACAGGCAGACATCATTACACTGCATGTTCCCGGCAACGCGGATGGAACACATTTCATCACTCAGCAGGAGCTGGAGCTGATGAAGCCCGAGGCTGTCCTCATCAATACCGCAAGAGCTTCTCTCATCGATGAAACGGCCATGGTTCAGGCATTGCGGCAAAAACGTATCTATGGGTACGGAACGGATGTCTTTGATGGGGAACCACATATGAATCCGGAATTTATCGGTTTGAACAATGTGGTATGCAGCCCGCATACAGCCGCCGTCAGTGTGGAGGCAGTCAATACCATGTCACATGCCGCCGTGGAGCATCTGATGGAGTATTTTGGAGTAACAAAATGATAGGAGAAACCTTATATGAAACATATCGTTTGGACAAGAATTGATGACCGTCTGATTCACGGTCAGGTCATGACACAATGGATTCAGTATACCGAGGCGAATGAGGTACTGATCATCGATGATGGCGTCGCAAAGGATTCCTTTCTGCAGATGGTTATGAAATCCAGTGTTCCCGGTAAAATCAGTTTAAAGGTGTTAAGTGTCAAGGATGCAATCGGATACTTGAATGAAGATGGAAAGCATGAGAAAATTATCATTCTTGTAAAGACACCGGTGGTGTTGGATGAGCTGACCGATGCCGGTGTCCGTCTGAAGAGCATCAATGTCGGAGGAATCGGCGCGAAGGCCGGAAGAAAGCCGATGTTCAAAAACATATCTGTCAGTGAAGAGGAAAAGGAAGCCTTCCGCAATCTGTTAAACAAGGGAATCAACGTGTTCCTGCGTGTCATTGTTACAGAACCGGAAGAGGATATCGCAAAATATTTATAGAAAGGAAACGGTATACCGATGCGTATCAGAAGCAGTCAGGTCGTATACCGGAGGTAACAGGATGAATGAAATTGTAGAATTTATCGCAAAGCACAAGGTGGTCGTTATCTGCCGCGGCTTGTATGATAATGAGCTGATCAAAACAATCAGAGCGCTGTATGATGGCGGTATACGTGTAGTGGAGGTTACCTTTGATCAGGCAGACCCCGATGCGGTAGAGAAGACATGCGGTGCAATAAGGACAATCAAAGAGCATTTTCCACAGATGAAGGTGGGAAGCGGCACAGTAACCTGTGTAAAGCATGTGCTTGCCACAAAGGAGGCAGGGGGAGAATTCTGCCTGTCACCGGATGTGAATACGGAGGTGATTCGTGCAACGAAAGAAGCCGGTCTGATTTCTATACCCGGAGCAATGACCTCAACAGAAATTTTGCAGGCACACAATGCCGGAGCGGATATCGTGAAAATATTCCCTGCAGGATGGCTGGGACTGTCCTATCTGAAGGATATCAAAGGGCCGATCAATCATGTGAAATTCCTTGCGGCAGCCGGTGTAAATGAGGAGAACTTCAAGGAGTATCTGAACGCCGGATACTGTGCAGCAGGCATCAGCGGCCGCTTTATCGATCGAAAGGTTATCGCTGAAGGAAATTTCGAGGAGCTGACACGTCGGGCAAGGATATTTACCGATATCGCAAAAGCGTGTTAATTCAACCCCCGCCGCACAACTGCTATAGGCGGGGGTTCTTTTAGAATCATACCAACAATCTACGACTGTTCTCTATGCAGGAAGTGAGGGAATCAGCGTATGCAGGAAAGCAGAAAATTATACGAGGAGGATAACAGATGAAGGCTATTGTATTTGGTGCGGGGAAAATCGCCCGTGGATTTATCGGGCAGCTGCTGTATCTCAGTAAGACGGATATCACGTTTGTGGATATCGATCAACAGCTGGTGGATCGTTTGAATAAGGATCAGAAATACCATGTGTATATTCTGGGAGATTCTTCATTGGATAGTGATGTTACAGGCTTTCAGGCGGTACAGCTGGAGGATGAAAAACGCATTGGTGCTGCCCTTGTGGAAGCGGATATCGCCTTTGTTTCCGTAGGTGGTGCAAACCTGAAGTCACTGGGTGAGAAAATTGGAAGAATATATAAGGAAAACGGCATACCGAAAAAGCCGTTTAACTTCGTGACGTGCGAGAACTGGAGACATGCGGGAGCGTTTCTGTATGAAGGGATTACGGCAGAGATGGAGGAACAGGAGAAAACGATGTTTGATCAGTTTGTCGGTGTGAACGAGGCAGTTATCATGCGCTCTGCGACCCAGCCCAGTGATGAACTTGCAATGCAGGATGCAACAGGTGTATGGGTACAGAATTACTGGTATCTTCCCATCAGTGCCGAGCATTTCAAGGGGGAGCTTCCACCGATTCAGGATGCGGAGCTGATGCAGAACTTCGGCGATTTTTTAACCCAGAAAATGTATACCAATAATACAAGCAACGCTGTCATCGCCTATCATGGCTATCTGGCAGGCTATGAGCTGCTGGCAGAGGCCGCAAACAGCCCGGAGGTTTCCGCCTTGCTGGATGAGGTATATGAGGAAATCAACCAAACCCTGGTGGCGGAGCTGCATGTCGATCCGCAGCAGCAGAAGGCCTTTGCGGAAAAGGCAAGAGCAAAATATACAGACTGGACGATTGTCGACCGTATCATACGGCATGGAAAGGATCCGCTTCGCAAGCTGGGAGCACATGATCGGCTGATTGCACCGGCAAGAATGGCATTGAACCATGGGGTTTATCCCCGGGTGATAATTGAAACCATCGCAAAGGCACTGTTCTTTGATGAGGAAAGTGATGCGTCCGCAAGGAAGCTGAAAGCAATGCGAAGAGAGCACGGGATACCCTATGTATTACAGACCGTATGTGAACTGAACGAGCAGGAGCCACTGTACCGGGAGGTGCTGAAGGCTGTGGATAGGATATGTAAGGAAGGGCTGGTCAAGGGACATGAGTAAAAATGTAATCATCGGTGCCGGATTAAGCGGGCGGGGCTATTTAAACCGTCTGCTGTATCTGTCAAAGGAAGAAACCGTTTTTTTGGATCGTGATGAGAGCCTGATCCGGCAGCTGCGCAAGGAGCCTTCGTATACGATTCGCTTTGGAAGTGAGCGGGAGCCTCTGAAGGTGGATAATTACACTGCCTATACGATAACGGATGAGCGTGCGATAACAAACATCGCACAGGCAGAACGTATCTTCATCAGTGTCGGTGCCGATCACGTTGCGGAATTGCTGCCCTTTTTGCAGGCAGCATTGCAGGAGCGAGATAGGCGTTCTTTGGATATCCTTGTTGCAGAAAATGGAATACAGCCATCCTCACCCCTTGCTGTATTGCGCAGTGATTCCCGAATACACTTGAGTGAAGCTGTCATATTCTGTACAACGCTTGGACAGTGTGATTCACTGGATATCTTAAGTGAAAATCTGGACCATCTTCCCTACGACAGCGTAGCATTGAAACATGAGCTTCCCTTATACGGCTTTGTACAGGAAACACATTTTTCCGATTTGCTGGAGCGCAAAATCTATACGTATAACTGTATCAGTGCATGTATAGCCTATCTGGGGTATGAAAAGGGGTATACGGATTATGCCGAAGCCGCGAATGATATTGAAATAACTGAGAAAATCAAACGGATAGCGGAAATAATCAATCGCTGTATCACTACTGTGTATAATGTTTCCATGCAGGAGCAGACCGCGTTTTCTGAAATGGCGATTCGAAAGTTTCAAAATCGAAATATCAAAGATACCGTAGCGCGCAATGTTCGGGATGTTGAAAGAAAGCTGAAGCCTGAGGAAAGAATCCGCAAGCCGTTGTCTTTGATGCAGGAGCAGGGGGAATACAGCAGAGAGCTGCTGGAGGTTCTGGCAGCGGCACTTCGATATGGCATGAAAACAAAAGAGCTTTCGCAGGATTGGGAGAAGCTGGTGGATTTCTACACACAGGGGATGTGCGAGGAGTGGAAGCAGGTTTTGCATCGCTGTAAATGATCGGGCTGTAAGGCATCTGCTATACGTATGAAGGCTGCTGGTTCGCTAAAGCGCAAGGTGTAAAAGGGAATCGTGTATTCCTGCTTCTTGCCCGCATTAAAAGACAAGCATAAAAAAAACAAAAAGAAGAAACAAATTCCTTTTCACAGGAGCTTTCTTTCTTCTTTTTTTTCAGTCAATTCAATTATCTATTTCCGGTTTAAAGCCTGTTCATGACGATCCCTGTTACAAGCAGTGCAAAACAGTTGTCTTCCTGAGAGAGAACAGGAATGTCTGTAGTAAGGAACGGGTTTTCCACAGTTGCCGTGTTTGTTTCGGCTGGATAGACAGAACGTCTCACTTATTGTTTAGCTTTGCAGAAATATCCCGCAGCTCCAATGCGATATAAACCAGCAGTAGAAATTTCATGATATCTATGATCATACCTAACATATCCACACAACCTCCTATTCATAAACGGGGGAACAGTATACTCTGCAGGACACTGTTTCCTTTGTTTCTTCCAGTTAAACTTTACTGTAAATAGCCTGTGGTGTAAAGCTGAATCAGTAATGAATTGAAAGGATCAGATTTTACAGGTCTTAGATACCGCAGGAGGGAAGCTTTCTAAGGGATGTATACGGAATATAGCTGCTCTCATCCTGCTCCAGTACCTGTCGGAAAAATTTTTGAACTGCTAAAGCAAACAAATTCCTTCCTCAGCTTTGCATGAGACAGCTGTTAGTGATTGCTTTTCTTTTTAAATGCTCTTACGGATAAAATATAGAATAACAGAAGCAGCACCGTACACCACAAAATTGCAGAAAGCAGTGTACCGGTCTTTAATGACTCATTCAGAAGCAGGGCACGCAGTGAATCAATGACAGGGGTGATCGGCTGGTATTCGGCAAAAATCTGCAATGCTTTCGGCATGGTGTCGATTGGTACGAAGCCGGAGCTGATGCAAGGCAGAGCAATCGCCAGAATTGAGAATGAGCCCGCTCCCTCCGGACTGTTGGCAATCATTCCAAAATATACGGATATCCAGGATAAGGTGAGAATGTACAAAGAAATAATCAGCAATGCGGCACACCAACTAAGTAAATCCGCATTTGGTCGAAAGCCAATCAGGAATGCCACGAGGAGAATCAGCAGGGCAGTTACCATATTTCTGATAAAGGCTTCCAGTACATGCCCGTTTAAAATGGAAGAGCGTTTCACAGGCATGGTGCAGAAGCGCTCCATGATTCCGCTTTTTATATCTGAACAAACGGCAATCGCCGTGGTAGCGGCACACTGTCCGAGGCATTGCAGAATGATTCCTGGAACAATGAAATTCAAATAGCTTGTTTCACTTGTCTGCATGGCGCCGCCAATTACATAAGCAAACAGCAGCATGGTGAGTATCGGAGCGATGATGCTCGTTAAAATTGTATCGGGATTTCGTTTGGATAGAAGCAGACATCTTCCGCTCATCGTCAAAACATCCTTTAGTGTCTGTATGGTTTTCATTGTATATCCTCTCTTTCATGAACCAGTGTTAGGAAAACATCCTCCAGATTCGGCAGCTTTTGATAAAATTTCAGGATTTTGATATTACCGGAAGAAAAAATATGAAACAGCTCGGATAATGCTTCGGCACTGCCGTCCGTATATATAATCAGCTTATGCTCTGTATTCACCGGCTTCGTCGAATAGCCCCCTGTACATGACATGGCAGCCTCCAGCATACTGCTGTCGGGAAATTCAAATTCGACGATTCCCTGTGGCAGCAGCTTTTTTAATTCCGCAGGAGTACCTTCCGTAAGAATCCTTCCTTGATCCAGAATGGCGATATGATCCGCCAGCTGCTCCGCTTCCTCCAGATACTGCGTGGTAAGAAAAATAGTGATTTCCATTGAATTCAGCTGTTTTATGATGCTCCACATACTGTGACGGCTCTGTGGATCCAGACCTGTTGTCGGCTCATCAAGAAAAATAATCTGCGGATTACCGGCAAGGCTCATAGCGATGTCCAGCTTTCTGCGCATACCGCCGGAATAGGTGCTCACCATACGGTTAGCGGCTTCTGTAAGGGAGAAATATGCAAGCAGCTCTCCTGCCTTTTTCTTTGGCGTCTTCAGGTGATTCAGCTTTCCGATTATCACAAGATTTTCATAACCGCTCAGCTTTTCATCCACACTGGCAAACTGCCCGGTGAGACTGATCAGCTTCCGAACGGCTTCTCCCTCGGCAGTGACAGAATGACCGCATACGGAAACTTCACCGCTATCAAAGGCCGCAAGTGTTGTCAGTATCTTAATCGTCGTTGTCTTTCCGGCACCATTGGAGCCAAGCAGACAATAGATAGAGCCTTTTTCTATTTCCATATTCACATTCTTTAATACCTCTGTATGACCATAGCGTTTGGTTAACCTGTGTACAGAAACAGCGAGATCTTGTGTGTTCATATTTATATTCTCCTTTTTATATACATTCAGAATGTATGTATTCTGGTAAAATAAAATTGCATATGCAATCTTATTTTGTTGGAATGCTTTGGACAATCGTCTGGGCATGCTGAAGAATTTCATCATCAATGAGGTAGATTCCCATACTATCCAGCATGTGTTTGGTGAGCAGCAGGCGTTCCAGCAAATCTTCCTGCGTACAGGGGACAATGGAAGGAATGAACCACACACTGGTTATCATTACAAATAAGCTGGCCAGTGCCTTGGGATATTTGATATCCGGAATAGAGCCGTCCTGAATGCCTTCCAGAAACAGCTCTTCGAAAAAAGGTGTAACGATTCGCAGATTGCTTTCCATATAATCCGCAAGAATCTTCGGATTCTTCAGCAGTGGAACAGACATCTGGTTCAAATCGAGCTGATCCTGATTCTGTGCCTGCAGCTTGATGATCTTCTTCAGCTTTTCAAGGCCGCTTAGCCCCTTTTCCTTACGAACTTCCTCAAATGGATTATGCTCCAGAAACATTCGGTCACTCAACGCATCCAGCACTTCCTCCTTGGATTTGAAATGGTGGTAGAAAGCACCGCGGGTAAGTCCTCCCAACTCTCCCACTATATCCAAAACGGTTGTTTCTTCATATCCTTTTTCCAGAAACAGCTTCATGGATACATCCAGTATTTTCTGAACCGTTTCCTCCGGATACTTATTGCGCGGCATTGTATCACTCCTTAATACATACATTGTGTATGTTGTCAATGGAAAGTATATGTTCCTTTTTTTTATCGATGGAATTATAGATAAATACAGAATCTGGCACTTAAGCCTTATCGAATGACATCATTATAAGATGAAAACGAGGATATCACTTTATTGAATATCCTCGCACGATGATTTAAATTTATGAAGGAAAGTACAAATCAATAAATTCATCTAAAGATTCAAATTCCCCTGTATCATTGTTTTTCACTTGAAGTGTAGATTCATTAGGAAGTTCCCTGAATAGACTGCTTTTGGATGATGGTTGATAAATTTCTCTTGTTCCATATTGGACACCATTAACTATATAAGTATTAGTTGAACTTACATAGTTCATAAAAAATAAGTAGGTTTTACCAGTTTCTAAAATAATATCATTTTCATAACGAAGCTCTACATAAGTGCTTGCTTTGTCAATTTTCTCCTGTCCTGCTTCTTTTCTATGCTTATCGTCATTTTCAATCATTTCTTTTGGGGCATTTTTTTCGTAATCAGCAATTGAAATTACACCACCATTTCTTGCGAAATTTATAGTGTTTGAATTTGTCTGACCCTTCAGGTTTTTTAGAACAGAGATTTTACCATATTCATATGGTATTGGATTAAATGCATTTTCAGCGGCTGTTGTACTACAGCCATCTATACTTTCCACTGTTCCGATAAAAACATTACTATCAAAATCCCTTAACTGATTAACATCACTGATATCAATACTTTGATCTGCAGATACCGTAGCTATATCTATGCTTTCAGAACTAATTTTATCACGATAGTTATAATGTTTAATTGTTTCCTCTTTTTCATTTGTTTTTGGTATCTGTGTTTGATCTGTATTTTTGAGACTTGCACAGCCAGTTACGATAAGAGAGGTTGCGATAATTAATAAGAATTTTTTCATGATTGACCTCGATTCCCCATATACATATTTATGGATTTCATTACACAAGTTAGTATCTGCCATAGATTGAAACAACTTCTTCACTATCTACTTTTTGAGGTTTATTAACTTTTCTGCCTGCTCCTGTTTGACACATGATGCTGTTCACGTTCTTGTTATTTTCGCCAAGCCCTAAAACATGGCCGAATTCATGCGCCATTACTGCATTATGATTTATGCTGGTATCATTAATGTACTTATTATTTAAAAATATTTTGTTCCACCAATAATTAGAGCTCGGGTTCTGTTGCTGGTTATTTTTATTAAAGAAAATAGTATAAGCGATTGTTGATGATGCACTATCGTTATAAGATTATATATCAACTGTACTTCCTGTTGTGCTGGATACAGCTGTCATATAAATGGGATTATCATAACCTGTATACATCCAGTTATTAGCGGCTGTATTGATATTTGGAGTATAAGGAGATGCTCCTCCGTTTACTGTATAGGTGATATTTCTAGGACCATTTATTAATCTTCCCCCTAATTTCACTGCATGAACTTCTGTAGTGAAACATACAATTGTAATTAGAATTATAAAACTGAGCATTAAAGTTTTGCAATTTTTCTTAGTCATATTGTCTCCTTTTTTTGAATATGAGGATTATCAAGATTATCCTTTTATGTTATCTCCTCTTCCTAAAGGTTGAATGCCTGAGTCATTGTTAATAGGTATAATAAGAAGAAACAGGCATAATAAAGGCAAAAACAATACACCGATTTTTTTTCATTTTCCTCATCCTTTCTATACGTACTATATAATCTTTTTTTTATTTATAGTCAAGGTATATGTAATTTGATGCAGAAATACCAATGTGAAGACACTTATTTCAATATATTTTCATTTTTCAGTAGAGCATGAAATCTAAAATAATTAACATAACTTCCACTTTCAGAGCTCAGTCTTGTTATCTCATCACTTACTATTCTTGTATAAATTTTATCAAATGCAGTTAAATTCGGGCAAACCTTGTCTTGAAGAAATTTCATTCTTTCTTTGTTGTTCTTAAAAGTTTGCTTGTAGTAAGAAAAGAGCGAATATTCAAGTTGATCATCATATTCTGATGTTAGATTATCATTAACAAAAAGTGTTTTATCTTTTTCTTTGTTAAGCATTTGATTACAATATGAAAGTAAAATGATATTACTTGTATAGTGTCTTTTTGGATTCAATACAATATAAGCTTTTGTATAGTTGCTACAGCGTACATAATTTCTGAGCATAAGATATCGATTTGCTAAATTTAATAAAATCATTCCTTTTAAATTATTGTCTTCATGTTCTTCGGTAAGCATTTTTTCCAGCATATGAAGATAGCTGTAACATAATTCTATATCGATGTGTAAAGCGATGCTGCTTAAAATAATATATATGTATGCTAATTGGTTTTTACTTCCTTTTTCTCTGGCAACAGGTTCTGCTTCTTTCAGAATAAGGTATGCACGTAATTCTTTGTTCTCTTCATAAAGCTGATTTGCATAATTAATGCGATTTGGTAAATAAGCTGATGCTTCCATAGAGTATGAACTGAAAAAAGCAGATAGCTTCTTTTCATTTGCACCGCTTGCATGGATGTAAAGAAAATCCATGAGGATATCTTTGAAGCCTTTAGGAAATATATTTACAAGCGGAAATAATAAAGAATATTCCTGATCATTCATAAAGATACGATCTTTTAAATATAAGAACAGCTTTCCTAAGAAAAATATGCACTCTTTATAATAGACATGGTGCCTTTGGCTTTTTAGAGAAAGCAAGGTAGTCTCAATTATCCGTATTGCTTCTTCATATCTTTCTGTTTCCATTACACAGTAAAGCTGTTTACTTTGCGTTATGAGATAATGATCTATTTTCTGTGAAATATGCAATTGCTCATTCAAATTAAAAAGCAGCTCCTGATACTTTTCATCTTTTATAAAAACCTGTTCATGATTTTCTAATTTTTTGACTGTGGCTGGAGATATGATCCATTTATAATTGCCGTGTCTTCGATATACATCATTTTGTGATAGCTTTAATACTCTACGATAGTATGGTATTAGGATATGAAGTCTGTCATGCCATTCTTTTGATATTCTCATATAATTTCCCACCCCTTTAATATTAGTATAACATATTTCTTAATTGGACGAAAAACCGGTCTGCAGACCGGTTCATTTTCAATATTTGAATGAGCTGTCAGAGGAATCGCATTATTTTCGCTCTGCTTGAACATCAATCTCCATCTGATAATTGAGTATAACATCACACAAAACAGCGATTTCCTCCTGTGAAATGGAAAGTGTCATAAAATCCCGGATTTTCAACAAATTCGTTTTCATGATGTGAAACAGCTCGGTATGCTCCATCATAAAGCTTTCCAAAAGATTATAGCGGATTTTCTGCTTCTTCACACAGCGGTCCAGCATACAGGTGCCGTGAAACAGGAACTGTATAATGATGTTATTGGAAAGCGGCAAATTGCATTCCGTGCAAATATTGAGCAGTACGCGGTACAGGGCTTCATTGGACTTTGCTATATTGATGGTGGGGAAGGTTGCCTGAAAGCGCTGAAAGATATCGCTGCTTTGACGCTCATTTTTAGAGGTCAGACTCTTATCATTCAAAAATGCCTTTATTTTCTTCTTTCGGTTCACTACATCACTGAGCAGAGCCAACAGATGCATGGTCTTCTGTGAAACCACTTCACTGGTTTCATATAATAGTGGAAGAGAAACCGGATACAGGGAGAAGGAGGGAATGTTTAACGTGGAGATAATGGACTTATCCAATGTCGTAAGCGGCGGCTTGTCACCCACGATGAGTACGCCTTTTCCTATATCAATATATTTGATCAGCTTATATATCTTATCCGTAAACTCATGAAAATCATGCGTCTGATAATAGAGATTATAATCGAAGGAAAAGAAACAGCGGCTTCCCAGAATCTGGTTCAGATGCTGGGCATAATTTTCCGCAAGACGCTCTCCGTGACAGACAATCAATGTCATAATGGTATTCTGACTGATAGATTTTAATGCATAGTAGATAAAATTGCGAATATAGCTTTTATATACCTTCAGAAGACTGATATTGAACTTGTTTTCCACTGTGCTGATCACATTGTCACTCAGCTCCTGGGAATATGCCGTTTCCTTATAATCCAGATGCTCCAGCTGGAACTGGTAGGCAAAGGTATTATCCAGCATATGCTGAATCTGAATGTAGAGCTTACTTAAAATCTGGCGGTCATTTTTCAATTTTGTTTTCGTAAACAATGGGGTCAGAGCCTGATAGACCTTGGATTGCATTTCTATGGATGAGGAATCCAGAAGCTTTGTCCGCGTCATCAGGACATCCTCTTTCGCCTTTTCTATGATGTTTTTCAGCTGCGCAGTTATGACAATGCTTGCATTGAGCTGCGTCTGTAATAGATTTTCCAGTGTTTCACACGGCTGATCCGGATAAATATCTATGATTTCCGGAAGGAGCTGTGTAACTGTTATTCGAATATGGTCCTCCAAAGAATTATCTGCACTCTTGTTTTGAATGACATTCTTGGATATGTTCTCATGTGTGATGACGATTGGTTCATGGTTGCTAATCACACTGGAATACAGATTATTGGATAGGGAATAAACGATCTCATTGCGGAGCTGAAAGAGATTGTAGGTATAATCTGCGCTGAGAAAGGAGGCAATCGCATTTCCGGTTACCTTGATGCGGCTGTTCAGATTCACTGCCTCCTCCTGCAGGAAGGTCAGCACAAGCTCAATCATTTCTTTTGTTGTGCGCTCTTTTACATTGGGATACTTCGCTGTATAAGGTGTCAGCTGTGAGAAATATGCAAAGTTTTCAACGCTCTTATCTATCAGAAAAATCATGATAGGTAAAGGTTTGTTTTCGTTGCTGCAAAGATTGTTGAGATCGTTCCAGAACCGGTAAATCTCACTTTCCTGAAACGGGGTGTAGATTTCCATGATGACCATGGAGATATTACGATCAAGAAACTGCTGCCGTAAAGTGGAAAAGCTTTCATTTATGGAACGATAATCAAAGGTGAAGCTTCTGCTTTTTTTGGAAATACGCTTATTCTGTACGGCCAGATCGAAAAGCTTTTTACAAAAATATTTCTTGCCTGAGCCTTTTTCTCCCTGTAAGGCAATCAGTAACGGCTTGTTCTGGTAATAAAAAATGGCAGGGGTGATCTTACTGATAACCGGTGTCAGTGATTCCTCATAACCGTTTCCAATAATATTCATACCTTTTTTGTAAAAACTGGCGTCACTTGCATCATATACGAATAAATTTTTCAGGTTTTCTTTTCCGGGTATGATTTGGGGAATATTATTGAAATGATATTCGCTGACAATAACATCCTTGGATAAATATAGAGTGGGTCTTCCTTCCACCTTGATGAGCTGTAGATCGTTAAACAGCTGATTTAAAATTCTGGATACGTTGGACCGGTCCAGCTTCAGGTCCAATGCGATATCAAAGGCATTGCATCGTTCAAAGCTGAAGGATTTGTCCGCAAGACTTTCACTGGTGTATTCTCTGACCAGATTCATAATCAGATCCCGTCTGGTTTTCGCCATACTATCACTCCTATTGCTTTTTTCGTGTTAAATCAATGGGTGAAATAACACACAAGCTAGGAAAATATTAACATAATCCATATGAAAAGTACATACTTCCTATGATTTTGCGTGAAATGTAAATGATTTCATCACTTTGTTGAGGTTTCTCTTCGTAAGATGCCTTATTGTGATGACACACTGTTGCTTTTTGTGTCAATTTGACACTGTAATCGTTTTCAATATGATTATAGGTGTCAGATAAATATAAAGATTCAGTAAGAAAGAAGCTTCAGGAGGTGAAGAAAACTGCTTCTTTTCAGATATAGATAGGGAATAACAAATATGAGAGGAGAATCCTATGGAAAAAGCAAGAGCATGGGTGATTGAAGCAAAGGATAAGCTGGCAATGCGTGAGCTGGATATCCTGGAGCCGGGGGATTATGAGGTACTGTTTAAAACAGAGGTATGTTCCTTATGTACCGTGGACCGCAGAACATACAAAGGAACAAGGAACTACGGATATCCGTTTCTTGGCGGTCATGAGTGCAGCGGGACGATTATAAAGACAGGCAGAGGTGTTGTAGGTGTAAAGGCAGGCGATAAAGCAATTTTTACATCCGGATATTGTAACCAGTGTGAGCTGGATCGCTCCGGCAGAGGAACGCAGTGCAATCGCAAAAAGGAAATGCCGAAACGCTCAAGTCTGGATGGGAATATACTGGGTGGCGGCTTAAGTGAATATCTGGTGATTCCTGCATGGCAGATTATCCGTATGCCTGATGATGTGGATATGCGGCATGCAGCACTAACAGAGCCTCTGGCATGCTGTATTCACAGTATACGCAAGGCAAGATTAAAGTTTGGTGATACTGTTGTCATTATCGGTATGGGTATTATGGGGTACTTCCATGTGAAGCTGGCTCAGATGTGCGGTGCACGCATTATTGTGAGTGAAACCGATGAAGAAAAGAGGAAAACGGCGATTCGTGAAGGGGCTGCCTATGCCTTTGATCCAAGTCAATGTGATGTCGGTGAAGAAATTCGCAGGCTGACGGATGGGCTGGGGGCAGATGCTGTCATCAACACCATACCGTTCAAAGAGGTGTGGCAGCAGGCAATTGACATGTTGGCACCATATGGCAGACTGATTGCCTATAGCTCACAAAACAGCAAGGAACCAATCGGTGTGGATTTCGGCATGGTGCATAGTCGTGAAATAGAATTTATCGGAACGCTGAATCCGACGATTGAGGATAATCAGATGGCGGTCAAGCTGATCGGTTATCAAATGATTGATATGGAGAAGGTGATTGACCGTGAATTCAGCTTTGCACAGGGAAAAGAAGCCTTTGATTATGCATGTAAACCGAGTGTTTACCGTGTCATGATCAATTACAGAAAGGAAGATAACTGATATGCTAGTAACATTAAAGGAAATTCTAACAAAGGCAAAGCAGGAGAATTATGCCGTGCCTGCCTGCAATATTGATAATGAACATAATCTGCGTGCTGCCATCGAGGCGGCAGAAGAAATGAATACCGGAATTATATTGAATACAACACCGGTTGCCAATCCGGATCTGGAAAGCTTTGGACGAATTGCAGTGGATCTTGCCAGACGCTCCCGAGTAAAGATTGCCCTGAATCTGGATCATGGCAAAACCTTTGAAGACTGTCTGCTTGGCATTCGCGCAGGCTATACCTCCATCATGATCGACCGTTCCTTACTGCCGTTTGAAGAAAATATCAGAGAGGTGCAGGAGATGGTACGCATTTGTCATGCACTGGGAATCAGTGTGGAAGCTGAGCTTGGTCATGTAGGTGTTGGTGAGCAATATCATACTGACGGACATCAGGCATTTACCCGTGTTGAGGAAGCAGTGGAATATGTAAAGCAGACCGGAGTGGATGCACTTGCGGTTGCCATTGGTACTGCACATGGCGTATATAAAGGTACTCCGCAGATTCATTTTGACCTTCTTCATGAATTGAAGGATGCACTGGATATTCCGCTCGTTCTTCATGGCGGCAGCGGTACCGGGGATGAAAATCTGGCACGCTGTGCAAGAGAGGGAATCAATAAAATCAATTTGTCCAATGATTTGAAACGCAGTGCGATTGAAAATCTGGTTAAGGAGGATTTGAGCGGCAATGCCGTTTATCAGCTGTATCCGCTGCTTGCGGAGGGATTCAAACATAAAATCAAGCACTATATCCGTCTGTTTGGCTGTGAGGGCAAGTAATGGAAAGCATTCTGGCTTCTGTAAAGAGGGAGCCGGCTGTCATCCACTTTATCTTTTTCATCCGGATAAGACATTGCTGCATATGACATGACACCGCCGGTGTTGACGTTTGACTATTTCCGTTTATTGGAAAAAGCATTTCGCAGTTAAGACGATTCGGTAGAAAAACAATTACCGGACAATATTGAAAATACAGGAGGAAATCGCTTATGAAGGTTTTGGTAACATCCAAGTCTTTTGGTAAATTAAGTAGGAAACCGATACAAAGATTACAGGATGCAGGCTTTGAGGTCTATGGAAATGAAAAGGGAAGACTGCTGAATGAGGAGGAAATGGTGGAAGCCGTTCAGGGGATGGATGCTGTCATTTTAGGGACAGAGGTTTTCAATCGCAATGTCATTGATCATGCGGATAAATTGAAAATCGTTTCACGCTATGGGGTGGGGCTGGATAAAATTGATGTGGAATATTTAAAGGAAAAAGGCATTGCATTACAAATTGCACGGAATGCAAATACAAATTCCGTAGCGGATCACACCATAGGGCTTATGCTCTCTCTTTGTCACAATATTACAAGAAGTGATGCCAATATCCGCTCGCATGTGTGGAAAAAGCCGGTTGCCAGGGATTTGTATCAAAGCACCGTTGGTATCCTTGGGCTGGGTGCCATTGGAAAAGCTGTTGCACGAAGACTGAAGGGGTTTGATTGTCATATACTCGCATTTGACAGCTATTATGATGAGGCGTTTATCCGGGAGTATGGCATACGCAAGGCGGATATAAACGAGATCGTGAGCAGCAGTGATTTTCTGACGCTGCATCTTCCTGCACTTGCAGAGTTTTCACCGTTACTGGATGCGAAGGCTCTTTCCAAAATGAAAAAGGATGCGATTATCATCAATACGGCACGGGCGAAGCTCATCGACAGGCAGGCATTGTATGATGCTTTGCATAATGGGCAGCTTTACGGCTACGGAAGTGATGTGCATTATATGGAGCCCGGCTTTGATGAGGAGCTGATAGCCTGTGAGAATACCGTTCTGACACCGCATATTGCCGCAAGCAGTGAAGGGGCAATCAATCGCATGTCGGATATCGCGGTTGATCATGTGCTGGCATATTTCGGCTGTCAGTAGCTGCTGGGTAATTGAAGAATGCATACAATATGCTTTTTGTTTCAGATAGCTTCATATACAGGAGGATGAACATGAAAATTGATGATAGGCTGGAAAAGCTGAAGCAGTTTGATACACCGTCCATTACCAATGTGGTCGCAACCTATCCGGATAAGGAATATTGCCTGGGACTGTATCATCCATGGCGCGGACAATGGTATACGGATGAGCGTGCAAGGGTTATGTATCCAGAGCTAGGCAGAACCGTCGGCTATGCGGTTACGTGTACCTATGGTCTTGCGGACCCGAACTATGAGTGCCTGAAGTTTGCAGATGTGTTAAAAGCAGTTGCAGCTGTCGGAAAACCGGTGGTACTGATTGTGAAACAGGATATGCCGGAAGAGATTAAGTGTCGTAACGGCTTGCTGGGTGGAAATATGATGACAGCACTTCGTTCTGCCGGCTGTGTCGGTGTCATCAGTGACGGTCCGAGCAGAGATGTGGATGAGATACGTCCGCTGCAGATGCAATATGTGTTAAGCGGTGTTACTGCAGGTCATGGAAAATGGGCAGTGCAGTCCGTGAACACCGGTGTGGAGGTTTTCGGGATGCAGGTTAGCCCGGGGGAAATCATTCACATGGATGAAAACGGAGCGGTGAAATTTCCGGCATCCGTCATAGATCAGGTAATTGAAAAAGCAGAGTATCTGCAGAAATTTGAAGATAACAGACAACGGAGGATGAGAGAAACCGAAGATGTGGATGAACTGATCAAAATCATGTCCGGCTTCTACGATTGATATATGGAAAATTTTATTTATGATATACCAACAAAGGTGTATTTTGGAAAGGGACAGCTGCAGCAGCTTCATACCATTATGAAGGAATTCGGAGAGCGGGTCTTACTTGTTTACGGAGGAGGCAGTATCCGTCGTAACGGTATTTATGACGAGGCGGTTACAGAATTGCATACGGCGGGAAAGAAGTATGTGGAGCTGTTTGGTGTAGAGCCAAACCCTTCCCTTACAACGGTGGAAAAGGGAGTGGCGTTATGCCGCAGGGAGAATGTGGATGTTATTGTGGCAATAGGAGGAGGCAGTGTGATTGATTGTGCCAAGGTTGTGTCTGCCGCTGTATGCAGTACCTTGTCGCCATGGGAGCTGGTGCTTCACCCGCAGGAAATAAAAAAAGCGATTCCGGTTATTGCGGTTTTGACAATTGCGGCTACCGGCAGTGAGATGGATCATATTGCTGTTATCACGAATCCGGATACAAAAGAGAAAATAGGTACACGGAATCCACTCCTTCGCCCAAGGGCTGCGATACTGGATCCTACCTTTACCTTTAGTGTAAACCGCTATCAGAGTGCCTGTGGTGTGGCTGATATTATGAGCCATACGATGGAGTCTTATTTTGCACGGGAGGATGCCGGTTTACAGAACCGGTTTGCGGAAGGTATACTGAAAATCTGTACAGCATACGGACCGCTCGTATTGAAGGAGCCGGATAATTATGAAGCAAGAGCCAATCTCATGTGGGCAGCAAGCTGGGCAATCAATGATATGCTGAAGCTGGGGCATATGACACAGTGGAGTGTTCATCCGATGGAACATCCGCTCAGTGCCTTTTATTCCGTTACACACGGCGAAGGTCTGGCCATTCTGACACCGCATTGGATGGAGTATGTTCTCAGTGAGGATACAGTGGATATGTTTGCGCGTTTCGCCAGAGAAATCTGGCAGGTAACAGAAAAGGATCCGTGGGATATGGCACGTGAGGGAATTGAATGTCTGCGAAGCTTTTATAAACAGCTGCATCTGCGCTCATCCTTAGGGGAGCTGGGTATCGATGATACGCACTTCGATGCAATGGCACAGGATGCCGCAAAACAGACGGTGAACGGATTTGTGTCACTGTCCGCAGAGGATGTGAAGAATATTTATCGCAACAGCTTGTAAAGTGTTTTATAATATGATCAGGGAAAGGAGATAAGGGTGCTGACTGGCATCCTTTACATATGTATATGAAGCTTGTAGTTTTGGATGGTTATACAGAAAATCCGGGGGATCTTGACTGGAGGGGGATGGAGGCGCTTGGTGATTTGACGGTGTATGCACGCACGGATCACTCGCAGGTAAAGGAAAGAATGCAGGATGCGGATGCCGTGATTATCAATAAGGTGCCGATGACAAGAGAGCTGATGCAGGAAAGTAAGCAACTTCGTTACATCGGTGTACTGGCAACCGGCTATGATGTTGTCGATATCGAAGCCGCAAGTGATCTCCATATCGCAGTTACCAATGTTCCCGGGTATGGTACGGATACGGTTGCACAATATGCCATTGCACTTTTACTGGAGGTGACATCCAGGATCGGGCATCATGCAAAACGTGTAAAGGAGGGGGAATGGGCAAACAATGCGGACTGGTGTTTTTGGGACTATCCGCTAATGGAGCTGTCAGGCAGAACAATGGGGATCATCGGATTTGGACGCATTGGCAGGAAGGTCGCTGAAATCGCACAGGCACTGGGAATGCATGTCCTGTTTCATGACGCCCATGCCGACAACGACACGCACGCTGAAAAGGTTTCTCTGGAGGAATTACTGCGGCGAAGCGATGTGGTAAGTCTGCATTGTCCGCTCACAAAGGAGAATGATTCGCTGATAAACAAGGCTACGCTGGCTTTGATGAAATCAAATGCCATCCTGATCAACAATGCCAGAGGAAAGCTGATCAATGAATATGACCTTGCGCAGGCATTACAAAACGGTACGATTTATGCGGCCGCTTTGGATGTGGTAAGGGAGGAGCCGATCCGTAATGATAATCCGTTGCTGGAATGTGATAACTGCCTGATTACGCCGCATATCTCCTGGGCAAGCAAAGAGGCTAGGCGCAGAATTATGGATACTGCCGTTGAAAATCTGAGATGCTTCCTACAGGGGAAGGAACAGAACCGTATTGTGTAGATTGTTTATGCGCAATAAAGTGATTAAAGAAAACGCCACAAACATGAAGGGCGTTTTTTTTGAAGGAGCGACTTGTAATTAAAAATGAAAACAAACAAGGAAACCGGATGTACCCAGCAGAATTGCGGGGGATCACTTATGAAGGGTGATCCTTTTTTCTTGATAATTCAAATTAAAAGTTATAAGATGTGAATACGAAGAAGCGGTAGTAACCCTACGGGGACTATTGCGGAAAACCTGCCATTCCGTAGTGGTAGGTTTTTTTAATATTTGAAAGCACCCGCTGTGAGTGTTAATCTTCAACGTATAATAATTCCGGTAAATCTGTGTCCTCTATTTCCGCTTTCTCATATTGGAGTCCATGATCACCACTTATCGGCATAGTGTGCAGTAAAGTCCCAGTCCATACAGCTTCCGGAATACCTTGTGGGAAAGCAGAACAAATAGGTTTCATATTTCCCATTGCTTTGAAATGTTTACAATCCATGCAAATTGCACATGTTACACAAGAGGCATGATAATCACTATGCCTAACACCTTTTTTATCTATCCAGATCATTCCGTACCCTCCTCAAACCAATAAAGCAATCGTATTTCTTTCCATAATCAAAAGATTAAAAAATCATATCTGTGGCTGTTTATTTGTTTTCCTTCTCGTTAATTATTTCTGAAGGAGCATTGTGTTTTTCGTAATCTTCTATTAACGTGATTCTTCTTTTGTCAATTCACGTATATCTTCTGTATATAGATTCATTTTCTGCCTTCACTTTTATTCACCAACCCTCTCTTATCAAAGAAATCATATAGCACTTTATCTTTTTCGTAAAGCAATTCAGGATTGGTAATACAGTATTCATATGATACACTTACATATTCTTTTAGATCACTTTTACTGATAACGCCAGTTTTCTTAAACTCTTCAAGAGTGACGTATCTTATCACTTATAATTTTGACATGCGATAAAGTGTTCTGCTATCCACAGCAAACGTGTTCTTTACAAAATAAAAATACGCTGGAATAAATAAAAGCTATCCTGCAGTTGTAAAGCGATGGCTTATTTTCTATTCCGTTATTTTTATCGGTGAATAGGAATGAAATTTAATGCGTGTGTCCTCCATTTAAGGAACATAAAGGATCTTTTATAGCAATCAAAGATGAAGCGATCAAAGATGAATTGGAAAAAATGAAAAATATTCCTATCGGCTCATGGAAAAAAACAATATGATTATGCCTGGTTTACAGGTCATGGTAATTCTTTTCATACTCCCACAGTAGATGAAATAGAATTACACAAGATAGCTGTTTTGATAGAAAAAAAGACCGTTTTATCTTACATAAAGTATTGTATATCGTAAAGAGGACTTTGTTGAATTTAATTATATAGTAAGAGGAGATGATGAAGAAAACCGTATATGATTTATTGTTCTGATAAAAAGACTGTAGAAGAGTATTATTATTGTTCACCTTTTATACCAGATACAACTACGCAGCCATATGTGATAAAAGAAATAGTTAAGGATCGGTACTTTATAAGATTTGGAATTTCATTATGATGATATATGAAAAAAATATTTTTTAAAATTAACTGTTTGCCAGTGGCTCAAAAGGATTTATTTCTTTTTGGGCTTTTTTATATGTAGGACGTAGCAAATATAAGAACTTACAAATTTGTGCGTTTTTTCGTGTCAAATTATTGCTTTGATATACACACTATGTTTCATATACTGTGCTATTTACAACATAATTTAACACAGTAGTGTTATTTGGCTGCTTTTGTGTTGTCAATTCCATAAATTACCAGTTGATTCGTAGTAAAAAGGTTCGATAAAATAGAAAAAATAGGAATTTAAACGTGTGACACACTAGGCTTAAAATGAGCAGTTTGACATCGTAAGCGTTTTCAATATCATGGATAGTGTAAGGCAGCTGATCTCAGTTTGCCGCAGAATGCAGGAGAAAGGAGACGAAAGTCAGGTGATAAATTTGAGAAAAACAGCAGTTATCAATATTACCAGCTTTGGCAGAGTATTTCCACAGCATCTGCAGGAATTGGAAGAGAACGTCGGGCCGGTTGATAAAATGCTGTTGCCGGCAGATATGGATGGCAGGACACTCGCTCAGAAGCTGAAGGGATATACCTATATATTATTAGGCAATTATCCAAGCTTTGATGAAACATTCTTTTCCAGCAATCGTGATGTGAAGCTGATTGCCCGTCATGGCATCGGTTTCAATAACGTTGATCTGGAAAGCTCGAAAAAGCATGGTGTGTATGTAACCCATATCCAGAACTATGTGGAACTGGATGCTGTCGCAGAACAGGCAGCTGCACTGCTTATGGCTGTATCGAAAAACGTTGTCACAGCCAATCGCAAGGTGCATCAGGGCGACTGGAACAGGGATCGTCAGGAAATCATGGGATTTCAGCTGCGTGGAAAGACATGCGGTGTCATCGGCTGCGGTCATATCGGCACACGCTTTGCACAGATTATGAAATATGGCTTCCAAAACCGCATACTGGCATATGACCCGTATGCAGACAAAGAAAAGGTCATGGCCGAGGGGATTCAGCTCTGTGATCTGGATACCTTGCTGAAGGAATCGGACTTCATCAGTCTGCATGCCAATCTGGATGAGGAAAGTAAGCATCTTATCAATGCACAGACACTGGCAAAGATGAAGCACAACGCCATACTGATCAACACAGGGCGGGGTGGACTCGTTGATGAAACAGCTTTGCTGGAAGCACTCAGGAACGGACATCTGTTTGGCTATGGTGCGGATGTTGCTGCGCATGAGCCGATGCAGGCCGATGATCCTCTGCTGACGTGTGAACGTGTAACCATCACGCCGCACTCTGCTATTTATAACTATACATGCATGAAGAACATGAACCGCAAGGTTATGGAAGATATCTACTGCATGGAACGGGGGGAACGGCCGGTGGAGATTATCAATGGATTATAGAAAGGAAATATGTATGAGCAGACAGGAAACGATTCAAAAAATTGAAAAAGAGAAAATTGTAGTTATCACAAGAGGGATTTACGGGGATGACTTGATGAAGCTGGCAGATGCACTGTTTCAGGGAGGCATCCGCTGTTTTGAAATCACATACGACCCATCCGATCTTGATACGTGTACAAAGGTGAAAGAGAACATACAGGCACTGCATGCACAGTTTGGGGATGAATTGTATCTGGGCATTGGAACCGTACTGACAAAGGAACAGGTTCACAATGCCAAAGAAGCCGGAGCCAGATTTATCGTTTCTCCCAACTTTGATGAGGAAATCGTCAAGGAAACGCTGGCTCTGGACATGGTTTCCATGCCGGGCTGCATGTCACCAACAGAAATCGTCGCAGCGGATAAGGCCGGTGCCGATTTCATAAAACTGTTTCCGGCAGGAACACTGGGCATTAAGTATTGCAAGGATATCTATGCACCGCTGCATCATGTGAAATATATTGCGACAGTCGGCGTTACGGAAGAAACCTTTGTGCAATATCTGAAGCTTGGATTCACCGGTGCCGGTATCAGCTCCCAGCTGGTAGATAAGAAATGCCGCGAGGAAGGCAATTATGCGGAGCTGACTCGCAGAGCAAAGCGGTTTGTGGAGCTTGCGAAGCAATCGTAAAAAAGACGCAAAAGAAAGAAGGATAACATGATGGAAAACCTAAAACTGACAAGAATTGACTTTCGACTCATCCATGGGCAGGTAATGACCCGCTGGGTGGCAAAATATGAAATTGAAAGCATCGTTGTAATTGACGATCGCTCCGCAAAGAGTCCGATTCTGAAAAAGATTCTGCTCGGTGCTGCCCCAAGCGGCGTTAAAGTTCTGGTATGGAATGTTGCAGAGGCTGCTGAAAAGTGGAAGGCGGAAGAATTTCCAAAGAACAATCTGCTGATTCTGTTTAAAAATACTTCACAGGCGAAAGCGGCCTGGGAAGCAGGTGTGAATTTCCCTTCCTTACAGGTAGGTGGAATTGAAGGCTCCGGTGATAAGAAGAATATTTACAAAAATGTAGTTATGTCGAAAACGGAGGCGGAGGAGTTAAATGTCTTGTATCAGGGAGGCGTGGATATTTTCATGCAGCCGATTCCCGAAGACAATCCGTATCCGTTCAAGGATGCTCTGGCGAAATTTTAGCTGTGTATCCGATAAAATTCGATCACATGGAGGTGATGAACATATCGTATCTGTATGACAAGAGTAAAGAGATGTAGTAGAGGAATTGACAATGAAAAGGAGGAAATTTCATGGTACAAGCATTGTTAATGGGGCTGCTTGCACTGCTCAACGGTATTCAGGGACCATATCACTGGTACTTCTTCCGTGAGCCGGTAATGGCAGGATTTTGGGTAGGTCTGATTTACGGTGATCCCGTGCAGGGAACCATCATCGGTGCAACAATCAACGTTTCTTACATGGGCTGGATTTCTGCAGGAGGAGCAAATGCTTCTGACTTATACTGGGCAGGTCTGCTTGGTACATTTGTAGCGATTCAGGGCGGTATGTCCATCGACACGTCTGTAGCGTTTGCGGTTCCTATTGGTTTATTAGGCAACTATGTGCATGTCGCATATATGACGATTGCATCCCTGTGGCCCGTTAAAATGGATGCGCTCGCTGCCAAGGGAAACTGGCGCGGCATCCGCAGAATTCAGTTCCTGGGTGGACCGGCTATCGTTCTGGTATTGCGTGCGCTTCCGGTATTCCTGATTGCATTATATGGAAGTGAATATATTCAGACACTGATCAACAGTATTCCGACATGGGCAATGAACGGTCTGGCTGCAGTCGGCAAGATGCTTCCGGCATTAGGTATGTCCATGCTGATGAAGTTCATGTACAAAAAAGCGCTGCTGCCTTTCTTCGTGCTGGGCTTCGGTATCGCGGCTTACTCCGGTATGACCGATCTGCTGCTGTATGCACTGGTTGGTGTATGTCTGGCAGTTATCCTGATTAAGATTGGATTCAACAACGATACAGAACAGGAAGGGGCTGAATAATCATGGCAGAAAAACATTCACTAACAAAACGCGATGTCCAGAAAACAGCCTTCTTCTGGCACATGACAAGTCATATGACCTATAACTATCAGCGATTACAGGCAGGCTGTCTGGCATGGATCATGGGTCCTATTTTTGAAAAGCTGTATCCGAATGATCATGACAAGATGGTGGAGGGTCTGGAACGCCACATGCTGTATTTCAACACAGAGCCACGTTGGGGAGCTGTATTGCCCGGTATGGTAGTCGCTCTAGAAGAAGGTCTTGCGAATGATGATTCCGGAGAAATGGACGCAAGCATCATCGCGGAAATCAAAACCGCTTTAATGGGACCTTTGGCAGGTATCGGTGATACGGTATGGGCAGGTCTGATCAAACCGATTATTCTGAGTGTAACCCTGGGATGGGCGATGCAGGGATATGTATGGGGTGCCTGGGCCTATGGTATCGGCGTTACCCTGCTGGACTTTGCAGTTACCTACTTCATGTTCATGCGCGGCTATCAGCTGGGTATGGATTCCATTGACCGTTTCCTGGAAAGCGGCTTCGTTAAGAAAATCACCACCTTCCTTGGTATCGTCGGGCTCTTCTGTCTGGGTGCCATGATTGTAAAATATGTCAGCATCGGTGCTGTTTTGGAAATCGAAATGAAAACCGGTGTCCTGAATCTTGGTGAAATTATGAATAAGATCTTCCCTTGCTTCCTGCCGCTTGTGACAACCCTGTTTGCATACTGGCTGCAGGTAAAGGGAAAGAAAATTACAACAGTTCTGATCGTGCTGTTTATCATCGGCTTCATCGGTGGTGCTGTCGGACTGCTTGGATAAAAATTCTATGAAAGGAATTTAACACTTTCATATATAGCAATCATCGGCAGGAAACTTGCCATATGCTCTTCGTGTTTTCCTGCACGGGAAGAAAAAGCTTCCTGCCGGTCTGTTTTATTATGCGTCAGTAAAGCGCAAACGACGAGAAAGGGTAATACAGTATGATCAAGATTTTAATTGTGACACATGGTCCTCTGGCACAGGCACTGAAGGAAAGCTCTGCCATGTTCTTTGGAAGTATGTCAAATGATGTGGAAACCATTGGTCTGTATCCGACGGATAATCCGGAGGATTTGAAGGAAGCCATTTGTGAAAAGGTGGAAGCGATTGATACAGGCGACGGTGTACTTGTACTGGTGGATATTTTCGCAGGTTCCCCGTTTAATATGACGGCACTTGCAATCGACGAGCTGAAGGAAGCACACAAGCTGCAGTGCTATACCGGTGTTAATATGCCGTTTTTAATGGAGGCACTGTCCAGCTGTAATTCCATGGAGCTGGATCAGTTAACGACGCATCTGGCGGATATCGGCAGGGATACGATTGTAAATCTGCGCAAAGCGCTGGAAATTTAAAACTATTGAGGTGATAGAATGGTAACAGGATGGATGCTGTTTACAGGAACAGATACAAAAGGAAGAAGACTGCTGTATATTAAAAAGAAGAATGCATATTATCTTCTCCCGCAACATAGGGAGTTTGCGATTACTCTGTGGAAACACGCTGAAATCAACGCCATTTCCATCAGTATTATTTTAGGGTATTTTCTGTTTCATAAGATCGCGGGCACCATTGCACTGGCCCTTGTGCTGTATGCAGTGGAGCTGCTCATAATGAATAAAAAATTACTTCCGTCACTGCATCGTGCAGGAGGAAAGCATATCACATGGCGTAAAGAACACCGGGATAAGGAAAGCGGCGGCATACTCCCTGCACTGCTGTTTCTATTCATCGGTATCGGATTATTTCTCTGTCTTGTTTTTCAACAGACAGCGAATACGATAGAAACGATAACAGCCGCTGCCGGAGGCTGCGTTGCTTTACTTATGGGTGTACGAGCGCTGTATCAGGCAAAGACGACAGGAAAGTGAGGTCAAAAAAATGTTGGCAGAAACAATATGCAGAATTAAAAATACAGGCTTAATGGGAATTGTGCGGGTGGAAACCATTGCACGCGGAATTGAAATCGCACAGGGATGCATCGATGGCGGTGTGGATGTCCTGGAAATCAGCTATACGAATAACAATGCAGGAGAAGTCATTCGCGCTTTAAAAGAAAAATTTGGTGATCAGCTGCTGGTAGGAGCCGGCACGGTGCTGGATCCGACGACTGCCCGTCTGGCTATTATGGATGGTGCGGAATTCATCATCGCTCCGACCTTCAACAAAGAGGTACAGGAGATGGCGAATCTGTACCAGATTCCCTATGCACCGGGCTGTACAAGCTATACGGAAATGATCGAGGCATTGAAAGCGGGAGCATCCTTTATCAAGGCATTCCCGATATCCAATTACTATGGACCGGATCTTGCCAAGGTGTTCAAGGTTCCATGTCCGCAGATTCCGATTCTTGCGAGCGGCGGAGCAAACTTCGACAATCTGCATACGTGGTTTGAAAACGGTGTGGACAGTGTTGGTCTGGGCGGACTTCTGACAAAGGGAAGCAGTGCCGATATCGCAGAGAATGCAAGAAACCTGCGTGCTATTGTGGAAGAAAGCAGAAAGGCTGCCTGATATGAGCAAGGGAGTAATTCTGGTTACACCGCGGGGCTATGCAGCCTATGGTGCGCAGGCCGCAAAACGTCTGGAGGCACTGGGCTATGAAATGAATATCAATACCACAGGAAAACCGCTGTCCAGAGAAACCTTTGTGGAATATGCGAAAAAAAGCACCGGGATCATCGTTGGTGTGGATGAGCTGGATGGTGGACTGTTAAAGGAATGCAGGAACTTAAAGGCGGTTGTGAAATTCGGCGTCGGTACGGATAATATTGATGTAAAAACAGCGGAAGCATGTGGAATCAAGGTGGGCCGCTGTGTCGGCTCCAATTCCAATGCGGTGGCTGAGCTGACGATCGGTATGATGTTTGCCGCTGCCAAACATCTGGTATCCAGCAATGTGCAGGTACGCGGGGGAGCATGGAACAAACCGACCGGTCGTGAGCTTACGAAAAAGACCATCGGCATTATCGGCTTTGGAAATATCGGGCGTCATGTCGCACGCATGGCACATGGAATCGGCATGGAAGTGCTTGCCTATGATGTATTCGATATTCCTAAGGAGATACTGGACACCTACCAGGCTAAGCAGTGCAGTATTGAGGAAATTTTAAAGGACGCTGATTTTATATCCATTCATACTCCGCTTACAGACGAAACAAGGAATATGATATCCGATGAACAGTTTGATATGATGAAGGAAACGGCTGTCATTGTCAATGCGGCACGCGGCGGTATCATCAATGAAAAAGCGCTGTATACTGCATTAAAGAAGAAGAAAATCTATGCGGCCGCCAGTGATGTATTCACAAGCGAGCCACCGGTTCAGGATGACTGGGTTCAGGAGCTGATTCATATGGATAACTTTATACTGACACCGCATATCGGTTCACGTACGGTGGAGGCAGAGTCCAATACGGTGGAAATGGCAACGGATAATCTGATCAGACTGCTGGAGGAAGCGTGAGGTTGATCAAGCATCCTTAGCAGGGATGTTAATATAACGTGTAGATTACACAGTGAAGGAGGAATGTATTTGAAAGCAATGATTCTGGGAGCCGGGCGTATTGGAAGAGGCTTTGTCAGCGAGCTGCTGCATGCCAATCAGGTTGAAATCACCTATTTTGACGCAAGCCCGGTCATGGTAGATAAATTAAATGAAAAAAAAGAATATACCATTCATGTTCTGGGGGCGGAAGAGCTCAATACACATATGGAAGGTGTCCGGGCACATCTCTTTTATGATATTGACGCCTTATGCAGCTGCTGGAAGGAAGCGGATTTTCTGTTTACAGCATGCGGTGGAAAAAATATGGGAAATGTCGGAGAAACGCTTGCCAAAGCGTTCAAAAGGCTGGTGGAGGAAAATGCGGTGCATGTTTCCAATATTGTAACCTGTGAAAACTGGATTGATCCGGCAAAGGATGTAAAGGAAGCGATTGTTTCTAATCTGAACGAAGAGGAACGCAAGCTGTTTGAAGAGAATGTCGGTGTCAGCGAATCTGTCATCATGTGTACCGGAACCGGGGCACCGGATCCGGATAAGGTCACGAATGAAATGGATACCTGGGTACAGAATATGCGGTATCTGCCGATAGACAGGGATCGTATCAAAGGGGAAATTCCGCAATGGGAGTATGTGGAGTTTGTAACTGACTTCGGTGATCTGCTAAAACAGAAAATCTATACGAACAATACGAGTGTTGCGACGGTTTCCTATCTTGGGAAGCTGAAGGGGCTGACCTATGTGGCAGATTCCGCCAATGATCCGGAAATCGAACCTATTCTGGATCAGGTTTATGAAGAAATCAATTATGCGCTGATTCATGGAATGGGAATCAATGAGGAAAGTCAGCTCAAATTCTCAAAAACAGCAAAAGCGAAATATACAGACCGCGCTATTGTCGATCTGGTTACACGCATTGCCAGAGATCCCATCCGTAAGCTGGGGCCGCAGGATCGCTTCATCGGGCCGATGCGTATCGCACTGTCTGCCGGTATCAAGCCAAAGGCGATTGCACTCGGTGCTGCCGCTGCATTGTATTTTGACAATCCTGAGGACCACGATGCACTGCGTCTGAAAGAAATACGTGAAACAAAGGGAATTGATTACATTCTGGAAACGATTTCTGAAATTGATCCGCAGGGAGAAATCGCAGTGCTGATCAAAGAGGCAATTGCTGAGCTGAAGGCGAAGGGCTGGATCAAAGAGGGAGCATCCGCATGAAAAAGGCAGTTGTTATCGGAGCCGGACAAACCGGCCGCGGCTATGTAACCCGCTTTCTGTTTCAAAGAGATTATGCGATCACCTTTATCGATAAAAATGAAGAACTGATCCGTATGCTGGATGAGGATCATGCATTCTGTATCCATTTTTATAAGAAGGACCGTACACCGATTTATGTGAACGGATTTCAGGCATTTCACACCTATTCCAAAGAAGCGGACCGGGCAATACAGGAAGCCGATTTCATTGTGACCTCCACCGGTGAACAAAATCTGGGGGATGTTGCTCAGCAGGTCAAGGCAGGTATGCGCAACAAGCAGAAAAAGACTGTCTTTCTAACAGCGGAAAACGGTATCAATCCGGCAAAGGTACTTCGAACACATTTACAGGAAGCCGGTGTGGAAGGGGACTACACGGTGACACAGACAGCCGTCTTCTGTTCCACAGTCAGTGTTCATGACACACGGCTGGATATTCTGTCCATGAATGAAGCATACTTCCCGTTTGATGCGGATGAGCTGGAAGAACTGGACTTTGAAGGAGCTGTGCCAATTCACAACTTTGAAAAATTCTTCAAACGCAAAATTTATACCTATAACTGTCTGGCAGGACTGATTTCCTATTGCGGTTATATCAAGGGATATGAGGTTTACGGAGATGCAGCCTGTGACCCGGATATCGATGCTGTGATGATGCGTCTGATGGAAGAACTGAATCCGGCATTACAGGATTATTTCCAGATTACAAAAGAGGATCAGGAGGCATTCACCAACCGTGCTCTTGCGAAGTTCCGGGATAAGAGTATTCTGGATTACAATATCAAAAACGGACGTGCACCTGCAAGAAAGCTGGGACCTACCGAACGCATTATGTCACCGATGCAGATTTTACTGGATCATGATAAGGATCCGCGCATTATGGAATTCGTTGCGGCAGCGGCACTTGTTTACTGGGATGAGCTGCAGGGAAAGACAGAGCCGAAAATGGATAAGGATCTGATTACCACCTTCTGTGAAATCAATTCCCTGGAAGGAAATGAATCGGTTGTTGAACATGTAAAGCAGTATTTATATGAAATCAAAAAGAACCGGGATAACATCTGCATCATGCAGATTCTGTTTGGATAATATGCGTACGGTTTCAAAGGATAAAAAAATTCTGGTAAGTGCATCACTGTCCTGTGCAGACCTGTTGCATGTATCGGACGCCATTGCGCAGATCAATGCTTCCGATATTGATTTTGTGCATTATGATGTTGTAGACGGTATGTTTAATAACTGCTTTGTGTTTGGTGATTTGATATTGGAAAAAATACGTCCCATCTGTGATAAGCCAATAGAGGTGCATCTTGCGGTACAGAACGTGCGTCCCTATATTGAACCGTTTGCCCGGGCTGGGGCAGATTACATTGCTGTGCATTATGAAATTGACGATGATCTGGAGGATATCTTTGCACATATTCGTTCTGCCGGCTGCCGTCCAATACTGGCAATGCGGTGTGATACAGAGGTACCTTCTGATTTTGTGAAGCTGGCATCACAGGTTGACTGGATTTTAAAGCTGATGGTACAGCCCGGATATGCCGGACAGCATATGCAAAGGGAAGCCGTTGAACATATCCGTGTCATGAAGGAACAGATTACCGCAAACTGTTTATCCTGTCGTATTCAGGCAGACGGCAATATCCACACGGGTACCATACCGCAGGTTTGTGCAGCCGGGGCCGGCATACTGACGGGAGGAACCAGCGGATTATTCAGGCGGGATGCAGATCTGCAGGAGAATCTGCGGAGAATGAAGGAGGCGGCATCATGATATTATGTCCCAGTATGATGTGTGCGAGCTATGCGAATCTGGAAGAGGAAGTCCGTGCCTTAGAGGAAGCGGGGACAGACATTTTCCATTGTGATATCATGGATGGAAGCTTTGTGCCGAATATTTCCATGGGACTGACGGATGTAAAAGCAGTCCGTGCTCTGACGAAAAAAATGGTGGATGTCCACCTGATGATCGATCATCCTGCCGATAAAATTGACTGGTTTTTAGATGCCGGTGCAGATTTGATCTATATTCATCCGGAATCTGAGTCACAGGCGATGAAGACACTGATGTATATTCGTTCCAGAGGAAAGCTGTCCGGTCTTGCCGTCAATCCGGACACCAGCCTGAGTGCAGTGAAAGAATTGCTTCCGCATTGTGATTATCTGTTGATTATGAGTGTGTTTCCGGGCTTTGCAGGACAGACATTTATCAACAGTGTGGATACGAAAATCCGTGAGCTGATTGCATGTAAGAAGACGTACGGTTATCGTATCATTCTGGATGGAGCATGTTCTCCTGCTGTAATTCAGGAATATCATACACTGGGTGTCGACGGCTTTGTCCTCGGGACAAGTGCATTGTTTCACGGAGAAGGCAGCTATGTGGAAAACATGAATCTGCTGCGTTCTCTATAATATAAGGAATACCATAACGGGATGTATGCAAATGATATGTGATTTCATGAGGGAACTGTACACTTATTTGTATGGCTACAGAAAAGAAACAGATCAATGTGTGCATCCTTTTGTTGTGAGAATGTTGGAGGTAATATGAAAAATGCTGTTCGTATACATGAACGGGACAATGTTGCTGTCGTAATCGAACCGATCAGTAAAGGTGAGCTGTGTATCTATACCGATATGCAGGGGATGGAACAGGAATTTGCTGTAAGGGAATGTATTCCTGTTTATCATAAGCTTGCACTTTGCAAAATACAGAAGGGAGAACCGGTTGTAAAGTACGGGGAATGGATCGGGATAGCGGCGTGTGATATTGAACAGGGAATGCATGTTCATGTACATAATGTATGGAATACCAAAAGATAAAAGGGAGTCAGCTATGATGATATATAAAACAAAGAAGGAGGTGCTGATATGAGGTTTCGGGGATATCGCAGAAATGACGGTCGGATCGGTATTCGGAATCATGTGCTTATTCTTCCTGCCAGTATATGTGCAAGTGACGTGGCACATCAGGTCATGATGCAGGTACAGGGAACCGTGAGCTTTCACAACCAGCTGGGCTGTTCACAAACACCGATAGATCAGGAATGTACGCTGCGGACAATGGCAGGGATGGCTGCCAATCCCAACGTATATGGAACCATCATCATATCGCTTGGCTGTGAAAACTGTCAGATGAAGCTTGTCACAAAGGAAATACAGAGCCGCTGCGATAAGCCGTTAAAAGCCTTCATCATGCAGGAATGCGGCGGTACCCTGCACACCGTGGAACAGGCGGTTCGCTGTGCAAGAGAAATGGTTGCGCAGGCAAGCTGTATGCAGCGCGAGGAGGCAGACGTTTCAGAGCTTATGGTTGCGATGGAATGCGGCGGCTCGGATCCTACAAGCGGGCTGGCCGCAAATCCGCTGGTGGGAGAAGTGGCGGACAATATCATCGCATCAGGAGGAACGGCGGTTTTGTCGGAAACAACAGAATTTATCGGTGCGGAAAAGCTGTTGGCAAAGCGCGCTGTCAATGCACAGGTATCTGCACAAATACTGGAGATTGTACGTCATTATGAGGATGCTATGAAATGTGTTAACGATGATGTGCGAAAGCGAAATCCATCTCCCGGCAATAAGGCGGGAGGAATCACGACCCTGGAGGAAAAATCACTGGGCTGCATATACAAGTCAGGGCATGCACCGATACAGGCAGTCTACGATTATGCACAGGACATTCATCATAAGGGGCTGGTCATTATGGATACACCGGGGAATGATCCCATCAGTATGAGCGGCATGGCTGCGGGAGGGTGTCAGCTCGTTTTGTTTACCACAGGCAGGGGTACGCCTACCGGAAATCCCATTGTGCCGGTAATCAAGCTGTCCGCAAACCGGGATACTGCTGTCGTGATGAGGGACAATCTTGACTTTGATGCAAGCGGATACCTGTATGGCAGTACAACCATGCGGCAGCTGCGCGATGCATTGCTGGAGGAAATATGTGCAGTCGCAGGCGGTAAGCTGACACGCAGTGAAATACTGGGCTACTGTGAAACCGCGATTGCCCGCGTTGGCAGATATGTAAAAAACGAGGGAGAAATGAAGGGCTGTGTGGAGTCGTACTATTACTGATGCAGCTGCTCACAAAGGGGAGAAACTATATGCTTTCACTCAGGTTCTGTACCGGTTCTCCGGATTCATGAAAATTTTTTCAAAACCATATTGACTTCAAAAGTGAATGTCTTTATAATGTATTAAAATATCAATTTTTAATCGGGAAAGTTTATAAAAAATTGAATATGGAAAAGGAGATGTGAAAATGGCATATTATTTTAATGAACCTTCACGTACATTCAGTGAGTATCTTATTGTTCCGGGATATTCCTCAGCAGAATGTACCCCAGCAAACGTTTCTTTAAAAACACCACTGGTAAAATTTCGAAAAGGCAAGGAAGAACCGGAGCTTTCCTTGAATATACCGATGGTTTCCGCAATCATGCAGTCTGTTTCAGGCGAAAAGATGGCATGTGCACTGGCCAGAGAGGGAGGCATTTCCTTCATCTACGGTTCTCAGACGATCGAGAATGAGGCTGCCATGGTTCGCCGTGTTAAGGCGACAAAAGCAGGCTTTGTATACAGCGATTCCAATATCCGTCCGGATGCCACACTGCAGGATGTACTGGATCTGAAGGAAGAAACAGGACATGCGACCATGGCGGTTACAGAAGACGGCACGCCGGAGGGAAAGCTGCTCGGTATTATTACAAGCAGAGATTACCGTACATCCCGTATGGATCCATCCACTAGGGTGGCGGACTTCATGACGCCGTTTGAAAAGCTGATTTACGGCAACGAGGGATGCACGCTGAGTGAGGCAAACGATATGATCTGGGAGCACAAGCTGAACCAGCTGCCGATCATCGATGAAAACCAGCATTTAAAAGCGTTCGTATTCCGCAAGGATTATGATTCACACAAGGAGCATCCGAATGAGCTGCTGGATGACCAGAAGCGCTATATCGTTGGTGCCGGTATCAATACACGGGATTATGAAGAACGTATTCCTGCTTTGATTGAAGCCGGTGCGGATGTTTTATGCATTGATTCCAGTGAGGGATTCAGCGAATGGCAGGCACGTACATTGAAATGGGTGCGTGAGAAATACGGTGACAGTGTAAAGGTCGGTGCCGGTAATGTCGTGGATGCGGAGGGCTTCCGTTTCCTTGCCGAGGCAGGCGCAGACTTTGTGAAAATCGGAATCGGTGGCGGTTCCATCTGTATCACCCGTGAACAGAAGGGAATCGGGCGCGGACAGGCAACGGCTACGATTGATGTTGCGAAAGCGCGTGACGAATATTATAAGGAAACGGGAATCTATGTTCCAATCTGCAGCGATGGCGGTATCGTTCATGACTACCACATCACGCTGGCGCTTGCTATGGGCGCAGACTTCGTCATGCTGGGAAGATATTTCTCCAGATTTGAAGAATCTCCAACCAAAAAGGTTACAATCAACGGTACATATATGAAGGAATACTGGGGAGAAGGAAGCGCACGTGCCAGAAACTGGCAGCGATATGACATGGGAGGCAGTAAAAAGCTGTCCTTCGTGGAAGGCGTAGATTCCTATGTTCCATATGCAGGAGCCTTAAAGGACAATGTTGATCTGACGCTGAGCAAGGTAAAGCATACCATGTGCAACTGCGGAACGCTGACCATTGAGGAGCTGCAGAAAAATGCCAAAATCACACTCGTGTCTTCTACAAGTATCGTAGAAGGCGGGGCACATGATGTTGTTGTGAAGGACAACACACTGGATGCCAAGGTAAAATAAATTTTCCAATATATATTATAATATATATTATAAGGAAAGCGGAATGGATAGACTCTGTTCCGCTTTTCCTGTTCATCAGTAGCTGTATTATCGAAAACGGGTTAATTTGTGAATAAGACAGATAATAGAAATTAACGTAGCAGCTTTGCAAAACCAAGTTAAATAGCGCCTTGTAGAGAGTGCAGGGCATATGATGGAGCTATTCTTATGCTGTACCATATGTGACGTAACAAATGGATAAACGCAATATAAACGTGTTGTGATTGAATAACGCAATAACATGAATTTACCTTTTATATAATAAATAACAGGCAGAGGTCTTCCATCTCTGCGATGATGATAAGAAAACCGTGATTCCCGGATATATCAGAATAACGGTTTTCTTGTTCATGACTGTTTAGCAGACATCCTGTTTTATGATTTTCGCCGGAACACCGACAGCCGTCGCATGCGCTGGGATATCCGTGATGACAACAGCACCTGCACCAATGACTGCATCCTCGCCAATAGTGACACAGGGAGCTAGTGTGCTTCCGATACCAAGGAACGCTCTACTTTCCACTCTGCAGTGGCCTGCCATGGCGCAATTTGGTGATATATTGACAAAATCCTTTATGACACAGTCATGCTCGACGATAGCTCCTGTATTGATAATGCATCCTGTCGAGATGCATGCAAAGGTATGAATGACTGCATTTGCCAATATGGTACTGCCGTGCTTCACTTGAGCAGTCGGACTGATGATTGCCGAGGGATGAATGATGGTTGCCAGGGGAATACCATATTCCTTTAATATCTGCAAACGGATCTGACGAAGTCGATTGTCCCCTGTAGCCACAATCACCTCATCATAGGCATGGAACATCTCCGCGTGTATGACGTTTTCTTCCATCAGTACACGATGCTGAGCAAACCGACGTATGGGCTGCGTGGCGATGCCCATTACATCAATTTGTCCATACATCTGCATTGCCTGTGCACAATCCAGTGTGACCACCGCCTGATCACTCGCTCCCCAGATCAGTAATCGTTTCATAGCATTACCGCAAGCAGATGGCATCTGTAAAATTCAGTGGAATGCCTTCCAGAATCTCTTCAGCCATATGAATGCGGTGCGCTTCCAGCAGCGTAATCGGAGAGTGTGCATCAAAGCCATACACCACCCTGCAGCCGTAAGAGGAAACAATGTCCCAGAATTCACGGAACGGATACGGATAGCGTTCCGCCTGCAGTCCCGGCTTGCTGGAAAACCGATAGGTTTTTTTTCCATAGTGAAATCCGTTCAGATTGATTTCCAGCGGAATGTCATGCAGGATGCTTGCTCTGGCAATGCGATGTGCTGCTTCCACGCATACCTCGGAAAACAGTCTTCTTCCCAGCATGAAATAATCCGGATGTGCCACATAGGTGATTATATCAAGCTCCAGTGCGTCCTCAATCTGTTTTACATAAGTCAATACATCCTCATTGCTGCAATAGCAGTCATACTCATAGCCGATTTCCCGGCAATGCTGTCCCAGAATCATGTAATCACATTCCTGCTTCATCTGCATCAGGAAATCCACATGATCATTCATATACTCCACCTCATAGCCGACCTTAATATTGATTTTATCCTGAAATCCCCTCTGCAGATTACGTAGTGTATCCAGATATTCGTTTTTCTGTTCATAGAGCATACGGCAAGCGGGCAGGTGCATTTCCGGGTAAGGGATATGTTCACTAAAGCCCAGTGTGGTAAGCCCTGCATTGATTGCACTGTGGATATACTGGATATCCAATCCTTCCGCATGTCCGCAGCGTGCAGTGTGTGTATGAAGATTAAATTTCTGTTTGTTCATAAGAGAACCTCCTTTTCTATTATGTATCGTAAAAGCATGTGCTTACCGATTACATAGGCACCACTTCCTTTCGCGGAATACAAAAAAGCACATTCCAACAGGAACGTGCTTACACGCGGTGCCATCCTGATTCGCACGACAAAAAAAGGTGCGCATCTTGATTGGGAGATAACGTCTCCAAACGAAATCATCTACTAAAGCTTCAATGATCCTACTCAACAAGCGTAATCCATGACTTCCAATGCCCTCATCTTTCACCATCATGAGTTCGCTAACCATCTTTCATCACTTAATCTTGTATCGCTGTAGTTACCTTCATTATAAAAACGGAATTGGAAAATGTCAATATGCTTTAAAGAGTTTCAGCAGGAAATATGATTCAAAGAGTTTCAGCAGGAACAAGCTGAAGCCGGTTACTTTTTCAGCGCTATGGCAAGGGGATACTGGCATAAAGGAAAATCAGGTGAAGATGTAGGGCAGCTACGCTATCTTCTATATCGGGAAGACACTCCCGGAGTTTGGCCGCTGAAGAATTATGATAACTGCTCGTAAGGGCAGGCACGGCATTTGGGTACACAGCTAAGGCTATTATATGAATAAGGTACATTGGATCAGTGTACGCTATGAGCTGGCTTCTAAAGAACTGATGGAGGAGCTTATGGAGAAGAGCTATGCGAATTTTCTGCAGCGGCTGACAAGGAAGCAGCAACAGCAGCTTGCAAGTGAGGACAGCATTGCCAGACACCCGGATATTTCTTATTAGGAATATCCTTTTTATTTCCCATACTGTATACAGCACAAGGACTGCGAATCCCTAACCCCGTTTACCCCACATATTGCGACAACTTCCTTGGTATATGCAAATCAGCTGCTTTTCATTTTCTTTATGCCCTTGTCGAACATACATACAGTGCATAGCATACCAGTGCGTTATAAACGCATATTCATCCCGATACCAGGCTCCCTCCTGTGGCGGAAGCTTCAGCGTCAGAATCTTTTCCTGCTGTTTATTGTACCCCAGCATGGCGAACATTTTACCAAAAAGCAGAAAACGAAATGCATCCCATTCCAGCTTGAAATCCATCTCGACGCCCAGCTTTGCCTGCAATGTGGCTTTGATACGTTCCGCATCCATTAGCCCGCAATACCTTCCTTCTTCCAGCAGCGGCAGGTTTCCAGACGTTTTCCACCATCCCCCTGCTTTTCATCATAGGCAAATGCCTTTGCAAGCTCGCATGGAAACATCCCGCACTCCCCGCAGTGCTGCAGCTGTTTTTCTTCCACACAGCTCTTAACCGGGCAGCTCTCTCCCCAAAACGGCTTTTGTATATACAGGCAGCCTGCACAGCCCATCTGCTCCTTGTATGTACAGCTTCCGCATTTGATTCCGCAACGTGACTCTATCATAAATCCGCACTTCCTTTCCTTATGAAATATATACCTGATTATATAGGAAGCTTTGCCGTCTGTATTGTAAAAAACCGCCATTCATGCAGCGGTTATTTTTACATCGTCTATAGGCAGCAGCTGTGCCGGTTTCTTCCGCTGTTCTTTGCCTGATAAAGTGCCGTATCCGCCATCGTGATCGCAGTTTCCAAATCAAAGCCTTCATCATTGTCAAACAGGGAATATCCGATGGACAATGTAGCAAGAGAAGCTGCAGGGGATGTGGCATGCTCGATATGAGCCAGCCTTAAATCCTCATAGACCCTTTTCAGGTAGCTTTCAATTTCTTCTTTTTCTGTATTGACGCACAGACAGATGAATTCATCGCCGCCGTAGCGTGCCGCAAAGAAACGGGAGTCACCGTTTTCATCCAGACACAAGGCAACCCTGCGCAACAGCTCATCCCCCTTGTAATGTCCATACAGATCATTGTACTCCTTGAAATAGTCAACATCAACCAGGATGATACCGATGGCTTTAACATCCGGATTGTTCTGCATGACATCGCACAGGGTATTGAAATAGCTGCGATTGAACAGGCCGGTAAGTCCATCGATTTTCACGCGCGCCTCCAGCACATTTTTCTCACGGACTATGCGCTCCTGTTCCTCCAGCATATGCTCCATCAAAATCTTTTCCTTCATACTTTCCGCCTTGGTCTTGTTGGTGACATTCACCACCATTTTCTGCAGCAGATAATACTGCTTATAGGAATTGATGAGCGTATCCTCCATATGAAACACCTCTGCGAAGTTGATCCAGCTCAGGTGCAGCTGCAGCTGCTGTTCGATGTCATCCTCCAGACAGATTTCCCCCATATACTGCAGGAACTGTTCACAGCGCTTTTTATCCTTTATGTTCAGCAGGATGTCAAAGATATCATTATAGAAAGCAAAATACATACTGCGGTTGAGATGATGATGCAGCTTGGCGGAAGCAAAGTAATCCGCAATTTTCTGTATCTCATCGCTTCGATGAAAGGCGTTCGCTAGAAACAGCTCACACAGCAGAGCCACATGCAGACGAAGACCCTTTGCCTGCCCCTCATGCAGCAGCGGTCCATAGGCAGCATATATATTCACGGCCTCATTCAGCTGGCCGTTGCGGATATACAGCTCCACAAGGTTGAGAATAACAATCAGCTGTGCATGATCTTCGGGCGGTGTCTGCTGCTTTAGAAACACCTCATAGGCATTGCGGATATAGCGCAGGGCTTCAACCGTATCGTTCTTCTGCATAAACAGAACACAGAGATTGTTGAGAATCACCATCTGTTCATGCAGATTATTCTGTTCCAGAGCAATATGATAGGCTTTCATATAATACTGAACGGCACTGATTTCATCAAAATGCGAGTTGTAATACAATCCGGCAATCGTGTAGCACATAAGCAGCAGATCGTCATAATGGTTTTCTTCCGAACAGGAAATCGCCTCGTGCAGATGCTGAAGACAAATGTCCTGCTGTCTGGTCAGAATGTAATAATCCGCAAGATAGGCGTGGGCAAATGCAAGGGCATAGCTGTCCTGCTGCTGGTTACCCAGATTCAAAAGCATTACGGAACAGCGGTACTCCTCTTCCATATCGCTGTTTTTGGATCTTTTTATGATATCCATGAGATCCTGCATGGTTTCCTTTATCGTATCCATAGAATGCTCCTTACTGTATGGTAGCTCGTATTCACATTATACTATAAATGTTGTCCTAAAAACACAGAAAACCGCAGCTTCCATATGATTTTCTTGAAAATATCCAGAATTGTGATTTTTTTCGCAAAAAGTGAAATTTCGTTTACGAAAAAGGCTCTTGGTGGTATAATAAAGCCGATACATAAGGAGGAATTTTACTATGGCCAAAAGAACTGTAAAAGATTTAGATGTTGCTGGAAAACGTGTCATCGTACGCTGCGATTTCAACGTTCCTAGAAAAGATGGCAAGATTACAAACGACAACCGTATTATTCAGGCTCTGCCAACCATCAAATATTTAGTGGAAAACAACGCAAAGATTATTTTGATGTCCCACCTTGGAAAGGTGAAGACAGAAGAAGATAAAGCAAAGAACGATCTGCGCTGTGTAGCTGAGCGTTTAAATGAACTGGTTGATACGAAGGTGACTTTCGTTCCGGTTACACGTGGTGAAGAACTGGAAAATGCAGTTGCTGCACTGAATGACGGTGAAATCGTCGTTATGCAGAATACTCGTTATGAAAAAGGCGAAAGCAAAAATGATCCGGAGCTGGCTGCTTACTGGGCAAAGCTGGGTGACCTGTTTGTTGAGGATGCATTCGGTAGTGTTCACCGTGCACATGCTTCCACTGCAGGCGTCGCATCCATTCTGCCGAATGCGCTGGGCTTCCTGGTAGAAAAAGAAGTGAAGATGCTAGGAGCTGCTGTGGATACTCCTGAGCGTCCGTTTGTCGCAATCATCGGCGGAGCTAAGGTTTCCGATAAGATTGCTGTTGTGGACAACCTGCTGAAAAAGGCTGACAAGGTCCTGATCGGTGGCGGTATGGCTTATACCTTCCTGAAGGCTATGGGCTGCAATGTTGGTAAGTCTCTTGTTGAAGAAGACAAGGTGGAGCTTGCAAAGGAATACATCGAAAAAGCAGAGGGCAAGCTGATCCTGCCTGTTGACCACGTATGTGCTGACAAATTTGCAGAGGATGCAAACACAGTGATTGCTGACAATGACAGCATTCCTGCAGACTACATGGGTCTGGATATCGGTCCGAAATCTATCGAGCTGTACAAGGAAGCACTTGCCGGTGCAAAAACCGTTGTATGGAACGGGCCTATGGGTGTTTTTGAAATGGCACCGTTTGCGAAGGGTACACTGGAAGTATGTACTGCTATTTCCGAGCTGCCAGGAGCTACGACTGTAATCGGTGGCGGAGACAGTGCTGCTGCTGCAATTCAGCTGGGATTCGCAGAAAAATTCTCTCACATTTCCACAGGTGGCGGAGCTTCTCTGGAATATATGGAAGGGAAAGTCCTGCCTGGAATCGCTGTAATCGCAGATAAATAAGAAAAAAACGAAAATAGGAGAACGAGACATGAGAAAACCAATTATTGTTGGAAACTGGAAAATGAACAAAACCATGAAGGAAACAAAGGAATTCATGGAAGCTGTAGATGCTGCTGCCGCAAGTGAAAATGCCGTATTCGGTATTGGTGCTCCTTACACGGCACTGTCTGCTGCTGTTGCCGGTGCGAAAAACCTGGTAATCGCTGCAGAAAACTGCCACTGGGAAGACAGTGGAGCCTTCACTGGTGAAATTTCTGTACCTATGCTGCAGGAGGTTGGTGTTACACACTGTATCATCGGACATTCTGAGCGTCGTGAAATGTTCAATGACACAGACGAAACTGTAAACAAAAAGGCAAAACGCCTGATCGATGCCGGTATTACACCAATTCTGTGTATCGGTGAAACAGAGGCTCAGTATGATGCCGGAGATTCTGAAAAAGTAATCCGTGATCAGCTGACTGGTTCTCTTGCGGATATGTGTCCAAAATGTGTTGGAAACATGGTAATCGCTTACGAGCCAATCTGGGCAATCGGAACAGGAAAGAGCGCTTCTGTGGAAATCGCAGAAAACTGCTGCCGTATCGTTCGTGACCAGGTACGTGTTATGTATGGTGACGAGGCTGCTGAAAATGTTCGTGTACAGTATGGTGGATCTGTTAAGCCTAACAACATCGTTGAATACATGGCGCAGCCGGATATCGATGGTGCACTGATCGGTGGCGCAAGTCTGAAGGCAGACAGCTTCATTGAAATCATCGAGAAAACAAAATAAGCTGCAGATAAACAGTATGTAAGGGATCAAATATATGGAATGAAAAATACGTCCGATTTCCTGAAGGACGTATTTTTTTTGCATTGCTTTTAAATCTGATCTGAATGCGTATTAGATAGGGGAGTTATGCTTGATCATAAGGGATAATGTGGATGCCTCCACAATGTAACCAGACAGGCGGGTAAAGCATCATACAGATCATGTTGAAGAAATGAAGTAGGTAAGGCATACTGAAAAATCAGATCAACGGTATATCTTAAATTTTTGTTATATTTAACTGCATGTCTTGCGTATGCATCTGTTTTGTTTTACAATAAGGCAACAAGGTGGTGAGCGTATGAAGAAGAAAAAGAACATGGGAATCCGCATTCTCTGTGCATTGATTTTTCTGGGGGTCTGCGGTTCCGTTATGTTTGCAATCTACTCGTTATCGGCAGAGGACGGACAGATGTCCAATGCACGAAGTGAGATTGTAACGGAAAAAATCAAGGAACAGGTGAATACCAGACTGGAAACCACCGAAGAGGGAATAGCATTAAGTGAACGCATCAAGTACTTCGTTATTCTGCACTCTCCCTATGGCAGTGACTGGAATGCCAATATCAGAAAGCTTGCCCACTTTTCCATTTACTTTACACTGGCTGCCGGTATTTATATCACACTGGCGATTTTGGGAGTTAATAAATTCTGGCGTTTTCTGCTTACTGTTGGTATCTGCTTCTGCTTTGCTTTCGGGGATGAATATCATCAGAAATTTACCGGCCGCACATCATCGATGAGTGATGTGTATCTGGATACATTCGGAGCACTGGTATCCACCTGTATCTGGACGGTGATTTCCATCATATACAGTGGAATACATCTATTAGTGAACAAGGCCTATGGGGACGCTTAGTTCTTACAGTATTGAAAGATGACTGCGGTCATCTTTTCTTTTTCCTTGCGGCTATTGTATAATGAGTTAGAGGCTTATAGCATCCCAAGGATGAAAAATGAAATGCCTCCATTTCATTTTAGGTGTTATAAAGCTGTTGTTCCTATATGAAACAGAAAAGAGAGGAAATGCGTATGTATACGATTTTAATAATTGAAGATGATGAGGCAATCTGCAGAGAGCTGCAGATGCTGCTGCAGAAACAGGGGTATGAGGCGATTTGCTGGAATATGCAGGAGGATATCAGGGAGCTTGTGAAAACGCATGATCCACACATTATCCTGCTGGATATCAATCTGCCGCAGATGGACGGCTTTACAGTTTGTTCCCAGCTTCGCAGCTTTTCCAAGGTTCCTATTATTTTTGTGACGAGCCGGAATACCGATATGGATGAGCTGTGCAGTATGCAGATGGGCGGTGATGATTTTATTACCAAGCCATACAATACAAGTATTCTGCTTGCCCGTATTGCGGCACTACTGAAGCGCTCCTATGAATGGAAGGATCAGAATCTGACACATCATGGTGTTCTGCTGGATGTCGCAATGAGCCGTGTTGAATATCAAAATAATACAAGAGAACTGACAAAGAATGAGGTGAAGATCCTGCATTACATGTTCCAGCATAAAGGGGAAATCATTCCGCGGGAGGATCTGATTGACTATCTGTGGGATAATAAGCTGTTTATCGATGATAATGCCCTCAGTGTCAATGTCACCAGAATCCGCAATAAGCTGCGTGAGCTGGGGGTGGAGGATTTTATTGTGACACGTCACCGGCAGGGATATCAGATATGAAGCTGCATGAATATCTGGAGGATCATGGAATTTTCATGGCCGGTATGCTGCTGGTTTTTCTGCTGCAGTGTGTACTGCTCGTTTTCTTAGGCATGCCGGCAGGACTTGCGATTTTGCTGAGCGGAATGTGGCTGCTGTTTTTCTTATTGTATTTCATCCAGGATTATCACAGAAAAAACAGGCGCAGAAAAGAGCTGTGTGCAATTATCGATTCCATGGAAAAACGCTATCTCATGCATGAGATGCTGCCCAAAGGGGCAAACCATGAAGAGGCATTTTACCGGCGGCTGTTGTATCTGGGTAATAAATCCATGCTGGAGGAAATCGGTACTGTTCAGCGCTCCCGCCGGGAATATCAGGATTATGTCGAGCAGTGGGTACATGAAATCAAAACACCGATTGCAGCAATGAAGCTGTCCATCGAGAATCAGCAGGGGGAACGAAAACGACAGCTGTTTCAGCAGCTGGAGCGCGTGGAGCATTATGTGGAGCAGGTGCTGTTTTATGCGAGAAGTGAATCTGTGGAAAAGGATTTTCGTATCCAGCAGGTATCACTATCCTCCTGCATTCAGGAGGCACTGCTGCAATGTAAATATCTGTGTACACAGGCTTCTATGTCGATTCGTTTTCCCGAGCAGGATGCTCTTGTCTATACAGATGAAAAATGGCTGATTTTTCTATTGAATCAGCTGATTGAAAACGCAGTGAAATATAGGCGTAAAAAGGGTGCGGTTTTAAGTCTGGCAATACAAAAGGATGCGCGCCATGTTGTGCTGACGGTAAAAGATAATGGCATTGGAATTCCGGAACATGATTTGCCAAGAATATTCGATAAGGGCTTTACCGGAGATAACGGAAGACTGATTCATTCGCATTCCACAGGCATAGGTCTGTATTTATGCAAAAAGCTCTGTACATCACTGCAGATCGATCTGCATGCGGATTCAGATCAGGAGGGAACCGTGATGAGTCTGGAGTTCTCCCATGTGTAAAGTTACAGAACTGTCATATTCCTGTAAGGAAACCTCCTACACTTGCCCGGGCATATTTTGTATACTTCAGGGAGAGAGGACGTGAAGTATATGAGTGTTGTTACAGTTTCCCACGTGGAAAAATTTTATGGAAATCAGGGAAATATCACACAGGCATTGAATGATATATCCTTTGCAGTTGAAAAGCAGGAGTTTACAGCGGTTATGGGAGCTAGCGGCAGTGGAAAAACCACCCTGCTGAATGTCATTTCAACCATCGATGCTGTAAGCGCAGGAAATATAGAAATCAACGGAAACGGTATTTGTGAGCTGCGGGAAAATGAGCTGGCTGAATTCCGTAAAAAGGAGCTGGGATTTATTTTTCAGGATTTTAATCTTCTGGATACTCTGACCCTGCAGGAAAATATCGCATTGCCATTGACTCTTTTGAAGAAAAGGGCGGAGCAGATTGATACACAGGTAAATGCATTGGCAGAAATTCTTCAGATTCAGGATATACTGGAAAAATATCCGTATCAGGTAAGCGGTGGTCAGCGTCAGCGGTGTGCCTGTGCAAGAGCGATGATTCATGACCCGAGTCTGATTCTGGCGGATGAGCCGACGGGTGCACTGGATTCACATTCCTCCTATCTGCTTATGGAACAGTTTCAGAGAATGAATACAGAGCTTCAGGCAACAATTCTGATGGTTACACATGATGCGTTTTCAGCATCCTATGCAAAGCGTGTTTTGTTTTTGAAGGATGGAACTATCTTCAATGAAATCTATCGCGGCTCCCTGACAAGAAAAGCATTCTTTCAGAAAATACTGGATGTGATGCAGCTGCTGGGTGGTGATGTGCATGCTGTACGTTAAACTTGCACTTCGCAATCTGAAACGAAGTCTGAAGGAATACAGTATTTATGTTTTTACAGTGACGATTACGATGACACTGCTGTATGCGTTTTTCGCGATTGCCTTTTCCGGTGAAATGCAGGATTTGGTTACAACCTATGACAATATCAAAAGCATCATGATTATGGTCAGTATTCTGGTAACCCTGATTATCGCCTGGCTGATTTATTATATATCGAATTTTATTCTACAGAAACGAAGCCGTGAATTTGGTATGTATCTGCTTTTGGGGATGAAGCGAACACAGGTTAGCCGTATGTTCCTGTTTGAACAGCTGGCTCTTGGGGCTGTCGGTTTTTTTATCGGCTGTGTTCTCGGTATTTTCGTCTATGAGATATTGCACGCAATACTGTTGAATATCTTTGGTTTTGCATATGCATTTCAGCTTTCCTTCTCCTGGAGCGCATGCGGTGCTGCATTTCTCTGCTTCCTGAGTATTTATCTGCTGGAGATGATCAGGGAAGGGATTGCTTTGAAAAAGCAGAGCATTCATACCATGCTGTATAATGCGAGCAGGAATGAAAAAACAGCAAAGGGTTCTCGTTTATCCGGATTCTACTTCCTTGCAGCTGTCCTTCTGGCAGTAGCAGGATTATATGTGACACAGCAGTATCTGAGAAGTATGGTAAACGGCCAAAGCTCAGATTCCATGCTGTTCATGCTGGGGGTATTTGCTATTATCGTATCCGTCTATCTGTTCTTTTATGGCATATCGGCAGTGCTTGGGATTTTTCTGAATCGTCACAGGAAAATCAAATATAAGGGAAACTGCATGTATCTGTACGGGCAGATAGCGGGTCGCTTGCGTTTGAACCGAACGGTGCTTGCGACTCTGTCACTGCTGACACTGCTGACGCTGCTGTTTCTCTGTATTGCATTGAAATTCAATGAGGTGAAGGAGCTGAGTAATGCACGCTTTGTACCATTTGATATCATGGCAAGCAGCAGTGAAAAGCTCAATATGAAATCAATTGAAAGCTATTTGCAGGAACATAAGATTTCGTATCAGTCAGCGGATATTCATTACTATCAGAAGGAAGAGCGTGATGATTTCTATTCTGTAGTAAAGGGGAAAAGCTATTATACCGAGGATGAAAAGCATTCTGTTTATATGAAGCAAAGCGATTTCAATAAGCTTCGTTCCTTAAAGGGAAAACCGTCTGTAACGCTGAAGGCTGATGAATATATGATCGTATGCGCAACAGATATCAAAGATAGCCTGCAGGAATATGGCGCACAGCATACTCTGCATCTGCAGGGGAAGCGTCTGCAGCTACGTGGTGTAGATGATACGGAATATGGACAGACACGGAACAGCGGCTATTATCTTATCGTTGCGGATGAGCATGTCAAGCATGCCAAGCCGTATTTTCGAGAATGGGTGGCGAATACGGATCCTGAGACCGAGGTGTCCTGGTATCAGGATACGGTCAACCAGTTTTTTGACGATAACAAAGAGCAGGTAGGGGACAGCTATTACAGCTATGCCTCCTATCGTGTGAAGGCGAAATGGTTTGAGGAAAATGCAGTGGGCTTTGTCAGTATCTGCTTCTCCCTGTTCTATCTGTCTTTTATCTTCATCTGCATCAGTGCAACCATACTCGCCGTGCAGCAGCTTTCCGATGCTCACCGGCAGCGGTATTCCTACGCAATGCTGCATAAAATGGGGGTGAATCAAAGACAGCTTCATGCATTACTGGCTAAGCAGATTGCGGTTTATTTCATTATTCCGCTGGTACTTCCTATCGTGTATCTGCTTCCGATTATCCGTATGCTGGATGAGCTTTTCGAGATGACCTATGCCAGTGCGAATATGTTTATTTATCTGGGAGGAAGTATGCTGTTCTTCCTCGCTGTTTACGGCTGTTATTATGTGATGGCGTATCTTGGCTGCAAGAGGAATATCGATCAGATGTAATCAGAAACAGGGATTCTATACAGGAATCCCTGTTCAGTTAAAAATATCTGGCAAGACGGTTTGCGCCAAGGATAAGGGTTACCTGCTGTTCCTGCAGGGGTGACATTTATGAAACTTGTAATTCCTTCAAAATATGATATACTAACACTATTCTATTGGAGGAATGTTTATGGATATTCGTGGTTTTTTTGCTAATCTGATCTATATACTGCCTGCGGTTGCGATTGCACTTTCCGTGCATGAATTCGCACATGCATTTGTTTCCTATAAGCTGGGTGATATCTCTCAAAAGCAACGTGGCAGACTTACCCTAAATCCCCTAAAGCATCTGGATCCGTTTGGAACTCTGTCCCTGATTTTCTTTGGCTTTGGATGGGCAAAGCCGGTACAGGTGGATCCATATTTTTACCGCAATAAGAAAGACGGTATGATCTGGACCGCAATGGCGGGACCGCTGATGAATTTCATCGTCGGCTTTCTGATGGTCATATTGTATATGCTGTTCATACGCTTTGGATTGCTGTATAAAAATGAATTCACTTATTATCTGTTTCAGGTAATCGGCACAACGGCATCCATCAATATTGGTCTTGGAATTTTCAATCTGATTCCGATTCCACCACTGGATGGCTCCAAGATTCTAATGGGAATCTTAAAGGAGGAAACCTATTTCAAGCTGATGCAATATGAAATGTATCTATCCTTCATCATGATATTCCTGTTAATGTCAGGTGTTTTGGATGGCCCGCTGATTCATGCCAGAGAGGCTATTCTGGATGTGTTCGTCAAAGCGGCAAGCATGATCACTGGCCTTGGCTAAATGAAGCTGTTGTTTAATAAAGCATCACCACAGCATGCAGCGCCCTTAACAGCCCTGCAGCATGTCTGTACGGATTTCTTACTTGCAAAGGGGATTCGCCAATGGACCTATATGTCGGAAGGTGATATTATAAAGGAGCTTCCGTTTACCTATGTGCTTTTGTCAGACCATACCGTGGTTGCTTCCTTTTGCATAAAGCCGTATGAAGAGGATGCAGCGTATGCAACCCGTATTGCTGTGCATCCCGATTATCAGGGAGCAGGCATAGGAAAGGCAATCTGTACCTGGCTGAAAGGCTATGAACATCCTGTTTATCTGGATTGCTGGAACGGTAACGAGAAATTGAAGAGCTTCTATGAGGAAAATGGTGGACACATAATTGGCGTGTTTCCGGAAGCAGATTATGAAATTTGCGTTTTTTGTTTCTAAAAAAGGGATCGTAGCGGAAATCACGTTATGATCCCTTTTCGCTGAAAGGAGAACGAAGGACTTCTAAGTCTGACAGGTTTCCTATACCGGCAAATATCTGCATATCAATCCTTTGGGGATAATGAAAAAAAGCTTCATCCAATTGTGCACATAAAAAGGGCATTTTCCATGCCCTCTTTTCTATATTTAACCGCAGATGTGCAAACGTGTGTGTAGTATCAGGAAATTGAATGTAAGCGCACATCTTACGTTAAATACCTTATTCTACAGTGACAGACTTTGCCAGATTACGCGGCTGATCAATTTCACACCCGCGCAGCCTGGCGATTTCATATGCCATCAGCTGTAAAGGGATTACCGTCAGGATTCCCTGAATCAGCTTATCCACCTTTGGTATCACCAGCACATCATCATAATAATCCGAAGCGATATCAAGGTCATCGCTGATTAACAGCACAACATAAGCACCGCGTGCCTTAACCTCCTTGATATTGCTGATTGTTTTCTCATATAAATCCTCATCGGTCGCAAGTGCAATCACCGGTGTTCCCTTTTCAATCAGGGAAATGGTTCCATGCTTCAATTCTCCGGCAGCGTAGGCCTCGGAATGGATATAGGAAATTTCCTTCAGCTTCAGACTGCCCTCCATGGATAGTGAATAATCCAGACCGCGACCGATAAAGAAGACATCGTTGTGCTCATATATTTTTTTAGCAAATGCCTTGTACTGGTCGGAATCGATCAGCTGTTGCATATGCTGCGGCAAATCCTTTAGTTCCTTCGTAATGCGTGCCGCTTCCTCTGCATCAATATTTCCATGAACATAGGCCAGATTGCAGGCAATCAGTGATAATACGGCAACCTGTGTACAATATGCCTTTGTAGTCGCTACACAGATTTCCGGACCTGCCTTTGTATAGATAACAAAGCTCGCCTCTCTGGCGATTGTAGAGCCGACAACATTGACGATTGCCAGAGTATCCACACCGTGCTCTTTCGCAAGTTGCAATGCCGCAATCGTATCGGCGGTTTCTCCGGATTGGGATACCAGAATAACAAGAGTCTTATCCGTGAATATCGGATTTGCATAGCGATACTCACTGGCGCACACACAGTCCACATGAATCCGTGCTCTGGTTTCAATCAGAGATTTTGCAATCATCCCCGCATACATGGCACTTCCGCAGGCAACTATGTGAATATCGTTGTACTTTGCCAGATTCGGCATGGTATTCAACAGGTCCTTCATATCCACCTGCATTAAAGAATCAATCGTTTTCTTAACGACCTCCGGCTCCTCATGAATTTCCTTCAGCATGAAATGCTCAAAGCCATCCTTTTGAATATCCTTTATATCCAAATCGGTCACAAGGATATCGCGTTTCACAAAATCACCGTCCAGTGTCTTGATAATAATACCTTCACTGCTGCAGCGGGCAATTTCTTCATGCTCCAGAAGCAGGTATTTATTCGTATACTTCAGAAATGCGGAAATATCACTTGCAAGGAATGCCTTGTCACTTGCAACACCAAGTACAAGCGGAGAATTCTTTCGCATGGCATAGATGACATCTGCCTCATCCGCAAATATAATGGCAAATGCAAAGGAGCCGCGGAAATGATGATAAGCACATGCAAGAGCCTGCTGCTTGTCCTTTTTCAAAAAATAACAGTAGTCGATATACGCGCAGGCGATTTCACTGTCAGTGTCACTCTTGAATGTATAGCCTGCATTTTCCAGTTCTTTTTTCAGCTCATTATAGTTTTCGATAATACCGTTGTGAACCAGCGTGGTATTGCCGCTTTGATGCGGATGGGAATTGATTTCGCTCGGTTCACCATGTGTTGCCCAGCGCGTGTGTGCGATTCCCACCTGACCGCCGGCTAAGCCTACAGCCTCCATTTTTTTCTTTAGAAAGCTGACCTTGCCCTTTGCCTTAACGACCTGAACCTCGCCGTCATGTACAACGGCGACTCCGGCAGAGTCATAGCCTCGATACTCCAGAGCCTCCAGACCCTCAATTAAAACACTATTTGAGATATTGCATAATCCCGCATAGCCTATGATTCCACACATAAATTGTCCTCCATTTTCGTTATTGTTTATTTTATGATGAAACTGCATACTAAAAAAATGTGTTTGTATACGCATGTACTGCAATACGTATACGCAAATTCGTAAAAAGCATGATAAAAAAATGAAAATTCTGTTGTATGAGTTGTATGATATATAAATGTGTGATGAAATCAGTTTTGTAGCAGAATGATCTTGCTTTTGTCTGAAATCTTTCGATCCACACATAACCGTAACAGTACCCGCCGAATCTTTCGATAACTGTTATCCTCGTCAACCACGTAGGTCCTGGCGCTCATTACTATATTCCTCATGTCCCTCCCTGAAACATAATAACTGTTACTAGTATACTATACTTTTATGAGAATGCAACTTAAATTTTTTATAAATTTAGCTTCTCAAGGAAGGATTTTAAATAAGAAGGTGTCGAATATAACAGGGATTCTTACTCACTTTGGGTGCAAGTATAAATAAGGAAAAATGAGGAAGTAATTATCCTGTGAATTTAGAAACTTCATGTTTTCTTTCTTTTAAACTGTTTTATCAATTCTCCTTTCCAAGTAAAAACCTTAGCATAGATTTCACGGCTTATTATCAGAAACGGGTGTAACTTTTCCGGTTCCATGTACGCATTCACCAAGCTTTCATGCTCCTTGTTATTTAATGACAGTACAGCTTCTGCAGAATACATCGCCTATCATTTGTTCAAGATGTATAAATTAAATACAATATCCTTGTTTACAATTTCTGCATTAAAATAAAACCTTCATTTTATTTCAGAAAATTTCCATAAAATGTTAAGAAAACGCTTGCATTTATTTTCGTGTCCTAGTATTATATGGTATAGACCAAGTGGTATATACCATTTGCGATGAATGTGGCAATGATCATCACAGCACTACTGCAGATTAGGAAGAGAGAGGAAAGAGACAAATGAAAAAAACGTTATTTATGGGTGCTTTAGCACTTACAATCGCTACATCCATGGTTGCGGGAACCATGGCCGTTTACACACATGCAGATACACTTGCCGGAACAACGAATGATACGGTAAGCGCGAAAAAGTTTTATATAAACTCTACTGCAACGGATAAAATTAACATAAAGCTGGCTCCGGGAAACGAAGAATTCTGGGATTTCCAGGTAACGAATCATAAGGATCATATCGTTACCGAGGTTCCGATGGATTTGAAGCTGAAGGTGGATTTGAAAAATGCAGCGGCACTGCCCGATCTTGTATGCACGTTATATCGCGTGGATGGTGAAAAGAATGTCGCACTGGCAAGCGGAACAAGAGCAGATGGCAGTACAACGATTGAATTAGAGAAGCTCGGTGAATTTGCTCCGAATGTTGAAAAAGACAGCACCTATAAGCTTGGTTTCTATTGGAAGGATACGGCTGGAAGCAATGATGCGCTGGATACGGCAATCGGTAGTGATGGCGCTATTAAAGATGACGGACAGGCGAATCCTGGAGACACGCTATCCGGTATTTCTGTAACAGTGACCGGTACGCAGACCACGGATGCAGCAATCTTGCAGAGTATGAACCAGCCGGAATATAAGCCCGCCAATAAATAAGTAAGGAACATTCAGAAATATGAAGCAGGATGTGTATACCAGCGAAGCACAGCTGCAGGCAATGCTGGACGAACTGGAGCATGCACATGATCTCGACAGCAAGGCACATACGCGCATTGCCAGAAGAAAGCTGTTCAAGCTGATTGGTAATCTGGCAGGCGTGCTTATCATTGCCTTTCTGTTTATCACATGGCTGCAGGTGGAGGATGCAAGAAGCAGGGGAGAGGTACCGACCGTATGCGGTTATCAGATATATGAAGTGAAAACCGGCAGTATGGTACCGACTATCCCTGTAAAATCACTCATCCTCTCCCGCATTCCAAAGGACGCGGCAAAGCTTGCGGTCGGAGATATTGTCACCTTTCAGGATAACGGAGTAACTATAACACACCGTATTGTTGAGGTGGTACAGGAAAAGGGAGCGATTGGATATCGTACCAAGGGCGATAATCCCACTAATTCTGTAGACCCCAATATCCTCACGCCGGATCGCATACAGGCCGTTTATGTGATGAAGCTACCCTTCCGGTTCACATCGGAAAGTGATTAGGTGATTGCTATGGAACAAGCGAAGAAACGCGCTCAGTGCGTACTGATGGAGCATGTCGGCTCCATGGAATATTATCAGAGTCCGCAGCAGGATCCAAAACAGGTGTTTTCGGATATTAACTTTGAGGCGCTGGAGGGCGAGGTGTGGGCCATCCTTGGCACCAGTGCGTTTGAAGTGCGACAGCTGCTGGAAATTATAGCAAATGCAAGACCCTACAAGGACGGACGCTGTGTACTTGCGCAAAAGGGCATGATGCGCAAAAAAAGAACCATCCTTCCACATGTATATTATATAGGAAGTACAAATATGCTGTTTACCAATATGAATGTACTGGAGTATCTGATGTATATCACAGCGCGTGAGCAGGGGGATGCGGCAGTCAGGCAGAAACGTATACTGGAGAAAATCATGGAACTGAACATGGGCTATGTCGCGTTATCCGTAATAGGAAATCTCACACCGTCTGAGCGATCTGTGGTCACGCTTCTTGTATCACTGTTCACGGAAAGTAAACTGATTATCTGGAATCTGGCACGGTTGGAATACGATGAACGCAGTCTTCAGGCAATTGCCGCAATCTGTGAAGAAATTCGGAAACAGAAGCGAACACTGCTGTTTTCCACATTCGACTATCAGCTGATCGAACGTTGCGCAACGCATATCGCTCCTTTATATGATGGCAGGCTGCTCTATACGGGAACGGTAGAAGCCTTTGTGCAGACCTGGGATCACCTGAGTACGATTATACAGGATGCACATATTACAGCTATACGAAATGCGATAGAAACGGCGCACAGCGACTATACGGTTCTGGAACGGGATCAAACGTTATATGTTTGGGATCAGGAACAGAAAACGGATACCTATCACAGCATCTGGAAACTGCTTATCGAGCATCAGCTGCATCCGGATAGTATCCGCCGCCATCCACTGTGTGTGGAAAATGCCTGGGAGGAAATAAGAAACCATCATGATTTACAACCATAATATAATTACAAAGGAACAGAAGCAGGCGTTTGTGGAAAGAAAAGAGAGCCGCAACAAGATTTTCTTTTACGGGATCATCGTAGCTCTTTTAACCTTTTCCCTGCATTTCATGCTGCAGACCCTGACGCGCAGCGTATTATCCACCGCGCTGCCGCAGCTGATGATGCCAAGCTACTTTTCCACACTCTCCCTGTATATTGTTATGGCCTTTATCTTATACACGGCCTACATGATCCGTTATTATGATTTTCTGACCTATGCGGAAATCTCACAAAATAAATGGTATACTCTGGCAAAAAACGGTTATGCGCCTCATCGCATGATTCTCGTCAAGCTGCTGATGCGGTTGTCCGAGGTGATTGCCTACTATACCATCGGTTTTTTGGCAACGCTGTTTCTGACCATGTTTCTGAAATATCCGTTTGTCGTATCATATATGCTTCCCTTATATATATGCGGACTGATTGATCTGATCTTTTTGTCCCTGATCACCATGAGCGCCTCTTTGTTCATCAGCCGTCAGAGGAATGCACGGTATGTGATTATCATTGGTGCGATATGCATCTGGATGCTGCGACTGCAATGCGGTTATTATCATCTGATCAGTGATCGTATATGGATGAGCACACCCGGGAATTTATTTGATCTGTCGCAATGCTCCTACCTGTTGTACTTTATCATTATGATTATCCTCTGTGTTCTAGTGGTTGTCTTTCGGGCGAAGCGAATTGCTCAGTATACTAATTTTCCGTTTTATGAACGGGATATGGATATGGGTGAGGATGTGAATATCGTTGTTCTTCAGGAGGACGGATATCGTGAGGTCGAGGAGCAGTATGTACGCAGACAGCGCAGAAAGGGAATGGATACACTGGTGAATCTGGCCATGGTTTTACTAATCACGGCCGGTGTTCTGATCAATGTGTTCGTGCTGTTTGTATCCTTATCCTCACCGGAGCGGGAAACCAACTACTTCGGTGTGATACCGTTTGTCTTCCATACGGAATCCATGGAGCCGCAGATTATGTATAATGATCTGGCGTTCTTTGATGCAATCGACAAACAGGAGCCACTGCATGCCGGGCAGAGTGTTCTGTACCATGAGGATGACGGTCCGCAGGTCGCAAGCATCAAGGCGGTAAAGGGAGAAAAGCTTTCCGTTGATATTTTGAAGTATACGGACGATGTGAAAAAAGGAGCCTATGAAAAAGTTATAGCACGCGATGCGGTCTATGGACGCTACAGCGGAAGAAGCCGATGGCTGGGGGCGATCATCCTGTTTGCCAATACTGTTTTAGGTAGACTGATTCTATTGTTGATTCCGGCGTTTATGCTGTATTACTACAAACCGATTCTCGCCTATCTGAAAAAGAAAGGGTTTATTACAGAGTAAGGAGGAATGCAGGAATGAGAAATTATGCAATACTTGCTGCTGTTCTGCTGTGCGCGATTGTGCTATCTTCCGTTTCGGATAGCGCCGCAGTCTATACGCATTCTCAATCCTACAGCGGTGAGCTTACCTTTCACCGAGAAATTACGATCGATGATTTCTTTCACTATGAAATGGTGGATACTGTGGCAGACAGCACCGCCGTTTATGACAAGGAACAGAAAAGCATTATCCTGCAAAATGAATCGGGAGCTTTTATACAGCATACCAAGCTACCCGCAAAGGGGGATTACATGGCCTCAGTGGAACTGACATCAATTATGCCGGATACCCTGCAATCCATCGCCTTTCAATTTGGCGGCTCTGCGAATGTGACCAGTGAAGGAGAGGAAGGCAGAACGAACTATACTGCAATGGGGAATATTTTGAAGTTTGAGGACAATGGGGATCTTGTGATTATCAATCAGGGATTTCAGAAAAATCTCAATCAACATGATCAGTATGTGGAGTATTCCAATCATCAGGTATATCATCGGATTCCAAAAGCCGAACTGCCTGCTTTGAATGGCCGTCCGGTTACGCTTCGGGTGTTTGTGAAATATAACAGAGATAATGAAAACTGCTCCATTTATATCGTGATTAACGATACTCTGCTAAATAAGGATGCTTTGATTCCGGCAGGCAGAGCAATGAATACCCAGTTTGCGGATCAGGTGGGCGCTAATCAGATCATCACAGGTGTATCCTCCTATGGCGCTGGTAAGCAGGTCACCTTTACAAAGCTGAAAATCGAACCTTGGGATGGAGAACGAAGCTCTGTTTATTAAAGCAGGGCTTTTTTTTTAATCAAAAGCCATATCGGAATGCTGCCGATATGGCTTTTACCCGTTGAATAAGAAAAATCCTGACTATTACAAACTGCATTGCAAGAAAAACAGATGGAGTACTGTAATAAATTACATAATGTCATGAAAATGTGTGAAAAATTTGCAGAAAACACTTGAAAAAGAATCCGTGAGCGAATATAATAGAACTATCAATTTTAACGGTAATTGATATAAGGAAAATGAAAAGAGGAGAGAGGAACATGGGAAATTTTAAGAAATTTATGGCCATGGCAGCAGTCAGCTGTATGGCTTTGACAACGATGACAGCCTGTGGAAACAGCGGTGATGCAGGCTCCGGTGATGGAGATACAAACGAAATCAAAATCGGTTTAAACTATGAGCTGTCCGGGGAGACAGCAAACTATGGTACGCCGGAATATAACGGCTCCATGCTGGCCATTAAACAGGCAAATGCAAACAAGGACAACAAGTTCAGCTATAAGGCAATAAAAGGGGATAATAAATCACAGGCGGATGAATCCACAAACGTAGCTACCAAGCTGATTACATCCGATGGTGTAAAGGGGATTGTAGGACCGGCAACCTCCGGCGCTTCTGCGGCAACCTATCAGATTGCTACCGATAATAAAGTGCTGGTTGTTTCACCATCCGCAACTGCAACCAATGTGACGCTGCAGGACGGTAAGACGAAGGAAAGCGTGTATCCGTATGTATTCCGTGTCTGCTTCGAAGACCCTTATCAGGGAGCTGCCATGGCAGTCTATGCTAAGGATACCTTAAAGAAAACCAAGGCTGCTGTCATTTCCGACTCCAGCTCTGATTATGCAAAAGGTTTATCAAAAGCATTCCAGGATAAATTCAAGGAAAAAGGCGGAAACATCGTAACCGAGCTGAACTATCAGGCAAAGGATACCGATTTCAATGTACAGCTGACAAAAATCAAGGGAATGGACTTTGATGTGATCTATATCCCAGGCTATTATAATGAGGTAGGTCTGATTATCAAGCAGGCTCGTGAAATGGGAATTGATGTACCAATCGTCGGCGGTGACGGATTCGATTCTACCGACCTTGTGAAGCTGGCAGGAAACAAGAACCTGAACGATGTATTCTTTACAACAGCCTATACAACCGTGGATGCAAGTGATGCACTGACACAGTTTATTGCGGACTACAAGAAAGAATATAATGAAGATCCAAGCATGTTCTCCGCTCTGGCATATGATGCGACGAACGTCTTGATTCAATCCTTTGAAAAAGCAGGAAGTGCAGATACGGAAGCAGCACAGAAGGCTATGACTGAGCTTGATTTCAAGGGAGTAACCGGAGATTTCACATTTGATGAAACACATACACCGAAGAAGGCTGCACTTGTTGTTGAGCTGGTAGACGGCGAACAGAAAAATGCAGTTGAAGTTGATCCAAACAAATAGTAGAATACGATGAAGTATAGAATAGGGGAAAGATATTCTTTCTCCTATTTTCCAGTATAGAGGGGTGAAGTTATGACAGAATTTTTTCAACAGCTGGTAAACGGTCTTTCCATTGGCAGTATCTATGCTCTGATTGCATTGGGATATACGATGGTGTATGGCATTATCAAGCTGATCAATTTTGCGCATGGTGATATTTACATGCTTGGTGCCTATGTGGGATTCATCTCCATAGCACAGTTACATTTGGGCTTTTTTCCGGCACTGCTGCTGGCCATGGTGGTATGCGGTGTGCTGGGTGTTATTATTGAACGCATAGCGTATAAACCACTGCGTAATGCTACACGAATTGCGGCATTGATTACGGCAATCGGTGTCAGCTATTTTCTGGAATATTCCACACAGAAGATCATGGGGCCGGGGGTTAAAACCTATCCGTCTGTATTGAGCAATCAAACCTTCCATGTGTTCGGCATCCAGATTCAGATGCAGCAGATTTACATTCTGGCGATCACCATCATTCTGATGCTCGCATTGCAGTTTATCGTACGCAAGACGAAAATCGGACGCTCCATGCGTGCTGTTTCCGTGGATGCGGATGCGGCAAAGCTGATGGGGATCAATGTGGACGCAACGATTTCCTATACCTTTGCCATCGGTTCCGCACTGGCCGGAGCCGGCGGTGTTCTGGTTGGTATGTATTACAATACGATCAACCCGCTGATGGGAATGGTTCCCGGTATCAAGGCGTTTGTCGCTGCGGTATTCGGCGGAATCGGTATCATTCCAGGTGCGATGTTCGGCGGCTTCTTCATCGGCATTGTAGAGGCGCTTGTCACAGCATACGGAAGCTCCTTATATAAGGATGCCGTTGTATATGCCATTTTGATTCTGATTCTCATCATCAAGCCGGCAGGACTGCTGGGCAAAAATGTGAAAGAGAAGGTGTAGGCGTATGAAACATATCTTTAGTAAGCTGAACCTTTGCTGGATTTTATTCACAACGGCATTGTTAACGATCATCACGCTGCTCATGCAGGGCGGTGTGATCAACTTCTATTATCAGAGTACCTTATATACCATTGGAATCAATATGATTCTGGCAATCTCCCTGAATCTGATCATCGGTGTGACCGGTCAGTTCTCTCTGGGACATGCCGGCTTTATGTGTATCGGTGCCTATGCGGCTGCCATCATTACCAAGGCAACACCGAATCTGGGCGGCTTTGCGCTTGCCGTTGTGATCGGCGGTGTGATCTCCGCGCTTGTCGCTCTGGTTGTTGCGATACCAACCCTGCGCTTGAAGGGGGACTATCTGGCGATTGCGACGCTTGGTTTTTCTGAAATCGTTCGTATCATCGTATTGAATATGACGATTACCAACGGAGCTGCCGGACTGTTCGGTATTCCGAAGCTGACGACCTGGCCGCTGCTGCTGTTCTGCCTGATCGTATCCCTGTTAATTGTACTGAACTTTTCACGCAGTGCACCCGGGCGTGCCTGTATTTCCATCCGTGAGGATGAAATAGCATCCGAAGCAATGGGGATCAATACGACAAAATACAAGACGATCGCCTTTGTCATCGGTGCTGTTCTGGCATCCCTGGCAGGTGCCCTGTATGCCTGCAACTTCTATGTTGTAAAGCCGGATCTGTTCACCTTCAATAAATCCGTGGACATTCTGATTCTGGTTGTTTTCGGCGGTATGGGAAGCTTTACCGGCTCCATTGTTGCGGCAGTTGTCATCGGCTTTATCAATATGTATCTTCAGAATTTCGCGGATGTCCGTATGATTATTTACGGTGCTGCTCTGGTGCTGATTATGGTCTTTCGTCCGGAGGGACTGTTTGGAACAAAGGAATTCACCTTCTCGGGTCTGTTAAAGCGGTTCTCGAAAAAGAAGGAGGTGCGCTAGTATGGCCTTATTAAAAGTGAGCGGACTGACAAAGAACTTTGGTGGTCTTTGTGCGGTATCCAATGTGAATATGGAAATCAATGAACAGGAGCTGATCGGGCTGATCGGACCAAACGGTGCCGGAAAGACGACGCTGTTCAATCTGCTTACCGGTGTGTATGAGCCGAGTGAGGGAAAAATCGAATTGAATGTCGATGGTACATTAAAGGAAATCGGCGGTATGAAGCCGTATGCGGTAACGCGTATGGGATTGGCGAGAACCTTCCAGAATATCCGTCTGTTTAAACATCTGACAGCACTGGATAACGTGAAAATCGCAATGCATAAGAATATTAAATACGGAACCCTGCAGGCAATCCTGCGTACACCAAACTATTATCGTGAGGAGGAACGTGTGGAGCAGCAGGCAGAGGAGCTGTTAAAGGTGGTTCATCTGTACGACAAGCGAAATGAGCTTGCCAGCAATCTTCCCTATGGGGAACAGCGCCGTCTGGAAATCGCCAGAGCGCTTGCCACACAGCCGAAGGTGCTGTTTCTGGATGAGCCGGCAGCCGGTATGAACCCGCAGGAAACGGCGGATCTGACCAGACTGATTCACCGTATAAAGGATGACTTTCATCTGACCGTGATTCTGATTGAACATGATATGTCGCTGGTCATGACGATTTGTGAGCGCATTTATGTGCTGGATTATGGAAAATGCATTGCCAACGGCGTTCCGGAAGTGATTAAGAATGACAAGCGCGTCATCAAGGCGTACTTGGGGGAGGATATTTAAGATGCTGAAGGTAGAAAAATTAAATGTCCACTATGGCGTGATTCATGCATTGAAGGATGTATCCATGGAGGTTAAGGAAGGCGAAATCGTTTCGCTGATCGGTGCCAACGGCGCCGGTAAGACAACGCTGCTTCAAACCATCAGCGGCCTGCTGAAGAAGACGAGCGGAGAGGTTGTGTTCCTTGGAAAATCCATGAACAAGGTCAGTGCCAAGAATATCGTAAAGGAAGGTATCACACAGGTACCGGAGGGACGGCATATCTTCTCCGGTATGAGTGTATATGAAAATCTTCTGATGGGTGCCTATCTGCGTAAGGACAAGGACGGCATCAAAGCGGATCTGCAGGATATCTACCAGCGGTTTCCGATTCTGGAGAAGCGAAGCTCACAGGATGCTTCCACCTTATCCGGAGGAGAACAGCAGATGCTGGCGATGGGAAGGGCACTGATGGCCCGACCGAAGATTCTGCTGCTGGATGAGCCGAGCATGGGGCTTGCGCCGATTCTGGTAAAGGAAATCTTCAACATCATCAAGGATATCAATGAAAAAGGGACAACCGTTCTGCTTGTTGAACAGAATGCAAAGATGGCATTGTCCATTGCGGATCGTGCCTATGTTATGGAAACCGGCAATATCGTCATGACGGGAACCGGTGCAGAACTGGTCAATAGTCCGGAAATTCAGAAAGCATACCTGGGAGGATAATACTATGTACGTAAAAAACAGAATGACAAAGCATCCGATCTGTATCGATGTGAACAGTAAAATCAGCGATGTTGTCGATATCATGAGTGAAAAGGAGCTGCACCGTATTCCGGTCATCAGCGGCAAAAAGCTGGTCGGACTGGTTACGGAGGGCATGATTTCCAAAAAGGGTGCCAGCAAGGCAACCAGTCTGAGTATTTATGAGCTGAATTACCTGCTTTCAAAGACAAGCGTGGACGCGATTATGATTCGCGATGTTATCACGATTCACGAGGACCGTTTTCTGGAGGATGCGGCACTGCTGATGTATAAGCATGATATCGGCTGTCTGCCGGTTGTCAATGATGCCAATGAGGTTGTCGGTATTCTGACCAGCAACGATGTTCTTTCTGCATTCCTGGATATTCTGGGCTATCGTACAAGCGGAAGCCGTGTCTGCATTGAAGTCAAGGACGAGCTGGGAACGATCGGTAAAATCTCGGAAATCTTTGTCCGCAATAACTGCAATATCACCCATCTGGGGGTATACTCCCAGCACAACGGCTTTGCGGATATGATCATCCGTATTGATACCTTCCAGACAGACGCGTTGGCAAGTGATCTGGAAGCAAATGGATACAAGGTGTTGAGTATTACCAAAAATCCGAATTAACACAGCGGGATATAGTCATCGGGAGTATCCTTCTATTATAGAATGAGAAAAGGGGTTGTTTGAATGCCAAAGTATATCATCAAACGTGTGCTGATCGGATTTGTGACACTGTTTGTATTAGCCAGCGTTACGTTTTTTCTGATGAAGGCAACGCCGGGATCACCATTTTCCCTGGCGAAGTATAAGACACCGGAGGCACTGGCTGCCGCAGAGGCAAAGTATAATCTGGATAAGCCGCTGATGGAGCAGTATGTGATCTACCTGAAGGGGGTCGCACAGGGGAATCTCGGAGAAAGTATGATCAATACCGGACGCAGCGTTTCCTATTACATTAAAACCGGCTTTCCGGTAACCGCACGTCTGGGGCTGATCGCCTTTGTCCTGGCACTGGTGGGAGGAATCGCACTGGGAACCGGGGCAGCATTGTCACGGCATAAGTGGGTGAACAACCTGTGTATGTTTGTGGCGACCATCGGTGTCAGCGTACCGTCATTTCTGATTGCGATGATCATGTTGATCGTATTCGGTGTGCAGCTGCATATTCTGCCGTTTATCGGCTTGAACAGTCCGCTCAACTATATCATGCCGGCGCTTTCACTTGCGTTTTATCCCATCGCTATGATTGCCAGATTGACCCGTTCCAGTATGCTGGAGGTTATGAATCAGGATTATATCATCCTGGCACGCTCCAAGGGGACGCCGTATAAGAAGGTTGTCATCAAGCATGCTTTGAAGAATGCCATGCTGCCGGTGGTGACCTATGCAGGTCCGATGTTCGCCTTCATGCTGACGGGAAGCTTCGTCATCGAGAGTGTTTTCTCGATACCGGGTATCGGCAGTGCATTTGTATCCTGTATTACAACACGAGATTATCCGATTATCATGGGGCTGACGATATTCCTTGGTTTTCTTGTCATCACCTTTAATCTGATTACAGATATCCTGTCCGCCATCATCGATCCGCGGATCAAGCTGGATTAGGAGGTGAAGGCTATGAGTGATAAATTATTGCAGGAAGAATTGAGCGACGATCTGTTTGAACGTCTGGATGATTCTGAAAAAAATGCGGAAAAAATAGCATATGAAAGCCGGACCTATCTGGCGGATGCATGGCATCGGTTCCGACAGAACAAGCTGGCATTTGTAGGCTTCTGCTTCCTGATGTTCATGCTGCTGTGTGCGATTATCATACCAATGGTATCCCCCTATACCTATGACGGACAGAATCTGGAGCTGCGCAATATAGGTCCGTCTCTTCAGCATTTGATGGGTACCGATAAATTCGGTCGTGACATTCTGGTTCGTATCATGTGGGGCGGACGTGTTTCCTTAAGCGTCGGCTTTGCGGCAGCGCTGATTTCTCTTGGTGTCGGTGTTCTCTACGGAGGAATTGCCGGCTACTTCGGCGGTAAAATTGATATGGCAATGATGCGGTTTGTGGATATGATGTATTCCATCCCGGATATGCTGTATGTCATTATGATCGTTGTGGTCATGGGACCGTCGATGAGCTCCATTCTGATCGGTATCTGTATTTCGTCCTGGATGGGGATGGCCCGGCAGGTACGAGCACAGGTCATGACGCTGAAGGAACAGGAGTTTTCCCTTGCAGCCAAGGTGCTGGGAGCGGGAACCGGACGTATTATTTTCAAGCATCTGATTATCAACAGCATGGGGCCGATCATCGTATCTGTCACGATGCTGGTTCCAAGTGCGATATTCTATGAAGCCTTTCTGGGCTTTCTGGGAATCGGTCTGAGCGCACCGCAGGCAAGCTGGGGAACGCTGGCCAATGAGGCAAGAAGTACCCTGACCTCGTATCCGCTGCAGACACTGTGGCCGATTCTGGCAATCTGTCTGACGATGCTTGCTTTAAACTTTATCGGTGACGGTCTGGGGGATGCCCTGGATCCGAAGAAAAAGAAGAAGTAGGGAGGGAATCATATGAGTATGCTGGAAATACAACACCTCTCTACCGATTTTGAAACAGAAAACGGTATGGTACACGCCGTGCGTGATGTGTCTTTGTCTGTGGATAAGGGAGAGGTTTTGGGAATCGTAGGAGAATCCGGTTCCGGAAAGAGTCAGACGATGTTTTCCGTTATGGGGCTGCTGTCAGGCAACGGAATCGTGAAGGATGGCAGTATCACCATTGACGGCAAGGAAATATCGCCAAAGGCTTTTTCCGACCGTAAGGAATATGAACAGGTAATGGATCACATCCGCGGAAATGATCTGGCAATGATCTTTCAGGACCCGATGACCTTTCTGAATCCGGTTCTGCGTATTGAAACGCAGTTAATGGAGCCGATTCTGAATCACATGGATATATCAAAGGAAGAAGCGAAAAAGCGCGCAATCGAATTGATGCGTAAGGTTGGTATTCCTTCTCCGGAGGCCAGAATACGACAGTATCCGCATCAGTTTTCCGGTGGTATGCGGCAGCGTATCATCATCGCAATCGCGCTGGCCTGCGATCCGAAAATCATTATCGCGGACGAGCCGACAACGGCGCTGGATGTGACCATACAGGCACAGGTTCTGGAATTGATTTCCCATCTGAAGGAGGAAATTGATTCCGGTATTATCATGATTACGCATGATCTTGGTGTTGTGGCGAGTATCTGTGATCGTATCGCGATTATGTATGGTGGAAAAATCGTTGAAACCGGGACGGTATTTGAAATCTTTGAGCATCCGCAGCATCCGTATACGATCGGTCTGCTGTCCTGTATTTCCAATCCGAATGAGCTGGAAAAAAAGGAATTGCATCCGATTCCCGGAAGTCCTCCCGATTTATTGAATATTCAGGAGAATTGTCCGTTTGCGGATCGCTGTGCAGCTGCAATGAAAATATGCAAGCTGCATATGCCGCAGGAAACACAGATATCTGCTACGCATCGCTGTTCCTGCTGGCTGCAGCATCCCAAGGCACACAAAGGTGGTGAAGTCCAATGAGTGATGCAGTATTGAAGGTGGAAAACCTGAAGGTGCATTTCCCGGTCAAGGGCGGCCTGTTCACAAAAAAACAGGTAGTAAAGGCCGTGGACGGCGTCAGCTTTGAAATCTATCCGAGAGAAACCTTCGGACTTGTTGGAGAAAGCGGCTGTGGAAAAAGTACCACCGGTCGTGCAATCGTCAAGCTTTATGAGCCTACAAGCGGAACGGTGTATTACCATGGAGAGGATGTTACGAAAATCAAAGGCAGCCATCTCGCGGAATTCCGCAGGAATGTACAGATGATTTTTCAGGATCCCTATGCAAGTCTGAATCCGCGTATGACGGTGGGAGAAATCATTCGCGAGCCGATGGATATTCATCATATTTTCAACACGAAGGAAGAGCGGGAACAGCGGGTTCGCGAGCTGCTGGATATTGTCGGGCTGAAGCCGGATCACATCCGCCGTTACCCGCATGAATTTTCCGGTGGACAGCGGCAGCGTATCGGAATCGCTAGAACGCTTGCCCTGAATCCGCAGTTCATCGTCTGTGATGAGCCGATCAGTGCACTGGATGTTTCCATACAGGCACAGGTCATCAATCTGCTGGAGCATATACAGAAGGAGATGGGGATTTCCTATCTGTTTATTGCACATGATTTGAGCATGGTAAAGCATATATCCGACCGAATCGGTGTCATGTATCTGGGAAATCTGGTGGAAATCGGAGAGAGTGACGATGTGTATCATCGACCGCTGCACCCGTATACACAGGCTTTATTGTCAGCGGTACCGATTCCCGATCCCCGTGTTGCTAGAGAAAAAAAGCGCATCGTACTGGAGGGCGAGCTGCCGAGTCCGCTGGATACCCCGAGCGGCTGCGTATTCCGTACCCGCTGTCCCAATGCCACAGAGCGCTGTGCCAGGGAAAAACCGGGAATGGTAAACGTTGGAAAACGAACGGTTGCCTGCTTCCTGTATGAAAAATAATGTAATCATATAAAAGGAAAACGAAGCACTGTCCATCCGGCTGTGTTTTCGTTTTTTTGAAAGAAAGGAAAAGGTATGGTATGCGGCGATCATTCCTGCTGCATAAGATACCGGGAGGAAACATCATGAACAAGGGTTTGCTGTTTGTATTAACCGGCGCCAGCAGTGTGGGAAAAAAGGATATCCGTGACCGGCTGCTTGGTGATGAACAACTGCATCTGAATTATTCCATTTCCATGACAACCCGTCCAAAACGCGGGGAGGAAGTGGATGGCAGGGATTATTATTTTGTCAATCATGAAGCCTTTGCGCAGGCTTTGCGAAATCGTGAGCTGCTGGAGTATACAGAGTTTGACGGCTATTACTATGGAACACCAAAGCATCAGGTGGATTTCCTGCTAAATAGTGGGAAAAATGTCATGGTTGAGGTGGAAGCACAGGGTGTTGGGCAGATCAAGCTGCAATATCCGGATGCTCTGTGCGTATTCGTGGAACCGGAAAGCATGGAGGAACTGGAGAAACAGATCATGCTGCGGTATCGGGATGATGCGGCAAGCGCACAGCGCAGAATTTCCAAGGCGCTGGTTGAACTGGAATTATCATCACTGTTTCGTCATACGGTTAAAAATACGGATGTCGATGCGGCATATGAGGAAATCCGCAGATTACTGGATGAGCATATGCGTGAAAGAGGAAACAAGGCATGAAGAAACGCATAGAGAAAAACGACCTCTATCAGCTGCACCTGCTGAGCGGTTTGAAAGCATCTCCTTCCGGGAACCGTCTGGTTTATGTGCATACGCAGATGGCGAAAGCAAGTGATACGTATGAAAAAAGTCTGTGGCTGCTGGAGGGAGGTAAGAATTTCTGTATCTATCAGAAGCAGCAGTTTTCCACCTTCCTGTGGGAAGATGAGCATACACTGCTGATCCAAAAGCCTGTCGGGGAACAGAAAACGGAATTTGTTCGTCTGCATCTGGATACCTTATGTACCACACCGGCCTTTACGATATCTGCGAATGTTGTACAGCTGCAAAGGATAAGTGAACAGCGTTATGCTTATCTGGCAGAAGAATCCGTACAAAAAAATAATGACGATGACACCATCGTACTGACACAGATTCCATTCTGGGATAACGGTGCCGGATATATTAGCGGGAAGCGAAACCACCTGTATGTCTTTGAAGAGAAAAGTCAGATATCCACAGCGTTGTTTAAAGGAAACTGGCATGTGGAAAACCTGACGGTTTCAAATTCGCAAATTGTGTGCAGTGCACAGGAGTATTCCACAAAGAAACCGCTGACGCAGGGAGTTTTCACCTTTTCCACAGAAGCTATGGAAAGAAGGGAAATTCTTCCCTGTGATGAAATGCGCATAGAGTGTGTTGTCTGTGAGGAGGATACGGTTGTTTTCACAGGAACGGATATGCAGAGGTATGGCAATGAAGAGGCGGCGGATTTCTATGTCTGGACGAAAGAACAGGGGCTTAAAAAGCTGCTGGATTGCGAGCATTACGCATATTGCAATATTGTGACCGACTGCCATGTCGGAGCCTCCACGTCCATGCTGATGAAGGATCAGATTGTATACCATTTGAAAAACGAAGAGGGACGCTGTCTGCTGTATGCGCTGTCCATGGATGGTGAGGACATCTGTCTGACACCAAAAGCCAATGTGATACGTGATATCGCCTTGGCGAAACAGGGCTGTTATACATTGGAAATGGAAGAAAATGCATTGGAGGAAATCTATTTCCGTAAATCTGATGAATGTCAGAAACTGACAATATGGAATGCGGAGTACTTACAGACACATACATGTGCACAGCCAAAGGAAGTCCTGTATACCAATCGTGACAAAGGCACACAGAAGGGATGGATTCTGTATCCCGCCGATTATGAGGAAGGGAAGCGCTATCCGGGTCTGTTGAGTATCCACGGAGGACCGCGCTGTGCATTTGGAAATGTGTTCAATCATGAAATGCAGATGTTCGCATCCATGGGCTATATGGTGTTTTATACAAACCCAAGAGGCAGCGATTCCTTTGGTGAAGAATATGCGGATTTGCGGGGGAAATACGGTACGATTGATTATGAGGATCTGATGGCGTTTACAGATGAAGTAATTCAGGAAACCCCTGCACTGGAGAGTGAACGCTTAGGCGTGCTTGGCGGAAGCTATGGCGGTTTTATGACAAACTGGATCATCACGCAGACAGAGCGCTTCAAGGCTGCGGCTTCCCAGCGAAGTGTTGCGAACTGGATTTCGGATTTTGGTACCAGCTGCATCGGCTATAGCTTTGATCCCAATGAGATGCAGACCACGCCATGGAAGGACGTCATGAAAATCTGGAAGGCTTCTCCGCTGGCCTATGCGGACTGTGTTAAGACACCGACGCTGTTCATCCATTCACTGGAGGATTATAATTGTCCGTTGAGCGAGGGACTGCAGATGTTTACAGCCTTGCAATATCATGATGTGGAAAGCCGCATGTGTCTGTTTCCAGAAGAGAATCATGAATTGAGCAGAAGTGGAAAACCGAAGCACAGACTGCGCAGACTGCAGGAAATGGCAGAGTGGTTTGACGCACATTTGAAATGAGCAGGAGAGCGGTTATCATGCGCAGTTGATAATCGCTTTTTTGTGTTCTTACAGATTGCTGTTCCTAGTTTCTGTATGTTATGTTTTATGAATGAGCGTCAGTAAACTATCGTATTATAGGAATTTATTGAATATCCTGATATAGTTTTAAAAGGGCTTCTTTTCTGAATTTAAGCAAAACTCATTATCGATTATAATCGAAAAAAATAGAGAAAATGATATAATTTCGATTATAGTCGATATACAGTTGAAATTATATCTTATTTCGATTATAATCGAAATAAGAGGTGATGCTCATGCTATATCGTGAGAACTATATTCAAAAGATAGCTGGTTTTAAAGATATGGATGTAATTAAGGTTATAACCGGACTTCGCAGAAGTGGAAAATCGACAATTATGAGACAGGTTCAGGAATACTATGAAAAAACAGGAATTTCACCTAATCAGATACTTTACTATAATTTTGAATCTTATGAATACATCGACCTGTTAGATGATAAGAAGCTATATATGCATATTAAGAATGAAGTTCAACATATTCAAGGTTGCTGCTATTTGTTCTTAGATGAAATTCAAAATGTAAAGAATTGGCAAAAATGTATCAATGCCCTGCAGGTTGATGTACGATGCGATATATACATTACAGGTTCAAACGCCAAGCTATTATCAGGGGAACTAGCTACTTATATTGCAGGAAGATTTGTTGAAATTAAGGTTTTTCCATTTTCGTTTAAAGAATATGCTGCTGCGCAAAAGGATCAGAATAGAGAGATAATATCAAAGGTTTTATTTCAGGAATATTTGCAGTATGGAGGAATGCCGTTTGTAAGTTATTTAAATGATAAAGAAAAGTTCAAAGAATATATGAGCGGGGTCTTTTCTACGATTGTATTAAATGATATGATTTCAAGAAATAATGTTCGAAATCCATTGATTATGGAACGGGTTTTAACGTATGCAATTGATAATATAGGACATTTGATATCAGCCTCAAGCATTGTTAAATATTTAAAAAATGAGCAATTAAAAGTCAGTATAGATACCGTTATTTCTTATTTGAAAATGGGATCAGATGCATTACTCTTTCAAAAAACACCACGGGGTAATTTATTAGGGAAAGAAGTATTAAAGACACAGGAAAAATATTACATCTGTGATCATGGCTTTAAACAATATCTATTTCATAGCAATATACGTGATATTGAACTGGTGCTTGAAAATATAATATGCATTGAAATGCTTCGAAGAGGATATGATGTTTCTATAGGAGAAGTCATGAGGAAGGAAATTGATTTTGTTTGCAGGAAGAATGAAGAATGTCTGTATATTCAGGTAAGCTACCTGATGCCTGATAGTGCCACGAGAGAACGTGAATTTGCACCGCTGTTACTGATCAGAGATAATTATCCGAAATACGTTTTGTCTATGGATGAGCTGGATTTCAGCCAGCAGGGAATACAACATAAAAATATTATTGATTTTCTATTGGCTGAGGGATGATGAAATGATTGATATTTCATTTATCTGTATCATGATAATTCGTAACGTTTATCATACAATTCCAGTAAAAAAGCAGAGGTTTAACATAGGTTCTTACTCAATTGTGGGTGAATTTAAAACACGAAGAAATCAACACTATTGTAGTTATCAATAGATGTTGATTTCTTCTTTTTTGCAAACACCCTAAAGTAAGAAAGAACCTTAACATAGTCTTCTGCTTTTTTACGTGCTATGTTGCAGGATTTGTAAGCTATATGATAAATCATTCAGTAAGAAGCTTAATGAAAGCCTCATAGGTTTTAACCTTAATTAATTCCTGAATTATCGTGATATCCTGAAGCTTTTCCAATAAATTACTGTAAAGCTCTTTAAAAAATCTTCTCTGGTTGTGATTTATACCAATCATAATTATGATATTGACCTCAAAATATCCCCATTTCATAGGTGTAGTATTGACAATTACATAAGCGCAGTTTCTGCTTGTCGAGCAAAGAATGGAATGCGGTATTGCAACTCTGTTGTCAAAGCTTGTTGAGGTTATTTCTTCCCGCTCTAAGACAGACTGCGTGAAGGATGCAGGAGCTATTCCTGCATCAATCAGTTTTTCCGAGATATAATGTATCATGGCATTAGCATCAGACTCATAATGCTCCAGTTCAAACATATCTTTAGAAAAAAAGGAATTAAATTGATGTTTTAATGTGTTTGTATGCTGCTGTTCAATCAGTATATTGAGAAAATCGTGTATTTTATGCAAATCCTTTTTATCAAACAGAGGGCTGATCAATATCGTTGGAACAGCATACGATTTGTTTTGCTCACCGGAGGCGTCAATTATAAAATCTATTCCTTCTGTGTCGATCGAATGCGAACTTTGCATAATGGAAACAATATCAATTTTATTTTGAAATTCTTTTTGGAATTGATAAAGGTAATTTGAAACTGGATAATAGTATTCATTCATAATGAGCAATGCTCTATGTGTATGGCTTTCTTCTGCCTTTTTTTCAATCACCGCTCCGATATGCAAGGATATAAAGGTGATTTCATCTTTGTTGAGTCTACAGTGATATCGATTATGAATTTCATTTGCTATATAAACAGCGATATCATAAATGAGCGGGTTCTGAATAAAAATCTGATCGCTGAAAGGATTGACATTAAAGGTATTATTGTTCCAGCGAAACAATACATTTTTCAAATGAAGAGAGAAGAAGTTGATAAAATCAGAATCATTCAAATCAATATAATAAATATAATTGATGTTCTCTATCAGCTGTTTTGTGAATGCTATGTATTCCTGGCTGATGAAATTCTGTGTCTGTTTTTTTGTTTGAATACTACGATCCAATCTGGCAGTTTTACTCATAAGTAAAAATATTAGCTGATTTTTCTCCTCTGTATTAAACATAATATTATAGTTTGCTTCTATTTCCTGAATGATATTTGCTGCGCAGATGCTTTCCGGTTCTTTTTCCTGTGCTGAAGGTGTATTTTGTTGCTGCAGTGAATATTTATTTTGTAATCTTGATAACGTTATAATGACATGCGTTAAAATGTTTTTTATCGCATAATCACTGGCATAAAGCTTTTGCTGACGGGTATGATAAAGAATCAGATCCTTTAGCGTATCAAAGGAAATATGAATATCTTTGCATATAGCAAGAAGTGTATTATGAACCGTTGCAGAATCCTGTTCAGAAAGCAGATAGCGTATAAAAGAACGCTTGCTTTCTTCACTACCCTGAATGATTACTTTTCCGTTTGCACGCAGAAGAGAGAGATGGAAGTCTTTTATAAGACTTCGGATTTGTATCAGATCTTTCTCCATCGTTGAATAGCTGATATAAATCTCATCTGCAATATCATATAAATCAGCGTCCTGTGAAGAAGTTATAATTCTCTCCGAGATATATAAAAGACGTTCATTTTGTGATGAAAAATCATAAACGAAGGAATTGTCGGGCTTTTGATTGCAGGTACTATCCAGTGTGGAAAGCCGGTAGCCATTACTTGAAGATTGTATGATAAGTTTTTCTTCATTTATTTCACGGATATAATTTCGAATCGTCCGATCTGAAACATTAAGGCGTGAAGAAAGCTCTTTTCCTGTAACAGGATGATTTGCACTTGATAATAAAGCAAGTAGTTTCTTTTTCTTATCCATAACGATCTCCTTATTCTCACCTATATACCCTCCATGTATATATTATATATACATTCAATAAAAAGCACCAAATAATTCTTTTCCTACGCCTAGGAAAATTATGGAAAGACAGATATTCCGGTACATGTAATAATGAAAGTGCAAAGAGTGAAAGGAGATGAGTTACATGAAGATTTTACTGATTTGCGGAAACGGTGTATCAAGTGGGATGATTGCACAGAAGATTAGAAAGGCAGGAATAGCGAGGGGCTATGATGCTGTTTCTGATGCATACAGTTATTCTCAGCTGTCAGAGGTCGTTGATGAATTTGATGTTGTACTTGTCGCACCGCAAATGAAATTCAATGAGGATATGATTCGGGATATCTGTGCTCTGCATCAAAAGCCATATGCAGTACTGGATAACTTTGTCTATTCTACATTGGATGGAGAAAGAGGATTTGATACTGTATTGTCTTTATTAAATGAAAAGGAGAAGGTATGAAAAACATTTATGAGAGGATAACTGCCTGGCTGGCAGGTCCATTTAGTACGAAGATATCAAGATTTACACAAAATGCCTATGTTATGGCGATTCAGAATGGCTTTCAAACAGTATTGCCGATGATTCTTGTCGGATCTATTGCCAGTCTGATTAATACCCTGCGTAATTTCTGGGAATGGGTACCCGATCTGTCTTTGGTGAATCAGTATTCCTTTGGGTTGATTGGTATATTTCTGGTCTTTATCCTACCGTATAATATAATGGAAAATAAAAAGCAGAATCGTGCAAAGCTCATATCCGGATTTACCGGTGTTTCGGTTTTGCTGGCGTTGTGTAATCCGGTATTCAGTGATGGCAGTATTTCACTCAATGCCGGTTATATCGGAACCGGAGGGATGACGGTGGGTCTTTTGGTTGGCTTACTGATCGGTGCGATATTTGCTGTCTATTTCAAGCATGGTCTGTTTTCAAAGGATACAAGTCTGCCTTCCATTGTTGTGAACTGGTTTGAATCCATCGTGCCTGTGTTTCTTGTTATCGGCATCGCTATCCTGATTGCTGGCTATGGTGTTAACCTGTTCGATCTGATGGAAGAAGTAGTATCTCCGATAGCAGCTATTGGAAATACATACTTAGGCTTTGTATTATTGTATTTTATTATGGCATTATGCTACAGTCTCGGGCTGAGCGCATGGGCTGTATATCCTATTTTCCTTGCTTTGGCGTTAAATAATATTGCTGCCAATATAGATATGGTCGCAGCAGGTAAGGATGCAGTTTTCATCACTACAGTTGAGGTGGTATTCTGTGGCTGGTGCTGTATGGGCGGTATGGGCTGTACAATGCCTTTGAATATTCAAATGCTCCGTTCAAAATCAAAGAAAATAAATGCGATAGGAAAGGCAGCTATATTTCCATCCCTGTTCAATATCAATGAGCCTGTTATGTACGGCTTGCCTGTAGTATGGAATCCGATTATGATGATTCCCTATCTTCTGGTCTCCTTTATAGTACCATCGCTTGTTTATCTGGTTCTTACAGTGGGCTTTGTGGATATTCCAGCTAGAGCATTTCAAATGAACTTCCTTCCGCAACCCATCGCTACCTTCCTTATAAATTATGACTTCAGAGGGGTGATTTTCTGGATTCTGTTATTTATGTTGATTTATCTGATTTATCTTCCGTTTTTTAAAGTATATGAAAATCAGGAAATGAAAAAAGAAGCAGCGGAAGAAGGAAAGGAAACGGTATAGACAGTATGAAACAGACAAAAGAAGAATGCGTGATCACAGCTGCTATGAATATTATCCTGCATGCCGGAAATGCCAGAAATATTTTACGGGATGCAGGAAAACGGATCGCAGAGGGGCAAAATATGGATGCGATTGCACAGCAGCTGGAGGAAGCAAGGGATAGCATTCTGCTTGCACACAAGGCGCAGACTGATATACTGCATGAAGAAGCTGAAGGGAAACATATTGAGGTAACCGTTTTGTTCTCCCATGCACAGGATACGCTTATGACAACGCAAAGTGAATTATTCTTTGTGGAAACATTATATGAACTGGAAATGAACAGGAGGAAATAAACGTTATGAAATCAACTTTTTTATGGGGTGTTGCCACTGCAGCAAATCAGTGCGAGGGTGCCTGGCAGGAGGGAGGAAAAGGTATTTCCACTGCAGATATACTATACGATGGAACTGCCGGAGAATATCCGGAGAATTTAAAAATTTATCCGGAACGTTATTATACTTATCATACAGGAAATGACTTTTATCACCGTTATAAAGAAGATATCGCTTTAATGAAGGAAATGGGAATCAAGTGTTTCCGCATGTCAATTGCATGGACAAGAATTTATCCTAAGGGAATTGAAGATAAACCAAATGAGGAAGGACTGGCTTTTTATGATCGCGTTTTTGATGAGCTGAAAAAGCAGGGAATCGAACCGCTTGTAACAATATCACATTACGAAATGCCATTGTATCTGGTACAGGCATATGGCGGATGGAAACATAGATGCGTTATTGATCATTATGTAAAATATGCGAAAACAATACTGGACCGCTTTCATGAAAAAGTTAACTATTGGATCACCTTTAACGAAATGAATTTTATCAGTACGATACCGTTTTGTGCAGGAGGTCTGTTAATCAGAGGTAAGGATAATAAGGAACAGGATATGTTTCAGGGAGCACATCATCAACTGGTGGCGCATGCTCTTGTGACAGCCTACAGTCATGGATCATATCCGGATTTAAAGATTGGGTGCATGGTTTGCGGTACACTTGCCTATGCACAGACTCCGAATCCACAGGATGCTTTGGAACAGCTGGAATGTGACAGGGAAACCTACTATTATACAGATGTGTTTGTAAGAGGAAGATATCCGAATTATGCGGACAGTTTTTTGAAGAAAAAGCAGGTTGTTTTACAGAAACAGGAAGGTGACGATGAAATCTTAGCAAAGGGAAAGGTGGATTTCCTTGCATTCAGCTATTATTTCACTAGAATTGCCCCGATCAATCCGGATAACGATCCGGATTTAACAGATAATGAACGTATGCTTGGAAAACTCGAAAATCCTTATTTACAACGAACACAATGGGGTTGGGTAATTGATCCTGTAGGCTTCCGTCTCGCCTTGAATAAATTTTATGACCGTTACCAGATACCGCTGTTTGTAACTGAAAATGGTCTTGGCGCAAGAGATGTATTGTGTGAGGACAAAAGGATTCATGATGACTACCGTATTGATTATCTCAGACAGCATATCCGGGAGTTGAAAAAAGCAGTTGAAATAGATGGTGTTGATGTTATGGGCTATACCTCATGGAGTGGCATTGATCTGGTTTCCGCAACAACTGCACAAATTACGAAGCGCTACGGACATATTTACGTAGATTATGATGATCAGGGAAACGGTACTGGAAATCGATTTAAAAAAGATAGCTTTGCGTGGTATAAGAGAGTTATTGAAACAAACGGTGAGCAATTATAATAGAGGAGTCTGTAAAAGGAGTTGGTTACAGGCTCCTTTTATGCAGGTCTTATAATCAGGCAAATTTAATATTGAAAGAAGACCGGTATGCTTAATTTTCTGTAAACACTTTTACTTTTATATTAGTTTTATGTTGAAAGTATTTACATTTATTGAAAAATAATCGAAAAGAAGGTATGATAATAAATGTAAAAAGGAGAGAAACTGTATGAAAAAGCTAAAAAAACTGATGTTATCGCTCTTCATGGGAATCAGTGTTCTCAGCCTGAGTGCCTGCGGGGGCGGGGAAGAAAGCAGCAGTGAGCTCAAGGTTGCACTTGGCGGACAGATTACCAGTCTAGATCCGGCGCTTGCGGATGACACGTATTCCATGATCGTAATTCAGAACATGTATCGTACCTTGTTCAAGCTGGACGAGGAAGGGAAGCTGGTAAAGGATCTTTGTGAGGACTATAAAGTCAGCGAGGATGGGAAAACCTACACATTTACCATTAAGGACGCAAAATGGAGTGATGGGGAAGCAGTAAAGGCAGACGACTTTGTTTACGGTATCAAGCGAGGACTTTCTTACGGTCCTGAGAATTCTTATAATGCACAGGATGGAAGAAAATACATTGTCGGAGCGCAAAAGGCTTATGAAAAGAATATGAAAATTAAGGATATGAAGGATGTTGGCGTAAAAAAGGTGGATGACAAAACCTTTACCATTGACTTGATTCAGCCTGTTCAATATTTTGACAAGCTGATGACACAGGGGATTTATACACCGCTTCGTTCTGATATTGCAAAGGAAAAGAATTCCGAATGGTCTCTATCGGCAGATGTACCGGTGAACGGACCATTCAAGGCAGAAAGTGTGAATCCTGCAGATGCGGTTGATCTGGTAAAGAATACAGAATATTACGAGGCAGACAAAACAACGCTGGAAAAACTGCACTTCAAGATTATGGAAGACAGCGTTTCTCAGTATCAGGGCTATGATGCAGGAGAGATTGATTTTGCTACCTATGTTGCAAATGAAGGATATACCAATTATAAAGGCAAGGATGATCTGTATCGGGTGGATCCATATGTATCCAATTACTTTATTGACATCAACTCCTTATCTACAGAAAATAAAGCACTGCAGGACGTCAATGTTCGTAAAGCAATGGCAATGGCAGTTGATCGTGACGGTATCGTAAAGGTACTGGATACAGGAGATTATGTAACGCCGCTGTTTGGTCTGGTTCCACATGGAATTCAGGGAGAAAAGGAAGATTTCCGTAAAGAAGCGGATGATGCAGGTAATTTAATTAAATATGATCTGAAGGGTGCACAGGCACTTATGAAGAAAGCTGGATACTCCGACAGCAAAAAGCTGACAATCAAATACAAGACGACCGGTCAGCAGGTAAATATGGATATCGCTCAAATACTGCAGGAACAGTTCAAGAAAATTTATATTGATTTGAAAATTGAACAGGTGGAACAGGGTGTCTTCTATCAGCAGGTAGACGGCGGTCAGTTTGAAACAAGCCGTTATGGTCTGAGTGCCACCACACTGGATCCTGCCGCAGCATATCTTGGTATGTGGCAGAAGGAATCTCAAGCGGTTCTGATTTTCGATGATGCAGAATACGAGGATCTGATGGCGAAGGCTGCACTGGAAACGGATGCTGCGAAGCGTATGCAGCTGCTGCATGATGCAGAAAATCGAATGATCGTTGAACAGGCTTACTTCATTCCACTGGTAACAAATACACAGGTGATGCTGAAAAAGCCGAGTGTGAAGGGGCTGGAACGTACACCGGCAGCAATGTTCTACTTTGAACATGTAACAATCGAATAGCACAAGAAAGAAACAGAGAGCCCATCTCTGTTTCTTATTCCATGTGAAAGTCTTAATACAACTGCATAAAAAGCAACTGTAAACGGATATGCAAATACTGATGTTAGTATTTTTAAGGTAATATCAATGAGAATAGTGGAGGCTACGATATGAAAGAGGAAAGAAAAAAGCAGCTGGAAGAGCTGTATGCGGCAAAGGTGCAGGCCAAAGCTGAGGAAATCAGCAAATGGATATACGAACATCCCGAAGATGGTGATCAGGAATTTTTGTCAAGTGCCTATATTTGTGAACAGCTGAAGGAGGCAGGCTTTTCTGTACAGCTCCCGTACGGTTCTTTGAAGACAGCATTTCGATGCGAGCTGAAGGGCAGTAAGCCGGGAGCAACCTATGCATTTTTGGCAGAATATGATGCCTTGCCGGGGTATGGTGAGCAGCACGATGAGCTTGCACATGCCTGTGGACACAACTGGATCGGAGCGGTGTGTGCGGGTGTGGGGCTCATGTTTGCACAGATGCAGGAGGAACTGGAGGGTACCATTGTTATTATGGGAACCCCGGCAGAGGAAACAACCGGTGGAAAATGTGTTCTTGTTGAGGAAGGCGCATTTGATGATGTGGATTTTGCTTTTCAGCTGCATCTGGGTGCAGAAAATAATGCACATGTCGTTACACTTGCCATGGACTCTCTGGAATTCACTTTCCATGGAAAAGCAGCTCATGCAGCTGCCTATCCGCATCTGGGAGTCAATGCCTTGGATGCGGTCAATCTGATGTTTACGGGAATCAGCTATCTGCGCCAGCAGATGCGCTGTGACACACGGGTGCACGGTATTATCACCAAGGGTGGAGAAGCATGCAATATCATTCCGGATTTGTGTGCGTGCAAATTTTACATCCGCGCAGCCGATAAGGCATATATGGAGGAAATTAGTGCGAAAATCGTCAATATCGCAAAGGGAGCTTCTTTCATGACGGGAACGCAGATGGAATATCGTAATTTTGAAAATACCTATTATGATCTGGTCAACTTGGAAAGCTTTCAGCAGCTGTATGTGGAAAATGCAAAGCTTTGCGGCTCCGGTGACTTTGTGGACAGCGATGCGGATGCCAGCGGCTCCAGTGATGTAGGAAATGTATCGCATGTCTGTCCGATGATGTACAGTGAGCTGGCATTAAAGGGACCAACACCCGCTTATGCGCATGATGTTAAATTTCTCGAATATCTGAAGCTGCCTTGTGCGGATGACAAGCTGAGAAAGGGGATCATCAGTCTGTGTTTAACCGTGTTCGATTTGTATGATGAAAAACAGCGTGAAGACATTTTCAATGAATTTGATACTAGAAAAGACTAAGAAGATGTTGATATATCCTGGGGAGGCAGGAGCATATAGACACAAATAGAATTGCTGAACAATGAATGAAAACTGTCGGAAAAAATACCGGCAGTTTTTCTTTTAAGTATTTTGATAATGATTCAGGTAAAAAAGATATTGCATAATGTAAAAAATTCCGGTTGTAAAAAGGAAAAAGACGAAATTTATAAATTTTTAAATTCACTATAATAAAAGTAGATAAAGGAGGAGGAATATGGAGCTGAGAAAGATATTGCAGGAAGATGATATTCTAATTCCCATGCAGGCAGATTCAAAAGAGGAAGCAATACGGCAGCTTGCTGGGGTGTTGAAAGAGCATGAAATTGTAATTGATTTGGATGCGTTTGTAAAGGATGTCTTTTTACGGGAAGCGGAAGGAATTACAGGAATCGGAGACTATATTGCAATACCGCATGGGAAGTCGAAGGGAGTGAAAGAAAACAGAATTGCGGTTGGCATATTGCAGGAGCCTATTTACTGGGAGAGTATCGATGAGCTTCCGGTAAAAGTGGTTATCCTCTTTGCGGTCTGCGCCCGGAAGCACGATGCTGATCAGAGTCATTTATCAATGATGGCGGCTGTTGCTAAATCACTGGCTTATGATGATGTGAAGCAGCGGCTGTATGAGGCGGAAAGCAGACAGGATGTCATGGAGGCTATTTTATCAAGACAGTGAAAGAAAGGTGAGCGTATGAAAATTGTAGGTATAACAGCATGTACAGCAGGAATTGCACACACGTATCTGGTAAGAGAAAAGCTTGTAAATGCAGCAAGGGAGCTGGGACATGAAATAAAGATTGAAACACAGGGCAGCATTGGCGTTGAGGATATTCTGGACGATCAGGATATTGCACAGTCAGATGTGGTCATTATTTCAGCAGATATTGAAATATCCGGAAGGGAACGCTTTAAAGGGAAAAAAATTCTGGATATGCCAATGAAAATGGTAATGAAGGCACCAAAAAAATTATTGATGCAGATAGAAGAAAAATTGAAAGAAAGCTGAGGTGGAGATAGTGAAAAAATTGCAACTGAAAAAGCATGTTCTTACGGGTATTGCCTATATGATACCGGTGGTTGTAGCAGGCGGTATCTGTCTGGGGATTTCCAGGATTTTTGGAGGGGTGGATATTCAGGAAGGAACGATTGCGGCAGCGTTAGAGCAGATTGGAAATGCGGCGATTGGATTTACAGTTCCCGTGATTGCAGCAGGCATTGCATATTCGATAGCAAATCGCCCAGGTATTGCTCCGGGTCTTGCGGCGGGTACCCTTGCAAATGTTGTTGGTGCAGGATTTCTTGGAGGTCTTGCAGGTGGCTTTATCGCCGGTTACTTTGCATGGCTTGCAAAAACCTATATTAAGCCGCCGAAGCTGATTGAAGGCCTGATGCCGGTGCTTGTTATCCCGGTATTGTCAACGCTTGCTGTTGGCTTGGTATTTATGTATCTGATTGGTACACCTTTGGCAATGATACAGCAGGGTATGACTGACTGGCTGCTTTCTCTGCAGGGGGAATCAGGCTTTTTGATGGGGGCTATTATTGGCGGTATGCGCTTTGATATGGGTGGTCCGTTTGCGCAGGCAGCAGGTGCTTTCTGTGATGCGATGCTTACACAGGGGGTCTATGCACCGAAGGCAGCAAGCATGGTCAGCGGAATGACACCGCCTGTTGGTGTTGCCATCGCAGTATTCTTAGCAAGAAAACGGTTTACAAAGGCAGAGCATGAAGCAGCGAAAACAGCACTTCCGCTAGGCTTATGCTTTATTACAGAAGGTGTCTTTCCATTCCTTGCAAGTGATCCGCTGCGTATTGTAGCGGCATGTACTGCGGGGAGTGCAATTTCCGGCGGGTTGGCAGTAATTTTCGGATGTCTGTGTCCGATTCCGGCAGGTGGTATTTTCGCGATACCGTTTATCACAGAGCCATTCCTGTTTGTGATTGCTTTCCTTGTTGGTGTAGCTGTTACCGCAGGGGTACTGCTTCTGTTAAAGCCGAATCAAAGTGCTGCTGCCGAGGATACCGAGGAGGACTATGATTTTACCATTGAATTCAATACAAAATAAGAAGGAGAATATAATATGCTTGTACCAATGAGGGATTTGCTGGATAAGGCGACGATAGAGGGCTATGGTGTGGTGGCACCAAATGTTATCAACGAATGCACCGCCCGCGTATGTATAGAGGCGGCAGAGGAACTGCATGCACCGCTGATATTGGATGTAGGCTATGTGTTCCATCCGGATCTGGTTTTTCTGGGTCGCATGCTGGAAGAAATGGCTGTTCGATCATCGGTGCCTATAGCTGTTAATCTTGATCATGGCGCAACCTATGAACAGGTCATGTGGGCATTGCGTGCCGGATTTACATCTGTTATGATAGATCGCAGTACTGCATCCTTTGAGGTGAATGTACGTGATACTGCTGAAATTGTTAAAGCTGCACACGCTGTACAGGTCAGTGTGGAGGCAGAACTGGGGCATGTGGGAGATGGCTTCTCCTATGGATGTGAGGCTTGTCTGTATACGGATCCATTGCAGGCCGTTGAATTTGTAAAGCAGACAAGTGTTGATTGTCTGGCGATTTCTGTAGGAACTGCACATGGTGTCTATGCGGGAAAGCCGCAGCTTGATTTTAAGCGTATCCGTGAAATTCGGCAGGCTGTCGATATACCGCTGGTCCTGCATGGCGGCAGTGGAAGCGGCGATGCAAACCTGCAGAAAGCAATACAGTGCGGTATTTCCAAAATCAATATCGGTACCGATAATTTTACAGCTGCTATTAAAGCGGGCGGGCAGGCAGGTGAACCTCATATGGTCTACCATCGTATGCAGCAGGGGTTTAAGGATATGGTTAAGCATTATATGCATATTTTTCATCAGGAGGGGAAAGCATAGAAAGGGGACAGTCTGTCCCCTTTTGTAAAAGGAGGTATACCTATGCTGAGCAGAAGGCAGAAAGATATCCTGCAGCAGCTGGAGCGCGCAGATGATTTTATCAGTATACGCACCCTGTGTGAAACCTGTTCCCTGTCTGAAAAGACGATGCTTTCAGAACTAACAGTTATTGAAACCATCCTTCAGGAACAGGAAATCGGTGTGTTAATTCGCAAACGAGGTAGCGGAGTGTCTCTGCAGCTGCAAAAGAATAAACGCAGGCAATACGAAATGCTGCTGCATACCCGGCAGGACCAGGAGGAGGCATTCATTGTAAGGAGTCTGTTCTTTCATAATGCAGACCACGTATGGAGTGAAAAGCGTTTTTGTGAGGTTCTGCATGCGGGACGCCATGTTGTTCACGGCTACCTGCGTGAGCTTTCTGAGTTCTGCTGCAATTATAGTGTAGTGATCCGCAATCGACAGAAATATGGCATTTTAGTAAAGGGGGATGAATTTCATATCCGTGATTGTATCATTGCCCTGTTCATGGAACGAAGCGACTATCCGTTTGTAAAGGGGAAAGTTGGACAGATTCTGGATGAACAGCAGAGCAAGCAGTTTCAAGAGCTGTTTCAGGGATTTTTGTATCATCCGCTTGAAACCTGTGTATTGGAGCTGGAAAAGGACTGTCATGTATATCTGGATCATATCAGTCGATTAAATGTTTTCCTGCATCTTTGCATGTGTATTCTGCGTGTCCAGCAGAAGGCTTTTGTGGACATGCGGCAGGAGCAGCTGGATATGCTGCATAAAAAGCAGCGAAGCAATCGACTTTTAAAGGTCTTTGAAACAATGGAAGTAATCTATCATATTCCATTGCCGGAGCAGGAAAAATGCTATATTCAGCTGTATCTTGATATTTACGGTCTGGTAGATGATAGTATGTTTGATGTGGCACGTGAGGATTTGGAGCATACCGAGCATTTTCATACCTTTGTAGACCAGTTTCTGGATATATTAAATGGCATTTTAAGTATCAGCATAGATCGTGAGGAGGAATTGATGGAGGGACTGCTCACACATCTTGCAGGAACGATAATACGTTTGAAAAACGGTGTTCGGATTCATAATCCGCTGCTTCATGAGGTTCGCAACAGCTTTTCCTCCATATATCAGGCTACCTGGGCAACCAGCATTTTATTTGACCAGTATTATAGCGTGACGATTACAGAGGATGAAATTGCATACATAGCTTTATATCTTGGTGTCGTTAGAGAAAAGACAGACTACGATTTGCATGTCTGTCTCCTTGTAAAGCGCTATGACAATGTGATTCGTATTTTGCGGGAACAGATTCAGAAGCTGCATCATGCCATAAGGATCGATGATATTATGACGGAACAGGAATATCAGAGCAGGAAGCAGCATCGAAGATGGGATTTGGTGATTGCTACGATTGATCTTCATGATGATTTTCCTCAGATTCATGTAAATAAAATTTTAAAGGAGGAGGATTGCCTGTACATTCGCTCTATTGTAAATCATATATTGGACAAAAAGATTCTGCATGGTGAAAACAATCTGCCACATGCCGATAGCATGTTTGATGAGAATCTGATTTTTCTTGAACAGTCGGTAGAAAACAAGGAGGAGCTTTTGAAGCAGATTTGTGAAAAACTGCTGAAGGCTGGTTATGTAAAGGAGCCGTTTTTCTCTTCTGTCATGCAAAGAGAACGCGAAATATCAACAGAGATCGGATCAGGTGTTGCCATTCCACACGGCAATGCGCAATATGTTAACGATACAGTGATCGTGTATGCCGGACTGCAAAAAACCATTCCATGGGGACGTGATGAGTCAGTTCAGCATGTGTTTCTGCCGGTGATATCCGTAAGCAATAAAAATGAGGTTGAATGCTCCATCAAGAATTTTTACCGCAGGCTGATTGCTTTGATTGAGCATGGGGAAATCAGAAGGCTGCTGGATATGCGGGATGCCTCAGAGGTAATTGCACATTTTGAAGACATATAAACAGTATACACTTTCAACAAAAAGGAATCGTATACTGTTTTTCAATATCAATTCGCGAAATATGCTATTATCTACTTGACACTCCTGTGCACAGGAACGTTTACAATAAAGCAGAGGGAGGTGAAGCATTATGTACACCATCAGCCAGTTTTCCAAATTGTGCGGTTTAACAGTAAAAGCATTGCGGTATTATGACACGGAGGGACTGCTGAAGCCATCCTTTCGAAAAGCGGAAAATCAGTACCGTTATTACAATGATGAGGATTTAAAAACGGCACAGATGATTCAGTATCTGCGCTCCCTTGAATTTACCATCATGGAGATAAAGGATATTCTGGATAATAACGAAGGTGAGGACCTTTCCTATATTCTGCAGGAAAAAATCAGCCGGATGGAGGCTAATATACAGAAAGAAAGGGAGCTGATTCAGCGAATGCGGGAGCATAGCTTTGCACAGGGTGAGGAATATGTGGAAAATACATATGCGATTGATACGGCTACCGTTGCAGGACAACTGATCGCATCCATTCGCTTTACAGGCAGATACCGGGATCTGGATACGCACATTCCGTTGCTTTACAAAGCTGTAAAAGGAAATGCGAGCGGTAAACATTTTAATCTGTATCACGATGAGGAATGTAAGGAAGCTGCCGATATTGAATTATGTATTCCCGTGAAAAAGGAGATACACCATCCCTCGCTAACCTGCAGATATCTTGAGGAGCTGCATGCCCTGCATACAACACATCATGGAGGCTATGACACACTCTGGATTGCCTATAAGGCTTTGTATGCCTATGCGAATGACCAAGGAATTCGCATTCTGACACCATCCAGAGAGGATTACGTGAAGGGACCGGGAATGCTGTTTCGCGGTAACCCGGATGCCTATGTAACGGAAATCTATTTGCCCTTTGCAAGAGAGGAGCACCGTAGATGAAAAATACAGTGGAGAATTTCGTCCCGCAGGGAGGGAAGCACTGCATTACCAATTCCCTGAAACAAATCTTTACGTATTACGGATATCCGATGTCAGAGGAGTTAATGTTTGGGCTGGCCTCGGGATTATCTTTTCTCTATCTGAATCAGGCAGCCTCTCCCATGATCAACGGACGTACCAAGGTATTCGAATTTGAAAAAAAGCTGGCAGACAGATTACAGATTACCATTCACTGCAGAGCCGGTAAGAATTATGAGAGAATATTTCAGACAACAAAGCAAATGATTGATGCCGGCGAGCCTGTTCTGGTTTATGTGGATATGCCATTTCTTCCCTATCTCGGCCTGGTTGCGAAAAGCCATTTTGGCGGACATGCCGTTGTGCTGTTTGGCTACGATGATGAGCAGCGGAAATTTCTCGTCAGTGACAGGGATCAGCAGGATGCTCCCATACAAACGCCCAACGGACTGCTTGCTAAGGACTATCACATGGTGGATTATGAGGATATCAAGCGGGCCCGCTGCAGCAGCTTTCGTCCGTTTCCTGCAAAGAATAAGTATCTGACCTTTGATTTTCAGGGATATCGCACCGTGGATAAACAAATCTTGCGGGAAGCGATTCTGGATACCTGTGACTGCATGCTGCATCCACCGGCTCAGCTGTTGGGTGTTTCCGGTATACTGAAATTCTCCAGAGAAATCAATAAGTGGAAAGCATTTCATGCAGAAAAGCTGAAGCTGGCAGGAATAACAAACTATTTTCAAATCAATGAGAGAGGCGGAACCGGAGGGGGAATCTTTCGCAGAATGTATGGTGATTTTCTGAAGGAAGCTGCTGGTATATGGCAGGATACGCGTTTATTTGAGCTGGGAGAACAGTTTATTGCGGTATCCTTTTTATGGGATGCTGTTGCAGAGCTGCTGTGGAAGCTGTCGCAAACCAAAGATATACGACTGCTGGAAATGATTTCACAGCGTGTGCTGGTGATTTATGAGCGGGAAAGCTCCTTGTATCATGCGCTTTATGCACTTGCCGCTTAGAGGAAGAGGAGGTAATACAGCAGACGAAAGAATAAATCGGAAGATTTCCACGGTACTTCATTCGTGAGAAAAAAGGAAACATTTACCAATGTATATAGCCATGCTGTCTGCTTTCCTGTAAAATATAGCTGAATAGATGCAGACAGGAATTCGTATCGATGGCTGCACAGGTGGAGGAAATGAACATGAATCTGATTACGGAGCAACATATCATATTGGATATGGAAGGCAATACCCAAAAGGAAATTCTGCATGCACTTGCAGAAATTGCATTTCGTGAGGGAAAGGTGAGTGATGCAGATACCTTCATTCAGGAGCTGTGCAAGCGGGAACAGGAATGCACAACCGGCTTTGGAAAAGGAATTGCCATCCCGCATGCCCGTCATGCCTGTATAAAGGAAGCAGGAATTCTGTTCGTCAGAATGAAACATAAAATAGAGTGGAAATCCATAGATGAAAAGCCGGTGGAAGCAGCTGTCTGCCTGCTTGCCCCGGATGATAAACATGACTTTCACCTCAAGGCATTGTCAAAGCTTGCCCGCAGACTGATGCATGAGGATTTTGTTGACATATTAAAAACGGCAGAGAAACAGCAGATCTTAAGTGAAATTATAGATACGGTATCCTGAAGGATAAATGTGACATCACATGGAAGCTTCCACATGGTATGAATTTCCCGGGAAATATATGTACAAAGACCGTTTTGAGATTTGTCTGTTTTCCATAGGACAAACACTGAAAAAACAGCTATGTTCAAGCTGCTGTGAACGTTGTATAATAAAAGCAAGGAGGGTTTTTGTATATGGAAAACTTTGTTTATTCAATTCCCACAGAAATTTATTTTGGTAAGGGGCAGATTGTCAATATCGGCGATATCGTATCCAGATATGGTAGGAAGGCATTGCTGGTTTATGGTGGCGGCAGTATCAAGCGCAACGGTATTTATGATGATGTTGTAAAAATTTTCAAAGAGAACGGCATCGCATGGTGCGAGCTGTCCGGCGTGGAGCCGAATCCGAGAATTACAACGGTGCGCGAGGGTGTAAAGCTGTGCCGTGAGGAAGGTGTTGAAGTTTTAGTACCGATTGGTGGCGGTAGTACCATTGACTGCGCCAAGGTGATTGCTGGTGCTGTCAGCTATGACGGCGATGCATGGGATATCGTTTTAAATCCTGCAAAGGTAGTTAGTGTGCTTCCAATCGTAACAGTTTTGACCCTGTCGGCAACCGGTAGTGAAATGGATACCTTTGCCGTTATCAGTAATCTGGAAACCAATGATAAAATCGGAACGGGGCATGAGGATATGCGGCCGAAGGCATCAATTCTGGACCCAAGCTATACCTGCAGTGTATCCGCATACCAGACTGCGGCAGGTACGGCGGATATTATGAGTCATATCTTCGAATGCTATTTCTCCAATGTACAGGGCTATATGCAGGATCGCATGGCGGAAGGACTGTTAAAGACATGCATTGAATTCGGTGTACGTGCAGTACAAAATCCTGAGGATTATGAAGCGCGGGCAAACCTGATGTGGACCAGTAGCTGGGCAATCAACAATTTCATTAAGCTGGGAAAAACGGTGGAATGGACGGTGCATCCGATGGAGCATCAGCTTTCTGCATATTATGACATCACACATGGTGTGGGGCTGGCTATTTTAACGCCGCACTGGATGGAATACGTGCTGAATGAGGAAACTGTGGAAAAATTTAAAGACTATGGTGTTAATGTATGGGGCATTGACAGGGAAAAGGATCCGTTTGAAATTGCGCATGAAGCCATCAAAAAGACGAAAGACTATTTTGTTGCTATGGGAATTCCGACAACGATGCGTGAAGTGGGAATTAAAGATGAAACAAACTTTGATGTCATGGCGGAAAAAGCTGCAGCGGATTTGAAGGGAGCTTATGTAGAGCTTACGAAAGAGGATGTAAAAAACATCTACCGCGCCGCATTATAAGTATTTTATAAGGAAGCCAAGGCTGCTTTCATACGCAATATAGAGAAAGCCTGTAATACATAAGGTTCTTTCTCGATTGTGGGTAAACTTAACATAGGGAGACTTCCATACGATTGTAGTTAACAATAGTATGAAAGTCTCCCTTTTGCAAACACTCTAACGTTAGAAAGAACCATGCATAAGCAGGGTTTTTTTCATATGAATCAGTGAGTGAACAATATGCTGGATAAGACTATACAGTTTCTGATGAAAGGTTTCTAAGCAATAACATGATGAGTTTCAAAATAGAACTTCAAGCTTATATAAGGACGCTTACGAAAGGAAGCCTATCTGCCGATAGATGGTGAAAAGGAATACTCGCAGCGTTCGTTGAAATGGCAGGCTATAGCACTTCCTGTACAGGGAGTGATGTGTGATAGCATACGCATATAATGGAATTTCAGTATTTGCTGTTATTTTGGAAAGTAAGAAACCAGTAAACAGAAGCTACATCATTCACTCTTTCCATATAAAAAAAGAGTTGCAGGGCTTTGTAGGATAGCGAAACATTCTGCAGGTCTTGACAGGAGAAACTGAAAGATTGATGAAAAGAAAAAGAAGAGAAGGTATTCATTTTGTCAGGAGTTGTGATGGAACGGATATCATTTTTTTTCGTTTTGTGTCACTATGAATCTGCTTGGTCTATTATAGGAAAGCGATTAGGAAAAGATTTCCTGTTTTTGCCGCAGATAGTGGAAAATGATAGCCTATCAATCCCCCCAATGCTCTTTTATAATAAGACCATAAGCAAGGAGGGAACAGTATTGGAACTATATAACAAACGTATGATTCAGATTCTGGAACTGCTGACACAAAACCGAAAGGTATTGAGCAGCGACCAAATTGCTTTATCGATCGGCGTGTCATCAAGAACGATTCGAAACGATATAAAGGAATTGAACGGTATCCTTCATGCTCATGGTGCAACCATTCTTTCCGAAGCAGGCAGTGGATATTATCTGAATACGGAACAACCAGAGGCTTTCACAGAGCTCATGGATCAATTGCATGCCGAGGAAGAAAAGGATGCGGATACGATTATCCCCAGTGATCCCAGAGACAGGGCAGCCTATATCATGCAGCATCTGTTAAAAAACACGTTGCGCAATGAAGAAATTATTGATCCCAACGATTTGGCGGATGAGGTGTTTGTCAGTATGTCCACGCTGAAAAAGGATATCCGGCAGATTGATAAAATGCTGGAGCGCTTTTCCTTAAAGGTCGGTATCAGCACAAAGAAAGGTGTGCATATCATCGGAAGTGAAGCCAATATCCGTTATTGCATATCGGAATTTATTTTCAAGCACAACGATGCGCGTGCATCCAGAGAAACGGGATTTTTTGATGATATCGTTAGTGAAGAGCTCTTTTCCCAGCTGCATGAAATCCTTCTGGAAACCATGAAAAAGTATGATATGCGTCTTACGGATATCGCATTCAAGAACCTGATCGTACATATTGTCATTATCTTAAAGCGCTCCTTTCATGAACGGCGTGTGGATTATGAAGAAGCGGAAATCCGTCAGCTGGAAAGTCATATGGAGTTTGCGGCGGCAAAGGAGGTTCTGGTTGTTATTTATCATAAACTGCACATTGATATCACCGATGAGGTGTACTATCTGACGCAGCATTTGATATCCAGTAAGAAGTTTCTTACCACAAACTTTACGGATGAAAATGAGGAGTATGAATTTAAGAAGGAAATTCAGGCAATTCTGTATCGAATCAGGGAGGATACCAATGTTGATCTTTCGGATGATACGCAATTGATCAATGGTTTGGCAGTTCACCTCAGTGTTGCAGTTCAGCGGCTTCGATTCCATATGAATATACGCAACGACTTTCTGGACTATATGAAAAACAATTATCCCTTTGCATTCGAACTGGCAGTCAAGGCGAGTGAAATCGTGGAGCATGTTTTCTCCATTAAGACAAATGAAAATGAAATTGGTCTTCTTGCGATTCATTTCGGTGCAGCACTGGAGCGGAAGGGCCTGAATGAAAAGCAGAAAATCTTTGAAGCTGTCATCGTATGTGCCTCCGGAATGGCAACCGCAATGCTGATGAAGGAAAGAGTGAAACAGTTTTTCCAGAACCGGATTCATATTGTGAAAACCTGCCCGCTGTATGAGGTAACACAGGCACTGATTGACAGTGTGGACCTCGTACTGACAAGTGTGCCGGTGGAGACATTCCATAGTGAAAAAATCCTGCAGACACAATTATTGCTGGATGACCGGGATGTCCGCAATATTGAAACCTTCATGACGCATCACCATGAGGACAGCGGATATTTCAAGGAAATCTTTCGGGAGGATCTATATTTCACAAATCTGAAGCTGAAAACAAGAGATGAGGTACTGCATTTTATTACCGATGCTATGATCGAAAAGGGGTATATGAAGGAGGAAAACAAACAATCCGTATTCAAACGGGAGGCTATGGCGACGACTGAGCTGGGCAGTATGGTTGCCATGCCGCATTCCCTGGAAAATGATATGCTGGAGGCCAGTGTATCCGTAACGATTCTGGATAAACCGATCGTCTGGGATCAGGAAAAGGTACAGGTTGTCCTGCTGTTAAATATACCGAAGAGCAAATACGGCATGTGGGAAGATGTCTTCAAAACACTGTATAAATATCTGATACGTGATTTTGGTGTTCGCAGGCTTGCCAAGGGCTGCACCTATGAAGAGTTTATACGGGATTTGGAATATCAGAGGCAGGGAAAGGAATGAGGTTATGAAGGGAATTGAATTAAGTGAGAAAAATGTAAGGCTGCATGTAAGTGCAAGGGACTGGGAGGAAGCAGTCCGCATCGGCGGCAGGATTCTGGTGGAAAACGGAACCGCAAAGGAAAGCTATGTGGAGGGTATTGTAAATTCAATCAAAGAATACGGACCGTATGTTGTCATATCAAAGGGATTCGCCATTCCGCATACAAGAGCAGAGGATGGTTCTCTGGGCATCGGGTTTTCTCTGATTACACTCAGGGAACCGGTTTACTTCGACCCCAAGGATGATCCGGTTGAGGTCATGATCTGTTTTACCGCAATTGATTCCCAGACACATCTGGACATATTGAAAATGATTGTGACCTTTGTGGAAAAGGGGTATGTGGAGAAAATCGCAAAGCTGGATACGATCGATGAGCTCAACGCCCTGTTACAGAATGAAGAATAAGGTAGAAACGGCAACCCCGTGAAGATTGGAGGAAAATATGAAAATTTTAATGGTATGCGGTAACGGTCTGGGAAGCAGCTTTGCCTGTCAGATGACAGTGGAAACCGTGCTTCAGGAGCTTGGTGTCAGTGCCTCGCTGGATCATTGTGATCTATCCAGTGTGAAGGGAATGAAGGCGGATCTGATTCTTTCGGGTAAAAATTTTGAGAGCCAGTTCGCAAATCTGGAGCTGACGACACCGACCATCTTTTTGAACCGTCTGGTGGACAAAAATGAAATCAGGGAAAAGCTTGTACCATTCCTGAAGGAACAGGGCAAACTTTAAATTTTAAAAACAAGAGAGGAAGGGAACTACTATGCAAATTGTAAATTTTATCATTGACAACATTCTGACACAGGCACCGATCACCATCGCATTGATTGCGATGCTGGGATTGCTGCTGCAGAAAAAACCAACCGGACAGGTGATCTCGGGAACCTTTAAAACACTGCTGGGCTTCATGGTGTTATCAGCTGGTTCCAATGTCATTGTACAGGCACTTACGTATTTTGGGGCAATCTTTACCGAAGGCTTTGGCATGCAGGGGCTGGTACCCTCCATCGAAGCGATTAACGGACAGGCAATGGGGGAGCTTGGTCTGGGAAGTGAAATCGCACTAACACTGGGGGCAATCTTCATCTTCAATATTATCATTGCGCGCTTTACAAAATGGAAATATATCTTTCTGACAGGACAGGCACTGCTCTGGATGTCAACGATCTGCGCTGTCTTTGGATACTGGTGCGGACTGCGCGGGGTAACGCTAATTCTTGTTGGTGGACTGATTGGTGGAATCTTCGCTGTTGCCATGCCTGCGATTGCACAGCCTTATGTTAGAAAAATTACCGGCAACGATGATATCGCACTCGGGCATTTCTGTACTGTAGGCTATGTATTAACTGCATGGGTAGGTAAGCTGACCGGTGGTAAGAAATCAGTTTCCACAGAGGAGCTGCAGCTGCCAAAGGGTCTGGAATTTTTACAGGATACCTACTTGTCTATCGGTATCGTCATGATTCCGCTGTTTCTGGTAACGGCTTTCTTTGCGGGACCTGAGTTCTGTGCGGATTATGCAGGGGCAACAAATTATCTGGTACACGCCTTCCTGCAGGCAGTTCAATTTGTTGTAGGCGTATATGTATTGCTAGCCGGTGTCCGTCTGTTACTGGCAGAAATCGTTCCTGCGTTCCGTGGTATTGCTATGAAGCTGGTTCCGGATGCAAAGCCTGCACTGGACTGCCCGGTCTTGTTCCCATATGCACCTAACGCAGTTATTATCGGCTTTGTAAGTACGACGATCGGTTCTGTTATCGGCATGTTTCTCTTCCCGATGTTCGGTCTTCCGATGATCCTTCCGGGAATGATGACCAACTTCTTTGCCGGAGGCTGTGCCGGAATCTTCGGAAATGCGATGGGAGGTACCAGAGGTTGCATTATCTCCGGCATCATTCACGGCTTGTTTATCACACTCCTGCCTGCAATCCTGTCACCGATGCTGGCAGATATCGGATTCCTGAATGCAACCTGTACAGATGTGGATACCATCGTATGCGGGCTGCTGTATGGCTGGCTGTTAAAACCGGTTCTCGGCTTGTTCTAGGAGCTTGTATATGTTCTTTAAACGCAAAGAAAAGAAAGAGGAGCCTGTACAGGAAGAGGTACAGGATACTGGTGAGCTGCTGGCAAACGCACAACGAGCTGTTGCAGAGCTTAAGGATAAGAGTGGAGAGGAACGCATTGCGGCATTAAACGAAATAGGAATCCTGTATGCGGAAGCAAAACAGACTGATGAAGCTATCACATATCTGGAAATGAGTCTTTCGGAAAAGAAGGATCTGGGGAAGGGATATCGTACACTGCTGAATCTGTATAATACCAAACGAAGAGAGGCCGCAAAGGCAAAGGATGATGAACAGATTCAGTATTATCTTCGTAAGATTGATGAAATGATGGCGATTTCCAAGGAAGTCACGAGAGCCAGCTTTTAAAACCGGAAACGATATAATAAAAACAAGGAGGAGCTTGGAATGTATAAGAATCTGATAGAAATGTTTAGGGAAAATGAAGGAAAGGGAGCTGTGGGAGCCTTCAATCTGCACTGCTTTGAAATGCTGCCGGCAATGATTGCGGCTGCACAGGAATTGGGAACACCCATCATTATTCAGACGTCTCTGGGGACTGCGGAATATATCGGATTTGAGGCACTGATTGCGGCTGTCAAAGCATTGGCACAGAAAGCGGATATCAATGTATGTCTGCATATGGATCACTGCAAATCCATAGAAGCGTTAAAAAAAGCAATAGATCTAGGGTATTCCAGTGTTATGTATGACGGCAGTGATCTGCCACTGGAGGAGAATATCAAAAACACACAGGAGGTCGTTGCCTACGCCCATGAGCGCAATGTATCTGTGGAAGGGGAAATCGGAAGCATTGGAGGAGCAGAGGATGGTATTGTGGTGGAAAAAAGCGATGCCGCCTACACTAAGCCTACGGATGCAATCCGTTTTGTAAAGGAAACGAACGTGGATGCTTTGGCAGTCGCAATCGGAACTACTCATGGACAGTATAAATCCAAAGCAAACATAAATTATGAGCTGCTGGAAACCTTACAGGATAAGCTGCCGGATGTCGGACTTGTGCTGCATGGCGGTACCGGTGTCAGTGATGAGGATATGAAGCGATGTGCAAAGGGTATGAAGAAAATCAATGTCGGCACGGAATTAAATAAATCTTATATTGAAGAAGTGAATGCCAGCTTCCCGGATGCAACACCGTTAACATCTTTACGAAAGCTGTTTACGCCGGCAAACGATCATATCAAACGTATCATCACAGAAAAATCCACATTATTTAAGATATAGCCAAATGCCAGCGGAACGGTGGGCATTTGTATAACAGAATCAGATAACACCTGATGAAAACAAACAAAGGAGAAGCTGTAAAGTGAAAAAGACACTCGTATTGCTGGCAGGCTATCCGGGTACCGGAAAATCCTATCTGATGCGTCAGATTCAGGAAGCATATCCAACATTCCAAATCCTTTCCCCGGATGCCTATAAAGAAGAAATGTGGGATCGTTACGGTTTTGATACGATGGAGGAAAAAGAAGCCGATATACAAAAGGCTTGGCTAGCATATTACAAGGATATGAAGGATAAGATGCAGACGGATATATCCATTCTGAGCGATTATCCCTTCAGTGATAAACAAAAAAGCAGACTGGAACAATTGGCAGCCACACACGCCTATCAGATTGTGACCATACGGCTTGTGGCAGCTTTAGACATCTTGTATGAACGCCAAAGAGCACGTGATCTGGATGATACACGCCACCCGGGACATATTGCCGGCAGCTTTCACAAGGGAGATATACTTCAGAGCAGGGATGAGCAGCCCTGTATGGTTGGTTATGAGGAATTCATGAACCGGTGTAAGAACCGTGGGTATGGAACCTTTGCATTGGGTACGGTGCTAGAGCTTGATGTTACCGATTTCAGCCGTGCGGATTATCCTGCCCTCATGCAGAAGCTGAACAGAATATTACGATAAGTCAGTAACTCAGAAAAGCGGTATTTTACATATAAGCGACTAGCTGCTATATCCTTCTGATATGCGAAATTAGATAATAGAAATCAAGCCTAAATTTCAGAAAATAATACTTCATTATCAGCAGATTACTTGTCTGCGACAAAAAGATGGAATCTTCCATTTTTTTGAGAAATATGTATAATATAAATAGGCTATCTTTGAAAGATAGTGTTGTTCTTGCACATACCGTAAATGATTTTAGCTAGTTTAGCGGTACATGCAACCTTGGCGGCTTTTGAATTTAACGGGTTCAATTGCTGCCTTTTCTTTTGATAAAACTGATTGATGGGAACATGTTTTATACTCTTTTCGGTGAAAAAGAAAACTATCAGAATCATATAAAATGGTTGCTGTATTAAAAAATGTTTGATAGACAAGAAAATTGAAAAATGAATGAATTTACGAAGATGACAAACGCTTACTGCCTTGTCATCTTTCTTTAAATAACCATGGACATCATTTTTTGCTTCAAATGCCTTAAACTATAATGTTATATCATATAGAAATGAATGAATCTGGTATCATTTATAATGAGTTGAAGAAAATTGATTTTCTTTCATCTTTTCACAATTCACTGCGTTATACAGAATGAGGAGGGGCGTCATGCAGATGAAAATAAATAAACATGATGTTTCTAAGGAAGCAGAGCTGGAAACAGCCATACGGGATGCCTATCCGAAAGTGTATTCCTACCTGTATCATCGAACACTGGATGCGGCACTGTCCAAGGATCTGACACAGGAAACCTTTTACCGGTTTTACAGACATCTGGATCAATATGAGGAACAGGGAAAGCTGCTGAATTTTCTATACCGTATTGCTAGGCATTTGGTGTATGACCATACCCGCTCCAGACGGTATACGGACGAGCTGCAGGAGGAGCAGATGCGCGATGATACGTATAATGGTGAGCGGCTGTTTCAGAAGAAGGAGGAATTTGTAATTCTTCGTTCATGGATAAGCGAGCTGCCTCCGCATTTGCAGGATGTGCTTCTGCTGCGGTATGATGAAGGATTGAAATACCGGGATATCTCACAGATTACGGGAATTCATGTTTCCACTGTGAAATCGCAGGTAAGGCTGGCACTCCATATATTGAAAAAACGTGCTCAGAAGGAGGGATGGAAGTGAAAAAAGAAAGGATTCGCCTGGAAACGCTGGAAATACCGGACATACCGGAGGACGATATTGTGGAGGTTATCACAAACGTAAAGGAACTGCTACAAAAGCGTGCTGTGAAAAAATATGAAAGCAGTATACTGAAAAGTCTGCGTGAGCTGCTGTATGTACATGGTTGGAAAAGTATTGTATTACAGGGGGGACTGACACTGCTTGTGGCACTAGCTGTATGGCTGTGTCTGCCAAATGGATATAAGATGAATTCTGTAGCCTTTCTTTCACTTGGAAGCTCTCTGTTGTCTGTTGCTGTTACAGTAGAGGTTTTCCGATGTGATATCTATGGTATGAAGGAGCTGGAAATGGCGTCGCCTTATTCGCCGCAGCGTATGCTTATGTGGAAAATGCTTCTGCTGGGTGGTATCTCCTTTCTGGGAATTCTGATTATCGCAGTCAGCATCTCCCTGCAAACGGATATTCATCTGCTTACGCTGCTGTATAGCGGCTGTATTCCGTTTTTGCTGCTGAATGCCTTTACCTTACACCTATATGCCCATGATCAGGTTTTGCAGGTGTTTCTGACGGTATACGGCTTTGCGGCAGGTGGTCTTGTCCTGCTGGAGCTGTTTGGAGTGGGATATTGGATCGGTTTTCTGGAACAATATGGCGGGCAGCTGTTTCTTGCTGTTCTGGTATACAGCGGTTATGTCCTGTGGGACCATTGCAGGAGGAATCTTCATGTGTAGACTGTGTCTGCGTGAGCTGCATAAATTTTTCCACTCCCGGCTGCATTGTGCCCTGCTGTGTGTCCTGCTGCTGTTTCCGCTTCTGCATCTTGCTTTTACGCTGCATGCGCAGACACAGGAGCGCTACGCCTTGCTCAATGATAAGGTATTGAACGCAAAAGAAGCAAAAGCCATAGCGGACGATCTGCGCAGAAGCATGTCCGGGACAGTGCAGAAGAGCTGGATTGCCGATCGAAAGCAGGAGCTGGAAAAGCTTGTCGAGCAGGGAATCCAGAAAGAGGATATTCGCTATCAAACACTGGATCAGGCATACTGGGACGGCTATCGTACCATGGAAATGGTGGATGCCATACGATTGGACCCGCAGACACCTGCTATCGTACGACATGATTTGAACACACACCAATGGCGCTATGGTCCATACGAGGGCTGGATGAGCCGCATGAAGATATTTGAGAACACTGCCAAGCTGTATGCACTCTTCTGCCTGTTTCTGTTTGGAAGTATGTTTAATCAGGAGGAATCCTGCGATATGCTGGAGCTGTTGAAAAGCTGCCGAAAGGGGAGGAGGAAGCTTGCCTGTGCCAAACTGATTGTCTCTTTTTCACTGGCACTCATGCTGGCGGCCGCGCTGTATATCATACTGTCTGTATCAACCTCTATGATCCTGGACTTATCCGGTGGGGATACGACACTCATGATGCTGAGAACACTGCATATCTATACATTTTCACAGATTGATTTGCAGGCGCTTGGATTGTTGCTGCTCAGTGGAATAGCGTGTACTCTGTTTGCTGTCTTCACCTCCGTCATAGTAAAAAAACCGGCAGTTTCGCTGGGACTTGGCATGCTCTTTTTTCTATTGCCGATGCTGATAGCGATGGATGGTCTGCAAACCTCGTGGACATCATTTTTTCCATCCAATTTCCTTTCCTTTCGGGCAATCGATCAGCTTATGACAACGCCATGGCTTGCTGTTTTGGGAAACCTCTATCATCGACTGCCCCTGTTGTGTGCTGTATGGGGCTTTCTGTGTATCGTGCTGATTCCGGTTATGATTACAAAACACAGCAGCGTCCGTTCACGGTCGATTACACGTATGATGAGTACATTGAGGAAGGGGACAAAACGGAAACCGAGCCATAGCAATCATAGTATCCATTCATAGGCTAATCATAGAAATCTGTGCAGCTTCCACGATGAAGGAAGAGCGAACGGAAGGACAGAAATGAAGGGATTCAACAAATGAAACAACATACAGAAAATTATATACTTGTATTCAGTAAGAGATAGGAGATCTATATGAATGTAAAACTGGAACAGCTGTCCAAGCACTTTGGAAGCGTAATGGCGGTTCAACATATGAATGCCGTATTAAAGCCGGGAATCACCGGTCTTCTGGGAGCGAATGGCAGCGGAAAAACCACACTGCTGCGCATGATGGTCAACGTACTGCCTCCGGATGAGGGACATATCCTATATGGTGATATTGACATACGGGAAAAACGGGAGGAATATCTCGCCAACATCGGCTATATGCCACAGCATCTGGGGATGTATCCAACCTTTCGGGTTGAGGAATTCCTTCAGTATATGGGGGCTGTCAAGGGATTGACGAAGTCCTATACGACGCAGCGTATTCAGGAGCTTCTTCCTGCAGTTCACCTGGAGCCACAGCGGAAAAAGAAAATCCGGACGCTTTCCGGCGGCATGCGGCAGCGCCTTGGCATAGCACAGGCACTGCTGAATGATCCTGCTGTCCTGATTCTCGATGAACCGACGGCAGGACTGGATCCAAAGGAACGAAACCAGTTTTCCCAGCTTTTAAGCGAGCTGTCCAAGGATAAAATCATTTTACTGTCAACACATATTGTCAGTGATGTGGAAGCCATAGCCGATCAAATTATGATCATGAAGAAGGGCTGTCTGATTGCTCATGATACACCGCAAAAGCTTCTTTCGGTGCTGGATGGCAGGGTGAAGGAGCGTCAGGTATCACAAAGGGAACTGGAGCAGCTGCGTGGGAATGCGGTTATATGCTATCAGCGTGCATCAACACAGGGAACACTTGTCCGCTATCTGGATGAAACAGGCAGGGATGCCTGCAGTGTGGAGCCGACCCTGAACGATTTGTATTTATATCATTTTCAGGAGGAAGAGGCATGAGACTGTATTTGCTGGAATGTAAAAAAATAATGACCTCCCGCTTTCATCTGATTCTTTTACTGCTGTTTATGATGCTTCCGATGGTCATTTTTCAAAATAGAATTACGGATACCGGAGAAAATACGAATCCTTATCGGCATGCGGATGGAAGCAGGATGAGCAAGGAAGAAATTCAGGAGGAAGTGCATCATGAAAAATTAAAATGGACCGGTACCATGGATACAGCGTGGTGGAACCGTTTAAAGGTGGCAAAAAAAGCGGCAGATAAACGCATAGATACGCATTTTTTCAACATGGAGAAAATGAATGCACTGTATGGGAAAGACTGGTATGAGGATTATCAAAGCAATAAAAGAGATTACGCCTATGCGGATGATACAAAGGAAGCAAAAAAAGGAAAGCGGATTCTCTATCTGCGCGAGGAGTTTCTACCAAATTATAAAGAGGATATCGCAGATGAGGTGGTCAGCATGCTGTATTTGAATTATGGAAAGACTATGCTAGCGGATAAACCATGGAACAGTGAGGATGGCACCTTTGGGACGATGTACAGCTCATTTAATAATGAAAAGGTCGCAGCCCTGGTATATTCCCTTGATGTGAGCAGGGCTGAGCTTCAGCTGCTGAAGGATTACATGAATGAAAAGAAATCCTTTCATTACGGAGACAGCAGAGAATGGTTTTCCTTACTGGAAACCTATTCCACAGTAGGCATCGTGCTTATGGTGTGGGTACTGGTGATATCCAGCAATGTGGTCAACAGGGAGCGTAAACAGAATATGCTGGAGGTGCTCAGCTCCTGCAGCAGAGGCGGCAGCGCTTTATTCTTGTCCAAGCTGGCCGCTGTGATAACCTGTGCACTGATTGGCTTGCTGCTGATGATTCTGCCGGTAACACTGTATGCGTGGCTGTCCGGAAATCTCGGTGATATGGAGGTAAATATTACCGAGGGTCTGCATATGATTTCTATATTTACCTATCAGGAGGGATTCCTCATATCCATGGAGGTTCTTGTGCTGGGAGCTGTTGTCTGTGCAATTCTGGGAACACTTGCTTCCACCTTCCTGAAATCCTCTTATGTATCACTTGGACTCTGCATGCTGTGTATGCTTGCAGGTACTGCTCTGTCCTCCCACACATCCTGGATGAAGCTGTTTCCCTTTAAATTTATGGAAATTACATGTGTCGCAGTAAGAGGCTTCACCTGCAATCTGTTTGATCATGCCTTTTTCCTCTGGAAGCTGCTTCCTCTTGTATGGATTCCCTGTACGATCCTGCTTTGCTATGCAACCCTGCGCATCTATTGCTCCCGCTCTTATCACAGAATTTAGAAGCTATAAAGCAGGAAGGGAATAGGCTGTTCATGAAAGAGGATGAATGAGCATAGCTTTAGATAAAATGAACTGAAAAGAGGATATATACATGTTATACGTGTTCTATTGCACCCCTGTGGATATGAGGAAGGGGAGTCTTTATTGATAAACAAGGTCAATGGACGGTGAAAGGTAACGGATATAATTGTGCAGCATAGAACTTACGTAGTTGTTTGAAAAACAAACTTATAGGAAAACAGTGTACGAACAGGCTGGAATATGATATATTTATAGCATTCAAAAGCGAGGGATAAGCGATGAAAAAAAATATATATTTTCTGATTCCCGTATATGCACTGTACATATTCGGAATGTTTTATGTGATGCTGCCGCCGTTAAACTGGCATGCACCTGCCTTCTGGAAGTTTCTTGCGTTAAGCGTTGGACCGTTGCTGGTGCTGCTGATTGTATTTTCCTTTACCAAACGGCAGATTGATTCTTTTCAGAACTGGCGTTCATCCTTTCATAATAAGAATGTCGTCAATATGACAAGCGAACAGAAGCGCTGGGGAACGATTTGCAAGATCTCTATTCTGGCACTGATTTTTGTGGTTGTCTTCCCATCCGCCGCAACGCTGGTTACTTCACGTATCTTCCATGCAAAGGCATTCTCACAGAGAATTGAACCAAAGGATGTGGATTTCAGCGAGGTTCCGCAGGTGGACTTTAAAAAGACACCGATCATCGACCGTGACAGCTCTATCCGTCTGGGAGATAAGGTTATGGGCAATATGACGGAGTGGGTATCCCAGTTTGATGTCAGCAATGAGTATACACAGATTTCCTACAAGGACAGTGTGTATCGCGTGACGCCGTTAACCTATAACGGATTTATCAAATATTTCAAAAACAAGAGCGGCGGGGTGCCGGCCTATATCACGGTGGACAGCACCAGTGGAAAAACGCAGCTGGTGAAGCTGAAGGATCTCGGTCTGGATGGTATGAAGTATGTACCTTCTGCATACTTTAATGATAATCTGAGCCGTCATCTGCGTTTCCAGTATCCGACAGAAATATTCGGAGAGCCATCCTTTGAAATCGATGAGGAAGGAAGACCGTGGTACATTTGTACGACCTATACGTATTCCGGCGTCGGAAATAAGAAGCGTGTGACCGGAGCCGTATTCCTGGATCCGATCACCGGGAAAAGTGAGAAGTATGATACCAAGCATATACCTTCCTGGGCAGACCGTATCTATCCGGAATCTCTTGTTGTGGAGGAGCTGGACGACAACGGCAGTCTGAAGAAGGGGTTCTGGAACTCCCAGTTTGGACAGACCGGTGTCATTGTAACATCCGAGGGCTATAATTATCTGGAAAAGAACGGGGATATTTGGCTGTACAGCGGACTGACCTCCGCAAATGCAGATGAATCCAATCTGGGCTTTGTGCTGGTGAATCTGCGCACGCATGAAGCGATGAAAATCGCAACGGCGGGTGCCAATGAAAAAAGCGCTATGAAAAGTGCGCAGTCCGAGGTGAAAAACTACGGCTACCAGTCCACCTTCCCGCTGCTGATCAACATCAAGGGAAACCCGGTTTATCTAATGTCTTTGAAGGACAATGGTCTGATTAAAATGTATGCAACGGTTTCTGCTGTGGATTATCAGAAGGTTGCTACTGTTTACACAGATGAAGGTCTGGATGCCCTGTTTAAAAAGACACTGAATCTTTTGGGAAGCGGCAGTGAGGACAGTATCAGTAAGGAGTCCTTAAAAACAGAAGATATTACGGTTGCCGGAGTGGAAAAAATCAATATGGACGGCAATACGATCTATTATATTCAGTCGGAAAAGGGCGATATTTATAAGATTAGCTTTACGACGAAATATGAAAATCAGCTCGTATTCCTGAAAACAGGCGATAAGCTGAACATATCCTATATTGATGCCGAGGGTATCAAAACAATCAAGGAATTGAAATAAAGAGAGCATCCCTGCGAATTTATAGGGGGATGCTTTTTCTATATCCGGCGGTGGTTTATTTAAGTGATATTAAACGTTCAGTCTTTGCTTCCATAGAATCAAATGAATTACAGTATGAATATATACACATATGACCATTTCCACAAACAAAAAATCCCTGTATCGTTATTTATGGAAACTAATGCTTTTCTTTCGCGAAACAGAATGAAGTAAATATATGCAGTATAGGTATCATTTTCAGCTTTGGTTATAATGCAGTCAGCGCAGTTCTTCGAGGTCTGGGTGATGCTAAAAGTCCGCTGTACTTTATCATAACAGCCTGTATTGTCAACGTCGTGCTGGACTTTCTGCTGGTTGCCGGCTTTCATATGGGAGCCGCAGGTGCTGCAATAGCGACGACATTTTCTCAGGGTGTATCGCTGATTCTGGCAATCATGGTTTTTGCGTAAACAGAATTTCAGCTTTGATTTTCATGTATCCAGCTTTCATCTGCATAAGGATAAGGCATTGCTATTGTTGAAAATCGGACTGCCTATTTCTTTGCAGGAGGTCATATCAGCAATCTCTTTTCTTTGCATTGCCGCAATTATCAACGGCTTCGGTGTCGCTGCCAGTGCTGCTGCCGGTATCTGTAATAAATTCGAAGGCTTTGCCATGCTTCCGTCAACGGCAATCGCATCCGCCATCAGTACAGTCGCCGCACAGAATATAGGAGCCGGTAACTGGAAGCGTGCTGGTAAAGCCTTGTGGATCAGCGTTCTGTTTGCCTTTACCGCTTCCATGGTATTCTTTATCTGGGCCGGTATATCGTCTGAAAGCATCCTGCGGATTTTCAAAGCAGAGGGTGCAGTTATCATTGCAGGAGAACAATATCTGCATTATTTCCGCTATGATTTTCTGCTGGTTGCTTTTGGATTTACAATGAACGGCTTTTTCAATGGCTGCGGGCGAACTCTGTTCGCCATGGTAAATGGTATAGCGGCATCTCTATGTATTCGTATCCCTCTTGTATTTATTCTGTCGCAATATGGGAATCATGATCTTACCGGAATTGGTCTTGCAATTCCTGCCGCAACGCTTGTATCTGTGATTGCCGCGATCATCTATTACCGTCGCGGAAAATGGAAACAGGCACTTACGGTGTAAAGCAGAAATAACATACATGCACCTGGTTTTAGAAGAGGAGGACACTTATGTTTCCTGGCTTCGATAACCAGTGAGTATATAGGAAGCAAAATCTGTCTCTCATCCCTGTGTAATTGCAAAAAAGCTCCTTTGTTCTTATGAAGAGGAACGCTGATTGCAGTCATACAGGGATTTTTTATAAAAAGAAGTCCTGTATCGGGTTTCGACAAGTGCTATTTTCTCACTTTTCCTGTATAATATTGCCATACGAATAAAAGGAGAAATGCATGGAACAAATAAAAGAAACAAGCCTGAAGTTTTCAGAATCACCGCTCTGTCCGATTGCGGCTGACGTCATCAGTGATGGAGAGAGTATTTATTTTTATATGTATGATCTAGATTTTGAAAATGAACGGTTGATTGCCCGCTCTGCCTGCTGGGTGAAAAATCTGGTGGAGGCACCTCTTTCCTTTCAGAAAGATAAAATTGATGAGGATCATCAGCCGGTACTGCCTGCTATGTTTGTAGATGAGGATATGGATATAAAACCATGGAATGAGGATGAGCTGGAAATTGTCTGGAGTAAGGAAGGACATATCGCCGGTTTACTGCATAACAATGAAATTGTCTGTGTCATACCATCCTGGGCAGACGGTCACAACTTTCCCGGCTATGCTCTGTATGCCAAGGAAAACAATATGGTTGCATGGAGGCTGAAGGATGCAAGCCCTATGGTGGAACGTATACTGGAAGGGAAGACGTTCTGGAAACAGGAATTTAATGAGGTATGGAAAAACTATAACACCCCTTATTTCTCACAGCTCAGTGATTTGTTCGGGGCCGCTACCAACTGCTATGACTTAAATAAAGACCGTTTTCCAAGCAGACTGCTGTTAACCTTTGAAAAGGATGGGATGTCCTATGGCTTTACCATTGGGGCCGGTATGTTTTCTATGCCGAATGCAGACCGTTATTATGCGGAGTATGAAGACTATGCCCGATGTGAATATGCTGTTCAATATCCCAGCAGTTCGTTAAGCAGGGAAGATGAAATGGAGCTGTTCTCCTCGATCGCCGGCTTGTGTTCGCTTCCATGGCATGCGATTGACTGCGTCGGACACGGACATACGCTGGATATCCCGGTCAAGGAAACGTATGGCTGTGTGCTAATCGATGATGATAAAAGCGGTGATCCGTTACCTCTGCATTTAAAAAAGGAAGGCGTACATGTATACTGGATTCGCAGTGTGGAGGATGAGATATTTGCACAGCTCAAGGATGAGGAAAAGAAAGAGCAGCTGCTGGAACAGCTCTGCCTGCATACCGAATTGCTGTAAGTTACAGTGCGAAAACATCTATAGTCAGGATAAAGGCAAAAAGAACAGAACCATATGTGTGCGCTCTGTTCTTTTTATCTGGAATCCACTGTGTTTTCATGCATCATTCTTTACTTAACAAGGCGATTTCCTCTTTCAACAGCTGCTGTACACTGTCAAATGATAAGGCGGAAGACTGTGCCATATCCTCTAAAATATCTTTTATATGCGCCCGCATGATTCCCCTGGCGGGCCCCTGAGCGTTCAGCTCTACATGGTCAAACCAGGGAATGTCATGTAGCTGCCGCTGTCGCTGCTTCTGGATATCATCCATAGCTTTCAGCTGTTCGATATATTCCTTTACATAGCGAAGGGTGGCCGCTTCATCATGTAGTGCCGCACTGTAGATATACAGCTGGGACATTATCGGGAGAGGGAGCTGAAACAGGTGGTTTAAGCCTTCCATCAGCTGCAGATAGCTTCTTAATATATCCATACGGTTATTGCGCTTTGCCAGATTACACATATTTAACAGTATCATCCCTATCTGATGATAGTGGGAAAACAGCTGTGCCTGCAGCATATGCATAGCCTCGTCTTCATCCTTGATCTGCATGGCAAGCGTACCTTCCAGAGAAGAGGTGTCCGCAAGTCTGGGCAGCTTTTGAAGCAGCTGCAGACCTTCCTCATAGCGCTGCTCCATAGACAGAAAGTTCACCAGGAGGATACCGGCAAGCTGTTTTTTCTCTAAATCTGCTGATTGTGAAACCTCAGTTGCCAGCTGCTTTGCGAGTGCCAAAAATTCATTTGCCTGGTCTTCCTCCTGTACCAGCAAAAGCACCTGCATATATAAGCGAGCAATTGACAGCTTTAGGCTTTCACTGTTGGGATACTGCCGTATCATGCTTGTGACATACGTCATCGCTTCATGAAACGGAGCGCTTTGAAACTGCTGCAGCAGTTTCTCACACAGCGTTTTCACATCCACCTCGCTCAGATTTTTTTCAAAATTCAACAGCTCATCAATACTGATATCAAAAATTCGTGCTAAAATGGGAAGTGTGGATATGTCGGGACAGCTGCTGCCATGCTCCCATTTACTCACGGCCGCAGAGCTGACATGAAGCAGCGCTGCCAGTGCTTCCTGAGTATAGCCCTTTTCATTTCGAAGACGAACGATGTTTTTTCCAATATCCATATGTATTACCTTTACTTTCTACAAGTACCTGTATCTACAGTATACGGCAGAAGAGAGCTTCATGCAATGGAGGACAGGTTAACATAATATTGAAAAATTTAACTGTCGGTTAAAGTAAGGAGGGATGTTTATGAGTACCTATGTCATGAGTGATGTACATGGTCTGAAGAATCGCTATGATGCCATGCTCAAGGCTCTTGCATTGAAGGAGGAGGACACGCTGTATATACTGGGGGATGTGATTGACCGCGGAAGGGATGGGATTGCCATCCTTCTTGATATTATGAATAGAGATAATGTACATATGCTACTGGGTAATCATGAGTATATGATGAAGCAGTATTATGAAGCGGTACATCATGTGATCACCGATATGCATAAGGCATGGGGAGTCATGGATCGCTGGAAACACAATCAATGTACAACAACCATGGATGCCTTTGAACGTTTGAATAACATCCAGCAGCGTGAGCTTCTGGACTATCTGGATCAGCTTCCGCTTGCTGTCTGTGATCTCAGGGTGAATGATGAATTGTTCTACCTTGTACACGGCAGTGCGCAGACGCAATTTTTACACGGTATCGTTACACAGCAGGATATGGAAGGAACAGAAGCAGTGATTGAGCAGTTTGTATGGGATCGCATGGATGTACATATACGCCCGTTTGATGATCGTACCGTGATTGTCGGACATACACCGACACTGTTTTTCCAGCAGGAGCGTCCCTATGCAATCTGGACGGATACAGGAGATCTGAAAACTGCACGGGTTGTGGACATTGACTGCGGCTGTGCGGCGGATGATATGCATAGCAGACTGGGGGTTATCTGCCTGGATACGCGAACAGTACAATATTTTTAAAAACAGGTTGACTCTGACATAGTGTCATAGCGTATACTTCGTATGAGCTCAGGAAAGCGAGGTCCCTTGCATGTTGAAAATCGGTGATTTTTCGAAGCTGTCCAGAATCAGTATCCGGATGCTGCGGTATTATGAGAAGCATAATCTGTTGAAGCCCTGTCATGTGGATGAGAAGAGCGGATATCGCTTTTATGCACATGAACAGATTTTTGAGGCTGCCAAAATACGGTTTCTAAGGGAGGCGGGCTTCAGTGTCGCCATGATGGAGGAAATCATGACACAGTATGACAGTCCGCAGGAAATTCAGCGGTATTTTCAGATACGTATGAAGGAACTGGAAGAGGAACAGCAAAGGATTTCGAATACACTGATTCGACTGAAACGGGCACAGAAGCTGCTCGATAAGGAGGATACGTTTATGAAGTATACGGTAGAAGTCAAACACATCAAAGGAATGTATGCCGCAACCCTGCGTACTGTGATTCCCACATATGAGCGTGAGGATCTGGTATGGAAGAGGATGTACAGCATCCTTGCGGAAAAGCATCTGGATATCACCTTTGCACAGCCGCAGAATGCTCGCGCATATTTCTTCGATGAGGGATTTTCAGAAAAGGATGTTGATTTAGAAATTGCCACGGAGGTAGTCGGTGATTATGAGGATGTTGAGGATATCCGGTTCCGTCAGCTGAAGGATGAAACAGTTGCCAGCGTAACCTTTACCGGTGATTACAGCCAGATTACTGAGGTCTGCATGGCGATTACGATGTGGATCAAGGAAAGCGGATATGAGTTGAACGGAGCGAATTTCTGTATCTATCACAAGGGCTGGGGACAATGTGATGATCCAAAGGAATTTGTGACAGAAATCTGTTTTCCGATACGTAAATAAGAATAGAAGGAAAAAGAAAACAATCCTGTTTAAGAAGCATGCAGGATTGTTTTTACTGTACACGATTGAATGAAATTTTCGATATGCATTATTTCATATGCTCATCGAGGAAATGGAAAATCTTCTGATAATACGCCTTCGGCTGTTCATACATATTGGCTCTGTGTCCGCTGTTTTCCACAATGTAGAGGTCCTTCGCGGACTGACAGGCATCATATAGGCAAAATGCCATATCGCAGGGCACATGCACATCCTCTTCACCATGGAGAAACAGGGTTGGAAGTACGGCCTTTTCCATTTTCGGCAATGCGCTTGCCTTACGGATACCGAATTTCATTTTCTGTTTTACAAGAACACCCATGGAATCAAGAATTGGAAACGGAGGCATTTTATAATAATGCGTCATCTGCCAGGAAAGAATATCATACACCGAGGTGTACCCGCCGTCCTCAATGATACAGCGTACTGCGGCAGGCAGTTTGTCCTGCGGACAGAACAGAATCGTGTCCGCGCCCATGGAAATGCCATACAAAACGATTTCCGCCTGTGAATCCATTTCCAGAACCGCATCGATCCAGCGAAGTAGATCCTTGCGCTCATTCCAGCCAAGTGAAATCAAAGAGCCTTCACTCTCTCCGTGTGAGCGCGCATCCGGGGTCAGCACATGATAGCCCTGTTCATGAAAGGCTCTTGCGATTGTCCGCATATCCTCCTTGCAGCAGGCGTAGTCATGCAAAACCATTGCCCAGCGGTGTGATGTATGGTCATGGGAAGGATAGATCATGCCAACCAGCTGCAGACCGTCTTCACTCTCTACAGATACCTTGTCAACAGCAACATTCTGTAGCCATTTCTTACAGAGCAGCAGTTCCTTGTGGCGCCGTGTTTTCTGTTCATCATTCAGATCCGCGTCAGCCAGACTCAGCTGCTTCCCCTTTTTCAGTTTTTTTCGGTTCAGCGTCTGGTCGAACAGTGTCCGGCACAGAAAGAAATCGGTTGCGGCAGCAAGTGTGGATGCTGCCCCCAGCCCGGTGATGATTTTTGATTTTTTGCTCATGTTGTCAGCTCCCATCTAATTTGTTTCATTATCTATATTATATAATGAAATCTGTGAAATTACGAGCGGAAACGTTTACATATCGTATGAAAGGTACAAAAAAGTTGTTTTTAGCACGTTGCAGGCTGAGCATTCTGCAAGGGGAATTTTAAGATGGAAAGCCAGGGCGGTATCTGTCATAAAAGACAGGTCTGTAAGGTAGAAGGGGATGAGGTACACCATGGTTGTCTATTGATAAGAATGTCCTTTTTATTATGATAAGGGAAATTAAGACTGTTAATCTATCGTGCTAAAAAAACAAATAGTGGTAAACATCAGGGATATTCATAATAAACGTAAGCAAGGCAGTGATCAGAGGCCATCTGTCATCTGTTGAAAATAATAACCATTTTGTGAATCAGCTATCGCATATAAAATTCTAAAAGGGAAATATCAGATATCACTTTGCAATGAAACAATGTTACGTTATAATTTCCTTATAATAAAACAATGTTACGTTAATGGGCGCGGCTGATGAAGCATACCGGTAACTGATACACAGACAGAGCAAACACACGCGCGCAGAACGTATGAAAAGAGGATGATGGTAATGTTTCGAAGCTTAAAATTTCTATGGTGTTATGCATGGAGGGTTGATAAGGGGTATTTGATCTCTCTAGTTTTGTATCAGATCAGCAATTCTCTGACACCTATTTTAATTATGATTTTTCCTAAATTCATTATCGATGAGTTTATGGGAGAAAATGATTTTCATCTGCTATTACAGCTGGTTGTGTTTTTTACAACAGGTATTTTTCTGACAAAGCTTTTATCCAGCTACTTTGAAAATACGGCATTTTATAAACGCTGTATCATACTGGAGCGATTTCAAACAGAGCTTGGAGAGCGCCTGATTAAGACAGATTTTGAAAATTTAGAGGATTCCTCTTTTCTGGATATGAAGCAGAACGCTGAGAAATTTCTGTACGCAAATGGTCAGGGCTTCAGCTTTGTATTGGATAGAGCTGTGAATATCATAGGAAAGCTTTTTATATTTACTACCATTTTCTCAGTGCTACTGGCGATGAATGCAATGATACTAGTCATATTTGTTATTCTGGTTCTCTTCAACAGCATAGCACAAATGCATTTAAAAAGGCGCTATGCAGATTTGGAAATGCAAAAGAATCCTAAGGAGAGAAGGCTGTCCTATCTGAATAGCCTGCTATCCGATGTAGCCTATGCAAAGGAAATACGAATCAACGGGCAGCATGAATTTTTTATTTCGAAGCTGCAAGGCGTTCTCAGAGAACTATGGCTCTTTTACCGCCGGCAGATGCAGCTGTTGAATTATTCACAGGTTATTTTACATTTTGTTGATCTGCTGCAGCGGGGAATTGCGTACCTGTATATGATATATGCGGTTTCCAGGCATCTCATAACGATTGGCGATTTCACTCTGTATATCAATGCTGTCGCAACCTTTACCGATGCCATGAACGATGTGCTGGATAGTATCAATGATGTGCGGCAGTATAGTATTTATTTTGAATCGGTTGAGCGTTATCTGAATCTGCCCATGAAAATTCATGCGGAAACAGCAGTTTCTGTTTCGTTTCCCGAGGAAATTGAATCTATTGAATTTCGTAATGTAAGCTTCACCTATAAGGGCAAATCAAAACAGGCGCTTCATAAGGTGAACTGCAGATTTTCAGGTAAGGAAAAGGTCGCAATTGTCGGTGAAAACGGAGCTGGAAAATCTACCTTTATCAAGCTGCTGTGCCGCTTATATGAGCCTGAGAGCGGTGAAATCTTAATCAATGGTATCAATATAAAGGAGTTTTCGTATCAGGAATACAAGGAAAAGATATCCGCCATATTTCAGGATTATCAACTCTTCTCTTTCAACATTGCAGAGAATATCGGCCTGCAGGATGAGATAGAGGAAGCGCGCATTTTAAAAGATTTGCAGCAGCTTGGCATGAAGGAGGTTATTGCAGCATTGGATCAGGGGGTATATACAGCTCTTCACAAGGACTTTGATCCTCATGGTTTTGAACCTTCGGGAGGACAGGGACAAAAATTGGCAATTGCCCGTGCATTGTATAAAGATGCTTTGATTATTGTGTTGGATGAGCCTACAGCAGCATTGGATCCAAGAGCAGAAAATGAAATTTACAATACATTTTCCAATCTAGTGAAAGGAAAGCTTGCTATTTATATCTCCCATCGTCTGTCAAGTACGAGGTTTTGTGATACGATTCTTGTCTTAAAGGAGGGGAGCTTGATCGAATGCGGCACACATGAGGAGCTGCTTGACTTGCATGGTCTGTACGCTGAGCTGTATGCGATGCAGGCAAAATATTATAGATAGTGAACAAACAGTTCCTGAATACTCATATGACGGGGCAGAGAGCAGCTTCTGCATTCTGTCTTTTTTTATTGACTTAGTTAAATGTAAGTGCTATCATAAGTATAGAGGTGGGTGGGGACATGAAAAATAATATATGGCATTTATACAGAACTCGTTTGTATTCGTATGTTTATGATGCTAATATAAATCAAGCTGAGAGAATTAGTAATGATTTATTTGATGCATTATTAAAAAACGAAATTCCAAATACTGATGAGTTTTTTTCTTTAAAGGAAAAAGGTTTTTTTCAGGATGTTAGAGTGAAGAAATTGGAACAACCATTAACAAAATATCTTGGCATATTGCAGGATAGACACTTAACGCATTTGATTCTACAAGTAACGAGAAATTGTAACTTGCGTTGCTCATATTGTCCATTTTCGTAAGAAAATAATAAAACAAGAAAGCATGAAAGTATAAATATGCCTTGGGAAACAGCAAAAGCGTGTATTGATTATTTCTATGAGCATTCAGTCGATGCAGATCGGGTAGATCTTTCATTTTATGGTGGAGAGCCTTTTTGCAATTTTGACCTAATCGAGAAATCTACTAAATATTTTGATCATTTATTTTGCGGGAAATACAAAACATATTCTATGACAATAAATGCTACTTTATTAAATAAAAAAAATCTTGAGTTCTTGGATAAATTTGAATTTAAATTAATGATAAGTTTGGACGGGAATAAAAAAACAAATGATAAAAATAGAAAATTTAATAATATTGATAAAAGTGTGTACGATAATATTATTAAGAATCTCAAAATTATAAAAAATGAATTTCCAAATTTATTTGAGAATACCACATTAAATATTGTTATTGATCCTACGGAGAATTTAGATGAATATATTAAATTATTTCAAGAAAATGAGTTTTTAAATGAGATTAGTGTTCGCTCTGCTGAGATAGAAGATGTTTTTATGGATGATAAATTAAAAGCCAGTGAAGACTACATACAAAAACGTAATTATTATGATTTTTTGATTTTAGAAGATGTATTAGGCTATGTAGATATGGAAGACGAATTACATATGTTTGAATTAAATAAAACGGATATTTTAAAGGTCATGTCACAATTATGCAGAATGGATCCATTACCTGAAATCGATCTACCTTCTGGTCCATGCTTACCTGGTTGTAATAAATTATTTGTAGATGTTTATGGAAAATTTTATGCTTGTGAAAAGTATAGTGAAAATTTGGACGATGCAATCATCGGTAACATAAAAGATGGCTTAGATTTAGAAAAATCAAGCAAAGTATTTAATTGTGCTTCAGCAATGAAAGAGGATTGTTTGAATTGTTTGGCTTTCAGAGAATGTAAATCATGTTTCAAAGACGCAATAGAAGGTTTCGATAACATGAGCTCAAAGAAACAAAGGTGTCGTATTATTAAAACAGACTGGCATAGAGCATTAATTACATACTCTTTTATTAATGAGCTAGTTAGTGGAGAATATAAAAGGAAAGAGAGTATAAGGTTATGAAAAAGACTATAATATTCCCTTATTCTAAAAATGATTTTGGTTTCTGTTTAGAATATACTAGAAGAAATTTTGACACAATTATTGCTTCGTTTATGGGTACTTCTTTTATTGGAAAAGATTTAGGCTATAGTGTAAATAGAGGAAAAATTGGAATTTTGATAAAAGATATTTATGATGTAAAAGATATAGCAGATGAAATAATCATTTTAGATAATAAGCTATCACAACAAAATGTGAATCTACTAAAGGAAATAGTATTAAATTTGTCACCTCATATAAAAGTTAGCTCATATATTAATTTGAATGTGAATGTTGACAATTACAGTTACTTGAAAGTGAATGATTTTCCTAAGTTCAAAGATTTAGGATATTATTATCCCAATATCCCTATAGTCTTTGTAAATAATTTAGTGCCATCAGATGATAGTGAATTAATTGTTTTTCAACTAAAAAATATTTTGATGAGAAAAGGTATAAAAGTTGCTTCTCTTATGAAAAGATGTAATTGTAAGGTTCTTGATAGTTGGATAATTCCAGAATCATTTTATAATAGAAAATATCCACCTGAACAAGCAATTTTTATGTTGAATCAATATATTCGTAAAATCATAGAATCTGATTTGCCTGAAATTTTAATAATAGAGCTTAATGATGGGTTACTGCGTTATAATGATGAAATTATGAATTCATTTGGTGTTTATAACTATATGATTTATGAATCAGTAAACCCGGATTATAATATTATAAATCTACCAATACAACATTTAGAGGAAAATTTTATAAGCGAATTAAACAATTATTTACAAAGAAAATATGAATCACCAATAGATGCTATACATGTTTCAAATGCGCTAAAAGTAAATTCTGGGGATTTCACTTATGATTTCATAGATATAACATTGAGAATTCCTTCCAACGAAATTGCAGAAGAAGTCGAAAAATTAAAAAGTGATACGAAAATAGGTGATTTTGAAAACGAATCTTATATTGAATTAATTGTTGATGAAATGTTTAAAAGGTGGTCATGATGGATAAAATCGAAGAAATAGTAGCAAATGAAATATTCATGCTAACTAGGCTAAGAATAAAATTTATATATCAACATAAAGATGATTTTCTTACAAGCACACATATTGGATTGTCGCCTTTAGATATGGTGGCTTTATTATCAAAGATAGAGGATTTGTTTTTAATAAAATTTGAAAAAAGTGATTTGAATAATTATGGCGTATCGTCATTCAAAAAGCTAGTTGAGGTTGTGAAAAGAAAATTAGATAGTAGGTGAAGACATTTTGTTATCACTACTTATAGAAAGAAGGGAGGTGATTTAGATGTCTTTTAAGAAAACTCAAAAATCAGTTATGACCATTGAATCAAGTACAAGAAGTGCACGTTGTGCATGTAAAAGAAATTGCAGATGCACAGTCACAATGTATACGAACAACTATAACGAATCTTATAGAGTTACGATGCAAATGAGTACAGGTTCTGGTGGACCTGACTGGGCTTAACAAGTAAGTGAGGAGACTGGCAAGTCTCTTCACTTTTACATAAGGAGGGAAGATTCTTTATGTCCATATACAATATCAAAAAAGAAGGAGTTCTGGCCATATTAATATTCATTTTATTTATTTCTTACAGTCAGCTATACAAATTAAAGGAAACAGCAGAGCTTCAGAAAAGTGAAATCAACGTCATTCAGACATATGAAAGTGTCATGCCTTCATTTCAGGAAGTGTCCATGCACATCATAAATAAAGAAGAAAGAGAGAAAATTAAAACATCTCTTATTGAATTTCAAACCTATGCTGATGAAGCAAAGAAAGCTTTGACAAAAAAAGATTTTCAGACCTATACGCATAATATGACAAAATTATGTTTGTTAAGTGCTTTGTACCGCTTTGAACTTTATACAGCAAGTGGACTTAGTGGTAGCATTTCTGAAACTGATCTAATGAATGATAAAATAAATATGGAACATATGTTAGAACAATATGATATGACATCATCTTCATATTCCTTCTTGGTCAAAACTGATTTATACGGGAATCCTGAAAGCGTCATACAGGAATTTAGCGGCATTGTTAGAAGAGCACAGATGTATATGCTTTATCATGAACATAATCTAGTTCCAATGTCTTCTGCATCCTACGGCGCTATGTCCTCGATTTATCTTATTTATGAAAATTTATCGAGTGTTTTGTTGATTGTACTGAGCGCACTGATATGCATGGATATGATATTCTATGATAAGCAATCTGGCACCCTGAAATTGCTTTTAACACAGCCAAAGAAGCGCTGTTATTATTTGAAAAGACTTTGCTTTCAATATTTCAATAAGATCGCGGTTCTATTTCTTTTGCCTCTGTTTTCTGTATTTCTAATTACTGGAGTATCTAGTACCTTTGCAGATGTGAATGCACCTGTACTTGCATATGAAAAAGGATTTATGAGTTTTAAAGGACTTGACAATAATATAAAGAAAACAAATTACATTTATAATGAAGAAAAAGAAATTTATTTTTTTAATACAAGAATATCACCATTAAATCCTGGAGATATGGAGCCACAGCCTGACATGGGAATTATGCCGTTTTGGAAGGTGATATTGGCATGTACTCTGTTCTCCGCAGTATTACTTATGTTTTATGTTGTACTACATTTGTTTTTTCACATTCTATTGACGAATCCTATAGCCGCAGCCTCTACAGGTCTTTTGATTTCCTTTGTACTTGCTTTTCTATCACCACCGGAAACAGCTACCGCTATTTATAATCTGATAAATCCTATTACGAGCCGTAATCCAATATATGCAGTAACAGGATATATTGGCTTCTCTTTTCTATGGTCAATCATTGTCTTGATAGTCTCAATATTTGTATTATTTATAATTAGTTGTTGGTTGTTTAAAAGAAAGGATATATAATGTATAAAATTAGAATTTTGCTGAAATGGCTTAGAATAGGTGTTAAAATAAGCCGCAGATACTTTATATATAATATGATTGACTCTGTTATTCAGGTGCTTTTTAGCATTTTTGATATATATTTATTAAAAATCATATTAGATGGGCTAATAGTAGGTGATTTATACTATATTATGAAATTGATTGTTACATTTTTTTTATTCAATTGTGTTTTGCAGACAATATCAAACTATATAAATAACTTGATCATACCTATAGAAAAAACTAAATTGCAAAAAGAAATCGTCATGATAATATATAAAAGTTCAATTTGTAAAAAACTATCAGATTATGATGATCCAATACTATATAACGAATTTTACTTTATACTGAATTATGGCATGAATAATGTGATGATATATTTTGAAAACATGTATTCTTTGATTCGTCAAATACTAACGATATTATTATTGACAAGCTTTGTTATATATTATGATTCAATTGTTTTGATATTGTTAATTGTATGTTTAGCTTTGATTACAATTATTAATTATAAGTTATCAAAAGTGTATTATACAACAGATTTGCAAATATCGGAAGTAGATAGAAACATTGATTATATTAATAGAATAATGTATCTTCGTGAGTATGCAATGGAATTACGAATATACAATATATTTTCAAAATTCAAAGGGATATATTATACAGAAAATTGTAGGCGTATAAATATTCAAAGTTCAGCAGGTAATAAAACTTCTTTTTTGAAATCATTACAAGATTCTGTACAATTACTTTTTCAAGGTGTAATCATTTTATATTTAGCAAGAGAAACAGTTTTACAAACTATCCTAGTCAGTGATTTTATTGTTTTATATAACAGTATTATGGAGATTGAAAATAATTTAAATAATGTTATACAAACTATTCCTAAATTTTATGAGAATTCACTGTATCTTGTGGATGTCGATAATTTTATCAAAGAGGTTTCAAGCGATAGTATAGAGGATTTGTTTAATATAAATGAAATACAATTGAAGAATGTTTGCTTTAGATATAATAAAAATCAACCTTTTACATTGGTGGATATAAATATGTCATTAAAAAAAGGGAGTAAAGTTGCACTTGTTGGTGAAAATGGTGCAGGAAAAAGCACTTTAGGAAAAATTTTATGTGGTTTATATGATATTTCATCTGGATTTATAAATATAGAAACCATGAAATTAAGGAAAAGGAGCTCAGTAGTTTTTCAAGATTATCAGATATATGCATTATCAATAATAGATAATATTTTTCTGAAGCAAGTACCATATGATGAGAATGATATAAGATATGCATGGGAATTGTTGAAAAAAGTTGGATTAATAGATAAAGTAAAGAAATTAGAGAATCAACTAGAAACTGTTTTGAGTACAGAATTTGATGATGAGGGTATCATGTTATCTAGAGGTGAGTTACAAAGAATAGTCTTAGCAAGGGCTATAGCCAAGACTGCTGATATATTGATATTAGACGAACCATCAAGTGCATTTGATACTATAGGTCAAGTAGAACTACTGAGTTTATTCAATGAAATAAGCTTTGATAAAATATTTGTATTAATCACGCATAATCTTGAATACATGCCTGATATGGATTATATATATTTAATGGAAAATGGTACAGTGATAGCGGAAGGAAATCATGAATCACTTATGAAAAAAAGTAAGAAATATGGCGATTTATATAGGCGTGCTTGATTTAACATAAATTTTAATAGTATTAAGGAGGTCATTAAAAATGCACTATATAGTTGATGTTCAACATGTGACGAAATATTATGGGAAAGTAAAGGTGTTGGATGACGTAAGTTTCGCGATAAAAGAAAAGGAAATCATCGGCTTGATTGGTCCTAATGGTGCTGGAAAATCGACTTTGATGAAGTGTATGAATAGCCTTGTCTCTTTTCAGAAAGGCGATATTTTTATAGAAGGCTATTCTATAAAAAATGATCGAGAAAAAGCACTTTCAGTACAATCTTCATTAATAGAAGCTCCTGGAATGTATTCAGAAATGACTGGGGAACAGAATCTGAAATTTTTCGCAGGCCTTAGGAAAACAGAAACTGAACATTTTGAGAAGGTTAAGGAATTTACTGGATTGCAAAAGGATTTGAAGAAAAAAAGCGGGCAATACTCTCTTGGCATGAAACAACGGCTTGGATTAGGAATCGCACTACTCGCGAAACCGCGGTTTTTGATATTGGATGAGCCAATGAATGGATTAGATCCAGATGGGGTAATGCTGTTGCGAAATAATTTAAGAAAGCTAGTAGAGGAGCATAATATGAGTATATTGATTTCTTCTCATCAATTAGGAGAAATAGAAAAAATTGCAACAGGCATCATTTGTATCGACCGGGGAAAAATCATAAAAACGCATGATACTATGCTACAGCGAAAGCAATATATATTAGAAACAACAGAATCGAAAAAATTATGCGAGCTTTTCACGCAACAGCAAGATGGGGGAACATGTAATAGAATAAATGATGAGCATGTCTGTGTGGAATTTCTAACCGTAGATGGACTGCAAAGACTTTTAACAGCAGCAAGCGGTGCTGGTATTATGATCACAGAGGTTCAGCAAAAGGTGATTGACATGGAAGAATATTACCAGAAGGTATTTCGGAGAGCCTTATGAAGGTATATTTTATTCAAGAATTAAAACGTGTCTTGTCCCGCAGATATACGTTTTATATCCTTATGGCGATGCTGATTTTTCTGTTACTTCACATACCCTATAATCATGCACAGGCAAAAAACTATATGCAGAAGGAAAGAAATCAGGCATATGCAGATGCCTATCTTATTTACAGTGCCTTAGACAATGCTGTAATTGACGGTGACAAGCAAGAAGAGGATTTCTATCAGAAAGAATATGAAGATTACTATATGTTAATGCAATTCTATGATTCTAAGGAATATACTGAACATTTGAATCAAAAACTACAACTACAGGATGATATTTATAAACGTGAAATTACTTGGCTAAAAAAGAAACAGGACTTCCCTCTTTCCTATGAGTTGAAGGAATTGCAAAAGCAGGGTGGTTGGACCTCTTATATGTTAAATAATGAAATTTCACCTTATGCGACACCTTATGAAAATCAAAGCGCTAATTTTTTCTTTCTGTTTCTGAATAACAATGTTTCCTTGATGATATTTACTCTAATCGCTTTAAGCATTGTTCCGATGATTGTATGTAAGGATTTTGAAGAAGGCGTATTCAAGCAAATTTACACGTATTCGATATCTAGAGAACGTATTTTGCTTTCCAAACTACTTGTTATCATCATACTAATATTTTGTTTCCTCTTAATATCTTTTGGAAGTATAATAGTATTGACTTGGTTACTTTATGGAGGAGGATCGCTTGTCTATCCTTATAGTGTTGCAGAGGATACTTTAATTAGTGCAGGAGGCTATTTTTTAACAAATTTACCTCTTTATTTATTTACATTGCTTTTTTTGACTATTCTGATTTTCATGTTTTCTTATTTATGCCGAAAGCAAGTGGATACCTGTATTTACTTTGGACTTCTGATGGCGTTATTTTATGTATGTATGGAAAATCAGATTTTTATTGATTTGCAATTATGGATACCATGTTTTTATCTACAAGGCAGTTTGGTGGTGGGTAGAGTATTTAATATAGATTTACAACAAGCAGTGTTGTTATGTGTTTTATACAGTATTGGGATGCTAGTTGGTCTTTGTGTTTGGTTCCGCAAAATAGATATTTGAATAGGGAAAAGATTTTCATGAAAGGATAAAAAAATATGTTGAAATATTTCAAATACAGGTGATAAAACAAATAAGAGAAAAATTACGCATATAGATGTTTACTTTGATTTAAACATAAATTTGAAGTCTTTACTTCCCTATATAATTTTGATTTGTATAAGTTGTATGTGTTTTATAGTGTAATTTCGTATGTAAAAAATGAATGATAAATAAAAGCGAAAAGAGGAAAACAAAAAAGAAATGGTACCATATTTTGCGATAAACATCATATCAACGGAATTAAGTAATAAGAGCAACAAAAAATTACGACCAATCACAATAAAAGCCTTTATTTAAAGGCTTTTAATGACATTTTGGTACACCACCGCTATAATATAAGTGACCAAACAAATAAAAGTGAGGTGTTCCTTGCGTTATCTATCTTACCACAGTTAAGCTTTTCTGACTATACCCAATTTACTTCTGATTTTGAATATCTCGGAGGTCTTCAGGATCTTGTCAATGTTTTGAGCAACATCCCTGAGAAGGACTTATATCTCTACTCGAACGTAAATGCAGCAACGGAGGAGATGACTATCCAATCGATGTGATGTGGAAACTATACCTTGCACATCGGTTTTTCGGGCACGGGACTGTAGCGTCTTTACGTAGAGAATTGAATAGAAACCCTTCACTCCGACGTGTATGCGGTTTAGAAAACTGCAAAGGAAAGAATACGGTCTCCTCAGATCGCGTATTTACGAACTTCAAAAAATTGTTGATAGATTGTCGGGATGAAAGAATGAATATTTTCAATCATATATGTATGAGAACATATCGGATTTCGGTAAAGAAATAGCGGCAAATGGGGAAATCATAGAAACTTATGCAGGGTGCAAGTATAAGGGAGACAAGAAAGATATCGATGGAAGAACAGATGCTGATGCAAAGTATGTTAGTAGAATGTAAGCGTAATTAATGAGAGTCACTCCTCGGAGGCTTCACCAGCGATTCATTATTGGCTAATTAGCATAATAGTAACCTGGATGATGTGCAAAAGAGGAGTTTTTTTATCATCATCCAAAAAGTAGGATGAACGTGTTTTCAATATTTCAAAAGAAGAAAAGAAGTCTCATTAACTTCATGTACAAATGGAGCTCAAATTCCTCAGCGCGAGGTAAAAGATGATGTATTTGCATCTAATATGATGGGTGAAGGTGTTGCCTTTGCATTACAGGATGATGTTATTTATGCTCCCTGTAATGGTTTGATCACTTTGATTCCTGCATCCTTGCATGCAATCGGTATACAGGCAGAAAACGGCGCTGAAATTTTGATCCATGTTGGACTTGATACTGTTTCATTAGAGGGAAAAGGATTTCAGCTCTTGATAAAACAGGGTGATAAGATTAAATGCGGTGATTCTTTGCTGCGTGTGGACCTTATACACTAAATGATTTGGATTTGATCCAGCAAACGTATTATGGTGTCAATGAAATGTATGTCAATTTACTGAATTAAATTCCGGATGAAATCTTCAAAGTATCTTCCATAATCGTGGAACAATTCAGAAATAATATCGATACAACAATCAGCTCCAATCTGTCTTTACCCTTGCAGATCATATCAATTTTGCGATAGAACGTGAAAAGAAACATCTGGTGATTGAGAATCCTTTACAATATGAAATCAGACATTTGTATGAAGATGTCTATGATATCAGTGTTTTTGCAGTAAAACTGATTAAGAAACAGCTTCATATCAATTTACCAAAAGCAGAAATCAGCAACATAGCCCTGCATCTGATTAATGCCGAAACATTGGAATCCAATATTCCCGAATCCGATCATGAAGAAGAACTGCAGGAAGAAATCACACAGATCATCGGTGAATATTTCCATATCTATATCGATAAAAACAGTGTATCATATTCCCGTTTCGTATCACACATGAAATATCTGATGAAACGAGAGAATATACAATCACAGTTATCATCTGATACTGAACAGGTATATCAGACGGTAATCGAACAATATCCGGATACGTATGCATGTGTCAGGAAAATTCGTGCTTATTTACAGAATGAATACGAATTAGCATTGAATGATGAAGAAATCTTATATTTGGTTTTACATGTCAATCGACTATGTGTCAGAGAGGATTGCTACCGAAAGGGCATCACCCCAGCACAGGAGAAGAAATAAGTGAGCAACTTATATTTTCTGTTGGCTGGGGCTTATTTTAAAAAGGAGAAAATTTATGGCAAAGAAAAATAAATATGAAGAATTATGTAATTCCATCATAGGGGTGATTGGTGGGAAAAGCAATGTAGCATTTTTTACCCACTGTGTCACAAGACTTCGTTTCAATATAAAGGATCAGGGACTGGCAAATATTGAAGAGATCAAACAAATGCTCGGTATGATTGATGCGCAATGGTCGAATGATCAATTACAGATTATCATCGGACAGGCTGTCGGTAGATGTATACAAAATGATTTGCGAAGCTTATGAATTCAATGATGCTTACACTCCGGATGCTGATCAGAAACAACAGAAACAAAAGTTTCATACAGAACTGATTTTGGATGGTATTATCTGATGTCTTGCACCGCTTTTACCGATTATGATCGGTGCCAGTATGTTCAAAACTGTTGTTCTCTTATTGGAAATGCTCGAAATCGTTTCCACAGAAAGCAGTACGTATCTGATTTTGAATTTTGTCGGAGATGCTGGTTTCTATTTTATGCCTGTATTTATTGGTGCGACTGCCGCAAAGAAGTTTGGAGCAAATTTGGGATTGGGTATGCTCATGGGTGCGATGCTATTACATCCTAATTTCATGAATGCAATTGCGGAAGGAACCTCTTTTGATCTATTTGGACTTCCTGTTTATCCGGCGAGTTATGCAAGCTCTATCTTCCCGGTAATTCTAACAGTATTTGTGATGTCTTATATTGAAAAATTTATCGCAAAGCATTCACCAGATGCTTTACGCTCAATTCTGAAGCCTCTTTTAACCATCATTTTTATGGTGCGTTATCTATGTGTATCATCAGCCCTGTTGGTGCAATCATTTGTGAGTATTTTGCCAGCATCGTGATGTGGCTATATGATACAACAGGATTTTTAGGTATCGGTAGCTTAACTGCAATCATTCCATTCGTAATAATGTCCGGTTATGCACATGGCTTTGAATTCAGGCGCATTCCAAATGCTGGAAACGATTGGATATGATCCAATCGTAATGCCTGTTATGGTACTGAATAATCTGAATCAGGGGGCAGCATGCCTTGCAGTTGCGGTAAAAAGAAAGAGCAAAGAAGTACGATCTCTTGCGTTATCCTGTGCAATTACCGTCATAATCGACGGTGTCAGTGAACCTGCAATTATGGGATCAGTTTAAAGTATAAAATTGCATTTAATTATTATGTTGTTACATAAATGATGTAAGAATAGGGTATATACTATGTCCATCGAGGAGATGATGGATATGGAATAAGCAAATAAAGAAAAAATGGATGTAAGACAATGTATGGAAGAATTAATGGAGCGATATTCATTTGATGATGTTAAAGAGCTCTTTAATGCATTAAACAACGATATATTGAAAAGAGAGTTATATAAGCACATGGTTGAAGATCTACATGATGGTATACTAACCTGTCCAAAATGTGGAGGTCAGCATGTCCATAAGAATGGAAAAACAGAGAAAGGCCTGCAAAGATACAAATGCAGCTGCAATAAAACGTTTATTTTACGACATAATACGTTAATGTTCTATAGCCGCTTATCTTGTGAACAGTGGAAGATGATGATTAGCAGTACATTGAATAATGATTCCCTGAAAACAATGGCTGCTTTGACTGGCATCAGTGTAACATCTGCATTTTATTGTCGTCATAAGATTCTTTATGTCCTCGTTCAAATCATGAATGAGGACATTCTTTCAGATGAGGCAGAACTGGATGAAACCTATTTGACGTATGAACAAGAGGGCTATATTCGAACTGGAAAAAAAGGAATCAGTGAAGATAAAATCGCTATAGCATGTGCAGTGGATGTCCATGATAATATCGTGCTTGCAGTAGCTGATCGGGGCAGACCTAAATCTAAAACACTAATAGAGATATTTGATAAAACAATATCTCATGGAATGAAAATCGTATCAGACAGCCAGAGAAGTTATCATCCCTTAATGAAGCACCTTGATGCAGACTGGAAAAAGATTCCCTCACGCATAAAGGAAATTGAGGGATATACATTTGATAGAATCAACAATCTGCATGAGAAAATCAAAGCTTTTTTTCGTGGAAAACGAAATGTAAAAACTCATTATCTACAAGGATATCTAGCATTGTTTCAGTATCGAAGAAAGAATCCGATGTATATGAGTGACTAGGTAGTCCGAAGTATCTTTTCCCGTTTAAACTGCATAGAAACTGCACTGAGAAACAAGGATATATGCAGTGGTGTTAATGTTTATCGGACTTTTTATGATTTTTAAGCAACATAATAATTAAATGCAGCTTATAGTAAAAAATACAAACAATGATTTTTCAAATGGTTGCTGTTTCTCATTCATCTCATACTGTAAACAGGAAGTCCCTGTTCACTAATGCATAGAAACGATTCTAAATACATCTAAAGGAACAATACTGGATTGCTATCTGGTAAAAGAATTAAGCAGTTATACTTTTTGATAGATGATAACATCACTTGAAAATAAAAACTTTTTATTTAATTTCTAATTTTTTAGGAGTTCTGCCATTTCTTTACGTATGTAATAGTGTAAAGCATAAGACTGCATACGAAAGGAAGTGAACACTATGCTTACAAAAGATGTATTAGGAAACAAAGATATGAAAGAAGAGGAGGTGAAAGAACGACTTAACTATGATAACGATATTTTCTTTAAATTTGCTCTTGGCACGGAGGATGAAGATGCTGCTTTTATCCGTAACACCATTATTGAACGAGTGACCGGGATCCATCCTAAGGAAAGCACTGTATTGAATCCCAATCTGGATCCTGTTATTCTCAAAAAGAAAAAAATGGTATTGGACATCCGTGTGAAGGACAATGAAGGAAGAGAATACGGAATCGAAATGCAGACTACCTATTCAAAGAAATCAGAGTTGAAGCGCTTTGAACTGTACGGTGCCAGAATGCTATCGAATCAGCTTGATAACGGAGAAAGATATTACGAACTCCTACCTGTCTATCAGATCATCTTTCTCGATTCCTACGCAGAACACACCAGAAAATTAATCGATGACTATCAGATGAGAAATGAGGAAGGCGAAGTGGAAAGTAAGCGTAGCTTAATGAGGAGGATATACATCTATCTGCCGGAAATCAATGCAATCGTCAAGCGTAAAGGATTTGAAAAGCTGAATGACTTTGAACAATTGTGCTACCTGTTTAAAAATAATGATGAAGATGGTATACTAAAAACAGAGGAAAGGCTGGTGAAGAAGGTTATGGAAAAGTACAAAAAATTCCATGATGCGGAAGACCTCTGGTCGATAGCGATGGCAACACAGATACAGGAACAGCGCGAAAAAAATGCTATTCGGGATAGCTTTGAAGATGGCGTTGAACAGGGAATTAAGCAAGGAGTTGAACATGGTATTAAACAGGGGGTGAAGCAAGGAATTGAACTGGGACAAAAAGAAGGTGAAAGAGCATTGTTAAGGCGACAAATGGAAAGCAAATATCATGAAGACTGCTCAACATGGCTCTGCTCTTTAACGATGGAACAGCTCGACCTTGTATCCACTTTATTATTCACCTGTGATACCCTGCAGGAACTGAAGGATTCGCTTGCAGTTAACAAATAATACATACAAAACTACACAGATGGGGCTGTAACGAATAGTCAATAAAATTGGGCTGCAGAACGTTACAGCTTTTTTTCGTGTGTTTGCATAGATATTCATAAATGTTGTTATCAAAAATAATTTGTACTGAAAAAGGCGTGATGTATGCGCCTTTTTATTTAATTATATTTTTTTTACAGACTGCAAACACTTTTTATAGCTCATTCTTAGTTGTCTTTCAAGTATTGGTTTCACTTCACATAAGAATTATTTTCTTCAAAAAACAGTTGCAATTCCAATAGAATCATATTACAATACTAAGTACCGCGGTTTCGTGGTATTTTCATGCGTGGGAGAAGGAGGCAACCCTTCATTCTGACCACTGCATAAGACTTTTTAAATATAGGAGGAATGTCTTGTGAGTAAGAAAGTTGCAAAAGTTTGTAAACTTCAGTTCCCTGCAGGGGGAGCTAGACCGGGACCTGCACTGGCTTCTGCCGGTATCAACATGCCGCAGTTCTGTACAGCATTTAATGATGCTACGAAAGAACGTGCCGGTGATGTCGTTCCAGTTATCATTACTGCATACGAAGACAAGAGCTTTGACTTCGTAATCAAAACAACTCCGGCTGCTATGATGATCAAAAAAGCTGCTGGAATCAAAAAAGCTTCAGGAAACCAGAAAGAGATCTCTGGAAAAATCACAGTAGATCAGCTGCGTGAAATCGCAGAATACAAAATGCCAGACTTGAATGCCAACGATGTGGAAGCTGCTATGCGTATTGTCGCAGGTACTGCTAAAAACATGGGTGTTGAAGTTGAAGGTTTTGAATAAGAAAGGCGGAAAACAAAATGGCAAAATTCGGTAAAAAATATGTAGAAGCTGCTAAAAAAGTTGATCGCACAAAAACTTATTCAGTAGCCGAGGCAGTAAAATTAGCAAAAGAAACAAACATCGCTAAATTCGACGCATCTGTTGAAGTTAGCTTCAAATTAAATGTGGATCCTCGTCACGCAGATCAGCAGATTCGTGGTGCGATGGTACTTCCACACGGAACTGGTAAAACACAGAAGGTCTGTGTTATTACACAGGGACCGAAAGAGCAGGAAGCGAAAGATGCCGGTGCAGATTTCGTCGGTGGAAAAGAACTGCTGGAAGACATCCAGAAGGGATGGTTCGACTTCGATGTTATCGTTGCGACTCCGAACATGATGGGTGAGCTTGGTAAGCTGGGACGTCTGTTGGGACCAAAGGGCTTAATGCCAAACCCTAAGACTGGTACAGTTACCATGGATGTAGCAAAAGCTGTTGAAGATATCAAAAAGGGTAAGGTTGAATACCGTGTTGACAAAGAAGGAAATATCAACCTGATGATTGGAAAAGTAAGCTTTGACGATGAGAAGCTGGTTGACAACTTCAATGCACTGCTGAAGGTAATCTCAAAAGCACGTCCTGCGGCTGTAAAGGGTACTTACATCAAAAACCTGGTGATTTCCACTACCATGGGACCTGGTGTCAAAGTAACTGTTGAAAAATAACGATTGACAAAATCTCGTTAGCAGGTTAGAATATCAGATGTTATCAATATACCATAGACAGTAACGGCCCTACGGCTTAATCATGTTACCGAGGTAAAAGTTGGATACTAAACTTTCACCCGTAGTCTGTCTATGCCTGCGGGTGTTTTTATATCACTCTTAAAGGGTATATTGTTACATATAAATTTAGGAGGTGTGAAGTTATGAACCAGGCGATTATCGATAGCAAGAAAGCGGTCGTTTCTGAAATTGCTCAGAAAATGAAAGAATCTCAGTCAACTGTTGTTGTTGAGTACCGTGGACTTAGCGTTGCCGAAGTAACCGAGTTACGTAGAAATCTGCGCGAAGAAGGTGTTGAGTTCAAGGTTTACAAAAACTCACTGGCTCAGCGTGCTGCTGTTGAAGCAGGTGCGGATGATCTTACAAAGGATCTGATCGGACCAAACGCCATCGCATTCGGTGGTGACGCAGTTGCTCCTGCGCGTGTTCTGGCAAAATTCGCTAAGAAACATGAACACTTGGTATTGAAAAGCGGAATCGTAGAAGGAAAAGTTGTTGGTGTAGATACCATTAAGGAACTGTCCAGTCTGCCGAACCGTGAAGGTATGTTATCAATGCTGTTAAGCTGTCTGCAGTCTCCAGTACGTGGATTTGCATGTGCTGTTAAGGCAGTGGCTGACGCAAAAGACGGAGGTTCTGCTGAAGAAGCAGCTCCACAGGAATAAACTTACAGGAGGAAAATGAAAATGGCAAAATTAGCACAGGAAGATATCTTAGCTTACTTAGAAGAAGCTACCATCTTAGAACTTAACGAATTAGTAAAAGCAATCGAAGAAAAATTCGGTGTAACAGCTGCTGCACCAGTTGCTGTAGCTGCTGTAGCAGACGACGCTGCTGCTGCAGGACCTAGCGAAGTAACAGTAACTCTGACTGACATCGGTGGAACAAAGGTTGCTGTCATCAAGGCAGTACGTGAAATCACTGGTTTAGGTCTGGTTGACGCTAAGGGTCTGGTTGACAAGGCACCAAGTGTAATTAAGGAAAACATCAAACCGGAAGAAGCAGAAGAAATCAAGAAGAAACTGATGGACGCTGGTGCTTCTGTAGAAATCAAGTAATTCATACTTACACATTTTACAAACAACAAAAAGCCGAGAGGCTTTTTGTCACCTAAAAAGGCGGGATAACGATGGATCATTACTTTACAGATAATCGTCATTTAGCAGAAAACCGGAAGGAAATATCTTTCCGGTTTTGGTGTTTTAACGTTTCTTTTATTACCGACAACGGCGTATTCTCCAAAGACAGCATTGACTTTGGGACACGGGTGCTGCTCAACACGCTGCATGAGCATGAGGAAGAACTGGGAAATCAACTTCTTGACATGGGCTGCGGCTATGGCGTTGTGGGAATCGTTACCAAAAAGGCATGGCCGGATAAACAGGTTGAAATGGTGGATGTCAATCCCAGGGCGGTGGAGCTTGCCAGGGATAATGCTGAAAAAAATAATATCGAGGCAAACATTCATGTATCCGATGTATATGAGCAGGTAAGTGGGAATACTTTTACTGATATCATAACAAATCCTCCGATTCGTGCCGGTAAAAACGTCATCTATAACATCTTTGAGGAGGCATGGAATCACCTTGCGGACCAGGGGACACTTTGGGTTGTGATTCGCAAACAGCAGGGAGCACGCAGCGCCGTGACGAAAATAAAAGAAGTGTTTGGAAATTGCGATATCATTCACAAGGAAAAAGGATATTTCATACTAAAAGCAAAAAAAGCATTGACAATTTGACAAACAGTTGATATTATAATAAATTGCATAATACTAAAATATTAAAATGGGTTTTTATGCCTTATTTTGATAGGTGAAACTTGTAGAAAGGATGGCGTACATGGACAAAAAACAGCCTTATCGTATTGTCGCTTCCGGTAAAAAGGCAGAGCGTCGAGACTACTCAAAAGTAAGCGGGCATCTGGAACTGCCAAATCTGGTAGAAATCCAGACAGACTCCTTCGAGTGGTTCAAGAACGAAGGAATTGGGGAAGTTTTCAATGAGATTTACCCGATTCAAAACTATGGAGGAAATATCAAGCTGAAATTCGCCGGCTATGAATTCGGAGAGCCGAAATTCAATGCGGAGGAATCAATGTATCGCGAATGTAATTTCGCGGCACCTTTGAAAGCCCGTATGGAGCTTGAAATTACAGATAACACCACTGGTGAGGTTATCAACAAGTGGGAGGATGTCTTCCTTGGGGACTTCCCGCTGATGACGGAAACCGGTACCTTTATTATCAATGGTGCGGAGCGTGTCATCGTTTCGCAGATTGTGCGTTCCCCGGGTGCGTACTTTTCCACTGGTTATGAGGAAAAAACAGGGAAGGAATCCTTTGCCTGCGAATTGATTCCAAGCCGTGGAACATGGCTGGAGTTTCTGACAGAAGTGAAAAAGGCGTCTACAGGACGTGTTTTAAACATGAGCATTGACCGGAAACGTAAAATGCTGTCTTCTATTCTGTTCAAAGCAATCGGTATGTCTGTGGATCTGGACAGAAGTGAGGATGCACATGACACGATGCAGATCAAAACTTTCCTGAAGGCTATGGGAAGAGATATCGTGGAAAATGTAGCGATTGATGATGAAGATCGCGAGTTCATGAATCTGTACCTTACATTATATGCATCCTTCTTCGGCAAATACGAGGAAATTGAAAACACGCTTATGGCAGATAAGGTCAAGACAACACAGGAGGCGTTACTGTCCATTTACGAAAACCAGCGTTCTGATGAAATCCCTACACTGGATGGTTCCATTACGTTAATGAATGCGAAGTTCTTCGATCCGCGCCGTTACGATCTGACAAAGGCCGGACGTTATAAGCTGCGTAAAAAGCTAAACGCGATCAACCGTGTTGATAAGCACCATCTTGCGCAGGATATTCTGGATGCGGATGGATCTGTTTTCATGCCAAGTGGTACGATGGTCAACCGCGATGAGCGAAATGCACTTCGCAAAGAGCTGGAAAAAGGTATGCATGTCAATGCATTCCCGTTCAATCCACTGTTCAATCATCCGGATAAGGTATATGTACCTAGCAGCAATCACCTTGGTCTTGTCGGACGTGTTCTGGCGGGCGATGTGGAGCTGGAAGACGGTACGCTGTATGAAGGAAGCATTCTGAGTGAGCAGGATGTGGAAGCAATCGTCAAGGGTGTGGAAAAGGTAGCTGTACATGGCGGTATCATCGCCAAGAAGGTTGCTTTAACAAGCGCTAATGTGAATGCCGTATTGAACTACGGACAGAGAATGTACGCGTTTGCCCGTTTGACGGACGCAAATGGAGAAGATGTAGTCAACGAGGAAGGCGATTTCTTCGTGGATGGCTATACTCCTCGCCACAAGCCGGAAGCACTCAGTGTGACTGCCGTAGATGAAATCAAAGCAAAAGTTAACAACGGTGCTGTATTATATGCATGGCTGGTCGGGGCTGCGATTCAGGAAATCCTGATCCGTGACCACGACGGTGCAGTTGTGAAGGTTATGGGAAATGACCCGTATGCTGACAAGCACACCATTACTATTTCCGATATGTATGCATTCTATGCCTACAATCTGAACAATATGGAAGGTGTTGGAGATACCGATGATATCGATATGCTGGGTAACCGTCGTATCCGTTCCGTCGGAGAGCTGATTCAGAATCAGTTCCGTATCGGTTTAAGCCGTATGGAGCGTGTGGTTAAGGAACGTATGTCCATTGCGGATATCGCGACCCTGACGCCGAAGAAGCTGACCAATATCCGTCCGCTGACAGCGGCAATCAAGGAATTCTTCTCTTCTTCTCAGCTGTCTCAGTTCGTGGATCAGCAGAATCCGCTTGCTGAGCTGACAAACAAGCGTCGTATTTCCGCACTGGGACCTGGCGGTATCACCCGTGACCGTGCGAGCTACGAGGTTCGTGACGTTCACAGCTCTCATTATGGGCGTATCTGTCCGATCGAGACACCGGAAGGTCCGAACATCGGTCTGATTTCCAATCTGACGACGTATGGAAAAATCAATGAATACGGCTTTATTCAAACACCTTACCGTATTGTAAATGCGGATGGAACCGTACAGGAAGAGGCACTTTACCTGTCTGCGGATGAAGAAGCCGATTATGTAATCGCACAGGCCAACGAGGTTGTGGAAGGCCGTCTGATCAACGAGCATGTCGTAGCACGTAAAGCCGGAGATACCATCATCGCAAGACGTGAAGAGGTAGAGCTGACTGACGTTTCTCCGAAACAGATCGTATCCGTTGCGACTGCCTGTGTACCGTTCCTGGAAAACGATGATGCTTCCCGTGCCCTCATGGGTGCGAACATGCAGCGTCAGGCCGTTCCTCTGCTGCACCCGCATTCCCCATATGTCGGAACCGGTGTAGAGTTCAAAATTGCAAAGGACTCCGGTGTCGGAATCGTTGCAAGAGAAAACGGTGTCGTGGAGTATGTTGACTCCCAGAGAATCATCGTCAGTGAGAATGATGGAAACCGCAGAGAATACCGTCTGCGTAAATTCCAGCGTTCCAATAACGGAACCAACATCAACCAGAGTCCGATCATTTCCAAGGGAGAACGCATCGAAAAGGGTGATATCCTTGCCGATGGTCCATCCATGGAGCGCGGAGAGCTGGCATTAGGACAAAACGTTACCATCGCTTATATGACATGGTACGGATATAACTACGAGGATGCCATTATCATGAGTGAACGTCTGGTTCGCGATGATGTGTATACATCCATTCATATTGAGGAATACGACATTGACTGCCGTGAAACAAAGCTGGGGCCAGAAGAAATCACCCGCGATATTCCTAACGTGAGTGAAAACGCATGCCGTAATCTGGACAGCCGTGGTATCATCATGGTCGGTGCAGAGGTTATGGAAGGCGATATTCTGGTCGGTAAGGTAACGCCGAAGGGGCAGAGCGAAATCTCTCCTGAGGAAAAACTGCTGCTGGCTATATTCGGTGAGAAATCACGTGAGGTACGTGACAACTCTTTGAAGGTACCGCATGGTGGTGCCGGAATCGTTCACTCCATCCGCGTCTTCAAAAGAAGCGAAGGACACGATCTGCCGCCTGGAGTCAATGAAACAGTAAAAGTATACATCGTTCAGAAACGTAAGATTTCTGAGGGTGACAAAATGGCCGGACGTCACGGTAACAAGGGTGTCATCTCCAAGATTCTTCCTGTAGAGGATATGCCTTACATGCCGGATGGAACACCGGTTGATATCATGCTGAACCCGTTTGGTGTGCCTTCCCGTATGAACATCGGTCAGGTACTGGAAATCCATCTGGGATATGCTGCCAAGAAGCTGGGTGTGAAATTCTCCACACCGGTATTCGATGGTATCAACAACACCGAGCTGAGCGATATCATGAAGGAAGCGGAAATGACCGTGGATGGAAAACAGGTACTGTATGACGGACGTACCGGGGAACCGTTTGATGAACGTATTTCCGTCGGCGTCATGTACATGATCAAGCTGGCCCACATGGTTGACGATAAGCTGCATGCCCGTGCAACCGGACCATACTCTCTGGTAACTCAGCAGCCGTTGGGTGGTAAGGCACAAAACGGTGGTCAGAGATTCGGTGAGATGGAGGTCTGGGCACTGGAGGCTTATGGTGCCGCTCATACACTGCAGGAAATCCTGACAGTGAAATCCGATGATATCGTTGGTCGTACAAAGACCTATGAAGCAATCATCAAGGGAAAAGATATTCCGGAACCGGGTATCCCGGAATCCTTCCGCGTATTGAAGCACGAGCTGCAGGCTCTTGCCATTGACGTGAAGATGCTGGATGAAGACGGTAACGAAGTAGATATCAGCAAGGAGGATAACAGCGAAGCAGCTGCAACTCTGCCTCCGATTCCTGCCGCTGAGCCTGTCGGTGAGGAAGACATCAATGATCTGGAAGTAGAAGAGGAAGATGCTGTCGCAGATGACGAATCCGAAGATGAAATTCTTCTGGATGACGATGCAGAGGCTGATGACTTCATAGAAGATGAAGACATTGAGCTGAGCGATGATGAAAACGAAGAGGAGGCGTAAGTAAATGAGTGTTAATAATTTTGCCTCAATTCAGGTAAGCCTGGCTTCACCTGATAGAATCCACGAATGGAGTCATGGTGAAGTAAAGAAACCAGAGACGATCAACTACCGTTCTCAGAAGCCTGAAAGAGATGGATTGTTCTGTGAAAGAATTTTCGGACCGAGCAAGGACTGGGAATGTTACTGTGGAAAATATAAGAAGGTACGCTATAAGGGGGTTGTCTGTGACCGCTGTGGTGTAGAAATTACAAAATCCAGCGTTCGTCGTGAACGTATGGGACACATTGAGCTTGCGGCTCCGGTTGCGCACATCTGGTATTTGCGCGGTATTCCAAGCCGTATGGCACTGCTGCTGGATGTAACACCGAAGCAGCTGGAAGAGGTTGTATACTTCGTGTCCTGGATTGTAACAGATCCTAAGGATACAAAGCTGGAATACAAGCAGGTGCTCTCTGAACGTGAGTACCGCGAAAATATGGCAATTTACGGTCCGGGCAGCTTTACTGCCCAGACTGGTGCCGAGGCTGCGCTGACGCTGCTGACAGAGGTTGACCTGGAGGCTGAATTCAAGCATATTCAGGATGCACTGGAGTCTGCACAGGGTGAAAAGCGTAAAAAGCTGATCAAGCGTTTGGATACCGTAGAAGCCTTCCGTAACTCCGACAATAAGCCGGAATGGATGGTAATGACGGTAATTCCGGTAATCCCGCCTGATCTGCGTCCGATGCTGCAGCTGGACGGCGGACGTTTTGCGACAAGTGATCTGAATGATCTGTATCGCCGTGTCATCACACGTAACAACCGTCTGAAAAAGCTGCTGGAGCTGGGAACCCCGGCTATCATCGTACAGAATGAGAAGCGAATGCTGCAGGAAGCGGTGGATGCGCTGATTGATAACGGACGTCGTTCCAAACCGATCACCGGAGCCGGTGGACGTGCATTAAAATCTCTGTCACATTCCTTAAAGGGAAAACAGGGACGTTTCCGTCAGAACCTGCTCGGTAAGCGTGTTGACTTCTCCGGTCGTTCTGTTATCGCGGTCGGACCGGATTTGAAAATGTATCAGTGCGGTCTGCCTCGTGAAATGGCAATTCAGCTGTTCAAGCCGTTTGTCATCAATGAAATCGTAAATAAAGAAATCGCAAGCAATCCAAAGACTGCGGAGAAGCTGATCGATCGTCAGGATCCACGTATCTGGGATATTGTGGAAAGTGTCATTGACGGCTATCCGGTTCTGATGAACCGTGCGCCTACACTGCACCGTCTGGGTATCCAGGCCTTCAAACCGAAGCTGGTGGAAGGACGTGCCATGCGTCTGCATCCACTGGTATGTACTGCCTTCAACGCCGACTTTGACGGTGACCAGATGGCTGTTCACGTACCGTTGAGTGAAGAAGCAAGAGCCGAAGCACTCGTCATGATGCTTGGTAGCAACAACATCCTTGGTCCTAAGGATGGAAAGCCAATCGTTACACCTGGTCAGGATATGGTCATGGGAAACTTCTATCTGACGATGGAAGAAACCGCAGAGGAATTCTATCAGGAGGCTGACCGCTACAATGCGGTAGACTGCCCGAAATCCGCTGCGATCTGGACCCGCTATGGTGATAATGAGGGACATGTGTTTGGAAGCATCAATGAAATCCTGATGGCATATCAGACACAGCAGATTCATCTGCACTCCCGTATTGCGATTCCTGCACGTGCATTAAAGAAAGAAAGCTTTACAGAAGAACAAAATAAGAAATACCTGCTGACGACCGTTGGTAAGGTAATCTTCAACAATATGTTCCCAACCAACTTCCCGTTCCTGAACGAAGTCAGTGCGGAAAACTTTGTCGCAACACCGGAGCGTTTCTTCCTGGAGATGGGAAAAGACGTGAAGGAGGCAATCAAGTCCATGCCGGTAACCGCGGCTTTCAAAAAGAAGGACCTCGGTAAAATCATCGGTGAAATCTTTAAACGCTATTCCACAGAGAAAACAAGTGAGATCCTTGACCAGATCAAGGATATGGGATTCCAGTATTCCACCGTTGCCGGTGTTACCGTATCCCTGTCCGATATCGAGGTCGCACCTCACAAGGAAGAGCATGTGGAATATGGTAAACAGAAGGCCGAAGAGCTGAAAACACTGCGTAAAAAGGGTAAGCTTACCATGATGGAGTGGGAGCGTCACCTGAATAAGCTGTGGGCGGATGTCAAGGATGATATCGCCGAGGAGCTGCTGGGAAACCTTCCTCGTAAAAATCCAATCAGTATGATGGCGCGTTCCGGTGCCCGTGGTAATACCTCCAACTTTACACAGCTGGCTGGTATGCGTGGTCTGATGGCAAAGCCAAACCAGTCCAAATCTGCCAAGGGTGAATATGTTCCTACCATCATAGAGGTTCCGATCTACTCCTGTTTCCGTGAGGGTCTGAATGTGTCCGAATTCTTTATCTCCACACACGGTGTGCGTAAAGGTCTGACCGATACCGCCCTGAAAACAGCCGAATCTGGATATCTGACACGTCGTCTGGTTGACGTAGCACAGGATGTTATCGTTAAGCAGGAGGACTGTGGAACGGATAAGGGCTACTGGGTGGAAGCAATCGTTGATCGTAAGACAAATACGATCATCGAGAGTCTGTTTGACCGTCTGGTAGGACGTTACAGCAAGCAGGAAATCACAGATCCGAAGACCGGAGAGGTCATTCTGGAAAGTGATGAATTTATTACCGATGCACTTGCACAGAAGGTTGTGGATGCCGGTGTTGAGGGAATGTATATCCGTAGTGCGTTTACTTGTAAATCCATCTATGGTGTATGTAAGAAATGTTACGGACGCAACATGGCGACCGGCAAGGATGTTGAAGTCGGAGAAGCTGTCGGAATCATGGCTGCCCAGTCTATCGGTGAGCCAGGTACGCAGCTGACCATGCGTACCTTCCATACCGGTGGTGTGGCAAGTGCCGACGGTGGAGATATCACACAGGGTCTTCCTCGTGTCGAGGAGCTGTTTGAGGCTCGTTGTCCGAAGGGTGTTGCCGTACTGGCACAGATCACAGGTGAAATCACCGATGTTCATCAGATTGATACAGGATATGAGGTTACCGTATCCAATGATAAAGAAAGCATTGTCCACAAGGTTACCCTGATCCAGGCAATTCGTCCTTGGATGAAGGTGGGAGCACATGTGGAAGCCGGTGACAAGATTACCGAGGGTCAGGTTGATCCGAAGGAGCTTTTAAAGGTTGCCGGTGTACGTCAGGTACAGAACTACATTCTGAAGGAAGTCAAGAAGGTTTATCAGAGTCAGGGTATTGAAATCAGTGACAAGCACGTTGAGGTTATGATTCGTCAGATGCTTCGCAAGGTTGTCGTACTGGAAGGTAACGATACACACCTGAACCCTGGTGTTCAGATTTCCCTGACGGAAATTACGAAGATCAACCGTAAGGCACTGCTGAGCGGTCAGGTGCCGGCTACCTTCAAACCGGTATTGCTGGGTATATCCAAGGCGTCTGTTGAAACAGATTCCTTCCTGTCTGCCGCATCCTTCCAGGAAACCACAAAGGTTCTGACCGATGCCGCAATCAAGGGTAAAAAGGATTACCTGATTGGTCTGAAGGAGAACGTTATCATCGGTAAGCTGATTCCTGCCGGAACCGGTGTAGGCGATGAGCGTCCAATGAATCTGATTATCGGAGAAAAGGCAAAAGAACTGAAGGAAATCCGTGAGGAGCGCAACCATAAGGAAGACGATGACAACTTTATGGCATACGTGCCTGCCGGTCCGGAACGTCTGACCACTGAGATGGTTCAGCAGATCATGGACGGTGAGGATACCACCCTGGAACAGCCTGCTGTAGAAGTACAGGAATAACATAAAAAACATGTAGTAGCGGTGCTCTGCCATACTGCATGTTTTTTCTTATCATTTTAAAAAGAATATAGAATGAAATATCACATAAAGCAGAACGATTTTACAAATAGTCTTGAAAAAGGCCTGTATTCTGTTATATAATCTTCAATGGATATGCAGCAGTGGCAGAGTTTGGTTTAATGCACCGGTTTCGAAAACCGGCGTGTCATTGACACCGGAGGTTCAAATCCTTTCTGCTGCGCCAGAAAAAGATACAGGTATATTTACATCCCAGAGGCAAACGTAGACTTTGCGATGCTTTTATACCTTTTTATATGCTAGTTTAAAGAGGCAATTATTAGGATTATAAATAACTTTATTATGCAAAAATGCAGAGAAGGGGAAGCTATGATAAAATTCTTAAGTAGGTTTTGTAGGATTCTAACATTTTCTCAACAAGCTGATCTACCATATCAAAAGAATTATGCTGTGAACGTATCAAACGATTATGGTTCAGTATGGAAGCCGATTGATTAAAATGAAAAATATGTCAAAAAACATAAGGAATGTTATTATCTGGTATATTATCTTTATTTTTGCTACATGGTTTTTCCTGTCACTAACTCTGTTGAATGCATTTGATTTTCTGATATGGTATATTTCCATTATATCGTTGGCTTTACTTATCGCCATAAGTATTATAGTCTGTGAACTCTTTAAAGCTTTGCAAACTATGAATGAAAAGTAATTATACAAATATGTGAAGATGGTTTTAATTTTCTTTCATAAATGTACTTAATTAAGTGAGAGTAGAGTGGTCTGGTTTGGTATAAATTATGAAGGCTGATGTCTCATTGACACAAGTTATTGAAAAAAGGCGATCGAATGAAAGGGTTAAACCTTGTTTGATCGTCTTTTATTGTGCCGAGATTAACAGCTTTGATTATCTTTTGTGATAAGAAACGTAGAATCAAGCAATTCGTTGGCGCATATGCAAATAGGGTTTCATAATCCGTGTTCTTTGGATCATTCTGCAGCTTTGTTAACTCATGCTCCATTGTATTGTAGAATGCATCATACTTTTTCCAAAATTCCTTTTTCTGAATCATTCTTATATTAAAAGACCAGAATCCGACATTCTCTGTTGTCATTTCTATGATCTTCCTTTTTTTTGTCAACTTTTTTAACTAAATGGCATGTTGAATACAGCCGAACGTTTTTTTTACGTTTATTGATTCCTATAAATTCAATCTAACTGTTTTAAGCATCGACAAATTGATCCTCAATACTCTGCAGTTGCTCCTCATCCTCAACCGGTTCCCATGATTGACTGAAATCTACCTCTTTAAACAATGCGGCAAGTCCTGTAATCTGCTTTAATCTCAGTATTTCATCACGATCCATACCCAAATGCTTTGCAATCCATGCATCTGAACGTCCAAGCTCATGTAATTCCTTAACAATGTTACTCATCAAATCCACATCGTGACTACCTCTTGCTCGATTGTGCCGTATAGTACTGGCCATACGCTGGTCAAGCGGCTTATTGATTACTGAAACCGGTAAAACCCCCTTCTCACGCTCATAGATATCCGGGTATTCCTTCATGATGCGATATCTGTGAAAGCCGTCAACAATGATATAATGATCGCTAGCCTCATCGTAATAGCATACGATTGGCATGGTGTAGCCGTCGGCCTTTATACTGTCATACAATAATTTCATTTCAGGTGGCGCAACGGCATTCGGGTTATAATCATTCGGTATGATTTTTTCTATTGGAACTGCACGTATATGATAAACCGGACTCTTACTCATCATCTAAACCTCCGTACCCTTGTATTTTTCTTTTAAATGATCCAGTCGTCTCTGCTGTTCCCGTGTTAATCCAAACCCCATGGAACGGCAGATATGGTCATTCTTTAAAATGCAGAAGCACATACGCTTCCAACTGGGGATATCCTTTGTGGATTTTATATCGTCGGTATCATCCGGTATACGATCCAGATATATGATTCTGGAATTTTTAAAAATTGTATAATTGGATACCCCGTTTCGCTTTATGTGATAGCCATGCTCCTTTAGCTCTTCGATTGTTTCTTCCTCAAGCCCTCCTCCTACCGTATGCCAGAAGGTTATCGATTTATTGAATTTTTCAATATAGTTTTGCCGCAGCCGTTTGGGAAGTGTTGCCAACAGGAACATTGTATACGATTTCCAGGTATGTCCCTCCGGCAGTTTTATGGTTCGATATCCGACTGCCTTTGTTTTGGCATAGATTGCCGCAAAATTCGCTCCCTGAACACGGCCCAGCAGCTTCACCCACATCTGTGGATCAATCACGCGATATAGATTCAATGATTCCTTAGCATAATCCTGAAATGGAGAAGCCACCCGCATTTGTGAAATTGTCAATCCCGCCTTGTAATACAAATCATACAGACTGTTATAGCTATATCCGAACTTATAATAGGCATGCCATATATCCTCGACTGACCAGTCATACAGAGGCGAACCTGTCCAAACCTCCTTGAATTGCTGTGTAATCCAGCATTTGCCTTTATAGCTGTGCTTTTTATTAACAAAACCGCTGTAACGCTGCATAGACTCATCAGCACGTAGACCCAGCAGACAAATCGTTTTTTTGTTATCATGCACACTGCGATACCATCTGCCGAATTGCTTGGCCAGATCCTCCTGATGCATTTTATAGTGATATGTCGTTACAGGATTATTTTTCAGGTTAATGACATAATCATATTCAGGCATTGGCCGTACCCATAATGTCTCTTTTTTATCATCCCATGGATACCAGTACATTTCAAAGCTGCTTAACGCTGTTCTTGTTGCCATCGGTAGGCAAAGCCAATACAATTCCACCCCGGGGCGTTTTTCCAGCATCCTGAACGTTTCTTCTACATACTCCGTAGTAGCACGGTACTGAGCTTCGAAATCCTGGTGAAATACACCGATGGATGTCGAGGGATAAAATTTATCTCGAAAGTCCAAAAGAATATTCAGCAGCAGCCCGCTGTCCTTTCCTCCTGAAAAAGACACATATACGACATCAAATTCATGAAATATAAAGTGGAGACGCTCCAATAAGGCCTGATATACATTTTGTTGCAAATATCGTTTTTTCATAAGCTATTTTGTTTACACAGCAATATTTCATTACAGGATTCGAAGAATAAACCACAAATACAAATATCAGTATGCAGAGAATCACACAAGATCACGTTCATGCCAATTCCTGAAATAAAAACATAAAGGGTATTGCAGGTCCTGCAAAAAATCTGATACGGCATATGATATCAGGAAAGCGATTGCCATGTAAAAGATGTCTCCCTCCCTTTCGATCAAGCATTTATAATTTGTCTTATTCAATGATTTGTATAATGATTTCTTCTGTTTCTAAAGCTTGCAGTGATAAATACCGATTATATAAAACAAATTATGTAATATTATAGCACTGATGGAAAAAATTGTATAGATAACGACCCGGATATTCACATAAGTAGACATAAATATAATTACATTCACGACGCAACTACTGCGAATCCTGCAGAAAACATAAGCGATAACAGGGGGGATCTATCATAGTGCGGATTTTCCTGATGTATGGAAATTCTGTAATTCTCTCAAGGATTGATCGTTGAATAGCTGCAAAAGGAAGCCTTATAAATGAATAAGAAAATACCTTTTCCAGTGTTTTATTCAAAACAAGAACAAAGGTATGCGGCAGCTGCTGGCATACAGAATGCTCCGTTTACGAAAGGGGGGGAATGCCACGTATAGCTTTTTGTTCTCTTTTCAGATTATTTTGAAAATAGAATCAAGGAAATTCAATAGGCGGTAGTGGTGAATAAAATACATCTTTCACATAGCATAAGGAGAAGGTGAGGTGAAAATCTATGAATGAACACTATCCTTTTGTATTGCCACCGCTTCCGTATCGGTATTATGCACTGGAGCCGTATCTGGAGGAACAGACCATCCGCATTCATCACGATACACTTTTTCAGGGATATGTTGACAGATTAAATGCAGCTCTCCAGAAATATCCACGCTTTCAACGCTGGAATCTGGAACGGCTGATCGTAGACAATGATCGTCTGCCTGTGGAAATACGAACTACGGTATATAATAATGCAGGCGGTGTATATAACCATGATGCCTACTTTGCAGCCATGACGCCCAAGTATCGCCGGCCGAGTAACTATATGCGTAATGTTCTGGAGGAATCTTTTGGCTCTTTTGAAAATTTCAAGGAACAAATGCTGAATGCAGGACTGCGTGTGTTTGGTTCCGGCTGGGCATGGCTGGTACAAGATCGCGGTACTAAACTGCGTATCGTTACAACAAAGAATCAGGATACGCCGCTGCCACAGGGACTTGTACCACTGCTACCGCTGGATGTCTGGGAGCATTCCTACTTTCTGCAATATTACAGTGAACGCGCTGCCTATATCAAAAACTGGTTCGCGCTGATTGATTGGAGCTATGTGGAAAAACGTTATTTAAATGAGCATTCATAAAGACCTGCACGGGTCTTTTTCGTTTCCGGCGAAGCAGGTATCCTTATGAGTGGCTCAATCAGAAAAGCTGATTTGGCACAACTCCGGAAGTATGATAAAATCGTTATAAGTATACGAAATTCGCAAAACATATAAGTAGAAAGCAGGAGGATATCGAATGGGAAAAAAGAAAGACAGCTATATGCATGTGTTTACACAGCCCACTAAAGACTGGATCAGCCATACCTTCGCTGCACCAACCGCTGTACAGCAGGAAGCATGGCCTATAATTGCGGAAGGCGGCTCTGTTTTGATCAGCGCTCCAACCGGAACAGGAAAAACACTCTCTGCCTTTCTGGTTTTTATCGATAAGCTGCAGGCATTGGCTCATCAGGGAAAACTGAAGAATCAGTTGTACCTGATTTACGTATCTCCCTTGAAATCACTCGCACAGGATATTCGTGAAAATCTGAATAAGCCCTTATCTGGTATTGCACAGGAACAAAACGGGCAAGGCGCAGCGAATATCACAATAGGCATACGTACCGGTGATACACCGCAAAGAGATCGGCAGAGAATGATCAAGCATCCTCCTCATATTTTGATTATTACACCGGAATCTCTGTTTTTAATGCTGACTGGCACTGGAGGTCAAACGATATTGCATACGGCAGAGGCATTGATCATCGATGAGCTGCATGCCCTCATTGACACCAAACGAGGTGCGCATCTCATGCTTTCCATAGCCAGGCTGGAAAAGCTATGTAAACGAAAGCTGCAGCGCATTGGCCTGTCGGCAACAATTGAGCCGCTGCAGACAGCCGCTGACTACCTGTCTCTGGATACCGTAAGCATGATCGCTCCCAGTATGCAGAAGCAAATACATATCGAGGTGAACGGCTTGACTCCTGCGCTGGGCAGAAGAAAGGATCCGGTCTGGGAGGAGCTCGCAGAAAGTGTTTATGCAAAATGCCTGGAAAGCAGAAGTGTCATCGCATTTTCAGAGGGACGCAGATATGCTGAAAAGCTGGCCTATTATGTAAACCAGCTTGGCGGTGAGGACTTTGCGCGTGTACATCACGGCAGTATGTCAAAGGAACAGCGTTTAGAGGTAGAGGCATCCCTGAGAAACGGTACACTTCGTCTGCTCTGTGCCACCTCCTCCATGGAACTGGGGATTGATGTGGGAAATATCGATCAGGTTTTACAGATTGGCTGCCCACGCTCGATCTCCAGTACGATGCAGCGTCTTGGACGTGCCGGTCACAATCCCGGTCAAACCAGCTATATGTTTATGTACCCAAGAACCTCACAGGAAACACTGTTTTGCGGTATGAGTGCAGCTGTTGCGAAAGCCGGCGGTATTGAGCAGGCATCCCCGCCGAAGAAATGTCTGGATGTTCTGGCACAGCATCTCGTCTCCATGGCCGCAATCGCAAGCAGTTCCCATACGGAGCTTGAAAGAAAATGGCATCTTACCGGGATCGCCTATACGATTGACGATGTCATGGATCTTTTGCAAAGCACCTACACCTTCCAGGATGTCAGCAAACAGGAGGTAACCGGTATTCTATGCATGCTGGCTGGTGATTTTGAGCATAAAAGAGAGGTTCCGGTTCGCCCGCGCATACTTTATGACCGATTACACGGATGTGTTCTTGCGGAAGCCTACAGCAGAATGCTCGCTGTCGCTGCCGGGGGAACTATCCCGGATAAAGGACTGTACGCGGCAAAAACTGAGGATGGTGTTAAAGTCGGAGAGCTTGATGAGGAATTTGTCTATGAAACCCGTCTGGGTGATCGCTTTATGCTGGGGGCGAATGCCTGGCAGGTTGTCGGAATGGATAGAGACAGTGTGGTCGTGACGCCAACCTATCCGCAGGGGGCTCGTCTGCCCTTTTGGAAAGGGGAAATCAAGGGGCGGAGTCTGAAAACAAGTCTGGCCTTTGGCACTATTATGAGGAAGCTGTCAGAGGCATATCGTCAAAATACACTGCAACAGGAATTACAGACGCTGGGGCTGGATGCTGCAGCAGTCGAAAATACGAGCGAGTTTCTAAAACGGCAGATCAAGGCAACCAAAATCCTGCCGGATGATCAGACAATTCTGATTGAGCATTTTAGAGATTCCTCCGGAAGTCCGCAGGCTATGCTGCATACCATGTTCGGTCGAAGAATCAATGCTCCTCTTGCCCTGCTTCTGCAGGAAGCTGCTCAGAGAGTGACCGGGACGCATATCGGAAGTGTGGATGAAGAAGACGGTATTCTTTTATATTCCTATGGTGAAGGGAAAATCGAAGAAGGGCTGCTGTACAATATCAATCCGGAAGCAGCTTCGAAAATTCTGGAAATCATGCTTCCACTGACACCTGTTTTCAGTATGAATTTCCGCTATAATGCTGCACGTGCTCTCATGATGGGAATGCGTAGAAACAAAAGACAGCCATTGTGGATGCAGCGGCTTCGCAGTACGGAAATGCTGGAAGCATTGCTGCAGGAGGAACATCATCCTCTGATTATGGAAACCAAACGCGAATGTATGGAGGATCAGTGGGATTTAAAGGGATTACTGGAAATTCTATATGCAATTCGCAGTGGGGATATCCATGTGCATGAACTGCAGCTGGACACGCCTTCCCCGTTATCACTGCCACTGCAGTGGCGTGTGGAAGCTGCTGAAATGTATGAATATACACCAACAACACCGGGGATCCAGCAGGCAGTATATGAAGAATTACAGCAAATGGAACAAATAAAGCCTTCCCTGGAGGCACTAAAGCATATGGGGAAGCGGAAAAAGACGATTCAATCTGCCAATGAGCTGCATACGCTGCTTATGATGGAAGGGGATATGACAGCACAGGAAATTAAGGCTGCATGTACGGACAAAATGGATGTTAAACATGCGGAAGGTCGGATAGCGGACTGGCTGCATGAACTGACCTCTCAGGAATTGATCACCTACATAGAACCCGGTCTCTGGATCGCCGCAGAACAGCGCGAGGAGTATGAGCAGGCACTGCTGGAGCATAAGTCTGAAGCCGGAATGCATATCATACGCCGCATGCTGTACTATCGGCAGGCACAGACGCTAAAGCAGCTGCAGGAGCGATATCTTGCGCAGGAGGAAGCTGTACAATTCTGGTTGCAGCAGCTTTGTTGGGAAAAAGAAGTCATCGAGGATGGTGGCTGCTATTATCATTCCAAACAGTATGAACGTGCAAGAAAACAAACAATTCGCAATTTACGCATTCAGGCTGTAACACAGCCATCTCATCACTATGCCGCTCTCCTTGTGAGCCGTGTTTTTCACAATGCCCCTGTCAAAGATCAGCTGAAGGATACACTGTCTCTATTCTGTAATCAGAAACATGCAGCCTCATTATGGGAAACGGTTTTATTGCCATCCCGTATAAGCGGCTATCAGCCGGAGCTGCTGGATCAGGAGCTGGCACAGGGAGAATATTTCTGGAAGCTGCATCCCGATGGTATGCTGAGCTTTCATCGTTACGAGGATATCGACTGGGAACAATCCACAGCTGCTGTAAACGACGGCAGCAGGGAAATGCAGACAGAGGACACGCAGGAGCAGCGGATTTATCAACGACTCAAAATTCAGGGAGCAAGCTTTCTGCATGCACTCAATCGTATACCGCAGGCCGGAGATGTGCATGCTAATCTACTGCGGCTTGCAGAGCAGGGCCTTGTCTGTGCGGACAGCTTTACGCCGGTGCGACAATGGCTGAATCGAAAGAAAATGAAAAAGGCAACCACTAAGCAGCAGCTCCATGCCAGAGCCTATGCAATGTCATCCGGAAGGTGGGATATACTGCGTCCGTTAAAGTCGATCCCGGAAGAGGCGCTGATTCAGGCATGCTTTCAAGAATACGGTATTGTATGCAGAGAAACCTTTCGCATATTCCTACAACAGCTGGAACAGGAACAGAATTTCAGCTGGCGGGATGCTTTGCATCTGCTTAGTATCTGGGAATTCACCGGCCGTGTACGCAGAGGATATTTTGTAAAAGGGATGTCCGGTGCGCAATTTATTAGAAAGCAGGAATATGAAGGCAGTATGCATATTCTGGCTCATCCAAAGCAACAAATCTGCTGGTTGAATGCTCAGGATCCTATGCAGCCATGGGGGAAGCTATTGGAGCATAAGGATTCTGCGGCCTTTATGAATATAGCAGGAACTGCGGTGGCTCTGGCAGGAGGAACTGCTATCATGGTTTTTGAACGTCAGGGGACTGTTTTAAAAATTTTTGATATAAGCTTGGCTGAAGAAGCACTGCATGCCTTTGTTCAGACGTATCGTGAGCAACGGATTTATCCTGATAAAAAACGTCTGCTTGTGAAAGAGTATCCAAAAGCAGCTGCAGCGTTGTTGGAAAGGGCTGGGTTTTATAAAGATATGCTGGATTATATGCTGTATCGTTAAATACATATATGAAATGAAAAAAAGCAGGCTTGCTGAATGTGCATTGCTGCCTATAAAAAGGAAATTTAAAATACATTGACCCGCGCAATCTTTTGGATTTCCTTTTTTCATATCGAAATGATTTGATACTTCTTTTTCGGTGATAACGCAGCTGGGGATACAGAAGAGAAAGAAAAGGGGTGGAGGAGAAAACCTGCAAGCCAAGGTTAATGTATTGCAGATAGATACCGATACAAAGAAGATGTTATCATTCATATATATTAAAGAATGGTAGCGAATAGAAGCTGCACTTGGTATGTGAATCACAGTGACAGTATTTGTCACATGCGAGTGTGCTGGTAAGGTGCTTCCTTGTCATAATTGCATGATTGTGATGTCTGTATATGTGCTATGATTGCGGAGAATGCTCCTTACTCATTTTGATTACAGAAGAAACGCTGTGTTAGCTGCTGACCTATGAATGTAGGAAGGAAATGAAGTACAATAGCATGCAGGAGCTGGAAAGCACATAAACAGGTGTAAAAGAAGAAAAGGTCTGTTATAGGTAAGGATTCTATAAAGAAATAGGCGATAAATTGAAAAAATGTTACATTCATAGCGGTTTAAAATAAAAAGGACAAAAAAATATAAAAAAAGAGTAGAAAATCGTTGACAATCATCTTTAAAAGAGGTATTATATACAGGCACCGAACGAAACAGCGGCGCACGAAATAGAAATTTCGGTCTTTGAAAACTGAACAGGAAACGTCAATTATTTGAG
>ERZ507044.10-NODE-10-length-213779-cov-11.6033_pt1 | contig 213779 bp, 194 predicted proteins | sample MGYA00512870_ERZ507044 | MGnify/ENA metagenome assembly ERZ507044
CCGATGGTAGTGTGGGGTCTCCCCATGCGAGAGTAGGGAACTGCCAGGCATCAAACAAGTGAAGAGCCCATCCTGACGGATGGGCTTTTTGCGTTTCTGCGCTGCAAATTTGGAGTGTGGCTTTGCCTTATCTGGCCTGTAGGCCTGACAGGCGCAGCGCCTCAGGCAGACCGCACCACTGCCGGATGGCGGCTTTGCCTTATCCGGCCCGCAGTCAGGACTAGGCTTTGTGGTAACGCAAATGCAATAACGGATATGGCTGCCCAAGATCGTCGACCTCTGCGCGCCCGTTCACCCTGAATCCCATCTTCTTATAGAATCCAACAGCTTGTTCATTCTGCTCGTTCACGTTAGTGGTCAACGCGGGCGCTAGCGAAAGCGCATGCTCAATCAACAGTTTACCCACGCCACAGCCCCGAATATCGGGATCAACAAACAGCGCATCCATATGCTCTCCAGTGAGCAACATAAACGCGACGGGCTCATCCTGCTCATTCGCGGCAACCCATAAAGGGGCTTCGGGTAAAAACGAGCGGACCAGCTCCTCCAGCTTGATGCGGTACTCTTTAGACAGAAAATCATGCGTGGCGTCGACCGAACGGCACCAGATTGCAATCAGTTTGTTCCCTTCATCATGCCGCGATCGGCGTATGTTAATAACCATATTCTCTCCTTTTCGTTATGCTTATATTCTAACGTATCCGTTGTCGTGAAACTTTCTCACCTTTAACATGCAGGCTCGACATTGGCGTGATTTCTGAGTATCTTCAGCTGTCTGGATGTCTAAACGTTTAAACGTATGTAGTGAGGTTATCAGGTTATGCCGATTCGTGTGCAGGACGAGCTACCCGCCGTCAATTTCTTACGTGAGGAAAACGTCTTTGTTATGACGACTTCCCGTGCTTCAGGTCAGGAAATTCGTCCGCTAAAGGTACTCATCCTCAACCTGATGCCGAAGAAAATCGAAACGGAAAATCAGTTTTTGCGGCTGCTGTCGAACTCTCCGTTGCAGGTGGATGTACAGTTACTGCGCATTGATGCACGTGAGTCGCGTAATACGCCAGCAGAGCATCTGAACAACTTCTACTGTAACTTTGAGGATATCTGCGATCAGAACTTCGATGGCTTGATCGTCACCGGCGCGCCGCTGGGTCTGGTGGAGTTCAATGATGTTGCCTACTGGCCACAGATCAAACAAGTGCTGGAGTGGGCGAAAGATCATGTCACCTCAACGCTGTTTGTCTGTTGGGCGGTCCAGGCAGCGCTTAATATCCTCTACGGTATTCCGAAACAGACCCGCACTGATAAGCTTTCTGGCGTTTATGAGCATCATATTCTTCACCCTCATGCACTGCTGACGCGGGGTTTTGATGATTCGTTCCTGGCCCCGCATTCACGCTATGCTGATTTCCCGTCAGTGTTGATCCGTGACTACACCGATCTTGAGATCCTCGCCGAGACTGAGAATGGTGATGCCTATCTTTTTGCCAGCAAAGATAAACGCATTGCGTTTGTCACGGGCCATCCGGAATATGATGCCAACACATTAGGTAGCGAATATTTCCGCGATGTAGAAGCCGGATTAAACCCCGACGTTCCCTACAATTATTTCCCGCAAAACGATCCCCAAAACAAACCTCGCGCTACCTGGCGAAGCCACGGTAATTTGCTGTTCATCAACTGGCTCAACTATTACGTCTACCAGATCACACCATATGATCTGCGTCACATGAATCCAACGCTGGATTAATCGTCTGTCGCTGACGATCCTAAAGCGTTTCAGCATAGTGAATCAGGCACCTTCGGGTGCCTTTTTTATTTCCGAAATGCACTTCAACTTGTGATTAAACTTTATTTTTATTTTTATCAACAGGTTAATTGATAATTAAATTAAAAATGGAAATTGTTTTTGATTTTGAAATTTAAATGAGTAGTCTTAGTTGTGCTGAACGAAAAGCGCACAACGATCCTTCGTTCGCATTGGGAATGCTTTGTTATCAATGACGAGGAGTTACAGAATGAATCAACAGGCAACGACTACCGATGAATTGATCTTTACCAGGCCCCATGGTGAGCCAGAGAAGCAGATCCTGACCGATGAAGCGGTCGAATTTCTCACTGAACTGGTGGCGCGCTTTACGACGAAGCGCAATAAGCTGCTCGCGGCTCGTATTCAGCAGCAGCAGGATATCGACAACGGTATATTGCCTGATTTTATTTCGGAAACAGTTTCCATTAGAAACGGCAACTGGAAGATTCGCGGCATCCCGGAGGATTTACAGGATCGTCGGGTCGAAATCACCGGACCGGTTGAGCGCAAGATGGTCATCAATGCGTTGAACGCGAATGTGAAGGTTTTTATGGCCGATTTCGAAGATTCGCTGGCACCGGAATGGAGCAAAGTGATCGACGGGCATATCAACCTGCGTGACGCGGTAAACGGCACCATCAGCTACACCAATGAAGCTGGCAAAATCTATCAGTTGAAGCCCAATCCGGCATTACTGATTTGCCGTGTGCGTGGTCTGCACCTGCCGGAAAAACATGTGACCTGGCGCGGTGAAGCGATCCCCGGCAGCCTGTTCGATTTTGCCCTCTATTTCTTCCATAACTACAAAGCGTTGCTGGCCAAAGGCAGCGGTCCCTATTTCTACCTGCCGAAAACGCAGGCCTGGCAGGAAGCGGCCTGGTGGAGTGAAGTCTTCAGCTATACCGAAGATCGTTTCAATCTGTCGCGCGGTACGATTAAAGCCACGTTGCTGATTGAAACCCTGCCGGCCGTGTTCCAGATGGACGAGATCCTGCACGCGCTGCGTGACCATATTGTCGGACTGAACTGTGGTCGTTGGGATTACATCTTCAGCTATATCAAAACGCTGAAGAATCATCCGGATCGCGTTCTGCCGGACCGCCAGGTGGTGACGATGGATAAGCCTTTCCTTAGCGCCTATTCGCGTCTGCTGATTAAAACCTGTCACAAACGTGGTGCCTTCGCGATGGGCGGTATGGCGGCATTCATCCCGAGCAAAGACGCTGAACGCAATAATCAGGTACTCAGCAAGGTGAAAGCGGATAAAGCGCTGGAAGCCAATAACGGCCACGACGGCACGTGGATTGCGCATCCGGGACTGGCGGATACCGCGATGGCAGTCTTCAACGAGGTGCTCGGCGAGAACAAAAACCAGCTGTTTGTGACCCGTGATGAAGACGCGCCGATTACCGCAGAACAATTGCTGGCGCCATGTGAAGGCGAGCGTACGGAAGAGGGGATGCGCGCCAATATTCGCGTTGCGGTGCAGTACATCGAAGCGTGGATCTCCGGCAACGGCTGCGTGCCGATTTATGGCCTGATGGAAGATGCGGCGACAGCGGAGATCTCCCGTACGTCAATCTGGCAGTGGATCCATCACGAGAAAACCCTGAGCAACGGCAAACCGGTCACTAAGGCGCTGTTCCGCCAGATGTTGGCTGAAGAGATGCGGGTCATCCAGGACGAACTGGGTGAACACCGTTACAGCAGCGGCCGTTTTGATGATGCCGCGCGCCTGATGGAGCAAATCACCACTTCTGACGAATTAATCGATTTCCTGACATTGCCAGGCTACCGCCTGCTGGCGTAAATGCCCAGGCTATTTTGTTCGCCATTTTGGCCCCGGGCCGTGCTCAAAATCCTCACGTACGATAAGTACGCTCCGGTTTTTGCGCGGCTTCCCGTGACCAAACTGCCTTCACCAATAACGCCTGGGAAGCCAGGAGAATAATATGGAGCATCTGCACATGAAAACCCGTACCCAACAGATCGAAGCGTTACAGAAAGAATGGACACAACCGCGCTGGGAAGGCATCCGTCGCCCGTACAGCGCGGAGGAAGTGGTGAAATTACGCGGCTCGGTTAACCCGGAATGCACGCTGGCGCAGCTGGGCGCAGCCAAAATGTGGCGTCTGCTGCACGGCGAATCGAAAAAAGGTTACATCAACAGCCTTGGTGCGCTGACCGGTGGTCAGGCGTTACAGCAGGCGAAAGCGGGTATCGAAGCGGTGTATCTGTCGGGGTGGCAGGTTGCGGCGGATGCCAACCTGGCGTCCAGTATGTACCCGGATCAATCGCTCTACCCGGCAAACTCTGTTCCGGCAGTGGTGGATCGGATCAACAACACCTTTCGCCGTGCGGATCAGATCCAGTGGTCCAGCGGTATTGAGCCCAACGATCCGCGCTATGTGGATTACTTCCTGCCAATCGTCGCCGATGCGGAAGCCGGGTTTGGCGGCGTACTGAATGCGTTTGAGCTGATGAAGTCGATGATTGAGGCCGGTGCAGCGGCTGTTCACTTCGAAGATCAACTGGCCTCGGTGAAGAAATGTGGTCATATGGGCGGCAAAGTGCTGGTGCCAACTCAGGAAGCGATTCAGAAACTGGTGGCTGCGCGTCTGGCGGCAGACGTTATGGGCGTCCCGACGCTGGTGATTGCGCGTACCGATGCGGATGCGGCGGATCTGATCACCTCCGACTGTGACCCATATGACAGCGAATTTATCACCGGCGAGCGCACCAGTGAAGGATTCTTCCGTACGCATGCCGGCATTGAGCAGGCGATCAGCCGTGGCCTGGCCTACGCCCCGTATGCTGATCTGGTGTGGTGTGAAACCTCGACGCCGGATCTGGAACTGGCGAAGCGTTTTGCCGATGCGATTCATGCGAAATTCCCAGGCAAACTGCTGGCCTATAACTGTTCGCCGTCGTTCAACTGGCAGAAGAATCTGGACGATAAGACCATCGCCAGCTTCCAGCAGCAGTTGTCCGATATGGGTTACAAATACCAGTTCATTACCCTGGCAGGTATTCACAGCATGTGGTTCAACATGTTCGACCTTGCGCACTCCTACGCGCAGGGTGAAGGCATGCGCCACTATGTTGAGAAGGTTCAGCAGCCGGAATTTGCGGCGGCTAAAGACGGTTACACCTTCGTGTCCCATCAGCAGGAAGTAGGGACAGGCTACTTTGATAAAGTCACCACCATCATTCAGGGCGGCACTTCCTCGGTGACCGCGCTGACCGGCTCGACCGAAGAATCACAGTTTTGATTAATGCCCGGTGGCGCGCGCTTACCGGGCCTACGAAGGGATGTAGGCCGGATAAGCAGACGCGCTATCCGGCATGACGTTGTGCCGGATGAGGAGAAGCGATGACGCGTGGCCTGGAGTTACTGATTGCTCAGACGATTTTGCAAGGTTTCGACGCCCAGTATGGTCGATTTCTGGAAGTGACCTCCGGCGCGCAACAGCGCTTTGAACAGGCTGACTGGCATGCCGTGCAGCAGGCGATGAAAAGCCGTATTCACCTCTACGATCACCACGTGGGTCTGGTGGTGGAACAACTGCGCTGCATCACTGGCGGCAAAAGTACCGACGCCGCATTTTTGCTGCGTGTAAAAGAGCATTACACGGGGCTCCTGCCGGATTACCCGCGCTTCGAGATTGCGGAGAGCTTTTTTAACTCCGTATATTGTCGGTTATTTGACCACCGCTCGCTCACTCCCGAGCGGCTCTTTATTTTTAGCTCCCAGCCGGAACGTCGTTTCCGGACGATCCCGCGTCCGCTGGCAAAAGATTTCTTCCCGGATAGCGGTTGGGAACCGCTGCTCACCCGCATTCTCAGCGATATGCCGTTGCGCCTGCCCTGGCAGAACAAAGGGCGCGATATTCGCTATATCATTGCACATCTGCGTGAAACCTTTGGTGAGGAGACGTTGCAGCAGTGCCATCTACAGGTGGCTAACGAGCTGTTTTATCGCAATAAAGCCGCATGGCTGGTCGGCAAACTCATCACGCCATCTGGCACGTTGCCCTTTTTGCTGCCGATTCATCGCACCGATGAAGGTGAACTGTTTGTGGATACCTGCCTGACCACCACGGCAGAAGCCAGTATCGTGTTCGGTTTCGCTCGTTCCTATTTTATGGTGTACGCGCCGCTGCCCGCCGCGCTGGTGGAATGGTTGCGCGAGATCCTGCCAGGAAAAACCACCGCTGAGTTATACATGGCGATTGGCTGTCAGAAACATGCGAAGACCGAGAGCTATCGCGAGTATTTGTTGTATCTGCGCAGCTGCGATGAGCAGTTCATTGAAGCGCCGGGCATACGTGGCATGGTGATGCTGGTCTTTACGCTGCCGGGGTTCGACCGGGTTTTTAAAATTATTAAAGATAAGTTCGCGCCGCAAAAAGAGATGTCTGCCGCCCACGTTCGCGCCTGCTATCAACTGGTGAAAGAGCACGATCGCGTGGGACGCATGGCAGATACCCAGGAGTTCGAAAATTTTGTGCTGGATAAACGTCAGATCGATCCGGCATTGATGGCGCTGTTACTTGAGGAAGTGCCGGAAAAGATAACCGATCTTGGTGAGCAGATTGTCATCCGTCATCTCTATATTGAGCGGCGGATGGTGCCGCTCAATATCTGGCTTGAGCAGGTCGAAGGTCAGCAACTGCGGGATGCGATTGAGGAGTACGGCAACGCGATTCGCCAGCTTGCCGCCGCCAATATTTTCCCCGGCGACATGCTGTTCAAAAACTTTGGCGTCACCCGTCATGGTCGCGTGGTGTTCTACGATTACGATGAAATCTGCTACATGACGGAAGTGAATTTCCGGGACATCCCGCCGCCGCGCTACCCGGAAGATGAGATGAGTGCCGAGCCCTGGTATAGCGTATCCCCTGGCGATGTGTTTCCTGAGGAGTTTCGCCACTGGTTATGCGCCGACCCACGCATCGGACCGCTGTTTGAGGAGATGCACGCCGATCTGTTTCGTGCCGATTACTGGCGCGCATTACAGACGCGCATTCGGGAAGGGCATGTTGAAGATGTTTACGCATATCGCCGTCGCCAGCGATTCAGCGTGCGTTATGAAACCGACCGGGCGCTTGCGTCGCCATCCGGCAATGTGCGCCGACCTGCCTGATGGCACGACGCTTATCAGGCTTGCCGAAAATGCTCCTGAGGAGGATTTTGTTTAACGAATCCCGCCGTATGCCAGCGTCACCTCTTTCGCCGCCTTGATCACCATCGCGCCAAACTCGGTCACGCGGTCGTCCGTGATGCGCGAAATCGGGCCAGAGATAGAGATTGCCGCGAACGGCTCGCGGTGTTCGTCATAAATGCACGACGCGACACAACGCAGACCGAGCGCATGTTCCTCATCATCAAAGGAATAACCGCGCTTGCGGGTCTGGGCGAGGTCGTCCTTCAGATGAACCGGGGAGACCAGCGTCGCGTGGGTGTATGCATGCAGCCCTTTGCGGTGCAGCAACTGGGTCACCTGTTCTTCGCTCAGTTGTGCTAAAAACGCTTTGCCTGCGCCAGAGGCGTGCATCGGCAGTTTACCGCCAATCGGCGCGGACATACGCATCAGTTGGGTACACTGTACCTGGTCAATGATAATCGCCTGATGATCACTTTGATCCAGCACCGCCAGATTCACCGTTTCGCCGGAATCTTCCATCAGTTTGCGCAGAATAGGGTGGACGATCGCCAGCAAATTGCGGCTCTGTAAAAAGCTGCTGCCGACGATAAACGCATGCGCGCCTATCGCCCAGTGTCCAAGGTCACCCACCTGACGCACAAAGCCCTGCTGCTGCATGGTGGTCAGTAAGCGATGAGTCGTGGAGTTCGGCAGGCCAGCCTGCTGTGCCAGCTCGGTCAACGCCACACTGCCGTTGGATTCCGCGATCCATTCCAGCAGTTTCAGGCCACGGGTCAGCGACTGAACCTGTCCGGCAGCGGGGGCGGTCGTCGCGGCGGGTTTTCTGCCGCGTTTGGCGGGAACGGGTGCAACCATAGCGCATTCCTTTTCTGTATCGTGGAAATCATTTTCGTTTTATTCAATTATAATGCAAGAAGTCTTGTACTGATCGGATGAGTGAAGCTGAACATGTCTCATGTTGCCCGTTGTTGGCTTTTCCGTCAGCCCTGTTTATGCCACTATGTTTTGTTGACTTTTTCGGTCTGGTTAAGCGTTGTCGGGAGCAAGTGTGAGCAGCAAAGTTGAACAACTGCGTGCGCAGTTAAATGAACGTATTCTGGTGCTGGACGGCGGTATGGGCACGATGATCCAGAGCTATCGTCTGAGTGAAGAGGATTTCCGTGGTGAACGCTTTGCCGACTGGCCGTGCGACCTGAAAGGCAACAATGACCTGCTGGTGCTGAGTAAGCCAGAGGTGATCGCCGCGATTCATAACGCGTACTTTGACGCGGGCGCGGACATCATTGAAACCAACACGTTTAACTCCACCCCCATCGCGATGGCGGATTACCAGATGGAATCCCTGTCGGCGGAGATCAACTTTGCCGCCGCGAAACTGGCGCGTGCCTGTGCCGATGAGTGGACTGCCCGTACCCCGGAAAAACCGCGTTATGTGGCGGGCGTTCTCGGCCCAACCAACCGGACCGCATCGATCTCGCCGGATGTGAATGACCCGGCATTTCGTAATATCACCTTTGATCAACTGGTGGCTGCTTACCGCGAATCCACCAAAGCGCTGGTGGAAGGTGGCAGTGACCTGATTTTGATCGAAACCGTCTTTGATACGCTGAACGCGAAAGCGGCGATTTTTGCGGTGAAAGAAGAGCTGGAAGCGCTGGGCATCGACCTGCCGATCATGATTTCCGGCACCATCACCGATGCTTCTGGACGTACCCTTTCCGGGCAAACGACAGAGGCGTTTTACAACTCCCTGCGCCATGCTGAACCTCTCACTTTCGGCCTCAACTGCGCGCTGGGGCCGGATGAACTGCGTCAGTATGTGCAGGAACTGTCTCGCATTGCTGAATGTTACGTGACTGCACACCCGAACGCCGGGCTGCCCAACGCTTTCGGTGAATACGATCTCGATGCCGATACGATGGCAAAACAGATCCGCGAATGGGCCGAAGCGGGCTTCCTGAATATCGTTGGCGGCTGTTGCGGCACCACACCGGAACACATCGCGGCAATGAGCAGGGCGGTCGAGGGACTGGCACCGCGCCCGTTGCCGGAGATCCCGGTGGCCTGCCGCTTATCCGGTCTCGAACCGCTGAATATTGGCGACGACAGCCTGTTTGTAAACGTCGGTGAGCGTACCAACGTTACCGGCTCCGCCAAATTTAAGCGCCTGATCAAAGAAGAAAAATACAGCGAAGCGCTGGACGTTGCTCGTCAGCAGGTAGAAAGCGGCGCACAGATTATTGATATCAACATGGATGAGGGGATGCTCGACGCCGAAGCGGCGATGGTGCGCTTTCTCAACCTGATCGCCGGTGAGCCTGACATTGCTCGTGTGCCGATCATGATTGACTCCTCAAAATGGGACGTCATCGAGAAAGGGCTGAAGTGCATCCAGGGGAAAGGCATCGTTAACTCCATCTCGATGAAAGAGGGGGTTGAAACCTTTATCCATCATGCGAAGCTGCTGCGCCGCTACGGTGCGGCGGTGGTGGTGATGGCCTTTGATGAGCAGGGCCAGGCGGATACGCGTGCGCGTAAAATCGAGATTTGCCGCCGGGCGTACAGGATCCTCACCGAGGAAGTGGGCTTCCCGCCGGAAGACATCATTTTCGACCCGAATATTTTCGCAGTAGCAACCGGGATCGATGAGCACAACAACTACGCGCAGGACTTTATCGGTGCCTGTGAAGACATCAAACGCGAGCTGCCGCATGCGTTGATCTCCGGCGGCGTGTCCAACGTATCGTTCTCGTTCCGTGGTAACGATCCGGTGCGCGAAGCCATTCACGCGGTGTTCCTCTACTATGCCATTCGTAACGGTATGGACATGGGGATTGTCAACGCCGGGCAACTGGCGATTTACGACGATCTCCCTGCCGAGCTGCGCGATGCGGTGGAGGATGTGATCCTCAACCGGCGTGATGACGGCACCGAACGATTGCTGGAGTTGGCGGAGAGATATCGCGGTAGCAAGAGTGATGAGGCGGCCAACGCACAACTGGCGGAGTGGCGCACCTGGGAAGTGAAAAAGCGCCTCGAATACTCGCTGGTTAAAGGCATCACCGAGTTTATCGAGCAGGACACCGAAGAGGCGCGTCAGCAGGCGGCCCGCCCGATTGAGGTGATTGAAGGGCCGCTGATGGACGGGATGAACGTCGTCGGCGACCTGTTCGGCGAAGGAAAAATGTTCCTGCCGCAGGTAGTGAAATCCGCCCGCGTAATGAAACAGGCGGTGGCGTATCTCGAACCGTTTATCGAAGCCAGTAAAGAGAAAGGCTCCAGCAATGGCAAAATGGTCATCGCCACCGTGAAGGGCGATGTCCACGATATCGGCAAAAATATCGTTGGCGTGGTCCTGCAATGTAACAACTACGAAATCGTCGATCTTGGCGTGATGGTGCCGGCGGAGAAAATTCTCCGAACCGCCAAAGAGGTGAATGCGGATCTGATAGGCCTTTCCGGGCTGATTACCCCGTCGCTGGACGAAATGGTCAACGTGGCGAAAGAGATGGAGCGTCAGGGCTTCACCATTCCGCTGCTGATTGGCGGCGCGACGACCTCGAAAGCGCACACGGCGGTGAAAATCGAGCAGAACTACAGCGGCCCTACGGTGTATGTGCAGAACGCTTCGCGCACCGTCGGCGTGGTCGCCGCGTTGCTTTCTGATACCCAGCGCGATGACTTTGTCGCCCGTACCCGTAAAGAGTATGAAACCGTGCGCATCCAGCATGGGCGTAAGAAACCGCGCACGCCGCCGGTGACGCTCGCCGCCGCGCGGGATAACGATCTGGCGTTTGACTGGGAAAGCTATACCCCGCCAGTGGCGCACCGTCTGGGTGTGCAGGAGGTCGAAGCCAGCATCGAAACGCTGCGTAACTACATCGACTGGACGCCGTTCTTTATGACCTGGTCGCTGGCCGGGAAGTATCCGCGCATTCTGGAAGATGAAGTGGTAGGTGAAGAGGCGAAGCGCCTGTTTAACGATGCCAACGACATGCTGGATAAATTGAGCGCAGAGAAGGCGCTGAATCCGCGGGGTGTGGTGGGGCTGTTCCCGGCAAACCGCGTGGGTGATGACATCGAAATCTATCGTGACGAAACGCGAACGCACGTGCTGACGGTCAGCCATCATCTGCGTCAACAGACTGAAAAAGTGGGCTTTGCTAACTACTGTCTGTCTGACTTCGTGGCGCCGAAGCTGACCGGCAAAGCGGACTACATCGGTGCTTTTGCGGTGACCGGTGGTCTGGAGGAGGACGCGCTGGCGGATGCGTTTGAAGCGCAGCACGATGATTACAACAAGATCATGGTGAAAGCGCTTGCTGACCGTCTGGCGGAAGCCTTCGCGGAATACCTGCATGAGCGCGTGCGTAAGGTCTACTGGGGATATGCGCCGAACGAAAATCTCAGCAATGAAGAGCTGATTCGCGAAAACTACCAGGGGATTCGTCCGGCGCCGGGGTACCCGGCCTGTCCGGAGCATACCGAGAAAGGCACCATCTGGCAGTTGCTGGAAGTGGAAAAGCACACCGGCATGAAGCTTACCGAATCCTTCGCCATGTGGCCTGGCGCATCGGTTTCCGGCTGGTACTTCAGCCATCCGGACAGCAAGTATTACGCGGTTGCACAGATTCAGCGCGATCAGGTGGAAGACTACGCGTTCCGTAAAGGGATGAGTGTTTCTGACGTTGAGCGCTGGCTGGCCCCTAACCTGGGCTATGACGCCGACTGATTCACGAAACTGTCATCTTTCCTTACAACTAACAGGGTGCTTGTCGGGCACCCTGTCTCTTTCTTGCGTTTAAACCCTTATACTGGAAGAAGGCTATGACCTCTCTGGTTATATTTTTACACGCAATCATTCAAGTTGCGTCGAGGCGGCAAGCCTGGGAATCTCCAGGAGCTTACTGAAGTAAGTGACTGGAGTGAGCAGGCGCAGCCAACAAAGAGGCAGCTTGAAGGATAAAGTGTAAATGATAAGGAGTACCTGATTCCGTGCTAACCCTGCTCCACCTGCTTTCTGCTGTCGCCCTGCTGGTCTGGGGTACCCATATTGTGCGTACTGGCGTGATGCGTGTGTTCGGCGCCCGCCTGCGAACCGTGCTTAGCCGTAGCGTCGAAAAGAAACCGCTCGCCTTCTGCGCGGGAATTGGCGTCACTGCGCTGGTGCAGAGCAGTAATGCCACCACCATGCTGGTGACCTCGTTTGTTGCTCAGGATCTGGTCGCACTGACGCCTGCGCTGGTGATTGTGCTTGGTGCAGACGTAGGGACCGCGCTGATGGCGCGTATCCTCACCTTCGATTTATCGTGGCTCTCGCCGCTGCTGATTTTTATCGGCGTGATCTTCTTCCTCGGCCGTAAACAGTCACGCGCCGGACAACTGGGGCGCGTGGGGATCGGCCTTGGCCTGATCCTGCTGGCGCTGGAACTGATTGTCCAGGCCGTCACCCCTATAACCCAGGCCAACGGCGTACAGGTCATTTTTGCCTCGCTGACCGGCGATATCATGCTGGATGCGCTCATTGGCGCGATGTTCGCGATCATCAGTTATTCCAGCCTGGCGGCGGTACTGCTCACGGCCACCCTGACCGCGGCGGGGATCATCTCCTTCCCGGTGGCGCTGTGTCTGGTGATTGGCGCCAACCTCGGTTCCGGCCTGCTGGCGATGCTCAACAACAGCGCGGCTAATGCCGCGGCTCGTCGCGTGGCGCTTGGCAGTCTGTTGTTTAAGCTGGTGGGCAGCCTGATTATTCTGCCATTTGTCCATCCGCTGGCGAATCTAATGGATGAATTGCCGCTGGCGAAATCCGAGCTGGTGATCTATTTCCATGTTTTCTACAACCTGGTCCGCTGCCTGGCAATGATTCCTTTTGCCGAGCCGATGGCGCGCTTCTGTAAGCGCATCATCCGCGACGAGCCTGAGCTGGATGCGCATCTCAAGCCAAAGCATCTGGACGTTAGCGCGCTGGATACGCCGACCCTTGCGCTCGCCAATGCCGCCCGTGAGGCGCTGCGCATCGGCGATGCGATGGAACAGATGATGGAAGGGCTGAAGAAGGTGATGCATGGCGAGCCGCGCGAAGAGAAGGAGCTGCGCAAAATCGCGGATGACATCAACGTGCTCTACACTGCCATCAAACTCTATCTGGCGCGGATGCCGAAAGAGGAACTGGCGGAAGAGGAGTCGCGCCGCTGGGCGGAGATCATCGAGATGTCGCTTAACCTTGAACAGGCGTCGGATATTGTGGAGCGCATGGGGAGCGAGATTGCTGATAAATCGCTGGCGGCGCGGCGGGCGTTTTCTATTGAGGGGTTAAAAGAGCTGGATGCGCTGTACGACCAGTTGCTCAGCAACCTGCAACTGGCGATGTCGGTCTTCTTCTCCGGCGATGTGACCAGTGCCCGGCGGTTGCGCCGTAGCAAGCATCGTTTCCGCATACTGAATCGCCGTTACTCGCATGCGCACGTTGATCGTCTGCATCAGCAGAACGTACAAAGTATCGAGACCAGCTCTTTGCACCTGGGATTACTGGGGGATATGCAACGTCTGAACTCGTTGTTCTGTTCCGTGGCTTACAGCGTGCTGGAACAGCCGGACGAAGATGACGAGCGGGATGATTACTAACAGGCGGTAATGCCGGATAGCGCTTATCCGGCCTACAAATTGCGCTCATTGCAGGCCGGATAAAGCATTTACGCTGCCATCCGACAACGTCGGTTAAAAGCAGTGACCTGCCTCAACGGCAACGGCGTCTTTACCGGCTTCGAACACGTAGGTGGTGTTCGGACCGCCAAGCACCGCCTGACCCTTACTCACTTTAATCCAGTTGCCTTCCGGCAGACCGATCACCGTCAGTTCAGGCGCGACAACCAGCAGCTCGCGAATACGCTGTTCACGCGTTTCGCCTTTGTGTCCTTCCGGCAGCGCGTTAGTGAAATGCGGGTTAATCTGCAACGGGAACAGGCCCAGCGCATCAAAACCTTGCGGATCAACAATCGGCATGTCGTTGGTGGTGCGGATGGTCTTGCAGGCGAGGTTGGCACCCGCACTCCAGCCAATGTACAGCGCACCGCGTTTAACCACGTCAACAATCGGTGCCAGCAACCCGCGCTCGCGGCTCTCTTTCAGTAACTGAAAAGTATTACCGCCGCCGACAATCACCACTTCCGCATTTTCAATGGCCGCCACCGGATCAGTCACGGTGTGAATACCCACCACCTTGACGCCCATCGGGGCGAAGATTGCAGCCGTTTTTTCTGTGTATTCATCCCAGGTTTGTGTGACGCCTGCAAAGGGGATAAATACTGCCGAACGGCGCCCCTCCAGTTGCTCCGCAATCAGCGGCAGCGCATGCTCCATCCAGCCTTTACCCGGCAGTGTCGAGTTACTCAATAAAAGCAGTTCCATCCTTTCTCCCTGTAATCAGTAAATGACAAAACGCGGTCATGCTACCACTGACAGTGTAGCGCCTTACTGACATGGCTCACGATGTTGGAAGGGGGTGTAGAAAGGACCACTGACTCAATGATGAAAAATGCACGATGTGCGTATTAAAGCGAGTGAAGATATTTCTCACTCTGCCAGTATGAACATGTAACGCCTTGATAATACAATAAACCAGGCGTGATTGAATTTATCGTAGTTGAGATGTTTATTCACTCTTTATGAAAAGTGAGAAGGGGATTTTTAAATTTTGACGGTTACTAATTTAAAACAGCAACATTGCGGCATTGCCCTGGATTTATCCCGAACAGGCTTAAGCGTATTGCGATAAGCACTATGAGGTTTCTGGCCCATGCTGAAGCATTGGCGTCTGTCCTCTGATCAACAACAGTGTCGCTATTTTCATTATTATGTAACTAAACATTTCAATTCGAATGGAAAAATTATTGTAACTCACTGAAATATAGGATTTTTACCAAAAATTTAAATTTATGTATCTTTTTGTTTTACTTACAAACAGTAAGGTAAATTCCGAAAAAAAGATCGATTACAACGATCGATACCTTTCAAGTGATAGACTTTAACTATTGATTTTGTTATATCGATCAGGTTTGACAATCAATATTGCTCATGTACTATTCTGTTTGAATCAATATTATACCGACAGCAGCAGAGTGGGTGTGCCGGACATCGTCAGAATAAATAACCTCGCCGGATAATAAATACCCCCTGAAAATAAAAAACAGGCTGTCCAGGATATAGGGAGCATCATCTGTATGACAAAGGAATATGTAAAGAAGAGCCATATTGCCAGTTGGCCTGAAAATGATGTTTATTTTTCCACGGGTATCTCTGCGTTGGCCAGAAAAGTGACTAACTCTCATTCCGGCTCAGACTATCTGTTTATTAATCTTAATAGTTATACCTTAAAGCTTTTTTTTCGATCGTTCTCTCAATTGAGCAAGAGTGGTTATCAGTTGATTATTATTTCAACCCAACGACTCATGCCGCTGGCTTTTTTCTGGCACCTGAAATGTCACGCCGTCAGCGCAATTTTCGAATCGCGTTGCTCTGTTCATGATGTTATTCGCGGTCTGGATACTGTCGCGACCGGGCGGCAGATCGTCTGGTCCTTCCCGGGGCCTGCCTGTTTACTCTCTTCAAGAGACGTTTTACTTCTGCGGCATTATCTTGAAGGGGGAAGTATGGGCTATTTACAAGAGAAACACTGCCGCGCGTATTCCACCTTGCAGGGATGGAAGACCACGGTCGCGCGGAAATTTAAAGTACGAAAACTCGAACATCTCCTTATTTCGAATTAATCATCATTGTCCAGTATGAATATTTCTGATGCCTGAGCGTCCAGTGGAATATTTATAAGCAAGATAGAACTGCCCGTTTAATAGGGATCTTATTAACTATGGATGTAGATATGAAACGCGTTTTTTACCATGTTTTTTTCCCCGCGTTATGTTTAACCGCGTACCCACTGACTGCGGCGGAAATGCTTCCCACACCTTATCTGCCCGTGCAAACTACCACGATGCCGGACGACTTATTATCGAATTCGGATTATACGAATCACTGGGATTGGGTGAAAGAAACCTGGGAGAAAGGCTATTCCACTTTTTCCATCAAAGATAAAAAATATATTGCTAACCAGGAAATTACGCTGATCAATCCTGCTTTTTCTAAACAGGTCGTGACGTTATTAAATGAGTCGTATAGTTATAACAATACGTTGAATTCTGTGCAGCTTAATATCGGTGACGGTATATACGATGCCGCCGGTTCTGAAGCCGTGAATACCACGGTGAAAGGGGAATACACCAATAGTAAAGGGAATATTGAAACAGGTGTATTGCAACTTAATGGCGACGGGAAAGCCTTCCATACGCTGGTTGAGAATAACGGTGCCCTGACGATGAATGGTGATTCACAGGCGTATGACACCGTGGTGAAAGCCGGTGGTCGACAGACTGTTGGAGGCCGTGCTTATGCTCAGGCGAATCTCATCGATGGCGGTATTCAGGTGCTCTCAGTCACCAGTACGGCGTTGGCTGAAGATACCATTGTGCAAAATGGCGGCCAGCAAATCATTTATAACGGGACCGCGAAAAACTCGCACATCGGCGCCAACAGCTATCAGCTTGCCAGCGGTCTGGCTTTGGATACGTACCTGTATAACGGCGCCTTCCAGCAGGTGTTTAGCGGTAAAGGCGAAGAGTTCGTTGCGGACCGCAATACCACCGTTTATGCCGGTGCGCGACAAACGATAACCTCGGGTATTTCAGAAAATGCGCAGGTCTATGGCACGCAGGTGATTACCGGCGTAGACGGTCAATGGAGCGATGGAGACTGGGTTTCCGACAGTAATTCCAACGTTCGTGTCAACGGGCAGCAGGCGAAAGACGCCACTATCCATGCCGGTGGTTTGCAACGTATTCAAACCGGCAATGCCGATGGCACACAGGTCTATGGCACTCAACTTGTCAATGGTCAGAAAGGTGGCTGGGTTGGGGGAAGCTGGGTGGAGCAATCTGGATGGACCGGTGGCATTCGCGCTAACGCGACAAATACGACCGTTCATGCGGGCGGCCTTCAGCAACTTGCCTGGTACGGTGAAGCCAGTAATACGGTTATCGATGGCGGCCGTCAGGAAGTGCTTGCGCTGGGGCATATCTCGAACACAACGCTTCGCAATGGCGGGAGCAGCCTGATTGCCTATGGAGGCTATTCAACGGGGACACTGACGGTAGAAGACGGTTCACTGACTATGGAAGGGGGAAGTGTACACGACTGGACGGGGAATCTGGGTAAGGGTGCCTGGGCCGCGTCGGTGGACTTACAAGGCCCTTCTTCCGTTCTGTACTTAAAACACAACGCGGATACTGCGGAATCCGTCACGACGATTAAAGCCTTAACGCATAATGGTGTGGTCAATTTTAGTGCGCCAGAGGGACGCAACGCGGGGCAATTTAACCGTCTTGAACTCACCACGCTGGAGGGGACCGGGACTTTCGTTATGAACACCAATCTGTCCGGCGGGATTGGGGATTTTCTGAACGTTTCCGATGCCGTGACGGGGCAATTTAAGGTCACGGTGCATGATTCCGGAAGTGAGTTACGCAGTCGAGCGGCTACTCCTTATCACTTAATTTATGCGAATGGGAGCGGGGCAGACACCTTTGCGATGACCAACGGCAGCGTCGATCTTGGTGCGTACAAATACTATCTGGTGCATGGCGCCGATAGCGATAAGGATAACTGGTATTTGTCACCGCAGGCGAATACGCCAGAACCTGAGCCAGGCCCGGATCCTGAGCCGGGTCCAGGACCTTCGCCTGAACCGAATCCTGAACCGGGAGTTAAGCCGGATTTATCAGAAAGCGCGAAAGCGGTTATTGCCATGGCGAATGTGACACCCACTTTGTGGGACGCTGAGTTGTCAACGCTGCGAACCCGTCTCGGTGAAATTCGTCAGATGCGTGACTACGAAGAGGGTGCATGGGGCAAATACATCAGTAGCCGCTACCGCGTTTCCACAGAGCACGTGGCTTACCGTCAGGATGTGAACGGTGTGATGCTCGGTGGTGATAAGCGTTTTGATTTAGAAAATAGCGCACTGATTATGGGCAGTATGGCTTCCTATACGCGTGCGGATCTCGACTCATCCAGTACCAATGGCAAAGCGGACAGTTACGGCATTGGACTGTACACGACCTGGTTACACAACAGCGGTTATTACATCGATGGTGTGTTGAAAGCCAACTATTTCCGTACGGAGAACAACCCCTACTTCAACGGCGGACGCACCCATGCGAAAGATAATACCGTTGGCGGCGGGGTTTCAGTCGAGATCGGTAAGCATATTGCGCTTGAGACGTGGTTTGTTGAACCCTATCTCCAGGCATCATGGTTTATTGGCGACCAGACTCACTACAAACTCGACAGTGGCATGTCGGTTAAAGCGGATGCTGCGCGATCGTTAAAAGGGGAAACCGGGTTAACCTTCGGTAAGAATGTGACACTGGTAGATGGGACACTGTTACAGCCGTATGCGAGAGTGGCCGTTCGTCATGAGTTTATGAAGAACAACGACGTCGTCATTAACCACACTGAGAAGTTCAAAAATGACCTGTCAGGGACAAGCGGCAAATATGGCCTGGGGATGACCGCGAAGCTAAGCGATCGGTGGTCCGCATGGGGAGAAGTCAGCTACGAAAAAGGGCAACATATCGAGACGCCTTATAGTGGTCAACTGGGTATCCGCTACAGTTTCTGAACGTTGTGATTACGCGTTTAATAACCCTCCTCAGCGTCATCAGAGGAGGGTTATTTGCACATGTTACCCCGCCCGGGCAAATTCAGCGGCTTCACTAATCAGCGCGTCATCCGGGCGTACGCCGGTGTACATTGCGAACTGCTCAACGGCCTGCAACGCAATTACTTCTGCGCCGCTGATGGTCTTTTTACCCAGCTTCTGCGCCAGTTTGATCACCGGGGTATCCGGCGGCAGGGCAACGACATCGAACACCACGCTGGCGCTGGCGACCATGGCTTCGCTGTACGCCAGCTCATCGCTCTCTTTACCTCCGGCCATGCCGACGGGCGTGACATTGACCAGAATGTCGCAGGCAATGCCTTCCGGCAGCGGCTGCCACTGAAAGCCATACTGTTTCGCCAACGCCGGACCGCTGTCCCGGTTTCGAGCGGCGACGATCACATCGCGAAAACCGGCGTCGCGAAAGGCGGCAATCACCGCTTTGCCCATCCCGCCGCTGCCGCGAATCATCACCCGCGCAGTGGTGTCGAGCTGGTGGCTGGCAATCAGGCTTTTTACCGCAATATAATCGGTGTTGTAGCCCGTCAGTCTGCCGCCGTCATTGACGATGGTATTGACGGAATCAATGACTTTTGCCGATGGATCGACCGCGTCGAGAAACGGCATACAACTCTCTTTAAACGGCATCGATACCGCGCAGCCACGAATGCCTAACGCGCGAACCCCTTTCACCGCCGCTTCAATATCCTGGGTGGTAAACGCCTTGTAGATGAAATTTAAACCCAGCTTTTCATACAGATAGTTATGAAAGCGGGTACCAAAGTTGCCGGGCCGACCGGCAAGCGACATGCACAACTGAGTGTCGCGGTTAATCATGTTAAATCTCCTCGGCGTGCGACAGTAAATACTGTTCGGCTTCCTTAGACCAAATCCCGTGATGGCGTTCCAGAATAGCGCACAGCGCGGGATCGTCAATCTGGCTGAGAGCGGTTAGCGGTAACGCTTTCCCGGTATAGACCAGCTTTTTACCGCCGCCCACTTTCGGCAGCTCCAGTGTGGTTTCTCCTGCGGCATTCAGCCCAAGAATGTGCGTGACCACTTTGGCGGCCTGCACTTTCTTCTCTTCAATCAGTTTAACCGCTGTGCGCATATCGTCAGTGTTCCCACCCGAGGTGCCCACGTAGTGAGTGAAGGCGTAATGCACATCGTAGAAGTTGATTGGGGCGCTGAACTGCTTGTCCTGCGGGCCGGCAAAGAAGTTCATGCAACCATCGGGTGCGAGCAGGGAAGAGGCCAGGGTAACCAGTTGTTCGTTCGGCACGAAGACAAAAATATCATCAAAACCGTGGCCGCCGGTCAGCGCCATCAGCGTGTCGTAAGCGGCATCCTGTGCGTGCAGGTAGTGGATCAACGTTTGTGGTTCAGAAGGATAGTGTTTACGGGCATAGCTCAGCTTGTCGTGGTTAGTATCGGTCACCACCAGTAACGCCGGGTTGATCGGGCCATGCAGCGCGTAATCGATCGCCAGCAGCCCCATTGGCCCCGTCCCGCCGAGGATCAGCGTGCGACCCTGCGGACGAATTCCCATGTTGTGGTTATAGGTGCCTTTCTGCAGGTGATAGTTGGCGTTGAATGCGCCGATCACGCAGGATAGGGGCTCGACCAGCGATCCTTCAAAGTACGTTTCGCCTTCGTAAGCCAGCAGGCAGTCCTGTTCCATCACCACATTGGGGATCACGACGTGTGTGGCTTCGCCGCCTACCCACGGGAAGGAGTAACCGGGGCAATCCGGGCGATCCGCCAGTTGCAGGTTCGCCTGAATCACATAGCGCTGGCCGGGCTGGAACTTGTGCTGCCACTTTTTCCCCACGGCGATAATATCGCCGCAGAACTCGTGGCCGATGATGATTGGGTGGGTCGCTACATCGTCCGGCACCTTTTTATGATCCTCACCCTGATTAGCCTCTTTCCAGGAAGAGAGGCACAGGCTGTCGGTGACCACGGTAGCCAGAATTTCATCGTCCTGCATCTCTGGAAGTTCGAACGTTTCCAGGCGCAGGTCGCGTTTGCCATAAAGGCGCAGAGCTGTTGTTAACATATATTCCACCTCATGTTGAGCGATAGCCCCGGCTGACCACCGGGGCGAAAAAATCAGGACAGGAAGCCCAGTGCGTTACCCATAATCCCCAGACCAAACAGGGCGAAGATCAGCCATACCGGGTTAATTTTCTTGTTGAGCAAACGAACCATCAGCATCGTCAGGCCCAGCGCCAGCAGGCCGGGGCAGAGCTGATCGAGGATGTTCTGCACGGTCATCGTGACGGTGCCGCCGTCCGCGCCGGGGGTTTGCGATACCACCAGTGGCACGTTGATGCTGGTCCACTTGGTGACCAGCACCCCCATCACAAACAGGCCGAGAATCGATGCGCCTTCGGTCAGTTTTTGCAGCAGGTTGCCGCCCATGTCACTGACGATGTTGACCCCTTTATTGAAGCCAATTTGCAGGCCGTACCATTTCATCGCCAGACGGACTGCGTTGAAAATAAAGAAGAACAGCAGCGGGCCGAGCACGTTGCCGGACAACGCCAGCGACGCGCCGAGCGCGGCGGTGATCGGTCGCAACGTGCCCCAGACTAACGGGTCGCCAACGCCCGCCAACGGCCCCATCAAACCGACTTTGATGCCGTTGATCGCGCCATCATCGATTTCCGCCCCGTTCGCTCGCGCCTCTTCCATCGCGGCGGTAACGCCAATCACCGGGCCGCACACCGCGGGCGTGGTGTTGAAGAACACCAGATGACGCTTGAGTGCCGCCACCTGATCTTCTTTCAGCGGGTACAGGCGCTTGATGGCGGGGATCATGTCGTAGCAAAAACCCAGCCCATGAATACGTTCAAAGTTGAAAGACGCCTGCTGCAGGTTGGAGCGAACAAACATGCTAAACAGGTCAGATTTGGTCAGTTTTTTCTGTTCCATGATGGGCTCCGTTAGTCATCAAGCTGGTCAAGAGCGGTGGAGGAGGAGGTCTGCGTCTGCGGTTCGGCCTTACGCCACTGTGGGTTCAACTGGATATAGACCAGCGCAATAATCGCGCCGACGCCGCCAAAGGCCAGCAGACTCAGGTCGAGGTAACCACCGGCGATAAAACCGAGGAAGAAGAAGGGCATCAGGTACTTCACGCCCATCATGCGCAGCACCATGGCGTAGCCGACCACCACGATAAAGCCACCGGCAATCTGCAGGCCGCGAGTGACGAATTCCGGGATGGCGTTGAGCATATTGCTGACCATATCTGCACTGACAAACAACGAGACAATTAACGCCGGGATGGCGACGCGTAACGCCTGGACGCCCAGCGCAGAGACATGGAGGATGTCGATGGTGCGAAAACGTGCGTCTTCTGCGGCCTTATCCGCCGCATGCTGGAACACCACGGTGATAGTCCGGGCGAAGACGGTCAGGACCTGGCCTGCCGCCGCGACCGGCAGTGCGATGGCGATACCGGTCGCGATGCTCTGTTGGCCGACGATAACCAGAATGGCGGAGATAATACTGGCGAGCGCGGAGTCCGGAGATTGCGCGGCACCAACGTTCATCCAGCCAAGCGCGATCAGCTCCAGCGTTCCGCCGAGCATCACCCCGGTTTTTAAATCACCGAGGATCAGGCCGATAACCGTACAGGCAATGAGCGGGCGGTGGGTCTGAAATTCATCCAGCACGCTGCCCATTCCGGCAATACAGGAAAATATAAATATGGCGATAATTTGTAGGGTACTGATTTCCATAATGGGTCACCTTAAAATGTGAACATCCCTGCCTGTTAAAGCATTTACACGTCGTCCTTCAGGCTGCCTCTTTGTTGGCTGAATTACTCGTCTCATCCATGAGACTCGCCCTGACGGGCCGTCGCTTCGCAACGTTCAAATCTGTTCCCGACAGATTTGTGACTCACCCCCAGTCACATCGTTATTTATGTTCCTGTGGATTCACTCATTTGCCGCCGCGATGCTTCCAGAATGACTGTGTAATAAATACAGGCGCTTTTATTTATTCCGCGAACGACTGTTCTTTTATTTTTTCGAGAATATTAATGGAGGGATCGGAGGCGACCACTCGTAAATCCAGGGTGACGCCAAATTTATCCAGTTCGCGAAACGCATTAATATCATCGTCATCTAAGGATACGGCTTTGGTTAATTGTTTTTTACCCGGTCGCCAGGCCATGCCGCCAATATTTAAGGTGGCAATTTTTACGCCCTGTTTGACCATCGCCAGCGCATCCTGTGGGCGGGTAAATAAATAAAATACAGTCTCGTCCTGATACTGTGGATTATGATAAACCGCGACGGCTTTTTCGATATTCACCACGTTGACCTTCATTCCCGGTGGGGCGGCCTGGCGTAATAATGTCCGGCGCACTTCATCATTATAAACGTCGTCATTACAGACAATAATCCGCTGGGCATTCGCCACCTTCGACCAGACGGTGGTGACCTGACCGTGGATCAAGCGGTCATCAATACGGGCAAGGGTAATATTCATCAGAAATCCTCTTCGGTCGTTTCCAGATGCTGCCAGACCACGCAGGTTTGTTGTGCAATGGTCGTCAGGTGTTCGCACAATTCATCCACATTCATACTGCTCTGGTTATCTACCAGTTCCAGCGCCAGCGGCAGGGAAAGCCCGCTGATCACCCGGATGGCCGGATTGCGCATCGCCAGCGTTGCCGCGGCGTTCCACGGACTGCCGCACTGCAGGTCTACGGCAATCAGCCATTCGCTATCGGTGTGAGCGCTCACTAACTTTTCCAGCTTTGTGACGATGTCGCTGGCGTTCTCGCCGGGGACAAAGGCGACCGCCTCAACGTTGGCGTCACCGTAGACCATGTGCACCGATTCCAGCATGGCGCAGGCCAGTTTGCCGTGAGCACAGAAGATTGCATGGACCATAACGCCTCCTTAGCCGCGCGTTTTTCCGCCCGCAATGTTAGTGGTTACTCCGGTAATGTAGCTGGCACGTTCAGACAGAAGATAACAAACGAAATCAGAAACTTCGCTCAGGCGTCCCGAACGGCCAATCGGAATCGCGTTCTTGCTATAGCCTTCACGCAACTGATCAACGGTGATATTGCGGGTCCAGGCCAGCGCTTCTTCATATTCCGGCGTGCGCAGTCCCGTTTTTTCCAGAATCCCGGGTGCAATACCGACCACGCGAATGCCGTGTTTACCCAGCTCTTTTGACCAGGAACGGGTGAAGCTATTCAGCGCCGCCTTCGTTGCGGCATAGCAGCTCTGGCCTTCTGACCCTTCCAGCCCGCTTTCCGAAGAGACATTGACGATAACGCCGTTACGCTGTTTCACCATTTGGCGCGCCACTGCCTGTGACATTAAAAACACGCCTTTCTGGTTGATATTGACCATTCTTTCAAACGCGGCTTCGTTTAATTCATACTTTCCTGCAGGCGCTTTTTCATCGACCAACAGGCGAGGAAAGTTAACGCCAGCGTTATTGACCAGACCGTCAATACGACCAAAGCGCTGGATGATTTCATCCACGGTGTGATTAACCTCTTTGGCGCTGGAAATATCTGTCGGCCAGAAGTGATAGTCGTTATTACCTTCATGCTTTGCTTCGCCGCCATGAATATCCGCCATCTGGACATTCGCGCCTTGTGATAATAATTCTTCGACAATGGCTAAGCCAATTCCGGATGCGCCGCCGGTTACAATAATGACTTTATCCTGTAGATTTAACCACGTTTGCATAATTAACTCCCAAATTCAGAGAAGGGGATCCTGCATAAAATAAATTACGTCAGGAACAAGATGTTTATATTTACTTCAACAATAATTCAGCGGTATGGCTATTAGTGACCAGCGCATTAATATAGTTTCCACGTAATGCGCCGAGAATGCCGCTAAGCTTTTCTTCACCCATTGCGATGCCGATGGAATAACGCGCTTGCTTTAATTTGTTGGTTTCGATGGAGAGCGTTTTTTCGCTCATCGTGGTCTCCACCGTCACGCCGTTAATATCGTAAAAGCGCGAGCAAATGTCTCCGGCAACCTGCCGGGCATGCAGGTCGTCACTCTCTTCGCTGCCGTAAAAGGCATGCCAGTTTGCACCGTCGCGAATTGCCGGAGAACCGATCCCTACCAGCGCAACATCCAGATTGTCCCAGTAGGCAGAAATCGAATTAAAGTGCTGGGACTGCATAATACCGTTGCGAATCAATGGATTTTCCAGCAGTGCCGGAAAATCAGCCAGATGTGATTCGCCTTTCAGCTTTGCCGCCGCGCCGTAGGTCAGCGTATTGACGTGATAGCGGCTCTCGAGCTTCCCGGATGGCCCGCCGATAATCGGCACGCAGATCAGCTGGCGTGACTGGCTGGCTGGCGACAACCCTTCGACCAGTGCGCGTACTGCGCGTCCCCAGGAAAAACCAATGATGTCGCCGGGTTCCAGTAAACGTTCCAGCAACTGCGCGCCGTGCACGCCCATCATGGCAAGTTGTTCCTCTTCCTGCTCGTTGTCGCAGGTGATCACCACCGCTTCTTTGAGGCCGAATCGTTGTTTAAGCTGCTGTTCCAGCCACAGGTTTTCGTTGTAATCGTAGTTGATGGCGATAGTGACGATGCCTTGTTCACGACCGCGTTTCAGCAGGCGGCTAATGGTGGTGCGATAAATCCCCAGTTCACGGGCGATCTGCGCTTGTGTCATATCCTGTTCGTAATAGAGCTGCGCTATTTTTACGATCAGGCGGATATCATCACTGTTTTCCATCGCCATTTGTAGACTCCTGCACATTTGTGCAAATCACCAATCTGCCCTCTTGATCTGATATAACCTCATAAAAGGGGGAGTTCAAAGCGATTTTCTCTTCTTTGTGCGTCATGGGCTGGCGATTAATGTTGCACATATGATGTGCGGAGCGCTCGTTGTTGGCACAGATGTGCACATAATCCTAATGTCTTGATTCTGTTAATTTTCATTCAACAAAATTGCACGTAAAGATCGGAGACACTTTTGTGTCGAAAGGTGTGGCGGATCACAAATAGCGCTGAGGCCAATTTGCACGATTATTTTTTATCGCCAGCAAGGTAAGGTATATTCCGCATTTATTACGCAAAGCATTCAGGATGTATCAAGGCGGCAAGGGAGCGAATCCTCAGGAGCATAGATAACGATGTGACTGGGGTGAGTGACAAATCTGTCAGGAACAGATTTGAACGTTGCGAAGCGACGGCCCGTCAGGGCGAGTCTCATGGATGAGACGAGTAATCTGGCAGCCAACGCAGAGACAGCCTGAAGGATGAAGTGTACAACGGAGAAATTATGCTGCCCGACTCATCAACACGACTCAACAAATACATTAGTGAAAGCGGAATCTGCTCGCGCCGCGAAGCGGATCGCTTCATTGAGCAAGGGAATGTCTTCATTAATGGCAAACGCGCCACCATTGGCGACCAGGTGATGCCTGGCGACGTCGTGAAGGTGAATGGTCGGTTGATTGAGCCGCGTGAAGCGGAAGATCTGGTCTTTATCGCGCTGAACAAGCCGGTGGGGATCGTGAGCACCACCGAAGACAGCGAGCGCGACAATATTGTTGATTTCGTTAACCACAGCAAGCGCGTATTCCCGATTGGCCGTCTGGATAAAGATTCCCAGGGACTGATCTTCCTGACCAACCACGGCGATCTGGTGAATAAGATCCTGCGTGCCGGTAACGATCATGAAAAAGAGTATCTGGTCACGGTCGACAAACCGGTTACGGATGAGTTTATTCGTGGGATGAGTGCCGGCGTGCCGATTCTGGGTACTGTCACCAAAAAATGTAAGGTGAAGAAAGAGGCGCCGTTTGTATTCCGGATTACCCTGATTCAGGGGCTGAACCGTCAGATCCGCCGCATGTGCGAACATTTCGGTTATGAAGTGGTGAAGCTTGAACGCACGCGCATCATGAACGTTGGCCTGTCCGGTCTGCCGCTGGGAGAATGGCGTGACCTGACGGATGATGAGCTAATTACGCTGTTTAAGCTTATCGAAAACTCTTCTTCAGAAGCGAAACCGAAGGCGAAAGCGAAGCCGAAAACCGCGGGAATCAAGCGTCCGGTGGTGAAAATCGAAAAGACGGCGAACAAAGAGAAAGCGCGCCCGGCAGCTAACGGCAAACGCTTTACCTCGCCGGGGCGTAAGAAGAAAGGACGTTAACGTCTGCCGCGCGTTGGCGTATTCGCAGACCAGGAAAATGACGCTTCAGCATCCGGTTTATAAGCCTGCTTTTTCTTCAACTGGCGGGCTTTTTTTGCCTCGGCTTCGCGCAAGGCCATCAGCTTATCAATGTACTCTTTTTTCACGCTGTTGGTCTCTGCGTTGGTCAATTGACGACCATGCGCGATACGGGCGCGATCCAGCAGCGTTTTCAGTTCGCGCTGTTCGCGCTCGGTCATCTCTTTTTGGGTAATGCGGGGGAGTGCCATACGGGTGCCCTCTGTCTGCCTGGTGATTTCAGTGTACGGCAATACGCCTCGGGCGGATAGCGCTCAGTCAGCAATACGCAGTTTTCCTGCGAAATCCTGTTGTGTATAACCCGTTGTTTTAAATCCCTTATCCGTAATGATGTAATCGATCTCTTTGAGAGTCGCGATACACATCACGCCGTCCTGACCAAATTTAGTATGGTCAGCGAGAATCACGGATTTTTTACTCATCGCAATCATCGCTTTGGCAACGTATGCCTCGTCAAAGCTCTTCACGAGTACACCATGCTGCGGCGAAATGCCACCCGCACCGATAAAGCAAATATCAGCGTGAATCGCATTAATCTGCTGGCACACAGAGACGCCCAGATTGGCGCGGAAATGGTAATCGTATTCACCGCCTAAGACATAGACTCGCGCCTGGAGATTATGCTCTTTTATTTTATCGGCAATTAAGGCGGAATTGGTAATAACGGAAAACGCGAGAGGGGGTAAGTGTTCGGCAAGAATAAGATTCGTGGTACAGGAATCAATAAATAGCGTATCGCGCTCGCTGACCATTCCCGCCGCCGCTTTGCCAATCGCCATTTTTTCTTCGCGATGGGCATCAATTCTCGCGCCAAATGCATCTTCCTGAACAACCTGTTTTTTGACCGCGCCACCGTGAATTTTGGTGATTTGACCTTCAGACTCCAGCAAAGAGAGATCGCGGCGAATGGTTTCCGAGGTCACGTTCAGCGTTTCTGATAATTTAATAACGGTCACTTCACCGAACTTGTTTAATTCATCAAGAATATGCTTTCTTCTTTTAATCGGGTTCATTATTTTCCGCCAGGGTCGAACTTTGCCGCATGGTAACTGGATGCGCAGAGCAACGCAACCACTCCAGCGCGCAGACGATACCCTCATCATCATTGGTGGTGGTTACATACCGCGCCTGATGTTTCACGCTATCTGGCGCGTTGCCCATTGCGATGCCGAACCCGGCAACGGCGAACATGCTGATGTCATTCTGTTGATCGCCAATGGCGGCAATCCCGGTGGGTGACAGGTTTAATTGTCGGGCGATTTCATTTAGCGCATAGCCTTTATTTATTTCGCTACGTTGAATATCAATATAATTCCCACCGGTGATTGTCGCCTTATAGTCATTGGGTAACTGACGACTTATTTCCCGACAGAGATCGTCGATCCTGGCGTGTTCTGCGACCAGCGTAATTTTAAATATATCGCGACGATTAAAGATATTCCCTGGTGCGGCGCTAATAAGCGGTAACGCAAATAAACTGGCCTCATAGGATGTCCACGGGGCGATAAGGCGATCGTCGCGGTGATAAATCGCCTGGGCAGTAAAAAAATGGTGAGGATAACGGGACAGCGAAATATGGCGGTCAATCTCTCTGAGATCCATCTGGGTAAGGGCCGCAGAATGCAGAATACGGTGTGACGCCAGTTCAAGGATCTGTCCGCCGTTGAAGCCGGCGCACCAGCCAAACAGTGTTGCCACTTGCTGCTGTTGTAACAGGCGCGCCATTGAGGAGACCGGTCTGGCGGAACAGGCGGCCAGCAGACCGCCGCGCTGACGAAAGTCAACCAGCGCCTGACGTGTGCGTGGCGTGATAGTCTTCTGCGACGTCAGCAATGTTCCATCCAGATCGGTAACCAGTAGCATTATTGTTCTCTGTCGTTAGGCATGAGCGATAAACGGGGTCACGGCCTCTTTGGCGGCATTGCAGACCATATTGTCGATTGCCGTACCGACGACCAGGATATTAACCCCGGTGTCCTTAAACGCTTTGGCATTGGCGAGGTTAATGCCTCCTTCCGCCAGCGTCGGGACGTCCACCGCGCCAACCAGCGCCCGAAGACGGTCTTTAATCATCTGCGGGATATCGCCTGCCGCCACGCCTTCATAGCTCATGCCGGTCATCAGGCCGATCATATCGACGCCAATCTCCTGCATACGTTTCGCTACGCTGGCGACCTCTTCCGGGGTACGTGCCGGAATACCGAAGGTATGCAAATCATCCGGATGACCAATGTAGGCATCCACGGTCAGGCCATACTGATGGGCGAGGTTGACGATGTCCTGCAGGTCGTCCCAGTCTGATTTATGGGTATGTAAACCGTCGGCCCCGGCGCGGGCAATCTCCAGAATCTCTGTTTCGCTGAGCGGGACGGGCAGCGTTTCGGTAAAACCGCCCGCAATGCCCACGGTGATGAAGATGTCGTCCGGGACCACATTACGCACGCCGTGCACGGCTTCTGCCATCTGACCGTTGGTGATTTCGTGGCGGATTTGCTCCGCCGCGTGCATGTTACTCACCCCTTTGTGTCCGCGCGCCAGCGCCAGCGCAGGATGGTTCGGTTCGAGCAGTTTCACGCCTGCCTCACAGACCGCTTTTGCCAGGCGCGCATCGTCGCCGGTGATCCCCGTGCTGAGGATGGTTTGCCCGCCGTGCAGCGCGATGGCATCTTTCACTTTCTGTAACGCTTTGGCGCGTTTTTTATTCATATCGCCTTTAAACATGGTGTACCTCTGGTGTTGGTGCATTTATTAACGGGCAGACGCCACAGATTCACTCTGTACGACAGCCTTAAAACGGTTCGCAATGATGGTGGTGATACAGGTCATTGCCATGACAGTGACCATCACAATCGCCATCTGTAATGCGTTGCTGGATAAGAACGGTGAGGCGAACGCCGGGACGTAGGCCACCCCTTTGACGTTAAAGAAGCCGAGCATCATGCCGCCCATTCCGGCCCAGAAGATGGCGGAACCAAAGACGATTTTGTTAGCGAACATGAAAGGGTAGGCGGATTCCACAAATGTTCCGAAGCCCAGGTTGATAAGCAGGCCCGGTGTGGCGACGGCCGCTTCGCTTTTTTCGCGTGGTGCGATGACGTTAGCCAGGTTGATGCCGGCAGCAACCATCACCAGACCCACCATATCCACAGCGCCGAGGAAGCTGACGCCGGATTTCTCCATCTCCAGCAGCACCAGCGGTAGAATGACCGCGTGATAGACACCACCCAGAATCGCGGGCCAGATCACCAGACCGGCCAGCAGCCCGGCAAGAATCGGACTGAATGCCAGCGTGCTTTCGATAGCCAGCTTGATGTAGTTACCGGCGGAGAGCGCCAGGGGACTCAGCAGATAATGCATGATCAGGCCAGCAGCCAGACCCGAAATCCCGCCGGCAACGATGTTGACGGTGGTCATCGGGAAACGCCAGTTCAGGCACAGCTCAAACAACCAGCGCACAAAAATCCCGGCCATCAGACCGCCGATAATCCCCCCGATCAGGCCGCCTTCAACGGAAAGCACCCCGGCGACGACCCCGGCCACAATGGAGACTTCATCGAGTTCGGAGATCTGTTTTGCCGCCAGCACGGCAACCAGCACCGGCAGACCCTTCAGCAGGATTTCAAAGATATCGTTGAGTTTTTCCAGCCCGGGGATGTGGCTCAGGGCGAGTACGATCGCCATCGCGATAAAGCCTGGCAGCGCCGGGATCATGATGCTGCGGATGTTAAAGCGCTTAAGCAGACTCTTTCCGGAACCGCCTTGTGCAGGCGACGCGCTGCCCAACTGGGGTTTGTATTTGATACCCCAGTATTTACACAGCGAGGCGACGAAAGAGACCGCGCGAGTGCGGCTGGTGGTCCCCGTGGTGCCTGAGGTGGCGACCACATTGGCGCCCTTTGCGGCGACTAGCGCCATCGAGGTGCCGCCGGTGCCGACAATCGGGGTTTTCATTTCTACGGCGGCATCAAAAACGGCCTGGTTAGCTTTTACCGGATCGGCGCTCATCACTACGATCCCGTCGATCTCACCGCTGCAGATCATCCCGGCTATCTGGCGATCGCTCTCGACGACGGAGGCATTCACCTCGGAGAGTTTGCCCTGGAAGATACGTTGTGGTTTTGTGTTGTTTTCTGTGGTTAAGGCATAGACGGCTGCTGGGGTGTCAGGTTTGGCGACATCCATCGACGCCTCTGCTGCAATGAACTGCACGGCAGCGACGGTGACACCCGCGGCTTCACACTGCTGATAAATCTCCTGGAGTAACTTCTCTGGCTCAGCGCCACCCAGGTTGTAGAGGTTGCCTCCACTGCTTCCAATAATCGCAATTTTTTTCATAGCGGCCTCAAAGAAAAGATAGGGTAGGGGGTTATCTGTGTTGTAGTGGAATCATATTCCCAAGCAAAACAAAATAAAGCAACATTAAAAGAACGAATCCAGCTCTCTATAAAATAATAAATTTATAATAATTAATTGAAAATAAAGGTATTAATTATATTTTTGTTTTGTGTTGATGTTTGTTGTTTTGTGATGAGGTTCAAACAAGGAAGGCAAGGAATGGGGGAAATCCCCCATTCGCAGGGGATCAATTTTCTTTGACAGCACTCTGCTGTTCATCAATCGGTTTACCGGACCAGTACCCCGCCAGCAGAGAGCCGGAAAGGTTGTGCCAGACCGAGAACAGTGCGCCGGGGAGGGCCGCGAGCGGGCCGAAGTAGATTTTACCCAGCGCGGCGGCGAGACCGGAGTTTTGCATTCCCACCTCGATCGCCAGCGTGCGGCAAGTTGACTCGTCAAAGCCAAACAAGCGCCCGCCCCAGTAACCGCCGAGCAGGCCGATGGTGTTGTGTAGGATCACCGCGATAATCACCACGAAGCCGACGGAGGCGATATGCGCGGCGGAACCGGCAACCACTGCGCTGATGATCGCCAGAATGCAGACCATCGAAAAGGCGGGCAGGTAAGGTTCAACTGCCTTCACGACGCGCGGGAACAGATGATGGATCACCAGGCCCAGCGCAATTGGGATCACCACAATTTGCAGGATGCTGAGCAGCATCCCCATCACATCCACCTGAATGTGCGCATCGACATACAGACGCGTCAGCAGTGGTGTGGCGACCACGCCCACCAGAGTGGAGACGGAAGAGATCGTTACCGAGAGTGCGACATCGCCTTTCGCCAGATAGATCATGACGTTAGATGCCGTGCCGCTGGCGACGCTTCCGACCAGCACCATCCCGGCGGAGAGTTCCGGCGGCATGTTAAATGCCATCGCCAGTACCCAGGCCGCCAGCGGCATCACCAGATAGTGCAGGAAAATTCCCGCCGCAACCGGTGCCGGGCGTGAGAGCACACGTTTAAAATCATCCACTTTCAGGTGGACGCCCATGCCGAACATAATCAGCATCAACAATGTGGCCACCCACGGACCGACAGGCGTAAAAGTGGATGGCGTGTAATACGCAATAGCAGAGAGCAGCAGCGCCCATAACGGGAATAGCCTGGTGAGAGTGGCGAGCATGTTGTTTTCCTTGCACGTATGTTGTGTTTGCTTGTTATTCACGGGTTGGGATCGAGCCCAACCATCATTATTGTGTATCGTGTGAAGAGGTATTATTCAAACAAATTATGCTTATGTTCTGACTTTGAGATTTTCCCAGCTCAGACCAAACCGAGCCAGGTACTTACGCAGACGGTCGGCATCGTTGGGATTGGCTTTCTTTTGTCGTGAGAAGGCGAATAGTTCACGTCCGGCTTCGGACAACGATGCGCTGCGACGACAGACCTCAAGCACGGTTTCCAGTTGGCGGCGGTCAAAGAGGTCGAGTTCCATCTCCAGTTCCGGTTGCGACGGTGCCTCTCCCCAGCTCTCCTGCAAAAGCGCAATCTCTTCGTCGACAAGGGCCTGCGTGATACGTCCTTGCTCAGCCAGCGTCGCCATTCGCGCGACGGAGGAACTCAGTTCGCGGAAATTGCCACGCCACTGCGCCTGAGGTGAACAGGCAAACGCCAGATAGCGTTCACGCGCCTCCTTATCAAAACGAATCTGATTCTGTCGGCTGCGGGAGAAGCGTTGCAGCTCATACTCCACGTTAGGGGCGATGTCTTCACGCCGCTGTGCAAGGCCGGGCAGGGCAAAGCGCCACATGTTTATCCGTGCGTAGAGATCTTCGCGAAAACGCCCTTCGGCGACCCACTGCGGCATATCGCGATGGGTTCCGGCTATCAACTGGAAATCGCTGTACACCTCTTTATCTGAGCCAAACGGGAAGAAGGTTTTCTCCTCGATCGCTTTCAGTAGCATGGCCTGTTCATCCAACCCCAGTTCCGCGATCTCATCCAGAAACAGCACCCCGCCGTCGGCTTCACGTAACAGTCCCGTTCGTGACGACAGTGCGCCCGTAAACGCACCTTTCACATGACCAAACAGCGTCGACATGGCGTTATCGCCGCGCAACGTCGCGCAGTTCACTGCCACCAGTTTTCCACCCACCAGATGCCGTGACTGACGAAGCTGAAAAATCCGTTTTGCGAGGAAGGATTTCCCCGCACCGGTGGGGCCAGTGAGCAGGATAGGATCGCCAGAGCGCAAGGCAACGCGCTCAATACGGTCAATCAGTTTATTGAACGTGGCATTGCGCGTCTCGATACCGCCTTTGAGGAAGGAGATCGATTGTTGCTGCTCACGCTGAAAGCGACTGGTGAGTGTGGCATAGCGGCTTAAATCAAGATCGATCACCGAGCAGGTGCCAGCGGCAACATCCTCCTGCGGAGCGCCCTTCGGTGCGGGTCCGGTTTGCAGAAGGCTGGCGGGCAGATAGCGGGCTTCTGTCAGCAGGAACCAGCAAATTTGCGCCACATGAGTGCCGGTAGTGATGTGCACCAGATACTCTTCATTCTCGGTATCGAAGGTGTAATGAGTGGCAAAGTCGAGGAACGCGGCGTAGACCTCTTCGAAATCCCAGGGATCGGTAATGGGGATGGCATGTGGACGAACCTCAGTATGTGGAGAGAGCAGGCTAATATCTTCCGCTAACTGCTGACACATCCCGGTATCGCGTGGCTGGTGGATAAGCTCCAGCCGATCGATCGGGAAATCCGACTGTTGACACAGTCCGACCGTGGGCCGCCATTTCTTTAACCGGTTTGCCCGTTTGCCGCGTTTATCCAGCACCGTGCCCAGTACACCAATCACCACCCGTCGCTTTTTCATGTTTATCCCAAAAGATAAAGTTCGATAGGTAAGGATAAAAAACAGGCGAGACGTCTGCAATCATCATTTTTGATGGTGAAAATTAATTCCTTACTAATCAATTAACTAAAAAATAATTTCGTCATTTTCTCGTTCTGGCACGCTTCTGGCAATAACCCTCTCGTCAACACGTTGAAAACGCAGGGGGTTAAACCCCGCCGGCACATCAGGAACGGCTGAGGCTGTATTCCGGAGGTGTTCCGTCAACCGATGACACCTGAACAATGGGTTCGATTCCCGATTCATTCTCCCAATGAAACTGGTTGTTAATCAAAGAAATAAAAACGGGCACTGTGCAGTTAACAGGCCCCAAAACAGGTCGCCGGTCACGATGCCGCGCCGCAGGCAAAAGGGAATTCCCCTGTAGCGTCGCCTCCGCACCCGCACCTGACTTGATAAGGAAAAGAGAAAAATGACGAAGAAAATCACTATTCGTAAAGGACAATTAGGTCTGTTAGCCAAAAACGGCGACTACTATCAGGTTCTGGAGGCGGGTGAACACCGTCTGCCGTGGTTCAACACGCCAGAGGTGCTGGTGGTTAATCTGGACGGCAGCGAAGTGCCGGAAGCGCTGGCGAATTATTTACGCCGCTTTCAGCCAGACTGGGTAACACGTTATGCCCTGGCCGTTGATCTTAACGACAGCGAAGCGGGCGCGTTATACATGAATGAGGTGTTGCAGGAGATCCTGCCGCCGTCAACGCGCCGTTTGTACTGGCGGGCCGACGAGGCGTTGAAACTGGTACGGATGGATACGCGTCAGGTTCAGGTGCCTGCTGAGGTGATGAATGCGGTTCTGCAACCGCGACGTAGCGGCGCGGTAAAAGGTCGTGAAGCGATGCTTACCGTACAGGTGCCTGCCTGGCACGCCGGAGTGTTGAAAATTGATGGCGAGACGCAGGCACTGCTGCCGCCGGGTCTGACGGCGTACTGGAAAGTGAATCATCTGGTTGACGCTGAAGTGGTGGATACCCGTTTGCAGGTGCTGGAAGTGGGCGGTCAGGAAATTTTGACCAAAGATAAGGTCAATCTGCGCCTGAATCTGGCGGCGAACTGGCGTTACCGCGATGTGTTGCTGGCGTTTGCACAGCTCACTAAACCGCTCGATCATCTGTACCGCGAACTGCAGTTTGCGCTGCGGGAGGCCGTCGGGACGCGCACGCTTGATGAGCTGCTGGAAGATAAACAGGTAATTGATGAGGTGGTCAGCGCACAGGTGAAAGACCGGATGGCGCCATATGGTATCGACGTGGCGTCGCTGGGTGTGAAGGACATTGTGTTGCCGGGGGATATGAAAACGATTCTGTCCCGTCTGGTTGAAGCGGAAAAATCGGCGCAGGCCAACGTGATCCGCCGTCGTGAAGAAACGGCAGCGACGCGCTCGTTGTTGAATACGGCGAAAGTGATGGAAAACAACCCGGTGGCTTTGCGTTTAAAAGAGCTGGAAACCCTCGAAAGAGTGGCAGAGCGTATCGATAAAATCTCGGTATTCGGTGGCCTGGACCAGGTTCTGCACGGCTTAGTGAACATTAAAGGATAAGAAACATGGCACATCACGACTATGCGCTGTTGACGTCGCAGAACGCGGCGCCGGTGAAAATGTGGACGCACGGCGTCCCGGTGGAACCCGAGGCACGCCAGCAACTGCTGAACACGGCGAAGATGCCATTTATTTTTAAACACCTGGCGGTCATGCCGGATGTGCATCTGGGGAAAGGGTCAACGATTGGCAGCGTGATCCCGACCAAAGGAGCGATTATTCCGGCAGCAGTGGGGGTGGACATCGGCTGTGGGATGATTGCGGTACGCACCTCGCTGCTGGCTGGCGATCTGCCGGATAACCTCAGCGGGTTGCGGAGCGCGATTGAGCAGGCCGTTCCACATGGGCGGACCAATACACGTTCCCGTCGCGATAAAGGCGCGTGGGACACGCCGCCAGAGGAGGTGAGTACTCACTGGGGGACACTGGCACCGCGCTTTACGCGCCTGACTGACAAGTATCCCTCGCTGCTGAAAACCAATAACTATAAGCATCTCGGAACGTTGGGAACCGGTAATCACTTCATTGAAGTGTGTCTGGATGAGCAGCAGCGCGTCTGGGTGATGTTGCACAGTGGTTCGCGTGGTGTGGGGAATGCCATCGGCAACGTCTTTATCACGCTGGCGCAGCAGGATATGCAACAACATATTGCGAATTTGCCTGACCGAAACCTGGCGTATTTCCAGGAAGGGAGTCGGCACTACAACGACTACATTGAAGCGGTGGAATGGGCGCAGGATTTTGCCCGACAAAACCGGGAGGTCATGATGTCCCGCGTGCTGGCCGCGCTGTCGCGTAGCGTGAGTAAACCGTTTATCACGCAACAAGAAGCAGTGAATTGCCACCATAACTACGTGCAAAAAGAGCGTCATTTTGGTGAAGAGGTGCTGGTAACGCGTAAAGGTGCCGTTTCCGCACAAAAAGGCCAGATGGGGATCATCCCCGGATCGATGGGGGCGAAAAGCTTCATTGTGCGCGGGTTGGGAAATGAAGAGAGCTTTTGTTCCTGCAGTCATGGTGCGGGCAGAACCATGAGCCGAACGGCGGCTAAAAAACGCTTTACCGTAGCGGATCAGATCCGCGCGACGGCCCACGTTGAATGCCGTAAAGACAGCGAGGTGATTGATGAAATTCCGCTGGCCTACAAAGACATTGATGCCGTGATGGCGGCGCAGTCTTCGCTGGTAGAAATTGTGCATACGCTACGACAGGTGGTGTGTGTAAAAGGATAAAAGAAGATGACCAAAAATGCAGTGAGTGCCGCAATGTGCGAACGGGTCATGCGGCAGCTCAAAGAGATAGAAACCCGCTACGGCGTCAGGGTGCTGTATGCCTGCGAATCGGGGAGTCGTGGCTGGGGATTTGCCTCGACGGATAGCGATTACGATGTGCGGTTTTTGTATGTTCATCCGCCGGAGTGGTATTTGCGGGTTGATGCGCCGCGTGACGTCATCGAGCTGCCAATCGACGATGAGCTGGATGTGTGCGGCTGGGAGTGGCGTAAAGCGCTGGGTCTGCTGAAGGGCGCTAACCCAACGCTGATCGAGTGGCTGGATTCCCCGGTGGTTTATCAGCAGGATGATGCTACGGTCAGTGCGCTTAAAGTGATGATACCGCAGTGGTTTTCTCCGCTTCGTGCGCGCTGGCACTACTACTCGATGGCGCGAAAAAACTTTCGCGGCTACTTGCAGGGGGAAACGGTGCGTCTGAAAAAGTACTTCTACGTCCTGCGTCCGCTGTTGGCGGTGCGTTGGGTTGAAGCAGGAAAAGGCGTTCCGCCCATGCGGTTTGCCGAACTGCTGGCGGGAAGCGATCTGGATGCGCCGTTACGTCAGGAAATAGATGAACTGCTGGTGCGCAAACAGCGGGCTGGGGAGGCGGAGTATGGTCCGCGTCGTCCGCTGCTACATACGTTTATCCACGCCGAACTGGCGCGAGGCGAAATCCCGCCAACGTTACCGGATAGCCGCGAAGGCGACGTGAAGGCACTGGATCGACTGCTTTACGAGACGGTGATGTCATGACCTTGTTGCCCGATGATGCTCACGCTTATCGGGCCGACACCGGCTGGCCTCCAGGCCGGATAAGGCGTTTCATCGCCATCCGGCATTCAGGCCTGTCTCACTCAAACAAATTATGGTGCAGTTTCTGTACCACCTGTTCTGCTTCGGTGCCAGGCACCAGGAAACAGAGGTTATGGCTGGAAGCGCCATAGCAAATCATGCGGATATTGAACGGTTCCAGTACGCCGAACACCTCTTTGCCGACACCGCAGGCTTTCGACAGATCGTTACCAATCAACGCGACCAGCGCGAGACCTTCTTCCACTTCCACCCGACACAAGGCCGACAGTTCCATTAGCAGCGACTGCGTCAGCAGCGTATCGCCGGTGGAGGTGGAACCGGTGGTGTCCAGCGTCAGCGCCACGCTCACTTCAGAGGTGGTGATCAAATCTACGGAGATATTATGGCGCGCCAGAATGCCGAACACTTCAGCCAGGAAACCGCGCGAGTGCAGCATATTCAGGCTGTGCAGGGTCAGCAGCGTCTGCTTACGACGCAGCGCCAGCGCGCGGAACAGCGGTGGATTCTGCGTTTTGTTACAAACCAGCGTGCCGCCCGCTTTCGGATCTTTACTGGAGCCAACGAAGACCGGGATATCGCTGCGCACCGCAGGCAGCAGGGTAGCCGGATGCAGCACTTTCGCGCCGAAGGTGGCCATTTCCGCCGCCTCTTCAAAGGCGATTTCATCGATACGCTGGGCGGCAGGCACCACGCGAGGATCGGTGGTATAGATGCCCGGAACATCCGTCCAGATATCGACACGCGCCGCATGCAGCGCTTCGGCCAACAGGGCGGCTGTGTAGTCGCTGCCGCCGCGTCCGAGTGTGGTGGTACGCCCTTTGCCTTCGCTGCCGATGAACCCTTGCGTGATCACCAGCCCTTCGCTCAGACGCGGGGTCAGTTGCAATGTCGCCAGCTCCGCCAGCGCCGCTACGTCAGGTTCGGCACGGCCAAAGCGATCGTTGGTTCGCATCACTTTACGCACATCAAACCACTGCGCCTGAACGTTACGCTCACGCAGGATCTCAACAAACAGCAGGGTGGACATCAGTTCGCCGTGGCTGACCAGTTCATCCGTCAGTGCCGGGGAGGTGGCTAATGAGGCCGCTTCCGCCAGCGTGGTGATATTTTCCAGCAGGCGTTCAATCTCTTCACGAATGACGTTGGGATAACGCAGACGCTCCAGGATATCGAACTGAATTTTACGGATGGCGTCGAGCTTCTCAAAGCGAGCCTGTGGTTCCAGTCCTTCTGCCAGCGCCACCAGCAGATTGGTGATGCCAGCAGAAGCTGAGAGCACCACTACGCGCACGTTTGCATCGGAAAGCACCACGTCGGCGCTGCGGTTCATGGCATCAAAATCAGCGACGCTGGTACCGCCAAATTTGGAAACAACGATTTCTGTCATAACAACCTCGTGTCAGGGAGTGAGAAAGCGACCTGGGCACAAAGGCAGAACAGAAACCGGTGCAGGCGCAAATACCGTATTTATAAATAAAATGTGCAGACGACACTGTCAACGCCGGGATTATGCGGATTTTTCATGCTGGCAAGTGGCTGAGTAACCGTACTTATAACAACGCGGTTTTTTCACTGTATTTGACCGAAGCCAGGGCAACGGCACTAAAACAATCACATTTTTCTGTGACTGGCGTTACAATCGATCTCAGTCACAATTCTCAAATCAGAAGAGTATTGCTAATGAAAAACATCAATCCAACGCAGACCTCTGCCTGGCAGGCACTACAAAAACACTTTGACGACATGAAGGACGTTACCCTCGCGGATTTGTTCGCGAAGGATAACGATCGCTTCAGCAAATTCTCCGCAACGTTTGACGATCTGATGCTGGTGGATTACTCCAAAAACCGCATCACCGAAGAGACGCTGGCGAAACTGCAGGATCTGGCGAAAGAGACCGATCTGGCGGGCGCCATCAAGTCCATGTTCTCCGGCGAGAAAATCAACCGTACGGAAGATCGTGCCGTGTTGCATGTGGCGTTGCGTAACCGTAGCAATACCCCGATTATGGTTGACGGCAAAGATGTGATGCCGGAAGTCAACGCGGTGCTGGAGAAGATGAAATCTTTCTCCGAAGCCATTATTTCGGGTCAGTGGAAAGGTTATACCGGTAAAGCGATCACCGACGTGGTCAACATCGGTATTGGCGGCTCCGACCTCGGCCCGTTCATGGTGACCGAAGCGCTGCGCCCATACAAAAATCACCTGAATATGCACTTTGTTTCTAACGTCGACGGTACCCATATCGCCGAAGTGCTGAAGAAAGTGAATCCGGAAACTACCCTGTTCCTCGTGGCGTCCAAGACCTTCACCACGCAGGAAACCATGACCAACGCCCACAGCGCGCGTGACTGGTTCCTGAAAACCGCCGGTGATGAAAAACACGTTGCGAAACACTTCGCTGCACTGTCTACCAATGCGAAAGCGGTTGGTGAGTTCGGTATTGATACCGCCAACATGTTCGAGTTCTGGGACTGGGTGGGCGGTCGTTATTCTCTGTGGTCAGCGATTGGTCTGTCGATCATCCTGTCTGTCGGCTACGACAACTTTGTGCAACTGCTGTCCGGCGCGCATGCGATGGATAAGCACTTCTCGACCACGCCTCTGGAGAGCAACCTGCCGGTGCTGCTGGCGCTGATCGGCATCTGGTACAACAATTTCTTCGGTGCTGAAACGGAAGCCATCCTGCCGTACGACCAGTATATGCACCGTTTCGCGGCCTACTTCCAGCAGGGCAATATGGAGTCCAACGGGAAATATGTTGACCGTAACGGCAACCCGGTGGATTACCAGACGGGTCCGATCATCTGGGGTGAGCCGGGAACCAACGGTCAGCACGCGTTCTACCAGTTGATTCATCAGGGAACCAAAATGGTGCCTTGTGACTTTATCGCCCCGGCGATTACCCATAACCCGCTGTCCGATCACCATCCGAAGCTGCTGTCTAACTTCTTCGCCCAGACTGAAGCGCTGGCGTTCGGGAAATCCCGCGAAGTGGTGGAGCAGGAATACCGTGACCAGGGTAAAGATCCGGCCACGCTGGAACACGTGGTACCGTTCAAAGTGTTTGAGGGCAACCGCCCGACTAACTCCATCCTGCTGCGTGAAATCACCCCGTTCAGCCTGGGGGCGCTGATCGCCCTGTATGAGCACAAAATCTTTACACAGGGCATCATCCTGAACATCTTTACCTTCGACCAGTGGGGCGTTGAGCTGGGTAAACAGCTGGCAAACCGTATTCTGCCGGAGCTGAAAGATGATAAGGCGATCGAAAGCCACGACAGCTCGACTAACGGATTGATTAACCGTTATAAAGCCTGGCGTTAATCTGCCAGCGTGCCGGATGGCGGCGAATGCCTTATCCGGCAAATTAATAATGAAATCAGCCGATATTATTATCGGCTTTTTTTATAAGATAATTCCGGTTGTCCGTGTTGTTCTCCACCGTTCTATATTGAGTATAATCCTAAAATAATAAATAACCGGAAAATAACGCCGTGTTATTTTAGGATAATACGGATCGTTCAGATGTCAGGTTTTAATGATAACTTGTTGTTTTTAATGTTTATTGTTATTTTAATTAAAGTAAATAATTCAACAAAAGTCCAATTATCCTAAAACCATTCCGCTATTTCCCCCTACCGTAATTCGCATGCTTTAGTTGTGTATACTCGATCCCGCCCGAAACGCTTTTGGGCAAATCTCCATTCATTCAATGAAGGGAAATTGTTATGAAAAAAGTTCTGTATGGCATTTTTGCCATATCTGCGCTTGCGGCGAGTTCTGTCTATGCAGCCCCCGTTCAGGTGGGTGAAGCAGCAGGCTCGGCAGCAACGTCGGTGTCGGCGGGTAGCTCCTCGGCATCCAGCGTGAGCACCGTAAGTTCGGCGGTGGGTGTCGCTCTGGCGGCAACCGGCGGCGGTGACGGTTCCAATACCGGGACCACCACCACAACCACCACCAGTACCCAGTAACACCGGTACGTTTAACTCTAACCACACTTCGGTGTGGTTATTTTGCCCCTCTGGAGAAGAGTCGTGAAGCGACCTGCGCTCATATTACTTTGCCTGCTGTTACAGGCCTGCTCAGCCACCACAAAGCAGCTGGGCAACTCACTGTGGGACAGTCTGTTTGGCACGCCCGGCGTCCAGCTAACGGACGATGATATCCAAAATATGCCCTACGCCAGCCAGTACATGCAGCTCAACGGCGGGCCGCAGCTGTTTGTGGTGCTCGCTTTCGCAGAGAACGGGCAGCAGAAATGGGTGACGCAGGATCAGGCCACTCTCGTGACCCAGCATGGTCGTCTGGTGAAAACGTTGCTTGGCGGCGACAACCTTATCGATGTGAATAACCTCGCAGATGACCCGCTGAGTAAACCGAATCAGATCGTCGACGGTGCCACCTGGACCCGCACGATGGGCTGGACGGAATACAAGCAGGTGCGCTATGCCACCGCGCGCTCCGTCTTTACATGGGATGGCAACGACACGGTAAAAGTCGGTAGCGAAGAGACGCCGGTTCGCGTGCTGGACGAAACTGTCACGACCGATCAAGCGCGCTGGCATAACCGTTACTGGATCGATAACGAAGGGCAAATTCGCCAGTCGGAGCAGTATCTGGGCGCGAACTTCTTCCCGGTGAAAACCACGCTGATTAAGGCGGCAAAATCATGATGAAACGGACTCTTGCAGCGCTGATCTTCAGTCTGAGCGCGTCATCTGTTTTTGCTGCGGGGACCGTTAAGGTCTTTAGCGCCGGTAGCACAGAGCCGAAAACGCTTACCGGCGCTGATCATCTTATCGATCTGGTGGGACAGCCCAGACTGGCGAACAGCTGGTGGCCTGGCGCGGTGATCGCTGAAGAGAAAGCGACCGTGAAAGCGCAGGGCCAACAGCAGGCGCTGCTGGCGCACCTGGCGGCGTTAAGCGCCAACGCAAGCGGGGACGATGCAGCCGCCATTAACGCGTTGCGCCAGCAAGTTCAGGCGCTGAAGGTGACGGGTCGACAACTGGTGAATCTCGATCCGGACATCGTGCGGGTCAGCGAGCGCGGCAATCCGCCGTTGCAGGGCAACTACACGCTGTGGGTCGGCGGGCAGCCGACGGACGTCACGCTCTTTGGCCTGATAAGCCGTCCCGGAAAACAGCCGTTTATGCCCGGACGCGACGTCGTCAGCTATCTCGATGGACAAGACCGGCTCAGCGGCGCGGATCGCAGCTATGCGTGGCTTGTTTATCCCGATGGCCGAACGCAGAAGGTGCCGGTGGCGTACTGGAATAAGCGTCACGTTGAACCGATGCCTGGCAGCATCATTGTTGTCGGGCTGGATGATTCTCTCTGGAGCAGCGAACCGGAAGCGCTGAACGCCGACATTCTTCATACCCTGACGCAGCGGATACCTGAATAATGAAAAAAACATATCTGCTCAGCTTACTGGCGCTGGGCATCAGCGCAGCCTGCCATGCCGAAACGTATCCGGCGCCGATTGGACCCTCTCAGTCGGATTTTGGCGGCGTGGGATTATTACAGACCCCAACCGCGCGCATGGCGCGTGAAGGGGAGTTGAGCCTCAACTATCGTGATAACGATCAGTACCGTTACTACTCCGCCTCCGTACAGCTTTTCCCCTGGCTGGAAACCACGCTGCGCTACACCGATGTGCGGACCAAAAAGTACAGCAGCGTCGAATCGTTTTCCGGCGATCAAACCTACAAAGATAAAGCGTTCGATCTGAAGTTACGCCTGTGGGAAGAGAGCTACTGGATGCCGCAGGTGTCGGTCGGTGCGCGAGATATCGGCGGGACTGGCCTGTTTGATGCGGAATACCTCGTGGCGAACAAAGCCTGGGGACCGTTTGATTTCTCACTCGGCCTCGGCTGGGGATATCTGGGAACCAGCGGCAACGTCAGTAACCCGCTCTGTTCGTACAGCGATAAATATTGCTACCGCGATAACCGCTATAAACAAGCTGGCTCCATTGATGGCAGCCAGATGTTCCACGGCCCGGCATCGTTGTTTGGCGGCGTTGAGTACCAGACGCCGTGGCAGCCCCTGCGGCTGAAGCTGGAATATGAGGGCAATAACTACCAGCAGGATTTTGCGGGCAAGCTGGAACAGAAAAGCAAGTTTAACGTCGGCGCCATTTACCGCGTCACCGATTGGGCCGACGTTAACCTCAGCTATGAACGTGGTAACACCTTTATGTTTGGGGTAACGCTGCGGACTAATTTCAACGACTTACGCCCATCGTATAACGATAACGCGCGGCCGAAATACCAGCCGCAACCGCAGGACGCGATCCTGCAACACTCAGTGGTGGCGAATCAGTTGACGCTGCTGAAATACAACGCCGGACTGGCAGATCCGCAGATTCAGGTGAAAGGCGACACGCTGTACGTGACCGGCGAGCAGGTGAAATACCGCGACTCGCGTGAAGGTATTGAACGGGCGAATCGGATCGTGATGAACGATTTGCCAGAGGGGATCCGCACGATCCGCGTGACGGAAAACCGTCTCAACCTGCCGCAGGTCACCACCGAAACGGACGTCAGCAGCCTGAAACGCCATCTGGAAGGCGAACCGCTGGGACAGGAAACGCCGCTGGCGCAACAGCGCCTTGAGCCGATAGTACCGGAACGCACTGAGCAGGGCTGGTATATCGACAAGTCGCGCTTCGACTTCCACCTCGATCCGGTGCTGAACCAGTCCGTGGGCGGACCGGAAAACTTCTACATGTACCAGTTGGGTGTGATGGCGACGGCGGATCTGTGGATGACCGATCACCTGCTGACCACCGGAAGCTTGTTTGGCAATCTCGCCAATAACTACGATAAATTCAACTACACCAATCCACCGAACGATTCGAAGCTGCCGCGTGTGCGTACCCGCGTGCGTGAATATGTGCAGAACGACGTTTATGTGAACAACCTGCAAGCTAACTATTTCCAGTACTTGGGTAATGGTTTCTATGGTCAGGTCTACGGGGGTTATCTTGAAACCATGTATGGCGGGGCGGGGGCAGAAGTGCTGTACCGTCCGGTCGACAGCAACTGGGCGTTTGGTCTGGATGCAAACTACGTGAAACAGCGTGACTGGCGCAGCGCGCAGGACATGATGAAATTCACCGACTACAGCGTGAAGACCGGACACCTGACGGCCTACTGGACGCCGTCATTCGCCCAGGACGTGCTGGTGAAAGCAAGCGTCGGTCAGTATCTGGCGGGGGATAAAGGCGGCACGCTGGATATCTCTAAACGCTTTGACAGCGGCGTGGTGGTGGGTGGTTACGCCACGCTTACCAACGTCTCGCCGGATGAGTATGGCGAAGGGGATTTCACCAAAGGCGTCTACGTGTCGATTCCGCTGGATCTCTTCTCTTCCGGCCCGACCCGCAGTCGTGCGGCCATCGGCTGGACGCCGCTGACGCGTGATGGGGGTCAGCAGCTCGGACGTAAATTCCAGCTCTATGACATGACCAGCGATAAAAGTGTGAATTTCCGCTGAGTTAACGTGGTTTTATCCAGCCGGAAGACGGCGTAATAATCTGGCTGGATTACCCGCATATACGCCTTTTTCGGTGATTGATTTGGTCACCACGCTACCCGCACCGATAACTACGCCATCGCAGATACTGACCGCCAGTATTGTCGCGCCGCTACCAATGGAGACATCGTCACCAAGAGTAATTCGTCCCCAACTGCTGCGGTCGGCATTGGGTTTTCCTTCCCGAAACATATCGTTAGCGAACATGACGCCGTGGCCGATAAAGCAGCGGGAACCGATGGTGACATATTCGCAAATGAAGGTATGCGACTGGATTTTTGTCTCTGCGCCAATCTGCGTATTTCCCTGAATTTCGACAAAGGGGCCGACAAAAACGTTGTCACCAAGCCGGCAGTCGTACAGATTGGCGGGTTCATAAATCACTACATTTTCACCACAGGTGACATTGCGGAGGGTGGACTGATGAATCGTTGCCATTTTGGGTCTCTCAGAGCGGTTTTCCCATAACGTGAAGCGTAGTGGTCTGCGACGTGGTGGAAAAAAAAGTGTCTTTCACAAAGGTCATTCCCTGTTGTTCATAGAACTGACGTGCCCGGGGGTTATCCGCCAGTACCTCCAGCCAGATCCGTGTTTCCCCTTGCGCTTTGGCCTGACGGACCACTTCGGCAAAAAGCTGTTCACCGTACTGTTTGCCAGTTTCGCCCGGCAGAAGGTAGATCTTATGCAGCAATGTCCCCGGCGGGTCTTGTGGCTCAAGGGTCTGATGTAACGAATACTTCGCAAAACCAATCGGGACGTCAGTAAAAGCGATCAACCAGAAGGTGCCCGCTTCTGCGAGACTTCTGGCGATAGCGGGCAGAGAATATTCCTGCTCAAGATACGCCGCCAGTTCGTCATCATTTTTCCACAGATGGGCAAAATGATGACGATAGCTGGTATATCCCATTGTGCTCAACAGGCTGGCATCGTCGCGTATTGCCATTTGAAACCGAAGCATTTCGCCTTCCTTTCAGAATGTTAGGGTTGAATGGATTGTCACACCCTTTTCTGATTGCACAAAATATAAACAAAAAATATAGATCTCCGTCACATTTTTGCGTTATACAGGAACCTCACCACTGAGAAAGAGGTGCTGTTATGACGTCACTATCTCGTCCGCGCGTGGAGTTTATCTCTACGATCCTACAGACCGTGTTGAACCTTGGGCTGTTGAGTCTGGGCCTGATCCTGGTCGTATTCCTCGGCAAAGAGACACTGCATCTGGCTGATGTGCTTTTCGCGCCTGAACAAGCCAGCAAGTATGAGCTGGTGGAAGGGCTGGTTGTCTACTTTCTCTATTTCGAATTTATCGCGCTGATTGTGAAGTACTTTCAGTCAGGCTTTCACTTTCCGCTGCGCTATTTCATCTATATCGGGATCACCGCGATTGTCCGGCTGATCATCGTCGATCACAAATCGCCAATGGACGTGTTGATCTATTCGGCGGCGATCCTGCTGCTGGTGATCACCCTCTGGATGTGTAATTCGAAACGCCTGAAGCGCGAGTAAAAAAAGGGCGCTCCGTGGAGCGCCGAATTACAGTCACAAGTTGGATAAAACAAGTTGAGGGTGCAGTGGCATTACAGGTACTTCGATGAAACTTAACCTTTGACTCCGCCCGCCGTCAGGCCGTTGACCAGCCAGCGCTGCGCCAGCAGGAAGACCAGAGTGATTGGAATCGCGGACAGCACGGCGGCAGCGGCAAAATCGCCCCACAGATAGTTTTGTGGGTTGAGGTACTGCTGCATCCCGACCGCCAGGGTGTAGCTGTTCACATCACGTAGCAACAGTGAGGCAACCGGTACTTCGGTGATGGCGGCAATGAACGACAGAATAAAGACCACCGCCAGAATGGGCACCGACAGCGGCAGCAACACCAGACGGAACGCCTGCCATGGGGTTGCTCCATCCAGTGCGGCCGCTTCTTCCAGCGAGCCGTCGATGGTTTCGAAATAGCCTTTGATGGTCCACACATGCAGTGCGATACCGCCGAGATAGGCGAAGATCACCCCGCCGTGGGTGTTCAGACCGATAAACGGAATGTACTGACCGAGGCGATCGAACAACGCGTACAACGCGACCAGCGACAGCACCGCCGGGAACATCTGGAAAATCAGCATTCCTTTGAGCAGCGTGGCTTTGCCAGGGAAGCGCATACGGGCAAAAGCGTAGGCACAGGTAGTGGACAGCGCCACGATACCCATTGCGGTGATCCCGGCGATTTTCACCGAGTTCCACAGCCATAACAGTACCGGGAAGGGGGGCGGCGTGACGCGGCCATCAGCGTGTTCAACGCTAAAGCCCAGCGCCAGCCGCCAGTGCTCCCAGGAGATTTTTTCCGGGATCAGGCTCCCGGTCGCAAAGTTACCTTCACGCAGCGAGATGGCGATAACCATCAGCAGCGGGAACATGATCGCCGCGATAAATATCAGCAGCAGCAGGTGCGTGATAAAGAGGCGCAACTTTTGAGATTTCGGTTGGACCATAGCCATAATTTTTCTTCACTCCTTAATACCGCTCCAGGCTATTTCACTTGCCATTCTGAATGCTGGCAGCATCCAGACTGGCGGCGCCAATGACGCCTGGTGATGCTGATTAATCAAATTTCATGCGTGTGGCTTTCAGGTTCACAATCGCCAGGGCGCCGACCAGCAGGAAGATCAGCGTGGCGATTGCCGCCGCCAGACCAAAGTCCTGACCGCCGCCGCCTTCAAAGGCGATGCGATAGGTGTAGCTCACTAACAGGTCGGTATACCCGGCTGGCGTGGTCGTTCCGAGGCGATCCGGACCGCCGTTGGTTAACAGTTGAATCAGCACGAAGTTGTTAAAGTTAAAGGCGAAGCTGGCGATCATCAGCGGCGTCAGCGGCTTGATCAGCAGCGGGAGCGTAATCTTAAAGAAGTTCTGGAACGGGCCTGCGCCATCCATTGCCGAGGCTTCGTACAGGTCGTCCGGAATCGCTTTCAGCAAGCCCATGCACAGGATCATCATGTACGGATAACCGAGCCAGGTGTTGACGATAATAATCATCGAACGGGCAGTGGTCGGATCGCTGAACCACGCTGGTTTAATGCCAAACAGCGCGCTCAGCATCATGTTGATTTCACCAAAGCTCTGGTTGAACAGCCCTTTGAAAATCAGAATTGAGATAAACGACGGCACAGCGTACGGCAGGATCAGCAGGACGCGGTAAATGGCCTTACCTTTCAGCGATTCCCACTGCACCAGACACGCCAGCACCATCCCCACGGCGACGGTCAGAATCACGGTCAGCACTGAGAAAACCACCGTCCACACGAAGATGGCGAAGAATGGCTTCTGGATCCCTTCGTCCGTAAAGACGCGGGTAAAGTTATCCCAGCCGATGGTCACGGTGTAGCCTGGACTCAGCTTCTCATCACCCCAGTTGCCGTCCGCATTGATGGACTGGTAATAGCCGATGTCGTTATTGGGACGGTATTTCACGCCGCTCTGGTTGTTGGTCAACATGCCGTCATCAGCGAGGGTGTACAGCGGCTGCGTACCGGAGAACTGGCGCAGCGAGCTCATGATCACTTTACTGCCATCGGGCATCACGGCGGTAATCTGATTCAGCGCCTGGCGATTCTGGGTGATGATGCGCAGCGTTGCGCGTTCACCGGTCGGCAGGGCGTCTGTCTCTTTCAGCGCCAGCTTTTGCTCGCCACCAAATTTAAAAGCGTCGGAGAGGTAATTCTTTCCGGTTTCGCCGTCGGTGAGGGCCAGTTGCCACTCTTCACCGGCAGGATACAGCCCGAAGTTAAAGGATTTACCCGCCTGATAAGAGCGGTCCATCAGCACCTCTTGGGCGCGTTCGAAAGTGAGCTGGTTGGTGCTGCTGTAGTTGGTAAAGGCAATGGCGATGGTGCAAATCAGCGGAAACAGGACAAACAGTCCCATACCTGCCATGCCAGGGTAAACGTAGCGCCAGGCGTAGGTCTTACGGTTGGCAAAAATGTACAGGCCAGCAGAGCTTAAAATCAGCGTCATGATGGCGAACAGGTACTCCCCCTGTGCATACATTAAAACAACAAGGTAACCCACCAGCAGGCCCAGCAGACCTATCACTGACCATTTCAGCGTGTCGCTTTGCCACCAATGTTTCTTTTTAATGACATCCATGGGGATCTTCCTCTACAACGGTGAAATCTTGTCGTGAATGTGCCTGATAAGCGCAGCGCCATCAGGCACATCGACAGCATTACTTGGTGATACGGCCCTGCGCGTCTTTCAGTGCTGCGTCAACGGTCTGACGACCGCTGGCGGCGTTGATGACCGCCGTACGAACCGCGTACCAGAACGCAGACATCTGTGGGATGTTCGGCATGATTTCGCCTTTCTGGGCGTTATCCATGGTGGCGGCGATACGTGGGTCTTTCGCTAATTGATCCTGATAGGATTTCAGCGCCACGGCGCCCAGCGGTTTGTCCTTGTTCACTTCTTCCAGACCCTGATCGGTCAGCAGGTAGTTTTCCAGGAACTCTTTTGCCAGTTCTTTATTCGGGCTGGCGGCGTTAATACCGGCACTCAGCACGCCGACGAACGGTTTAGACGGTTTGCCTTTGAAGGTTGGCAGCAGGGTGACGCCGTAGTTCACTTTGCTCTTATCGATGTTCGTCCATGCCCACGGACCGTTGATGGTCATCGCCGTATCGCCTTTGTTAAAGGCCGCTTCGGCGATGGAGTAGTCGGTGTCGGCGTTCATGTGTTTGTTCTTGATGAGGTCAACCAGGAAGCCCAGACCCGCTTTCGCGCCTGCGCTGTCGACGCCCACGTCTTTCACGTCGTACGTGCCGTTTTCAAACTTGAATGCGTAACCGCCGTCGGCAGCAATCAGCGGCCAGGTGAAGTACGGCTCTTGCAGGTTGAACATCAGCGCGCTCTTACCTTTCGCCTTCAGCTCTTTATCCAGTGCCGGAATTTCTTCCCAGGTCTTCGGCGGGTTTGCCACCAGGTCTTTGTTGTAAATCAGCGACAGCGCTTCAACCGCGATCGGATAGGCGATCAGTTTGCCGTTGTAACGCACGGCATCCCAGGTGAACGGATAGAGTTTGTCCTGGAACGCTTTATCCGGCGTGATTTCAGCCAGCAGGCCAGACTGTGCGTAACCGCCAAAACGATCGTGCGCCCAGAAAATGATGTCCGGACCGTCACCGGTTGCCGCGACCTGCGGGAATTTCTCTTCCAGCTTGTCCGGGTGCTCGATGGTCACTTTGATACCGGTGTCTTTCTCGAATTTTTTACCCACTTCGGCCAGGCCGTTATAGCCTTTGTCGCCGTTAATCCAGATAACCAGTTTACCTTCTTCAATTTTGGCCAGAGCCGGTGCGGAAATCATCATTGCTGCGAGGGCGGACAATGCGAAAACGCGTGCGCCAGTCTTGATCTTCATATCTGCCATCCTTTTGGTGATGTGCTCGTGGTAAGACTTCAGTGGTTCAACGTGACTCAGTCTCCTTATTTGACATCCTCTTTCCATCCTCCTTACCCCTACGCCCCACCCGCTCTTTATGTGATCTGTGTTGCAGAAATATGAGTAATGCGTACTGGCGCACATAAAAACAGACTCATTTTTGCGGGGAACATCACGAAATTACGCGATGTCCCCCGGCCAGGGTCTCAGACTTCCTTCCCTCATCCTCCCGACTCCTCCCCCATAAAAAAGCTGGGGGGTGGAGGATTCACGCTCGCAGTGAATCCCGCATAGTCGGGCCATCATGAATGTTGCTGTCAATGACAGGTTGTAACGAAGGGAGAAGGCATGGCGAGCGTACAGCTGCGAAATGTAACGAAAGCCTGGGGTGATGTGGTGGTATCGAAAGATATCAATCTCGACATTCACGAAGGGGAATTCGTGGTGTTTGTTGGACCGTCAGGCTGCGGCAAATCGACCCTGCTCCGTATGATTGCCGGACTTGAAACGATTACCAGCGGAGATCTCTATATTGGGGAAACCCGCATGAACGATATCCCCCCTGCGGAACGTGGCGTCGGGATGGTCTTCCAGTCCTACGCGCTCTACCCCCATTTATCCGTTGCCGAAAATATGTCGTTTGGCCTGAAACTGGCGGGCGCGAAAAAAGAGGTAATGAATCAGCGTGTTAACCAGGTTGCCGAAGTGCTGCAACTGGCGCATCTGCTGGAGCGTAAACCGAAAGCCCTTTCTGGGGGACAGCGCCAGCGCGTGGCGATTGGCCGTACGCTGGTGGCGGAACCGCGTGTGTTCCTGCTCGATGAACCCCTCTCCAACCTTGATGCCGCGCTGCGCGTGCAGATGCGTATCGAAATCTCCCGTCTGCATAAACGCCTGGGTCGCACGATGATCTACGTCACCCACGATCAGGTCGAAGCGATGACGCTGGCCGACAAAATCGTGGTGCTGGATGCCGGTCGCGTCGCGCAGATTGGCAAGCCGCTGGAACTGTATCACTACCCGGCAGACCGCTTCGTCGCAGGCTTTATTGGTTCACCGAAGATGAACTTCCTGCCGGTGAAAGTCACCGCAACCGCCATCGACCAGGTGCAAGTGGAACTGCCGAACCGTCAGCACGTCTGGCTACCGGTCGACAGCCGTGATGTGCAGGTCGGCGTAAATATGTCGCTAGGTATTCGTCCGGAACATCTGCTGCCCAGTGATATCGCCGATGTCACGCTGGAAGGCGAGGTTCAGGTCGTCGAACAGCTTGGTCACGAAACACAGATTCATATTCAGATCCCCGCCATTCGTCAAAACCTGGTGTACCGCCAGAACGACGTGGTGTTGGTAGAAGAGGGCGCCACATTCGCTATTGGCCTGCCGCCAGAGCGTTGTCATCTGTTCCGTGAAGATGGCACCGCATGTCGTCGGTTGCATAAAGAGCCCGGTGTTTAAGGTGTCCCATTAAAAAAAAGCGCAAAACCCTACGGTGAAGCGTGCAAAGAAAAGCAATGATCTCAGGAGATAGAATGATGATTACTCTGCGCAAACTCCCCCTGGCGGTTGCCGTCGCAGCAGGCATTATGTCTGTTCAGGCAATGGCAGTGGATTTCCATGGTTATGCTCGTTCCGGTATCGGCTGGACGGGTAGTGGCGGCGAACAACAATGTTTCCAGGCAACCGGTGCTCAAAGTAAATACCGTCTTGGCAACGAATGTGAAACGTACGCGGAACTTAAACTGGGCCAGGAAGTCTGGAAAGAGGGCGATAAGAGCTTCTATTTTGACACCAACGTTGCCTACTCCGTGGCACAGCAGAATGACTGGGAAGCCACCGACCCGGCATTCCGTGAAGCGAACGTACAGGGTAAAAACCTGATCGACTGGCTGCCTGGCTCCACCATCTGGGCAGGTAAGCGCTTCTATCAGCGTCATGACGTTCACATGATCGACTTCTACTACTGGGATATTTCAGGTCCTGGCGCCGGTATCGAAAATATCGATCTGGGCTTCGGTAAACTGTCTCTGGCCGCCACCCGTTCTCAGGAAGCCGGCGGCTCTTACATCTTCAGCAGCAATGATATCTATGACCGTTACAAAGACACGGCGAACGACGTTTTCGACGTGCGTTTAGCCGGTCTGGAAACGAACCCGGACGGCGTGCTGGAACTGGGTGTTGACTACGGTCGTGCGAACAAAACTGACGGCTACAGCTATGCCGACGGTGCCACTAAAGACGGCTGGATGTTCACCGCTGAACATACGCAAAGCATGCTGAAAGGCTACAACAAGTTTGTCGTTCAGTACGCTACCGACGCAATGACGACTCAGGGTAAAGGGATCCCGCAGGGCTCCTTCACGGGTAACAACTACAACCCAGATACGGAAATTGGCGTCGTTAACAACGAAATCAACAACAACGGTAGTCTGGTGCGTATCCTCGACCACGGTGCTATCTCTCTGGGCGACCGTTGGGACCTGATGTACGTCGGTATGTATCAGGATATCGACCGTGACGATAACAACGGTTCAACCTGGTACACCGTCGGTGTGCGTCCGATGTTCAAATGGACACCGATCATGAGCACCCTGATGGAAATCGGCTACGACAACGTGAAGTCTCAGCGTACCGACGACACCAACAACCAGTACAAAATTACCCTGGCGCAACAGTGGCAGGCTGGCGACAGCATCTGGTCCCGCCCGGCTATCCGTGTCTTCGCGACCTACGCGAAGTGGGATGAGAAATGGGGTTACGACAACGGCATTGCCTACAGCGATACCAGCGCGCGCACCTACAGCCGTGGCGACAACGATGAGTGGTCCTTCGGTGCTCAGATGGAAATCTGGTGGTAATCCGGCACTAACCTGACGTAGCGAGGGGCGTAAGCCCCTCTGTTTCTCGCGGTTTAGCGCGCTATTGCCTGGCCACCGCTGAACCCACGCTTTCTGAGGTGATAACAATGAAAATGAAGAAAAGTCTCGTCGCCCTTTGTTTATCCGCAGGGTTAGTTGCCAGTGCGCCGGGCATCAGCCTGGCTGACGTGAATTACGTTCCACAGAATACCAGCGCTGCACCGACGATTCCGACGGCGGCACTCCAGCAGTTAACCTGGACGCCGGTTGACCAGTCCAACACGCAAACCACACAGCTTTCGACCGGCGGTCAGCGTCTTGATGTCGCGGGCATCTCCGGTCCGGTTGCCGCTTACAGCGTACCGGCGAACATCGGGGAGCTAAACATAACGCTCACCAGCGAAGTGAACAAACAAACCAGCGTCTTCGCGCCCAACGTCCTGATTCTCGATCAGAACATGACGCCTTCTGCGTTCTTCCCCAGCAGCTATTTCACCTACCAGGAACCGGGCGTGATGAGCGCGGATCGTCTGGAAGGGGTGATGCGCCTGACGCCAGCGCTGGGCCAGCAGAAGCTTTATGTTCTGGTCTTTACGACCGAGAAAGATCTTCAGCAGACCACCAAACTGCTCGATCCAGCGAAAGCCTACGCCAAAGGCGTGGGTAACTCGGTGCCGGATATTCCGGATCCGATCGCCCGCCATACCACCGACGGTCTGCTGAAGCTGAAAGTGAAAACCAGCAGCAGTTCCAGCGTGCTGGTGGGGCCATTGTTTGGTTCTTCCGGCCCGGGTCCGGTGACGGTGGGCAATACCGCCGCTCCTGCGCCGACCTATGCTGCACCTGCTGCCGCGCCGGTGGTTGCACCTGCGCCCGCGAAGAAAAGCGAGCCGATGTTGAACGACACCGAAAGCTACTTTAACAAAGCGATTAAAGACGCCGTCGCGAAAGGTGACGTTGATAAAGCGCTGAAACTGCTTGATGAAGCTGAACGTCTGGGATCAACTTCTGCCCGTTCCACCTTTATCAGCAGTGTAAAAGGCAAGGGGTAATTTCTCCCCACATTGCTGATTTGCAACAACTGGTGCGTCAACTGGCGCACCTTTTTTTTAGCATTTCCTGCGACTTGTTACGTTTCTGTTGCGTAACAGATCACTTAATTATGTTTCCATCTTCCGTAAGCGCTTTTCTGCGATACAATGCCTTTCAGTTATGAAACGGAGAGTCAGGCATGTCACACCCCGCGTTAACGCAACTGCGTGCGCTGCGCTATTTTGAAGAGATTCCCGCCCTGGATCCAGAACAGCTCGACTGGCTGCTACTGGAAGATTCCATGACAAAACGTTTTGAACAACAGGGAAAACGGGTCACTGTGACCCTGATCAGGGAGGGATTTGTCGGTCAAAATGAGGTGGTGGAAGAGCTGACGCGACTGCCAAAAGAATCCCGCTACTGGCTGCGTGAAATCCTGCTCTGTGCCGATGATGAACCCTGGCTGGCTGGACGCACCGTGGTGCCTGAATCCACGCTGTCCGGCCCCGAACTGGCCTTACAACACTTAGGCAAAACCCCGCTGGGGCGTTATCTGTTTACATCATCGACGTTGACCCGAGATTTTATTGAGATTGGTTGTGATGCCGGGCTGTGGGGACGTCGTTCCCGCCTGCGACTGAGCGGTAAGCCGCTAATGCTGACCGAACTGTTTTTACCTGCATCGCCGTTGTACTAAGAGGAAAATAAAATGGAGTGGAGTCTGACGCAAAATAAGCTGCTGGCGTTTCACCGCTTGATGCGTACGGATAAGCCCATCGGTGCCTTACTGCTGCTCTGGCCGACGCTGTGGGCTCTGTGGGTAGCGACCCCTGGCGTCCCTCAAGGGTGGATCCTGGCGGTGTTTGTCGCCGGGGTCTGGCTGATGCGTGCCGCCGGATGCGTGGTTAATGACTATGCCGATCGAAAATTTGACGGACACGTAAAACGCACGGCGAACCGCCCATTACCTAGCGGCGCAGTGACGGAGAAAGAGGCCCGGACGCTGTTTGTGGTGCTGGTACTGCTCGCTTTTCTGTTGGTATTAACGCTCAACACCATGACCATATTGCTGTCGGTTGCAGCACTGGCGCTGGCGTGGGTCTATCCGTTTATGAAGCGCTACACCCACCTGCCGCAGGTAGTGCTGGGGGCGGCGTTTGGCTGGTCGATCCCGATGGCTTTCGCGGCGGTGAGTGAGTCGGTACCCTTGAGCTGCTGGCTGATGTTCCTGGCCAATATCTTGTGGGCGGTGGCCTACGACACGCAGTACGCGATGGTTGATCGCGATGACGATCTGAAAATCGGCATTAAATCGACGGCCATTCTGTTTGGCGAACATGACAAGCTGATTATCGGTATCTTGCAGGTGGCGGTGCTGGCGCTGATGGCGCTGATTGGCTGGCTGAACGGTCTGGGGCTGGGTTATTACTGGTCTGTGCTGGTCGCGGGCGCGCTGTTTGTTTATCAACAGAAACTGATTGCCAGCCGCGAACGCGAGGCCTGCTTTAAAGCATTCATGAACAATAACTACGTCGGGCTGGTGTTGTTTATCGGTCTGGCAATGAGCTACTGGCACTCATAAAGCATCTTGCCCGGTGGCGCTGCGCTTATCGGGCCTACCAAACCGTAAGCCGATGTAGGCCGGATCAGGCGGAACGCCGCCATCCGGCAATCTAACATAAAAAAGCCGGTCATCTTGACCGGCTTTTTCTTTACTCGCTCTGCGTCGCGCTCTCGATGGTGAGGCGTACATCCGACGTGATGAGTTCCGCCAACATCTGATACACCTTCATCGTTTCGCCCGGCTCCGCATCGCCGGTATCGCTGATGTAACCCTCGTCACGCAGAGTCAGCACCAGTGAGCTGAACACCGCCTTGTCGAAGAATTCCGGCGCGTTAATACCGTGCAGCACGGACAGACGCTGCGCCACGGTGCGGCTTTCTTTCTCCAGCGTCCCGCGGTTGATCGACGGGTTAGCGCTCAGCAGCCAGAAGGTGATGGCATAACGCTGCAGCGTTTCGCGCGCACCCGCGGCCAGCAGTTGCAGCGTACGGGAATGAGCCGGATTGATATGCAGTTCATCATCCTGAACGGTAATCAGCCCCTGACGCTGCATTTCAGCCGTCAGCGCATCAATCACGTCTGCCAGCTCATCGCGCTCCCAGCGCAGGAACAGCTCGGCTTTCAGCATCGGGTAGAGCACGTCAACGTGTTGCAGCAACGCTTCGCGGGAAATATGACGATGCTGGGTGACGATCGCCGCCATCAGTGACGGTAGCACCAGCATATGCGCGATGTTATTGCGATAGTAGGTCATCAGGACCGCCTGCTCGCGCGGCAGAATGATGATATCGCCAATGGTATCCTTCTCGACTTCGAATTTGTTCATCTGCAACGCGTGATCGATAAGATCGCTGGCGTTGACAGACGGCACGGTCGAATCAGAGGAATACGGCACGTTGCGCATCAGATCCAGGTAACAGTTGAGCTGCTCGGTCAATTGTTCGCGGGTCAGCGAACGCTGGCGAGACGCTAACAGCGCGGTGCAGCACAGGTTCATGGCGTTCGCCGCACCCGCATTGTTAATACGCACCATCAGCTCCGCCGCAATCCCGTTTACCGTCGGCGTCAGCCAGGCTGGACGCACGGCTTCGATCGGATCGATAGACTCGCGCCACTCCGGCACGTGGTGATTCAGGTAGGTCATCAATGGCATTGGCTCGCCAAAGTTGACGTAGCCCTGACCGAGATTACGCAGCTTGCTCAGGCCACGCAGCATCTGCGGCAGGCTCTCTTTCTCTTTGGTCGCGCCGCGCAGCTCTTTGGCATAGGTTCCTACTTCCATCACGTGCTCGTAACCGATGTAAATCGGCACCAGAGTGATCGGACGGGTGCCGCCGCGCAGCATCGCCTGGATGGTCATCGACAGCGTGCCAGTTTTTGGGTCCAGCAAACGGCCGGTACGGGAACGACCACCTTCGACAAAGTATTCAACCGAGTAGCCGCGGCTGAACAGTTCGCCCAGATACTCACGGAAAACCGTGGAATAGAGCTTATTGCCCTTAAAGGTACGACGAATAAAGAACGCGCCCAGGCGGCGGAAGATCGGGCCTGCCGGCCAGAAGTTCAGGTTGATACCTGCAGCGATGTGCGGCGGCACCAGCCCCTGATGATAGAGCACGTAGGAGAGCAGCAGGTAGTCCATGTGGCTGCGGTGGCAGGGAACATAAACAATTTCGTGCCCGTCGTGCGCCAGTTGGCGAACGCGTTCTGCGTTGTGAACGTTAATCCCCTGATACAGCCGGTTCCAGGTGAAGCCCAGAATACGGTCGGTCAGGCGAATCATCTCGTAAGAGAAGTTGGCGGCGATCTCTTCCATCAGCACAATGGCGTTTTGCTGCGCCTTTTCATGGGAGATTTTCTTGCTGCGCGCTTCGTCTTCCACCGCGCGGGCAATCGCTTTGGAGGCCAGCAGCTTGTTGAAGAGATCCTGACGCGCAGGTAGACGCGGCCCCACCGCGGCCAGGCGCTGACGGGCGAAGTGCATACGCGCCACGCGAGCCAGTTTCTGCGCAATGGTTTTATCCGTGCCGTGCTCATCGGCCATTCGGCGCAGAGAGACGGAAGGCGAGAAGCGGACAAAGCTGTCGCGGCCAAGCCAGGAGACGGCAAAGAATTTCTGAATGCCATTAAGCATGCGCAGCGGCGGGTTAACCTCGCCCTTTTCACGACCCGGAGAACGTCCAAACATCACCGACACCGGCACCATTTGCACATCCAGATCCGGATTGCTGCGATGCAGGTCGAGATAGTTATGGAACAGCTTGATGGACTCTTCTTTCGGCGTGTAATAGGTGAAGACACGCGGTCCGCCGTGAATGAACACATAGCGCGGCAACTGTGTGCCATCGATCTCCAGCGGTTCTAACGGGTCGGGGAGATCGTGCGCCAGACATTGCGCGCGCAGCGTCAGCAAGTCCGCTTTGGAGTTGTACGGCAAAACGTACATAATTGGGCGAGAGGTGTCGAGTCCCAATTCCGGGGCAGGATCTGCCGGAATAGACTTGCTTTTTACCAGGATGCTTAATGGTAAATTCAGTAATTTGTAGTAAATTCGTGGCCAGCCGGACATAAACGATGTAAAGCCTCTGGTTAATAATGCAAATGCGCGGCAAGGATAGCAGAAAGTCATGGGAAATTCTGTGGTATCCGCTCATGTTTCGCGCGGCGCTACGCAAACCCGAATCATCGGATTTAACGGTACACTGATATTGACGCTCATAATGTAAAAAGGTTCTTTCAATGGCCAATAATACCACTGGATTCACCCGAATTATCAAAGCTGCTGGCTATTCCTGGAAAGGTTTACGCGCTGCATGGATCAACGAAGCGGCATTCCGTCAGGAAGGCGTAGCGGTATTGTTGGCGGTGGTCATCGCCTGCTGGCTGGATGTGGACGCGATTACCCGCGTGCTGCTTATCAGCTCCGTGATGCTGGTGATGATTGTGGAAATCCTCAATAGCGCCATCGAAGCAGTGGTTGACCGAATTGGCTCTGAATACCATGAGCTTTCCGGACGCGCAAAAGATATGGGATCCGCTGCGGTGCTGATTGCCATTATCGTCGCCGTGATTACCTGGTGCATTCTGTTATGGTCGCATTTTGGATAACCCTTCCAGAATTCGATAAATCTCTGGTTTATTGTGCAGTTTATGGTTCCAAAATCGCCTTTTGCTGTATATACTCACAGCATAACTGTATATACACCCAGGGGGCGGAATGAAAGCGTTAACGGCCAGGCAACAAGAGGTGTTTGATCTCATTCGGGATCACATCAGCCAGACAGGTATGCCACCGACGCGTGCGGAGATCGCACAGCGTTTGGGGTTCCGTTCCCCAAACGCGGCTGAAGAACACCTGAAGGCGCTGGCACGTAAAGGGGCGATTGAAATCGTCTCCGGTGCTTCTCGCGGCATTCGACTGCTGCAGGAAGAAGAGGAAGGGTTACCGCTCATCGGTCGCGTTGCGGCGGGCGAGCCGCTGCTGGCGCAGCAGCACATTGAAGGCCATTATCAGGTGGATCCATCTTTGTTTAAGCCGAACGCCGATTTCCTGCTGCGCGTCAGCGGAATGTCGATGAAAGACATCGGCATTATGGATGGCGATCTGCTGGCGGTACACAAAACCCAGGACGTGCGTAACGGTCAGGTGGTTGTAGCGCGTATCGACGATGAAGTGACGGTCAAGCGCCTGAAAAAACAGGGCAATAAAGTTGAACTGCTGCCCGAAAACAGCGAATTTAAACCAATCCTGGTTGACCTTCGCGAACAGAATTTTACCATCGAAGGACTGGCCGTTGGCGTCATCCGTAATGGTGAATGGCTGTAGTACTCCTGTAGGCCGGATAAGGCGTTTACGTCGTTATCCGGCACTCTCACCACTCTCGTTATGACCTCTTCTCAGGCTCGTCTCCATGCCTTTTTTTGCTTCTGCTGACAAAGCACTCTGGCGCCTCGCCTTACCGATGATTTTCTCCAATATCACCGTTCCGCTGCTGGGACTGGTGGATACGGCGGTCATTGGTCACCTGGACAGCCCCGTCTATCTCGGCGGTGTGGCAGTAGGCGCAACCGCAACCAGCTTTCTGTTTATGCTACTGCTCTTCTTACGGATGAGCACTTCCGGGCTGACGGCGCAGGCATTCGGCGCGAAGAATCCTCAGGCGCTGGCGAGGGCTCTGGTGCAACCGCTGATCCTGGCTTTGGGCGCAGGGACATTAATTGCTATCTTCCGCACGCCGATTATCGACCTGGCGCTACACATTGTCGGCGGCAGCGAAGCGGTGCTGGAACAGGCGAGGCGATTCCTGGCCATTCGCTGGCTGAGCGCGCCGGCGTCACTGGCGAATCTGGTTCTGCTCGGTTGGTTACTGGGCGTGCAATACGCGCGTGCGCCGGTGATCCTGCTGATTGTCGGCAATATCCTGAACATTGTGCTCGACCTCTGGCTGGTAATGGGGCTGCATATGAACGTGCAGGGGGCCGCACTGGCGACGGTGATTGCGGAATATGCGACGTTGCTGATCGGTTTGTTGATGGTGCGTAAGGTCTTGCACTTGCGGGGCGTCTCTCTCGTCATACTCAGGCAGGCCTGGCGCGGCAACTTTCGTCGCCTTCTGGCGCTTAATCGCGACATCATGCTGCGTTCGCTGCTGCTGCAACTCTGTTTTGGTGCCATTACCGTGCTGGGGGCCAGACTGGGTAGCGATATCATCGCCGTTAACGCCGTGTTGATGACGTTGCTGACGTTTACGGCCTATGCGCTGGATGGCTTTGCCTACGCCGTGGAGGCGCATTCCGGTCAGGCCTATGGCGCCCGCGATGGCAGTCAGTTGCTGGAGGTCTGGCGCGCGGCGTGCCGTCAGTCAGGTATTGTCGCACTGCTGTTCTCAGTGGTTTATCTGCTCGCGGGCGAACAGATCGTCGCGCTGCTGACATCACTTCCGCAAATCCAGCAACTGGCCGATCGCTATCTGCTCTGGCAAGTGATTTTGCCGTTGGTCGGCGTCTGGTGCTATCTGCTGGATGGTATGTTTATCGGTGCAACGCGGGCGGCTGAAATGCGTAACAGTATGGCGGTCGCGGCTGCCGGGTTTGCGCTGACCCTGCTGGCGCTCCCCGTATTGGGGAATCACGGTTTGTGGCTGGCGCTGGCGGTTTTCCTGGCGCTGCGCGGACTGTCATTAGCCTGGATCTGGCGGCGCCACTGGCGGAATGGGACCTGGTTTTCGGCTTCGTGATGGTTAAAGATTCTGAATGGTGAATTGAACCCAGAATCTCTGACTACACTTAATCTCACGTCCAGCAGAAAACGAACGCAGTTGGGCGGTTTACTCTCACTATTCACAGCCTAATAAAGAGGACTTTATGATGAATAAAGACGAAGCCGGCGGTAACTGGAAACAATTTAAAGGTAAAGTGAAAGAGCAGTGGGGCAAACTGACCGATGACGATATGACAGTCATTGAAGGTAAGCGTGATCAACTGGTCGGTAAGATTCAGGAACGTTATGGTTACGAGAAAGACCAGGCAGAGAAAGAGGTCGATAGCTGGGAAAAACGCAACGACTATCGCTGGTAAGCCACCCTCATACCCGTGAGTACAAGGATGTAAGCCCCTCTGTTTGCTTCGGGCGGCATAGCATGCCGCCCACTTCCTTAACGGGGTTTCTTTTTAACCTGAATCGAATGATCGTGCTGACACTCGCCAGGGTGACGGCAGGCTTCCACTTCCACGCAGGCTGAGCATAATCCGTGTGCTTCAATCACATTGTGGCGCAGGGCAAACCCCATCTTCGCCGCCAGCGTATGCATAATGTCTTCCACGCCCTCCGCACACTCTTCTTTCACCGCACCACAGCGGTCGCAGATAAACATCGCGGAAGTATGAGTTGGCTGATCGAACAGGTAACACAGCACATAGCTGTTGGTGGATTCAACCTTATGCACAAAACCTTGTTCAAGCAGAAAATCGAGTGCGCGATAGACCGTTGGCGGCTTGGCCTGCGGTTCTGATTCACGCAGCAGGTCGAGCAGATCGTAAGCGCTAATTGCGCCTTCCTGAAGGCTCATCAGACGCAACACCTCAAGGCGCTGTGGGGTCAGGCGCACATTGCGTTGCGCGCACAGTTTTTCAGCTTGCGCCAGCAACTCTTGCGTTGTGGTCTTTTCCATCGGGCACCTCGGATCGCGTGGAGTAAGAAAACCCTCACTTTATCATGTTATGGGAGAAACGCCGAGATCCAGGCCGGCACGATAAATCGCCTGCTAATCTTTCCCTGTTTCGCATTCTCTTCTATACATATTGATGGCTGTCACATAATAAAAACGTTCCAGCAAGTTCTGCATGGAGCGAATAGCGTGATCTTCACCCATTTTATCACAGCAATAGTCCTACTCAGCCGCGTTGATACTGGCTGAGGCATTATTTCACCTGCAAATAAAATAGGTTTACTGTGAATAAAAATTTTAATTTTTCGGTGGTGGCAATTGCGGTCTCGTTCCTGGTTTCCCAACAGGCGAACGCGGCGAATACCTGGGCGGAAGCGCGTAACGACGCGATGGGCGGAACGGGCGTGGCGTCGGCAAATTATGGTAGCGGGGTTCTCATTAACCCGGCGTTGCTGGCGAAAGCGAAGCCTGAAGACAGCGTTACCGTGATTCTTCCGGCGGTCGGTGCACAAATCACCGACAAAGATAATCTTCAGGATGAAATTGATGAGATCAGCGACAAAATCGATTACTACGATGAGGTGGTTGATAATCTGACGCCGCAGGAAGTTTTGCTCAACCCGCGCGGCGTGTTGAATCAGTTTCAGGGCGCGGCACGCGATCTTGCCGATGAACTCGAATACCTGAAAGGGAAAACGGCACGCGCCAATGCAGGGGCGGGACTGGCGGTGAGCATTCCCAATGAGACGCTTTCCCTGGCTTTCGTGGCGAAGGGCTATGCGCATGGACGGGTCAGTTCATCCATTGATCAGGGTGATATTGACTATCTGCGCCGGATTGAGGGCAGCGATACCTATGCGCTCGTTGAAGCCGGGAAGGCGGCGATTGAAGGCTCAGATGAGATAACCAAACACCTCAACTCGACGGCATCGGGACGCGCGGCAATTGTTTCAGATTATGGTATCGCCGTTGCCCGACAGTTTACGTTCGGCGATGTGCCGGTGTCGATTGGCGTTACGCCAAAACTGCAAAAAACCTGGCTCTACAATTACACCACCTCTATCTATAACTACGACAGTAGCGACTGGAACAGTAGTCGTTATCGTAATGATGACACTGGTTTTAACGTCGACGCCGGGATTGCGGCGGACTTTGGTGAACACTGGACGGTGGGGATCAGCGGGCAGAACCTCATTTCACGCGATCTGGATACCAAATCGATCACTATTACCCACGGCATGACGGGTGAAACGCGAAACTACAAAGACACGTACCAGATTCGCCCGCTGGTCACCGCCGGTGTGGCGTGGCAAAACGAGCTGCTGACGCTGAGTGCAGACGGTGATTTGACCGAAACCAAAGGTTTCAAAAGCGAGGAAAACTCACAGTATGTCGGCGTTGGTGCTGAAGTCCGGCCGCTCGACTGGCTGGCCGTGCGTGCCGGTTATCGTGCTGACGTGAAAGATAACGACAGCAACGTCTTTACCGGCGGCGTCGGGTTTGCCCCGTTCAACCGCGTACATCTTGACTTGATGGGACTGTATGGCGAGGACGAAACCTGGGGCGCAGGCGCGCAGGTCAGCGTGACGTTCTGATGGGGATAACCGGAGACATTACGTCTCCGGTTTTGCCTGTGCTATAGTAGCGCCCCCAATTTACAGGATGCTCAAAAAACCACCATGTCACCAGAATCACAATCTGCCTTTCCCGCTCACCGTTTTTCCATCGCGCCTATGCTCGACTGGACGGACAGACACTGCCGCTACTTCCTGCGCTTATTGTCTCGCCAGACGCTGCTCTATACCGAGATGGTGACGACGGGGGCGATTATTCATGGCAAAGGCGATTATCTGGCATACAGCGAAGAAGAGCATCCGGTCGCTCTGCAGCTAGGCGGCAGCGATCCGGCAGCGTTGGCGCACTGCGCGAAGCTGGCTGAAGCGCGGGGCTACGACGAGATCAACCTCAACGTCGGCTGTCCGTCCGATCGTGTACAAAATGGCATGTTTGGCGCCTGTCTGATGGGCAATGCGCAATTGGTGGCAGACTGCGTGAAGGCGATGCGTGACGTGGTGTCGATTCCGGTGACCGTCAAAACCCGCATTGGTATTGACGATCAGGATAGCTATGAATTTCTTTGCGATTTTATCAATACGGTGTCTGGCCGCGGTGAGTGCGAGATGTTCATCATCCACGCCCGTAAGGCCTGGCTCTCCGGGTTAAGTCCGAAGGAAAACCGTGAAATCCCGCCGCTGGATTATCCGCGTGTATATCAACTGAAACGCGATTTCCCGCAGCTGACGATGTCCATTAATGGCGGCATTACGTCGCTGGAACAGGCGAAGGCGCATCTTGAACACATGGACGGCGTGATGGTCGGGCGCGAAGCCTATCAGAACCCTGGCATTCTGGCCGCTGTCGATCGCGAAATATTTGGCTCCTCAACTGCTGATGCCGATCCGGTTGCGGTGGTGCGGGCCATGTATCCTTATATCGAACGCGAACTGAGCCTGGGCACGTATCTTGGTCATATTACGCGACACATGCTGGGGTTGTTTCAGGGGATCCCGGGGGCGCGTCAGTGGCGTCGCTACCTGAGCGAAAACGCCCATAAAGCCGGTGCCGATGTTAATGTGCTGGAGCATGCGCTGAAGCTGGTGGCCGATAAGCGTTAGATTTTCACTAAAAAGTAGTCAATTTCACCACGCCCTGCAAAGTTTTGCGGGGCGTTTTGCTGAAAAATCAAGAAATTAAGTTTGGCATGATTTTTGTAATGGTCTGGGCAGGAATTCATTATGGGAGAGCATCATGCTGGAACTACTTTTTGTGCTTGGCTTCTTTATCATGCTGATGGTCACCGGCGTCTCGCTATTGGGCATTCTGGCCGCGCTGGTTGTTGCCGCGTTCGTGATGTTCCTTGGCGGCATGTTTGCACTGATGATCAAACTCTTGCCGTGGCTGCTGTTGGCTGTTGCGGTGGTGTGGGTGATTAAAGCGATTAAGTCGCCAAAAATCCCACAATATCAGCGCAATAACCGTTGGCGTTACTAAAGATGTGAGGGATGCGTCACAACCTGTAACTTTGGCGTCAGAACCAAATAGGAATTGACTACCAAATCTGTCAGTATTGCGCGACTAACAGATTCATCGAGCTGTACCCTACATACAGCCGAACTAAAAAAGAAAGGGCTTCCCGTGTTGAATGGGAAGCCCAATTTCTTTCAGGAGCAAGGGAATCAAGGGATCAGCAAACTCGAACCCTGCGTTGCCCGACTCTCCAGCACTTCATGCGCGCGCCGTGCCTCTTTCAGCGGATATTTCTGACTGTCTGGCACATCCACTTTGATCACGCCGCTGGCGATCAGCGAAAACAGTTCGTTGCTGGCTTCGGTTAACTCTTCCGCGTTGGTGATGTAGCCCTGAAGAGAAGGGCGCGTGGCGTATAGCGAACCTTTCTGATTCAGAATCCCCAGGTTCACGCCGGTCACCGGGCCTGACGCGTTGCCAAAACTGACCATCAGCCCCCGACGCTGCAGACAGTCCAGTGAGGCTTCCCAGGTATCCTTACCGACCGAGTCATATACCACGCGGACTTTTTTGCCGCCGGTTATCTCTTTAACCCGCTCGACAATGTTCTCTTCGCGATAGTTAATCACCTGCCATGCGCCGGCATCCAGCGCTCGCTGCGCCTTTTGCGCGCTGCCGACGGTGCCAATCAGTTTCGCGCCCAGCGCTTTCGCCCACTGACAGGCAATCAGCCCTACGCCGCCAGCGGCCGCATGGAACAGGAACGGTTCGTCGGGCTTGATTTCGTAAGTTTTGCGCAGCAGATAAAAAACGGTTAGTCCCTTCAGGAAAGAAGCGGCAGCCTGCTCGTAAGAGATGGCGTCAGGCAGGATAGCGGCTTTATCGGCCGGTACGTTGTGGACCGAACTGTAGGCGCCGAGTGCGGACTGCGCATACACCACGCGATCGCCTGCTTTAATATGACGGACGTCGCTGCCGACTTTGCTGACGACGCCCGCTGCTTCGGTCCCTAAACCGCTGGGCAGCGCGGGGGGCGGATAGAGCCCACTGCGGATATAGGTATCAATAAAGTTAATGCCGATCGCTTTGTTTTCGACCTGGATTTCGTTCGCTGCGGGATCGGCAGGGGTAAAGTCCACGGCCTGAAGCACGTCAGGGCCACCATGCTTGTGAAATTCAATTCGTGTTGCCATGATTTCTCCAGTATCATCGGAAGATTAGCGTCAACTCACTTTTATCTCGGTAACTCCATTCACTATGGCAGGAAATAAACCCTTCAACAAACAACAGACTGATGTCCGTGATCGCGACCCACAGGTTGCCGGACTGAAAGTACCGCCGCACTCGATTGAAGCGGAACAGTCGGTGTTGGGCGGTTTAATGCTGGATAACGAGCGCTGGGACGATGTCGCCGAGCGCGTGGTAGCGGAAGATTTTTATACCCGTCCACATCGTCACATCTTCACAGAAATGGGGCGGTTGCAGGAAACCGGCAGTCCGATAGACCTGATTACGCTCGCGGAATCGCTGGAGCGACAAGGGCAACTGGACAGCGTCGGCGGTTTTGCGTATCTGGCTGAACTCTCCAAAAATACGCCAAGTGCCGCGAATATCAGCGCCTATGCGGATATTGTTCGCGAACGTGCGGTGGTGCGCGACATGATTGCCGTCGCCCATGAAATTGCGGATGCGGGTTTTGATCCGCAGGGGCGCACCAGTGAGGATCTCCTCGATCTCGCCGAGTCCCGCGTCTTTAAAATCGCGGAAAGCCGCGCCAATAAAGACGAAGGCCCGAAAAACATTGCCGATGTGCTCGACGCGACCGTTGCGCGTATCGAACAACTGTTCCAGCAACCGCACGACGGGGTGACGGGGGTTAACACCGGCTATGACGATCTCAACAAAAAGACCGCAGGCCTGCAGCCCTCGGATCTGATAATCGTCGCGGCGCGTCCGTCAATGGGTAAAACCACATTTGCGATGAACCTCGTCGAAAATGCGGCGATGTTGCAGGATAAACCGGTTCTTATCTTCAGTCTTGAGATGCCCTCTGAACAGATTATGATGCGTTCTCTGGCCTCGCTGTCCCGCGTGGATCAGACCCGTATTCGTACCGGGCAACTGGACGATGAGGACTGGGCGCGCATTTCCGGCACGATGGGCATTCTGCTGGAAAAACGTAACATCTATATTGATGACTCCTCCGGTCTGACGCCAACGGAAGTGCGCTCCCGCGCGCGCCGTATCGCTCGCGAACATGGCGGTATCGGGCTGATTATGATCGACTACCTGCAATTGATGCGCGTGCCGTCGCTGTCCGACAACCGTACGCTGGAGATTGCTGAAATTTCCCGCTCGCTGAAAGCGCTGGCAAAAGAACTGCATGTGCCGGTCGTGGCGCTGTCGCAGCTTAACCGCTCGCTGGAACAACGTGCTGATAAGCGCCCGGTCAACTCCGACCTGCGTGAATCCGGCTCCATTGAACAGGATGCCGACTTAATCATGTTTATCTACCGTGACGAGGTTTATCACGAGAACAGCGACCTGAAAGGGATTGCGGAAATCATCATTGGTAAGCAGCGTAACGGCCCCATCGGGACGGTGCGACTGACCTTTAACGGACAATGGTCGCGCTTCGATAATTATGCGGGACCGCAGTACGACGACGAGTAAATCCTCGTCATCCTTTGTGCCGCAGCGGCGTTGACCGTCTTGCTGTGACGCAAATGATTGAGAAGATTATTTCTTTATTAAGGCAAGGAATGACAATGCAAGCGGCAACTGTAGTTATTAACCGCCGCGCTCTGCGACACAACCTGCAACGTCTGCGTGAACTGGCGCCTGCCAGCAAGCTGGTTGCGGTCGTGAAAGCGAACGCTTACGGACACGGTCTGTTAGAGACCGCGCGAACGCTCCCCGATGCTGACGCTTTTGGTGTGGCGCGTCTCGAAGAAGCTTTACGTCTGCGAGCAGGGGGGATCACGCAACCCATCCTGCTGCTGGAAGGCTTTTTTGAGGCATCCGATCTGCCCACCATTTCCGCACAACACCTGCATACGGCGGTCCATAACCGGGAACAACTGGCCGCGCTGGAAGCCGCCGAACTGGATGAACCGGTGACCGTGTGGATGAAACTCGACACCGGCATGCATCGTCTGGGCGTGCTTCCTGAAGAAGCGGACGCCTTCTGGCAGCGCCTGACGCAATGTAAAAACGTGCGCCAACCAGTTAATATCGTCAGCCATTTTGCCCGTGCGGACGAGCCGGAATGTGGAGCGACCGAACGGCAGCTTGATGTGTTCAATACTTTTTGTGAAGGCAAAGCGGGTCAACGCTCGATTGCCGCCTCCGGCGGGATTTTACTCTGGCCGCAGTCGCATTTTGACTGGGTTCGTCCTGGCATTATTCTCTACGGCGTGTCGCCGCTGGAAAACCAGTCCACAGGGGCCGATTTTGGCTGCCAGCCGGTCATGTCGCTGACTTCCAGCCTGATTGCCGTGCGCGAGCATAAAGCGGGCGAGCCGGTAGGCTATGGCGGAACATGGATCAGCGAACGTGATACACGTCTTGGCGTCGTGGCGATGGGCTATGGCGATGGTTATCCGCGCGCTGCGCCATCCGGTACGCCGGTGTTGGTGAACGGTCGCGAAGTACCGATTGTGGGTCGCGTAGCGATGGACATGATTTGCGTTGATCTCGGGCCGCAGGCGACAGACCTGGCCGGTGACCCGGTGATTTTATGGGGAGAGGGACTCCCGGTGGAACGCATTGCGGCGATGACTAAAGTCAGTGCTTACGAGCTGATTACCCGCCTGACTTCACGGGTGGCAATGAAGTATATCGATTAAGCGGGCGTGTGGAGTGCCGGATGGCGGTGTAAACGCCTTATCCGGCAATATTCCCACCAGGCGCTCGATCTTCCTCTCCATCCGGTTTATTGTGTCTTAACCCCTGCCTGTAAACCTGGAGAACCATCGCGTGTTTCAAAAAGTTGACGCCTACGCTGGCGACCCGATTCTGTCGCTCATGGAGCGGTTCAAAGAAGATCCGCGTAGTGACAAAGTGAATCTGAGTATCGGTCTGTATTACAACGAAGACGGGATTATCCCGCAGTTGAAAGCGGTGGCGGAAGCCGAAGCGCGTCTTAACGCGCAGCCGCACGGCGCTTCGCTGTATCTGCCGATGGAAGGGTTGAATACCTATCGTCATACTATCACGCCATTGCTGTTTGGGGCTGATCATCCGGTTCTCCAGCAGCAGCGTGTGGCGACGATCCAGACATTGGGCGGCTCTGGCGCGCTGAAAGTGGGTGCCGATTTCCTCAAGCGCTATTTCCCGGATTCCGGCGTGTGGGTCAGCGATCCGACGTGGGAAAACCATATCGCGATTTTTGAAGGGGCTGGATTTACCGTCAGCACCTATCCCTGGTACGACAATGCCACCAACGGCGTGCGTTTCAACGATCTGCTGGAGACCCTGAAAACGCTGCCTGCGCGCAGTATCGTCCTGTTGCATCCTTGCTGCCATAACCCGACGGGTGCGGATTTAACGCACGCGCAATGGGATGCGGTGATTGAGATCCTGAAAGCGGGCGATCTGATCCCGTTCCTCGACATTGCTTATCAGGGCTTTGGCGCTGGTATGGATGATGATGCTTATGCTATTCGCGCGATTGCCAGCGCCGGACTGCCTGCCCTGGTGAGCAACTCATTCTCGAAAATCTTCTCTCTGTACGGCGAGCGTGTCGGTGGGCTTTCTGTCGTCTGTGAAGATGCCTCCACCGCAGGCCGCGTACTGGGGCAACTGAAGGCGACCGTACGTCGTAATTACTCCAGCCCGCCGAACTTTGGGGCGCAGGTGGTCGCGACGGTGCTCGGCGATGACGCGCTGAAAGCCAGTTGGCTGGCGGAAGTGGAGGCAATGCGAACCCGTATTCTGGCCATGCGTCAGGAGCTGGTGAACGTGCTAACCGCCACCATTCCGGGCCGTAATTTCGACTATCTGCTGCAACAGCGCGGCATGTTCAGCTACACCGGGCTAAGCGCGGCTCAGGTCGATCGCCTGCGCGACGAGTTTGGCGTCTATCTGATCGCCAGCGGGCGTATGTGCGTGGCCGGTCTGAACGTGGCGAATGTGCAGCGTGTAGCGAAGGCCTTTGCTGCGGTCATGTAATTCCTCTCAGGCCGGTTGAACCGGCCTTTTTCCTTCTATATGTGATCCTCCTCTTTTTCCAGGGTTAAACCGCAGAAAATCCTTCCTTTCATCTGCCGCTGGGGTTATGGTCAGAGAGTTTGTCGAATAGTCGTACTAATAAAATCATAACTAAATGACTTAAAAGGGAAAAATATGCGAAAGATCACACTGGCGTTGAGCGCCATCTGCTTACTTTTCACGTTGAACCATCCTGCCAGCGCGCTGGCTTCTTCACCTTCCCCATTAAATCCCGGTACTAACGTTGCGAAACTCGCGGAACAAGCTCCTGTTCACTGGGTTTCCGTGGCGCAGATCGAAAACACGCTGACCGGTCGTCCGCCAATGGCCGTCGGTTTTGATATTGATGATACTGTGCTGTTTTCCAGTCCTGGTTTCTGGCGTGGAAAGAAAACCTGGTCCCCGGACAGCGAGGCGTATCTGAAGAACCCGGCATTCTGGGAGAAAATGAACAACGGCTGGGATGAGTTCAGTATTCCAAAAGAGGTCGCGCGTCAGTTGATCGACATGCACGTCCGTCGTGGCGACAGCATCTTTTTTATCACCGGTCGTTCGCCGACCAAAACCGAGACCGTATCGAAAACGCTGGCAGATAACTTCCACATTCCGGCGGCAAATATGAATCCGGTGATTTTTGCCGGAGACAAGCCGGGTCAGAACACCAAAACGCAGTGGCTGCAGGATAAAAATATCCGCATGTTCTATGGCGACTCGGATAACGACATTACCGCCGCGCGTGATGCGGGCATCCGTGGGATCCGTATTCTGCGCGCCTCAAACTCGACCTACAGACCGTTGCCGCAGGCTGGTGCGTATGGTGAAGAGGTGATCGTAAATTCGGAGTATTAACCGGCGGCTGAGCGTCTGCTGTTTTTTTAAACAAAATTGATCTGCCAGCTTTTACCTTTTGCTGTCTTGCTGCACACTGAATAGATGACATTTCAGTGGAGTATTACGCTTGCGAGGGGATTAACGATGACCAATTCGGAGTTACTGCAATACTGCATGGCGAAAATCGGCGCGGAGCAGAGTGTGCACAGTGACTGGAAAGCCACACAAATCAAAGTTGAAGATGTGCTCTTTGCCATGGTGAAAGAGGTGGAAGGTCGCCCGGCGGTATCTCTGAAAACCAGCCCCGAACTGGCGGAATTGTTACGCCAGCAGCACAGTGATGTGCGTCCGAGCCGACATCTCAATAAGGCACACTGGAGCACCGTCTACCTCGACGGCTCGCTGCCGGATTCACAAATTTATTATCTGGTGGATGCTTCGTACCAACAGGCGGTGAATACGCTGCCGGAAGAGAAACGCAAGCTGCTGGTACAGCCGTAAAAAAACGCCGTTCAGTGCGGAAGATGAACGGCGTTTTGTCTTTTACAGCATCGGTTTCAGGAAGCGGGCCGTGTGTGAGGCTTCACATTCCGCCACGGTTTCCGGCGTACCGGAGACGAGGATTTCCCCACCGCCGCTACCGCCTTCTGGACCGAGATCCACGATCCAGTCCGCCGTTTTGATGACGTCCAGGTTGTGCTCAATCACTACGATGGTATTGCCCTGATCGCGTAACTGATGGAGCACGTCCAGCAATTGCTGGATATCGGCAAAATGCAGACCCGTAGTCGGTTCATCCAGAATATAGAGCGTCTGGCCGGTGCCGCGTTTCGACAGTTCGCGCGCCAGTTTCACACGCTGGGCTTCACCGCCGGAGAGCGTTGTCGCCGACTGGCCGAGACGAATGTAGGTCAAACCGACATCCATCAGGGTTTGCAGCTTACGTGCCAGCGCCGGGACGGCATCAAAGAATTCACGTGCTTCTTCGATAGTCATATCCAGCACTTCGTGGATGGTTTTGCCCTTGTACTTAATCTCCAGCGTTTCGCGGTTATAGCGCTTGCCTTTGCACTGGTCGCACGGCACGTAAATATCTGGCAGGAAGTGCATTTCGACTTTAATTACGCCATCGCCCTGACAGGCTTCGCAACGCCCGCCGCGAACGTTAAAACTGAAACGCCCCGGCGTATAGCCGCGTGAACGTGATTCCGGTACGCCAGCAAACAGCTCACGTACTGGCGTAAACACGCCCGTGTACGTTGCCGGGTTGGAACGCGGTGTGCGTCCAATCGGGCTCTGATCGATGTCGATGACCTTATCGAAATGTTCCAGCCCCTGCACATCGCGGTACGGCGCCGGTTCGGCGATCGTCGCACCGTTCAACTGGCGCTGTGCAATCGGGAACAGCGTATCGTTAATCAGGGTCGACTTACCGGAACCGGACACGCCGGTGATGCAGGTGAACAGGCCGACCGGCAGCGTTAACGTCACGTCTTTCAGGTTGTTGCCGCGCGCGCCGGTCAGTTTCAGCACTTTCTCCGGGTTTGCGGGAACGCGCTGTTTCGGCACTTCAATCTTGCGTTTGCCGCTCATGTACTGGCCGGTCAGGGACTCCGGCACCGCCATAATCGCTTCCAGCGGACCTTCGGCAACCACTTCGCCGCCGTGGACGCCGGCACCCGGACCGATATCAATCACGTGGTCGGCGGCGCGAATCGCATCTTCATCGTGCTCCACCACAATTACGGTATTGCCGAGATTGCGCAGGTGGATCAGCGTCCCCAGCAGACGTTCGTTATCGCGCTGGTGAAGGCCTATGGACGGCTCATCCAGCACGTACATCACGCCGACCAGACCGGCGCCAATCTGACTTGCCAGGCGAATACGCTGGGCTTCGCCGCCGGAGAGCGTTTCCGCAGAACGGGACAGCGTCAGATAGTTGAGGCCAACGTTGACCAGGAACTTGAGGCGGTCGCCAATCTCTTTGAGGATTTTCTCTGCAATCTTCGCCCGCTGACCGGCGAGTTTGAGATTGTTGAAGAAGTCCATCGCATGTCCGATGCTCATGTCGGAAATGGTCGGTAGCGGTGTATTTTCAACGAAGACGTGGCGCGCTTCGCGCTTAAGACGGGTTCCTTCACAACTGGCGCACGGACGGTTGCTGATGAACTTGGCTAACTCTTCACGAACGGCGCTGGATTCCGTCTCTTTATAGCGGCGTTCCATGTTGTGCAGTACGCCTTCAAACGGATGGCGACGCACGGAGGTATCGCCACGATCGTTCATGTATTTGAATTCAATACTCTCTTTACCAGAACCGTACAGCACCACTTTGTGTACGTTTGCGCTCAGGCTGGCCCACGGGGCTTCAACGTCAAACTTGTAGTGTTCTGCCAGCGATTTCAGCATCTGGAAGTAATAGAAGTTCCGGCGATCCCAACCGCGAATGGCCCCGCCCGCTAGCGACAGCTCAGGGTTCTGGATCACGCGATCGGGGTCGAAATATTGCTGTACGCCGAGCCCATCGCAGGTCGGGCAGGCGCCCGCCGGGTTGTTAAAGGAGAACAGGCGCGGTTCCAGTTCGCGCATGCTGTAACCGCAGATTGGGCAGGCGAAGTTGGCGGAAAAGAGCAGTTCTTCTGCTTTTTCGTCGTCCATATCGGCAACCACCGCCGTCCCGCCGGACAGCTCCAGCGCGGTCTCAAACGATTCCGCCAGACGAGTGCTGAGATCGTCACGCACTTTGAAACGATCGATCACCACCTCGATAGTGTGTTTCTTCTGCAGTTCCAGCTTTGGCGGATCGGAGAGGTCACACACTTCGCCATCGATACGGGCGCGGATATAACCCTGGCTTGCCAGGTTTTCCAGCGTTTTGGTGTGCTCGCCCTTACGCTCTTTAATCACCGGGGCCAGCAGCATCAGGCGTTTGCCCTCCGGCTGCGACAGGACGTTATCCACCATCTGGCTTACGGTCTGCGCCGCCAGCGGAACATCGTGATCCGGGCAGCGCGGTTCGCCAACGCGGGCAAACAGCAGACGCAGGTAGTCGTGGATTTCGGTAATGGTGCCGACCGTCGAGCGCGGGTTATGGGACGTCGATTTCTGTTCAATTGAGATGGCGGGAGACAGCCCCTCAATATGATCGACATCCGGCTTTTCCATTAACGACAGAAACTGACGCGCATAGGCAGAAAGGGATTCAACGTAACGACGCTGCCCTTCGGCATACAAGGTGTCGAAAGCGAGCGAGGATTTGCCTGACCCCGAAAGCCCGGTCACGACAATCAGTTTGTCGCGGGGGATGACGAGGTTGATGTTTTTGAGATTATGGGTGCGGGCGCCCCGAACTTCGATCTTATCCATTCACCTTTCCCGGATTAAACGCTTTTTTGCCCGGCGCAGCAGGGTGCTACCGGCGATCACAAACGGTTAATTATGACACAATAAAACCTGAATGGATATACAGTATTGGAATGCAAAACGCAGAGTCTTATGTAACAATGTCCGGCTGAGGTTGTTTCGCGGAATCCGCGTCGCAACATAGTAAATTCGCTATTGGTAATGCTACAATCGCGCGTTTACACTTATTAAGAAACGTTTTCAGGAGACTCGATCATGGCCAGCAGAGGCGTAAATAAGGTTATTCTCGTGGGTAATCTGGGCCAGGACCCGGAAGTACGCTACATGCCGAATGGTGGCGCAGTTGCCAACATCACGCTGGCTACTTCCGAATCCTGGCGTGACAAGCAGACCGGTGAAATGAAAGAGCAGACAGAATGGCACCGTGTTGTGCTGTTCGGCAAACTGGCGGAAGTAGCCAGCGAATATCTGCGTAAAGGTTCTCAGGTCTACATTGAAGGTCAGTTGCGTACCCGTAAATGGACCGATCAGTCCGGCGTAGAGAAATACACCACGGAAGTGGTGGTGAATGTTGGTGGTACCATGCAGATGCTGGGTGGTCGTCAGGGTGGTGGCGCACCGGCAGGCGGTCAGCAGCAACAGGGTGGTTGGGGTCAACCTCAGCAGCCACAGGGTGGCAACCAGTTCAGCGGCGGCGCGCAGTCTCGCCCGCAGCAGCAGTCTGCCCCGGCAGCACCGTCTAATGAACCACCAATGGATTTCGACGACGATATCCCGTTCTGATCAAGCCAGTTTAGCGCTGTGCTAAATAAAAATAGAAAAGCCCCGTTTCTGACGGGGCTTTTTTGTACGCATAAAACCCCAGCCAGGCTGGAGGTTCCGGAAAGCTTTCAATTTTGAGACAGTTATTAAAACCCCTTTTGATTTGTTAAAACCCCTTGCGGTCTGGCAACTGCAAAAGTTAAACAAGAAATCAAAAGGGGATCCCAATGAGGGACGAAAAGAGCTTAGCGCACACCCGATGGAACTGTAAATATCATATAGTTTTTGCGCCAAAATACCGAAGACAAGCGTTCTACGGAGAGAAACGCAGGGCGGTAGGCAGCATCTTAAGAAAGCTGTGTGAGTGGAAAAACGTACGAATCCTGGAAGCGGAATACTGTGCAGATCATATCCATATGCTTGTGGAGATCCCACCAAAAATGAGCGTATACGGCTTTATGGCGTATCTGAAAGGGAAAAGTAGTCTGATGCAAATGTCAGATCGTATGCGCCTGTTAGGGCGCGGCTAGTAACAGAGCCTTATCGGCGCATCAGAAAAACCTCCGGCTATGCCGGAGGATATTTTTTTGTCAGTTTTTCTCACGCTACGTAAATAAATCTGCAGAGTTATCAGGAAGATAAATAAACTGCCTGAGATCAAATCGTGACGACGATTATCGATTATCCTGCGTTCGCAACTTTCACCCATTAAGACTGAACCTTGCCGGGCTTTTCAGGGAAACACGATCAGCCTGTCAGCGAACATAAGGAAATTAGAATGAACAAATCCATTTTAATGCCGGTTGATATTCTGGCGATGGACCTTTCTGACAAAGCGATTGCCTGGGCCGATCACATGCTCAATAAAGAAGAGGGCGTGCTACATCTGCTGCACGTTTTCCCTAAGCTGCAGGCGTCGCCAATGCGCGGCTTTGCTTCGGATATCAAAAAATACGAAGAGTACATGACCAACGATGCGCAGGAGAAAATGCTCGCGCTGGCGAGAAAATTCAAAACGCCGCTGGAGAGGATTCGCTTTGAAGTCCGACACGGCAATATTCGCGATGAGGTGAATGACGCGGCAGCGGCGCATAATGCCGAAATGATTATTATCGGCTCACGCAAACCGGGGATTGCCACCCATCTGCTGGGCTCGGCAGCCGCTAATATTTTGCGTTACGCAAAGGTGCCGGTAATGGTTGTTCGTTAATCCGTCATCGTAGACGAAAAAGGCCTCCGGTTTTGGGAGGCCTTTTTATTGCCGGATACCGCCGGTTAGTTCCGGCGGTATTTGCGGGTGAGGGGTTTCTCAATCTCAACAATGAAGAACAGCGCGATGCCGATGGCAAAGGTAATTCCCCAGTAGCGCAGCGGCAGAGCTTCAGTACCAAACAACATCTGCAGGAACGGCACGTAGATAATCGCCAACTGCAGCAGTAACAGAATACCGCTGACCAGCCAGATGCCTTTATTCATCAGCAGACCGCGACCCAGCGAGAAGCCATCGGAAACGCGGCAGTTGAGCATGTACACCCACTGCGCTGTCACCAGCGTTTGCAACAGGACGGTGCGGATGAATTCCGGGCTGTGACCGCGCGGCTGCAGCCAGGCTTCCAGCATAAAGGCACAGGCGGCAATTAGCGTACCGACAAACCCTACGCGCCAGATAGCAAAGCCATCCATCACGTTCTCATTACTCTGGCGCGGTGGGCGGCGCATGATGTTGCGCTCACCGGCTTCAAACGCCAGACCGAATGACAGCGTGGCGGAGGTTGCCATGTTCATCCACAGGATCAGCACTGGCGTCAGCGGGATCAGATTACCCGCCAGCAGCGCGACGATGATCAGCAGACCCTGCGCCAGGTTAGTGGGCATGATAAACAGGATGGTTTTCTTCAGGTTGTCGTAGACGCGGCGCCCTTCCTGTACCGCGCTGGCAATGGTCGCGAAGTTATCATCCGTCAGCACCATGTCGGCGGCCTCTTTCGTCACTTCGGTACCTTTAATACCCATCGCGATGCCTACATCGGCCTGCTTCAGCGCCGGCGCGTCGTTGACACCATCCCCGGTCATGCCGACGATCTCGCCTTTTTCTTGCAGGGCTTTTACCAGACGCAGCTTATGCTCCGGGCTGGTACGGGCAAAGATATCGTAGGTGACGGCCGCTTCGGCAAGTTCAGCCTCATCCATCTGCTCGAGTTCATAGCCCGTCACCGCATGTGTGCTGTTATGGATACCCAACATGCCGCCAATGCTCATGGCGGTTTGCGGGTGATCGCCGGTGATCATTTTGACGCGGATCCCGGCTTGCTGGCAGGCACCGATCGCCGCAATGGCTTCCGGGCGCGGCGGATCCATCATCCCGGCGATGCCGAGGAAAATGAGCCCCTCACTCAGACAGTCATGGGTCAGCGCATCGGCATCAGCACGCGCAGGCTTCCAGGCGGCAGCCACCATCCGCAAACCTTCTTTGGCATAGCGGGCGATTTCGGCCTCCCAGTGCGGCTGGGTAAAGGCTTCCGTGCCGTTCGCGGTTTGTTGCAACCGGCAGAGTTTAAACAGCACATCCGGTGCCCCGGTCACCAGTACGCGCTCGTCGTTGCCGATGCGATAGTGCGTCGCCATATATTTGTACTGGGAATCGAACGGGATTTTACTGCGCAGTTCGCTCTCGACGGCAGGCAGCATGGCCTTGGCGGCCAGCACTTTCAGCGCCCCTTCCGTTGGTCCGCCGGTAATTCCCCAGTGCCCCTGTTCATCGCGAATCAACTGGCTGTCGTTGCACAGATCAATAGTACGCAGATAGCTTTCAAGCAGGCTGCCAGGCGCAATCTCTGCCTGCGCGTCGTTTTCCTCGACGTGGATCTCGCCCGTTGGTTCGTAGCTGTTGCCCTGCACGCGATAATTTTTATCCGCCGTGATGATGGCTTTAACCGTCATCTCGTTCATGGTCAGCGTGCCGGTTTTGTCGGAACAAATCACCGACATGGCACCCAACGTTTCAACGGTAGGCAGTTTGCGGATGATGGCGCGTTTGCGGGCCATGGTCTGTACGCCCAGCGACAGGATGATCGAGATAATCGCCGGTAAACCTTCCGGAACGGCCGCGACAGCCAGGCTAATTAACGAAAGCAGCAGTTCACCCATCGGCATATCGCGCAGCAGCAGACTGAAAATAAACAGCCCGAGCATCATGGCGAGAATAAGGGCGAAAATCGCTTTACCGAGTTTATCCATCTGCACCAGTAGTGGCGTACGGTGCTTTTCGATCTCCGTCATCATCTGGTTGATATGGCCCAGTTCCGTCGCCTCGCCGGTGGCGATTACCACGCCAAGCCCCGCCCCGGCGCTGATGGTGGTGCCAGAGAACAGCAGGTTTTTGCGATCGCCCAGCGGCAGTTCGCCACTCAGCGCCTCTGCCGTTTTGTCCACAACGGTGGATTCACCGGTCAGGATAGCCTCTTCAACCCGCAGGTTATGGGCTTCCATGACACGAAGATCGGCGGGAATACGGTCACCCGCACGCAGTACCACGATATCGCCGACAACCAGATCGGTCGTCGCGACCGTCTCATGTTGTCCGTTACGGACCACGACAGCGGATGCGGAGAGCATATTGCGGATGCTTTTCAGCGATTTTTCCGCGTTGTTTTCCTGAATATGGCCAATCAGGGCGTTGATCACCGCGACGCCGAGGATGACGGCTGTATCCACCCAGTGCCCCATTACGGCGGTGAGGGCCGCTGCGGCGATCAGGACGTAGATCAGAACATCGTGAAAATGGGCCAGAAAGCGTAGCCAGGCGGGTTTACCCGCTTTTTCCGGTAGTGCGTTAAGGCCATCTCTGGCAAGACGTGCGCTGGCCTCATTGTGAGTCAGCCCGGAAGGTTGGCTCTGCTGATTTTTCAGAACCTCCTCAACGGTTAGCTGGTACGGCTTTTTTCCAGCGCATGGCGCAGAATGGAGACGATTGCTGTTCGGCATTCTGGTCAAAGTAAATTTCCTCAAAGAATAAAATTTTAATATTTTGAAACACGCGCATACTATTTGAATAATGCCTTAAGATGTTTGATATTAATCAATGGTATTTCGGTAAATATTATTTTATCTTTGAGTGAAGATGATATTTTCCCTTGTTTTTTATGAGGGTAAATGGAAGTGTAAATTTAGGAAAGGAGGTGTTTATGTTTGGAATATACAATGCCAAGAGATTGATTTTATTGATTATGTTTGCAATCGCTGTGGCGGCAATTAGCGGTATTTCAACCTATTTCTTTGTAAAATATCTGGGATGAGAATAATAAAAACAGTCTTCCTTACATAACTTTTAAATCCTGAAAAATAATGACATTAGGGAAATCAGAGACAACGGGGAAATATATTATGAAGCGCAGCCTGCCGAATAAACGGGCCGCGCCATATAAGCGAATAATCGAGGCGGGCTTGCTGAAATCGAAGGGGAATCGAGTGTGTCCACAACAAACACCGACGGGATTATCTGGAAACAATAAAAAAGCCTCCGTCAGGGAGGCTTAGGTGAAATCAGGTCAATACCATCGGCCATTCCGGCGGCGTCTGGCTCATTACTTCAACCATCACGGATTCAATGTTGTTCCAGATGGCGGAGAGATCCATCAGGGTGATGCCGAGTAATCCCGTCGCAAACCAACAGGCGGCGACAACCCCGAGCCCACTGCTGATCACTGCCAGACCAATGTAATCTGAGCGACGAAAGCGAATATTCAATGTGCTGGCGAGAAACATGAGCACAGCGCTCAGCAGCTGCCAGCGGAGAAGAACCACGCCAGTGGTTAGGGTAGCCATGAAAGATTTCCTCTGAGAATAGCAGGTGCCCTGGACAGCGCGGCGTTTTCACGGGAGGCGTGGCGCACTCTGGCTATCGATGGGCATTCACATCAACACCGAATGAAACATTGTTTTTGTTTCATAATATTTGTGAACTATATCACGGTTAGGCGACCATTCGCCAGCCTGTCGACTTCTTTTTTGCCTGCTTTATAACCTTAATAAAAACATGGTTATTGATTCAATGATCGACACACTTTCACCGTGGTGCAACCGAAAAGCGCGACGTAATAAAGAGGCAATGGCTTTACCTTGTTTGTATTGTCAAAAAATAAGCAGACATAGAAATTTAACTTAATTTCATTTTGCGAATGAGCCAACAAAACTTTCATAAAACACGACTCTTTTCGCAGAATGGATTACCCTTAATAAAATTAATCGTCACTGCGGGTTTGCTTTATGGTCGAATATTATCACCATCCTGCAATATCAGACTTTTGCTAATAAAAGTCTGTTGCTAATATTGATAGATTCATGCAACGTAACCACCTGTGTAATTTAGCATCCTGTCTTGATGATAACAGGCATATGAAATGCAGGGATATAGGGCTGAAATGAATCATCGGGTGCGACGCAAGGTGCTGAGGTTCCTCGGGATAATCATGGTGGTTTTGCTCCCCGTGATGCTGGCGCTATGGTTTGCCCACCTGCAAGCAACGTCTCAAACCAGTAAGCAACTGAGCATTTTTGCTCATCTGGCTTTAGATAAAACAGAACTGGTCGTTTTACAGGCAGACTTAGCCCGCGATGCCGCTGAACAGTATCAGGGACAAGCGTGTACGCCGGCGCATCAACAACGAATGTTGAATATTATCCGAGGGCGCCTGTATATCAACGAGTTAATTTATGCGCAAGGCGATCGTTTTTTATGCTCAACGGTAATGGCACCGTCAGCGCCCTATATTATGCCAACGGCAAACTATAAACGAAAACCCAATATCGCTATTTATTACTTTCGCGATACGCCTTTTTTCACCGGTTATAAAATGACGTATATGCAACGCGGAAACTATGTTGCCGTGATCAATCCATTGTCATATAGCGAAGTGATGTCCGAAGACCCCGAGCTGGCCTGGGGGGTCTATGACACGGTAACCAACACCTTTTTCTCCCTTAGCGAACAGGCCTGGGCGGCTCAACTGTTGCCACTGGTCCAGCGTAATCAGTCTGTCTTCCGGCAGGACGACCGTTTTTATACCGTCGTCCAATCGGATAAACGCCCCATAGCGGTCATTGTGTCGACTTCGATGCAGCGGTTTTATCAGAATCTGTATCAGCAATTGCTGATCGCGCTTCCGTTGGCGGTCATCAGCAGTATTTTGCTATTAATGTTCTGGTCTCGGGCGCGTCGGCAATACTACTCGCCGCGGCGCATGCTCCAGCGCGCGCTTAAACAGCGTCAGCTTTGCCTGCACTATCAGCCGATCATTGATATCAAAAACGAGAAATGTGTGGGGGCGGAAGCGCTGCTGCGCTGGCCGGGTTGTAAAGATCAGGTGATGAGTCCGGCGGAGTTTATCCCGCTGGCGGAAAAAGAGGGGATGATCGCGCAGATTACCGACTACGTGGTGGAAGAAGTGTTCAGTGATATGGGGACGTTTCTGGCTGCAAACCCACAGTTGTATATCTCTATCAACCTTTCCGCATCGGATTTCCACTCTTCACGATTGATTGCCATGATCGCGGATAAAGCGCGCGAACATGGCGTGCTTGCGCAACAAATAAAAGTCGAAGTGACCGAGCGAGGATTTATCGATGTGCCGAAAACCACGCCGGTGATCCAGGCATTTCGTCAGGCAGGCTATGAAGTGGCGATTGATGATTTCGGCACCGGCTACTCTAACCTGCACAACCTCTATTCCCTGAACGTTGATATTCTTAAGATCGACAAGTCCTTTATCGATACGCTGACCACCAACAGTACCAGCCATCTGATTGCGGAACATATCATTGAGATGGCGCAAAGCCTGCGTCTGAAAACCATCGCAGAAGGCGTGGAGACGGCGGATCAGGTGAGCTGGCTGCTTAAACGCGGGGTGCAGTACTGTCAGGGGTGGCACTTTGCGAAGGCGCTGCCGCCGCAGGACTTCATTCACTGGCTGCAACAACCGCCCGCACTCCTGATGCAGCGCGGGCAGTAATACTACAGGCGGTGGCGGTAGTCGCTGGGGGTGCGATCAAATTCCCGGCGAAACACGCGGGAAAATGTCTGTTGCGACACATAACCTAAATCCATCGCAATATCGAATATCGGTCGCTCGGTGTTGCGCAGCTCAACGGCGGCCAACAGCAGTCGGCGCTGACGGATATAGTCACCCAACGTCTGGCGCATTACTGTGCGGAACATCCTCTGTAAATACCACTTTGAATAACCTGATTTTTTCGCGACCACATCAATGTTCAGCGGTTGGTCGATATGTTCATCAATCCATTCAATAAGGGTCTGAATAATTTGCTGATGGGACATATTGCTGCCTCCTTCTCAGTGTTCGATTCGTCTATTTGTCTGCGGGCGAGTATAATTCCTCAAGTTAACTTGAGGTAAAGCGATTTATGGAAAAGAAATTACCCCGCATTAAAGCGCTGCTAACCCCCGGCGAAGTGGCGAAACGCAGCGGTGTGGCGGTATCGGCGCTGCATTTCTATGAAAGTAAAGGGTTGATTACCAGTATCCGTAACAGCGGCAATCAGCGGCGATATAAACGTGATGTGTTGCGATATGTTGCAATTATCAAAATTGCTCAGCGTATTGGCATTCCGCTGGCGACCATTGGTGAAGCGTTTGGCGTGTTGCCCGAAGGGCATACGTTAAGTGCGAAAGAGTGGAAACAGCTTTCGTCCCAATGGCGAGAAGAGTTGGATCGGCGCATTCATACCTTAGTGGCGCTGCGTGACGAACTGGACGGATGTATTGGTTGTGGCTGCCTTTCGCGCAGTGATTGCCCGTTGCGTAACCCGGGCGACCGCTTAGGAGAAGAAGGTACCGGCGCACGCTTGCTGGAAGATGAACAAAACTAAAGCGCCACAAGGGCGCTTTAGTTTGTTTTCCGGTCTTTGTCTTTCTCTCTATCCCGCTGGTACACAGGAGGGTTTCCCCCGACGTCAACACACCTCATTCGAGCACGTGGTGGAGGTTCCGGTTGGTGTTGATGCTTTAATTGTATGTCACCGACGTTTCTTCGCCAGTGTAAAAGTATACTTTTTAACCGCAATATTTTTGTCATCTCAGACGATTTTTTATCGCAATCCTGAACGGTATACGGCTCGATAACGCTGCAATCTTGCGCACCGACGATAACGTTTGCGCATCAATTGCCTGGTTTTTCATCGTCAAGACAATAAAAGAGAAAAAAGCAGCAAACTTCGGTTGAAAAAGCCGCTATGATCGCCGGATAATCGTTTGCTTTTTTTACCACCCGTTTTGTATGCGCGGAGCTAAACGTTTGCTTTTTTGCGACGCAGCAAATTGTCGCAAACCTGGAGCAGGAAGATAACGTTTCGCTGGCAGGGGATTGTCCGCCACGCATCTTGACGAAAATTAAACTCTCAGGGGATGTTTTCTTATGTCTACGCCATCAGCGCGTACCGGCGGTTCACTCGACGCCTGGTTTAAAATTTCACAACGTGGAAGCACTGTCCGTCAGGAAGTGGTGGCAGGTTTAACAACGTTTCTGGCGATGGTGTACTCCGTTATCGTCGTGCCTGGCATGCTGGGTAAAGCCGGATTCCCGCCCGCGGCGGTGTTCGTCGCGACCTGTCTGGTAGCCGGTCTGGGCTCTATTGTCATGGGGTTGTGGGCCAACCTGCCGCTGGCGATTGGTTGCGCCATCTCGCTGACCGCCTTCACCGCGTTCAGTCTGGTACTGGGCCAGCAGATTAGTGTTCCGGTCGCACTGGGTGCGGTATTCCTGATGGGGGTGCTGTTTACCATTATCTCCGCCACCGGGATCCGTAGCTGGATCCTGCGCAATTTACCGCAGGGCATCGCGCACGGTACCGGCATCGGTATTGGCCTGTTTTTACTGCTGATTGCGGCGAACGGCGTGGGTCTGGTTATCAAGAACCCGCTGGATGGCCTGCCCGTAGCGCTTGGTCACTTCGCTACTTTCCCGGTGATTATGTCGCTGGTGGGTCTGGCGGTAATTATCGGTCTGGAGAAACTGAAAGTGCCGGGCGGCATTCTGCTGACTATTATCGGCATTTCTGTCGTTGGTCTGATTTTCGATCCGGCGGTGAAATTCTCCGGCATTTTTGCCATGCCGTCGCTGAGCGATGAAACCGGTAAATCACTGATTGGCAGCCTGGATATCATGGGCGCGCTGAACCCGGTTGTTCTGCCAAGCGTTCTGGCGCTGGTAATGACCGCTGTGTTTGATGCCACCGGCACCATCCGTGCCGTGGCGGGTCAGGCGAATCTGCTGGATAAAGACGGGCAGATTATTGACGGCGGTAAAGCACTGACCACAGACTCCCTGAGCAGCGTGTTCTCCGGTCTGGTGGGTGCGGCGCCGGCAGCAGTCTACATTGAGTCGGCAGCCGGTACGGCGGCGGGGGGGAAAACTGGCCTGACCGCCATTACCGTTGGCGTGCTGTTCCTGCTGATCCTGTTCCTTTCCCCGCTCTCTTACCTCGTTCCGGTGTATGCCACGGCGCCTGCGCTGATGTACGTCGGTCTGCTGATGCTGAGCAACGTGGCGAAAATCGATTTCGCTGACTTTGTCGATGCGATGGCGGGTCTGGTGACGGCGGTATTCATTGTACTGACTTGTAACATCGTGACCGGCATCATGATTGGTTTTGCCACGCTGGTGATTGGGCGTGTGGTGTCGGGTGAATGGCGCAAGCTGAACATCGGCACCGTAGTGATCGCCGTGGCGCTGGTGGCGTTCTATGCCGGTGGCTGGGCCATTTGATTCCGAAAGTGATTCCGAAAAACGGGTGGCGTTTGCCGCCCGTTTTTATTTTCAGCACACACTCGTTGTCTTTTGCGATACTCTGAGAAAGGTAAAATTGAGGCACGACGCCTCTCAAACACATAAGAAACATCGCAAACAGGGAACGCATGGAAATCTTCTTCACAATACTCATCATGACCCTTGTGGTCTCGCTGTCCGGGGTATTTACGCGCGTATTGCCCTTCCAGCTCCCCTTACCCCTCATGCAGATTGCTATTGGCGCGCTGTTGGCGTGGCCCACGTTTGGTCTGCACGTAGAATTTGACCCCGAACTGTTTCTGGTTCTGTTTATCCCGCCGCTGCTGTTTGCGGATGGCTGGAAGACGCCAACGCGAGAATTTCTTGAACATGGGCGAGAGATTTTCGGTCTGGCGCTGGCGCTGGTGCTGGTCACCGTGGTCGGGATTGGTTTTCTGATTTACTGGCTGGTGCCGGGCATTCCGTTGATTCCGGCCTTTGCGCTGGCTGCCGTGCTGTCGCCAACCGATGCGGTTGCGCTTTCCGGTATTGTCGGTGAAGGGCGGATCCCGAAGAAAATCATGGGTATCCTGCAAGGTGAGGCGCTGATGAATGACGCCTCCGGTCTGGTATCTTTGAAATTTGCCGTTGCGGTGGCGATGGGCACGATGGTGTTTACCGTCGGCGGCGCGACGGTGGAGTTCTTTAAGGTGGCGATCGGCGGTATCCTCGCGGGCTTTGTGGTCAGTTGGCTGTACGGTCGCTCGCTGCGCTTTCTCAGCCGCTGGGGCGGCGATGAGCCAGCGACGCAAATCGTCCTGCTGTTCCTGCTGCCGTTCGCATCGTACCTGATCGCAGAACATATCGGCGTCTCCGGGATCCTCGCGGCGGTCGCCGCCGGGATGACCATCACCCGCTCCGGGGTGATGCGCCGTGCGCCGCTGGCGATGCGTCTGCGCGCCAACAGCACCTGGGCGATGCTTGAGTTTGTGTTTAACGGCATGGTCTTTTTGCTGTTGGGCCTGCAACTGCCGGGCATTCTCGAGTCGTCGCTGGTGGCAGCGGAGGCCGATCCGAACGTGGAAATCTGGATGCTATTTACCGATATCATTCTGATTTATGTGGCGCTGATGCTGGTGCGTTTCGGCTGGCTGTGGACGATGAAAAACTTCAGCATGCGTTTCCTGAAAAAGAAACCGATGGAGTTTGGCTCCTGGACGACACGGGAAATTTTGATCGCCTCCTTTGCGGGCGTTCGCGGGGCTATCACCCTCGCGGGTGTCCTGTCTATCCCGCTGCTGCTGCCAGATGGCAACGTCTTCCCGGCGCGCTACGAACTGGTCTTCCTGGCCGCTGGCGTGATTCTGTTCTCGCTGTTTGTCGGCGTGATTATGCTGCCGATTCTGCTGCAACATCTGGAAGTGGCCGATCATTCTCAGCAACTGAAAGAGGAGCGGATTGCCCGCGCGGCGACGGCGGAGGTGGCGATTGTCGCCATTCAGAAGATGGAAGAGCGTCTGGCGGCGGATACCGAAGAGAACATTGATAATCAGCTGCTGACCGAGGTGAGTTCCCGCGTCATCGGTAACCTGCGGCGTCGTGCCGACGGGCGTAACGATGTTGAGAGTTCGCTCCAGGAAGAGAATCTGGAACGCCGCTTCCGTCTCGCGGCGCTGCGTTCAGAGCGGGCGGAGCTGTATCACCTGCGCGCCACGCGTGAAATCAGCAATGAAACGCTGCAAAAACTGCTGCACGATCTCGACCTGCTGGAAGCATTACTGATCGAAAATCAGTAACACCGTCATGTTGCCCGGTGGCGCTACGCTTACCGGGCATCGACCCGGGCGGCAGATTCAGCGGACCGTCGAATCCCTGACGGATATGTCCTGGAATCGCCTGGTGAGCGAAACGACGTCATTCTGAGCCATACTGATTTTCAGTCTGTAGAAAAGTAGTCAGGTCATGCGTATCCCGCGTAGTCTATGGCAACAACAAGACCGGGAGACGGCAGATTTTAAATTTGCAGCCTTCAGGCTGCTTAGTTCTATCCCGCTATGATTGGTGCATGGTAGGGCAGGATTAGGTGCTGATAGCAGCGATCGTGACGTCGATAATTAATGACGTCTTTGATTAGTGAATTAACCCCGGTTCGCGCCGGGGCGGGCTTTGCGCATTAAGGTCATTCTAAACAAATCGTCACTAAAGCGAGATTTTAACTTTACTCGAATAATTGAATGATTATAATGAGCACAAATTCACACAGGAGAAATATGTTGGACAGTCACCCTTATTTATACATAAAGGCAAGCTGACGTAATTTTTTCTGCGCTGCTTGCCTACCGGCGGGCAGCAATCTCCTCATCCAGACGATTGCATCCCATAAAGAATAACGCAGCATGGCTGCGAGGATAATCGTCATGTTCATGTTTAAAAATACATTATTCCCTCCACCGTCAACGCGACGTTAATCGCCTTTCCGGCGACAATTCGTCGTGTGCTTAATAAAGCACGTAGTTAATTCTTCCAACATAAATGGAGGAAGCTATGTTGATGTTTCCTTATATCGCAAATTTACTCGCTGCGATGCTATTGGGCGCGCTGATTGGCGCTGAAAGACAGTGGCGTCAGCGTATGGCCGGCCTGCGCACTAACGCGCTGGTCGCCACCGGCGCGGCGGTTTTTATTCTGAGCTCCATTTCAACCTCTCCGGACAGCCCTGGACGTATTGCCGCGCAGGTGGTTTCCGGAATTGGTTTTCTCGGTGCCGGCGTCATCATGCGTGAAGGCATGAACGTGCGCGGCCTGAATACCGCTGCAACCTTGTGGTGCTCTGCGGCGATTGGCGTGCTGTGTGGACTGGGCCAGTTCTGGCAAGCGGCGGCGGCAACGCTGATAATCCTCTGCGCCAATATTCTACTGCGCGAAGCGGCGCAGAGAATTAATCAGATCCCCGGCGCGACAGAAGAAGAGAAATGCTACGTTCTGAATATTGTCTGTCAAAGCGAATATGAAAACGCGATTCGTCAGCTATTGCTTAATATCAGTAAAGAGATGACGCTCAGCCTTCAGGGACTGGTGTCAACAGCAGCAAAAGAACAAGGGCATAAAGAAATTCGCATCGAACTGGTGGGTAATACTGACTGCCGCAAAGCGCGAGACCTTATTATGTCAAGAGTTGGCGGGGACGAAAACATTACGTCAGTCCGCTGGTGTGTCGAGGGGAGTTAACCTCGCGGCTATTCTACACCGACAATCATTTGTCTAAGGAGGGAATGATGAATATTCCCAGGCAATTAAAGTAATAAGCGTTTAATAACGTAAAAATGAATTATGCATAAATCATTTATGCAGGGATAACGACGTCTTAAATTTGAGGATTAATCATGACTGACATGAAAATAGTAAACCGGAAAATAAACCGGTCTGCGTCAGAAAATGATAAGCAGCATAAAAAAAGCTTCGCCATTGAAACCGAGGCATTTAACAGCCCGGATCATACGCTGGCGCGGTTAAACAGCAGTCGCCACGGGCTCACCAACGAAGATGCCCTTGAACGACTGGATGAATATGGCCGCAATGAAGTGGCGCATGAGCAGGCGCCGCCAGCATTGATCCAGCTTTTGCAGGCATTCAATAACCCGTTTATCTATGTCCTGATGGCGCTGGCCGCCGTCAGCTTCGTGACCGATTACTGGCTACCGCTGCGTAACGGCGAAGAGACCGATCTGACCGGGATCATCATTATCGTCACGATGGTTAGCCTGAGCGGGTTATTGCGTTTCTGGCAGGAGTTTCGTACCAACAAAGCGGCGCAGGCGCTGAAATCCATGGTCCGTACCACGGCTACCGTGCTGCGTCGCGGTCCCGGGAATCTGGGGTCGGTGCAGGAGGAGATTGCCATTGAGGAGCTGGTGCCCGGTGACATCATCTTCCTGGCAGCAGGGGATCTGGTTCCGGCGGACGTCCGTTTGCTGGAGTCCCGGGACCTGTTTGTTAGTCAGTCGATACTCAGCGGCGAGTCGCTGCCGGTTGAGAAGTATGATGTTCTGGCCAGCGTTTCCGGCAAAGGGTGTGACAGGCTTCCTGAGCCGAACAAAAATAAAAGCCTGCTGGAGATGGGCAATATCTGTCTGATGGGCACTAACGTGACCAGCGGCAGGGCGCAGGCGGTGGTGGTGGCCACCGGAAACCGTACCTGGTTTGGCTCGCTGGCGAAATCCATCGTTGGCACGCGTACCCAGACGGCGTTCGACCGCGGGGTAAACAGCGTCAGCTGGCTGTTGATTCGATTTATGCTGGTGATGGTACCGATTGTGCTGCTGATTAACGGCTTCAGCAAAGGTGACTGGGTTGAGGCCTCGCTGTTTGCCCTGGCGGTAGCGGTTGGCCTGACGCCGGAAATGCTGCCGATGATCGTCAGCTCTAACCTGGCGAAAGGCGCTATCGCCATGTCGCGGCGCAAAGTGATCGTCAAGCGGCTGAATGCCATTCAGAACTTTGGCGCGATGGACGTGCTGTGTACCGATAAAACCGGCACGCTGACTCAGGACAATATCATTCTTGAGCATCACCTTGATGTCAGCGGTCATGAGAGCGACCGGGTGCTGACGCTGGCCTGGCTGAATAGCAGTAGCCAGAGCGGGGCGCGCAACCTGATGGACCGGGCGGTGCTGCGCTTTGGCGAGGGCAGGATTGCGTCAGCGACCAAAGAGCGTTTTGTCAAACTGGATGAACTGCCGTTTGATTTTGTACGCCGTCGGGTATCGGTTTCGGTGGAAGATGTTCGCCACGGTGACAAAAGTCTGATCTGCAAAGGCGCTGTCGAAGAGATGCTGATGGTCGCCACGCATCTTCGTGAAGGCGATAACGTTGTGGCGCTGGATGAAACCCGACGCGATCTGCTGTTAGCCAAAACGAAGGATTATAACGCCCAGGGCTTCCGCGTGCTGCTGGTCGCAACTCGCAAGCTGGATGACTCCGCTCTGACCACGCCGCTGTGCACCGCCGATGAGCAGGGACTGACGGTTGAAGGGATGTTGACTTTCCTCGATCCGCCGAAAGAGAGCGCGGGAAAAGCCATTGCCGCGCTGCGCGACAACGGCGTGGCGGTGAAAGTCCTGACCGGCGATAATCCGGTGGTTACGGCGCGTATTTGCCTGGAAGTGGGCATTGATGCCCACGGCATCCTGACCGGGGCCCAGATTGAAGCGATGACGGATAATGAACTGGAGCGCGAAGTGGAAAAGCGCGCGGTATTCGCCAAACTGACGCCGCTGCAGAAGTCGCGCATCCTGAAAATGCTGCAGAAAAACGGGCACACCGTCGGTTTTCTCGGCGACGGCATCAATGATGCGCCGGCCCTGCGCGATGCGGATGTAGGCATTTCGGTCGACAGCGCGGCAGATATCGCCAAAGAGGCATCGGATATCATCCTGCTGGAAAAGGATCTGATGGTGCTGGAAGAAGGGGTGATCAAAGGCCGTGAGACCTTCGGCAACATCATTAAATATCTGAATATGACCGCCAGTTCTAACTTCGGCAACGTCTTTTCGGTACTGGTGGCCAGCGCGTTTATTCCGTTCCTGCCGATGCTGGCGATTCATCTGCTGATACAGAACCTGATGTACGATCTCTCTCAGCTCTCGCTGCCGTGGGACAAAATGGACAACGAATTTTTGCGCAAACCGCGCAAGTGGGATGCGAAGAACATCGGCCGTTTTATGCTGTGGATTGGACCGACGTCGTCTATTTTTGATATCACTACCTTCGCGCTGATGTGGTACGTGTTTGCGGCGAATAACGTCGAAGCCCAGGCGCTGTTCCAGTCCGGGTGGTTTATTGAAGGGCTGCTGTCGCAAACGCTGGTCGTGCATATGCTGAGAACGCAGAAAATTCCGTTTATTCAGAGTCGGGCGACGTTGCCGGTGCTACTCACTACCGCGGTGATTATGGCGATCGGGATCTACGTTCCGTTCTCGCCAGTGGGAGCGATGGTCGGGCTGGAGCCGCTGCCGCTAAGCTACTTCCCGTGGCTGGTCGCGACGCTGCTCAGCTATTGCCTGGTGGCGCAGGGCATGAAGCGTTTCTATATCAAACGTTTCGGTCAGTGGTTCTGATGATAAGGAGGCGCTGAGATGAACCGTTCTCCGGACACTATCGTCGCGCTGATATTTTTCCTGATGGGGCTGCTGGTGCTGCTGTTAGCAATCTGGCAAATCTTGTTCTGAAAGGGGGGCGCGATGCGCAGAGGATCGCTGGATAAAGTCTTTATCCGGGTGGTGATTATCGCATTCATCATTATTTTGCTGACAATCTGGATTAGATAAGGGGCTTTTTGTCTCGCCTGTTTGCCGGGCAGCGGCTAACGTCATGCCCGGCCTACTGTTCACATAAAGGAAATTGAATTTTTTCAGCCCTGGAATGTGGTGGTTGAAATTTGACCATTGTTTTATTGGTACGCCAGCAGACAAACCGGCACTACGAGAGGATGGTCATTTCGGCATTTTAAGGCGGTTTTTTGTACTTTCAGCGAATAGCAGGCGGATCTTACCTGCGTCAGGCCGGAATATACCTCATCAGACCGATCTTGCGCGCATGGGTTTTCATTCCCTGAACATTCAGACCTGTCACCGCATGGCGGTAAACCATCACTTCTGCGCAAATCGATATCGCACAGGCCACCGATGGCGGGATGCTTAACGGGCAACTGAGGGCACTTGCTCCGCCCAAAAACCTTCGCAGCACGATAACCACGCTTTGGCGCTGTGTGAGAGATACACCCCTTCGCGCCAAATCATCCCCAACTGCCAGCGCAACTCGCTTTCCAGCGGGATCCAGCGCAGCGTATTTTTATCCAGCCGTTCGCAGATGGGCTCCGGCAGAATGGCAATCCCCACGCCCGCCTGCACCATCGCCGCAAGAAAGTCCCACTGTCCGCTGCGTACCGCGATACGCGGCTTGACGTCATGCTCACTGAACAACTGCATTAACTGGCGGCTCAGGGCGAAATCTTCGTTGTAGATTAACAGCGGATGCTCGGCCAGCGCTTCTGGCGATACGGACTGGCAGGTGGTCCACTGACCGGAACGTGGCACCAGTACGCACAGGGGGTGGCTGAATACGGGTAACGTCGCCAGACCACTTTCTTCTTCCACGGGTAGCGCGGTCATCGCAACGTCCAGTTCACCATTCATCACCGCCTGCTGCACCGTTAACCCGCCAAACTCGGAAACCTTGAGCTCTACGCCGGGGTAACGCTGGCGAAACAGGCCGATCGGTCCGGCCATCAGCATGCCGACCATCGGCGGAATGCCAAGGCGCAGCAGCCCTTTGTTGAGATGGTTGATGTCGCCCAGTTCGGCTTCCAGTTGACGAAACTCGGCCAGAATCGCCAGCCCGCGTTCAAACACCACGCGACCGGTATCGGTGAGCAATAGCTTGCGGCCGTCGCGGATCAGAAGCGTACAGTTCAGTTCATCTTCCAGATTTTTCAACATCTTGCTGATGGTCGGTTGGGTGACAAAGAGCTTCTCTGCTGCGCGGGTGAAGCTCTGTTGGCGCACCACTTCAACAAAATAACGCAGCGTTCTGATATCCATGAGTATTCCTTCCGACTATGCCTGTAATGATTTTAATTCATTTCAGTCATCGGCGGGGTCTCTCTATACTGGCGTTCCCTATTATTTTTCAGGATGTTCCCTCATGGCTGTGGCGATAAGCCGCGTTACGCCTGCCGTTTTGCAACGACTTCAGGTTCCGGTTCAGGTACTGCTGTATGCAGGTTTGTTTATCGTTGCGCAATATCTTGTCTCCTGGCTGCATCTGCCGTTACCGGCCAATCTGGTGGGGATGGTGTTGATGCTGGCGCTGATTGTCTGTCGCATCCTGCCGCTGAGCTGGGTTCGCGCCGGGGCGCGCTGGCTACTGGCGGAGATGCTGCTGTTTTTTGTTCCGGCGGTCGTGGCGGTGGTGAACTATGCCCATCTGCTGCTGGTGGACGGCTGGCGGATTTTTTCGGTCATTGCGATCAGTACGCTAATGGTGCTCGGTGCCACGGCATGGGTGGTGGATAAGGTCTATCGCTATGAGATAAGCAGGTTAAACCGTGACTAATCTCCAGCTCAGCGTGCTCTGCCTGGCGATTACGCTGGTTATCTATTTCGCCAATAAACGTCTGTACCGTCGTTTTCGTAAGCTGCCGTTGATGCCGCTGGTCCTCACGCCCGCGCTGCTGGTGTTGATGCTGGTGTTGGGGCATATCTCCTGGCAAAGCTATATCGGTGAATCCCACTGGTTGCTGTGGTTGCTTGGCCCGGCAACGATCGCTTTTGCCGTGCCGGTTTACGACAATTTCGCCATCATCAAACGTCACTGGATGTCACTGACCGCAGGCGTGGTGACGGCAACGGTGGTCGCGGTGACCAGTTCCGTCTGGCTGGCGCGCTTATTTACCCTGCCGGACGAAATTCAGCGCAGCCTGGCGGTGCGTTCGGTGACCACGCCGTTTGCCCTTGCGGCGGCTGAACCATTGGGTGGGCAGCCGGATTTAGTGGCGCTGTTTGTAGTGGTGACCGGCGTCTTTGGCATGGCGGTCGGGGATGCGCTGTTTTTACGTCTGTCGATTCGTGAAGGGATGGCGAAAGGCGCAGGATTTGGCGCGGCGTCGCACGGTGCGGGAACGGCGCGCTCGTATGAGCTTGGTCAGCAGGAGGGCGTGGTTGCCAGCCTGGTGATGATGCTTTCCGGTGTGGTGATGGTGCTGGTCGCCCCGCTGGTGGCAAGGCTGATGTTCTGAGAATGGATCCCCGGTCAGCGTGACCGGGGAAAAGCATGTCGATTAGTGGGCGCGGCCTTGTTCGACGCCGAAGCCCGTCTGGGAACGGATAAACTGAGCACGGAACTGCTCACGCTCGCGATTCCCTTCTGTCGAGTTATCCGTGGCAGAGAAGAACCAGATCCCCAGGAATGCCACGGTAATGGAGAACAGCGCCGGGTATTCATACGGGAAGATAGCTTTTTCGTGACCGAGGATTTGTACCCAAATGGTGGGGCCAAGAACCATCAGCACGACGGCCGTCAGCAGACCCAACCAGCCGCCCATCATCGCGCCACGCGTGGTCAGCTTCGACCAGTACATGGAAAGCAGGATGATCGGGAAGTTGCAGCTCGCGGCGATAGCAAACGCCAGACCCACCATGAAAGCGATGTTTTGATTCTCGAACAGCACGCCGAGAATAATCGCAATCACGCCCAGCACCAGTACGGTGATTTTCGACACCCGCAACTCTTCACGTTCGGTCGCCCCTTTACGGAACACGTTCGCATACAGATCGTGAGAAACCGCAGATGCACCCGCCAGCGTCAGACCAGCGACGACCGCCAGAATGGTGGCGAACGCCACGGCGGAAATAAAGCCGAGGAACAGGTTACCGCCCACCGCATTCGCCAGATGTACCGCCGCCATGTTGTTCCCGCCAATCAACGCGCCCGCCGCGTCTTTATACGCCGGATTGGCACCGACCAGCATGATGGCGCCAAAGCCGATGATGAAGGTCAGGATGTAGAAATAACCCATAAAACCGGTGGCATAGAACACGCTCTTACGCGCTTCGCGGGCATCGCTGACCGTGAAGAAACGCATCAGGATGTGCGGCAGGCCTGCCGTACCAAACATCAGGCCGAGCCCCAGTGAGAGCGCGGAGATTGGGTCTTTCACCAACCCGCCTGGGCTCATAATCGCAGAGCCTTTCGGGTGAACCGCCATCGCTTCGGTGAACAGGTTATTGAAGCTAAAGCCGACGTGCTTCATCACCATAAAGGCCATAAAGCTGGCGCCGAACAGCAGCAGCACGGCTTTGATGATCTGCACCCACGTGGTTGCCAGCATGCCGCCGAACAGCACGTACATCATCATCAGCACGCCGACCAGCACCACCGCAATGTGGTAGTTCAGGCCGAACAGCAGTTCAATCAGTTTGCCCGCACCGACCATCTGTGCAATCAGATAAAGGGCAACCACCACCAGCGAACCGCAGGCCGACAGAATACGGATCGGGCCTTGCTTCAGGCGATAAGAGGCCACATCGGCAAAGGTATAGCGACCGAGGTTACGCAGACGCTCGGCGATCAGGAACAGGATGATCGGCCAGCCGACGAGGAAGCCCAGCGAGTAGATCAACCCGTCATAGCCGGAGGTAAACACCAGTGCGGAGATCCCGAGGAACGACGCCGCCGACATGTAATCGCCCGCAATTGCCAGTCCGTTCTGGAAGCCGGTGATATTTCCGCCCGCCGTATAGTAGTCGCTGCGTGAACGTACGCGTTTAGAGGCCCAGTACGTAATACCCAGCGTAAACACAACGAAAATCAGAAACATGACAATCGCCTGCCAGTTGGTTGGCTGGCGTTGTACTGCACCGCTAATGGCATCCGCCGCGTTGGCCGCGAAGGGTAGTGTGGCGGCAAGCGCCGTCAGGACTCTCTTCATAATGCGTTAACCTCGTGCAGTACTGCCTTGTTCAGACGGTCAAATTCGCCGTTCGCCCGCCAGATGTAGATGCCGGTCAGAACGAAAGAGATCAGAATCACCCCCACGCCAATCGGAATACCCCGGGTGACGCTGGTTCCCTCATGAAGCGGGGTTCCCAGCCAGCCAGGCGCAAAAGCAATCAGTAGAATAAAGCTGATATAGACCACCAGCATGATGATCGACAGTATCGTGGCAAACCGTTGCCTTTTTTCAACTAATTCCCTGAAACGCGCACTGTCTTCTATCCGCTGATAAATGGTGTCATTCATCACAGAGTCTCCAGAGGCCCCCTGAGTCTTTCACGCCACAGATGCGTTGGCCGCACTTGCCCACCCCAGTCACATAGTGAACGATGTGACCGGGGATGTGCTCGCTTGCCGTCTTCCTGTGACACGAAATCCTTTGGGGAGGTTTTTATATTTCCCCTCCCAATGAAGAGAGGGTAGGGTCAGAACTTGTAGGGGCGTAGGCCGGATCAGCGCAACGCCATCCGGCATCTTTTTATTATGATGGCATCGCGATGGCCTGCTTCTCTTCAAGCAGCTTCTCTACCACGCCAGGATCGGCGAGCGTCGAGGTATCGCCCAGATTGCTGGTATCGCCCGCCGCGATCTTGCGCAAAATACGGCGCATGATTTTGCCGGAACGGGTTTTTGGCAGTGAGTCGGTCCAGTGCAGCACGTCTGGCGTCGCCAGCGGGCCAATCTCTTTACGTACCCAGTTGCGCACGTCGGCGTACAGTTCAGGCGACGGCTCTTCGCCGTGATTCAGCGTCACATAGGCATAAATCGCCTGGCCCTTGATGTTATGCGGAATGCCGACCACCGCCGCTTCGGCAATCTTCGGATGCGCCACCAGCGCGGATTCAATTTCCGCCGTGCCCAGACGGTGACCGGAGACGTTCAGCACGTCGTCAACGCGCCCGGTGATCCAGTAGTAACCGTCTTCGTCACGACGCGCGCCATCGCCGCTGAAGTACATGTTTTTAAAGGTTGAGAAGTAGGTTTGCTCAAAGCGTTCATGATCGCCGAACAGCGTACGCGCCTGTCCAGGCCAGGAATCGGTGATCACCAGGTTGCCTTCGGTGGCCCCTTCCTGCGGATGGCCTTCGTTATCCACCAGCGCCGGCTGCACGCCGAAGAACGGGCGGGTAGCGGAACCCGCTTTCAGTTCGGTTGCGCCCGGCAGCGGGGTGATCATGAAGCCACCGGTTTCGGTCTGCCACCAGGTATCCACCACCGGGCATTTTTCGTTACCGATCTTTTTCCAGTACCACTCCCACGCTTCCGGGTTGATCGGCTCGCCAACCGATCCCAGAATGCGCAGCGATGAGCGGTCAGTGCCCTCAATCGCCTTATCGCCTTCCGCCATCAGGGCGCGGATCGCCGTCGGCGCGGTGTAGAGAATATTGACCTTATGCTTATCCACCACCTGGCTCATGCGCGCCGGCGTCGGCCAGTTCGGCACGCCTTCAAACATCAGCGTGGTAGCGCCGCAGGCCAACGGCCCATACAGCAGGTAGCTATGTCCGGTAACCCAACCCACATCGGCGGTGCACCAGTAGATATCGCCCGGATGGTAATCAAACACATATTTAAAGGTCGTTGCGGCATATACCAGATAGCCGCCGGTGGTGTGCAACACGCCCTTCGGTTTACCGGTGGAGCCCGAGGTATAGAGGATGAACAGCGGATCTTCGGCGTTCATCTCTGCGGGTTGATGCTCAGGGCTGGCTTTTTCAATCAGATCGCTCCACCACAGGTCGCGACCTTCCTGCCACTCGATGTTGCCGCCGGTGCGCTTGAGTACAACCACATGCTCAATGGTTTTCACGTTCGGGTTTTTCAGCGCATCGTCGACGTTTTTCTTCAGCGGAATGCTGCGACCGGCGCGCACGCCTTCATCAGCGGTAATCACCAGCTTCGAACTGGAATCAATGATGCGACCGGCGACCGCTTCCGGCGAGAAACCGCCGAAGATCACCGAATGTATGGCACCAATGCGGGCGCAGGCCAGCATCGCGACGGCGGCCTCTGGCACCATTGGCATATAGATCGCCACCACATCGCCTTTTTTAATCCCCAGATCCTGCAGCGTATTGGCGAAACGGCAGACATCGCGATGCAGTTCGCGATAGCTAATATGTTTGCTCTGCGAGGCGTCATCGCCTTCCCAGATGATGGCGGTGCGTTCGCCATTTTCCTGCAGGTGGCGGTCGAGACAGTTGGCCGCCAGGTTCAGCGTGCCGTCCTCATACCATTTAATGGAGACATTGCCCGGTGCGAAAGAGGTGTTCTTCACTTTCTGGTACGGCGTGATCCAGTCGAGAATTTTTCCCTGCTCGCCCCAGAAGGTATCTGGCTCGTTAATAGATTGTTGATACTTCGCTTCGTACTGCTCCGGATTTATCAGGCAACGATCCGCAATGTTTGCGGGAATAGCGTGTTTGTGAATTTGGCTCATGGCTTTTGTTCTCCTTGTAGGATGTTAATAATATGTCTCACAAACGTTAAATGTAGGGGCTTTGACAGTTTTGTTTAGCTTTTGCGCGACAGATCACGCAATACAGGAATTGTGCAAATTAACGGCAATACGTTTTTTGAAGGAAACCAACAAAAGTTGGTAAAATCTTTCCGTTACAGAGGGTTATGTTAATTATTCACGAACGGTGATCGAGGTCGAAAAAGAGGAAAGGAGTAGAGAAAAAACGGCTTGACTAACTCTAAAGTGGTATTTTACATACACTTACAATTGATTAAAGACAACATTTTGAGTGTGGTTTTTTTGTTACATCTAGATTAGGGCAATGTCATGGCGGTGTGTGTGGTTATCGTCATGGATAGAATAAAAAAGAACCGTCATTGAACGCAATGGCGCAATCTGGATGAGACCTCTATGGCAAGGATTACACTACGCGCACGTCGTTTCTTCAGCCTGATCGTACCGCTGTTTTTCATTTCTGCGGTTTATGCTGAGCAAACGCCCGAACCCGCAAAATCAGTTACCGTTGAAGCGAAGAATGAAGTCTTCGCCCCTCAGCATCCCGATCAATACCTCTCATGGAAAGCGACTTCAGAGCAATCAAAACGTGAAGACGCGTTAGCGGAAGATCCCCGTCTGGTGATCTTGTGGGCGGGATATCCGTTCTCCCGTGATTACAACAAACCGCGTGGGCACGCCTATGCGGTGACCGACGTGCGTGAAACCTTACGTACCGGTGCCCCAAAAAACGCTGAAGACGGTCCATTGCCGATGGCCTGCTGGAGCTGTAAAAGCCCGGACGTGGCGCGTTTGATCCAGAAAGACGGTGAAGATGGCTACTTCCACGGCAAATGGGCGCGCGGCGGCCCGGAAATCGTGAATAACCTGGGCTGCGGCGACTGCCATAACACGGCGTCACCTGACTTTGCGAAAGGTAAACCTGAGCTGACGTTGTCTCGTCCGTATGCGGAACGTGCGATGGAGACCATCGGTAAGCCATTCGATAAAGCCGGTCGTTTCGACCAGCAGTCGATGGTTTGCGGGCAATGCCACGTTGAATATTATTTTGACGGCAAAGACAAAGCCGTGAAGTTCCCGTGGGATGACGGCATGAAAGTCGAAGACATGGAGAAATACTATGACGCCATTACCTTCTCTGACTGGACCAACTCGCTGTCAAAAGCGCCGATGCTGAAAGCACAGCATCCGGAATATGAAACCTGGAGCGTGGGTATTCACGGCAAAAACAATGTGACCTGTATTGACTGTCATATGCCGAAAGTGCAGAACGCCGAAGGAAAACTCTATACCGATCATAAGATTGGCAATCCGTTCGACAACTTCCCGCAAACCTGTGCGAACTGCCATACCCAGGACAAAGCCTCTCTGCAAAACGTGGTCGCTGAGCGTAAGAAGGCAATCAATGGGCTGAAAATCAAAGTTGAAGATCAACTGGTTCGTGCGCACTTCGAAGCGAAAGCGGCCTGGGATGCGGGCGCAACGGAAGCGGAAATGAAGCCGATTCTGAGCGATATCCGTCACGCGCAGTGGCGCTGGGATCTGGCCATTGCCTCTCACGGTATCCATATGCACGCCCCGGAGGAAGGTCTGCGGATGTTAGGTATCGCGATGGACAAAGCCGCCGATGCGCGGACTAAGCTGGCGCGTCTGTTGGCAACCAAAGGCATCACCCATGAAATCGCAATTCCGGATATCTCCACCAAAGAGAAAGCCCAGGCGGCCATTGGTCTGAACATGCAGCAGATTAACGCCGATAAACAGGACTTTATCAAAACGGTGATCCCGCAGTGGGAAGAACAGGCGCGTAAAAACGGTTTGTTAAGCCAATAACCCCATTCCGCCTCGCAAGGGGCGGATAACTCAACGGAGTGAATATGAGCGTATTACGTTCGTTATTAACTGCTGGGGTGCTGGCGTCAGGTCTGTTATGGAGCCTGAGTGGAATAACCGCCACGCCAACGCCGCAGGAATCGGAACGCTGGGAGGTGACGCCACAGCGTAGCCCGGATGCCGCGTGTCTGGACTGTCACAAGCCGGATACCGAAGGGATGCATGGTAAGCATGCGTCCGTAACCAATCCGAACAATAAACTGCCGGTCACCTGTACTAACTGTCATGGCAAGCCATCGCCTCAGCACCGTGAAGGGGCGAAGGATGTGATGCGCTTTAACGAGCCGATGTATAACGTGGAGCAGCAGAACAGCGTTTGTCTGTCCTGCCACTTGCCTGAACAGTTGCAAAAAGCGTTCTGGCCGCACGATGTTCACGTGACTAAAGTGGCCTGCGCCAGTTGTCATTCGCTGCATCCGAAGCAAGACACGATGCAGACGTTAAGCGATAAAGGACGAGTTAAGATTTGCGTCGATTGCCACAGCGATCAGCGTAACAACCCGAACTTTAATCCGGCGTCTGTGCCCTTGCTTAAGGAGCATCCATGAGTTGCTCTCGTCGCCAGTTCATCACCGGCGTCGGCGCGCTGGTGGCCGTCAGCGGTACTGCAGGACGCGTGGTGGCGAAAACGTTGAATATCAACGGCGTGCGATACGGCATGGTGCATGATGAATCATTATGCATCGGCTGTACCGCCTGTATGGATGCCTGTCGGGAAGTCAACAACGTGCCGGAAGGCGTGTCGCGACTGACCATCATTCGCAGCGAACCGCTGGGCACGTTTCCGGATGTGAAGTACCGCTTCTTCCGCCATTCGTGCCAGCACTGCGATCACGCGCCGTGCGTTGACGTCTGCCCGACCGGGGCGTCGTATCGCGACGCCGCGAATGGCATCGTGGATGTGAACCCGGATCTCTGCGTCGGCTGTCAGTACTGCATCGCCGCGTGTCCGTACCGCGTGCGCTTTATCCATCCGGTCACGAAAACAGCGGATAAATGCGATTTTTGCCGTAAAACCAATCTGAAAGCGGGCAAACTGCCTGCCTGCGTCGAGTCTTGCCCGACGAAGGCGCTGACGTTTGGTAATCTGGACGATCCTGACAGCGATATTTCCCGGCTGCTGCGGCAGAAAACCACCTATCGCTACAAGCTGGCGCTGGGTACCAAACCGAAGGTCTACCGCGTTCCCTTTAAATATGGGGAGGTGAGCCAATGACAAACGCATCTGCTTTCCACTTTGAATCGCTGGTGTGGGACTGGCCCATCGCCATCTATCTGTTTCTGATCGGCATCTCTGCCGGACTGGTGACGCTGTCAATCCTGCTGCGCCGTTACCATCCGGAGGCGGGTGGAGCGGACAGTACGCTGCTGCGTACCACGCTGGTCGTGGGGCCGGGGGCGATTATTCTCGGCCTGCTGATTCTGATCTTCCACCTGACGCGTCCCTGGACCTTCTGGAAACTGATGTTCCACTATAGCTTTACGTCGGTGATGTCGATGGGGGTTCTGCTATTCCAGCTTTATATGGTGGTGCTGATTCTGTGGCTGGCCATCATCTTTCAAAAAGAGGTGATGGCTCTGCAACAGCGTTGGTTCCCCCGTCTGGGACTGGTGCAGAAAGTGTTGACGCTGTTAACGCCGTTCAACCGTGGACTCGAAACGCTAATGTTGGTACTGGCGGTGCTGCTGGGCGCCTACACCGGTTTCCTGCTTTCGGTGCTGAAATCGTATCCGTTCCTGAATAACCCGATCCTGCCGGTGCTGTTCCTGTTTTCCGGGATCTCCTCCGGTGCGGCGGTGGCGCTGATTGCGATGGCATTACGTCAGCGTGGTAATCCGCACAGTACCGAGGCGCATTTTATTCACCGCGTGGAAACCCCGGTGGTGTGGCTGGAGATCTTCCTGCTGGCCGCCTTCTTTGTGGGGCTGGCTCTGGGCGATGACGGCAAAATGCGCGCGCTGTCGGCGGCGCTGGGTGGCGGCTTCTGGACCTGGTGGTTCTGGCTCGGCGTCGCGGGGCTGGGACTGATCGTTCCCATGTTACTGAAACCCTGGGCCAACCGCGGTTCGACGTTTCATGGTGTGCTGGCGGTCTGTGGTGCCAGCCTGACGGGCGTGCTGTTACTGCGCTTTTTCATTCTTTATGCTGGACAGCTCACGGTTGCATAAGCATGGCTGTGAGGGAAAGGTGATTTCTGGACGTACTCCTTCCTGAAGCCGGTTTTCTGGCACTGTTATTCAGCCTCGGGGTCAACGTGTTGACCCCGCTTGCCGTACTGGCAGGTGAACGCCAGCGCTGGCAGAGCGTAATGCGTCTGGCGAGCGTGGGCGTCTGGGCGCAATTTGCGTGCCTGCTGCTCGCCTTCTTGATTCTGGTGTTCTGCTTTCTGACCAGCGATTTCTCCGTTATCTATGTGGCCCAACATAGTCACAGCCTGTTGTCGTGGGGACTCAAGCTGGCGGCAGTGTGGGGCGGTCACGAAGGATCTCTGCTGCTGTGGGTGTTATTTCTGTCCGGCTGGAGCGCGCTGTTTGCCTGGCGCTATCGCCGCGAATCTGATCCTCTGTTTCCGTTCACACTCGGCGTACTCTCGGCGATCACCGCATTGCTGCTGCTGTTTGTGGTGTTCTGGTCCGATCCGTTTGTCCGTATCTTTCCGCCAGCGATAGAAGGGCGCGATCTCAACCCGATGCTGCAACATCTGGGGCTGATCCTGCATCCGCCATTGCTGTATCTGGGGTACGGCGGCCTGATGGTCGCTGCCGGAGTGGCGCTAGCGTCGTTGCTGCGCGGTGATTTCACGACGTTGACCGCCTGGGTGTGCTGGCGCTGGGCGCTGCCCGGTTGGTGTGCGCTGACGCTTGGCATCATTCTCGGTTCATGGTGGGCCTATTGCGAACTGGGGTGGGGCGGCTGGTGGTTCTGGGACCCGGTGGAAAACGCGTCTTTATTACCCTGGCTTTCTGCCAGTGCGCTGCTGCACAGCCTGTATGTGTCGCGTGAACGCGGCATTTTTCGCCACTGGTCGCTACTGCTGGCCATTGTTACGCTTATCCTCTCTTTGCTGGGCACGCTGATTGTCCGTTCCGGTATTCTCGTTTCTGTACACGCTTTTGCGCTGGATAATGTGCGCGCCGTGCCGCTGTTTGCCCTCTTTGCCATTCTGAGTCTGGCCGCGCTCGGCTTGTACGGCTGGCGCGCGCGGGCTAACCAACAGGCCGTTCGTCTGAGCGGCTGGTCACGCGAAATGCTGATTCTGGCAGCGCTGCTGCTCTTTTGCGCGGTGCTGCTGATCGTACTGATTGGAACGCTCTACCCGATGATTTATGGCCTGCTGGGCTGGGGGCGACTCTCCGTTGGCGCGCCCTATTTTAACCGCGCCACCTTGCCGTTTGGCTTGCTGATGTTGGTGGTGATCGTGACAGCGATGGTCAGAAGCCGGAAGAGGGCCGTACACTGCCAGCTTCCGGCGCTGCTGGCGCACGCAGGTGTGCTGGTTTTTGCCGCGGGGATCCTCTTCTCCAGCGGCAGTCGTCAGGAGGTAAGCCTTAACCTGAGCCCAGGTCAGCAGGTTGAACTGGCGGGTTACACCTTCCGCTTTGAACGGCTGGATCTGGCCGCGAAAGGGAACTACACCACCGAAAAGGCGCTTATTACGCTGTGGCAGGGCGAGAAACGAATAGGTAGCCTGACGCCCGAGCGGCGCTTTTATTCCGCCCGTCGCCAGCAAATGATGGAACCTGGCATTCACTGGGATCTGCTTCATGACTGGTATGCGGTGATGGGTGAAAAAACGGGCGAGGAGCGGTATGCCCTGCGCCTGTATGTGCAAAGCGGCGTGCGCTGGATTTGGGGCGGGGGGCTGTTGATGATTGCCGGGGCGCTGCTCAGCGGCTGGCGTGGGAGAAAGCGCGATGCGTAATGAACCGCGGTTTTTGTCGGGGGGATTGCCGGATGGCGGCGCATGGTTTAAGCACGGCGCAGGCCTGATAAGCGCAGCGTCATCAGGCACCATCATTGCGTTTATCTTACTGCTGGTTATCTCCTTTTCCGCTCACGCTCAGGTGGTTGATACCTGGGCTTTTGAGAACCCGCAGCAGCAGGAAAAGGCGTTGTCGATTGCCAGCCAGCTTCGCTGTCCGCAGTGCCAGAATCAAAACTTGCTGGAATCCAATGCGCCGGTTGCGGTCAGCATGCGCCACCAGGTCTATACGATGGTGGCAGAAGGGAAAGATGAAGCTGAAATCACCGCCTGGATGACCGCGCGGTACGGTGATTTTGTCCGCTATAACCCACCGCTCACCGGGCAGACGCTGCTGCTGTGGGCATTGCCGTGCCTGCTGTTGCTGCTGGTTGGAGGGATTTTGTGGCGCGTCAGCAGGCTAAAAGGGGGCAACGATGAGACAACCTGAACCGTCACGCCCGATGCCTGTCAGACGACTGACTCTGGCGGCAGTGCTGATGGTCATCGTCTGTCTGTGCGGCTATCTGCTGTCGCCGAAATGGCAGGCCGTGCGAGACGAACAACGACGACTGGCCGATCCGCTGCATGAATTCGCAGAAACCGCGACGCCGGAGGCCCAACTGATAGCCCTGCAAAAACAGATTCGCGCCAACCCACAGGACAGCGAAAAGTGGGCGCTCCTCGGCGAGTATTATCTGTGGCGCAATGATTACGATAATGCGCTGCTGGCTTATGGTCAGGCGCTGCGTAGCCGTGGAGAGAATGCGGAGATCTATTCGGCGCTGGCGACCGTGCTCTACTACCAGGCCGGGCAGCACATGACGCCGGCGACCCGCGAGATGATTGATAAGGCGCTGGCACTGGATGCCGGGGAAGTGACTGCGCTGATGCTACTGGCGTCGGATGCATTTATGCAGGCGGATTACAAACAGGCGATTTTGCAGTGGCAAAAAGTCCTGGATTTGAATTCGCCGCGGGTGAATCGTGCGCAGCTGATAGACTCGATAAATATGGCAAAGTTGTTACAGAACAGACAGAAATAGATTTGTGTTTTTGCGCGATTTATCTGTTTAAAAAACAGGCAAATGAACCTCGCCGCCAAAATAATTCACGACAGTTATAATTCAAAAACGCAGATTTAAAAATCTTTCCATAACAAATAGTTATGCAATATAAACCCGATAAATTCGCGTTATTATGCAATATTTCAGCGAAAAGCCCTGTTCTTAAAGGGTTGCGCAAGATGCCCTGCAAATGGTACTGATTATACACCCGTCATACTTCAAGCTGCAGGTGTGTTGGCTTCCTGCAACTCGGACTATTTAGGGTATAGCGTTAAAAAACTCTACTAACCAACGCAACACAATTCATACCCTTTCAGTATGTATCCATTCCTGCGCGATGAACAGGAGTGGCGTTCCATTGAGGAAGTTCGTCGTTATGAAAAGTTTTAAACTCAGTCTGGCCTGGCAGATCCTGATTGCCATGGTGCTGGGCATTTTACTCGGCAGTTATCTGCATTATCACAGCGACAGCCGCGAGTGGCTGATTGCAAACCTGCTCTCTCCGGCAGGGGATATCTTTATCCATCTGATTAAAATGATCGTCGTGCCGATTGTGATCTCCACGCTGATTGTCGGGATTGCCGGTGTCGGCGATGCGAAACAACTGGGACGTATCGGCGCGAAAACCATTCTATATTTCGAAGTGATCACGACGATTGCCATTATCCTCGGGATTACGCTGGCGAACGTCTTCCAGCCGGGTTCCGGCATTGATATGTCGCAACTGGCGACCGTGGACATTTCGAAATACCAGAACACGACGGCAGAGGTGCAGAGCCACGCGCATGGCCTGATGGGCACCATTCTGTCGCTGGTCCCGACAAACATCGTTGCTTCGATGGCGAAAGGCGACATGCTGCCAATCATCTTCTTCTCGGTGCTGTTTGGTCTGGGGCTTTCCTCGCTACCGGCAACGCATCGTGAGCCGCTGGTGACGGTGTTCCGCTCCATTTCCGAAACCATGTTTAAAGTGACGCACATGGTCATGCGCTATGCACCCGTCGGGGTATTCGCGCTGATCGCCGTGACCGTGGCGAACTTCGGTTTTGCCTCGCTGTGGCCGTTGGCGAAGCTGGTGCTGTTGGTTCACTTCGCGATCCTGTTCTTCGCGCTGGTGGTGCTGGGTATCGTCGCGCGTATTTGCGGACTGAGTATCTGGATCCTGATCCGCATTCTGAAAGATGAATTGATTCTGGCGTACTCCACCGCCAGCTCTGAAAGCGTGCTGCCGCGAATTATCGAGAAGATGGAAGCCTACGGCGCGCCAGCCTCGATCACCAGTTTTGTGGTGCCGACCGGCTACTCGTTTAACCTCGATGGCTCGACCCTGTATCAGAGTATTGCGGCGATCTTCATCGCGCAGTTGTACGGTATCGACCTGTCGCTGTGGCAGGAAATCGTGCTGGTGCTGACGCTGATGGTGACATCGAAAGGGATTGCTGGCGTGCCGGGCGTCTCCTTCGTGGTATTGCTGGCAACGCTTGGTAGCGTGGGCATCCCGCTGGAAGGCCTGGCCTTTATCGCCGGGGTCGACCGTATTCTCGACATGGCGCGTACGGCGCTGAACGTGGTGGGGAATGCGCTGGCGGTACTGGTTATCGCCAAATGGGAACACAAGTTTGATCGCAAAAAAGCGCTGGCGTATGAGCGCGAAGTACTGGGTAAATTCGATAAGACTGCCCAGTAACGGTAAACGGTCTGCCGGATGGCGCTGCGCCTTATCCGGCCTACGAGTCGACATCGCTTGTAGGCCTGATAAGCAAAGCGCCATCAGGTAATCTGAGTCAGCCGTTCGTTAATCGGTCAAACTCTTCGCAGCCGGTATCGAATCCTTCGGTACAGCTCAGATTCAACCAGTGCAGCGCCTTCTGTTTATTCTTCTCAATAAAGCCCTGTTCGCCGTTCAGAAACATCATTCCCGCCCAGTATTCGGAATACCCGGTGCGAGAGATGGCGGAACTGCGTTTGAAGTACCAGGTCGCTTTATCATCATCAGCCTGAATCCCGACACCGTTGGCGTAAATCAAACCGAGCAGCATCTGCGCATCTACGGCCACATCACTCTCCAGATTTTCAGAGGCGTTTTGCAGCAGGGAGATGGCTTTGGGGTAATCGGTTTTACCGGCCTGCGTATTCACCAGAATGCGTGCCAGCGTAATTTCGCCCGCTTTACTGCCCGCCCGGGCGGCCTTCTCCGCCAGCATTTTTGCTTCCGGGTAATCCAGACTGACCGGATTAGTGATTTTAATCTGCGCCAGCAGCGCACAGGCGTCCGCATCGCCATTGTCGGCGGATTTCTGTGCCCAGTATTCGGCTTTGCTTAAATCGCCGAAGCTAAACCAGCTGTCAGCAAGGTAATATTGCGCGCGTTTGTCACCTGCCTCTGCGGCCTGCAAATACTGGCTTCCAGGCTCAGGATCGGCAGCACGGGCAAAGAATGTCATCAATAACATCAATGCAAGAAGTGGTTTCATTATTAAGTTTTAATTAGGGTACGGAATGGACAGTATAAAGAGATCGTATGGATAAAAAAACAGCCTCCAGGGTGGAGGCTGTTGAGATGCATCAACGTTGTGGTTAGCCCATTGCGGTTTCGCGCAGGCGAGCCTTCAGCTTGTTGTATTCATCAATCACGTACTGCTCGGCGGCGGACTGATTGGCAATCGGCTCCACGCGCACGGCGCAATACTTGTACTCTGGCGTTTTGGTAATCGGGCTTAAGTTCTCGGTCACCAGCTCGTTACAGGCACCAATCCACCACTGGTAGGTCATATAGATAGCCCCTTTGTTCGGGCGCTCGCTGACCTGCGCGCGGGTGATAATTTTGCCTTTACGTGAGTGAACCCACACCAGTGCTTCATCTTCAATGCCCAGACGCGCCGCATCGGCCGCGTTGATTTGCGCATAGCCTGGTTCGTCCGCCAGTGCGGCCAGGGCCGCACAGTTACCGGTCATCGAACGACAGGAGTAGTGGCCGACTTCACGCACCGTCGACAGTACCATCGGGTACTCGTCGGTGAGTTTATCGATCGGCGCAACCCAGTCGCAGGTGAAGAACTGTGCCATGCCGTTCGGGGTATCAAACTTCTCTTTAAAGAGGTATGAGGTCCCCTGATCGGCGTCTGACGTGTCGCGGCAAGGCCACTGGATGTAGCCCAGTTCGCCCATCTTCTCGTAAGTCGCCCCGTAGAAATCCGGGCACAGATGACGCAACTCATCCCAGATCTCCTGGGTGTTGTTGTAGTGCATCGGATAACCCATACGGGTGGCGATTTCACTGATGATTTGCCAGTCCGTTTTCAGATCCCATTTCGGTTCAACCGCCTTGAAGAAACGCTGGAAGCCACGGTCAGCCGCAGTAAACACGCCTTCATGCTCGCCCCACGACGTTGACGGTAAAATAACATCCGCCGCCGACGCGGTTTTGGTCATAAAGATGTCCTGAACGATAACCAGTTCCAGATCTTCAAAGGCTTTACGTACTGCCGACAGCTCCGCGTCAGTTTGTAGCGGATCTTCGCCCATAATGTACGCGGCACGCACTTCGCCATGCGCTGCGCGGTGCGGCAGCTCGCTGATGCGATAGCCGGTATGCGCTGGCAGGCTTTCCACGCCCCAGGCTTTGGCGAATTTCTCGCGGTTAGCCGGATCTTTCACGTACTGGTATCCCGGATACGTATCCGGCAGCGCGCCCATATCGCAGGCACCCTGCACGTTGTTCTGACCACGAACCGGGTTTACACCCGCATGCGGCTTACCGAGGTTACCGGTCAGCATCGCGAGGCTGGTCAGAGAACGCACGGTTTCCACGCCCTGGTAGAACTGGGTTACACCCATGCCCCACAGGATGGCGGCGCTTTTCGCCTGGGCATACATCCGTGCCGCCTGACGAATCTCACTGGCGCTGACGCCGGTGATATCTTCAACCGACTCCGGCGTGTAGCCTTCAACGATTTTACGATACTCTTCAAAGCCTTCTGTACGTGAAGCGACGAACGCTTTGTCGTACAGATTTTCTTCAATAATGACATGGCCCATCGCATTCAACAGCGCGATGTTCGAGCCGTTTTTCAGTGCAATGTGCATGTCAGCAATGCGCGCGGTTTCAATTTTGCGCGGATCGCAGACGATAATTTTCGCCCCGTTACGTTTAGCGTTAATTACGTGATTCGCCACGATTGGGTGGGAATCCGCCGGGTTGTACCCGAAAACGAACACTAAATCGGTATTATCAATTTCGTTAATAGCATTGCTCATTGCGCCATTACCGACCGATTGGTGCAGACCTGCAACCGATGGGCCGTGTCAGACACGAGCGCAGCAGTCAACGTTATTGGTACCAATAACGGCGCGCGCAAATTTTTGCATGATGTAGTTGGTTTCATTCCCGGTGCCGCGCGACGAGCCGGTCGTCTGGATGGCATCAGGGCCGTATTTCGCTTTGATGGCGCTCAGGCGTTCGGCGACGTAATTCAGCGCTTCATCCCAGGAAACTGATTCCAGTTTGCCGCCACGCTGGCGACGAATCATAGGCGTTTTCAGGCGCGGGGTCAGGATCTGGGTATCGTTAATAAAATCCCAGCCGTAATAGCCCTTCAGACACAGAGTACCCTGATTGGTTTTCCCCTGCGCCGCCTCAGCCCGGACGATTTTGCCGTTATCGACCACCAGGTTGATCTTGCAACCTGATGCGCAATACGGGCAAACCGTGACGACTTTTTTCATCGGTCTCGCTCCAGTTAATCAAATCGCGCATACACGCTTGTCGACCTGAGTATGCATCTTTTATGCCACATTTTAATTGGGGGCTTTCCCTGATATTACGGATAATTTTTGGACAAAACCCTGACGAAAAACAGGCTGTCGTCATATTTGACGTGACGATTTGGCGTTGTGCCGACGGAGGCTGTAGCGGAACCCGATACGAAATTGAGATTCCTCCGCTACTCGTCGCACAGGGCGATAACTAACGTAGAAACCGTCCCCTTTTGAGGCTGGTTCTATGAAACGCACCCTGACACTCTTTTTATTCAGCCTGCTGTCGCTGGCTACCGTGCCGGCACAGGCCGATATCATTGATGATGCTATCGGCAACATTCAGCAGGCGATCAACGATGCTTATAAGCCTGACAGCGATAGCGGGCGGGATTACGAGGATTCGCGCGACGACAGGTGGCAGAACGAAATGAGCGACGATCGCCGCAGACAATATGATGATCGCCGGCGTCAGTTTGAGGATCGCAGACGGCAGCTTGATGAACGTCAGCGCCAGCTCGATCGTGAACGCCGCCAACTGGAAGATGAAGAAAGCCGAATGGAAGAGGATTACGGGCGTTAATCGACCATAATCTGCATCCCGTCATAGCCTGCTTCAAATCCGTCCGGGAGCGGGTTATCCATCAGCCAGACATCGAACGCGTGGCTGATATGCGTGAGGATCACCTGCGGGCAGCGAATCACTTCATTAAGCGCAATGACCGTATTTAAATCACAGTGATTGCGCGGCGGTTGGGGACGTGGCGGATGGCTACAGTCGATGACGATAACTTGTGGCTGATTGTTGAGCAGAAAGGTGAGCGTTTTATCGGGCAGTCCGGCGGTGTCAGACAGCCATGCCACGCGGCTGTGCACTGTCTCCAGAAGATAACCCAACGTCAGCTTTGAGTGATTCAGCGGTAGCGGTGTGACCTGCAATCCTTGTAACTCAAACACCACAAACGGCTCGACGGTGTGGCTAAAGTCGAGAATGCCGGGATGCTTAAACAGATCGTCGCACCCCTGTTCGTCCGGCGGGCCGTACACCGGGATGGACGCCCCGACGCCCCAGCGTAGCGGAAACAATCCCTGTACGTGATCCATATGATAATGGGTGAGTAAAAACTGTCGAAAGCTGCCCGCCGGCCAGTCGTCCATCAGGTGCGGTATGCCCGCATCCAGCAGCGTCACCGTATCGTTGAATTTGATCACGCCGCTACACGGGCGTCGGCGATACGGTTCCTGCAGGCGTGCGCGGCGACAGGCTGCACAATCGCAGCCAAACACGGGTACCCCTTGCGCACCGCCGGTGCCGCTTAGCGTGATGCTCAGACTCATCGTGATTCCCCTTGTCGTATCGTGCCGGATGGCGACGCGAGCGGCTTATCCGGCCTACGTACCTCACAATGCTTTTGTGAAGCGAAAATGACTTTGTTCGTAGCCTTCGCGCCGATAAAAACGGTGGGCGTCATGACGCTTCACGCTGGTGGACAGCTCTGTCATCTCTGCGCCTGCCTCGCGGGCTTCCTGTTCTGCCCATGCCAGTAACTGGCTACCGATTTTCAGACCCCGTGCCTGCGGCATCACCACCAGTTCCTGAATCTCGCCAATCCAGTTGGCGTGGTGTAAATGATACTGCAGATGCAGGCCAATGAGTCCAACCGCCTGGCCCTCAAGCAGCGCCAGCTGATAACGCAGTCGGTCATCCTGCAAATTGGCGGTGAATCCGGCGCAAAAGGTCGGGTAATCAAACTGGGCTTGCTTCAGTTCGCAGATGAGCGCGTACACGGCCCCGGCGTCTTGTCCGGTGGCGCGACGAAGTTCACAGGCAGACATGGCGTGGCTCCTTGCGCCCCATTAACGTTAACAGCGAATCGACGGACTGGTGCAAACTGCCGTCGTTATTGAGCGTATGGCAGCCAAACGGGGCGTAGCGGGCGGCGCGTTCGAGACGCGCAGCGATCTCGGGTTCGCTTTCCCTCCCGCGCGCCTGTAAGCGCTGGCGCAAAATCGTAGAGGAGACCTGCAAGCAGACCGGCAGCAGTGCCGTGCCGTAGCGCGCCTGCGCCTGGGGAAGATGCGCGCGTGAGCCGTTGACCACCACGTCGAAGCCGCCGTTAAGCCAGAGATCGATCTCCACGCCGACGCCATAATAAAAGCCGTTAGCATGCCAGCTTAGCGCCAGCAGGTTATGCCCGGCGCGGGTGAAAAACTCTTGCTCGCTCAGGGCGACATGATTTTCGTTCCCGGCATTCGCCGCGCGAGTGATATAACGGTGCGCCACCAGGAGTTGCGCATGTTCTTGCTGACGGAGTGCGGTCAGCAGACTGTCCTTCCCGGAGCCGGACGGCCCCATCAGCCAGATCAGTTTTCCCATACTCAGAACACCCTCTTTCCCTGGCGCCAGACGTGGTCGATGTGGATGTGATCGCCTTTACGGTGCGCCAGTACCAGATCGGCGCGCTTACCTTCGGCGATCACGCCGCGATCGCGGAGACTGAGCGCCCGCGCCGGGTTGGCGGTCACCAGGCGGATCGCCTGCGGCAGGGTGAAACGGTTAGCCGCGTCGTCTGCGACGCGAAACGCGGCATCCAGCAGGCTGGCGGGGTAGTAATCTGACGAGAGGATATCCAGCAACCCCAATTCTGCCAGCGTGTGCGCCGCGACGTTGCCGGAATGAGAGCCACCGCGCACAATGTTCGGTGCGCCCATCAGTACGTTCATGCCGTGCTGGCGCGAGGCTTCTGCGGCTTCAAACGTGGTGGGAAATTCGGCGATCACGCTGCCAAGCCGGTGGGATTCCTGCACATGCCCGGAGGTGGCGTCATCATGGCTTGCCAGTGCAATGTTGCGCTCGCGGCACAGTTGCGCGATGGCAGTCCGGTTGGGCTGCGACCAGCGAGCCGCCAGGGCCAGTTGTTCCTCTTCATAACGCGTCATCTGTTCATCGGTCAGCGAATATTTACCCTGATAATATTCACGATACTTCTCGCGGTTGGCGAACTGACGCTGGCCCGGCGAGTGATCCATCAGCGAAACCAGCGTAACCGGTTCGCGGCTGACCAGCTTCTCGAACAGCGGCAGCGTGGTGTGGTGCGGTAGTTCGCAGCGCAAATGCAGGCGATGCTCGGCACGGTTCACCCCACGCTTTTGCGTCTCCTCCACGGCGTTGATCATTTTCTCCAGGTTTTCCAGACGATCGCCGCCGTCGCGGACATCGCCAATCGCCACCGCGTCCAGCACGGTGGTGATACCGCTGGCGACCATCAGCGCGTCGTGGCTGCTCATTGCGGAATGCGCGGGCCAGTCCACTTTCGGCCGTGGGGTAAAGAATTTGTCGAGATTATCGGTGTGCAACTCAATCAGCCCCGGTAGCAGCCAGCCGCCTTCTCCGTCCAGCGCTTGCGGAAGACGGCTCTGACTTTGCGCAAACGCGCGAATCACGCCATCCTGCATTTCCAGCGATCCCTGCACCACTTCATCTTCCAGCACCAGCTTTACATTATTGATAATCATGGTGTTGTTCCCATCAGGTGCAAACGATCCGCTACGCGGTCGCGCACAGTTTGATCGTGAAAAATGCCGACAATGGCCGCACCCCGCGCTTTCGCCTCTTCAATCAGCGCCACCACGGCGGCACTGTTTCTGGCATCCAACGACGCGGTCGGTTCGTCGAGTAACAGAATCGGATAATCGACGATAAATCCGCGCGCGATGTTCACGCGCTGTTGTTCACCGCCGGAAAAGGTTGATGGGGCGAGGTGCCACAAGCGTTCCGGCACGTTCAGACGGGTCAACAGGCTTGCGGCTTTGGCGGCGCACGCCTCGCGCGGTACGCCGAGATCCAGCAGCGGCTGCATTACTACGTCCAGCGCGGAGATCCGTGGGATCACCCGCAGAAACTGGCTCACCCAACCGATCGTGGCGCGGCGGACTTCCCGCACTTTGCGCGCCGGAGCGTGCACCAGATCCACCCATTCGTTGTGATGGCGAATGTGAATATGCCCCTCATCGGGCAGATAATTGGCATACAGCGAACGCAGCAGCGTCGATTTTCCGCTGCCGGAATGGCCATATAGAACGACGCATTCACCGTTTTTGACTTCCAGCGAGGCATTTTGCAGCACCGGCAGGCGCACGCCGTTTTGCTGGTGGAGCACAAAGGTTTTACTGACGTTTTCAACGCGGATCGCGTTCATTTTTAGCCTCTTTAAGCATTGGTGCATTCGATTGCCGGATAAGGCGCAGCCGCCATCCGGCAAAACAAAAAATCAGTTCTGCAATACGGACGACACCAGCAACTGGGTATACGGATGATGTGGATCGTCGAGCACGCGGTCGGTTAATCCACTTTCCACCACCTGACCCTGTTTCATCACCAGCAGACGGTCTGCCAACAGGCGCGCCACGCCTAAATCGTGAGTGACAATCACCACCGCCAGATCCAGTTCCACCACCAGCCCGCGCAGCAGATCCAACAGTTTCGCCTGGACAGAGACGTCGAGACCGCCGGTCGGCTCATCCATAAATACCAGCTTCGGGTGAGTGACGAGGTTGCGGGCGATCTGCAGACGCTGCTGCATGCCGCCGGAAAAGGTGGTCGGTAGATCGTCGATACGAGAGGCCGGAATTTCGACCTCCTCCAGCCAGCGCTGGGCGGTGGCGCGGATCTCGCCATAGTGGCGTGCGCCGGTCGCCATCAGGCGTTCGCCGATATTACCGCCCGCCGAGACCTGACGACGCAGGCCATCCAACGGGTGCTGATGTACCACGCCCCATTCAGTGCGCAACAGGCGGCGGCGGTCGGCTTCGCTCATGGCGTACAGTGAACGGTTCTGGTACTGAATCTCGCCCGACTGCGGCGTCAGGCGCGAGGAGAGGGATTTCAGCAGGGTGGTTTTGCCGGAACCGGACTCCCCGACAATGCCCAGCACTTCGCCAGGCCACAGGTCAAAGGAGACATCGCTGAAGCCTTTGCCCGGCGCGTAGAGATGGGTCAGGTTATTAACCGAAAGCAACGGTTGCGTCATTGGCTGAGTGCCTCGCTCTGTTGGCGGCAGTAGTCGGTGTCGGAGCAGACAAACATGCGTTTGCCGGTGTCATCGAGCACCACTTCATCAAGATAACTGTGCGTTGAACCGCAGATGGCGCAGGGCTCATCCCAGGTCTGTACGGTGAACGGATGATCGTCGAAATCGAGACTTTCCACGCGGGTATACGGCGGTACGGCATAGATGCGTTTTTCGCGTCCCGCGCCAAATAACTGAAGGGCGGGCATCATGTCCATCTTCGGGTTGTCGAATTTCGGGATCGGCGACGGGTCCATCACATAGCGTCCGTTGACTTTCACCGGGTAGGCGTAAGTGGTGGCGATATGGCCAAAGCGGGCGATATCTTCATACAGCTTCACCTGCATGATCCCGTACTCCTCCAGCGCATGCATAGTGCGGGTTTCCGTTTCGCGAGGTTCGATAAAACGCAGCGGTTCAGGGATCGGCACCTGGAAGATCAGGATCTGATCTTCCGTCAGCGGCGTTTCCGGGATCCGGTGACGGGTCTGGATTAACGTGGCGTCTTCCGTGCGCTCGGTGGTATTGACTCCGGTGACGCGTTTGAAGAAGTTGCGGATCGATACCGCGTTGGTGGTGTCATCTGCGCCCTGATCGATAACCTTCAGCACGTCCGGTTCACCAATCACGCTGGCGGTAATCTGGATCCCACCGGTTCCCCAGCCGTAAGGCATCGGCATTTCGCGGCCACCGAATGGCACCTGATAGCCGGGGATCGCCACCGCTTTGAGGATCGCGCGACGGATCATGCGTTTGGTTTGCTCATCCAGATAAGCAAAGTTGTAGCCGAAGAGGTTAGTGGTCACGGGCGGCCTCCTGTTGCAGGCGTTTGAGCAGTTCCAGCTCGGCCTGGAAATCGACGTAGTGGGGGAGCTTGAGGTGCGAAACAAAACCCGCCGCCTCGACGTTATCCGCGTGCGCCAGCACGAACTCTTCGTCCTGCGCCGGTCCTGTGACCGTTTCATCGTAGTCGGGTGCCTGTAGGGCTCTGTCCACCAGCGCCATTGCCATCGCTTTGCGTTCGCTCATGCCGAACACCAGTCCGTAGCCGCGGGTAAAGTAAGGCGCATCGTTGTCCGGGGCGACAAAGCCGTTGACCATTTCACATTCGGTCATCAGCAGTTCGCCGACGTTGACCGCAAATCCCAGCTCTTCCGGTACCGTTTCCAGCGCAACGTAGCCACTACGGATTTCGGCTGCGAACGGGTGATTGCGCCCGTAGCCGCGTTGGGTGGAGTAGGCCAGCGCCAGCAGATAGCCCTCATCGCCGCGCATCAGCTGTTGCAAGCGTGACGCACGGGAGCAGGGGTAAACCGGCGGCGTGCGGGTGATGTCATCCGGCGTGGCGCCGTTATCTTCTTCGGGCTTCGCCAGCCCTTGATTCGCCAGCAGCGAAAAGACGTGCGGGGCGGCGTCCTGTGTACTTTCTGTAGTCCGCAGCGGCGGCGTTTCGCCATTCGCCAGCAGCGTAAAATCGAGCAGACGATGGGTGTAGTCGTAGGTTGGTCCTAACAGCTGTCCGCCCGGAATATCCTTATAGACTGCTGAGATACGGCGTTCCAGGCGCATTTCCCCACTGTTCAGCGGTTCGCTTACCGCCAGCTTTGCCAGCGTGGTGCGGTAAGCGCGCAGCAGAAAGATGGCTTCGACGTTATCGCCGCTGGCCTGCTTGAGCGCCAGCGCCGCCAGTTCGCGATCGGCAATACCGCCTTCGGTCATGACGCGATCAACAGCCAGATTCATCTGTTGTTCGATCTGCGCCACGCTCAGTTCGGCAACGGTATCGTCGCCCCGGCGTCGCTGCTCCTGTAACGCATGGGCGTTGGCTATCGCCTTCTCGCCCCCTTTGACGGCTACGTACATCAGCACACCTCCACATGGGTGGTTCTCGGGATAGCCAGCAGCCGTTCGCCGCAGGTGAGGATGAGGTCAACGCCCAGCGGGAACGGATGCGGACGTTCGGTGAGTTCGTGGATCAGGCAGTCTGGTAACTGTGGTGCGATCATTCGCTCTTCGGCGATACCAGCCCCGGTCAGGCGTAACATCCGCCCACCGCTCAGACTGGAAACCTGCACGATGAGCGTGGCGCTGTTTTCTGGCGCGACCGCAGAACCGGCAGAAAGCGCATTAAGCTGTTCGCTGCTGATGCGCTCGTCTGCTACGGCATAGGCCGCCAGTTGGGGTTGTTCGACCATCGGAGCATTGGTGTGAAAACGCAGGTTCTGGCTGGCGATGTCGTTATTCATCGCAGGCGACAGCCACACCGGCGTATCGCCGTCGACTAACGTCAGCAGGACGCTGGTGGTCGCCAGATTCAACGGCTGCCAGCCGTGTTTCAATTGATGTAAGGCAACAATCACCCCCGGTTCGCTCATCGCTTTCAGCAGACGGCGAAAGCTTTGTTGGGCGTCCTGGACGGGCAGGGTAAAGGCGGTCTGTAGGGTCATTCGTTATCTCCGCGCACCAGCGTAAAGAAGTCGACCCGGCTGGCGTTGACCTCGGCGCGACGGGCGGTGATTTCCGCATCGCGTTCTGCTTCCAGCGGGCTAATTAAGGTTTCCATCAGGTTCTGGAAATGTGTCTGTTCCTGCAGTAAAGCGTCGATAACGGCGCACTGCTCGGCGTGGCGTTTGTTGCGTCCCAGCAGGTAGCTGTAACCCAGCGTGCCGCTTTTCAGGCGAACCACCGCGCGGGTCAGCGTGGTGTCTCCGGCAAAGAAACGGTTGCCGGTGCCGCCCATGCGCGCCTGAATTTGCATCAGTCCGCATTCCGGGGGGCGAATCAGTTCATATTCCGGTGCCAGCGTTAACGCCTGGAGTCGCGCATTCAGGGCATCGGCCTTGCTGTAAGCCAGCGCGCGCATCCAGCGCTGGCGAGTGGCGGTATCGAAATGCATTCAGTGCTCCATAGTGAATTCGATCATGTCGGCGCGGGTCAGGCTGACGGAATACTCCATCGCACGTTCCTCGCCTTCACGGTGGTTCAGGGTGCGCACGCAGAGCAGCGGCGCCATGTTGGGGATTTCCAGCACCTTGCTCTCTTTCGCCTGCGCACGCCGGGCGCTGATGCGCGTCTGGGTGCGCTTGAGCGTCAGGCCGGACTGTTCGCGCAAATAGTCGTGCAGCGAGCCGTGGTTAAAACCTTGCAGCAGCGGCCAGAGGGCCTGGTCGGAAAAGTAATGGTCAATCAGACACAGGGCGATGCCGTTCACCCGCCGCAGGGTGCGCAAGTGGATGACGTTATCGCCTTCCTGCACGCTGAGCGCATCGGCAACGTGACGGGAGGCCGGGCGCAGTACCGCCAGCCGTTTTTCGCTGGTGGGATGACTTCCCTGATCCAACAGGTTCTGACTGAAGCGTGCCTGGGCGTTAAGCGGATAATCGAACGGGCGCATCAGCACCAGTACGCCGACGCCCTGACGACGCTGGACCCAGCCGCGTTCCACCAACTGATCGATGGCGCGGCGCAGGGTGTGGCGATTAACCTCATAACGCGCGGCAAGCTGATGCTCGGCGGGCAGATAGTCGCCGCAGCGGTAATGTTGACGTAGCTCCTGCTCAAGTCTCGCGGCAATCTCCTGATAACGCGTCGGATAACTGGTCGGATGTGTAGACAAGTGCATAGCAATCAATGCCTCGCTAATCAGATAAAGTGCTTACGTAAACGCTGGGAGAGAAAATCCAGCAGGCTGACGGTCACAATGATTAACACCATCAGGGCGCAGGTTTGCTGGAACTGGAAACCGCGAATTGCCTCCCACAACGTGACGCCAATGCCGCCTGCGCCCACCATCCCGACGACGGTTGCTGAGCGGACGTTGGATTCAAAGCGGTACAGTGAATAGGAGATCAGCAGCGGCATCACCTGGGGCAGTACACCGTAAAGAATTTCTTCAATTTTGTTAGCGCCAGTGGCGCGAATGCCTTCAACCGGACCGGGTTCAATGGCTTCCACCGCTTCGGACAGCAGCTTGGAGAGCACGCCGGTGGTATGGATAAACAGCGCCATGACGCCCGCAAACGGACCGAGGCCGACAGCGACCACAAATAGCATCGCAAACACCATTTCGTTAATGGCGCGGCAGGCATCCATCAGACGGCGCATCGGCTGGTAGATCCACCAGGGCACGAGGTTGTCGGCGCACATCAGGCCGAAAGGAATGGAGAGGATCACGGCCAGCGCGGTTCCCCAGACGGCGATTTGCAGGGTCACCGCCATTTCGCCGAGGTAGTCCTGCCACTGGCTAAAGTCCGGCGGAAAGAAGTCGGCGGCAAACGTCGCCATGTTGCCAGAATCCTGAATCAGCGTGAGCGGGGCCATTTCGGCGCCTTTCCACGACACGACCAGCACGGCGAGCAGAATGGCCCAACTGACGAGCGAGAACCAACTGCGCTTTGGCGGGGCAACGGTGATGGTTTGCATGTTTAGCTCCGTGCGTACGTTATTGGCGGAAGGCGGCTCCGCCTTATCCGGCCTACGTTTGTAGGCCCGGTAAGCGAAGCGCCACCGGGCGTCAGGTTTACTGTACCGCTTTGGTGACGCTGGTCATGGCGCTCAGCGCCGCGGTCAGACGGTCAAGATCGTCCAGTTGCGCTTTAATCGCAGAAGATTTGCTGGTCTTCTCTTCAGCGTTCAGTCCTTTGTTGTCCTTCACGCCCTGCATCTCTTTAAACAGGGCGAGCTGGCGAATCGGCACCAGTTGCAGGTCGCTGGAGGCGCGGAACGGCGCCCAACCCAGGCGTTCCAGTACGGTTTTTTCTTCCGGCGTTTTGCCGTAGTTCATGAAGAAGTCGTACACCTTGTCCTTGGTGGCTTCAGAGAGGTTCTTACGCCAGACAATCGGATCGCCTGGGATCAGCGGCGACTTCCAGATAACCTTCAGCGCTTTCAGCTTGTCCGGCGCGGACGTTTTCAGCTTATCGAGGTTCTCGGTGTTGTTGGTGGCGACATCCACCTGCTTGTTGGCGACCGCAAGGGCGTTAGTTTCATGACCGGCGTTGACGGTGCGTTTAAAGTCGCTGGCGGCGATATTGTTTTTCGCGAAGACGTAATAGCCAGGGACGAGATAGCCGGAGGTAGAGTTAGGATCGCCATTACCAAAGGTGAGATCTTTGCGTTTGGCGATCAGATCGTCGAGGTTGTTGATCGGGCTGTCCTTGTTGACGATCAGCACGCTCCAGTAACCCGGCGATCCATCGGCGGCGACGGTCTGGGCAAAGACCTGGCCGTTGGCGCGATCCACGGCTTCCATTGCTGACAGGTTACCGTACCAGGCGATGTCGACTTTATTAAAGCGCATACCCTGGATGATCCCGGCGTAGTCCGGCGCGAAGAAAGCGTTCACTTTCACGCCCAGTTTCTTCTCCATATCCTTCAGGAACGGATCCCATTGAGGTTTCAGGTTTTGCTGTGATTCGGTCGAAATAATGCCAAAGTTCAGCGCTTTTTCCTGCTCTTCGGCAAAGGCGGGACTGAGCAGAGTACTGACGCTGAACATGCTGGTAAACGCCAGCGCGGCAACGGCCTTGTAATTCATGTTTTATCCTCAAGTTGTTCCAGGCTATTTCACTTGCCAGCCTGAGTTCGGGCAGTGCTCAACATCCTCACGTACTATGTGTACGCTCCGTTTTTCCGCGCTGGCCGCCTCCAGTCTGTCTGCGTCAATAACGCCTGGTCTTTTTGAATTAAGCAGCCTGCGCGTTCTGTTCGACGCGGTTCATGCTGCGGTAGAGATGGTCAAATCTTTCGTTATCAAAGAGCTGGCTGCTGCCGTCGTAGAAAACGTGTCCCTGACGCAACGCGACAATCCGTTCGCAGTAGCGCAGGGCGTAATCCACCTGATGCAGCGTGACGACGACGGTAATACCGTCGGTCTGGTTGATGTCGCGCAGGGTGTCCATCACGATGCGCGCGGATTCCGGGTCCAGTGAGGCAATCGGCTCGTCGGCGAGGATCACTTTGGCCTGTTGCATCAGCGCCCGGGCAATGGCCACGCGCTGCTGCTGACCACCGGAGAGCGTAGAGACGCGCTGGTACGCAAAGTGCGCCATCCCGACGCGAGTCAGTGCCTGGAGCGCGCGCTGTTTCTGCGCTGCGCTAAACCAGCTAAAACAGGTGCGCCAGAACGGCGTGCTGCCGAGTGCGCCAATCAGCACGTTCTCCAGCACCGTCAGGCGATTCACCAGATTGAATTGTTGGAAGATGTAACCGGTATGCGCGCGGCTTTTGCGGATATCGCGCGCCAGTCGACCTTCGTGTTGAACGGTGCGACCGAGGAGTTCGACGCGGCTACCTGCTGATTTATCGCCGGTAATCAAACCGCTGAGATGACGTAAAAGGGTTGATTTGCCGGAACCCGACGGCCCCAGCAGAGCGACCATTTCACCGGCACAGATGTTCAGATCAACCGCATGCAGCGCCTGATGCTGATTGAACGTTTTGGAGAGTTTTTCGACGCGAATGATCGTTTCCATGATGCGGCCTCTCTAAAAAAAGTGGCCCTATCGTGGCGGATCAATATGACGTTTGGGTTAAGGGGACGTTACCTGCCGATGAAGAGTTAAGGTGAGTTTGATGACAGAACGGGAGGCATGCCTCCCGTGAGGTTACTCGGTTGGCTGGGGTTGTTTGACGACGTTGATCATCCACGGTACGCCGTAGCGATCGCTGACTTTGCCAAAGCCATGCGCCCAGAAGGTTTCCTGCCAGTCCATTTCGATTTGACCCTCTGCGGCGAGATTGTCAAACCATTGCTTCCCTTCGTTGACATTTTGCGTGTCGAGGACCAGCGTGAAACCTGAATAGTGAGCGTTTCCTGTGGGAATGCTATCGCTCATCATGATGTCGCTATTGGCAATGCGCACGTTGGCATGAGCGATAGCGGTATCGGGGAATGTCATTCCGGACGGGCATCCCTCTTCGCTGTCCTGCGCCGGTTTGGGCATTTCACCGAAGCTGATTTTATAAAGGAGTTCTGCACCCAGCGTCTTTTGATAGTACGCGATGGCGTCGGCACAGTTTCCGGCAAAAGAGATGTAGGGACTTAACGACATAATCTTTACCTCAGGTAAGAGAAGCCAGTTAAGTGTAGTTATCGCAGGCCCGGTAAGCGAAGCGCCACCGGGCAATTTACATCAGTTCTTTTTCACGAATTCTGATTTCAGCTTCATCGGACCAAAGCCATCAATTTTGCAATCGATGTTGTGGTCGCCTTCCACCAGACGAATGTTTTTTACTTTCGTGCCGATTTTCAGCATTGAAGAGCTGCCTTTGACTTTCAGATCTTTCACGACGGTGACGCTGTCGCCGTCAGCCAGCAGATTGCCGTTGGCATCTTTAACGATCAGTTCGTCGCTGTCATGCGCTGGTTCTGCATCGTTCCATTCATGGGCGCATTCCGGGCAGATGTACATGCCGTTATCTTCGTAAGTGTATTCGGAGTTGCATTGTGGGCAGTGGGGTAATGACATGTCGATTTCCTCAAAAGTCAGCAAGGGCAAAAGCGCCCAAAAAATGGCAGATTGCCGAAAAAGGACGCAATTATACACAAAATCCTTAACGTTGTCGGGACTACTCTGTTTTTAAGGTAAATACCGTACTGTGACCCAACCTGTCTGCCAGACAGAAAAAAAGCGCTATTATTTTAAGGGAAATTGCTACCGTTTGTTATTTGAGATAAGGTGACGAGAAATATTCTAACTAATTGGCTGAGCAAGTTTTACTTAGGGTTCGTTTACCTCACCTTGCCCCTTATTTCTGGTAGGTAAAATTAACCAAAATTGGCCTGGGTTTTTATAAATCTGAACTACGATTTTTTACTTTCTTATGCCACTGAGTGTTATTCAAAAAAATAGCAATTAAAATAATAAATTCATTGATATCAATAGATTAATTAATAAATTCTTTTTTCCATACGTAATTATTAAAGCCGAGAATTCACTAATAAACGAAACGGCTAAATAAAAGCAATAAAAATTTGCGTTAAGGAAACATTTTTTATGTACACACAGACAATATATGAATTGAGCCAGGAAGCGGAACGCTTGCTGATGCTCTCTTTAGAGCATCTTAAGACCGTAAAAAAAATGCCAACGGCCACTCTGGAGAGCACTTCATCATTAAAAAGTGAGGACGATCTCAACGTTCAGCCCATGCATTTCAGTACCCGGGGTGTCGAGGCCCAGCAGGCCACGCTGAACAATGAGTTGCGAAAAATCTCGCGACTGGAAATGGTGCTGGCGATTGTCGGCACCATGAAAGCGGGAAAATCGACGACGATCAATGCCATTGTCGGCACGGAGGTGCTGCCCAATCGCAACCGTCCAATGACCGCGCTGCCGACACTCATTCGCCATACGCCTGGTCAGAAAGAACCGGTGCTGCATTTTTCCCACGTTGCGCCCATCGATGCGCTGATGAAGACCCTGCAAGAGAGCATGCGCGCCTGCGATCGGCAGAATCTGACGCAGGTGCTGGAAATTGATAAAGACATGAACGGCCTCATGCAGCGCATCGAAAGAGGGGAAGCGTTTGAGCGCCATTATCTTGGTGCACAGCCGATCTTTCACTGCCTGAAAAGCCTTAACGATTTGGTGCGCCTGTCGAAAGCGCTGGAGGTCGATTTTCCCTTTTCTGCCTATGCGGCGATTGAACATATTCCGGTGATTGAGGTGGAGTTTGTGCACCTGGCGGGGCTGGAGAACTATCCGGGTCAACTGACGTTACTGGACACACCCGGGCCAAATGAAGCCGGGCAGCCGCATCTGCAAAAAATGCTCAATGAGCAACTGGCTCGCGCCTCCGCCGTTCTGGCGGTGATGGACTATACGCAGTTGAAATCGATTTCCGATGAAGAGGTGCGTCAGGCCATTGCCGCAGTAGGAAAATCGGTGCCGTTGTATGCGTTGGTGAATAAATTCGACCAGAAAGATCGCAACAGCGATGATGAAGAACAGGTGAGGGCGTTGATTTCCGGTACCCTGATGAAGGGTTGTATTAACCCGGCGCAGATTTATCCGGTCTCCTCGATGTGGGGTTATCTGGCCAATCGGGCACGCCATGAGCTGGCAAACCACGGTCATCTCCCGGATCACGAAGAGCAGCGCTGGGTACAGGACTTTGCTGAAGCCGCGCTCGGTCGGCGCTGGCGAAGCGCCGATCTGGATGATATCGAACACCTGCGTCATGCGGCGGATTTGCTGTGGGAAGATTCGTTGTTTGAACAGCCGATTCAGACCTTAATTCATGCCGCCTATGCCAATGCGTCGCTGTATGCGCTGCGTTCCGCCTCGCATAAATTGCTGAATTACGCCCACAGCGCCCGCGAATATCTGGATTTCCGCTATCACTGTCTGACGGTGGCCTTTGACACGCTGCAGCAAAATATCATGCGTCTGGAAGCGGACATGCAGCAACTGAAAGTGAGCCAGGACAGCGTCAGCGACGAGATCCGCCATGAGGTCGGGCTGGCGCTGATGTCGGCCAACGACTTTCTCAACCAGCAGCAGGCCACGATCTTGCGCAACATCGGGACCTTTTTCAGCCGTGAACAGATCCTGAAATTGTCGTGTGGCGATAGCTGGTCGCCGCTGCCGCAGGCGGAGCTTGACGGAGAGGTGTTGGTGCTGCATGACGAAGCGCAGGCGCAGGTGATCCTCAGTAAACTACGTTCCACCTGTGAGGGCGTCCTGCTGGCGGCGCAGGAAAACATCAGCCGCGACCTGGCGATGCGTTTTGAACAACTGGAAGCCACGCTCAGCCGGTCACTGAATGAGGCGATGCGCCCTATCGAAATGCGGGTGAAAGAGGAGTTGAGTCATGCGGGGTTTCGCCCCCGAATCAGCTTTCCGGCCTTTCACGCCTCCATGTTTAACTTCACGACGCGCCAGTTATTCAGCGAGGCGATTGCCCAGCAGGACCGCGTCGAAAGTGACGAACCTCGCGTGAGTGGGGTGCGTGAAACCTTCTCTCGTTGGCTGAATCAGCCGAACTGGGGCTGGAATGATTATGTCGAAGCGAAGACACGCTATCTGATTGATATTAATGCGCTGCATCAGAGTCTGGCGGAGTACGTCAGCCACTTCTGCCAACAAATTCGTAAAGCTTTAGCCGCGCAGGTCGATGTTTCAGTTACGGCAGGTATGGCAACGTTTTTTGCCGATTTCTCATTGTGCCTGGCGGGATTACAGGAGAGCCTGCGCGAGAGTTTGCTGGTTCGTCAGCAGAATGAATCAGCTGTTCAGAGTCTGAGTCAGCAGTTGCAGCACAGTATTGCCACCACCGCCTGGATCTATGAAGACTCTCGCCTGCTCCGTGACGACATTCAAACCCTTTTTGTGGCCGAACACACATGACAAACGCGTTACTGGAAGGCCCCGGACGGACGCTGGAGTGTATCCACCCGAAGTTTATGGTCGATCTGGTTCAGGGAGAAGAACCGAAACGGGCTGACGGCACATTGCAACAGCAGCAGTTTCGCGAGCGCCTGACGCAGGAGATTCTGTCCCAGACGCAGTTGCGGGCGTGGGCGATGGCCGGGATGTTCAGCGAGCATCTGATGATGCGCCTGAAGCTGGTGGAAAAGCTGGCGGGTATGCTCGATCCGGGGCATCTGGCGCTGACGCGGATCGCTGCGCGACTTCAGGTCCTTCAACAGACGGATCTCTCTCGCGGACCGTCCGTCCCAGGACTGGTTCAGCAACTTACCACCCTCAGCGAGTGGTTTCGCCAGCGCAGTGCCTGGAAGGAGAAGGCGCTGAGCCAGCGTGGTCTCACGGTTCAGGCCGGGGAACACAGTGAACAGGTATTTACCCGATGGCTGACGGGGGCGTATGAAGGATGGTCGCTGCCGGGGCGGTGTTTTATTGCGCTCGAAGAGTTGCGTTGGGGACCGTTTGGCGATGCCTGTCGTCTGGCGAATCCTGACGTGGCGGCGATGCTGAAAGATAATCTCCGGGCGATGGCGACAAACTATCTGGCCCACAGTATCAATGCCGCACCGACGACGCGTCACTATTATCATCAGTGGTTGAGTACCACCGCGACCGCCGGTTCAGTTGAGTACAGCGACATGCTGAGTTGGTTGGGAGACTGGTGTGAGGCGGATAAACATCCGGTGTGCTGGTCTGTGACGCAGCGCTGGCAGCCGGTTGCGTTGGGTATGCCGCGACTCTGTTCGGCAAAGCGACTGGTGGATGCGATGGTTGAAGAGGTGTTTCCACCCTCTCCCCTCAGGTTTTGAGAGGAGAGGGCTGATGATTAGTGGTGTGCGGATTCCGCTGTCGTTTCTTCCACACCAGCAGGAGCCGGTAGCCTGGCGAAGCGTTTGGCGTAGAGCGCGGTAATAATCGGCACCAGAATCGCCGTGACCACTACGCTGGCAGCGACCAGCGCCGTCGCGGAGGCGGCAACCGGTTCAAACGCCGGGTTGATTTGCGCGATGATCACCGGGTTGGCAACGGCGGCACCTGCCGCAGAGGACGCCGCGACACCTGCAGTACCATTACCACCACCGATCACACGGTCCGCAATAATCAGTGGAATACCGGTGATGACAATGACCGCCACACCCAGCAGGATGCCCAACAGACCGGTATCAACAATCACACCCAGGTTAATGGTGTTACCCAGCGCAAAACCGAAGAACGGAATCAGTACCGGCGTTGCTTTGCTGAAGAACGCACGCAGATCGTGGTCAAGGTTGCCCAGCGTGAAGCCGATCAGGAACGGCAGTACTGCGCCGATAAAGTGATGCGGTTCAAAGGAGCCCAGACCCGCAGCGCCCAGAATCACCATTGTCATCAGCGGACCGGATTCCAGCGACATCAGAACGAATGCGCCGGACTCTTCTTTCGTACCGTACTGGTTCATCAGGCTGGCATACAGACCGCCGTTGGTCATATCCATCGCGGAAACAATCGCCAGTACGGAAAGACCGGCAAAGAAACCGGTCTGAATACCGGTATCCGGAATAAACGAGGCGGCAATCATTGCCACTACCCACGCCACGGCAATTTTGGTAATGACCAGCGTGCCGGATTTACGCAGAACCGTACCGGTTGCGCGTAAATCAATTGATGCACCAATACAGAAGAACCACACAGCAAGAATCGGTACCGTGCCGGTAATCATGCCTTTTGTAAAGGAACCAAAATAAGCACCGGTATTCGGTGCCAGGGTATTTACAACCGCACCCAGCAGCAATGGAATCAACATCATCCCACCAGGGATGCGTTCAATGGTGGCTTTAATTCTCATAAATGTCCTCACTTCTTGCCCGTGGAACATACGGGTAAGGTGGTAAAAAATATTAAAATTCAGAAGGTTGTATCTGGAAAGTATGCAGGGAAACCTACATTCTCTTTATGTTCTACGTAGCGATTGCACCGTGTATCGGCGTTTTTCGCTTCCCGGTGGTATTGCAACGACTATTATCTTGCATTCATTGGAATGTTGATTCAATCAAAACGAAACGCTGTTTTAGTTATCTTTGTCACATAATCAATGTAAACATTCCCGCGCGATCTGAATATTTAAAATTACCGTAAATAAGTTGTGAAAAATGAGAGGGAATTGCCTGGCAGAATAATAATAACTGCAGTGACTTTTTATGAAGCAAGCACAACAAAATAGAGGTCGAAAACGTAAAAAAGAACAACTCTGTGCTTTAAAAAAAGAGACTCAGGATCACCTTATTTACCTCCGTTGACGAAACCTAAACATATATGTGAAGTTGATCACAATTTTAAACACTGGTAGGGTAGATAGCTCATTAACCGCCCAAATCAGGCGTCAACAGGTTCGGTTGTACAGACCTTAACCAGTCCGTGTAAGTAAACCTGCTACGCTTGTTACAGGAGTTGCGTCTGAGCAACCCCGCGCTCGACGGTGACGTTGCGCCCAGTGCGCCAGTGCAGTCGATATGCCGCGAGACAGGGCTTAGTCTACGAGGACAGCTATGCTGAAAAGGAAAAAAGTAAAACCGATTACGCTTCGTGATGTCACGATTATCGATGACGGTAAATTGCGAAAGGCGATTACCGCTGCTTCGTTGGGTAATGCGATGGAGTGGTTTGATTTTGGGGTTTATGGCTTTGTTGCTTACGCATTAGGTAAAGTGTTCTTCCCGGGGGCTGACCCCAGCGTGCAGATGATTGCCGCCCTTGCTACTTTCTCTGTTCCCTTTCTGATTCGTCCGCTCGGTGGTTTGTTCTTCGGTATGCTCGGCGATAAATATGGTCGCCAGAAGATTCTTGCCATCACCATCGTGATTATGTCGATCAGTACCTTCTGTATCGGTCTGATACCGTCCTACGCCTCGATAGGCATTTGGGCACCCATCCTGCTGCTGCTGTGTAAGATGGCGCAGGGCTTCTCCGTCGGCGGTGAGTACACCGGCGCGTCTATTTTTGTGGCCGAATATTCCCCGGACCGTAAACGCGGCTTTATGGGAAGCTGGCTGGACTTCGGCTCCATTGCCGGGTTCGTGCTGGGGGCGGGTGTGGTCGTCCTGATCTCGACGGTGGTCGGAGAAGAGAACTTCCTGGAATGGGGCTGGCGTATTCCGTTCTTTATCGCCCTGCCGTTAGGGATTATCGGACTCTATCTGCGTCATGCACTGGAAGAGACCCCGGCGTTCCAGCAGCACGTCGATAAGCTGGAACAGGGCGACCGCGAAGGCTTGCAGGACGGACCAAAAGTGTCCTTTAAAGAGATCGCCACTAAGCACTGGCGCAGCCTGTTGGCCTGTATTGGCCTGGTGATTGCTACCAACGTCACCTACTACATGCTGTTGACCTATATGCCGAGCTATCTGTCGCATAACCTGCATTACTCTGAAGATCACGGCGTGCTGATTATCATCGCCATTATGATCGGGATGCTGTTTGTCCAGCCGGTGATGGGACTACTGAGTGACCGTTTTGGTCGTCGTCCATTCGTGATCATGGGTAGCATCGCGCTGTTTGCCCTGGCAATCCCGGCCTTTATTCTGATTAACAGTAATATTATCGGCCTGATTTTTGCCGGTCTGCTGATGCTGGCGGTGATCCTCAACTGCTTCACCGGGGTCATGGCGTCTTCACTGCCAGCTATGTTCCCGACACATATTCGTTACAGTGCGCTGGCGGCGGCATTTAATATTTCGGTACTGATTGCCGGTCTGACGCCAACGCTGGCGGCCTGGCTGGTGGAAAGCTCGCAGAATCTGATGATGCCTGCTTACTACCTGATGGTGATTGCGGTGATTGGTTTCATTACCGGTATCACCATGAAAGAGACCGCGAATCAGCCGCTGAAAGGGGCAACGCCCGCCGCCTCGGATATTCAGGAAGCGAAAGAAATTCTCGGTGAACACTACGATAATATCGAGCAGAAAATTGAGGATATCGATCAGGAGATTGCGGACCTGCAGGCGAAGCGTACGCGCCTGGTGCAGCAGCATCCGCGAATTGACGAGTAAATTAAGGTTTGCTTAATCTCTGACTGGCACACTCTCTTCCATACCCTGGAGGAGAGTGTGATGAAACAGCGTATTTATGAAAGTGTCACGACCGTATTCAGCGTACTGATTGTCAGTAGCTTCCTGTACATTTGGGTCTCAACCTACTAAACCTTCTTCAACAGCACCGAGGCGCGGGTTCCGGCGGTTCTACTGCGATTTTGCAGGAAAAACTGCCCGTGGTGCAGCTGCGTAATGCGGCTGACGATGCTTAACCCCAGACCGATTCCACCGTAACGGCTGTCCATGCGGACGAAGGCTTTGCTGAGTTCGCCGCACTTGCTTTCATCGATCCCCGGTCCTTCATCTTCTACCGCCATTGTCATTGTTGCTTCGTCATCAACGTTCAGCGTAATGGCGATGGTGGTGCCTTCCGGACTGTAGCGATGGGCATTTTCGACCAGATTACGCAGCAGCATCCGCAGCAGCGTCGCGTCGCCCTGAACAGCCGCATCGTCCTGACTGTCAGGCAGCAGGAGTGTCTGTTCGCGCTGTTCCAGCATCGTGCTCAGCTCATCGTAAGATGGCAGGATCACATCTTCCAGCAATCTGACATGCTGATAATTTCCCGATGAAAAAGACTGACCCACGCGGGCGAGTTGTAAAAGCTGCGAGACGCTGTCCATCATTTGATCAAGACGACCCAGCAGCGGCGCGACATCCACGTGATGCGCTTTTGACAGCAGTTCCAGATGCAAACGGACGCCCGATAGCGGTGTTCGCAGTTCGTGCGCCACGTCGGCGGTAAACAGACGCTCGTTTTCGATGGTCGTGGTCAGTCGATTGACCAACTGGTTGAGCGCCGAAACGACCGCTTCAATTTCGACCGTTGAGCTGTGAATGTCGATAGGGGAGAGATTATCCGCCGTGCGGGTTTCTAATTCGTGTTGCAGGTTGGCGAGCGGACGGGTAATGCGGCGAACGGCCTGATAGCAGATGAACAGCGTTAACCCCACCATAAACAGGCTGGGGACGATCAGACTGGCGACCGCCTCGCGGATTTCATGCATGATGTGGCGATCGTTATTGCGGTTATCCCGCAGCGCCTGTTCAAACAGCTGGATCTGCTCAGTGCTTTCATGCCAGAGCCAGAAGGTGCTGATGAGCTGGAAAACCAGCAAAATCATGCCGATGGTGATCATCAGCCGCCGACGCAGGGTCATGGGCTGGCGTAGAAAACGCTTCAGATTCAATTAGCTTTCCTCAGTCGCGGTCGCCACCAGCATGTAGCCAAAGCCGCGCACGGTACGAATACGGGATTTGCCCACTTTATCGCGCAGGTTATGGATATGCACTTCCAGGGTATTGGTGGACGGTTCGTTATCCCAGTTATAGATGTCGTTATAGAGAATTTCCCGGTGCACCGGGCTTCCCGATTTCAGCATCAGACGCGACAGCAACGCGTACTCTTTAGGGGTAAGAATTAACTCCTCTCCCTCTTTCCACACCTGTCGACGGCCCATGTTCAGCGTCAGGTTGCCGACGACCAGTTCACTCTCGCCCTGGTTATTGTGACGACGCAGCAGCGCGCGGATCCGGGCGTGCAGCTCTTCCAGCGCAAAAGGTTTCACCAGATAATCGTCGGCCCCGACGTCCAGCCCGGAAATCTTATCGCCGAGCGTGTCCCGCGCAGTAAGGATCAGCACCGGCAGGGTATATTTTTTCTGCCGGATGCGAGCAAGGAAATGCAGGCCATCTTCGTCAGGCAGGCCGAGGTCCAGCACCACCAGACTGTAATGACCGGTTTCCAGACATTGCTCAGCCGCACGGGCGGTCGACACGCCATCGCAGGCGTACCCTTCGGTTTGTGCCGCCAGAATCAGGCCCTGCAAAAGCAGCGTATCGTCTTCAACAATCAGTATTTTCATTGCGTGGTTCTCCTGCAGGGCTGCAGAATATCATCTGCGGCCTGATATTGCGTGGTCTGTACGCCGGTCAGTCCCAGCATGGTCGAGAAAAGATTGTCCTGCGAGTAATCCTGAGTACGCGCCTGTTTTTGCAGGCAACTGGCATCAACCTGATAGCGCTGCTGATAATCCTCTGACAGCCACAGCAGCATCGGCACATGCTTCTGGGAGTCTGGCGCAATGGCATACGGCAGGCCGTGCAGATAAACGCCGTTTTCACCCAGCGACTCGCCGTGGTCGGAAAGATACACCAGGCTGGTGGTAAATTTATCCTGATGCGCTTTCAGAAGATTAATTGTTTTATCAACAATATAGTCGACATACAGCACGGTATTATCGTACGTGTTCACTAATTGTTCCTGTGAACAGGTCTGGATTTCATTGGTATCGCAGGTTGGGGTAAATTTCCTGAACTGCGGCGGGTAGCGGTTGTAGTAGGTCGGGCCGTGGCTGCCGATGGTATGCAGTACAATCACCCCGTCACCTTGCAGGTTGTTGATGTACTCTTCCAGACCGTGGAACAGAACCTCGTCATAGCATTCGCCGTCGATGCATTCCCCTTTCAGGTTTAACGCCGTCATATTCTGATGCGGCACGCGGTCGCAGGCGCCTTTACAGCCGCCATCGTTGTCATTCCACAGTACGTTAACCCCCGCGCGCTGGATAATATCGAGCATCCCTTCCTGATGCTGCGCCAGCTCTTCGTCGTAATGCTTACGCGGCATGTTAGAGAACATGCATGGTACAGAGACCGCCGTGGCGGTACCACACGACGTGGTGCGCGGGAAGTAAACCACATTATCTTTTGCCAATAGCGGATTGGTTTCGCGGGAGTAGCCGCCGAGCGAGTAGTTTTCGCCACGTGAGGTTTCACCGACGATCAGGATAGTCAGATTTTTGCGCTTCTCTTGCTGCATCACCGGATTACGATGGGCGTCTTCCCCGATGCGTACCAGCGGCAGGTGCGCGAGGCGCTGATGGGAGTACCATGACCAGCTGGCGACAATGCCGTTAGATGGGCTGAGAGCTTTGACCAGTTCTTTATTGTTGCGAAACAGTGAGGCGTAATCTTTATAGAAAAAGGCCGCCACCAGCACGATCAATAACACGGATACCAGCACGTTGGCAGCGCGATTCAGCACGCTGCGCAGGACAGGCGTAGTCGGTTTGATTTTGATCCAGCAGGCAACGATGGCCGCCACAATGCCGCTAAGACCGAGCGTAAGCACCATTCGCGGCGTCATCAGGGCGAACGTTTCGGCAGGCGTCGTATCCACCATATTGGCAATCATTGAGCGGTCAATGATGATGCCGTAAGTCATGATGAAATACTGCGCTGACGCGGACATCAGAATAAACAGGCAGGCCAGCAGGCGGTTCAGCCACAGGAAAGAGGCCAGCGTCAGGACAATATTCATGACGCTGAACGCCACCACTGGCATCGACAAGAAGACCAGCACGTTACGCAGGGAATCCAGCGGCAGATCCTGCACAACCTGTTTGTAGAACGCGATGTTCAGACAAACAGACAAATAGAATGAAACCAGTAGTAACCAGGCCAGCAGGCTGAGAAGAGGTCTTTTGACAATGCGCTTTAACATGGTGGAGCTTCCGTAGACTAATTAGCGCAGATCCTCGCAAAGTAAAGTTAAGCCAACCTTAAGAACTTAAGGTTGGCTTCATCGTGTAAAAGAGGGGATTAACTGCGGTTAACCGGCGCATCCAGTGGGAAGGGGTTTTTGTGGATCCGGTTGTAGTTCAGGGCGTACAGCGCGGTGATGATCATCAGGGTCACGAATGACCACATCACCTCTTTCGCGCCGGACCCCACCACTGCCCAGATGCAGTAAATAAAGGCCACAAAGGTTACCAGCAGATAGAGCGGACGCGCTTTGCCGAAGTGTCCGTGACCGAGCAGCAGCAGCGCGGCACAGGTGTACAAATACGGCACCAGCGTAAAGATGACGGACACTGAAGAGACGAGACCAAACTCTTTCGCGGCGTTCGGCGACATACTGCTGAACTGGAAGATAGTCATCAGAATCCCGACAATAATCAGCCCGGCAACCGGTGTGCCCGCCTTATTTACACGGGCAAAAATCGGTGGGAACAGACCGTCATCGGCGGCGGCTTTTGCAGTCTGTCCGGCCAGCAGCGTCCAGCCGCCCAGCGAACCTAAACAGCCTGCTGCCGCGCAGAAGGAGACAATCGCGCCGGCGGTGTTACCCAGCGCCATACGTGCCGCATCACCGAACGGTGAAGCGGAGACGCGCAGCGCGGCGTTAGGGATCATCCCCATGATGGCGGTGGTGGAGAGCACGTAGCACACAGCCGCGATCAGCACCCCGCCAATGGTGGCAATCGGCACATTGCGTTTCGGGTTTTTGACCACCCCTGCCGCTACCGAGGCACTTTCGACCCCGATGAATGACCACAGGGTGACGTTAAGGGTGCTCTGAATCGCGCCGAAGGTGTTCATGCCGCTCACGTTCCAGGCCGCCATGTAGGTTTCGCCACGGAACCAGAACCAGCCAAACACCGCGATACCGACGATGGGGACCAGCGCCAGCACGGTGGCGACGGCCTGAACGCGGGTGATCATTTTCGGACCGACAATATTGAGCAGAACGAAGATCCACAGCACCACGACGCAGGTCAGGGTCAGCACCAGCGGATCTTTCAGAATGGGGAAGAAGTAGCTCAGGTAACCGACGCCGATAACCACCATCGCGATGTTACCGATCCAGCAGGCCAGCCAGTACAGCACGTTGGTCTGGTAACCGAGGAACGGCCCAAAGCAACGACGAGCATACGCGTAAGAACCGCCGGGACTGGGATCTAAGGACGACATTTTTGCGTAGACCATCGACAGCGCCAGCGCGCCGATAATCGTGACTAACCATCCGTAGATTGCAATCCCGCCGGTGGCGGCCAGGTTCGCAGGGAGCAGGAAAACCCCTGAACCCATGATATTCCCCGACACCATTAAGGTGACGGGGATTAAGCCCACTTTGTGAGCATCAGCATCCGAGGACATAATTAATCTCCTGAAGGGAACAATAAATGATGTCTCATAATACGCCTTCAGGTGTCGGTTGAATTATGTGCGACGTGGGTTATCGCTAATGCTGATATTATCGTAGCTCATTACAAAATGCTCAAAAATCACGCTGCCGTACGGTCTTTAAACTGGCTGACATAATGTAGCGGGGTCATGCCATAATACTCTTTGAACACAGAGATAAAGTAAGATGTACTGTTATAACCACACAGTTCGGAGACCTGGGATATATTCTTGCCATCCATCAGAAGTTGATTAACGGCGTAGCGCATGCGGCAAGTGGTGATGATTTGACTGTAGCTGGTATTTTCGCTTTTGAGTTTCTTCTTTAGCAAACTCGGACTCAGACAGAGACAACGGGCGACCTGATTAAGATTCCACGCTTTATGAATGTCACTCTCGATAATATGGTAAACGCTGTCGCTGACTCGGTTTCGCAACATAAACATCAGCAGGGACAAAAACTTCTTACTGTCGAGAAAGCGGGATAACACGGCGAACAACAGGCAGCGTGTACGTTCTTCTTCGCCAGGGCTGTCGGTATGCGCAATGCTGTGTTGTGCTGCCACCCGGAAGACATCGGGGGTCACACATTCAGCGGTTAATACCGGTGAGGAACTCCGTTGCCAGAGTGGAATATTTGAAAGATCTTTATTTAAAAAGCGAAGATAATCTTTAATTATATCTCGGCTAATATGTGCGACCAGTGCGTTATTAATCGATGAGATGTCGATGATATTGTTTTCACAGGCGATGAGTGCCATATGATTCGCTTTTAAATTGATAGCCTCTTTACCGTTTACTCGTAGCCAAACGTCTTTTTCGGTTAACACGACAATGCAAGGATTATTGCTGAAAATTCTCATACCCTAACTCCCGAATATGAACATAAAATATCCTTTCTCGCCAAAGGGGAGAGATAAAGCAGATATTTAGATTTGTATGACGAATTAAGTCCGCATTAAAATAATGGTTTTGTCTGGAAATACAATAGGCGACAGATAATTGCTATGTACAGAAACTTTTACGCGGTGGAAACCATGCATAAGGGATAAAAAAAGCGCGGGGAGCACCCGCGCAAAAAGGTATGACAATGGTAGTTTTTCTCAGCAATACTCAGGAAACGCTCGTCATAACCCTACGGCCTAAACCAGGCTGCGTCAGGGTGGCCATGTCATGACGCAGTCGTCGGAATTGATTTACGCTTTCACGCACATTACGTGATAGACGCCATCAATGATTTCAGTGCCTTCGGTTTCATGTTCGAAACCAGGGAAGTGGTGATCCCAGGATTGCAGGGCGCGGAGATAGCCCACCTGCGGACTGTTTTCATCACCGAAGTTCTCGCCGGAAAGCAGCATCGGAATTCCCGGCGGATAAGGGATCACCGAGTTTGCTGCAATGCGACCCGGCAGTTTATCAATGGCCACCATTTCGATGTTGTCGTTAACGATAGCGTTATAGGCTTCACGCGGCGTCATTGCGGCAACCGGCAGGCCGGAATAGGCGGCGTTGAGTTTCGCGCCTGGGTTGTTTTCCCGCAGCCAGGCGAACATCCGATCGCCCAGGTCGTGAATGCCCATATTGGCGTAGGTTTCAGGGTGTTCGTCGACCAGTTCCGGCATGACCTGCGCCAGTGGGGTGTTGGCATCGTAGTGATGTTTAAATGAGCACAGGGTGTTGATCAGGGTTCCCCATTTCCCACGGGTGATGCCCATTGAGAACAGGAACATGATCTGGAAATCGGTGGTGCGGGTTGGCACGATTCCGTGACGTCCAAGCCAGGCGGTGACCAGCGCGGCAGGCACCCCCGTCTCTTCCAGTTCGCCGTCGTCACCCATCCCCGGTGCGAGAATGCTGACCTTGATCGGGTCAAGCATGCTCCAGTTATCGGGTAAGTCTTTAAAGCCGTGCCAGGATTCGCCCGGACGCATCACCCAGCAGTTCTGGTCTGTTGCCAGCAGTTTCGCCGGTGCGTCAGCAAAATCGAATGTTTTCCCGGTCTGCGGATCGGTGACCACTTCTTTGTTCCACGGCTTGAAGAACCAGTCGCCGTCGGCGCTGAACTCTTTATACAGACGCGCCATGGCCTGGCGGAAGTCGATGGCTTCGTCGATCACTTCCTGAGTCAGCGACAGGCCGCTGTTGCCGTCCATCATGGACACCGCCACATCGTTGGATGCGCAGATGGCATACAACGGCGAGGTGGTGGCATGCATCATGTACGCCTGATTGAAGCGGGAAAAATTCACCGCGCCGCGACCTTCACGCACATGGATGTAAGACGCCTGAGAGAGGGCGTTCAGCAGTTTGTGCGTAGAGTGGGTGGCAAAAACGGTAGGACCACTGTGATCGCCCGGTTCACCGCGCATCGCATAGTGGTCGGCGTAAATCGGGTTAAAGCGGGCGTAGCCGTACCAAGCTTCGTCGAAGTGAATGCGGTCGGTAGTTTGCGCCAGTAACGCCTGTGCGGATTTCGCGTTATAGCAGACACCGTCGTAGGTACAGTTGGTCACCACGCTATAAGACGGTTTTTGTCCTGTCTTCTCTTTGGTCAGCGGGCTTTCGCTGATTTTTTTCTGTAAGGTTTCCGGCTGCATTTCCTGTGGGTAGATAGGGCCAATGATGCCGTAGCGGTTACGGCTGGGCACCATATACACCGGTTTCGCCCCGGTCAGGATCAACCCCTGTTCAATCGATTTATGGCAGTTACGGTCCAGCACCACCACATCGTTATCGGTCATACAGGCCTGCATGATGGTGCGGTTGGAGCCGGATGTCCCGACCACGACGGACCAGGAACGGTCTGCGCCAAAGACCCGTGCAGCATATTTTTCGCTTTCGCCAAAGGCCCCGGTGTGATCAAGCAGAGAACCCAGCGAAGCACGTTCAATCCCCATGTCGCTGCGGAACAGGTTTTCGCCGTAATAATCATGATAGAAGCGGCCGGCAGGCGTTTTGGTAAAACCAACGCCGCCCTGGTGGCCCGGTGCAGCCCAGGAGTATTCGTGGATATCGCTATATTTCATCAGCGCACTAAACAGCGGCGGCAGCAGTTGCTGACGATAACGGGTCATGGCGGCGACCGCGCGCCCCGCGATAAAGTCAGCGGTGTCTTCGAGGATCCAGGCGAACTCATCGACAAGCTCCAGCATATCGCGGTCCAGCGAGGCGGTGGCTTTCTCTCTGTCACCTAACAGAAAGACCGGCACATTTTGCTGGCGCTCATGAAGCTTACCGATCAGTTCTCTGACATTTTGATGTTCATCAGGCTGTTCCATTTGATAGCTGAACATCAGGCAATCAATGGCTTCGTTTGCCGACAGGATGGCGTAGCCGTCGTCGAAAGACGTGGACTTAATGACGGCAACATTTTGCCGACTTAAGGCGTCTGCCAGACGTTCCACGGCCTTGCCAACCCAGGTGTCCTGATGCAGAAATTCACTTTCAACAATTAATACTTTCATCATCTCTTACCCGGTTGTGGAGGAATCTGTGATGCGGGCAAGTATTATCCTGACTAAAAAAGGTGTAAAGAGGGCGCGAAACGACGGGGATTCATCAATAATTGTTTATAAACAATGGATTAAAGTGATTTGCCAGCCGTTTTTGGCGATGGTTTATCGACAGCTGAATTATTTTTTGAGCTGATAGTGATATCGCCGGAGCCTGTGTATGCCTCCGGCAGATAAATACGTTATGCGTCGGGGGGCGTTAATCCATAGCGCTGCAACTGACGGCTATGCACTCCCGCCAGCAACGTTACCGTAGTCAATGAACCCAGCAACGCGCAGAACATGTCTGACTGGGTATCCCACGGGTCGCCCTGCGTGCCAAGGAAATCGTCCGCGCCCTGTCCCATCGCCAGCGCGGCCCACCATTCAATTAACTCATAGGTGGCACTAATCGCCAGCGCCACGCAGCAAACCAGAAATGCCAGCATCTTACCGCTGCGAACACTCTTTGTGCGTAGCAGAATTTCGCGCGCCACCAGTGCCGGAACCAGGCCCTGGAAGAAATGGCCGAGCTTGTCATACGGATTTCGGCTTAAGCCCAGCCACTCCTGCACTTCAAAGCCCACAGGGACTTTGGCATAGGTGTACATACCGCCCACCATCAGGATGATGGCGTGGAAAAAAATCAGGGTATAAAGCAGAGGAGTGAGCGGGTAGCGCTTTGCGGTTGTCAGCAGCAGCGGTATCACAATAATGACCGGCGTAACTTCCATCAGCCAGGTGGTTTTCTCACCTGCCGAGAAGCCAGTGTAGATCAGGATAAGCGTCAGGATCAGTGCGCCGATATTCAGCAGGGTGGGGTTTAATGTGCGGATCATGGTGATTTCGCAAGTGATGGAAAAGGCTACTATTCACCGAAGTGGTCGAAAATTCAATGCCAGCCATGACGGGAAAAGGTGGCCCGGGGGGATCACCGGACTGCCTTCAAACGTTGAGAGCAGTCCGGTGCCGGGCCGAAGAGGTTATTTCGTGCAGTTAGCGCACTGCTTGTTCACTATCTGCTGGAAGAAATCATTGCCTTTGTCATCGACCAGGATGAACGCCGGGAAATCTTCCACTTCAATTTTCCAGATCGCTTCCATACCCAGTTCCGGATACTCAACGCATTCCAGATGCTTGATACTCTGCTGCGCCAGAACCGCTGCCGGGCCGCCAATGCTGCCCAGATAGAAGCCGCCGTGTTTATGGCAGGCATCGGTCACCTGTTGGCTGCGATTGCCTTTTGCCAGCATGATCATGCTGCCGCCGTGCGATTGCAGGAGATCAACATAGGAGTCCATTCGGCCTGCGGTGGTCGGTCCTAATGAGCCTGACGGATAGCCCGCCGGTGTTTTTGCCGGACCGGCGTAGTAGATCGGGTGATCTTTAATGTACTGCGGCAACCCTTCGCCAGAGTCGATACGTTCTTTCAGCTTCGCATGCGCAATATCACGACCGACGATAATGGTTCCGGTCAGCGACAGACGGGTGGAAACCGGGTACTGTGAAAGCTGTGCCAGGATCTCTTTCATCGGGCGGTTGAGGTCAACTTTCACCACTTCGCCTTCACCGGCCTGACGCAACGCTTCCGGGATGTACTGGCCTGGGTTGTGCTCCAGCTTTTCGATCCAAATCCCTTCGCGGTTGATTTTGGCTTTGATGTTACGATCCGCCGAGCAGGAAACGCCCATGCCGACCGGACAGGAGGCACCGTGACGCGGCAGGCGGATCACGCGGATATCGTGGGCGAAATATTTACCGCCAAACTGCGCGCCAAGACCGAGTTTTTGTGCCTCTTCCAGCAGTTCCTGTTCCAGTTGTGTATCACGGAACGCCTGACCATGCTCGTTGCCTTCGGTCGGCAGCGCATCGTAGTAATGCGTGCTGGCGAGCTTCACGGTTTTCAGCGTGCTTTCTGCGGAAGTACCGCCAATCACAAAGGCGATATGGTACGGCGGGCAGGCTGCTGTTCCCAGCGTCCGCATTTTCTCAACGAGGAAGTTTTTCAGCTTGCCCGGGGTGAGCAGCGCTTTGGTTTCCTGGTACAGGTAAGTTTTGTTGGCGGAACCGCCGCCTTTCGCTACGCACAGGAATTTATACTCATCACCATCGACGGTGTAGAGGTCGATCTGTGCCGGCAGGTTGGTACCGGTATTCACCTCTTTGTACATATCCAGCGCGGCGTTTTGCGAATAGCGCAGATTGTCTTCGATGTAGGTGTTGTACACCCCTTTTGACAGCGCCGCTTCATCACCGCCACCAGTCCAGACACGCTGGCCTTTTTTCCCCATGATAATGGCCGTGCCGGTATCCTGACAGGTCGGCAGAATGCCTTTGGCGGCGATTTCAGAGTTTCTCAGGAATTGCAGGGCAACGTATTTATCGTTTTCGCTGGCTTCGGGGTCATGAAGAATGGAGGCGACTTGTTGCTGATGTTCGGGGCGGAGCATGAAGGAGGCATCGTGAAAGGCTTGTTGCGCCAGCAGCGTCAGGGCTTGCGGCTCAACCTTCAGTATGGACTCACCTTCAAACTCACTCACGCTGACATAATCGGAAGTGAGCAGGTAGTACTCTGTTTCGTCTTTCCCCATCGGGAAAGGTGCCTGATAGAAGAACGCTTTATTTGACATGTGCTTCCAGCCTATTGATTTCTTTTAATATCATAAGTGACGTGCCGCCCGGTGACGGACGGCACGCGGGAGACCTTTACAGGAATCCGTACATGGCAGCAAAGATCCAGCCAAAGACGCAGGAGACGCTCACGCCAATCAAACCCGGGAGAATAAAGCTGTGGTTGATGACGAAGCGACCAATGCGGGTGGTTCCTGAACGGTCGAACTGAATGGCGGCCAGATCGCTCGGATAGGTCGGCAGAATGTAGTAGCCGTAGCACGCCGGGGCAGACGCCACGATGTAGGCCGGGTCAACGCCAATCGCCAGCGCGACCGGAACGATAGCCGCCAGCGCCGCTGCCTGAGAGTTAACGAATTTAGACACCAGCAGCAGAACAATCGCATAGGCCCACGGATACTCTTTCACCATGTTACCCAGCACACCTTCGATTTCTGTCATGTGCGCGCCGAACATGGTTTCCGCCATCCAGGCGATACCGTACACCGCCACAATCGCGATCATACCTGAACGGAAGACTTCGTTTTTAGAGATTGAAGCGGGATTGGTTTTGGTCAGAATAATAATCAACGCGCCGGTCAGCAGCATGAACATCTGGATAACCAGCACCATCGACAGCGCTTTGCCACCGAATGAAGGGCGAAGTTCAGAGAAGGCACCCAGGATAGCGACGACAGCAATGGCGGCAAGGAAGATCCACATCGCAAGCCAGTTGCTTTTCGGCAGCTTTTTGTCCAGCAGTGTAGCGGTATCGCCATACACGTAGTGATGGTTTTCCGGTACGGAGATGAATTTCTGGAAGTCTTCATCTTTATCCAGATCTTTACCACGGAACCAGCTGAAAATACCGATAGCCAGAATACCAATCAGCGTGGACGGGATAGTGATCGCCAGCAGGTCGAGGAATTCGAGGTGTTTGCCTTCAAACGTCACATTACCCAGCATGGCAACCAGAGAAACCACCGCCACCGATACCGGACTTGCAATGATCCCCATTTGTGCGCCGATGGAGCTGGCGGCCATCGGACGTTCCGGGCGGATGTTATTTTTAATCGCCACGTCGTAAATGATGGGCAGAATCGTGTAGACCACGTGGCCGGTACCGCACAGGATAGTCAGGGTACAGGTCACAAACGGGGCAACGATAGAGACATATTTCGGGTTGCGGCGCAGCAGTTTCTCTGCGATCTGCAACATCACATCCAGACCGCCTGAGGCCTGTAGCGTTGCTGAGGCCGCGACCACGGCGATGATCACCAGCATGACGTCAACCGGTGGTTTACCCGGCTGGAGGTGGAAAACGAACACCAGAATGACCAGGCCGATACCGCCTAACAAACCCAGCGCGATACCGCCCTTTCTGGCACCATAAAACAAACATATTAATATTATGAGAAGTTGTATACTAAATAGCATTTATTTACCCTCGCGATAAAACCAGTCAATTTTGATAAATGGATCACAGCCATGTTCTGTTTTTTGTGTAATGGGCGCAGAGCCTGGCTAATATTCGTTTCGTCTGAAAGTGCGATTAGTTTTTAAACATCGAATAACGTTATTCCTAAGGACAGGAAAACTCTTATCGTTTTTTTCAGGCTGTTTTCAGAGAGCACGACTCTCTGGCGATGGGCAGTGTTGAAAAAGAAGAGCAGAGGCAGGTTCGGGCTACTTTTTGTATCTTTATGAAAAACATGAACATATCATCTGCTCACAGAGTGTGCTTATCCTTAAGATGTAGCATGAGCTCCGTTGCTACCGTTTATCGTTTTTGTTAATCCGTCCGGTTATTTCCAGACTACTCCTTTGTGATTAAAAATACACACTCTGCGCAGGGGATAATACTTTATTAACTTTTGTTAGCGTTTTTGAAATTAAAAACAATGGCGTGTCGGATAATAATAACGCATTGAAAAATGTGGAATGATGCAATTATATTTGATCTGGCACAATTTCTGAATTTGCAGGAAGTAACCTTAACCTTTTTATTTTTTCATTATTGTAATAATTGTTACCAATATATAACGAAATAATGCAAGGTTAAGATTTATCTTCTACTGACAATATTGCTTAAGTAAAGAATAATGTTCTGCCTGAATACGGTAACGGTAAACCGGCCTGCCCGTAACGCCATAATGGATGCTGGTAACCAGAATATGACAGTTGACCAGCCAGATAAGATATTTGCGGCAGGAGACGCGAGAAATATTCACCGCATTTGCCAGTTCATCGGTTGAAAACTCATAATCCTGATGTGCATCGATCCACTGACACAGCGTGCGCAGCGTCTGCGGCGTCAACCCTTTCGGCAGGCGGCGGGTGTCCTGCTCACTGGACGCATTGCCGTGAATCAGTTGGTCCAGCTCTGACTGCTCATAATACTGGTGCTTATCCATGTCCCTTTTCTTTTGCAGCCAGCTGGTGAGGGCTTCCTCAAAGCGTGAGGCCTGAAACGGCTTGATTAAGTAATCTACAACGCCGTAGTGCAACGAATCCTTGATCGTCATGGCATCGGCGGCAGAAGAGATGACAATGACATCGCTTTTGCAGCCAGCGGCATGCAGAAGCGGTAGCAGGTCCAGCCCGTTCTCTTTCTGCATGTAAATATCCAGCAGAATCAGGTCAATCTGAACATCGCTATTAAAAATAACCTCTTTGGCTTTTTCCAGCGTTGAGGCGGTTCCGCAGCACTGAAAACCGGGGATCTGTGCGACATAGCGGCGGTTTAACTCCGCGACCATGGCGTCGTCATCGATAATAAAGACATTGATCATGTGCTGGCCCTCTCCCCATCCCAGGGTATTTGTACAAAAAATTGTGTGAAAACGCCAGGTTCGGATTCCACAAAAATATTGCCACCAAGACTTTCAACTTGTTGTTTAACAAGCGCTAAACCAACGCCGCGTTCAGTTCCTTTAGACGAGACGCCTTTATCAAAAATAGCGTCAAGGCGGTGCGGTTCAATGCCGGGACCATCGTCACTGACTTCACAATGTAGCCAACCATTGCGATAGTATAAGGAGACGCTGATCTCACCTCCTGACTGCTGTGCTAACGCGTCGATCGCGTTTTCAATCAGATTTCCGAGCGCGGTAATCAATACCGCAATTTGATCTTCATTGCCGCTGTCCGGTACCTGGCTGTCATGGCTAATCACCAGTTTGTGCCCTGAATCGGATGTGCGATTAATCTTACTAAGTAAAAAGCCAGCAATGACCGGCGATCTAATTTTGCCTAACAGTGAGCCGATCTCTTCCTGATAGTTGTTTGCCGTCTTAATAATATAGTCTTCAAGCTGCTTATAACTCTTCAGATGTAACAATCCCAGAATCACATGTAATTTATTCATGAATTCGTGGGATCGTTCACGGAGTGAGTCGGCATAGTTCACCATGCCATCCAGTCGCTGCATCAACTGGCGAACTTCCGTTTTGTCCCTGAAGGTGGAGATCGCGCCAATAATCTTGCCGTCGCTGCGAACCGGGACGGTATTAATGAGCAGCAACCGATCTTTGATGTTGATCTCTTCGTCGCGGTGCGACGTACCGTCGCGCAGCACTTCGCTGAGATCCACCACCTGCGACCATGCATGGCTGAGCGTGGAAAACTGGGGGTCATCCTGTGACTTACGGTAATCCAGCAACTCCTGGGCGGCCTCGTTGATTAACGTCACTTCGCCTTTGTCGTCAACGGCGATGACCCCCTCTTTGATTGATTGCAGCATCGCCTGGCGCTGTTCAAACAGGGTAGAAATTTCATACGGTTCCAGGCCAAACAGGATGCGTTTGAGCACTTTCACCAGCACCCATGTTCCCAGCAGGCCAACCAGCACGCCAAAAAGTACGGACCAGAGGATGCTGCCGCGACTGTCGTTAATCTGTTCGGTCACCCGACTCAGTTCCAGACCGATCGCCACCACCCCAATCTGGTGGTGATTGTCGTCATAAATGGGGGTGAAAACGCGCAGCGCCTGGGCGAGAAAGCCCCGGTTGATGGCGATATTCTCTTTGCCATCCAGCGCCAGCAAAATATCGTCGCCCTTAAATGGTTGCCCGATGCGTTGGGCTTCCGGATGAGAATAACGCAGGCTTTTCATGTCGGTGACAACAATGAACAGCATATCGTTTCGCTTGCGCACCGCTTCGGCAATCACCTGAATCCCGCTATCCTCGGGTTTTTTCATCAACCCCGCACGGATCTCCGGCGAGTCTGCCAGCGTCCGGGCAACGGCCAGCGCTTTGTCTGCCAGCGCATCACGCGTCATGTGGCTGATTTGTGAGAAGTAGAACAGATGGACGACAAGCAAGACAGAAAACAACACGGCGCTGACCATCAGTATCACCGTCGTACCGAGTTTCATCGGCCGTTCACGTAGCTTGCGACAAGGCAGGGAGTGTCTCATGGTGGTCCCGGGTTCACAGTTCGTGTGGATATTATCCCTATTGGGACGCGTAATTCAAAGGTGGCAGGGAAATTCACTGGGGCAGGTGTCCCATTATCGGATCATTATTACGCAGGTCGGATCAGCAACCTGCGGCAATATAATCGCCGTTGGCGCTAATCGGGATCACCGTTAAGAACAGAATTGTGGCAAACAGGATCAGCACCACACCGCCGACTATTTTCGCTGCAGGCGCAAGCCATTTCAGAGCGGGATGTCCTGTACCGAACCATGTGAGTGTCTGATTTCGGGCATAACGTACCGCCAGAGACAGTCCCATGATCGACAGCGCAGTGCCAAAGGACATGGTCATCACCGCTGCAATGCCCCAGGTGACGATACCGAGAGCATTGGAAAACAGCAGGATCATGATTGCCCCGCTGCATGGTCGGGCGCCGATGGCGAGAATCACCCCCAGCCGGGTTTTCCAGTTACCGTCCACCAACGTCTGCCCGACGCCGTGATGTCCGCAGCCGCACTTCTCGTCATGGCTATGCAAGGGAGTAAATCGGGTGAAGGTTATCGGGCGTATGGATTTAAGTGCCTGATAAATGAGAAACGCGCCGAATCCGGCGATCAGCGCAGCGCTGATTTTTTCAACGTACCATCGGCTGGTGCTTAAATCGCCGGCTGCCAGGTTAAAGCCAATCGCGAGGATAAACACAAACAGGATCGCACTGACTCCTTGCATCAGGCTGCCAATAAAAGGCACGACCCGAGCAGCCAGCAGGCTTTCCTTATTGGTACTCAGATAGGTCGTCACGATGAACTTTCCGTGTCCCGGTCCGATGGCATGCAGTACGCCGTACAGAAACGCCCCCGTCAGTAACCAGAAACCGCCGCTGTACTGATGATTATTCAACTGCAGCAGATACATCACCAGATAGCGATGCAGGGTGATTTGCGTCGCCAGACACCACTGAATAAACGCCCCCCAGTGCAGATGCAGGGTATAGCCGATCCCAAACAGTGTCAGCGTCAGGAGTCCTGCCAGCGACAGGCGCAGAGAGGGATGGCGTCCGGATACGATCATGATTCAGTCTGGCTATGGGGATGATGAAACAGTATAGCCCGTTTACGGTAAGAACTCAGTTCACGCAGAAGGCTTTCTTCTTTTTGTATAACAAAAAATCATATTATTGCTAAATTAGCATAAAAAGTAATATGTTCCTGAACGCCAGGAATATTCATTTTGACCAGGAATACTCTTTTTGGCATACGTTCCAAAAATAAGAATTTTATTGCGCTTGCCTGACGGAATATATAAGCGCAATATAATTAACTATACAATGATTATGCTGTTGTTCTGTTTTTATCTCTTATATGTTTACAAAAATGTCATCTTCAGTTAAATCACTGCTTTTTATCAGATGAAAAATGATAAGAGTGTCATGGTTTTACCACTTTATTTTTCCATAAAAGCGCGTTTGATCATAATCAACCATCAGCCGTGTTTAGCCCTATATGATTACTTATTAATAATAACTATGGATGCAATGTGAGAAAAAAAGATGGAAATAAAAAAGTGGCTAAACACAACGCTGTCCCGACGGGATGCGGTGACAGGCACCGCAAAAATAGGTGCCGCTGTTGCACTCAGTAACGCGATTACGTTGCCTTTCTCTACCACCAAACGACCGACGCTCCTGTGCAAGGCGGCAATGGCGAAACCGTTCGCCACAGTGCCTGCCTGGTCAACTGTGGCAGCCGTTGCCCGCTGAAAGTGATCGTTAAAGATGACCGCATCGTGCGTATTGAACCGGAGGATGCAAAAGACGACGCGGTATTTGGCGAACATCAGATTCGTCCGTGTTTGCGCGGTCGTTCCAGTCGCTGGCGGGTATATAGTCCGGACCGGATTAAATATCCGATGAAACGCGTAGGTAAACGTGGCGAAGGGAAATTCAAACGTATTTCCTGGGACGAAGCGACAGCATTTATCGCTGCAGAATTAAAACGCGTGACGGAAAAATATGGCCGTGAGGCAATTTATTATAATTATCAGTCGGGCGCTTATTATCATACCCAGGGCACGCCTGCCTGGAAACGTCTGCTAAATCTTACCGGCGGCTATTTAAATTATCATAACACCTATTCCACGGCGCAAATTGCCACCGCAACGCCCTATACTCACGGCGTGTATGTCGGAAGTCACTTTACGCAAATTGCGCATTCCGATCTGGTGGTGCTGTTTGGTCTGAATTTGTCTGAAACGCGCATGTCTGGCGGCGGACAGGTGGAAGAGTTACGTCGTGCGCTGGAAGCCTCGAAAGCGCGGGTGATTATTATCGATCCGCGTTATACCGACTCGGTAGTTACCGAGCATGCCGAGTGGCTGCCGATTCGCCCGACGACCGATGCCGCGTTGGTGGCTGGTATCGCCCATACGTTGATTACCGAACAGTTGATCAATGAAACCGAGGTGAATAAGTACTGCGTGGGCTATGACAGCAGCACGCTGCCTGAAGGCGCTGCGCCGAATGCCAGCTATAAAGACTACGTGATTGGTAAAGGTGATGACGGTATCGCTAAAACGCCGGAATGGGCGGCGGAGATCACGGGGCTTCCGGCGACGCGCATTCGCCAACTGGCGCGCGAAATCGCTTCGGCTCGTGCCTGTTACATTTGTCAGGGCTGGGGGCCACAGCGTCACGCTAACGGCGAGCAAACCGTGCGCGCCATTCAGACGTTACCCGCACTGACGGGCCACTTTGGCCTGCCGGGCACCAATAACGGTAACTGGCCTTATGGCACCCCGTATGGCGTACCGCTGTTACCGATTTTGACCAACCCGATCAAGACTTCCATTCCGTGCTATCTCTGGACAGATGCGATTCAACGCCCGGAAATGATGACGGCCACCACGATGGGGGTGAAGGGGGCGGATAAACTGAAAACCGGCATCAAGCTGTTCTTCAACCAGGCCGGTAACACGCTGCTGAATCAGCACGGTGAAACCAACCGCACGCGCAAAATTCTCGCGGATGAAAGTTTGTGCGAAACCATTATCGTCATTGAAAACCACATGACGCCGAGCGCGAAGTACGCCGATCTCCTGCTGCCGGAAACCAGCTATCTCGAAGCGGAAGATCTGGTGGACAGCTCCTATGCCACGGGGTCTCACAACTTCATGATCGCCTTGCAGAAAACGGTCACGCCGATGTGGGAAGTACGTAGCACCTACGATATTTGTGCTGATATCGCCGGGCATCTGGGGCTGCGTGAGCAGTACACCGAAGGGCGGACACAGGCGCAGTGGGCAGAAATGCACTATCAGCAGATCCGCGAGAAACGTCCGTACCTGCCGGAATGGTCGGTGGCGAAAGAGATGGGGGTCATTGACCAGCGCATCGCAACCGACAAACAGAGCCTGGCGTTTGCTGATTTCCGTGCCGATGCCGTGGCCAATCCGCTGACCACGCCATCCGGCAAGATTGAGATCTACTCGCAGGCGCTGGCCGATCTCGCGAAAGCGTGGACGCTGCCGGAAGGCGATCGCATCCCGGCGGTACCGGAGTTCTGCGCGGTGACAGAGTCGCATCTGAACAAAGCGCTGACCGCGAAGTATCCGCTGCAGTTAAGCGGTTTTCACACCAAAGGCCATACCCACTCAACCTATACCAACGTGTTGATGCTGCATGAAGCGGTACCGGATGAAGTGTGGATCAACCCAATAGATGCCAGCGCACGCCAGTTGAATTCTGGCGATCTGGTGCATGTGTTCAACGATCGCGGCGTGGTGGCGATTCCCTGCAAGGTGACCCAGCGGATTCTGCCGGGTGTGGTGGCGATGCCACAGGGGGCGTGGACCCGTCTGGATAGCAACGGTGTGGACGTTGGCGGGTGCATCAATACCCTGACCAGTCATCTGCCGTCGCCGTTGGCGAAAGGGAACCCGCAGCATACCAACCTGGTTGAAATCAAACGCGCTTAAGGAGTGATCCGCAATGAAACAGTATGGCTTTTATGTTGACTCCTCGCGCTGCTCGGGCTGTAAAACCTGCCAGGTCAGCTGTAAGGATAATAAAGATCTGGACGTCGGCCCGAAATTCCGCCGGGTCTATGAATACGGCGGCGGAAGCTGGGTGAAAGAAGGAGAAAGCTGGCACAACGACACCTTTACCTACTACCTCTCTATCGCCTGTAACCACTGTGATGAGCCAGTCTGCGTATCAGGCTGCCCGACCGGCGCGATGCACAAGCGTGAAGAAGACGGTCTGGTGCTGGTCGATGACAGTATCTGCGTGGGCTGCCGCTATTGCGAGATGCGCTGCCCGTATGGCGCGCCGCAGTTTGATGCTAAGGCCAAAGTCATGCGCAAATGCGACGGCTGTCTCGACCGACTGGAGCAGAATCTGCGCCCCATCTGTGTGGATTCTTGCCCACAGCGAGCGCTGGATTTCGGCCCAATCGATGAACTGCGCGCGAAATACGGTAGCGAGAACGAAATTGCGCCACTACCCGCCGCGTCGTTTACCCATCCTAACCTCATCATTAAGCCGCATCCGAAGGCCAAACCTACGGGCGATAAGGAAGGGGCCATTATGAACATGGGGGAGGTGCGCCATGCATGAGTTACCGCTGGTCTTTTTTACCGTCTTTACCCAAAGCGCAGTGGGGGCATTTATTCTGCTGCTGATTGGCGGCACCCTGGGGCAGATCGAGGCGCGACGGATGGCTATCGGCCTGTTCTGTGTCATGTGTCTGTTTGGGGTTGGGGTGCTGCTGGGGGTAATCCACGTCGGACAACCGCTGCGTGCGCTGAATATGCTGCTGCGCGTGGGTCATTCGCCGATGAGCAACGAAATTGTACTGTCGGCAGTGTTTGCCACGCTTGGCGGGCTGGGTTCTCTCGGTCTGCTGCTTAACCGTGGCGCGACTGCGCTGTGTAAAGCGCTGGTATGGCTGGCAGCGGTGGTGGGCGTGGTCTTTATTCTGGCGATCCCGCAAATCTACCAGTTGCCGACGGTGGTTACCTGGCGCACCTCGTATACGACGGTGATGATGGTGCTGACGCCGCTGATTGGCGGCGGCATTCTGGCCGGGCTGTTCGGGCTGCGTCTGGGATTGTTGGTGAGCGTACTGGCGATACTCGTAAGTTTCTGCCTGCGACCGGGGTATGTGTCGACGCTGATGAGTGCGGACGACGCGTTAACGGCGGCGCAAACCAGTTGGTTTACCGCACAAGCGGCGCTGCTGGCGCTAGGCATTGTTGGGGTGGTGACCTGGGCGCGGTTGAAGTCCAGTGTCACGGTTCTGGCGATGACCGCCGTGGTCGTCATCGTGGCTGAGCTAGTGGGCAGGATTGCGTTCTACAATCTATGGACGTTACCGATGTAACCTGTGAGCGGCTTCGGCCGCTCTGTTTTCAGGAGGAGCCAGAGATGACCCCCGATGCTGTATTACCGAGGATCCTCGGTGCACTGTTTTATTACTCTCCCGGACGACCGGAGGTGAAAGCGCTGTTCGACAGTCTGCCCATGCTTCCCGATCTGTATCCGTGGCGCGATCCGGTGCAGATTGCCAGGCTGTGTGCTGACTGGCCGCTGCCGGATGATGAAGAACTGGCGTGGCAATTTTCCGTGCTGTTCGAAGGGCAAGGGGATATGCCCGCGCCGCCATGGGGTTCCGTCTGGCTGGAGCGCGATAATCTGCTGATGGGCGATACCACCGCGGAATACCGCGCGTTTTTACAGTCGCAGGGAATGGCATTTGACTCGCGCCAGAGCGAACCCGAAGATCAGTTTGGCCTGATGCTGTTAGCCAGTAGTGCGCTGCTGGAGGCCGGTAAAGACGCGGCGGTAAATCAATTATTCGCAGTGCATCTGCTGCCGTGGGGATATCGCTATCTGGAACGCGTGCAGGACAGCGCGGTGGGCCCGTTCTATGCGCGTCTTGCCGCCGTAACGGCGTGTTATCTGCAGGAGATGGAGCAGCAACGCGCGCTACAACCTGCGGTGAAACGGCTGTACTTCGGATGAACAAGTCAGAGAAATATTATCAGGCGCTGATGACGCATCGGCACGTCAGTCGGCGTGGGCTGTTTCGCGCGTTTGTCAGTGCGGCAAAGCACACTGCGCCGGAGGGGGTATCGGTGCCTCAACTTGCGCATTCGTTGCCGCCGGGAGCCGTGCCTGATGCGCAGTTCATCGCGCAATGTACCCGCTGCAACCAGTGTATCGATGCATGCCCGATGGGGATTCTGACCCGTCACGAAGACGGCTACCCGCAACTGGCTATTGATTATGCCAGTTGCGATGGCTGTGGGGCGTGCATTGCCGCATGCCCGAGTGACGCGCTGTGCGTACAGGCGCGTTTTGATACAGGCCTGCGGCCAACGTTCAGCGCTGCCTGCGTTAATCCAGTGCGCTCGTGTAACCAGTGTGTTGAGGCATGCCCCGAACTGGCCTGTACCCTCGGCGCGACGGGGATCCCTGTGCTGGACAGCGAGCGTTGTACCGGCTGCGGTGAATGCCGGGTACAGTGTCATGTTGATGCCGTCAGTCTGAAATAATCCTTCCGCCCGAATTTGCGAGACGGCTTCCCGTTTTGATCTTTTCCTCCTTTATAGGCTTTGAATCCTTTGTCATTGCGAGTTTCTGAGTGTAACGTTCAGCTCCGTGAGCTCTTTGCTAACAATGCAACTACATTGCAATGCGTTTGCATTGTTTTTCTGGCGAGCCTACAATGCGTTTAAAATTTGTACACAGTAACGCAAAGGGATAAATATGTTCGCCTATGTTCGATCTGAAGACATTGCCATTGAAGCGGATTCTAAATTGACGGAACGACATCAAACGACTATCCCTGCGTCGATCAGGGACGCTTTACATCTTCGCAGTGGTGATCGTATTCATTACACATTGCTTTCCACGGGTGAAGTACTGCTTTCAAAATACAGTGAAGCAACGGAGGACGGTGTGATGCGATCATTCCTGGACTTCTTATCACAGGATGTGGCGAATAACCCACAAACGCTGAAGAAGCTGGATTTATCCCGTGGCTATGAACTGGTTGATGGTATCGACGTCAATCTTGATGATGAAATCAGCGACGAAGACTGAAAAAATGGATTTTCCCACATGGCTGAACGGGTGGACGATCTATGCTCATCCCTGTTTTATCGATCAATACAACGCGCTGGTCGCACGTGTTGAAGACCTTAAGCACAGGTTTCCAGATCCCATTGTTTTCCAGAAGAAGAAAGAGACCAAGGTGCTGGCGCATTTATTGAAATCCATTGCCAACATTACCCACGAACCCCGAGCTTCTGTTTACCGGCCTGGTGACAGTATAGGGAAAGCTTATACAGACTGGTCGAGAGCGAAGTTTGGTGGGGGACGGTATCGCTTATTTTTCCGTTATAGTCTCGAGAGTAAGATCATTGTCATCGCATGGGTGAATGATGAAGGGTCATTGCGCACCTGCGGCAGCAAGACCGATGCCTATAAGATTTTCGGGAAAATGCTTGATGAGGGGAATCCACCCGACGACTGGCTAAGTTTGCTTCAGGCTTGTCAAAACGACGGGAAGGAACATCTTTGAGCTCTACTGTTGATATTTTCACCTTAACTATTCCAATAATTTACTGAATCATTATTTTATTTCCGGTATTATCGGGAATTATCCTAATCTCTTCTCCGCTTTTGAATTCTATATCCGCTAAAACCCGTCATGTATTTCGGATTTATCACACCACTTCGCGAGATATAAATCCACCTTTCCTTTCCCTGCGAGTTAACAATGCGTATCTATCCCACAGCAAATGTAGTGCTTTGTGTGGAAATTTTGATTTGGTAGCATTTTCATCAGTTCAAAGGAGTGGTGGTAATTAATATTATTGCATTTTTAATTATTGCCAGGACATTTCCAGAACAAAACCAAGAGTTGATTACAGCAGGACGAAATAACGAATGCGACGTGATGACTCTTTATTTCTCAGGATATTGGTACAAACAGGAAATTGTTATGAAAATGAATAAAGTTGCTATGGCTGTTGCGTTCAGCGCCGCTCTGGGTTCTATGTCTGTTTTAGCTGACACAACGAACGGTGTGATTGAATTCCAGGGTGAACTGGTAAATACCGCCTGTGGTCTGGCACCAGGTTCAAGCCCGGTGACCGTTGATTTTGGTCAGATTCCTGTTTCTGCACTGGCTAACGGTGCTCGCGCCGGAAACGTACACCAGAACATCGAACTGCAGCACTGCGACATCACGGTAGCGCAAACTGCAGAAGTGACTTACACCCCGACCAGCACCAACCCAACTGACGCCACTCTGGCGGCCTTTACTTCAGGCACCGCGTCTGGTGCGGGTATCGGCCTGCGTGACAGCGCCAGCCAGGATGTGGTGTGGGGCACTGCAACAACACCTGTCCAGCTGGTTAATGGCACCAACACCATTCCGTTTGTGGCCTATGTGAAAGCAGAAAGCGCAAGCGCAACCGTGGCTGCTGGTTCCTTCCAGTCCACCGTGAACTTCGAGATTGCGTACCAGTAATTGACCTGAAGTGATGAGTGCGGGGCGTGTTCCCGCACTTTCTCCATCGTAGACCAGGGAGGGACAAAGTGAAAATAAACAATACGCTCCTCATTGCCGTCTATTTTTGCGCTCTGGTCGGGTCGGCTTCGGTTTCAGCATCCACCGTCACGCCGGGTAAATTAGCCATGAGCGGTGAACTGATTGAGGCGGCATGCAGCCTTGACCCGAACAGTCGGGATATAGAGGTTGAGTTTGGGAATGTTTCTGCCAGCCTGATTAATCGTAATGATGAAGGCAATATTACGCGGCCAGTGTTGATACGCCTGACGGGATGTTCCGTGGTGAAACGAGGCAACGATGGTTCACTTTATCCTTATGCTTCGGTCACTTTTATGGGCAATGCGGCGGCATCCGATCCCACCACATTATTAGTTAGTGGTGACGCCGATGGCTTTGGTATTCGTCTACGTGACAGTCAGGGTGAAATATTAACGCTGGGTCAACCCTCTCCGGAATATGAACTGAGCGAGACCGATAACGTTTTAAAATTTTCCGCATCGCTGGTACCGGTACAAAAATATATAAAAGCGGGCGAGTTTACTGCCGTTGCGCAGTTTTTTATGGATTACCACTAACAGCATAACAATAACCTGGCAGGAAGCAGGACGTTTTTAACGGATTTATTCGGGATGAAAATCATGTCGGTAAAAATAAAAACCCCTATAACGATGATTGCTCTTCTGGTAATGAATAGCTGCTATGCAGCGACAACCAGTGCTGAGGAGAGCGTTGAGTTTAATACCGATGTCCTGGATGCAGCGGAGCGCACGCAGATTGATCTGTCGCGTTTTGCAACCGACAACTATGTCACGCCTGGTGATTATTTGTTGGATATCCGTATTAACGGTCAGCCGGTCGGTCAGGAGAAAATTCGTTATATCGAGGCTCCTGAAGGCAAGCGCACGCTGCCGTGCATCAGCGGCGACCTGCTGGACAAACTGGCGCTGAAAGATGAGGCCCGCGCGCAGGTCACCCAGCTCTATGAGAACTGCTATTCCCTGCAAAGTCTGCCAGGGGCGAAATTAAGCAACTATGCCGGCGTGCTTGAAATTACCGTGCCGCAGGCGTGGATGAAGTATAACGATCCGAACTGGACGCCGCCTGAGCGCTGGGATGAAGGGATCGCGGGTCTTCTGTTTGACTACAGCCTCAACGGGCAACTCACCCGCCAGTTCAACGGCCAGGAAAACTACAGCGCGGTTTCAGGCTATGGCCAGGCGGGCGCGAACATCGGCGGCTGGCGTGTGCGCGGTGAATATCAGACCAGCTATTACAGCCAGAACCATCAATTCGATTTCGACTGGAATCAGATCTACGCCTACCGTCCTTTGCCGATGATGGCGGCGAAACTGACGCTGGGTGAGATCTACCTGAATTCGCAGGTTTTCGATACCGTGCGTTTTACCGGGGTCAACCTTGCCAGCGATGAGCGGATGCTGCCACCGGCGTTACAGGGCTATGCCCCTGAAATTCATGGTATCGCCCGTACCAACGCCAAAGTGACCGTCAGCCAGAGTGGGCGCGTCATCTATGAAACGACCGTACCCGCCGGGCCGTTCAACATTCAGGATTTGCGCAGTTCAGTGCGCGGCACGCTCGATGTACGCGTCGAAGAACAGGACGGCTCGGTCTCCACTTTCCAGGTGAACACCGCCAATATTCCGTATCTCACGCGTCCGGGCTACGTTCGTTACAACATCTCAGGCGGTACGCCGTCCCGTTACAACCATAAAATGCAGGGCCCAACGTTCCTTTCCGGCGATTTCTCCTGGGGGGTCAGTAACGCGTGGTCGCTGTATGGCGGCTTACAGTCTTCAGGTGAAGAGTACACCGCGGCGTCGTTGGGTATCGGGCGCGATCTCTATGCGTTTGGCGCTATTTCCATTGACGCCACCGAGTCGTGGAGCCGTGAGCCAGACGGCAACCGGCTGAAAGGAACCTCTTACAAGCTGAGCTACGCAAAAACCTTCGACGAATACAACAGCTCCATTACCTTTGCGGGCTACCGCTTCTCGCAGGAAGACTTCCGCACAATGGCGCAGTATCTCGATGAACGCTATCAGGGATACGACCACATCGGGCGTGAAAAAGAGCTCTATACCATCACCGGGAATAAAACCTTCTGGGCTGGCGAAGCAGGGAAGGCGACGACCGTCTTCCTGACCTGGACGCACCAGAACTACTGGGATAAGCGTAGTCAGGATCGTTACGGCATGTCGGTGGGGCGCGCCTTCCGCATTGGCGACATCAACGGTATCACCGCCAACCTTTCCGCTTACCGTACCGATTACAAAGGGCGCAAAGACGATTCGATCTCCTTCTCGCTGTCGGTGCCGATTGGCGACAACAAATGGGCGGGTCTGGATATCCAGACCAACAACGGCAAAACCAGTCCGATGGCGTCCTACACCGACAACAGTGATTACAACAACTTGTGGCGTATTCGTGCCGGTGCCAGCCAGAGCGGTAACGCCAGCGTTGACGGCTATTACCAGCATCGTTCGCAACTGGCGGAAATCAATACCAATGCCAGCTATCAGCAGAGCCAGTACATGGCGCTGAGCACGACCCTGCGCGGTGGCTTCACGGCAACCCGCCACGGTGCCGCGATGCATAACAGCGGCGCAACGATCAACACGGCGCGCGTTATGGTGGATACCAATGGCATTGGCGGCGTGCCGCTTAACGGCAAGAAGTCGCGGACTAACGGCTACGGCATTGCCGTGGTGCCGGATGTGGTGAGCTACAACAGTTTTGACACCCGCGTGGACGTGGATGCGATGGACAGCGACATCGAACCGTCAAAAGCCATCAGCACGACAACCCTGACGGAAGGCGCGATTGGCTATCAGGCCTTCGGTATGGCGAAGGGGATGAAGATGATGGGGACGCTACGCCTCACGGATGGCAGCGTCCCGCCATTCGGCGCGGAAATTTACAACACCGATGGCGTAAGCGTCGCGATGGTGCTGGAAGACGGGCAAGCCTGGCTTGCGGGAGTCAATGCGAACGAAACGCTGAACGTGATGTGGGGCGGTAAACAGCAATGTCAGGTGACGATCCCGCCAGGCGCAAACAACGGATCGGCGAACACGCTTCTGCCGTGTCGTTAATCCCGACAGAACGAGTTATCTCACTGTAATAAAAGGCCAAAAATGAGCAAGAAAAGACATAACGGATATCTGATGGCGGCGTGGGCGCTGAGCATGATTGGCGGCTACGCGCAGGCGGGGGTCTCTCTGGATCGGACCCGCGTCATTATTACGGAGAAAGAGGCCTCATCGAGCGCCAATCTGTCCAATACCAGCCCGGATATTCCCTTCCTCGCCCAGTCGTGGGTCGAGGATGAAAAGGGCAACAAGATTACCTCGCCGCTGATTGTGTTACCGCCGCTACAGCGAATCAACGGAGGGCAGAAAGGGATCGCGCGCGTCACCAAAACCGCCGGGATCGAAAAGCTGCCGCAGGACAGAGAAAGCCTGTTCTACCTCAACGTCCGGGAGATCCCGCCGAAGCCGGATAAACCGAATACGCTGCAACTGGCCATGCAGTCGCGCATCAAGCTGTTTTACCGCCCGGCGGCGGTGATCCCGAAGACCCGGAGTGAAATCTGGCAGGACCAGGTGGTGTTCCAGAAAAACGGCAACCAGATGACGGTACAGAATCCAACGCCTTACTACGTCACGATCCTTGGGTTGTCCAAAGGGGCCGGACAGAAGATCACCCAATTCCCGGGGATCATGATCGCGCCCAAATCGAGCCAGCAGTTTGCGGTAACGGACGGAAATGTCAGCCAGTTTTCCATGATGTACGTGAACGACTATGGCGGACACCCGGAGCTGAAGTTTCGTTGCGATGGCAACACCTGCAAAGCGCTTCCACCGGCGCAACAGGGCTAACCAGGAGGAACCTGACAATGCAAAATCCTTTATTCACGGTGGCCCTCCTTGCGATGGGCGTGGCGTTTCAGTGCGGGGCGGATGTGCCCGCTCAGCCACAGCATAGCGCTCAGGAACATGTCAGCGAAGATAGCGGCATTGTCCGGTTTCACGGCACCGTGTTTGCCTCTCCCTGTGTGCTGATGACACAAGGGCGTATTCAGGATGTCGAGATGGGCGAGATCAGCGCGCAGAATTTTCGCCAGGCGGGCGATCGCAGTGAGCCGGTACGCTTCAAATTGTATCTGAAGGACTGCCTGAAAGGGGCGTCGCAGTCGCGAGGGAGTCTGGCGTCCAGAACCACCGGGAATGACTGGCGTGCCTACAGCACCGGGGAGCAGGCGGTGCAACTGACGTTCGTTGGTGAATCCGATCTTAATAACGGCCAGCTATTACGCACCAGCGGTACGACCCAGGGAGCCGGCGTGCGCCTGCTCGATAAAAACGGGAATGCGCTGGATGTCGGGCAGACCCATGCGCCCTGGCTGGTGAACTCTGGTGATAGTGAACTGAATTTTATGGCGGCGCTGGAATCCACGGGGTTGCATGTGAGCGCGGGTGACTTTAGCAGCCTGGTCCGCCTGAAGATGGAGTACTTGTAATGAAACTGTCAGGCCTGTTCCGCCGCAAATGGCCGGTCTTACTGGCACTCAGCACGCTCGGCTTACCGGGCGCGGCGTGGTCCGCACTGGACGGTGAAATTGAACCGGTGAATGGGACCTATGACTATCTGATTAATATCAGCAATCATGATATTACCTCCAACCAGGCAGGGGCGACCATTACTGACGAGTTTAATCTGGCAGGGATGTTCCAGGGGCGTGCGTACTGTACACAGTCAATGGTGGATCAGCCGGTGTATTACATGTCTCAGGCGACGTTGACGCAGTCCGGAATGACGCCGGGTTACCTCAAACTGAATGACTATATGGACGTTAAAATTGAGATCTACATCGGCGGGAATCTGCAAGATTATAAAACAGTACCGTTTATTAACATCTCAAACGACGCCAATCAGAACTACTGTAACCCGCCCAGCACGATCCTTGACAACCAGTTTACCTCCGGTGCAAAGGGGAAAGTGACCTTTATGATCACCAAACCGATTATCAACGGAGTGAACCTGCAAGGATCTGAGATTGCAAAACTCTTTGGTCGCCTGGGGCCGGGCGCAATGGGGCAAACGCCGCTTTCCCGCATCACCATCGCTTCCGGTGTCATCACCGTGCCGGATAAATGTATCGTCAATCAGGGGACGCCGATCGTCGTTGACTTCGGCAACATACCGGGGATCGGTAGCCGACTGAATGGCATCAATTACAGCAAAAACGTACCGATTCATGTGAAGTGCGAGGGCGGCAGTTTTGCCCAGGGGGCACTGAATATCAAATTGGGGATCCAGCAGGCTAATCCTGCGTTTGACGATGGTAAATACCTGAGTACGCAGGGGACAACGGATCGTTCCGAGCTGGGCATTGCGCTGCGCGATCGTCAGGGCAACCCGGTGGCGCCCAATACCTTCTATAACGTGCCGGGGTTTGCCAATAACGAAGGCGACTGGAACCTGACTGCCGCGCCGGTGGCGAAATATACCACCTCCGTCATTCCGGAAGGTGAGTTCCATGCATCTGCAACGGTTGTGGCTGAATTCCAGTAAGGAGGGAATATGCATCGCATAACAATGGTCTTTGCCGGTTTATTGACGGCGCTCGCTCCGGCCCCGGTGTGGGCGCTGGGGGAGTTGCTGGGTGGCGATCTCAGTTTCACCGGCGTGGTGATGGCCTACCCGTGCAGCATTGCGCCTGATTCAGAGCGAGTGCCAGTCGATTTCGGGAAAGTATCGACCAAATCACTATATATCAACGGAAAAACAGTGCCGGTTCCGTTCACGATCAAATTAGAGGATTGCACGCCGAGCGTCTTTGATTCTGTGACGGTGACGTTCAGCGGTACTGCCAATGGCAATCTGGCGGACCGACTGGCGATCAGCGCCACATCACCGGGCAACGCGGGTGGCGTGGGGATCGGTCTTCTGGAGGAAGACGATACGCCTGTGCGCCTGAATGTGGCGACCCGTCCGGCCGCGATCAGCGACACCACTTTACGGCTTAACTTCCAGGCATTTGTGGAGGCTGAACCGGATGCCTTAGCAAACGGCACCCTGACCACCGGACCTTTTACCGCCACAGCGAATTACACATTGAACTATCAGTAGCGTCATCAAAAGGATATTGAGGCATGGTGTATCAGTGTTTTCTTTACAACAAAGATCTCTTTTTTTCGCAAGGAATCAAAACAGTGATTGCCAGTTTGCTTGCGGAGAAAACGGATGTTTTATATTCCTTAACGGATGATTACACGCAATTGATTAAGCAGTTACAGACTCGCGTGAATGATGACTGCTGCCTGTGGATCCTCTGCGATTTGGACAGCCTGCCGCGTGAGCGGATTCGCGCGCTGCAGCTCATGAATAATTTCTATCAGCGTGAAAACAAGAATCTGATCATTTTATTAAGCGAGCACAACATGCCGCTGTTTTTCACGTTGTATGCGCTGTTGCCAAACGCGCACTGGTTATTGAAAAGCGAGAATCTCGCCAATATCACCCCTTTTTTTCAGGAATTATTGGACCAGCGACGCCAGGGATGCTGCTTTAGCTATTCATTAGTGAATTACACCCGCAGAAGACTGCACCACCGGGAAATGAATTATACGATTTCCGGCAATGAATGGTGGCTGATGGAAGAGATATTCAAAGGGAAATCGCTGTCGCAAATTTCCGGTGAAGTGAATATTGATGTCCGGCGCCTGAGCTATATCAAGCGGCACTTAATGAAACGACTGAATATTAGAAACAACATTGCGTTATTCACGGTGTTCAAGGGAATTATGCCGTGTGACCCGTGAACTGTCTTTTCGGCAGTGGTATTTGCCGAGCGATCGGTGCAAGTGATTGCACCCCATTAAACCCTAAGTAAGGAAAACAGAGATGAAAAAATTAACTGCGATCGAAGTGGCTAACGTGGTGGGCGGAACCTGTAAAACCTGCGAAACCACGTATCAGAACGTCACTATTGGTGGTGTGACCTCCTGTAAGGAACTGACAACCTGCACGGATAAGCACGGTACGACCACGTCAATGAAAGATGCGAACGCCAGCAAGTGTGGTGGGGTTCCGAACCGCTAATCATTGGCTATGACCTGGAGGTACCCGCGCCTCCAGGTTTATCTTTTCCGCTGCGAGAATACTATGGCGACCCAATTTAAACGCATCACTATTATCAGCTATTCGCTGTGTTTGATCGTCATCTCTTCGTTGATGACGGTGCTTTGTTATCACATTTTTGTCTTTAATACCTTTGCCACGGATAACTCACAAACACAGGCTTTTCGTGAAGTCAGCACAGAACAAATTGCTCAGAGTCCGATTAAAGACGCGCGCAGTATTATCGAGGTGATGTCTTACGGTTGCCATTATTGTGCGGCTAACGAAGAAAATCTGGCGGAATTTTCCCGGACCCTGCCGCCGGGCAGTGTATTTACCGCGATTCATATTACCAGTGAAGACAGCGGTCTTGCTGCTTACGCGCCGATTTTCGCCACGCTGGAAGAGATGGGGATTGAAAAGAACGTTCGCGACAGCGCCTATAACGCCGTTATTACCCGTAATGTCGACCTCACCGATGAGAAGGCATTGAATGCCTGGCTGGTCAAAAACAATATTGATGTGGATAAATTTAATACTCTGCGTCAGAGCGATGCGGTTAAAAACCGTCTCAGCACGATGGCGGCCATTACCGCGCATTATGATATTAACGCGACGCCGATGTTTATTATCAATAAACGCTACGTGGTCGCCCAGGACAGTGAATTTCCTCAATTTGCGCAGCGCATGCTGCAATTGCTGAAAGAGGATAAATAACCGCGGTGGTCAGATTTTTTATTATCTGGAGCGTATTTAGTTTTAAAAACAGTGCGGGTTGGCTGTATGACGCGAAGCGTAATTTTTCTCAGGGAACACTGATTCTGCTGCGAAAAATGGTGCGTTATCTACCGCTGCCCGCATTACTGACCGTGGCGAAAGGACTCTGCGCGCTGCGGTTGCTGGGGCGCTCTTATCGCTTACGCAATGCGGTGGCAAACGAAAACACCCGCTGCCTGATCGGGCAAACCGGCCGGGTGAACGCGGCCTGGATCGCGGTGCGTCGCCGCCTGCTGGAAGAGGCCGCAACATGGGGACAAAACCCGGCGCTACTCCAGCAGATCCGTGCCTGTGCGGCAGAACTTGATGCCGTAGTCGCACCGCTGCATCAGCAGAACATTCCTTACATTCTGGCGCCGTTACATACGGTGTCGGACGTGCTGGCGGCGATGGTCGGTGCCTGCGTCACGCCGGGTAAAGCCTGCGTGGTGGTCTCTTCCAGCGCCGAACTCTACAACGCGCAGACCCGTGCCCTGGGCGGTATCGACCTCTCCTATTGCTCCATCCATCAGCAGAACAAAACGCTGGCCGGCAGCCTGATGGAGCTCATCACCGATGTCGCTACCGGACGGCAGAACATGATTATTTTTCCCGATATCTCGCCGGACTACACCCTACAGGCCGAAGGGGCGCTGGCGGCGAAACTGCCGTGTCGTTTATTCGGCCGCAGCGCGAAGTTACACAATGGCGTGGTGCGCCTTTCCGGAGTGATTACGGCGCAGGTGGTGTTTTATCACCTCAGCTACCACAACGGTCTGCACATTCATATTCGTCCGCCGGTGAGCAGTCAGAATGTCGCCCGCGAACTGCCTGACATTATTGAATCCACGCTGCGCGAATATCCGCAGGAGTGGCTCCTTTGGCACAGCCATTCTCTCTTCTTTATTAATCACTGATGATAAAAATGACGACCACGATCCCGAATCTGATCTTTCAGGAAGAGACCAACGAGTGCGGCCTGGCGTGCGTGGCGATGCTGGCACAGACGCAAGGGCAGCCTGTTTCGCTGGCAACATTGCGCGAGTGGTTTCCGGCCTCTGACCACGGAACCTCACTGGATACGCTGATGAGCATTCTGGCGCGGCTGGGTATTGCGACGACGCCGGTCCTGTTTGAGCACGATGAGCTGAGCGACCTGCCGCTGCCGGCCATTTTGCATTATGGTGCAAGTCACTATGTCCTGCTGGCCTGGCGCAAAGGCAACCACGTGTGCGTGATGAACCCGGCGATTGGTGAGCAGTGGTTACCGTTTGCCGCGCTTAAGCCGGAGATCAGCGGCTATGCCCTGATTGTCGAACCTGAGCAGGCCGTTGCCGCAGACCCTGATTTGCCGTTGTCGACAACCGCACAGAGCGCGCCGCGGGCGATGAGCATGCAGGAAACTGCGGCGGTGCCGGGGATCTATCGGCTGATGCTGCTGACCTTCCTCGTCTCGCTGACGTTATTTCTGATGCCGACGATGGTGAGCAACGCCATCAACCAGGCCTTTTCCAGCGTGGAGAGCAGCGACTTTCCCTACGGCTGGTTTATCCTGGCGTTTGTCGCCTCCTCACTGATGGCGCTGGGCGTGCGGGTGATTAGCGAACGCTTTATCAAACGCTTTGTGCTGATTCACAGCGGTGTGGGGTTTTCCCGCCTGCTCCACAACCCACTGCGTTTTTTCGAAAAACGGGCGCCGGGGGAGATCTTCAGCCGCTTCACGGCCTGGCAGATTGGCCTGTTGCAAAAGATTGAGCTGGATAATGGCCTGCGCTCCGACTGGGTGATCTGTACGATCGCGCTGGCGATCATGTTCTGGATTGCGCCCGTGCTGGCGGCGATCTCCGCCGTCGGCGTTACGGTAATGGGGGGCATCAGCGTCTGGGCGGTGATCCGAGACCGCTGGTTCACCCAGCAATTGCAGCTGAAAAGCGCCACCCTGAATGATTTTTTCATGGAGACCATTCAGGGCATTTTGACCGTCAAAACTGCCGGACTGGAAGGGCAGCGCCAGGGACAATTCGCCGGCTTCAGTCGCGATCTGTTTTCGTGTCTGCAACGCCAGAAGGTCTATCAGCAGGTGAAAGAGGGGCTGTATCAACTCACCGGAAGCCTGGAGATGGTGGTGTTTATGCTGGTGGTTCTGCCGATGGTGCACAGCAAACTGATCTCGCTGGGCGATTTTTTTGCCTATAGCTTCCTGCGGCAAATATTCACCTCCTACGTCACGCGGATCTTCTACGCCATCATTCAGAAATCGCAATTGAACGTGATCGACACCCGCGCCCATGCGCTGTTTGCGCCACGAGACGAGGCGAAGCCCGCTTCGTTTGCGATGCAACTTCCCACCGATACCGCGCCGGATCTGACGTTTGCGTCGTTGTGCTATGGCTACGATCCCGCCAGGCCGGTGCTGTCGTCGGTTTCGCTGTCGCTACGCGCGGGCGATCAGATTGCAATTGTCGGTGAATCTGGTGCGGGTAAGAGCACTTTACTCCGTCTGATTGCCGGCCTGTTTTCTCCGCAGGCGGGGGGCTGTTATGCCGCAGATGCGGCACTCCCTTCGCAACAACTGGCGCAGTTTGTCTGCCTGCAAAGTCAGGAGGATATTCTGTTTAACGCCTCGGTTCGCGAAAACATTACGTTGTTCGACGCGCACTACCGCGAACGCGACCGTGGGCGGATTGAGGCATTGCTGGAATCCCTCGCGCTGGGTGAGGTGATACGCGGATTACCGGGCGGTATCGACGCCCTGATCCGCGAAAGCCATGCGGCGCTGTCGCTCGGCCAGCGTCAGCGGTTATTGCTGGCGCGTGCGCTGTACAGCTCACGTCCGGTGTTGTTGCTTGACGAACCGACCGCCAATCTTGACGACGACACCGCGGCCATTGTCATGGAGACGATTCACGCTCATTGCCAGAAAGCCGGTAAGTCACTGATTGTGGTCACCCACAGCGACGCGATTCTGTCGCGGTTCCAGCGGGTTTATCAACTGAACGACGGCACGCTCAGCCCACTGGAGGTCAACGTATGACGCCGAAATCGCGTTGGCTGCTGATCGGCGGTGCAGTAGAGCTGGCCGTTGCGATCGGTGTCACCTGGGCGTCGCTGGCTTCGACCTCGCCGCAGGAGAGTTTACCGCTGGAGACCATTGGCACGGGCGATATCGAAAAGGTGGTGCTGGTGACGGGGGTTCTGAAACCGGCGGTGCAGGTTAACGTTGGTGCTCAGGTCAACGGACAATTGCGCAAGCTGTATGTGCGCCAGGGCGAGAAGGTGCAAAAAGGACAACTGCTGGCGGAAATTGACCCCACGTTGCAGGAGTCCGATCTGAACAACACGCGCGCGCAACTGGCCAGCGCTAAAGCGCAAAAGCTGTCGGCGCAGGCGACGCTGTTACGTTATCGCCAGGAACTGAACCGCCAGCGCATGATGCTGCGTGACGGCTCTGCCGTGCGCAGTGAATACGAGCAGGCGAAGGCGCAATACGATGCGCAGGTGCAGCAAATTGACGTGAGCGATGCGCAGATTGTGCAGGCGGAGATGGCGGTGAAAACGGCGCAGGCCAATCTCAGCTATACCCGCATTGTGGCGCCCATCGACGGCGAAGTGCTGGGTATCGTCACCCGGGAAGGGCAGACCATCGTCTCCTCGCAAACGGCGCCGACCATTCTGGTGCTGGCGAACCTCGACACCATGCAGGTGCAAACGCGTATCTCCGAAGCCGACGTGCAAAAAATCCGTCCCGGTCAGCCGCTGCGCTTTTATGTCATCGCCAATCCGGATAAACGCTACGTCAGTACGATGGGCTTCGTGCAGCCTGCGCCGCAGGAAGCGCTGGAAGCGCCCGGCGAGAGCGGCATGGGCGGTAATCAACAGGCGATGGCGGTGTACTACACCGGTACCTTTGAAGTGCCTAACGCTGAGCGCGAGCTCAAAACGTCAATGACGGCGCAGGTCTTTATTCAGATTGCCGAAGCAAAAAACGTATTGCGCGTGCCGGTCGCGGCGCTCGGGCAGGCGCTGGATACCGAGCGTTACACCATCACGACCGTTGAAAACGGGAAAACGCGCACCCGCACCATCCGCATTGGGATAAATGACCGGCAATACGCCGAAGTGCTGGAGGGATTGCAGGTCGGCGATCGCGTGGTGCTGGCGCAGGACACGGTGCGAGGATAGCGGATGGAACCGATTATCGTCTTACGCCAGGTTTGCCGGACATTCCGCGCGGGAAGCGAGACGCTTGCGGTGCTGAGCGACATTTCACTGACTCTCCACAGCGGTGAGATGGTGGCGATTGTGGGCGCTTCGGGTTCGGGGAAGTCCACGCTGATGAACATCATCGGTTGCCTGGACAAACCTTCTTCCGGCGAGGTGTTGATCAACGGAACGCCGGTACATGATGCCGACAGCCTGCACCTGGCCGATCTGCGCAGTCGTTATCTGGGGTTTATATTTCAGCGCTATCACCTGATGCCGTATCTGACGGCGGAAGAGAACATCGCCATTCCCGCGCTGTACACCGCAATGTCAGCGCAAGAGCGCAATGCACGCACCCAGCGTCTTGCACGTCAGCTTGGCCTGGAAAACCGACTCCAGCACCGCCCCGCCCAGCTTTCGGGGGGGCAACAGCAGCGCGTGAGCATCTGCCGGGCGCTGATCAACGGTGCGCATATCATCCTCGCGGATGAGCCCACCGGCGCACTCGATAGCGTCAGCGGCAAGGCGCTAATGGACGTGCTGCATCAGCTGCATGCGGCTGGGCACACGGTCATCATCGTCACCCACGACCGCGACGTTGCCCGGCAGGCGCAGCGAATGATTGAGATCAGCGACGGGCGAATTATTCGCGACGTTCAGCACGCCGCCGTTCGTCGGCCGATTACGCTGCCGGAGCAGGATAACGGACGCGCCTCGCTGGGCCGCCGTCTTCATGAAGCGGTCCGCATGGCCTGGCGTTCGCTGCTCGGACACCGGATGCGCGCGTTTCTCTCCATGTTGGGGATCATCATCGGCATTGCGTCGGTGGTGTCGTCGATGGCGGTAGGCGAAGGCGCACGGCAGGCGATCATGAGCGAGATTGGCAAACTGGGAAGTACCACGCTGGAGATCCATCCCGGCACAGGGTGGGGCAGCAAGCGCCCGGATATGGAGCGCGCATTGTCGATGGACGATGTGCGCAGTTTACAGGCGTTGCCGTGGATCATGGGCGTCTCGCCGGTGGTCAGCAGCACAACGCTCGCGGTTCGCAAAGGGCTCGACTCCTCCATGATGCTCTCCGGCGTGTCACAGGACTTTTTTGCCCTGCAAGGGCTGCGCTTTGTGCAGGGAAATGGCTTTACCGCACGCGACGTCGCGGAAGGCGAACCGCTGTTGATTCTCGATGAGACCGGGCGCGATACGCTGTTTCCCGGTGGCGAAAATCCGCTTGACGAGATAGTCCAGATTGGCGGCGCGCCGTGGCGGGTGATCGGCGTGGCGACACGACCCGGCCCGAAAGTGGTGGGCGGGTTTATGACCGCCTGGGTTCCGCATACGTCATTACAGCAGCGACTCACCGGCGAAAAGCCGCTGGAATCGTTGATTCTGCGTTTTCAACCGCGGCTGGAACCGCATGAGGCGGCGCTGCGGGCGGAACGTCATCTGCTGCGGGAACATGGCCGGAAGGACTTCTTTATCCAGACCGACGATCAGCTGGCGAATGCGTTGCAAAAGACCTCTGACTCGATGTCGTTGTTGATTACCGCCATTGCGGCGATCTCCCTGCTGGTGGGCGGCGTCGGAGTGATGAACATCATGCTGGTGTCGGTGACAGAGCGGACGCATGAAATCGGCATCCGCTTGTCGGTGGGGGCGCGTCCCTCGGACATCATGAACCAGTTTCTGATTGAGGCCGTGATGATCTGCGCCCTCGGCGGCCTGTTGGGCGTGTTCGGTTCGTGGGTGGCGGGGCATCTTTTCGCCCTTGCGACCGATGCGTTCTCAATGGTGTTCACTGCGTTTCCGGTGCTGATGGCCTGTGGGTTTTCTGCCCTGATCGGCCTGACGTTTGGCTATTTTCCGGCGCGCAGGGCGGCTCGCCTCAACCCAACCGAGGCGCTGGCCCGCGAATGAAAAGACTGCTTGTGTTGCTCGCACTTTTATTGCTCGCGGGTTGTGGCTCACTGATCCGCAGCGACTACCAGCGTCCGCTGTTGTCTTTGCCCACCCAATGGGGGCCTGCTACCGACACGGTGTCGGAATACGGCTGGCAACGTTTTGGCGATCCCCGACTGTCGCGGGTGATTGAACAGGTGCTGGAAAGCAATAACGATCTCGCGGCGGCGGCCATCACCGTGCAACAGGCGCGTGTGGCGGCAGGGTTAACTGACACCAATATGACCCCCGATGTGGCGGTCAGCGGTTCTGCCAGTAACAGCAAAAACACACGCCGGGGAACATCCGCGCAGGAAAACTACAGCAGCGGCATCACCATCGGCTGGGAACTGGATCTGTGGGGAAAACTGGCGCGGGCCCGTGAGCAAAGCGAGTGGGAAGCGGTGGCGAGCGAGCAGGATTATCACGCGACGGTACTCACCACGATGGGCACCACCGCCCAGTTGTACTGGCGTATCGCACTGTATAACCAGCAGATTCGCAATCAGCGTGACGGTCTGGCGATTTCGCAACAGACCGTGCAGCAGGTGACGTCATGGTTTAACGCCGGGAAGGTCGGCCAGCTCGATGTGTTGCAGGCGCAGCAGGCCCTGCTGGAACGAGAGAATCAGTGGCGAACGCTGGTTCAGCAACGTCAGAATACGCGCAATGCGCTGGCGCTGTTGCTCAACAGACCGGCAGAACAGCATGCCGATGAATCACCCGCGCTGGATGCAAACCAGCAGGTGCCGATTGCGCAAAAAACACCGCTACGGGTGATTGCGCAGCGGCCGGACATTCAGGCCGCGGAGTCGCGTCTGCGCGCGGCCCTTGCGGGTTACGACGCCTCAAGGCTGCAGTTTTATCCCGCACTTTCGCTTGATGCCTCACTGAATGCCGGCAGTCAAATCTTCAGCCAATGGTTCCGCGATCCGATCCGCACGATTGGCGGCACGCTGGCGCTGCCGTTTATCCAGTGGAACACCCAACAGCTCACCGTGAAGCAAGCGGATCTCGCGGTAAAACAGGCGGCAATCGCCTTTCGCTCGACGGCCTACGCCGCGCTCGCCGAAGTGGATGAAGCGATGGAAAACCGCCTGAGTGCTGATGAACAGCGCGCACGACTTCACCAGTCGCTGATCCTCAGTCAGCGGCGTTTAACCCTGACGGAAAGCCGCTATCGCGCGGGCGCCGTCGATTTTCAGACGTTGTTGAACGCGCAGGACGATCTGTTGACGTTAGAGAACGCCCTCGCACAAACCCAATACGACTACCTCTACGCCACGTTGCAGCTCTGGCTGGCGCAAGGGGGTGGCGAAACGCAATACAGGATGATGCAACATGAAGCCGAATAATGAATTTAAGCGGGTCGTCGTTACCGGGTATGGCGCCGTGACCCCACTTGGCGCGACGGCTGATGAGAGCTGGCAGGCGATGATGGATAACCGTCTGGGCTATCGCTACGTCGATAAAACGGCGCAGAATATCAACACCCATTTTCTCGGGCTGGTGGATAACGAGCCGAGCCTGGCAGGTGTTCCTGCAGTGATTCGCCGTCGGCTGCCGCGCTTTGCCCGGTTGACCGTTGGCGCGGCACGTCAGGCTATGACGATGGCCTTTGGCGTCAGGCCGCCGCAGGAATACTACTGCACGCTCGACTGCGGCGTGATCATGGGAACCGGCTGGGGAGGACTGGACGAAAGCTACGACGCGCAAAGTGAGTTTGCGGCCGCGGGCGTCGCTTCACCGTTTAACTGTTTTTATTCGATGCCCAGCGTCACCACCGCAGCATGCAGCCAGTTCTGGGGACTCAATGGTTACCAGAATACGGTGGTTGCCGCCTGCGCGACGGGGACGATCGCTATTGGCGACGCTTACGAGGTGATCCGCAGCGGCAGGGCAAAGATGATGCTGGCCGGCGCCGGAGAATCTCTCACCAGCCACTGCGCGGTGTGGAACATTGACGTGCTGGGCGCACTGAGTAAGGAGGCGTCGGATCCGCAGCGCGCCAGCTGTCCGTTCAGCGCCCATCGTAGCGGCTTTGTGTTATCGGAAGGGGCGGCGGTGCTGTGTCTGGAAGAGCGCGAAGGGGCACTGGCACGCGGCGCGACGATCCTCGGCGAGATTACCGGCTACGCCAACTTCTCCGACGCCTGGGATTTCACCTCGCCGGCGGAAGACTGTCTTGCCCGCGTGCAAACCATCACCCATGCGCTGCAACAGGCGGAGCTGGAACCGGAGCAACTCGACTACATCAACGCGCACGGTACCTCGACGCCGCTGAACGATATCAATGAAACGCAGTCGCTAAAAATGGCGCTGGGGGACGCGGTGTGGTCCATTCCGGTTTCCAGTACGAAATCGTACTCCGGGCACTTAATTTCCGCGGCGGGCACCTTCGAGAGCATTGTCTGTCTGCAAGCTATCGCCAACGGCATCATTCCCGCGACGGCCAATTTCCAGCAAGCGGATGAATGCTGCGATCTGGATTATGTGGTTGAGGGCCATCGTGCGGGCAATGTCCGTCGCACGCTAAACCTGAGCTTCGGCTTTGGTGGCGCGAATGCGGCGTTGATTCTGGAGAAGCACGTATGATGCCGCTTCATTATGGTCAACAGGATGCCCGGCGCTGGGCCGCGTTTTCGGGCGATTACAACCCGGTACACTTTGACGAGGCGTGGGTGAAAGCGCGGGGCGGAAGCGGACTCAGCGTACATGGCATGCGCGCCTTGCTGGACGTAAAGCGGTTTATCAGTCCGCCGGTCGACGACGCCCCGTTTCTGAAATGTACCGTGCGTCTGCGTCGGCCGCTGTGGCGGGATACCGCCTATCGACTGACGCGCGATGCGACTAAGCGGGTTGCGGCGTCGGTGCGGGAGTTTTCTGCCGAAGAGACCTGCCTTTCTTGCCAGATCACGCCGGAGAACCACCTGCCACTCGTCGATGGCGAAAGCCAACGGGTTCTGGATTCGTCGGCGCTGGCCGCGCTGCACCGGACGTTTCTGCCGCTGTTGCCCGACGCTCAGCAATGGCATTTTCTCGACGCCCTGTTGTTTCGTCATCTTCTCCAGGATACCGCGCTGTTACGCCAGCAGGCGATTGCCGACATACTGCCGACGTGTCGGACGCTGGATGCGCTGTTTTCTCACTTTCCTGTTGTACAGACCCATCAGGAAGTCATTTTTGACAGTCATCTGCTGGCCCCCTGGCGAGCAGAGTCGCTACCGGAACATCTAGAGATCGACACCTTGCCGGCCCTGGTGGTTGGCGACCTTGCGAATGGCGCGGTGGTGGTGCGAATCGCCGCGCGAACCTGTTATCAACATCACTACATTAGCAATGCCGTAACGCTTAAAGTCGGCGCGCTGACAAAAGGAAAATCAAATGAGCCAGCATGAAATGATCTACGACAAAATCAGTGAAATGATCTGTGACGCCAAAGACCTGGCGCCGGAGGCGCTGACACCAGAGACGACGCTGCCTGAACTGGAGCTGGACAGCCTCGACTACGTTGAACTGATGGTACTGGCGAAGCGTGAATTTAACGTCACGCTCAACCCTGAAATGTTTATGAAAAATCCAACCATGACGCTTCGCGAACTCAGCCAGCGTATTGCGCAGGAAATGGCAGGTTGATATGGCAAAGAAATGGATGCTCATCACCGGCGGCAGTCGGGGAATCGGCCAGGCGCTGGTGAGTCACCTGTTGCCTGAATGGAACATTGTCTTTACCGGTCGCAACGAGGCCGGGATCGCCCGCACGCTGGACATCGCGCAAAGCCAGAGTACGTCGACCTGGGTGAAGGGCATTCGCTGCGACGGCAGCGATGAAGCCAGCGTCGAGCAGTTAGCCATGTCTCTGCTCGAGGCGCATGGCGCGCCTGCCGCTATCATCCATAACGCCGGTATGACCAATGACGCGCTGCACATCCACCAGAACGCGCGAGACTGGCAGGAGGTGCTGGGAAACAATCTGGTCGCGGTGGTGAACTGGAATCGCATTCTGCTGCCCGCCATGATGACCCAGGGCAGTGGCTCGATTGTGTTTATGTCATCCGTGACGGCCATAAAAGGCAACAGCGGACAGACGGCCTATGCCGCCAGCAAGGCGGCGATGATTGGCCTGACGCATTCGCTGGCGCGAGAAGTGGGGCGTTTTGGCATTCGGGTGAATTGTCTGGCTCCGGGGTTGATTGACGGTGAGATGGTTCAGGCTATTCCGGAAGCCCGATTGAAAACCATGCGGCAGAATATTCCTCTGCGTCGCCTCGGACGCACGCAGGACGTCGCCCGCGCGGTTGCGTTTCTGACCGGGGAAGGGAGTAGCTATCTTACCGGTCAGACGCTGGTGCTGGACGGTGGTTTGTCCGCCTGATAAGCAAGAACCGCGAGAATGGCATCTCGCGGTTCAGGTCAGGCCTAGCTGGTTAATTCTCTGGACCAGGGCGCGTCGCTCTTTGACCGACTCCTGAAAAATTTGCAGTAAAACCTCGCTATTTTGCCGCACAATGTCCGCCAGTTCAGGGGCGATTTCTGCAGTTTCCCCGACGCGTACTTTAAATTCCGATGACAGCGTGACGCCCTGCAGCAACGACGCCAGCCAGATGCTGGCCTTCAGAATCCTCACTTCAAGAGGATGGGTGGCTTGTGCAACCCCTGTCTTTTGAATTTGACACCAGCGGGCAATATCCCGAATGGCTTCAATCGGATAGAGTTCACCCCAGATAGCATTATCTTCCCCGGTATGTGCCGGAGCGGCGCACAGCGCCAGAGACGTCAGGTTATGCAACAAGCCACCTATTTCGATTTTCAGGCACTGGACCGGGGGAATTCCCATTTCTCGAGCCAGGTAACCGGAGATACGGCCGACAACCAGGGAGTGCTGGACGCCGTTCTGGCTGAACCCATCAATAATAAACGCCAGCATGTTGGCGATATCGCGAAAGTTATGCAAAGAGATGGAGTCGTTATGGATGCGGGGGATGTCCTGGATATAATCGTCGAACTCTGTGGATTTAATTTTTAACCAGAAGTGTTCGCAATTTGCTACTTTTCTGAATGCATTGATAAATTCGGGGTTATATAAAATATGTTCGCCGCCAACAATGATATTAATAATTTCCTCTTTTGCCGATAATATATCGCTAGCACGGTAAAGGGCGATTAAAACATCCAGACGATCCGCCAGATAAACGACATGGCTCTCTCTGGGCACTTTTTCACCGTTAACGTAGTCGCCTTTTCCATTGTCCCAGTGGGTGTGGTGATAGCGAACAATCGAACTTAACGGATTCAGTAAAGGAACGCTCGCCAGTAATTCAGCACCAACGGCCGCATGGTTATTGAGTTCATTATCGTAATAGCTGAGGGGTTGAAGGCGCGATTCCTCGTTCAGCCCTCCAATATCATGAAGCAGGGCCGCCAGCAGCGTTTTCCTGCACTGTGCAGGTGTGAACCGCGATTCCCTGGCCAGGTGCCAGGCGATGAATGCCGTTCTGACATGATGCAGGTTAAGCCTGGGGTTAATCATGTCTATTATTTTTGAGATGCAAGCCAGTGATTCTATTAATTTTATATTCATATAATGAGACATTTAACTTTCGCTGTGCTTCGTTAAAGAAAACCACGCTAATTAATCTCGTTTGCAACCATATTGCGGGAATACGTGGTTACCAAATAGTATGACATTATTATTGACTTTTTTTAGGAAAATTATTTTGTCGTCAGGGCCTTTGCCAAACAACAAACTATTAGCAATCTCATCATCAACATTATCAGTATTATCATGTATGGTTTTGACACTCATTATCTTATACAGATGCGCATTGGCATTGTATGTTTCATATTTCATTTTGAGCGTGCGCGAGATTAAATACTTTTTTTCATTATGTGTGAGCAGTCCGTCAATATTGATAAGAAGTTGATCATCCGTCATGTGGACAAAAATTAGCCCTTCGGCGCGAATGTTGTCGCTGTTGATACTCTGGATAACAGAAAACTGTGACTCGCATGAGAAAACCGGGGGCCGGGTAAAACAGTAAACCGCGCCGATCAATAACAGGCCGACACTGATCAAAAGAAAGATGGCTTGTTTAGGCATTATTTTTTTCTCTGTAATAAAAACTCATGCAGCTGTCTTTATCACATTTAATGAGTAACAATTGCACAATATCACCCAGGTCTCCTTGTACCTGTTGCTTGTAAACGTACAACTCCTTTTGCTCTGAGCAATCGAATGGTTGTGGGACAAAATCAAAGCTCTTTGTCACCTCTCGTAATGAGAGTGAGGAGGGCATAAAAATGACGCACTGACCCTCAACCAGTTTTTGTATATCGGTGTCGGCTCTGAATGAACCTGGATTTATTATGAGCAGAAGGAAGGCAATTGCCAGAGCGATAATGCGGGTAAAGCGCTTAAGACAGCGTTTCTGTGGTTCAACTGGCGGAGCCTCCGGCTCCTTTTCTTCAAGGAATGGCGTTCGATACTCACGATCGTTATTGATAATGGCATCTTCCGCTATTTTGAAACCAATACGAGGAACCGTGACAATGATTTCTTTTGCGATACCCAGATCGCTCAGGTTTCTGCGCAATGTGGAGATATATTGATTTAGATTACTATTTGACGCTCTGGCGCCATATTTATCAAAAACAGTCTGAAAGATTTCATTTCTCGAAAGGATATCGCCTTGATGATTGAGCAATTCAGCCAACAAGCGTGTAGAGGTTTGGGATAATTCAACGCAATCCCCAGTCAACAGGTTAACGAGAGACGCATCCTCTGTGTCAAAAGTGATAAATCCCTCAATGTCGAACCTCATGTTCATCTCCACCCTAGACCCTGCTTTCCTCTAACATACAGTCATCTCTCAATAAAACGACATGAATATTAGATAAAAATCCTGTATTTGCGTTCATTTCAAGCTAATGTTGCTGGTTGAATCAGGTGAACGCATACTGCTAACACCTTCAAAATCCAGGAGTCTGCAATGAAACTCTCGCTGCGTTCATATAACCCGGGTACAGCACATCCAGGCTACAACGTACCTCATGACAATCTGCAGATGTTAGCGGCGGAAATGGGAATAAGTGACCTGCCGATGATCAGGGGGCCGGAACAATTTTTTATTCTCAATCTATTAAAAGATCACAGTACTCAGGGCCTGTCGACCAGAGAACTTGCCGATCTGTGTGGCATTTCAATTTATAAAGTCAGACACTTACTTCTTCCGCTGGAGAAATATGGCCAGGTTATAAGAAATAAAATGCAAAAGCACCATCAGTGGTTTTTGTCAAAGGACTCTACAGATATTGATTGGCATTCTAACAAGGGGTATTTTCATTTGCAACAATGAGTGAAAAGTCAATTAGATAGTCCTGATAATATGAAAAATACTGGGTATTATCTCGCGAACCATTAGGAAAAATCCCAATAAAATATTAATGTTCGCATGCTGTCACTATTGCCTTTTGTCCATTTTGTTTATACTTGTGCAGAGTGGACGCTTGATCCGTATTTACCAGTAAGTACAAGCGTAGCACTAAGCACTTTTTAAGCCGCATTACATTTTTGAATGGTTTGCTTATCAGTTGCCCTTGAAATCTGGTTTCAATGGGCAACTATTTCTCGTTAATGATCTTTATATCCTGCCAGAGATTATTGCATCTGACTCTACTGGTATCCGGCCTGTGTCCTGATGAGTTTGTACACACTAGCGATCATGGTTAGCATGTTTTTTCACGAGGAACCGCGCATACCGTTGTAGATATATTCTCTTTTGTTTTTTTTGTTCTGTCCTGAAATAAAACGGAAGGTGACAATCACCTCTGTATTAACCATGAGATTGGTTGCTTAGGTGAGACCGTTCGGTAGCTGGCACGAAATTAAACGGTATCATCGCATCTCTATCTTAATGAGATCAGCATTACGCGTGCTTAATACTTTATGCCCATCGCTACAGAAGAGGACAACACCCTGTCGGGCGCGGACGGTCTGTCGGGGATACACGAAATCCTTAATCTGCGCATTAAAACTCGCTGAGCAGGTGTGCGGCAAAAACCAGACTGATTTTATCCCGGAAGCAATCCGCACTGCTGTCGGAGAAGCGCTGATCGAGAAGCGTATCATTACGGCTGATCCGCAGACCGATCAGGCATTTCGCACTCGCCTGGATCAGGCACCTGATTCGCCTCACGTCGGTAATATTTGTACTCCGTTCTGCTGCGGTGTTGATTTTATAGATAACCGGTTGAAATTGCTGTGAATGAAAAAATCAGGTTACCGGCGCCTTCCGTACTTTGATTTGTTGCGTCGGCGATTCGAAGGTAATGGTTTACCACTCGCTGGCCTCAAGCGTGGTGATGACGAACATCCATCTGGCCGCTTTCGCCGCAATGCGATCGATACGATCCCTGTTGTGGTATTGGCAAGGGTTAGGGGAGATCAATCTCTGCGTTCTCTGGGAATCGGGCCAACGTTGGTGGGTAATGCCGGACTGTAGGTGATTCATGTAGAAGAAACTATAAGGATCTGCGGGATACAAGTTTATGACGTATACTGGGAGAGTCCATTACACCCCATTGAAGTTATGACCCAGAAATTCCGTGAAAAGTTTATCGTTTTTCATAAGTGTGACATCGTGCGCAGTGCGTTTATTAGAAGGTTTATTTGTAATGGTCAGATATTTGAATAGGTTATCGAAATAGTCATTGCACATGAGCATCCCGTTTAATACGGAAAATATCTAGAATTTCTTCGGTAGAGAGTTAACTTCGAGTAACACTCCCTTTATTATTTTTATATATCCACCGGCTTTCAACTGCTTGAGGATATACATTACTCGACTGCGAGACAGCCCAGTGCGGTCGATAATAAATGTCGACGTTACAATTCCAACCCGCTGTTCTAACGTGTACTTGATTAATTCCTGTAGTTGTTTGCTGATGAGTTCATAAGCATCTTTTCCTAGTATGGATTTGTCCCTATAAGAGTAATAGCCAATACGTCTTGAAAGCAGTTCAGCAACAGACTCCCACAAATTAAGCTCACTAATTAGTGCTCGAACTTTGTCATTAGGCAGCACATAGGCTACTGTTTTCCCACTCCCTTTAATAACGATATCAATGGGGTTAAACATCAGAGCAAAACCAAACATGAAAGGGGCATTTATCACTCCGACAACAATGTTATCTCCTTTTCGAAACACATTGATGGTTCCTTCGGTGACGTAATAGATATTCTTATCATTCGTTGCATCAACAACAAACTGTGCCCGATTATACAACCGCTTTTCACCATGACGTATCATTAACTCAAAAAGTGGGTTTGAATGCTTATCATTAGCGGGCGAAGTATTCATGTTTACTCCAGTCAAAAACATAGCGTCATAAACATGGTTCCCATGTTTTCATATCGAGTTTAGTGTAATAAAAAAAAAGATTCCATAGTCATTGTTTAGTTGATATGACAGGAGGCGTTCGGGTTTGCATATCTTACTCAGGGATATAAAATGGTAAACTCAACGACCGCCGACAGAGTGCCTGATGTGAGCGTCCCGTCTAAAGGTACAATCTTTGCTTTCATCGGAAACGATGCTCTGCCTGTTTCGGGATCAACGACCTGGCTTAAAACACGCCCGTTACTGATCAAAGTATCATCAGTTTTGCTTCTTATTTCTACCGCAACATTTGCAGCTGTCCCTTTGTTTTTTATGTATTGGTTATTCGTACCTGCGGCTTCGCCAGCGAATTGTAGGGAAACACTCTGCATCCCTACATTACAATTCAGATCGATACTAAATTCCTGTGCAGGTGTTGAGTTTACCTGCTTCGCATCGACTTCGCTAAAGTCAACATAGATATCTTTATCACCAATAACAGTGCAGCCGTTCTGATATAACCTGACATGAAAATTAAGGTTGAATGAGCCTACTGCATATACGTATGCAGAACACAGCAGCAGCAAAGCAACCAAATATTTATAAATAAACATATAGCTCCCGCTAGTTATAAAAAACTGATACCGTCACCGTTGGACTATATTCCCCTGGCGTAAGTACACTGCCATCAAAATAAAGCTCTACTGAAAAGGGTAACGTAACACTGAGCACATTAGTCAGATTTGCAAAGTCAACCAATTGAAACATATCAGAGAAATTGATATAACCGTTGCGAGTTTTATCTAAAATTTTCAGATACATCCCATTAAATCTCACTTTGTCACCATCAGTTTCCGCAGTGGTGGTATAAAGGGCCGTCAGATTGAATGGGTCGTTACAACTACGCGAAACGGTGATTGAAAAATCTTTTTTATCTTTAAATTGATCCGGCGAGGTCGTATCGGGCAAAAGGATATTACCGAAATCGATAATTGTTGGCGTGACATTTATATTTGCACTGCAGCCTATAAAGCGAATTTTTCTCAATCCTGTGATTTGAAAACGATAGTTACCACTGACGTTCAAACCACCGACGCCATCAAGCTGAAAAACATTGAATGTGTCACTCCCTTGATAGGTTCCTGAAGCAGATCCCTTTTTCCTGACCTTGACATAATAATCGATTGTATAAAAGCTACTGTGGTTGGCTTTACATTCAGATGTCGTGCCACCGCCCGGGCAGCTAACCGTCCAGCCCGGTATATGCCACTTGCTTCCCTGGCTTATATCGTCAAAATCCTGGCCATTAACCACGACCCCCAGCTGTATACCTGCGCCGACAGTCGATTTTAGTGGGTTAGTATATAAATAAACGTCTTCATCGTGATCGCCGTTATCTGACCAGCATTGAATTTGTAAATGAAAGAGTGGTGAACGCCATGCCATACTACCATCAGGGTCAGTTTTAGGTATTGCCACAGACCCTACCGCCTTGCTTGCAGTCTGGCTTTGTGATGCCGCATCCACACATTTTATGGCCAAAGCCTCTCTGGACATTATCAACAATAAGAACGAGAAAACGATAAGTAGTAGTCGATAATATTTTAAGTTATTCATGTAGTTATTACTCACACGTCGCAGTTATCTTGTACATATTTCCGGCGGAAGGTTGACCGACCAGATTGTAATGAGACTTGCAGTTATTTTTTGCATCATTGCCCCATCTCACTAACAAACTTCCTTTTTCGCTTTTCAAACCACTGATATAAACCTGCCCAAGATCCCCAACAATAAAACTCTGTTCATCGGAATTATCGCTCCCGACTAAATTTACCATTGCGCCAAATGGCACATACCCTGAGCTATTTTTCAAAGTTACTAATGCCTTATAGCCATAATGAGAATTAAACCTGGCTTTGACAACAGCACCTTTGGTTGGCGTGACGGTAACACCATTATCTTCAACTTCAACATTATCCGAGAAAGTGCCTGGATCGAGAGAAATATCATTTTTACGATATGGACTAAGGCTATTCATTACCGCATAACCAAACCGATCAATTCCAGAACCGGCCTGATTATAAATACCAGCACCCTTAGCTCCTTTCGCTTCAACAATAGCAATAGTTTCACCCAGCGGTTGAGATAAAGTCACACCGCCACTGTGGATTACCACACCACCCGATATACCGTAATTTATTTGCTGTGAGTCCGGGCTATAGTTATAACCCAGATTTGTTTCCGCCAACGCGCCTCTGTAATCGGCCATGAAGCTTCCAGAATAACTTTCCCGGTCTTTTGTTTGTTGTATATTCCAGGTAAGGTTATTTTCTTCCAATGCAGAACCGCTAAGACCTATAGTCTGTGTTGCGCCGCCATGCTCGCTGTTATTTAAGTTATAACTTGCCCATGTATCAGGCAAAAATCTTGACAACGGGATATTAACATTGAGCATCAATGAGTTTTCGTTATACGTCGTTCCGTCGCCGTTATTGGCTGTAGTATTTTTGTTTAAGCTATAGACTATAGAATAAGTAACGCCTGAGAATGAATTATTATAACTGAATGAATATGATTTAAGTTTTTCATCATTATTCCAGTATTTTTCTTGTACCGCGTTGCCTGTTATACTGCCAAGATTCTCTCCCAAGGATTGTGTTAAGCTGATTTCAGCTCGGTCACGGCGGCGATTCGGCATTGCATCTTCATTGCCATATGACTCAAGCACTTCTTGCAAATTATAAAAACCTTCCGTCGAGTAGCGGTAACCGGCAATGGCAAAGTTGGTGCCTGTATCGACAAAATCCTTACTGTAACGCACACGGAATGACCGTCCGGATTCACTACGTGAGTCATTTAGTTCTGATTTTGCAGCAATAACATCTACTGAAATAGCACCAATGATTCCTAAATTACGCCCAAGGCCGATTGCAAGAGAATTATAATATTTCGCATTCTGCACACCACCGTATATAGTTATTCCCCACGGCAAACCATAAATTGCAGTCCCTTGCACGAACGGTGTTTTTTCTACATCAGAATTAGATGGACGGTATTGTCCAGCGGTAACACTGTATTTCAAGCTTTTTTCACGTTGCAACAGGGGCAAAGATGCATAAGGAACAACAAATTCCTGTGTGCTCCCGTCCTGCTCTTTCACTGTCACAGTCAGATCGCCCCCCTGTCCTGTCGGATAGAGATCGTTAATTTCAAATGATCCCGCAGGAACATAACTTTGATAAATAATGTATCCATTTTGCTTGATCATAACCTGAGCATTACTTTTCGCGATGCCGCGCACAACGGGGGCATATCCACGCAAGGAATCAGGTTTCATATCTTCATCTGTTGCCAATTGCGTCCCGCGAAATGCGACACTATCAAATATATCGGATGGGGTGTTGCTATCGCCCATAGTCAATTGGCTACTAAGAAACTTTATATCACGCTGAACATAGGTATAAACGCTATCAACCTGAGTCCCATTGACATCATCATGATTTATAGAACTGTAATTTCTGAAACGCCATGGGCCGATATTTATTCCAGGTAGAATGCGTGCATACTGACTGTTCGTTGTGCCACCGGCATCATTTTTCGTCTCATCGCCAGAAATACTGTAATTCAATAAAAAGGCAGGAATACCTTCATCCCATAATGAGGGGTCTACAAATCCGCGAACTTTTTGAGACAATGCAGCCTGAGGAATACTCAACTGCAATTCCTGGCTTGATAAATCATAGTTAGCTGAAGCTTGAGATATGACCTTAAAATTTACACAACCATCAGTTTCTTTTAGTTCTGGAAAATTTGCGACAAGGACACCTAAATTTTTTAGAAAGTCCATGCTCAGGCAAGGCGTTAGTTCCCCATCTTCGCCATTGGAAAAATTAATATCTTTTGAGGCAAAGAAATCATTATTCAAAATGATATCAACGCGATACTTCCCTGCGCGTTGCATTCCATTTTCAAATGATGACAAATCAACCCCTTTGATCTCTGGTCTATTATTTTCTAATAGCGCAGAATTAAAGTGGTCGCGAGGCAAAACATTAAATGGATAACCTAATGATACTAAGGCAACCAACAATGCCAACCTCTTCATTCGAGGGCTAGATCCTTGCAAGCAGTTCATTAGATAGTCCATTATTATATTTTGGAATTAAATTCTTTACTCAGGCCGCCATAATCATTTATTAATTTAAACGATATAGCGCCATTTTTCATTGGACCAGGAAGCGTAAAGTTTGCGCTAGAGTTTGGTGCAACATATGATGCTGATTTGATCGCGCTACCATTGAGCTTAATCTCTCCAAAGTTCATATAAAATGGAGATGGATTTTTTACACTTAATTGATTCCCACTGATATTCCATTGCAGATTTTCAGCAAAACTTTCAGGCTCTATACCTTTTAATTTTTTGGGTCGGTAAATCAATTTCATTTTACTTTTAACAACAACCTGTAACACATTACTGGACGTTTCCGATGATGAAGGTATTGCTTTTACATTGAAATAAAACATTGATTCCTGATTTTCAGGCAAGGAACTTTCTGTATAGACAATCCGCATCATGCTTTTCTTGCCAGCATTCAGTCGATACAGGGGCGGTGTGACAATAAAAGGCACTTCCTTTGTGACATTCTCTACATTATCCACCCAGGTCTGAATCAAATAAGGATGATTGTCAGGATTGGATACAGTAATGGACGCATCTTTTTTTGTCGCATCATAAATGATACGAGTACCGCCTATAACAACCCCAGCATGAGCAGAGGAAGCCAGGAAATAGCCACCTAAAATAGCTATGATAGAGATAATTGAACGATTCATAATGATATCTTATATAACATTATAAATAGCACGTGAAAATTACTCCACGTGCTAATTAGTCAATACTCCACCAATTAGTTGTAGTTAAGAGTAAATTGAACACTGGAGTTTGCCGGACCGGCAGTAACAGCTGCGGCCACCTGCTTATAACGAGCATACATCGGCATGGTAAGCTCAGTTTTACCCGCCTCTAAAGCGTATGAATCGCTATCGGCAAACAGTGGAACGGCGTTTTTACTCTTATCTAACAGCTCAATCGCAATGCCTGTTGCAACGCCGTCTTCCTCGGTAAGAGCAAGAACACTATTATCGCCAGCGTACGCAGTACCATCAAACTTAACGGTAATGCCATTTATACCAGTTGCAGGACAGTCCTTCACTTTTAAGTCAAACTCAGTCGCTGAAGCGTATGTACCCGTTCCGGTAAAAACAGTTTTACTCACTTTACCGAGATCAACATTCATTGTGTTATTTGCGCCGATATCAACCGTACAGGCTGTACCAATAATTTCACCGGTGAAATTAACAGTACCATCGTTGTTAGCCTGGGCTGTTGACATCCCCATAACAACAGACATACTCATAACCGCAACTGCAAAAAACTTATTACTCATTTTTAAATCCTTCTATCCTTAGACGCATGTCTTTTATTAACCTTTTAAAACCACTTTGCTGAGCCCAGAAGGTTAGCTGGAGTAATATTAATTCTATGTGGCTCTAATCCGAATAGTAAATGTGTCCTAATTAGTATGCCCACTCCTATATAGGACTTCATTAATTAGTTATTCGTATGCTAAAAAGACTAATCGCAATAAAATTATATCATTGAACAATTCATCTGTAGTCGTTGCGCCGAGCTACAATCCGCACCACCAGGGGCAATCCCCCCTCGTTAGCGAGGCTTTTTGTCTCTAAGCAACCAATACTTAAGTCATACTTACGTATAAATGTGATGTATTAATTTTTATTTGCAAAGTCTTTGGATATAGGCAGAAAATGCGATTTCGTCACTTCAAAGCGGTCATTTAGTAAGCTTTTTTTATTGTGAGTAACAATGGCTGTTGCATGTCACTATTTTCAGAAAACTGAAACTGTCCGAAAAATGGTGTGGAAACAATAGAGGAGTCAGTTATTATTGTCAGGCCTGCTTTTTCTCATTTCAGAGAATCTATCTCTACAATACATATAGACAGGGCGTTATAGATAATATTGTCGCCAGCGGACACTCCTTCAGGAAATTAGTCTGACTTTTATTATTATCAATGAGTTGGATAGTTGGGACATGAAGTTCAGCCAGAAAAGCATCTTATTGGTATGATATTCACGCAGAATCTTGAATGTCATAATCTGAATTTAAGTATAATTATTACATTAATCCTGTTTGATTTTGAGTTAGTGCTGAACAAAATATAACTTTATATGCGTCCAGATAATCTGGAAGGGTCATTATTCTTTTTATTGCGTTTTCCCCATGATTGATCTTTTGATTACGATTTTCACCCGACATTACTCTATAGCTCAAGATGGTATAAAAACGCCACAAAGAAAAGTAATATTAATATCGTCATCACTCAGCGATTTATTATAACCCCCGACCTGCAAAACCAGTCGTTATTGAGCTGTCAGCGTATAACGCTCACGCAGGATTAGGCCGGGAATTCAAAAAATGCATGGAACTAAAGCGGGTTTGTTTACAGGCTTATCAGAGAGTATGGATGTCTTTGACAGCAAAGAACATTTGCAGAAATGGCGTGAAATCCAGCAAACAAATAACGTGTTGCAACGACCAGAAATCTACCGTAGCCAGAAAAGAAAAAAGCCCCGCTTTTCAGCGAGGCCTTATGAATAGTGGTGCCCGGACTCGGAATCGAACCAAGGACACGGGGATTTTCAATCCCCTGCTCTACCGACTGAGCTATCCGGGCAACGGGGCGCATTAAACCGTAATCATGCACGACAGTCAACCTAATTTAGGGAAAAGCTGTTCAACTGCTTAAGTTTGCGGCAATCTGTGCGTTTCTGCGTTCAGTTTGCACAAATCTTCCAGACAGATGCGTTCTGAACAAGCAATGCTGGCAGCGAGAGGAGGGCAGTATGGCAAACGACTGGCTTGAGCTGCGACAACATGCCGATACCGGTATTGAGACAATCAAAGCCCATTTTGAAGGGCATGCATTTGACCCGCACTGGCACGATAGCTTTCTGGTCGGTATTACCCTTTCCGGTACGCAGCAATTTCACTGTCGGCGTGAGCGTCACCACAGCCAACCGGGTGATGCTTTTTTGCTGGAGCCGGGTGAGATTCATGATGGCGATGCGCCGGTGGCCGGTGGGTTTACCTATCTCACCTTTTATCTGGATGAGCAGTGGCTGACAAAAACGTTGCAGGGCCTTTATGACACCACGCCGGACAGCTATTCCCTGCATTTCAGCCGGACGCTGTCGCGTGAGCCGCAGCTGGTGCGCGCCATTGGCGAAACGTTTAACGCCTTGCATACCGAAGAGATGCGTATTGTGCAACAAAGTACGATGGATCATCTTCTTTCACAGCTCACCACCCATTGCCACTGGCGAAAGCGCCTCCCTTCGCAGATACAGAGCGCGGCGATCGCCCATCGCGCCCGGGATTATCTGCATGCGCATATGGGTGACAACATTGGCCTTTCCGATCTGGCGCGTGAGACCGGAACGGATCGTTTTACGCTGACGCGCAGCTTTAAACGCGAGTTTCACCTCGCTCCACACGCATGGTTGATTCAGCTACGGCTGGCAAAGGCACGTCAGATGCTGGCGAAGGGCGCGCTGCCGGTTAATGTCGCAGCAGCATTGGGATTTGCCGATCAAAGCCATCTGGGGCGCTGGTTCCAGCGCGCGTATCGTATTTCGCCTGCGCATTACCGTCGCTTGTGCACAAACCTTCCAGACGTTTACAGGAAATAGCGTCACAGTCAGAAGCTCAACTAAAAAGGAGTCTGCCTGTGAGTATCGCGCCGTTTTTGCTGTTTGCGTTTGTCGCCTCTATCACCCCCGGTCCCACCAATATCCTCATCCTGGCGAACAGTCAGCATCATGGCGTGAAAGCGACACTACCTGCGTTGGTCAGCGGTTGTGTGGCGGCGAGCATGATTGTGTTGATTTCTGGGGCCGGGGCTGGGGAGATATTGCATCAACATCCGCTGGTGCGGCAGGTGATGAGCTGGGCAGGCGTAGCGTGGCTAAGCTGGATGAGCTGGCAGTTATTCAACGCTCCGGCTGCGAATCTGTCCGGAAAACCATCTCATCGCTTTACCGCGCGCGCCGCGGCGCTGCTGCAGATAGTAAACCCGAAAACGTGGATGATGGCGTTGGCGGTGGTGAGTCTGTTTGCGCCGACCGGGAGTCACGCACTGCGCGATATTACATTGATGGCGCTGTGGTTTTTGCTCATCTCTATCGGATGTTTGCTGTGTTGGGCGTGGCTGGGAAAGGCGGTAAACCGAGTGTTTCGCACCACCGTGGCGATGGTGCGTTTTCAGCGTGTGATGGCGTTGTGTTTGTTGATCTCTGCGTGGGCGGGAGTGTTTGCTTAGGTCAGCGCCCCGCCCTGGCGGCACTGGGCAAAGCGCAGAATGTCTTCTGCCAGACGATGCGCCGTCTCCACATCCGCATGGCTGCGATTGACCAGCATACGGCTCAGACAGCCTTCCAGCACCAGTTCCATCTGTTTAGCCACCATTGCCGGATCGTCAATCTCCAGCGTGGTCAGCAGTTCGTGAGTGAAATCGTGCGCCGCGCTTTTTTGCTGATCTGCCAGTTGATGAATGGGGTGCGACGGATCGGGATAAAACGTACAGGCGGCGATAAACAGGCAGCCCGGGTAACGATTGTTACTCACGCACTCTGCCAGCGCCGTGTAGCGGGCCAGCAGCTTTTGCTCGGCACTCAGGGTGTCATCCAGCAACAGCTGGCGACGCCAGATATCCACCTGTTGGCTGAGATAGCGCAGCGCGTCATACAGAATGGCCTCTTTGTCCGGCCAGAAACGCTGCATTTCAACGAGCGGATAATCTACGCGCTCGGCCACCATCTCCAGTGTGGTGTTCGCAATCCCATGGATCTCGAGTAATTTTAGGGCTTCTCCCAGGACATCTTCACGTTGCACGGTCATTCCTCCGTCTTTACCTCTGAAAGTGTCGCTCACGGTTGGCGATCGCGCAAATGCGCACTAAATGTCGCCGCATCCATAAAGCCCGTCACCCGTGCCTGCGGGTGTTCCTGACCTTGCGTATCAAAGAACAGGATGGTTGGCAGTCCTAATACCTGCAAATGCTTCAACAGCGCCACATCCTGTGCGTTATTGGCGGTGACGTTAGCCTGTAACAGTACCGTATCGCCCAGCGCCTGTTTTACCTGTGGATGGCTGAAGGTGTACTTTTCAAACTCTTTACAGGCGACGCACCAGTCGGCGTACAGGTCCAGCATCACCGGTTTGCCTTTCGCCTCGGCCAACGCCTGATTAAGCTCCTCAACGCTTGCCACCGGTTTGAAGTCCAGATGCGCCTGTGTCTGGGTCACCGTCGTGCCAAACGCCCAGTCCTGGAGCGGACGCACGCTGACCAGCGCCGCCGCCAGCAGGATTATCTGCACGATGCGCATCCAGCTACGCGTTGCTTGCAGGCTGGTAATAAACGCCCAGCCAAAGAAGGCCACGCCCAGCAGCGACCACAGGCGTAAGCCCCACGTATCGCCGATGATGCGCTCCAGCAAAAAGACCGGCAGCGCGAGAATAACAAAGCCAAACGCCGTTTTGACCTGCGCCATCCACGGGCCGCTTTTCGGCAGCAGACGGTTACCAAAGACGGTGACCAGCATCAGCGGCAGCCCCATCCCTAGTGCATAGAGATACAGCGTACCGCCGCCGAGCCACAGATTCCCGCTCTGAGCGATATACAACAAAATGGCGCTCAGCGGTGCGGTGGTACACGGCGAACAAATCAGCCCGGCAATCGCGCCCATCACAAACACGCCACTCGCAGAACCGCCTTGCTGACGGTTACTCATCAGTGTGAGGCGCGTTTGCAGCGACGATGGCAGTTGCAGGGGGAACAGGCCGAACATCGACAGGGCGAGCAGGGTAAAGACCACTGCCAGGCCGATTAAGACATACGGATGCTGAAGAGCCGCCTGGAACTGCAATCCGGCGGCGGCCACCACCAGCCCCAGCGCGGTATAGGTCAGCGCCATCCCCTGTACGTAGATGAATGTCAGCAGCAGTGCGCGTCCGGTGGAAAGACGCTGTTTACCGCCCAGTACGATGCCGGAAATCAGTGGATACATCGGCAGTACGCAGGGGGTAAAAGCGATGCCAATACCGATCAGCAGCGCCCACAGGGCGGAGAAGGGGAGCTGGGCTGGCGCTTGCTCCGGCTGCGGCGGTTGCTGTATTGCTGCTGGCGCCACTGGTTTCGGCTTCGCGCTGGCGGTCACTTCACTTATCGGCACGGTTTTGCTTTCCGGCGGATAACAGAAACCCGCATCGGCACAGCCCTGATACGTGACCGTTAGCGTGGCGCCAGACTGCGCCTGGTTGACGGTAACCGGAATGGTGAGCGTATTGCGATAGATTTCGCTTTTCCCGTAGAACTCATCTTCATGCCAGACGCCCGCTGGCAGCGTCACTTCCGCGATTTCCGCCCGTGCAGGGGTAATACTGATCTGCTTGCGATACAGGTAATACCCGTCTTTCACCTGCCAGGTGAGATTAAGATCGTGTTGGTTTTGCTGAAAGTCAAAGGCAAAGGCCTGGTCAGCAGGGACAAAATTCGAGCGACCCGGCGCGTCGAAAAGTCCGGCAAAAGTCGATGTGCTGCAAAAAAGCAGGATCAGCGTAAGGATGCGTTGAGCCATGAGAGGTAATCACTGTCTCCGTGGGTAACGGGTAAAACCAGAAGCTCGGGCGTTTGATACGGGTGATGAGACTTCAGGCAATCGAGTAAGGCGTCCTGGTGTGCCACCGAGGTTTTTAAGATCATCTGGACTTCGTATTCCTGCTCCAGTTTTCCTTCCCAGTAATACAGCGAGGTGGCACCGGGAATAATCGTGGCGCAGGCCGCCAGTTTTTCTGCCAGCACTTTGGCCGCCAGATCCTGGGCGGTGGCTTCATCCGGCGCGGTACAGAGTACAACAACGACATCGGAGAGGGCGATATCCTGACGACTCACATCATGCATAAACACCTCGAATGAACAGAATGACCGGCAAAAGAGTGGTCACTATACAACGGACGAGGGAAGGATGTTAGACAAAGGGGAGGGAAATGCGGGGCGTGAACACGCCCCGCAGGTAACACTTACAGCATGAAACTGCCCAGCAGGAAGCCGAAGCAAACCGCCAGTAACACACCCAGCGTACCAGGGATGAAGAACGGGTGGTTAAAGACAAATTTACCGATACGCGTTGTCCCGGTGTCATCCATCTGTACCGCCGCAACCAGCGTTGGGTAAGTAGGCAGAATGAACAGACCAGAAACCGCAGCGAAAGACGCAACGGCAGTCAGCGGAGAAACGTTCAGCGCCAGCGCCATCGGCATCAGTGCTTTAGCGGTTGCTGCCTGAGAGTACAGCAGTGCAGAAGCAAAGAAGAAGATGACAGCCAGCAGCCACGGATGGCCCTGAATTACTTCACCTGCAGTGTCTTTGATCCAGTCAATGTTGTGAGACACGAACGTGTCACCCAGCCATGCAACGCCCAGAATACAAATACAGGCGCTCATACCGGCTTTGAAGGTGCTGGAGTTGAGGATGGCGTCGGTTTCCACTTTGCACATGATCGTGGTCAGCGTCGCGACGCTCAGCATGATGATCAGGATAGCGTTGGTGGTGTTCATCAGCGGTTTCTCAACCAGACCGAGGCTCGGGCTGTTGATGATCGCATAAACCACTACGCACACTACGCCCAGCAGGAACAGCCAGACGGAGTTCTTCGCCATAGGTTTGATTTCGATCTGCTTCTCACCGCGCAGCTCAATCAAACCCTCTTCCAGACGTTTACGGTATACCGGATCGTCAGAGAGCCTGGAGTTGAACAGCATGGTCACGAGGAAGGACATTACCAGCACCGCCAGCAGCGTGGACGGAATGACCACAGACAGCAGGTGGATGTAGCTAATGCCATGGCCTTCCATGACCGAAGACATGTAGACGACCGCAGCAGAGATAGGCGATGCAGTGATCGCTATCTGAGCGGAAACCACCGCGGTGGAGAGCGGACGGCAAGGCTTGATGCCCTGTTCCTTCGCCACTTCAGCGATAACCGGCAGCGTTGCCAGGGAGATGTTCCCGGTGCCTGCAAAAATAGTCAGGAAATAGGTCACGATCGGTGCAAGGATCGTGATGTATTTCGGATTCCGACGCAGCAGTTTTTCTGTCTGGTTAACCAGATAGTCCAGACCGCCCGCAACCTGCATCGCGGAGATAGCAGCGATAACCGCCATGATGATGGAAATCACATCGAACGGAATGTTACCCGGTTTCACGCCGATAGCGGCAAGAACCAGAACACCCAGTCCACCTGCAAATCCAATCCCGATGCCCCCAAGTCTGGCGCCCAAAAAGATTGCCAGCAAAACAATGATAAGTTCGACAACTATCATATTAGCCTTCCTTGTTGTTTAACAAGTTGATATTAAATTGTTGTTATTTAGTAACTTCTTATAAGAAAAAAGGCACGTCATCTGACGTGCCCTCCATGGTACTACCCTGTACGATTACTGTTCGTTTTCATCAGTATAGCGTTTTGCTTTATAAGCCGGGTGCATCAGGTTCTGTGCGGAGAAAATATCGTCCAGCTCAGCTTCAGTCAACAGACCGCGCTCCAGCACCACTTCACGTACGCTCTTACCGGTTTCGGCACAAATCTTACCGACGATGTCGCCGTTGTGGTGGCCGATGAACGGGTTGAGGTAGGTGACGATGCCGATAGAGTTGTAGACATACCCTTCGCACACTTCTTTGTTAGCGGTAATACCGTTAACACATTTCTCCAGCAGGTTGTAGCAGGCGTTGCTCAGGATGTGAATCGATTCAAACATCGCCTGACCAATCACTGGCTCCATCACGTTCAGCTGCAGCTGACCGGCTTCAGACGCCATGGTGACGGTGATGTCGTTACCGATGACTTTGAAGCACACCTGGTTGACGACTTCCGGTACAACCGGGTTCACTTTCGCTGGCATGATAGAAGAGCCCGCCTGCAGTTCCGGCAGGTTGATCTCATTCAGGCCGGCACGTGGGCCAGAGGAGAGCAAGCGCAGGTCGTTACAGATTTTGGACATCTTCACCGCCAGGCGTTTCAGCGCGCCGTGTACCATCACGTAAGCGCCGCAGTCAGAGGTCGCTTCGATCAGGTCTTCAGCAGGAACGCAGGCAAAGCCAGTGACTTCCGCCAGTTTCTGTACTGCCAGCGGAGAGTACTCTTTCGGGGTATTCAGACCGGTACCGATAGCCGTTGCGCCGAGGTTAACCTCCAGCAGCAGTTCAGCGGTACGCTCGATGTTTTTCACTTCTTCTTTCAGCAGTACGCTGAAAGCACGGAATTCCTGACCCAGGGTCATCGGAACTGCATCCTGCAACTGGGTACGACCCATTTTCAGGATGTCCTGGAATTCGACAGCTTTACGCTCAAAGCCTTCACGCAGTTGGTTGATAGCATCGACCAGTTTTACGATAGAAGCGTAAACGGCGATGCGGAAACCGGTTGGGTAGGCGTCGTTAGTAGACTGACATTTGTTCACGTGGTCGTTCGGGTTCAGGTACTGATATTCACCTTTCTGGTGACCCATCAGCTCCAGCCCGATATTGGCCAGCACTTCGTTGGTATTCATGTTGACGGAGGTGCCTGCACCGCCCTGGTAAACGTCTACCGGGAACTGGTCCATGCATTTGCCGTTATTCAGGACTTCATCACATGCAGCAATGATGGCGTTCGCTACACTCTTAGGGATGGTCTGCAACTCTTTGTTTGCCAGAGCAGCGGCCTTCTTAACCATTACCATGCCGCGCACAAATTCAGGGATGTCACTGATTTTGTTGTTGCTGATGTAGAAGTTTTCAATCGCTCTCAGAGTGTGAACACCATAGTAGGCTTCGGCTGGAACTTCCCTGGTACCCAACAGATCTTCTTCGATACGAATGTTGTTTAACATGTGAACCTTCTTTATTTAAAGCTGCCAATGAATGCACTAAACACACAGAATATATGTGGTTTCGATTGTTTCTTGACCGACGATTATCCCCTACATCGGTCTGGTCAACGAGATCATATTCTGCTTCAGAAATTGTGCCGTAATCTGGATCACTTTAAGTGTGGTAAATTACTCCTTAATTATTATTTTGTGAAATAGGTCACCGCTTTAGGATTATCTCTAAAAATAAGTGTACAAATAGCTTGAAATTTTGCGAACTACCCCTACATCCGACTAATGCGAATCGCAACTATTTTCGGGCCGACGTGGGCATCACGGCGGTCGTTTGAGGAGAATCCTTTTGCGCTGGATACCGTTACTTGCAGTCTTTCTCTATGTTTATATTGAGATTTCTATCTTTATTCAGGTTGCCCATGTGATGGGTGTACTGATGACGCTCATACTGGTGATTTTCACCTCGGTCATCGGGATGTCGCTGGTACGCAACCAAGGGTTTAAGAACTTTTTGCTGATGCAGCAGAAAATGGCGGCAGGAGAGAGCCCGGCTGAAGAGATGATCAAGAGTGTTTCGCTGATCATCGCGGGTCTGTTGCTGTTGTTGCCAGGCTTTTTCACCGACTTCCTCGGTCTTCTTCTTTTATTACCACCGGTGCAGAAGCATCTGACGATGAAGCTGCTGCCGCATTTGCGTTTTTCCCGGATGCCGGGGGGCGGCTTTAGCGCCGGAACCGGCGGTGGCGACACCTTTGACGGTGAGTTCCAGCGCAAAGATGAAGAACGTGACCGTATCGAACACAAAGACGATCGTCGCGACTGATTCCCGTAGGCCCGGTAAGCGTAAGCGCCACCGGGCATTTTCGTGGAACCGGCCTATAAGTGATGTTCAACCTTTTTTCGTTGTGGCAAAAACAGCCACAGTATCGCCAACATAATCAGCGCATACAGACTCTTCCAGCCGACCATTGCCAGTAACAGAAGGCATAGTAATCCGCCCACCATTGCCAGCGCGCGATACCGCCCTTTCAACAGGCGACACCCTGCCAGCATGCACAACAGATAGATCATGATAAAGATGCCGTTGGCATAGACGATGAGCGCATCGAGATTGATCTCTAACGCATAAATGCACAGCGTACTGACTACGCAGCAGCCCAGCACGGCATTGAGCGCGTTGCGTGGAATATGACGGGAGGAGAGGCGGGCCAGATAATGGTCCGGTTTATATTGCGCCTGTGACCACACCAGACGGGCAAAACTCTGAATATAAATATTGAGGCTGGCAAAGCAGGCCAGATAACCGATCACACAGGCTACCCACAGCGCCTGAACGCCAAACAATTGCACGACAATTTCCGGTAATGAGGCCGCCGCTGCCATCGTTTCGTCATAGGCATCAAAGTGCAGAACCACAACGGTGCAGGCCCAATAGACCGAACCGGCCAGCAGCAGACCCATCATCAGTGCGCGAGGGAAATCCCGTTCGGGGTCTTTGAATTCTGAGGCCAGATGGGCGAACGCTTCCAGACCGACGAAGCACCAGAACATCACCGACAGCGCGGAGAATAACCCCGACATTTCAATATCGGCTGGCGCAGGGAAAGGGATTTCTGCTGGTGTGAGATCGCCAGCCCACCAGATAGCGACAATCAGCGCCACGATCAGACCGGCAATCACCGTTTGCAGGTTTGCGCTGGAGCTCGCGCCGCGTGAACCGATAAACCACACCAGCGCCAGTGTACCCAGTTCGGCCAGCAATAGTTGCCAGCCGTGCCAGCCAAACATCGCCTGACCAAACCCGGCGGCAATGTGCAGCGCAGCAGGAAGACCCACGGGAATGACGGACAAAAACAGCCAGCCGGTGACCCGTTCAAGATGTGGGCCAAACGCCATGCCGACGAAATGTGCGACGCCGCCTGCGCTGGGGTAATGTCGGCCTAGCAGGGCAAACACAATCGCAACGGGAAACACCAGCACAATCAAAACTGGCCAGGCCCACAGGCTGTTGTTGCCTGCTACCAGTGCCGCCAGGGCCGGGACGGCAAACACGCCTGTTCCCAATAATGATGTCGACAACAGGCCAATACCCTGAGCCAATCCAAGCTCTTGTTTCAGTCCACTCATGAGTTGTTATCCGTTTGCGCCTGAATGCCAGGCCACTGCGCAGGGTTTCGATGTTATCACAATCAGATTTGCTTATGACGCCAGCGATTAAATAGGCGAGAAATGTGAGGTAAGTAGGGTTTTTACAGGATTTTTTGCTGATCAGAATTTTTTTTCACATTGCCCCTTGAAGGGGCAAAAACCCATCCCCATCTCTCTGGTCACTAGCCGGGAACCTTAGCGGGCCGGCGTCACCCATAACTGATAATGACTTTCTCAAAGGAGAGCTATCAATGAGTATTCGTCCGTTACATGATCGCGTGATCGTTAAACGTAAAGAAGTTGAGTCCAAATCTGCTGGCGGCATCGTTCTGACCGGTTCTGCAGCGGGTAAATCAACTCGTGGCGAAATCATCGCTGTCGGTAAGGGTCGCATCCTGGATAACGGTACCGTGCAACCGCTGGACGTGAAAGTCGGCGACATCGTGATTTTCAACGATGGTTACGGTGTGAAATCTGAGAAGATCGACAATGAAGAAGTGTTGATCATGTCTGAAAGCGACATCCTGGCAATTGTTGAAGCGTAATCTGCGAACGACACTGAACATACGAATTTAAGGGAAAGAGAAAATGGCAGCTAAAGACGTAAAATTCGGTAACGACGCTCGTGTGAAAATGCTGCGCGGCGTAAACGTACTGGCAGATGCAGTGAAAGTTACCCTCGGTCCAAAAGGCCGTAACGTAGTTCTGGATAAATCTTTCGGTGCACCGACCATCACCAAAGATGGTGTTTCCGTTGCTCGTGAAATCGAACTGGAAGACAAGTTCGAAAATATGGGTGCGCAGATGGTGAAAGAAGTTGCCTCTAAAGCAAACGACGCTGCAGGCGACGGTACCACCACTGCAACCGTACTGGCTCAGGCTATCATCACTGAAGGTCTGAAAGCTGTTGCTGCGGGCATGAACCCGATGGACCTGAAACGTGGTATCGACAAAGCGGTTACCGCTGCAGTTGAAGAACTGAAAGCGCTGTCCGTACCATGCTCTGACTCTAAAGCGATTGCTCAGGTTGGTACCATCTCCGCTAACTCCGACGAAACCGTAGGTAAACTGATCGCTGAAGCGATGGACAAAGTCGGTAAAGAAGGCGTTATCACCGTTGAAGACGGTACCGGTCTGCAGGACGAACTGGACGTGGTTGAAGGTATGCAGTTCGACCGTGGCTACCTGTCTCCTTACTTCATCAACAAGCCGGAAACTGGCGCAGTAGAACTGGAAAGCCCGTTCATCCTGCTGGCTGACAAGAAAATCTCCAACATCCGCGAAATGCTGCCGGTTCTGGAAGCTGTTGCCAAAGCAGGCAAACCGCTGCTGATCATCGCTGAAGATGTAGAAGGCGAAGCGCTGGCAACTCTGGTTGTTAACACCATGCGTGGCATCGTGAAAGTCGCTGCGGTTAAAGCACCGGGCTTCGGCGATCGTCGTAAAGCTATGCTGCAGGATATCGCAACCCTGACTGGCGGTACCGTGATCTCTGAAGAGATCGGTATGGAGCTGGAAAAAGCAACGCTGGAAGACCTGGGTCAGGCAAAACGCGTTGTGATCAACAAAGACACCACCACCATCATCGATGGCGTGGGTGACGAAGCGGCAATCCAGGGTCGTGTGACTCAGATTCGTCAGCAGATCGAAGAAGCCACCTCCGACTACGACCGCGAAAAACTGCAGGAGCGCGTAGCGAAACTGGCAGGCGGCGTGGCAGTCATCAAAGTTGGTGCTGCGACTGAAGTTGAAATGAAAGAGAAAAAAGCCCGCGTTGAAGATGCCCTGCACGCGACCCGTGCTGCGGTAGAAGAAGGTGTGGTTGCCGGTGGTGGCGTGGCGCTGATTCGCGTAGCCTCCAAAATCGCTGGCCTGAAAGGTCAGAACGAAGATCAGAACGTCGGTATCAAAGTTGCGCTGCGCGCAATGGAATCTCCGCTGCGTCAGATCGTTCTGAACTGCGGCGAAGAACCGTCTGTTGTCGCTAACACCGTGAAAGCGGGCGATGGCAACTACGGTTACAACGCAGCGACCGAAGAATACGGCAACATGATCGATATGGGTATCCTGGATCCAACCAAAGTCACCCGTTCTGCTCTGCAGTACGCGGCTTCTGTGGCTGGCCTGATGATTACCACCGAGTGCATGGTAACCGACCTGCCGAAAGGCGACGCGCCTGACTTAGGTGCTGCTGGTGGTATGGGCGGCATGGGTGGTATGGGCGGCATGATGTAATCGCCTACACCCTGCATCCTTCAGGCTGCAGGGTGTTTATCTCCCAGAAATGAGAAACCCTCGGGCAGAAATGTTCGGGGGTTTTTCTTTTGGTCATCTTTTTAGTATAAGATTCAGTGACGGACAAAACGTCCAGCTCATTGATTATGGGGAATAACATGCACGTGAAATATTTAGCAGGGATCGTCGGTGCCGCGCTACTGATGGCGGGTTGTAGCTCCAGCAACGAACTGAGTTCCGCAGGGCAAAGTGTTCGCTTTGTGGAAGAGAAGCCAGGCGCTGAATGTCAGTTGATTGGCACGGCCACCGGGAAGCAAAGCAACTGGCTTTCAGGTCAGCACGGTGAAGAAGGCGGTTCTATGCGTGGTGCGGCAAATGACCTGCGCAACCAGGCAGCAGCGATGGGCGGCAACGTGATTTATGGCGTCAGCAGCCCGAGCCAGGGCATGTTATCCAGCTTTGTCCCGACGGCGAGTGAGATGATTGGCCAGGTTTATAAGTGCCCTAATTGATTACACTTCATCCTTCAACCAGCCTCTTTGTTGGCTGCGCTGTGAAACCCCAGTCACATAGTTATCTATGCTCCTGGGGATTTCTTCGCTTGCCGCCGCGATTCTGATTGAATGATTTTGTGTAATGACTCGAAGTTATGTCGTAGGCCTGATAAGCGCAGCGCCATCAGGCGTGCTGTGTTGCGGCGTTAACAGACTGAACCCGTAAATGATGTAGCGCGCGCAGGCATTGCTCCTGGGTCAGCGTCTGCGCTTTATCCGCCGTCAGCGTTCTGACAAAAGCCTGACACGATTTACCTGCCAGCTTTTTCAGCCTCGGGCTAAAGTCGAGTACACGACGGGAAATGGCTTCCGCCTCTTTACTGCCCGATGGAACGCGGGTTTTCACGACAGCGCCGCAGAACCGTTCCTTTCCTGTTTCATCCGTAAAACGATAAAGTACCGCAAGATAATGCGTGAAAAGCGCGTGTTTCCACTCTGACTGCGTGTAGGCGTCGTATTCCAGTCGCTCATGGTCCAGACAGTCCGCATCGTACAGCGGCAAAAAATCCAGCAACGAGGAGATCCTCAGTGCCAGTTCCCGCATACCCGCGTTCTCTATCGCCCGAATAATGGCATACACCAAAGTATCAATCTGCAATTCGTTCACCCGCAGGTCGCAGGTTGTGCCATCGTGAAGCGTGAAGGTCAGTGTGATGTTGTCACCACTCGCGTCAGTTAAGGCGACGGCGGTGACACGGCGATGAATATCCGCATGTCGAAGTTCGTTTTCCACCATCGCGGGAATGTTTTCCTGCATTTTCTTGCTGATAGCATCGCGCGTTTTTTCGTAGTGCTGACGTTCGGCAGCGTTCAGTTGCTGTTTCTGGTACAGACGACTTTCCACGGCAATCAGCAGATCGCGTAATTCCAGCGCAGGTAGAAAAAACAGCGATTCCTTGTTCCTTAGCTCTTTAATTTTCAGCGCCAGCGCGATGAATTCGTTCGCTTTACGAATAACACCCGTATTCACTCCTTTGATACTGATAGCCATAACGGTTCTCCCTCACCAATAATAAATTCAGCGATTAGTTGCGACTTATACATATGATTTTTAAATATATAGTTCGCAAGGTGTCGCTAAAATAGCATACAGAATGGGGGAATCCGGGGTTTTGGTGACAGGTGTCCGGATACGGACACCTGATTGCGAGGTTATTGTTGACGCAGTTGTAAATCCAGTGGCGTTTTACTCGGTTCGCCGCCAATTTCCCGCGCCAGTTTGGGCACCATATAACCCGAGACCAGGGTGAGCAGTTCACGCACAATCTGGCGCGCGTCATCATCCGTCACCATGAAATGCGCCGCCCCTTGCACTTTATCCAGCACGTGCAGGTAATAGGGCATGACGCCCGCATCAAACAGCGCATTACTGAGGTTCGCCAGCGTCTGCGCGTTATCATTGACGCCACGCAACAGGACGCTCTGATTGAGCAGCGTAACGCCTGCGATGCGTAGTTTCGCCATTGCTTGTCGAAACGCGTCATCCACCTCGTTAGCGTGGTTAATGTGATTCACCAGCAGGATCTGCAGCGAAGAACGGGTGAAGCGGGCAACCAGCCCCTCCGTAATCCTCGCAGGGATGACGATGGGCAGGCGACTGTGAATACGCAGACGTTTGATATGGGGAATGGCTTCCAGTTGTGTGAGCAGCCAGTCCAGCTCATGATCTTTGGCCATCAGCGGATCGCCGCCGGAGAAAATGATCTCATCCAGCTCGGTGTGCGCGCTAATGTAGTCCAGCGCCGTCTGCCAGTTTCGCTTATTTCCCTGATTTTCGGCGTACGGAAAGTGGCGACGGAAGCAATAGCGACAATTTACCGCACAGCCGCCTTTCACCAGCAGCAGCGCCCGGTTACGGTATTTATGCAGCAGTCCCGGTACGACGCTATGCTGTTCTTCCAGCGGATCGGTGGAGAAACCCGGCGCGGTAATAAACTCATCTTCGGAGGTAAGTACCTGACGTAAAAGCGGATCGTCAGGATTGCCTTTTTCCATACGTGCGATAAATGCACGCGGCACCCGCAGGGCGAACAGCCGTTTGGCGTCGCGTCCAGCCAACAGTTTTTCATCTGCGTCTATATTCAAAAGACGCAGGAGTTCATCGGGATTGGTCACAACATCGGCAAGTTGCGATAACCAATCTTCTCTGGATGGGGTATTTAGGGTTACAATATGCGCCATTTTGTGGCTTAGCTACCAATTAACAAATTTCAGAGGGCCTTATGGCAACGTACTATAGCAACGATTTTCGTGCTGGTCTTAAAATCATGTTGGACGGCGAACCTTATGCGGTTGAAGCCAGCGAATTCGTTAAACCAGGTAAAGGTCAGGCTTTTGCTCGCGTGAAACTGCGTCGTCTGCTGACCGGTACTCGCGTTGAGAAAACCTTCAAGTCGACTGACTCTGCTGAAGGCGCTGACGTTGTAGATATGAACCTGACTTACCTGTACAACGACGGCGAGTTCTGGCACTTCATGAACAACGAAACCTTCGAGCAGCTTTCCGCAGATGCTAAAGCGATTGGCGATAGCGGAAAATGGTTGCTGGATCAGGCTGAGTGCATCGTGACCCTGTGGAACGGTCAGCCTATCTCCGTGACGCCGCCGAACTTTGTTGAACTGGAAATCGTTGATACCGATCCGGGTCTGAAAGGCGATACCGCTGGTACAGGTGGCAAGCCGGCAACGCTGTCTACTGGCGCCGTAGTTAAAGTGCCTCTGTTCGTTCAGATTGGCGAAGTGATTAAAGTGGATACGCGTTCAGGCGAATACGTTTCCCGCGTTAAATAATCCGCGCGTTTAGCTCATTATGGTGCAGCAGCTTTGCTGCGCCATTGTTTATCCAGGGCAGGAATGATGAAACGTCTTCTCGGTCTTGTAACACTGATTCTTCTCACCACCTCGTTGCTGGCGGGCTGCAATACCGCGCGCGGCTTTGGTGAGGATATTAAGCACCTCGGCAATTCCATTTCCCACGCGGCCAGTTAATTTTCTTCTCATCGTCCTAAAAAGCGTCTATCTCCCGGCATTGTTCGGGATCTTGTCTATGATTAAGTGGCACTACACAAATAACATTGGCTAGAAAAGGAAGACGTTATGGTTAAAAAGACAATTGCAGCGATCTTTTCTGTGTTAGTACTTTCCTCCGTGTTGACTGCGTGTAACACCACACGTGGTGTGGGCGAAGACATCTCCGACGGCGGCAACGCTATTTCAGGCGCAGCAACCAAAGCTCAGCAGTAACGGTGAAAACGGTACGGCAGTGTTGTCGTGCCGTTAATTTTTCAGCTCGGCTGGCGCAAGAAACGGCGAAAAGCGATTATCCATGTGTAACTTCATGCGGATATTGCGTTTGTAGGTGTACACCGTTTTGCCATGAATACTGAGCGCACAGGCAATCGCGTTGTTACTCGCCCCCTCCATCCACATCGTCAGTACTTTCTCTTCCTGAGGTGTAAGCAGCGTCGAGGCATTGCCGGGCGCTTCCGATACCGAGCCGCTCAGCAGGGCGTTGTGGATATTTTCAGCCAGTATCGCCAAAGAGACCTGCTTGGTTAATGACGCACAGACAGGATAGCGCTGCGTCTCTACCATCACTCCTCCTGACTCCAGTAATATCAACGGACTGCTGCCACAGGCGAGTAAAAATGGGGCAATGGACTCGGCCGACAGGGTGTCGTTGAGAAAACCGTATAAGTCCGCAATAACCAGGTGAGGGTTCCACTGCTGGATGTGCTCTTTAACCAGTAAGAGATTATTGAGCCCAGAGACCAGAAACGACGTATTAAAGAGTTCGGAATGATTAAGCCATGCCTCGATCCCTGTGCGGGTGAAGTGGCAACGGTCAATCACTAATATTTTCAACATAGCGTTTTCGCATTCAGAAGTAAGGCAAATGGCTTCCTGACTTCAGAAAGCGTCCCATCATAGAGAAGTCGGATGAGTGCTGAATGCGCAAAATACGCAGCGAAATGCGCCTAATTCAAGCTTTTAGGTGCGGAAAGATAAAAATGTTGAAATTCACCGCCGCTCGGGCAAGAATGTTTTTTCCACCTTCAGCTTTGCAGGACGACCTGCGAACGCTTCTTTCATCGGGGACGGCCCCATTTCTCTGGAGCCTGATATGTCCTGGATAATCTTATTAATCGCCGGTCTGCTTGAAGTCGTTTGGGCGGTGGGGCTGAAATATACCCACGGTTTTAGTCGCCTGACACCGAGTATCATCACCATTGCCGCGATGATCGTCAGTATGGCGCTCCTTGCGTGGGCGATGAAAACGCTACCCGTGGGTACCGCGTATGCCGTGTGGACAGGGATTGGCGCCGTCGGTGCCGCCATCACCGGTATTCTGCTGCTGGGCGAATCGGCCAATCCCATGCGTCTGGCAAGTCTGGCGTTAATCGTTGTCGGTATTATTGGTCTGAAATTAAGCACCCACTAATCGCCGGGCTGCTTCACCCAGATAAGTTTATTGACATCAAACCCTTCCCGGGTCGCGACGGCCAGCATCTGCTGCTTCATTTCGTCAGAAATGGTTGGCGTGCGGGCGAGTATCCACAAGTAGTCGCGATCCGGGCCGCAGACCAGCGCGTGTCGGTACTCTCTGTCGAGCGCGATAACGTTATACCCGCCGTAGAAAGGCCCAAAGAACGAAACCTTCAGCGCTGCGCGGCTTGGGTCACCGGTAAAATAGGCTTTTCCTTCACTTTGCTGCCATCTGTTCCTGTCCGGATTCCAGCCTTTATTGATGACAGTAAGGCCACCGTCATCGCGCTGGCTATAAGTCGCCGTGACCTTCTCCAGTCCGCGTTCAAAGCGATGATCAAAGCGGGCAATTTCGTACCAGGTTCCGAGGTAGCGTTTGGCATCGAAGTTATTCACCACGGTAACGCCCTGTGGCGGGGTTGGGGTACTACAGGAGACCACCAGAAACGCAGCGGTTACAGCGGCAACGATGGGGAGCAGGCGCATAGTTTTATCCTTAGGGTGTTTTTTCCTAAGTGTAGAACCTGGCGGGGGAAATAATGGCGGGAATGATAAAAACGCCCTCTTATCAGCAGACAAGAGGGCGGATGACGTTAGACGGACAGAATGCCAATCGCCGTAACGACGGTCAGGATGGCTGCCAGACCGTAGAACACCCATTTGCCAGCCGGCACATGGATTTTCAGGTCATGCATCGCGTGGTGCATACGGTGTAAGCCACACCACAGCGGCAGGACAATCATCAGGAACAGGAAAGCACGGCCGATAAAGCTCTGAGCAAACGCTAGAACACGCTCATAGCTCAGGGCATCGCCCGGGAACAGACCCAGCGGCAGCAGAATCCCCACCAGCAGAACCATCACTGGCGCGATAATCGCACCCCACATACCGCCTGCGCCAAACAGACCCCAGAATACGGGTTCGTCAGAACGTTTTGGATTTGGATTAATCATCCCGGACTCCTTACCAGAACAGGGCAACAAACAGTATGACTACGGTCGCCACCACAGTAACCGCCCAGAGACCTTTGATGATCGGCTCTGGCCCCATTTTTTCGTCTTTTACGATGATGTTGGCGGCTTTCGGCGCCAGCTCAAACCAGGTTTTGGTGTGCAGCAGTGCTGCCGCCAGGGCGATCACGTTGAGGATCACCACCACCGGGTTTTGCAGAAAACCGACGAAGCCCGCCCAGGATTCGACACCATGCTTCAGTGCGAACAGGCCGAAAATCAGCTCAATGCTGAACCAGACTGCCGGAACGGCTGTGCCTTCGCGCAGCATGTAAAAGCGATAAAACGGCAATTTTTTCCACCAGGTGGACGTCATCGGCCGCACATAGGGTTTGCGTTTAGTCGTCATGTTGCACTCCTTAGCGTGGTTTCAGGGTAGCGATAAGAAAGTCTTTCGAGCTTTCTACTTTACCCTGCTGAATGGCAGCCGCCGGATCGACGTGCTTCGGACAAACTTCGGAGCAGTAGCCCACGAAAGTACAGGTCCATACGCCGTTCGGGCTGTTCAATTGTGCCATACGCTCCTTCTTACCGTGGTCGCGGCTATCTTCGTTGTAACGATGCGCCAGGGTAATTGCAGCCGGTCCGATGAACTCAGGGTTCAGGCCGAACTGCGGACATGCGGCATAGCACAGACCACAGTTGATGCAACCAGAGAACTGGTGATACTTCGCCATCTGCGCCGGGCTCTGGATATTTGGTCCCTGATCCGGCGTACGCGGGTTACCGATGATGTACGGCTTAATTGCTTCCAGACTTTCGATAAAGTGCGTCATATCGACGACCAGATCGCGCTCAATCGGGAAGTTACCCAGCGCTTCCACCTTAATACCGTTGGTGTAATCACGCAGGAAGGTTTTGCATGCCAGTTTCGGCACATTGTTGACCATCATGCCGCAGGAGCCGCAGATCGCCATACGGCAGGACCAGCGATAGCTCAGGTCTGGTGCCAGGTTATCTTTGATGTAGCCCAGCGCATCCAGCAGTGACGTGGTTTCATCATAAGGCACTTCATAGAAAGCACTGTGCGGCGCGGTGTCGGTCTCAGGGTTATAGCGCACCACCTCAACTTTCAGGTTTTTCATCTCAGCCATTAGCCTTCTCCTTCTTATCGGCTGCTTCCGCTTCGCCACCGTAAACACGTTTTGCCGGCGGCAGCGTGGTGATTTTCACGTCGCTATAGTCGAGGCGAGTCGTGCCATCAGCATCGCGGAAGGCGAGAGTATGTTTGAGGAAGTTGACGTCGTCACGTTCGGTGCAACCTTCGTCCAGACGTTGGTGTGCGCCGCGTGATTCCTTACGCGCCAGCGCGGAATGCGCCATACACTCAGCGACGTTCAGGCCGTGACCCAGCTCGATGGTGTACAGCAGATCGGTATTGAATACGCTGGAGGTGTCGGTGATGCGAACGCGCTTGAAGCGCTCCTGCAGTTCGGCCAGCTTATCCACGGTTTTCTGCATGAGTTCCGGTGTACGATAAATACCGCAACCTTCTTCCATCGAAAGCCCCATTTCGTCGCGGATCTTCGACCAGTTCTCGTTACCTTCCTGGTTGACCAGGTCTTTCAGACGTTGTTCAACGCCAGCAACCTGTGCGTCAAGGGCGGCGTCGTTAGCAGTGCCCGCCGTTGCTGCACGCTCCATCGCCTGCTCGCCTGCCAGACGACCAAAGACCACCAGCTCAGCCAGAGAGTTAGAGCCCAGACGGTTCGCGCCGTGCAGACCCACAGAAGAACATTCGCCGACGGCAAACAGACCTTTGATGCGGGTTTCGCAGTTCTGATCGGTTTCGATACCGCCCATGGTGTAGTGCGCGGTCGGACGCACCGGAATCGGTTCTTTCACTGGATCGACGCCCACATAGGCTTTCGCCAGTTCACAGATGAACGGCAGACGTTCCAGCAGTTTCTTCTCGCCCAGATGACGCAGGTCGAGATGTACAACATCGCCACGCGGCGTGGAGATGGTGTTGCCTTTACGCCATTCGTGCCAGAAAGCCTGAGAAACTTTGTCGCGCGGACCGAGTTCCATATATTTGTTTTTCGGCTCGCCCAGCGGAGTTTCCGGACCCATGCCGTAATCCTGCAGATAACGGTAGCCGTTTTTGTTGACCAGAATACCGCCTTCACCACGACAGCCTTCAGTCATCAGAATACCGGAGCCCGGCAGACCGGTCGGGTGATACTGAACAAATTCCATGTCACGCAGTGGAACGCCGTGGCTCAGCGCCATGCCCATGCCGTCACCGGTCACGATGCCGCCGTTGGTGTTATAGCGATACACACGGCCTGCGCCGCCTGTCGCCATTACTACCGCGTTAGCACGAATCTGTACCAGCGTGCCTTCCATCATGTTCATCGCCACCAGGCCGCGAGCATGACCATCATCGACCAGGATATCCAGGACGAAGTGTTCGTCAAAGCGTTGGATCTGCGGGAACTGCAGAGAAGTCTGGAACAGGGTATGCAGCATATGGAAGCCGGTTTTATCCGCAGCAAACCAGGTACGCTCAATTTTCATCCCGCCAAAGCGACGAACGTTGACGCTGCCGTCTTCGCGACGACTCCACGGGCAGCCCCATTGTTCCAGTTGGGTCATTTCGGTAGGACAGTGATGGACAAAATAATCCACGACATCCTGTTCACACAGCCAGTCTCCGCCCGCTACCGTATCGTGAAAATGGTAGTCGAAGCTGTCATGATCCTGGGCGACAGCAGCTGAGCCCCCTTCAGCAGCCACGGTGTGACTGCGCATTGGGTACACTTTTGAAATCAGTGCGATTTTTGCATTAGGATTTGCCTGCGCTGCGGCAATTGCAGCGCGTAATCCTGCGCCACCGGCGCCTATAATGGCAAGATCGGCTTGAAAGGTTTGCACGACATTCCTCCAGATTATTGTAATTTCGCCACCACATATTTCGGGTAAAACCCCTGAAACAGGTGGGGTGCGAATGCGTTTCCACTGCTCCTTTATAGGTACAACAGTATAGTCTCTGCGATGAGTGGGAAATTTGACGTGTTCGATTTTTTTAGCGTGTCAGAGGCCGGAATTATCAGTGATCTTGATTAATTTAATTACTAAACCATCGCTTTACGGTTTTTTAACTCTTCAGCCGTGTCGGAGTATTCCTGAGCAAAATTTGTTTCATTGCCGCGTTACGAGTAGACTTCGTGCCCTTGTCTTAAACTGGAGAAAGAACCATGAGCGAAACGGCAACCTGGCAGCCGAGCGCGTCCATACCTAACCTGTTAAAACGCGCGGCAATTATGACGGAAATTCGTCGTTTCTTTGCCGATCGCGGCGTGCTGGAGGTTGAGACGCCCTGCATGAGCCAGGCGACGGTCACAGACATTCATCTGTTCCCGTTCGAAACGCGTTTCGTCGGCCCCGGTCACTCTCAAGGGATGAACCTCTATTTAATGACCAGCCCGGAATATCACATGAAGCGTCTGCTGGTGGCAGGGTGTGGTCCGGTCTTTCAGCTGTGCCGTAGCTTCCGTAATGAAGAGATGGGGCGTCATCACAACCCCGAATTTACTATGCTCGAGTGGTATCGTCCCCATTACGACATGTACCGGTTGATGAACGAAGTGGATGATTTGCTGCAGCAGGTGCTGGAATGCCCGGCGGCGGAGAGCCTCTCTTATCAGCAAGCGTTCCAGCGTCATCTGGAGATTGATCCGCTGTCTGCGGATAAAACGCAGCTGCGTGAAGTTGCCGCAAAGCTGGATTTAAGCAACATTGCCGATACGGAAGAAGATCGCGATACCTTACTGCAACTGCTGTTTGCGATGGGCGTTGAACCGCACATTGGTAAAGAGAAACCGACGTTTGTGTATCACTTCCCGGCAAGCCAGGCATCACTGGCGCAGATCAGTACGGAAGATCACCGTGTAGCGGAACGTTTCGAGGTCTACTTCAAAGGTATTGAGCTGGCGAATGGTTTCCATGAGTTGACGGATGCGCGTGAACAGCAGCAACGTTTTGAACAGGATAACCGTAAGCGTGCCGCGCGCGGACTGCCGCAGCAGCCGATCGATAACAATCTGATTGAGGCGTTGAAGGTTGGCATGCCGGACTGTTCTGGCGTCGCACTGGGTGTGGATCGTCTGGTGATGCTGGCGCTGGGCGCAGAAAGCCTCGCGGAAGTGATCGCGTTTACTGTTGATCGCGCATAACTTGTTCAATCAAAAAAGCAAAGCGGCGTGTTTTTTCTCGCCGCTTTAAAGAATGCTTTTCAGTTAATATTTAACGCCCACATTTTATTTTTGTAACTTCTACCTTAAGGTTTCAACGTTAAGTCGCTGTAGATGGTTAGTATGAACGACTTCATCATATATTTATTTTGCACGAGATATTTATTTAACCATTAGATGGATATTAATTGCAGAAGCTATATTTTTCTTTATATATAACGCGCTGTGTGAATATATAAACGGCATTATATATTTTATTGTTTTTATAGATGGCTTGAATTTTTTATTGGAATAATATTGTGTTAGGCTGACATGCGTTTTTATAATTGTGATGTCTATCCCATCCTGAGCAGTGACGAAAGAGTTATTGTCTTTTCAATAGTGAGGTCTATCATGGGATTGTTATCGTGATCAGTTCGCCTCCTTTTTGTGATATTGATGAATACGTTTTCCCTCATTGGAATGGTTGGGATTTTTTTCCGTTGGTATGCGTTGCCCACTAATTGGTATTTTATGACAGGAAAAGCATATCTTTGGTATTACAAAACTGCCTGGTTAGTACATCATCGAATAAAAATTAAACAATATGCTTATGAAGCGTGCATACCCGAGTTACTCCTTGCGGGTGTTGCGGTGGCTGAAGTAAGGGGAACTCCGGAGAGATTCAAAGGTGTTGGCGTTCTGCAATTCAGACAAGTAATTGAAGAGATCCTGGGAAAGAACAACAATGAGTTGTCCAATGCAACATCTGTTGGTTCTATCGCGATCCAGATAGGCGCCGCTGCCAGAACAATCGGTATTCACCCAAACACGCTTTCGCATTTTCAGCAATTTAGGTTATCACAATGCTTACTCGATGACAGTTTTAACATTCGTGTTGTAGCATTCCATTTACATGACCTTATTTTCTATGATAATCCAGATACTGATACTCTTCACCTGACTGATGAGCAAATTATATTAGCGAGGTCCAGATATAATCGCGGAATTATACGGGCCAAAGAAGATATTATTCTCTCGATTAGAAAATCACCGGGCTCTCCAGAACGTGAATATAGTGAATATGGTCGACGAATTATAGAAAAGAAAGATATTCTACAAAAAATTTTGCGAGGAAATTAAATGAACTGGAAAGCTTTTGTTTTGAATTTTATAGGAGGCGTGGTTTGTGTTTTATTGATAACCATGTTATCAACGCAAAGTAAGGAATGGTTTATCGATGGAAGGGGAATTAAAAACATCTGTGATGTCATGATGTATATTGAAAATGACGATATTCGCGCAGCTGGAATGATAATAACACTACCTCTCTTTATCCCTTTCCTCTATGTGATTATATGGAAAAAACATCGCAGTATTTGGCAATATTTTGTTGTGTTAACTCTGCTGAGTTTTTGGTTATGGCGTTTTATTATTCGATATCATTTATGCCTCTAAAAAGTAGAGATTGGCTGATGGAATACAACCAACCTCTGCTGATACACGTACAAACGATTTACAAACTCCCCGCCGGACGACTTCTTCTGCCGGCTGAACTGAGCGTTTTCCCTGTTTGTCGGCCATTCAAACTTTCCAGACGCATCTGGAATGGTGGGAACGGCATATCGATACCGTGCTCGCGGAAGCCTGCCAGAATCAACTGGTGGATTTCATGGCGCAGTGGCATGCGATGACCCATCTCGGCGGCATAGATACGCAGTTCGAAGATCTGAATCCCCTGTTGTAAGTCCACAAGGAAGACTTCTGGCGCCGGGTTATCGATGACTAACGAGCAGCGGTGTGCGGCGGTTAGCAGGATTTGCGTCACCTCTTCGCTGTTCACATCGGATGGGGCCGGAATGGTCAGCACCACGCGTGTCACGGAATCAGACAGCGACCAGTTGATGAACTGCTCGGTGATAAACGCTTTGTTCGGCACGATGATCTCTTTGCGGTCCCAGTCGCTGATGGTCGTCGCGCGGGTATTGATCTTCGTTACGCTGCCTGTCAGATCGCGAATGGTCACGGTGTCACCAATACGAATCGGCTTTTCAAACAGGATGATCAGGCCGGAGATAAAGTTGGCGAAAATTTCCTGCAAACCAAAGCCCAGACCGACGCCGAGTGCCGCCACCAGCCATTGCAGTTTCGCCCACTCAATCCCGATCATCGAGAAGCCCACCAGACCGCCAATTAACATCAACAGGTACTTGGTGATGGTGGTAATGGCATAGCCGGTACCCGGCGTGAGATCGAGGTGTTGTAGCAACGCCAGCTCGAGAAGCGCAGGCAGATTACGCACCAGTTGGGTGGTGATGATAAACACCAGAATCGCGATCAGTACCGCGCCCAGCGTAATGGGTTCTAAACTTTCAACCCCTTGCACCGTCGAGGTGACGTCCCACAGCGAGATGTTTTCGAGGAAGCCGAATGCGGAGTGAATTTCCGACCACAGCACAATGACCGACAGCAGGGCGATCAGCATCAGGATGGAGCGCACCAGACGGAGCGACTGGGCGCTGATAGCATCAAGATCGACTTCGCTCTCATCAACGTCGATGGTCCCTTCCAGACTGGTTGAATGAGCCGGCTCTTCTTCGCCACGGGCGCGCTGGGCCAGCATTTCCGCACGGCGGTGCTTGGCACGGTCAAAGGCCAGTCTGCGACGCTGAATCAGCATCCAGCGGCGAATGACGTGATAAATCACCAACAGCAGGAACCAGATGGCGACGGAGGTTTCCAGTCGCGCCAGCAGCGCCTGTGACGTCGCCAGATAGCCCACGGCGGCAGCCAGTATCGCCACCACCGGCGCGCCTATCATCAGGTTCCACAGCATGCTGTTCACGATATTGTCGCCGCTGCCTTCTTTATCGAGATAGAGCGGGATCCCGGCTTTTTTCAGGCTCAGGGTGACCAGTGCCAGCGCGCCGCAAATCAGCATAAAGCACAGGCGACCGAGCGAGCCAGAAAACTCCCGATCGTTGAGGTTATCAAACATGATGAGCGCCATAATCAGCGGCACGATAAGCCCGATGCTCATCAGGTAATAACGCATCGCACGTGACACGCGTTCGCGCGGCCAGCCAAAGTGGGCGATAAACAGGCCATTGGGCCGGGCAAATGTCGCGCAAATCATCACGACCCACAGCAGCGGCACCGTCGCCGTGACGCCATCGCCTATCGCGACGGCAAGCGGATAAGGCCAGGCCTCGCGCAGTCCGTATCCCAGCGTCATCCACAGTACTGGCAGCGGCGAGGCCACCAGTATCGACCAGAACACGGTACGCAGCGTCAGCCAGAAGTGATCCTGCGTCACCTTGCCCACTCGGGCGGCAGAACGCTCCAGAAAACGGGTAAAGTGGCGACGCGAGTAAATGCTGAACCCGACCAGAATCAACGCGCCAAACAGCGGCAGCAGGGTATCTCTGCTGGTCAGCATCATCACGCTGGCCTGACCTAACTGGCTGAAGGTGTCGAGTGAGATCAGCCGACGCAGATCCTGCACGATATCTATCGGCCAGGAGAATGACATTGGACGAACGTCTGAGGTCCAGAACAGATAGCGGTGGGTCGCTTCGTTCACCTCTTTCAACGCATCTTCAAGCTGGCTATTGGAGACCTTCAGCTTGGTCAGTTCAAGGATCAGCGTGTCGCCGCCCTGTAACAGCGAATTCAGCAGCTCACGTTGGGTGCGCAGTTGCGCCTCAAGAATACGGTTTTGTTCGGCGGTGAGCGGCTGCCCGTCCGCCTGATGGAGCTGGCGCAGCTGAGGCTGCTTATTGAGCTGATCTTCATAGCGCAGACGCTGGACGCGCAGTTGCGCCATTTCAGTATCCAACTGCTGGGGTTTGGGCATTTCCGGCAGACGTGCCACCTGGGCGCGTAACGCTTCACCCAACAGGTTAGACGAGCCTAACCATTGCGACTGTTCACGCAGCGTCGTCAACGCCTGACGTACCTGCTGAGTCTGGCTGGCGGCCTGACGTTGCTGAGAGGCGACGAGATCCATGCGCTGCGCCTGCTGATTCAGCGCGGCTGACAGTTCCCGGTTCACTTTGAACTGGGCGACAATATCCGGCGGTAAATCAGCGCTGTTCTCCGCCAGTAACTCGGTACTTTCCAGCGCCCGTTCGGCTTCACGCTGGCGCTGGCTGTTGAGCTGATTGCGCAGTGCCTGTAAATACGCATCCAGTTGCTGGCTCTGTTTTTCCGCCAGTTCCGAGCGCATACGAGCCAGTTCCTGACGGTTGTTGGCCGACAACTGCGCCAGCTCCAGCTCATCAACCAGCGCTTTCAGGCGAGCGGATTCAGCCTGCATGCTGAAATTTTGCGCCTGGTTGAGCGGGGTGTTGCCGGTGGCGCTGCCAATACGGCGTTCAATTTCGTTGAGCTGTCGGCGGGCATCGGTTTGCTGCTGAGGCAGTTGGCTTAATGAGTCGGCAATCTCACGGGCGCGCTCTTGCTCCTGCTGGGCCTGACGGCTCTTTTCCAGCAACTGGCTACTGACCTGGAGAATTTCCTGATTCAGCGCATCAGTCGTCATGCCCGGCGATACGCTGCGGGGTTCATCGCGCAGATTGGTTAACTGCGCGCGCAGGCTGGCGGACATTTTCGGGAAATTATCGATAACCTGCTGATATTGCTGTGCGCGTTCGAGAGAACCTTTACGTTCCTCGAGCGCGTTCAACGCAGACTGAAGGGCTTCAACAACATCAGGCTGAGCAGGCTTTGCGGATTTCGCCTGCTCCAGTTCCTGAGTGATTTGTTTGGCGTCGGGGGCGGTTGCAGCGTACGCCCCCTGGCTGAGGCACCAGGCCATCAGAAACGCGATAATCAGGCGCACAGCAACGTCCTTCTACTATTAGGTTTCGTCTTTCTTATCGTCGACCAGCGGACTGGCGTCGTGTTCAGCTTTGATCTCTTCATCTGGCAGTGGTGCAGGCTCGGCGTCGACTGGCACAACGAATGTCTCTGTGGAGATCGCCAGCGGCTGACCAATTTTGGTCACAGAGAGGCTCTCAAGCTGCTCGACCAGATTCACTTTACCTGGCGCAAACAGGTTGATCACCGTGGAGCCCAGTTTAAAGCGACCCATTTCCTGACCCTTCAGCAGCGCCACGGAGCCTTCGCTTTCTCCGGCAGGCCAGGTCCAGCGTTTGATCACGCCCTCGCGCGGCGGCGTGATGGTTCCCGCCCAGACGGTTTCGATACTGCCAACAATCGTAGCACCGACCAGAATTTGCGCCATTGGGCCAAACTCCGTATCGAACAGGCAGATAACACGCTCATTACGGGCAAACAGGTTTGGAACGTTCTGGGCCGTCAGATGATTAACCGAGAACAGATCGCCCGGAACATAAATCATCTCACGCAGAATGCCGTTACATGGCATGTGCACGCGGTGGTAATCACGCGGTGACAGATAGGTGGTCACAAACGACCCGTTACGGAAAAGATCCGCCATCAGGTAGTTACCAGCCAGCAGGGCTTCCAGGCTGTAGTTGTGGCCTTTGGCCTGCAGGATCTTATCTTCTTCGATAGCGCCTAACTGGCTGATGACACCGTCAGCCGGCATGACCAGTACGTTCGGATCGGTATTCAACGGGCGAACGTCGTCACGCAGTGGGCGGACAAAGAAATCATTGAATGAGCGGTAGCTGGCGGTATCTGGCTTCTGCGCTTCTTTCATATCGACCTTGTAGTACTTCACGAACAGATCGATAACCAGCTTAGTCAGCCATCCCGCTCGTTTGCTCGCGCCCCAGCCCGCCAGGCGAGTGAGCCATAGTTTCGGCAGAATGTATTGTAGCGAAAGTTTAAATGAGTTTAACAAGGTAGCCTCCAGGCTATTGTTTTATCGTTCCTGACCCGGCGTTGATGCCGGATCCTGAAAAAGGGGGACGATTCTAGCGATGCTTAGCTTAGTTGTCAGTCATCGGTATCAGAAAAGTTTTTACGCGTTTTTACCTGCGACATGCTTTCGAGAATACGGTGATAATTTTCGAAACGGGTTTCCGCAATTTTCCCGTCCTCTACGGCGGCACGAATGGCGCAGCCTGGGTCAGTGTCGTGCTTACAGTCACGATATTTGCACAGCCCCAGATAGTCATGAAATTCGACAAAGCCATGGGTGATTTGTTCCGGCTCCAGGTGCCACAGGCCGAATTCACGCACGCCAGGGGAGTCGATGACGTCGCCGCCATGTGGGAAGTGGTAGAGGCGGGCCGCGGTGGTAGTGTGCTGTCCCAGACCGGAGTTGTCAGAGACATCGTTGGTGAGAATGGCTTCCTGCAGACCGAGCAATGCGTTGAGCAGGCTGGATTTGCCAACGCCGGACTGACCGGCAAAGATGCTGATGCGCCCGGTCAACGCTTCTTCCAGCGGTTTCAGACCATCCTGAGTGTGGCTGGAGACCATCAGCACGCGATAACCGATATGACGATAGATATCCATCTGCTCATTCACAAACGCCATGCTTTCGTCATCCAGCAGATCGATTTTGTTGAGCACGATGATCGGCTCAACCTGCAATGTCTCACAGGCCACCAGATACCTGTCGATGATATTGAGTGACAGCTCCGGTAAAATCGCGGAGACAATGACAATCTGGTCGATATTGGCGGCAATGGGTTTTACGCCATCGTAGAAGTCCGGGCGCGTCAATACCGAGGTACGTTCATGCACCGCCTCGACGATGCCTTTGACGTTGACCCCTTCCGCAGCCGCTTTGCCGGGACGCCAGACCACACGGTCGCCGGTCACTAGCGAGCGGATCGTCCGGCGAATGTTGCAGCGGTGAATTTCACCGTCGGCAGATTCGACGTCGGCATGCATGCCAAAACGGCTAATGACGATCCCTTCAGCGGTCTCGCCAAACAGGTTGTCATCGTAGTCTGGCTTCTCCTTAGACGTTTTAAGACGACGCTGGTGATTAGCGTTCACGCGGCGCTGTTGGCCTTTGGAGAGTTTATTTTTACTCAATCGTACTGGCTCCTGGTCGCCCATGTTGGGCAAAACATCTATGATACACACAATTCTAGTTGAGAGTAGTCACACAGAATGTGACGTATGAGGGGTGGAAAATAGCATGAGTGCCAATGAAAACAACTTGATTTGGATTGATCTGGAGATGACCGGTCTGGATCCCGAGCGCGATCGCATAATTGAAATCGCCACACTGGTCACCGATGCCAACCTGAATATTCTGGCTGAAGGGCCAACGATTGCTGTTCATCAGTCTGATGAACAGCTGGCGCTGATGGATGACTGGAACGTGCGTACCCATACCGGGAGCGGGCTGGTGGAGCGAGTGAAGGCGAGCACAATGGGTGAACGTGAAGCGGAACTGGCGACGATTGAATTTTTGCAAGCGTGGGTGCCAGCGGGTAAGTCGCCAATCTGCGGGAACAGCATCGGACAGGATCGCCGTTTTTTGTTTAAGTACATGCCAGAACTGGAAGCGTATTTCCATTACCGCTACCTGGATGTCAGCACGCTGAAAGAGCTGGCTCGTCGCTGGAAACCCGAAATTCTGGACGGTTTGAGCAAGGAAGGAACGCACAAGGCGATGGATGATATCCGCGAGTCGGTGGCGGAACTGGCTTACTATCGTGAGAATTTTATTAAGCTTTAAAAGGTGGCTATGCCGGGTGGCGGCTTTACCTTACCCGGCCTACAGTTTACATCCGGGAAGCTTGCGTATACCGAAGATTGCCGCTAAATTACTCGCTTTGCTGATAAAATCGTCACTCAAACGAAATTCACAAAAAATTGCGTTTGAAGGGGTTGCAGGAGAAAGGATTTCTCGTATAATGCGCCTCCCGTAACGACAGAGAATTATGCGTTACGGCAGCAACAAATTTTAATCAAAGCATTTCATGTTGCAGCAAGGCAGCCAACACAGCAGCAACATGAAAGACGAAGATTAAGCGGGAATAGCTCAGTTGGTAGAGCACGACCTTGCCAA